>Ga0209060_10000210_pt1 | contig 137560 bp, 137 predicted proteins | sample Coa_R1_8_FD_187155 | JGI IMG/M metagenome (GOLD analysis project Ga0209060, IMG submission 187155) | Surface soil microbial communities from Centralia Pennsylvania, which are recovering from an underground coalmine fire - Coalmine... | ecosystem: Environmental > Terrestrial > Soil >... | reverse complement strand
CTCAATATCGTCCGCCTCTTTGCTTGGAGTGAGGAGCGCCCACGTGAACCCACACGCCGCTCATGCTTTGCCGTGTTGGCTCCTTCACCTCTTGAAGTGGCTGCTGGGTGAATTCGCCAACGGGATCTTGGCAAGGCGCGCATGCACTTCTTGCAACAGGCTGATGCCGTGCTCCAGGCGTTGGTTCTGTTCGGCAATCTGGCGCGCCTGCTCGTGAATCCGCGCCCGCGCCTCGGCCAGTTCTTCTGCCCGGCTGGCTCGCACTAGCGCGCGCTGTACACCAGCAGAATAGAGCCAGACAATCGCCGTCGTACACATAATCAGCAAAATCGGGGGCACCAGCACCGGATAGCCCTGGCCGTTATAATCGCTCTTGATCAAGAGGAGCAGCGATGCATCAGGATGGATCAGCGTGAACAGCGCCAGAATAAGTCCCATCTGAACAAAGCCTATGGCGACAATCCAGGGGCGCGAAAGCACGACCCCAGCGTCCAAAACCGCAATGAGATAGAGAGAAAAGATCGAAGGTGCCAGGCTGCTCAGCCCGGTGGAGTTATTCAGAATAGCCGCTGTGACCCCCAGATCGACCAGCAAGATGCAGATCAACCCGGCCAGCGTCGTCTTCCCAGCGCGATTCAAAAATGCCGCTAGCAGACCTAACCCGGCGTCTACAAAAAGCGATACAATCAAGCGCGGCTGAATGAACACATCAGGGACAAGCACACAAATGGCTGCCACCACCAGCACCAGCAGGACGCTGACCATCTGTGAACGGCGCAGGTCTTCTTGCCCAGTCGGGTCCATGCCAAAGCGCTCAAGACGGGGACCAGTCAGCCAGAGCCAGCCATGCCAAAGACGACGCCAAAAGCCCAATGGGCGCTGTTCCTGGGTTGTCTTCAAAATAAGCTCTTCGTCGAGATCGCCAGAACGCGGAATGCTGCGCAGCGAAGGATGATTCATCATAGTGAAACTCCTCTTTTCCCTGGACAAGCCGCTCTACAAGCCAATCGCCGATGCTGACATCGCTGGCCCTGCCTCATTGCAGGCAACGAAAGACAAACCTGACGTGTGATTCAGGAATCGCCCAATTATAGCGATCAGGGGAGAAGCTGTCAAGGGGAAAGCAGAAGCTGTGCTCTAAAAGAAGAGCAGACCTCCTGCCCGCCTGAACCAACTCAGGCGGGCAGGAGGTCTGCTCGATACCAAGCTGCTCGTGAATGCTAATTACGTCGTCCGCCGCCCAGGATACGCAGCAGGCTCAGGAAGAGGTTGATAATATCCAGATAGAGGCTGACCGTCAGCAGAATCGCCGCCGAAAGCGTATTCTGCGTGTATTTGATGCGCTGAACGTCGTAGAGGATGAAGCCGCTGAAGATCACCACACCGCCCACGCCAATGGCAAACGAGAGCCAGCCAAAGTTCAAGAAGATGCTGAAGATGCTGGCGACCACCAGCGTCAGCAGCCCGATAAACAGAAACGGCAGCAGGCGGCTCAGGTTGCGGCTCGTCGTCCAGGCATACATGCCCAGGCCCACCGCCAGCACGCCCGTCAGCACCAGCGCCTCGGCCACTGCCGTCTGCGCGCCGCTGTACACATAGGCGGCAATAACCGCGCTGATCGTCAGCCCGCTGATGAAGGTAAAGGCAAAGAGCAAAATCAGATTGAGCACTGCCGCTTGCTTCAGCACGCGCGTCGTAATCATCAGGGCAATCAGCACCACAAACTCAAGAATGATGGCCGGAAGCAGGAACCCGATATTGCCAGAGTTGATCATTTGCATGCCGACCGCCAGCCCCACGCCTGCCACCAGCAGCGACAGGCTGAGCAGCGTCAGCACTTTGCTCAGCAGCGATTGAAAAGCAGCCCCGGCAGCCGCGCCATAGCCGCCATATGGTTGGGGCTGATAGCCATAGCCACCAGAAGGATAATTGCGCATGGTATGTCCTCGCTCATTTCTGGCGCGCCCGCAAGCGCCCGGTCACAACAGGAAATCCCCGTTCATCATAAATACGCACAGATGAAGCCAAAGTTCGACCACACAACAAGACAACCCCTAACCCAACTGCGACAGAATGTGGTATACTACGCCTGAAGAGTAGAGAGAAGATGCGCACGCGGGTTTGTGCCATCGGGATGCTGCGAGAGCATCCACCTGGGAAGGTCCCCTTCCATGATCGAGGAGACCGGCGGGCAGAGAGGCGGAGGCGCGCCCATGAAAGCCCTTGACAGAAACAGCCGACTGGGCTATGCTAGATAATACCAGCAGGACGAGCAAGCGATACGGCATACATCTTGCTCATTCTGTTTAGAGATTAGGAGCATAGTCGTAGTGCGCCTGAGGGCTGGCGCTCATGGAAGAGTTTCCACTTTTTGTCCTTTATAACTTCATCAACGACCAGGCGAGAATGTCACGTTGTAGCCGCGGACGCTGGAAGGGCTGGTTTATACCTCGACAGGCGTTGAGATAAACCCAGCCTTTTTTAGCTTGGTGCCGGATTCAGGAAGCGAGGTTTACCCACATGGACCTGGTTAAGCGGCTAGAGGAGTATCGAGATCGGGAGCGGGAACTGGCGTGGGAAGGCACGTTCGCCCAGTATTTTGAGGTAGTGACCAAACAGCCTTCCATCGCGCAGTTGTCCCATGAACGGATTTATAACATGATTATGGCGGCGGGCACTGACGCCAGCCGCAGCGGCGACCCGCGCTATAGATTCTTCAGCCAGGAGATTTTTGGGCTGGAGAAGCCGCTCCAGCAAATCGCGGAATACTTCCACTCAGCCGCCCAGCGTCTGGAGGTGCGCAAACGCATCCTTCTGCTGATGGGGCCAGTCGGCGGTGGTAAGTCGACCATTGTCCACCTGCTCAAGCGCGGCCTGGAGCAATATACTCGCGCGCAGGAAGGGGCCATCTATGCCATTCGGGATTGCCCCATGCACGAGGAGCCGCTGCACCTGATTCCCGTGGAGCTGCGGGCGGATGTAGAACGCGAGTTTGACCTGTACGTCGAGGGCGACCTCTGCCCACATTGCCGCTGGATGGTCGAAGACAAATACGGTGGCAAGATCGAAGAAGTGCCCGTCAAGCGCATCGCCTTCAGCGAAAAGAACCGCGTCGGCATCGGCACCTTCACCCCATCCGACCCCAAAAGCCAGGATGTGGCCGAACTGGTCGGCGGCATCGACCTTTCCACCATTGGCGAGGTCGGCGTGGAAAGCGACCCGCGCGCCTATCGCTTCGACGGCGAACTCAACATCGCCAACCGAGGGCTGATGGAATTCGTCGAAATGTTGAAAGTGGATGAGAAGTTCTTGTATGTGCTGCTGACCCTCTCGCAGGAGCAGAACATCAAGACAGGCCGCTTCAGCATGATCTACGCCGATGAGGTGGTCATCAGCCATACCAATGAATCTGAATTTCAGGCGTTTGTGGGCAACCGTAAGTCCGAAGCGCTGCAGGACCGCATCATTCTCATTAAAGTGCCTTATAACCTGCGTGTCTCTGATGAGGTCAAGATTTACGAAAAGCTGCTCAAACAGAGCGCGCTGCAAAACGTACATATCGCCCCCAACACTCTGCGCATCGCCAGCACCTTCGCCGTGCTGACGCGGCTGGAGCCTTCCAAAAAGGCTGGCATGAGCCTGATGAAGAAGCTCAAGCTCTATGATGGCGAAGACCTGGAGGACTTCAAACAAAAAGACATCAAAGAGTTACAGGATGAGGCCCAGCGCGAAGGCATGGATGGCATTTCCCCGCGCTATGTCATCAATCGGCTTTCGAGCGCCCTGGTGCGCGAAAATGTGACCTGCATCAATCCCATCGATGCCCTGCGCGCCCTGCGCGATGGCCTGGACCAGCATACCGGCATCTCCCGCGAAGAGCGCGAGCGCTATCTCAACTTTATTTCAGAGGCACGTAAAGAGTTCGATCAACTGGCGCAGAAAGAAGTCCAGCGCGCGTTTGTTTACTCCTATGAGGAGTCGGCACGCACGCTGCTGAATAACTACCTCGATAACGTTGAAGCGTATTGCAACAAGACCAAGGTCCGCGACCCCATCACCGACGAGGATATGGAGCCAGACGAGCAGTTGATGCGCTCCATCGAGGAGCAGATCGGCATCACCGAGAACGCGAAGAAGACCTTCCGCGAGGAAATCTTGATTCGCATCTCCTCGCTGGCGCGGCGGGGCCAGACCTTCGACTACACCAGCCACGAGCGGCTCAAGGAAGCGATTGAAAAGAAGCTGTTCGCGGACCTGCGCGACGTGGTGAAGATCACCACCTCCAGCCGCACGCCCGATGCCGAGCAACTGCGCAAGATCAACGAGGTGGTCAATCGGCTCATCACCGATCACGGGTACTGCCCCGTCTGCGCCAACGAACTGCTCAAATACGCGGGGACATTGCTGAACCGCTAAGCCTGAGCAGAACGCTGGCCGCACATTGCCAAAGCAGAGGCTGCGAGTGTGGAATGCACTGGTGGATGGTGGACATCGTTCCCGCCATCCACCGTTGTCTTAGAGGAGGGCCGCCAGCATGCCCGTCACCCGCCCCGACTGGTCACTGCACCGCAAAGGCCACATCGACCAGGAACGCCACAAGCAGAAAATCAAAGAGGCCGTCAAGAAAAACCTCGCCGATATCGTCAGCGAAGAAAACATCATCCTCTCGGATGGCAAGTCGATCATCAAAGTGCCCATTCGCTCGCTGGATGAGTATCGCTTTCGCTATGACCCTGGCCGCCAGGAGCAATCCGGCCAGGGCGACGGCAAGAGCAAAGTGGGCGATGTCGTCGCGCAAGACCCCCGCCAGGGACGCGGGCGGGGCCGCAAAGGCGAGGCAGGCGAAGACCCCGGCTACGACTATTACGAGGCTGAAATCAGCCTGGATGAACTGGCCGCGCTGATCTTCGAGGATTTGGGCCTGCCCTTCCTCGAAGAAAAGAAGCTGGCCGAGATGGAAACCCAATCGGTGCGCTTCACCGATGTGCGCAAACACGGCCCGCTGGCAAATCTGGACAAAAAGCGCACCATTCTGGAAAACATCAAGCGCAACGCCGCCAAAGGCGACGCCAGCTTCCACGACCTGAAGAACGAAGACCTGCGCTATAAGGTCTGGGAGCCGACGATCAAGTATCAGTCCAATGCCGTCGTCATGGCAATGATGGACATAAGTGGCAGCATGGGCGAGTTCGAGAAATACATCGCGCGCAGCTTCTACTTCTGGATGGTGCGCTTCCTGCGTACCAAGTATAACCACGTCAAGATCGTCTTCATCAGCCACCACACCGAGGCCAAAGAAGTCACCGAAGAAGAGTTCTTCCATAAGGGCGAAAGCGGCGGCACGCAGGTCTCCTCGGCCTACGAACTGGCCCTCCAGATCATTCAGGAACGCTATAATCCCAACGACTGGAACATCTACCCGTTCCACTTCTCCGATGGCGACAACCTGCCCTGGGATAACGAGAAGTGCGTCCAGCTCGTCCACAAGCTGATGCAGATGTGCAACCTCTTTGGCTATGGCGAGATTCGCGAGGGGCATTATCGCTCGCCCAGCACCTTGATGTCGGCCTATAACAAGATCAACGATAAAAAGTTCATCGCCGTGACCATCTCCGATAAAAAGGAGGTCTATCCTGCCCTGCGCAAGTTCTTCTCGCTGCGCGAAGGCGCGGCGCTGAGCACCAGCCAAACCCGATGATCTCTCCTCTTCGTCACCTCGCGGGCGAGGTATACAGGAAGCGAGCAAGTACATGACCGAAGATAAAGACCTGGACGAACTGGCGAACGCTGAAGAGCAAATTATTGAAATTGCCCGGCGCTTTGGGCTGGACCCGTTCCCTGTCTTTTTTGAACTGGTCACCTCCTACAAAATGTACGAGGATGCCGCCTATGGCCTGCCCGCCCGCTTCAACCACTGGACACGCGGCAAAGCCTTCTATCGCATGAAGACGCAGTATGACTATGGCCTGAGCAAAATCTACGAGGTCATTTTCAATACCAACCCTGCCGTCGCCTACCTGATGGAGCAAAACGACCTTTTGCAGAACAAGGTCGTCATCGCGCATGTCATGGGCCACAGCGACTTCTTCAAGAACAACGCGTATTTCCAGCACACCTCGCGGCGCATGATCGAAAAAGTCGGCATCCACGCGGACCGCATCCACAAATACGAGTTCGATCACGGCGAGCAGGAGGTCGAACGCTTTCTGGATGCGGTGCTTTCGATTGAAGAGCACATCGACCCCAATGCCTTTTCGCGCCGTCGCCCCGACAAGCAGGAAGAGCCAGCCAAACCCGGCTCTGGCCCCTACGACGACCTCTGGGACCTGGAAAAGCGCAACAGCATCTTTCTCGAAGACGATGAGGAGGAAGAATATTTCCACAAGCCGCGCAAGTTCCCGCCGGAGCCGGAGAAAGACATCCTGCGCTTCCTGGCCGAACACGCCCCCGACCTGGAGGAGTGGCAGCGCGACATCATCATGATCGTCCGCGAGGAAATGCTCTATTTCCTGCCCCAGATGCAAACAAAAACTTTAAACGAGGGGTGGGCCAGCTACTGGCATGCCCGCACGATGCGCGAGATGGAGTTGACCGACGCCGAAGCCGCCTCGTTTGCCCAGATGCACGCGGGCGTGTTGGCCCCTTCGCGCACGCATCTGAACCCCTACCACCTGGGGTATAAGATTCTGGAGGATATCGAGCACCGCTGGGACCACCCCACCAAAGAGGAGCAAGAACGCCTGGGGCGCAAACCCGGCCAGGGTCGCGCCAAGCTCTTTGAGGTGCGCGAACTGGAGAACGATGTCTCTTTCCTGCGCAACTACCTGACCAAAGACCTTGTCGCCGATCTGGACCTGTACATCTATAAGAAAGAGGGCGACGAGTGGGTCATCGTCGAAAAAGATTGGGAGAAGGTACGCGATTCCATCGTCGCCAGCATGACCAACTTCGGCTATCCGTATCTTGTCATCGAAGACGCGGACTATCACCGCAACTCTGAACTCTACCTCAAGCACTACTTCGAGGGACAGGAACTTGATCTGGTTTACGGGGAAAAGACGCTGCAATACGTCTACCAGCTTTGGGGACGGCCTGTGCATCTCGAAACGCTCTACGATGGGCGGCGTGTCTTGCTCTCCTATGATGGTGACAAAAATCAACGCATCAATCTCGATAAAGAGCGGGGCTAGCGAGCAATCGCTCGCTGCCCGCCCTTGAAGGAAGGATTCCTGTGACATCACCGGCAGATGACGCGCCCTTCCAGACCGGCGCGCTGAGCGAAGAAACACGCGCCAGCGGCAATCTCCTGGCCCTCACCGAAATCAGCCGACTCATCAACACCTCGCTGGACCCCCAGGAACTCTGTGAAACTGTGGTCAGGCTGCTGCGCCAGACGTTCGCCTATGACCGTGCTGCCGTCTTCACCACCGAGGCGGCAGCACTCTTTCAGGGGCCAGAAGCGCCAGCGCTGCCGGAAGTGACACGCGCCCCGACGACGCTTCCCTGGTTCAGCAGCCAGCGGGTCTATCTCGCGCCAGAGCCAGACTCCGCCGAGCCAGTCGACCCCGCTGAACTGGCGCGCTGGCGGCTGGTGCGACGCACCACCAGCGGCGACAACCGCATCCCGGCCAACCTTTCGCTGATGCGTGGCGTCACCGGGCGCACAGCGCGCACCGGGAAACCAGCCTTCCTTCCCGATGTCAACAGCGACCCCGACTATATTATGCTGCTGCCAGATGGGCTATCCGAGATTGCCATCCCGCTGGCGCAGGGCCGCGAGGTGCTGGGCATCCTGAACGTCGAATCGGCCAGACGCCGCCTGGATGAGCAAGATTTCGATTTGCTGCGCGCCGTCGCTGATATGCTGGGCGTGGCATTGTGCAACGCGCGGCTCTATCAGCAGGCGCAGCGCGAGCGCGACGCCGCCCAGCGCTACGCCGATCAATTGCTTACTCTGCATCGCATCGGCCAGAGCTTGCTGACCACCCCGCGCCTCAGCGACATGTTGGACCACATCTCCAGCGCGGCGCTGGAGATGAGCGGCGGCGTCTATGCCGCTCTGCATCTGCCCACCCCGGACCGGCAAATGCTTGCCGTCACCGCGCCACGCTCTATCTATCAGATTGACCACATCGACCTGAATGTGTTCCGTGCTCAGCCGGGCGCGGGCATCGTGGGGTTGTGCTTCTCGCGCGGCGAGATACTCTATGCACCCTATGCCGAAACAGACCCGCTGAACGCGAACGTCGTCGCCACCGGATTCCTGGGCATTCGCGCACTGCTGGCGCTGCCGCTGATCGCCGAGCAGCAGGTCATCGGCGTGCTCAGCGTTGGACATGGCGTGCCCGCCGCGTTTTCGCCAGAGCTTCAGCAGGTGCTTGCCATGCTGGCCGACCAGGCCGCCATCGCCATTCGCCGCACCGGCCTGCACGAAGAACTGCGCACCACGCTGGAGCGCGCCACCGAGTTGGACCAGTTGAAAGACCTCTTTTTGCTGATGGCCTCCCACGAACTGCGCACCCCATTGACCGCCGTGATGGGCTATCTGGAACTGCTGGCCGAATACCCCAGCAGCAGTAGCGACGACGAAAACGCCCAGCGGTTCTTGAACCGGGCACGCATGGCAACTGAAGAAATCGTGCTGCTGCTGAACAACATTCTGGACGGCACGCGCGGCGAGCTTGATCGCTCCAAACTCAGCTTCCAGCAGGTGGCGCTTGCTCCGCTGATCGAAAGCGTGCTCTCGCTGGCTGCCGCGCATGCCCGCCAGACGCTGATCTATGAAGCGCCAGAGGGCGTGAGCATCTGGGCCGATGAAGTCAAGGTCAAGCAAATCTTGCTCAATCTGCTGACCAACGCCGCCAAATATTCCCCGCGCGAGACCACCATCACCGTCACCGTCACCAACGACGCCCACGGCATCGTCACCGTCAGCGTGCATGATGATGGGCCAGGCATTCCCCTGGAAGACCAGCCACGTCTTTTCCAGAAGTTTGTGCGCCTGTCCGATGGCATCAACAGCACCGTGCGCGGCACCGGCCTCGGTCTCTATATCTGTCGCCTGCTGGTGGAAGGCATGGGCGGGCAGATCGGCCTGACCAGCGCCCCAGGCAAGGGCAGCACGTTCTGGTTCCGATTGCCCGCCTACCCTCCGCCCGAACTTGATGGCGCTTGAGGTCACGCGCCTTGTGGCCTCAGTTCCGCGCGGAACTGGCTTGCGCCTCCTGCACCCGCGCCCTGACCTCAGCGGGCCGCCGCCAGGGCTGAGCAGAAACCACGCCGAGGACCACAGCCACCCCCAGCGTAATCAGCGAGCCGGTCCAGTCCGGCTTCATGGTCATCAGAAAGACCACCCCCAACCCGATCAGCAGCGCCGTCTGTATCGAGATCAAGAGGACAGGATCAGCAATCAGGCGCTGAAGCTCGGGCGAGATCGCACTGCTGGCATCTTCAGCCGCCGCCTTGCGGATGGTCGTCAGGCGGCGGCCACTCACCGCGCCGCCCAGCACGCCCATCACAATCAACGCGGCCAGCGAAAGCAGAATCCAGGGCGTTCCCCAGCCCCAGGTCGTCACTGTCATGTAGATGCCCGCCAGCAGCAGCACCAGCGCGGCAATCGGAAAGAGGCGCTGCTGGACGCCAGTGAGGCTGGTTTCGGCGCGCACCTGCGCAATGGTCTGCGCCCGGCGCAGGCGCAGGATATTTACCCACCCGAAACTGATGCCCACAAAGATGCCCAGCACCCCCACGATATGCGCAAACAGCGCCAATGTATACAACATGCTCTTACTCCTTCAGATGCTCTACAGAGAGCCACTTTTCACCGTCTCGCGCGCGGCGTCTCTGGCCTGCTGCGCGATAGGCTGCATCAGAAACACCGGATGGCGCGGCGCTTCGCGCTCGAACGCTTCCAGCGGCGAATCTGGCGTCACATCGAAGTAGCCGCGAATGAAGCCAGGCGCAGTGGGCAGAATCTGCTTGAGGAAGCGTGCCGCCTCTGCTGTGGGCAGTTCGACAGCGGAAACCTGCTCAGCGCGACGCCCGCGTGTCAGTGTCGCCTCGCCCGCCGCGCGCAAATTGCGCACCCAGTTGACGTTGCCAAACGTGCCAACCACGTAGCGCTTGCCTTCATACTCGGTCATCGCCACGGGCGTGGTGCGCGGCTGGCCGCTCTTGCGTCCACGCACGGTGAGCAGCACCATCGGCCCCATGTTCACCCCAAGGCGCAGCAGTCTTCCCGCTATCCAGTTGCTCGCGCGCACCACGAAGGTGACACGATACGTCTTTGCCATGAGAGGGTATCCTTTCATCTCCCTGAATCTGTTTGGATGTACAACCAGATTCAGAGCTAAAAAAATTTAGCGCTCACCAGGAGATTGAGACGCCAACAACTGTTTCATCAAATCATACGAAGCCGATAGATCAAGATCAGGCTGAGCAATCTGCTGGAGCGCCAGCCCATCGGAAATCGCCAGCAGCAGCGCAGACGCCGCTTTGGCGCGTTCCTCCTCCATGCCAGTAAACTCCATAATCGTCCTGGCAATCTCTACCCGGATTTTTGCCAGAAACTTGCCAACTTCCGGCAGAAACTCGGGCTTGCGCAGCCCCAGGGCATACAACTCGTAGCGCAGGCGATACCAGGTTGGGTCACCCCGGCTCACCACCTGGAGTTTTGCCGTCGCCGCGCCAGCAAACCCCTGCGCCGCAAACGCGGCCTCCAGGTTCTCTGCCATGCGCTCCTTGAAGCGCCCGCCAGCCTCGTACAGCACGGCCAGCAGCAGTTCATCCTTGGACTTGAAGTAGTAATGAAACAAACCTGGCGACACCCCTGCTGCTTCGGCAATCTTCTTGACCGTTGTGGCCTCGATGCCTTTCTCAGCCAGGATGGCATAGCCAGCGGCAATCAAGCGCTCTCGATTGTCGGCGTTATGCGTCCAGGTTTTCTTCGGTTTCTTTTCTATCTGGTCGACCATACAAATACGATAGCGTGGAAAGGCATCACTTGTCAAGAGCTTCTTGAACGGTGGTATCGCGCTGTGAAGTCGCGCCCAAGGACGCACCTGGCGGCGACGCCACCCCTCGTTAGCTGCCGAAGCCACGGCCTTTACGTTGGCGGAACCTTTTTGCAGGCTCGCGCGTCCATCATGATGAGGGATTTTCACCAAAGGGGGATGTGTCACATGCGCACAAGCAAAGCAATCATCTGGATGCTGGCCGCGCTCTGCCTCGCGTTGGCACTGGCCGCGTGCCAGCCTGGCGGAGCCGCCAGCAACACCGGCTCAACCGGGCCAACCAGCACGCCCGCGCCCATCAACGTGCCCACGGGCTATCAAGGACTGGTACAGGTCACCTTTACCTCAACCACCACCTACGCGCAGGCCGCCTCGATCATCGAGAGCGCCGGACTGACATTGCAGGTGCCGTGCCCCAACCCAGGTCCCATCCGCCCTGACCCCACACCTGTCCTCGTCTCGCAGGAAGCGACCTTTGCCGCATCGCATCAGTTGACCGCCATTGGCAGACCCAGCCTGACGCGCGCCATGCTGACGCAGGTCGCCTCTTCGTCGCAGGTGACCGCAGTCAACAAAACGCCTCAGATCGAATGCCCGCTGCTGCGCGGGTAAACGCCGGGGCAATGAGACAAGAATGGGGCGGGAAAATCTTCCCGCCCCGCGCTTATGGTGTGGGCTAGTGGCGCATGCGCGCAGCCTGAGCCTCGCGCTTGCCCTGGCAAGAGACGCACAGCGTGGCAGTGGGGCGCGCTTCCAGGCGCTTGGGTGGAATGGCCTGATGGCAATCATCGCACAGGCCATACGTGCCGCTGGCAAGCCGCTCCAGCGCGCGCTCGATCTGCGCCATGTCATCCATCAGCACCCGCGCCACCGCATCGCGGCCAGCGCGGTCGAGCAGTTCCATCACTTCATCAGCTGGATGGTTGCTATACTTCGGGCGGTTGTCCTCGTCGATGTCCTGCGATTCAGCGTCCAGCCAGGCCAGCCGCGCCTGCAACTCCACCTGGCGCTCGCGCAAGCGCTCCGCCAGCCCCGGCGGGATGACGATGCCGCGATCTTCTGCTGTCGCGGGCAGCGAACGAGTCGCTGTCTCATTGGCAGGCGCGGGCGCGGGGCGCGCGGGGCCAACCACCATATCTACCGCGTGACCCTGTGACGCTGGCGTCTCAGCCGCGCGGCGACGACCAGTCCCAGAACGCCGCCGCAGTGGCACCACGCGCTCTGGCAACGGCGCTATCACTGCCGCTGGCTGATCGGCAAACTCCGACTCTTCAGAGCCAGCGCGCGCTGCATACCTGTTACGAGCCTCCATAGATCGTATCTCCCCTCTCTTGTAGAGCGGACGGGTTCGGCTCCGTTGCCGAACCTCGCTCTGTAAACCGCTGTGCTATCAGGCCAATTAGCACTCAGCGTGCCAATTAGTGGGTTTCAAAGATGCTTTCGCCACCAAAAGTCCTACTCATTTGAGTGTTCCATTATCAACTTCTATCAGTCGCTCAGCCAATCGCCTGACTGAAACGCAGAGGTGAGCATCCTTTGCACCAAAGATATGCAACACTCATGCCCATTTGGCTCTGCCGCGCCAGACCACCGCCCGCGCGCTCCATACTATGATAGCCTTCTTATCATCTTCAACAAAAAAAGCGATAACGCGAGCGGCGCGCTCAGCGCGCCGCTCTCTTCTTCTTGCCGTCATTGCACCTGTATCAGCAAAACCTGATCACTAATAGCTGTTCCGACGCCGAGGCTGCACAAAGACAGCATCGGTCACAAAGGCCACCAGCATCAGCAGCACCCACAGCGCGATGCCAATCCATTGGACCAGCGCCGCCACCAAGCCAAAGAGGCCACCCAGCAGAAAACCAATCACCCAGACATGGCCCAGGAACCCGCCGAGGGAACTCAGGATAATCCAGATCAAGAAAATGGGCACAAAGACCATCACCGATTGCCAGGCGTGGCGACGAACGGACCGATTCTTTTCTACTACCAGGAAAAATATCCCCGACAACACCGGAATTAGATAGGCCAGAACCCGTTCTGCTCGCTCACTGAAGCCCAACGATGTTCCTGTGCGCGGTTGCAACTGCATCATAAGATTCTACTCCTTTTGCGCCCCTGCGCTTCTCCGCGCGGCAGGCCCACGACTTCAGCCTGTCCCGCGTTTGACCTTGAAAGGTGATGCTCCACTGCCAATCACCTTTCAAGTGCTTCACCCAATATACGCTTCAAGGGAAAAAGGAGTTGCAGATTTTCCTGCCCGCGCGCATCTCTATCATAAATTAGAACATCTGTTCTTGTCAAGAAGCGGTCAGCATTCCTGGGGTTCTTCTTCTGGAACCACGCTGTTTGCCAGACGCTTCAACGGAATCAGGACGGTCACTTCCTGGCCCGACGCTTTGCGCCTGGCCTGGGCAAAAATCGTCCATCCCTCCAGGCGGGCGCTCATGATTTGCTCGTCATCGGGCACAAGCGTCAGCAGCGGCACAATCGTCATCGGCTCCTCAAGATTATAGCCATAACTGCTGGCCCAGGCTTTGGCGACATTCCGTATCTCCTGCTCCGGGAAAACATCTGCCGACTGATAGCCCTCGATCATAGCTCCCTCCCCTTCAGATTTCGCGTGCTGCTGTGCCCACCCGCCCACATCAACCGATCAGGCGGCGCGGTGTTCCAGTTGCAGCGCGCGGCGATACACTCGTAATGCCTGCCAGAAGTGATTGAGACGCAGCAGGACGTAGCCCTTGCCATAGTAGGCTGGCGCGAACGAATCATCCCACAGCAGCGCTCGGTTGTAGGCATCGAGCGCTTCCCGATAGCGTCGCAGGGTTCGCAGCGCCATGCCCTGTCCGGCATAGGCCATTGCCAGCGTCGGGGCCAGGCGCACCGCCTCTGTATAGGCGGCCAGCGCCTCAACGGGACGGCGCAGAAAGAGCAGCATATTCCCCTTGCCGATATAGGCCAGCGGGTCAGCCGGATTGCGCAGAGTCGCCGTTTCATACGCCTGCAATGCTTGCGGGTACAGGTCCAGATTGCTCAGCAAGCCGCCCAGTTCATGGTCCGAAAGTGGCTGCTCAAGCGTATTTACCTGGATGCTTGCTGTTGGCTTTTCCGGGTCGGTCGTGCGGTGTCTGATCTCGATCATAAACATACTCCTCTTTGGAAAAACTTCGGCCCCTCTTGTTGACTGCTCTTATCAACATGTATGCAAAAAGCAGGCCAATTCGTGTTAGCGCTGTGACAGCCTATTCCCGCATGAGCCTGTCTCCTGGCCTGGTTAAAAACAGCGCCAGCACAAGCGCAGAGCCACTTCTCGCTATGAGAAGTGGCTCTGCGCTTGTGCTGGTTTTGGAAGGGCAGATAAGGGAAGGGAAGCGACGCTTATCCCACGCGGAAGAGCAGCCCCAGGCCAAAGGTAATCACTGCTTCAATCGCGCCCACCACCGTCATCTCCGTGCCGCTGTAGACCCACGAGCGCCCGGTCACCAGCGTCTTGGCCGCGCCAACGGCAAAGTGCGCCACCAGGCTGATGCCTGCCGCCACGATGATGGCAATGTAACCGCTCAGGAAAAAGAACGGAATGATAGGAATAAACGCGCCCAGCCCCGTGGAGATGCTGGCCGAGACGGCCTCCAGCGCGGGATTCGGGAACGCCTCTTCGGACAGGCCCAGTTCTTCATGGGCCAGCGTGCTCAGAAATTGTTCCGGGCGTTCCGAAAGGCGGTTCGCCAGCATCTCCGCCTCTTCTTCGCTGAAACCCTTCAGTTGATAAAAGAGCGACAGTTCCTCGCGCTCCTCATCCGGGTCAGCCTCAATCTCGCGCTTCTCGCGACTGATTTCGGCCTGATACACCTCGCGCTGGCTCTTGGTCGCCAGATACGCGCCCGACCCCATCGACAGCGCGCTTGCCAGCATCCCAGCCAGCCCCGCGATCAAGACGGCGCTGCTGCCGCCGGTATAGCCCGCTACGCCGCTGACGATGCCAAAGACCGCGCCCAATCCATCGTTCGCGCCGTAAATCGCCTGGCCCAGCCAGCCACCGCCGCGTTTATGCCAGCTTTCGCGGTGCAGCAAAATATCCAGACGACTCTGCGGCCCCGCTGGCTTCACCATCTGGCGAATGATATAGCTGTGGCTCTCTTCCTCGCGCTGCATCTCCTTCAGCAGATGCGTCGCCGTCTCGTCGTCCAGACCTCGCGCCTGCGCCTCATAACGCTCCGTCACGCGATCTTCCTCTGCCTCCATGCGGCGCAGCGTCGCATCCGCGCCCGCCTGCCGATTCACCCAATCGCGGAACCCTTGCCAGCGGCTGCGGCGCACTTCAGGGATGGGCGCGCCGAGTTCGACCAGCTTCTCTTCCCAGCGCGCCGCGTGGCGGCCCTCTGTTTCGGCCAGCTTTTCCAGCACGCCCTTGCGTCCCTGGTCATGTTCGCGCGCCGCCAGGTCGGCATAGACGCGCTGGCTCTCTTTCTCGCGCCGCCAGCTTTCCTGTAAAAACGTGATGAGTTCTTTGGTTGCCGGAGTCGGATTGCTCTCAACCGTCATGACTTGCTCCTGGTGTATCCTCACAGATGTCGTGGGCTGCCAGCCTTCATGTGCCGCAACGCTCCCGGCGCCTGTATGCACGCTCATACGCCAACCGTTAATTATATACCATTGTACCCAGCTTTAGAACAAAATACCAGAATGGCTCACACTGCACAGCGGCTTTGCGAGACAGCCTCACGCTGGTTCAGGACTTCAGACGGGCCTGCTTGTGTCTGGGCAAAGGCTTCAGAGCATTCCAGAGGCAAACCGCTCATCCTGCCGTATCCTAGCGACCTCTGTAACTATCCAACGTACATACCTCTGGTTGGTGCACCACCACAATACAAGGATAGCGAACATGCCGCCAGGGTGCTTCTCCACTGGGGGAACGCATTTCCTCTCGGCTGGTTCGCCTGGGGCAATGTTTACCCTGCCCCGGCATCGGACTGTCCATCTATAGGCGTCACCTTTATTGTAATGGTGGAAAAACCTCAGCCAGACGGGGCTGAGGACTCATGGGTCTTTAAGAAGGAACAACCATACTCATGAAAAAGAAAACCAACCGGTCATCGGAAGACAAAATCACCATCCCCCAGGCGAAGAGCAAAACCAGCCGCCGCGATGTGCTGCGCGCGGGGCTGGCGGTCGGCGGGGCCAGCGCGGTCGGCGCAGGCTTGTTCAACGTCGGCGTGCTGAACCCGGGCCGCGCGCTTGCCAAAGCGATGAACGCTGGCCCCACCAAGGGCGACCTGGCTATCCTTCAGTTCCTGGCCGCGCTGGAGATCATCGAAACCGACCTGTGGCAGCAGTATAACGAACTCGGCGGCATCCAGGACAAAGAACCCCCTGCTGGTGTGGTCCTGGGCGGGAGCGGGAACACGGCCTATACGAATGACCTGCTCATCCTGGACGGGGACATGTCCCAATATATCCACGACAACACCGATGATGAGTTCAGCCACTTCACCTTCATCAATGCCTATCTGGAATCCAAGGGCGTAAAGGCCATCAACCTCGACAAGTTCAAGTCGCTGCCGGGCAGCCAGGCCGATGGCTCTTCCAAAAAGAAGCGCATCACCAACCTGTTGGAACTCACCATCGATACCAGCTTCTGGACGCGCTACCGCAGCGACAACAAGAACCCCGATCTCGGCGACACCTTCCCCCAGGCCGTCCCTGGGCTGAACAAGGGGATGTTCAAAGCCATTCCTGCCGACAATGCGGATATCCCCGCCAACCCTGGGGACACGGATAAGGTGAATCATCTCAAGGCCATCGCGTTCACGGCAGGATTCCACTTTGCCTTTATCGAGCAGGGCGGCTCCAGCCTCTATCCCTCGCTGGCCCAGCGTGTCACCAACGTGGAAGTGCTGCGCATCCTGCTCAGCATCGGCCCAACCGAAACCATGCACTTTCAGACCTGGCAGGACAAGGCTGGCAACGCCACGCCCGTCACCGATCCCTTCACCGGCCTGACCTTCCAGGACCTGACCCAGAGCACTGACCCTCTGCTGGAAGCCAATCTGATTATGCCTGAGCCAACCTTCTTCCTCAGCCGCAAGTTCCCCAAAGTGTCGATTGTTCGCCCAACCAACACCCAGGGAGCAGCCAAAGGGGCGGTAGCAGGGTTGAAGGCCGACGGACTGTTCAGGGGTCAGAGCGATGCCTTCTTCGACCTGTTGGATGAACTGGCTGAGGCTGCCGATTACGCGGAGCGACAGTTCTAGGCCAGGGCTATCGGCGGGGGTAAAAGCGGTGGGCGCCGCTCCTGCCCCCGGCAGTGCTCCTCAGCATAGCAGCCACGCCGGGCTGGGGAGCATCAGCCATTATAGCAGAGCACGCACTCAAGTGCGTGCTCTGCGCTTTTTGCTCTGGTATAATGGGAAACGGTCAACTTTTCAGGGGCAGCCAGGGGTCCGGTTTGCCCACGCAAGGGCACGCGGCTTGCAACATCTGGCGCGCTGCCTTTGCTGGTCCCTCACCAGCCCTGAAGGGCACTTAAAACAACGCGACAAGGAGCATGAGCCGTTGAATAACCCCCAATTACGCCGCCAACCAGAGCAGAACGCCGAATCAACCACGCCTCGTTACCCACCAGCCTTCGACGCCAGACGCGCCCCCGGCGCTCCGGGGCGGCCCATGCAGCGCGTGCTGCTGCGTGGTCTGCTCAAGGTGCCAGAAGTGACGATCTTCTTCTGGATCATCAAACTGCTCACCACCGCGATGGGCGAATCCACCTCAGACTATCTGGTCTTTCAGATCAACCCCTATGTTGCCGTGGTGCTCGGATGCCTTGGCCTGGCAGGCGCGCTGATCTTGCAACTCTCGGTCCGGCGCTATATCGCCCCGGTCTACTGGTTGACCGTCCTCATGGTCGCCATCTTCGGCACCATGGCCGCTGATGTTGCCCATGTGGTGCTGGGCATACCCTATCTGGTGTCAACGATCACCTTTGCCGCCGCGCTCGCCATCATCTTTACCATCTGGTATGCCAGCGAAAGAACGCTCTCCATCCACAGCATCTATCGTGGTCGCCGCGAACTCTTTTACTGGGCCACCGTCATGGCGACCTTCGCACTTGGCACCGCCGCGGGCGACCTGAGCGCATCCATCCACAACCTGGGATACTTTCCCTCGATTATCTTCTACGCCGTCTTATTCGCGCTTCCCGCGCTGGGTTACCGGTTCTTTGGCCTGAACGAAGTGTTCTCTTTTTGGTTTGCCTACGTCGTGACCCGCCCGCTTGGTGCTTCGGTTGCCGATTGGCTGGGCAAACCGTATCTGGGTGGCCTTGGGTATGGAGATGCCATTGTCAGCCTGGCGCTGGGGGTTCTGATTATCATCTTTGTTGGCTATATGACTGTCAGTCGCAAGGACACCCCCAAAGAACAACGATAGTTTTCTGAAAGAGAGGGGCAGCGCTCGCCGTGGGGAACAGCTTCACCACCGATGGCGGCTGGCAGATCACCGCTGCGGCCACCAACGAAGAAGCCGCGCCGGTGCTCCAGCAGGACCGCGTGGTCAACTGCTTCGCCCTGGCCGACCTGCTGCCGCCCTTCCGCCAGCACACACGCATTGCGCTAGCAACGCACGGAGAAAGCGGCCAGACCGCCATGCTGCTGATCGTCGAGCATCCAGAACTCTGCGTGCTCGCCATGTCCGGCCAGGGCGAAGGCATCGCCCTGCTGCTGGCCCAGGCCGACCTGCCTGCTGCCCCGTTGATTCAGGCGCTGCCGCAGCACTGGCCCCTGCTGTGGCCCTACTATGATCTCCCCGCCAACAGGCGGCTCTTGCTGCGCATGAACCTATCGGCGCAAACCTTCCAGCGCCCGGCGCATGCTGCCTTGCCGGTTGCCGAACGGATGGGCGCGAACGATCTGCCCGCGCTGCGCGCCCTCTATGCCCTCTACCCTGAGGGGCACTTTCGCCCTAGCCTGATCGAAGAGGGGCTGTTTTACGGCGTCCGCATCGCGCAGCGCCTGGTCGCCGCGGGCGGCACGCATGTCCTCGCCCGGCCCTATGGTCTGGCCGTCCTGGGCAACATCTTTACGCATCCCCAGCAGCGCGGGCGAGGCTGCGCGCAGGCCGTTGTCGCGGCGCTGGTGACCGACCTGCTGGCGCAGGACTGCACAGATGTCATCCTCAATGTGGATGTGGACAACCCTCCGGCCATGCATGTCTATACGAAGCTCGGCTTTCAGCCGCACTGCCAGGTCTTGTCTGGCCCGGCCACGCGCCGCCCCCAGCGCACCACCCCGCCACGCTGATGCCTACACTATCTGTCAAGGGCTGCCTCCTGGCGAAGCTGCCGTCCCGTGCGGCGGGCCAGTGCCTCGCCCGCTGGCCGCCCATCGATAAACTTCCAGAGCAGTTCCATCATCTCCGGCACCGCTGAGGTAGCCGTCTCCAAAATCTGATTAATCACCGCCTCCATCTCTGCCTCGATGGCCTGCACCTCTGTCGCCAGCGCCTGGCCTCGTTCCGTCAGCGTCAGCGTCACCATGCGCCGATCACTGGGCGCTGTCGTTCGTTCCACCAGGCCCAACTCCACCAGCCCATTCACCAGGCGGCTGGGGCTGCCCGATTCACAGACCAGCAGTTCCCCCAGGCCCATCAAAGAGAGCGGCTGATGATCTTGCAGCACGCGCAAGACCTCCGCCTGCGCGGGGGTCAGCGCCAGGGTGGAGAGCCGTTCGGCAAAAAAGCGATTGCCTTCCCGCTGCACTGCCAGAAACAGATAGCGTATCTCTTCGGCTCGTTCCATGCTGACGCTCCCTTTTTGCCTTGTACTATGCCACAGGCGGCGCAGCCACCGCAACGATACCCTCCTCCAGCCGCTTCGCCGACTGCGGGTCGTGGCTGGGCAGATAGACCGCTGGCGTCTCGCGCAGATAGCGCTGAATGCGCTGCATGGTCTGGCGCGCGGCCCGCTCCTTGAGCGTGACCCCATCGATGGCCCCCGCCAGCAAGAGGTCTTGCGTATAGGACGTATCGCCCGCAAAGAAGATGCTGTGGCCCTCCTGCTGAAGAATTACCGAAAGGTGCCCGGCTGAATGCCCAACGGTGGGCACCAGCAGCACATCGCCTGCCCGGGTCAGCGGGAGGCTGGCCGGAAACGGCCCAAACGGCAGCGGCGCGAAGTCCACCAGGCGCGGCGCAAACCACGACGGCCAGTGCTGCGGCAGATAGCCGAGCAGCTTGCCGAACGGCCCGCTCGCCGCGCGATATTCCGCGCGTGAAACAAGCATCTCCGCCTTCGGAAAATGCGCCAGCCCGCCATCGTGGTCCATATGCAGATGCGTCAGCACCACCCAGCGCACATCATCTGGTGAAAGCCCTACCCCACGCAGCAGCGGCCCGATTTCCTCTTCTGGCTCAATCTGAAAGTGCGCCCTGGGGTGCTGGCGCAGTTGCTCGGAGAGATAGCCGGGCTGATTCACCCGTGCCGTTTCGCCGGTGTCGATGACGATCAGCCCCTCCGGGTGTTCGATGACCCAGACATAGATCGGCAGCAGCTCAGTCCAATTCGAGTCGCGCAGGGTGTTGCGGACACGCAGCAAGCCGCGTCCTTCCCCCTGCACCTGGCGCGGATGGATAGAGACGGTTCCCGTCGAGAGCGCGTGAATACGCATGGTCTGTTTCTCCTTCTGCGTCCAATAGCGGGCGCGTTCATTTACATGATACATCATTTGATGTTGTGTAATTTGATGATACATCATTTATTTAAAAAAGTCAAGATCGTTCCTCATACACGCGCTTACGGCAGAAACTCACCAGAATGGTGGAACAAGCGCATTGCACCACTCCGCCCGTTGAACGGGCGGAGTGGTGCAATGCGCTTGTTCCAGGGCCGCCTTCAGCACGCGCTCCAAGGCTCCCACCGGCTCTGGCGCTCCGCAGCGTTCGCGCCAGCCCATCAGGCGGGTAGCTATCCCGGCTGCGTAATGACCCCCAATTGGGTGAAGATGCCCAGGGTATTCATGAGGATTTGGCTTTCTACCATTTTGCCTGCAACTACACGATCAAAGACCATGCCCGTCACGGTGATGTGCTTGCCAGTAGGTGGCACGCCCAAAAAGGCGCCGCGATGCGTGCCGCGCCAGGTAAAGCGGCTGGCAACCATATCACCTTCGGCCACCATTTCCTCTATAGCCCATTCAAGGTCAGGGAAGGCGGCACGGGTCATGAGAATGACCGCTTTGAGGCCCTCGCGGCCAGGCTGCTGCCCAGGAAAAGGGTCACGTTCCAGATAATCAGCGGCAACCACCTCGTCGGCGATAGCCAGATTACCCGTATTGATAAATTCGACAAAACGGGTGACCACTGCCTTGTTCTGTTCGAGGGACATGCTTCTCTTCCTTTCATTTCAACAAACAAGAGTGTATCATGATTCTGAGCCAAGGATACTCTATGCGCTCAGCTTTGTCAATATCATTGAACACATATGTTTATCGAAATACATCTGCGCAAACTGGAGGAAGATGCCCTATGGCCCGCAAATACAAGCTTCAGCGCCGCGCACAGCGGCAAGAGGAGACCCGCCAGCGCATTATCGAGGCGGCGATCCAACTCCATCAGGCGATAGGGGCCAGAACGACCATCACGGCTGTGGCAGAGCGGGCGGGCGTCGAGCGTCTGACAGTCTACCGTCACTTCCCCGACGAACGGTCACTGATCATAGCCTGTACGAGTCACTATCAGGCTCAGAACCCGCCTCCCGACCCAGACTCCTGGAAACGCATCGCAGATGCCCAGCAGCGGCTCCGCAGAGCGCTCACTGAGATTTATGCCTTTCATCGGCGCACCGAGCAGATGTCCGCTGCCGCCCTGCGCGACATGGAGGAAGTGCCCATCCTGCGCGAAGTGCTTGCCCCCTCCTTCGCTTATTGGCAGCAGGCCCGGGATGGGCTGGCGGCAGCGTGGGAGGTTTCCGCGCCCCAGCAGCGGCTGCTGGAAGCAGCGCTGGGCCACGCGCTCGACTTCCAGACCTGGCGCTCGCTGGTACGCCAGCAGGGGCTGGACGATGAACAGGCCATCGAACTGATGTCAAGCATGGTTCGCTGCCTGGTCGCTGACGGCTGATATTGCCAGCCCCTGCTACCGTTTCGCCAGGGCACATGCTATAATGTCTGCGCCTTGGGCGCATTTTGGCGCGCGGATTGCAGCCACCTTCACAGCAGCCCGATGCCAGCCAGCTACAGGCTGCACCAGCCACGCACCTAACGGTGGGAGAACGTATGTTTCGTAAAATTATGATTGCCAACCGGGGCGAAATTGCCCTGCGCATCATTCGCGCTTGCCGCGAACTGGGCATTCGCACGGTGATTGCCTATTCCGAGGCCGACCGCGATTCGCTGCCGGTCAAACTGGCTGATGAGAGCATTTGCATCGGCCCTGGCAACAGCACCAAAAGCTATCTAAACATCCCGAATATCGTCAGCGCCGCCTTGTTGACCAACGCCGAAGCCATTCACCCAGGCTATGGCTTCCTGGCCGAAAATACCAGCTTCGCCGAAATCTGCGCCGACTGCCATATCACTTTCATTGGCCCCACGCCCCAGGTTGCCGCCATCATGGGCGACAAAGTGCAGGCGCGGCTGGCGATGGACAAAGCGGGTCTTCCAGTGCTGCCCGGCACGGGCATCTTGCGCTCTGTAGGCGAGGCCGAACAGGAAGCCGCCAAAATTGGTTATCCACTGATGATTAAATCGTCCGCAGGCGGCGGCGGACGCGGCATTCGCATGGTCAACCGTAAAGAAGAGTTTGTGCATCTCTTCACCACGGCCCAGAGCGAGGTGCGCGAAGCCTTCCACGACGACGGCATGTATCTTGAAAAATGTGTGACCAACGCCCGGCATGTCGAAGTGCAGGTGCTCTGCGACCATCACGGCAACGGCGTCCACCTGGGCGAGCGCAACTGCTCGGTGCAGCGGCGGCGGCAAAAGATGCTGGAGGAAGCGCCCAGCCATCTGCTGTCACCCAAACTGCGCGAGGAAATCTGCTCGCGGGCCATCAAGGGCGCGCTCAGCATTGGCTATCGCAACGCGGGCACCATGGAATTTCTGGTGGACGAAAAGAATCGCTATTATTTCATGGAAATGAATACCCGCCTGCAAGTTGAGCATCCGATTACGGAAGCCATCACCAACGTCGACATCGTGCAAGAACAACTGCGCATCGCGGCGGGTGATCGCATGAAGCTGAAGCAAAGCGACATCCACTTTACCGGCCACGCCATCGAGTTCCGCATCACGGCGGAAGACATCACCATGGATTTCCGCCCCCAGACCGGCACCGTCGAAGAGTATCTGCCGCCCAGCGGGCCAGGCGTGCGCGTCGATTCGCACCTCTTCCGGGGCTATGACATTCCGCCGCACTACGATTCGCTGCTGGCGAAGCTAATCGTCTGGGGGCCGAACCGCGAGGCCGCCATTGCGCGAGGCCGCCGCGCTTTGGATGAGTTTGTGCTGGAGGGCCTGCCGACGACCATTCCGTTCCATAAGTGGCTGCTGAATAACCGCGAGTTCCTGCGGGGCGAAATGACGACCACGTTCTTGCAGGACCACGCCGATCAATGGTTGCGGGGAGCGGCTGAGCAGCCAGCGCGGGCAGCCGCGTCCACACGTGCCTGATGTTCTATCTTATGTATACTATCTTACCGATGCGGAGGGAGGGTCCCCAATGAGTTCGCGCGTTGTCGTCACCGGCATGGGCATGGTGACACCACTGGGCAATGATGTGCCCACCACCTGGGCGGCAGCCTGCCGGGGGGCCTCCGGCATCGCCCCGATTGCGGAGTTCGATACCTCGGGTCAAGAGGTGACCTTTGGCGGCGAGATCAAAGACTTCGATGCCACGCTCTACCTTGACCGCAAAGAGGCGCGCCGCAACGACCGTTTCGTGCATTTCGCCGTGGCCGCCACAAAGCAGGCCATCGACCAGGCAAAGCTGGACGTGGCCGCAAACGGGCCAGACGTGGGCGTGTTGATTGGCTCGGGCATCGGCGGCCTGCGCACCGAGCACGATCAATTCAAGCTGCTCAATGAGCGCGGGCCGGACCGCATCAGCCCCTTCTTCATCACGATGATGATTAGCGATATCGCCGCCGGGTTTGTCTCGATCAATTTCGGCGCGAAGGGACCGAACTATGCCATCGTCTCGGCCTGCGCTACCAGCGCGCACACCATCGGCGAAGCCTATGAAATCATCCGGCGTGGCGACGCCAAAGCCATGATCGCAGGCGGCAGCGAGTGCGCGCTGACCCCGATGGGCCTTGCCGCCTTTGCCAACATGCACGCTCTTTCCCGGCGCAACGACGACCCACAGGGCGCGAGCCGCCCCTTCGATGCCACCCGCGACGGCTTTGTGATGAGCGATGGCGCGGGCATCGTCCTGCTGGAAGACCTGGGGTTTGCCCAGGCGCGCGGCGCGCAGATCATCGCTGAGGTCATTGGCTATGCCGCGACGGCGGACGGCTACCACATCACCGAGCCAGCCCCCGGCGGCGAGGGTCTGGTGCGCGCCATGCAGCGCGCCATGCAGAAAGCCTGCATCCGCCCCGAAGAGGTGGACTATATCAACGCGCACGGTACTTCAACGCCGTTCAATGACCGCACCGAAACGACCTCCATCAAAACGGCCTTTGGCGACCACGCCCATAAGCTGGCGGTCAGTTCCACCAAGTCGATGACCGGCCACACGCTCGGCGCGGCGGGCGGCATCGAGGCGATCTTTTCGCTGCTGGCTTTGCAGCATGGCATCCTGCCACCGACGATCAATCTGCATCATCCCGACCCGGACTGCGATCTGGACTATGTGCCCAACGAAGCGCGCCACCAGGCGATCAACGTCGCCATGTCGAACTCGATGGGCTTCGGCGGCCACAACGCCTGTCTGATCTTCAAGAAGTACGAAGGCTGAGTTTTCGTAGGAAAGTTGATAATGAATGAACGATCAATCATCCCTCATTGCCCACGTGCAAGCGCTCGTGGAGGCGATGGAACACAGCAGCGTCGCTGAGATTGAATTGACCGAAGGCGGCACGCGCATCCAGATTAAACGGGCTGCGGCGGTGACGCCCACCGTGCTGGCCGCGCCCGCCATGCCGTTCCCGGCCATGGCTGCCGGTGCGCTGTCCGCCGCGCCGATCACGCTGCCCAGCGGAGGGACCAACCACGCCCCGGCAGCCAGCGCCCCGGCCAGACGCGCCACGCGCCCACCCGCCGACAGCGGTGTCGCCATCCCCTCACCGCTGATCGGCGTCTATTACAGCGCCTCTTCGCCCACCTCGGACCCCTTTATCAAGGTGGGCGACATCGTTCAGGTGGGGCAGGTGGTCGCCATCGTGGAGGCCATGAAGGTCTTCAACGAGGTCAAAAGCGAGGTCTCTGGAAAAGTGCTCGCTATTCCCGCCAAGAACGGCGACCTTGTGCAAAAAGGCGACACGCTGGTGCGCATCGAGCCGGATTGAGCCGTTTCTCTATGGGCGCGCGCCGACGTGATACTTCACGATGGTGCCAACCGCGTAGAGAATCAGCGCCGAAAAGATTGTCCCTGAGATCAGGCCGAGAATCGGCAGCAGGGACTGATTTTGCGCGATGAGAATCAAGAGTTGGACAACGCCCAGAATGACGATAATGAGCGCGCCCCAGTGACACCACGTGCCCACGCGGTTCACCGGCACCATCTCTGGTACACGTTGTTGCATCGTTTCCTTCCTTTCTTGGGGCCAGGCCCTTTTGCTGCAAGGAGGAAGCATACGGCATGCCAAAGGTTGAGCGCGAGGGCCGTCATCCGACCCAGTAACTTGCGGTAAAGAAGATGATATTCAGTATGGAGACACAGCCTATGGTCAGCAGCACCGCTGCGCGCAGCGTTGGACGGCTGGCGGTCCACCGGCAGGCCACAAGCAAGAATGGAAACAGCACGAGACTATAGCGATTGTAGCTAAAGAGTGTCCCCGACAGCAGCGGCAGAAGCATATTTCCCATAACAAAGACCCGATAGGACCAGCGCAGGGAACGCCACATCACCAGCAGCAGGACGCAATCAACGACAAGCGCCAGCAGATAATTGACCGTCCAGAATATCGGACCGCCCTGCCAGGGCCAGTTCTTCACCAGAAGTTGCATATCTTGAAGCGGCGCGGCAACGATGTTGAGGGTGAAATGGCGGTCGCCCCAACCGAAATTATAGGCGTGCTGAAACGCGAGCGGATCGCCATAGAGCGCGTTGAGGTAGATCGCATAGGCCGCCAGGCCGATCAAACTAAACGCGGCAACGCCCAGCGCCAGCCAGGGTTTTCGGCTCGCCGCTCCCTCGACAATGATAGCCCCGACCAGGACAATCCCCGGCAGTCTGGTTGCCGTCGCTATCGCGCCACAAACCCCGGCCAACCACCAATTTTGGTGGCGCATTGCCAGGAAACACGCCAGGCACGCCAGCACAAACAAGGTCTCGGTATAGACAGCCAGGAAAAAGACCGCTGTTGGGACGAGCAAGAAGAAGAACGGGGCGCGCTCAGCGGCATCATCGCCAGATTCCTCGCGTACAATCTGTGTAAAAATGCCCACGGTTGGAAAGAGCAAGAGCCGGTTAATCAGAATGCCTGCGAGTAAGTCATTACCCCCCAGCATGCCACCCACCAGATGAATCAGGCCAGGAAAGGCCGGGAAAAAGGCATTGAGGATGCTGACATGCGGGTCATAACCGTGGCTGCCAATCAAGACATACCAGACACCATCCCAGCGCGCCCACATCGTCTCAAAGAGGGGATAGTTTTCCCGTTGAAAAGCAGGATGACGAAGCAGGAAGGCACCCACATCATTGCTTGGCGGCAGTGTTGAAGCCGCTATATATCCAATGAACTGAGCGGCAACCTCCCAGGCGAGCGTTAGCAGCAACGCGCGCACGAGCAGGCGATGATGCACGTAAAAATCGCGTAGGCGGCCCACAACTTCTCGCTGATTCTTTAGCCAGCGAGCAGGAGCGGCTGGTTCAGTTAAAACTTCGGTCTGAGGGCTGCTGGCAGCACCAGATCGGCTTATACCTGCCGAAAGCAGTAAACGTATCAACAGCACGTTACCTTCCTTGATGTTTTCATACTCCCCACGAACAAACAGCACATCAAGGAAGACGATTGATGTAGGCCGATTATTACCTCAACAATTACGGCTTTGTGATGGTCAGATGGGAAAAAACAGCCTCGGCGGCAAAGCGCGCCGCGCCCAGCGCGATATTGCCGGTAGTATAGGTGGAGTCGCTGATCTGCTGAAGCTGCTGGCCGTTGACGATCAGGGTAATCGACGCACCCTGGGCGATAATTTTGAGTTCGTTGGTGCGGCCCAGCCCCGTATGAATGGCCGCTGAGGGCGTCAGCGGAATGAGGTTGGTCGCATTGCCCTGGGCATCCCAGCGCACCAGTTGATAGGTGCCATTGGCAAAGAGCAAAAACCCATAGCCATCGATGCCAACCGAGCGAAACGCAATGGCAACCCCAACAAAATCAGGGTCGCCGTCGTCCAGCCTGGCCTGCACATCGATCACCTGCGCGCCAAAGTCCTGCCCATACAGTTCACTGAAATAGAGGTGATCGGTGGGGGCGTCGATGTGCAGGCCATCGGCGCGAAATGCACAGGTCGCGCCCGCCTCGCACTGCCAATCTGGCTGGTCTGTGGTCAGGCTGTTGGCATAGAGCGCGGGCGGCGCGCTGGCCGCGCTCTGTGGCTGGCCGGTGTGAGGCCGCGCGCGCAGCAAGAAGCCTCCGCCCGCCAGGGCCACAATGACGACGACCACCAGCGCCGCCAGCAGCGCCAGCCGACGCGGCGATTTTTTGTGGGGCGGCGGAGGCGGCGCTGCGCTCAAGGGCTGCGTGGGCACGTTCAAAGCCGGGTCGGTTTCCGCTGAGACTGGCTGCGGGGCATCGGGGCGCAAGAGCGCCGCGCCGCACGCGGCGCAGATGGCCGCATCTGGCGCGTTGACGCTGCCGCATTGGTTGCAAGGCTGCTGCATAACACATCTCCTCCAGGCGTTCCCGGCGAACGTTGTTACTGGAGGGGCTGCGCAGCACAGAGCGCGCCAGGAAGGTCGTCTGGCCGCATTATAACACAGCCGGACGGCCTTCCTGTACCATGGTGATGGCCCTTTTGGGAGGGCTATTCAAGAGAGTGATTGATCTCCCAGAGGTTGCCTTCGGGATCGGCGAAATGCGCCGTGCGCAGGCCCCAGGGCTGGTTCGTTGGCGGGCGGAGAAACGTGACACCTCTGGCCTTGAGCGTCTCATAGGCGGCGTCCACATCCTGAACCACAGCAGCCAGCAGCCCACGCGGGCGGCCCTCCAGCTTCACCTCCTCACGGATCAGGTCTTCGGCAGCGGAGACCTTCAGCAGCATAAAATACACGCTTTCCAGCTTGAAAGCAGCGGAATCGGCATCGCTCGACGCCATCTCAAGCCCAAGCGTGTCCCGATAAAACGCCATACAGGTGGGCAGGTCTTTGACGAATAAGACTGTCGCGATGATGCGCTGAAACATAGGTGACCTCTTTTCTTTCCTGGTCGAGTTGTAGCTGTGCTCGACAAGCGCCACTGTAGCACGACGGGAGGAAGAAAGCTTCTCCTATCTTGCGCATCTTGGGGTTTTTGTCCTATCTTCCAGCCAGGGATTGCGTCTGTCTCTGGCTGGCTCAGATTGGCGATGGTGCCGTCAGATTTGTCGTCAAACCAGCACCTTCTCCTCAGATGCCATCGTTGATACTTTGCGCGGCCCCCACTCAAGCATATTGCCAGTATGGGCATCGAAGATTTCATCACCGACGAGCGAAGTCGATGGTCCCCCAACTAGCGTTATTTCATGGGTGGTATAAAATGGGCCTACCATTTTGACCACATACACCATCGTCGTTGCAGTATATCCGTCCAGTTCGGCCCCCTGAGCATCGGCCTGCTGCGGCGTCATCAGTTGAATGCTGAGAATATGCAACGTATGATAGGGTATCACCGCGCCGCCCACAAAGCCGTGGGCCTGGATATACGTTTGCACATCGCTGACACTCACGGCAATGGCCGCGTTACACTCGGGGGTGATGGCTGGCGTACCCGTATTTGTTCCTGGAGGGAGAGAAGTCCGCTGGCCTCCTGAGCACACATGAGCGGATGCTGGTGAAGACAGGGATACCAGGCCCAGGAGAACCAGGAGGGCCAGGATAGCAAGAGGGAGAAGCAACAAACGGAGAAGAGACATAAAAAAAGTTCCATCCTTTTCTTTAAATGAACACCCCGCCTCCTGTTCTTCACAACGAGGAGGACTGGAGTCCCAGGGTGAGGAACGAGGCTTCGGTCGCATCTTGCAGAATGCGGGCGAGCAGACGCAGTTCATCGGCGCTGTAGCGCTGCAAAAATCGGACAATGCCGCGCTCCATCTGCGCATCGAAGGCGCGATGCACTTCAAAAACCTCTCGGCCCAGGGGCGTCAGGCGAAACAGAATTTCTTTCTTGTTGTTGGGCAGGAACTCGGTGCTTACCAGGTTTTGCGCGATCAAGCGGCGCGTCACTTTCGAGACCGTGCCCTTGGGAATGCGAAACTGCGTGGAAATCGTGATGCCATTCACCGGCTCCAGCCGCCCGATGGCATCGATCACACGCCACGCCGTCACGCTCACCTCGCGTATCATGTCAACGGTGAGCGGATTCTGGCTATGCTGCGCCATCCATTGCCAGCTTCCATGCTCCTCTGAGTCAAACTGATCGGTCGCTTTTCCCAGCAGCGCCAGGATTTGCGCGACAAGCGGCGCGATCTCATCGCGATTGCTCGCCTGATCGTCTGAAGAACCGGGCATAGCACTATCCCCCTCACCTTCTGAGGTTCCTTCTTCCTTCTAGTATATCAAATCATCAAATCTCCAAAGTTTCCAGGAAACAATCTTGACAAGTTGATACGCTGCTGCTATTATTGTTTCCAGGAAACTATTTTCCCAAAAGGACGCAAGCAAAGAAAGAGGTTTAGAAACACATGTTGAACATGCTCCGACACTGGCATTGGACCCTGTTGCACCGGGTCTTCGGTCTGCCTGATCGTAACCACACCGAGCCGCACGCGCCGCTGTCTGCTCTTCTCCGTTCCCATCCGGAGGTCCCGGCGCACGGACAGCACTTCGCCCAGCCGAACCGGCCAGGTTTGCAATCGCAGCTTGCGCGCGAGCGGCAGCGCCAGCCGCGCATCCTGAAAAGCTGGCAGCGCAGCATCGGGGCTGCCTTCGAGCGCCAGAGCAAGCATCGCTCGGAATTCTAACGGCGGTCGCCCGGTTCTCCATGTGTCTCCTGCCTGGCAGGCATGTGGAGAGCCTGCTTACAAAGGATGGGTTAACTTATGTCAAATACCCCAGCGATTCTGGCCGAAGGCGTGCAGAAATCCTACGGCAAGACGAAAGCGCTTGCCGGGCTGGACCTGATGGTTGAAGCGGGTGGTGTTCTGGGGGTGCTGGGTCCCAACGGCGCGGGCAAAACGACCGCCGTGCGCATCCTGACGACGCTGCTCAAGCCCAACAGCGGACGGGTGGAAGTGGCCGGGCTGGATGTCGTCAAACAGGCGGCAGCAGTGCGTGCCCACATTGGCCTGGCGGGGCAATATGCCGCCGTTGATGAACTGCTCACCGGCTACGAAAACCTGACGATGTTCGGGCAGTTGTATCATTTGCCCGGCGCGGTGGCAAAGCGCCGGGCGCGCGATCTGCTCGAACGCTTCGATCTGGTGGAGGCTGCCGGGCGGCTGGTCAAGACGTATTCTGGCGGCATGCGCCGACGGCTGGACCTGGCAGCCAGCCTGATTCTGGCCCCGCCGATTCTGTTCCTGGATGAGCCGACGACGGGCCTGGACCCGCGTGGTCGGCTGACCATGTGGGCAATCATCCGGGAGTTGGCACAGACAGGCACGACCGTCTTTCTTACCACCCAATATCTGGAAGAAGCCGATCATCTGGCCCAGCAGGTTGCTGTGATCGATCAGGGGCGCGTGATTGCCAAAGGCACTGCCGATGAGTTGAAGGCGCAGATCGGCGGCGAGCGGCTGGAACTCACGCTCGCGCCGGGAAGCGACCTGAACGTCGCGTTGGCGGCGTTGTGTCCGTATCGCTCGGGTGAGGCGCAGATGGATGCCGCCCAGCGCCATCTGGCCGTGCCGGTGACTCAGGGCGCGGAACGCCTGGCCGCCATGGTGCGCGATCTGGATGCCGCGCACGTTGCGCTGGACGATCTGGCCCTGCGCCGACCCACGCTCGATGATGTCTTTCTCACGCTCACCGGCCACGCCGCGTCTGAAACGAAAGAAGCCGCTGAGCCTCAACCGGCTACCAGGAGGCCCCAATGAACCAGACATCGTTTGCTCCCATGGAACGGCTCACCTCGCTCAGACGCCCCGCGCTGTATTGGGCGCTGGCTGACGCGGTGGTGGTGGCAAAACGCCAGATTCGCCAGATTCCGCGTGTCCCCGATGAACTGATCACCGCTACGGTGCAGCCGATCATCATCGTGCTGCTCTTCCGCTATCTCTTTGGTGGAGCCATTGCCGTGCCCGGCACCAGCTACATCAATTATCTGATGGCGGGCGTGTTCGTGCAGTCTGCCGTCTTTGCCTCCGCCAACACCGGCGTTGGTCTGGCGAACGATCTGAAACGCGGCCTGGTTGACCGCTTTCGCTCCCTGCCGATGGCCCCTTCAGCGGTCCTGACGGGGCGCATCTTTGCCGATCTGATTCGCAATACCGTCGTCATTCTCGTCACCTGGGGAATTGGCCTGCTGGTCGGCTTTCGGCCAGCGGGAACGCTTCCAGCCTGGATTGCGGCTTCGGCGTTAGTCCTGCTGGTGAGCTTTGTGTTCTCCTGGCTCGCGGCGCTGGTGGGTTTGCTCATCCCCAGCCCGGAGGCGGTGGCCCAGGCTGGCATCGTCTGGCTGCTTCCGTTCATCTTCGGCAGCAGCGCCTTCGTGCCGGTCAGCACTATGCCCGGCTGGCTGCGGGCCTTTGCCAACCATCAGCCGGTCTCGCTGCTGATGGACGCGGTGCGCGGGCTGCTGCTCGACCAGCCCACAGGCGACGCCCTCTGGCAAGCGCTGGTCTGGTGCGGCGGGCTGCTGCTGGTCCTCATCCCGTTGTCCGTCTGGGTCTATGACCGCCGGACGGCCCGGTGAAAGGAGGCGGAGGCAAGCAGTCAGGTTATCATGATTTCCTGGCTCTTGCCAACCAGGCGCGCTGGCTCTATACTCAGGCAGGAAGGTTTCGCTTTGCTGACGAGTCTGCTCGGCTGCGCGCTGCTGGCGCTTGCGGCCCATCACAAGGAGGCGCATGATGCGGTCATGGTCTCGCCCGAGCCTTGCGGCTCTTGCTATCCTGCTAGTGTCCCTGCTGGTGGCTGGCTGCACCTCTAGCACGCCAGACACTGCTATCAAGTACGGCGGTTCCCTGGACGTCTATGGAGCACAGGGCATCCCCGGACTCCGCAACTTCAACCCTTTCCTGCCTGAAGACAGCCTGACCGGGACACGGGGCATGATTTACGAAACGCTGCTGTTCTTTAATCAGTTGCAGGGCGGCGAGATCAGCCCCTGGCTGGCAGCGGGCTATCAGTTCTCCGAAGATGCTACCAGCGTCACCTTCCGGCTGCGTTCGGATGTCAAGTGGTCGGACGGGTACCCCTTCAGCAGCGCCGATGTCGTCTTTACGCTCAATGTGCTCAAGCGCTATCCCGCATTGGATACGGCTGGTCTGTGGAAGGCCATCACCAGCGTCAGCGCGCCTGATGGGCAAACGGTGGTGGTAACCTTCAATCAGCCTGCCGTGCCGTTCCTGTGGTATCTGGCCGGGCAGACCTTCATCGTGCCAGAGCATATCTGGCAGGCCGTCGCTGACCCTGCCACCGAACTCAACCCCAACCCCGTGGGAACCGGCCCCTTTGTGCTGAAAGCCTTCCCGACGACGATCAAGTGGATTCTTGCCAGGAATCCGCACTACTGGCAGCCGGGCAAGCCATATATCGATACGATCACATACCAGATACCCTGGTGTCCCCTGGCGGATGACAGCGACTGCGTGCTACCCAACTGGGACTGGATGCCCTACATACCCCCATACGACGACAAGCTGCTTGATCAGCGCGACCCCACACATGCCCACCACTGGTCCCCATCAACCAGCGTGTATATGCTCTATCTGAACCTGGCGAAAGTGCCTTTCAAGCAGGTGGCCGTCCGCCAGGCGATCAGCGCGGCCATTGATCGCGGCGCGCTTTCCGTCCAGGGGGAGCCTGACACCGGGCCGGTTGCCAACCCGACGGGGCTGGCGCTGCCCGCCAACCAGCGCTTCCTCGCCCCGCAGTACCAGCACACCACATTTGGCGCGGGCGACCCTGCCAGGGCGGCTACGCTGCTGGAGGCCGCTGGCTTCAAGAAGGGCAGTGATGGGGTCTATGCAGATGCCAGCGGCCACAAGCTGGCCTTCACGCTGAGCATGGTCAGCTACTGGAACGATTGGGTGACGGACAGCCAGATCATCGCCCAGAATCTGAACGCGGCGGGCATGCACGTCACCGTGAACAAGCTGAGTTTTCAAGACTACATCAACGCGCTGAACAATGGCACATTCGACGCGACCATCGCCTGGGCGACGAGCGGCCCTACGCCGTATGATCTCTATCACTCGCTGCTGGCAAGCAGCAGTACAGCCCCAGCGTCGCTGGGCGCGTCCTGGAACTGGGAGCACTGGAACGATGCAAAGACCGATCAGTTGCTCAAGCAGTACGCGAGCACACCTGACCCCACCACGCAGCAGCAAGCAATCTTTGGCCTGGAGCAGATCATGGTGGAGCAGGTGCCAGCGATTCCGTTGTTCGATGTGGTGAATTGGTCCGAGTATTCGACGGCGCGCTTCGTCGGCTGGCCCGACGCGCGCAATCCGTACGCGCTGCCTTCCCCATTCAGCGCCCCGGATGACGAGATGGTGGCCCTGAGCATTCACCAGACCTGACAGCGTCTGCTTACGCCTCCACGAACGAATAGGGCGTGATGGGGCGCAGGCCCGCTTCGATTTCTTTGCGGTGCGGCTCCAGGAAGGGCGGCAAGGCCAGCCGCTCGCCCAGGTGCTCCGGGTCTTCATCGGTGGCAAAGCCGGGGCCATCGGTGGCAATCTCGAAGAGCACTCCGCCCGGCTCGCGGAAATAGACGGAGCGAAAGTAAAAGCGGTCGATGACCGGCGTCACCTGGCGACCCGACTCGGCCAGTTTTGCCCGCCAGAGCCGATGTTCCTCTTCGTTGGGCGTGCGAAACGCCACGTGATGCACGCCGCCAATGCCCGGCAGTCCGCGCGGCGCATCAGGGCGCGCTTCCAGGTGCACTTCGGTGCCCGGGCCGCCTGGGCCAACCTCGAAGATGGTGACGCTGTGCTGCTCGCCGGTCTGATATGTGCCCGCCTGCCGAAATCCCATCGTTTCGGTCAGCAGGCGGGCGCTGGGCGCAAGGTCGCGCACGGTCAGCCGCACGGCGAAGAGGCCGCGAATGCCCATCTCCACCGGCACGGGGCTTTTGCCCCAGGGCTGGCCGCTGAGCTTGCCGCCATCGTCGACCAGTTCAAGCGCCTGCCCCTCCGGGTCGCGGAAGGCCAGCACGGCGCGCCCGTCGCCCCGATCCTGCACGCCCTCGTGGGCCACGTTGAAGCTTGCCAGCCGCTCTGCCCACCAGTCCAGCGCAGCACGCCCCTGCACGCCAAAGGCAATGCCGGAAATCGTCCCCACGCCGGGGCGATTCGCGTCGGCCTGGGGCCAGTCGAAGAACGTCAGGTCGGTGCCCGCGTGCCCGCCCTCATCGGCATAAAAAAGGTGATAGGCTGAGACATCATCCTGATTGACCGTTTTCTTGACCAGGCGCAGGCCCAGCACCTGCGTATAAAAGGCCACGTTCCGCGACGCATGGCCGGTAATGGCGGTAATGTGATGAATGCCACCAAGCTGCATAGCTGTTCCTCTTTTCCTGTATATGCTTTGTTGCACTCGTTGAGGCTGAAACATCTATTGTGATAGTTTAGCACTAAACTTTTCTGAAGTCAAGGACAGCCGTTGCTGCCAGCAGAAGATCACTACGCTTGCCGCGCTGTGACATTCTAGCCCAGCGCGGCGTCACAGCAATAAATGCTCCGAGACACGCGCTTTGCAAACTGGAAGGAAGACATATGGACATTGACGTCGCCCAACTGAATCAGCAATTCTTTTTCCCCTACGACCTCGGCCATCTCCTGGTGGTGTGGGGCGTGCTGACAGTCTTTCTGCTGGTTTTTGCCTCGCTGCTCTACGCGGCGGATATTTATCCCTCCGCCTGGGCGTTCTGGGTCAGGCAGTTGCAGGTGCTGGGCAGCGTCTATCTCGCCAGCGCGGTCAGCTTTTTGCTCTTGCATCTCAACCCCATCGGGGCTATCATTGTCCTGCTCACAATTGCTTTCGTCGTGCTGGGGCGCGTTGGGGCCAGGGAAGAGAGCGGGCCGATTGAGGATTGGTGGCTCTTCCGCTTTCTGGAGCGCCAGCGCGGCCAACAAGAGCGCGAACACTGAAGTAGTCGCCCGCCTACCAGGGAGCACACCGGCATGGCAATCAATCCTTTTCTGGCGATTGGCAACCGCTTTCAAGATGCCAGCGTTGTGGAGCGCTATCACCTGCGCCTCGCCTATCCCACCGAGACGTTCGACCTCTTGCTTGGCTTGATCACCGATACCCCACGCGCCCTGCTGGACGTTGGCACCGGGCCAGGCGTGCTGGCGCGGCAGCTTGTCGAGCACGTTGACCGCGTGGATGCCGTCGACCCCTCAGCCGTGATGCTGGCGCGCGGCAAGACCTTGCCCAACGGACAACATCCGAACCTGCGCTGGCTGCATGGCCGCATCGAAGATGTGGCGCTCAATCCGCCCTACGCGCTCATCACCATGGGAGAGTGCCTGATCTGGCTCGATTGGAATGTGGTGTTCCCACGCTTTGCCGCTCTGCTCAGCCCACACGGCTACGTGGCACAAGTGGAGCGCAGCGAACTGCCCCCGCCCTGGCGCGCTGACCTGCTTGACCTCATTCGCCGCTACTCAACCATGAAGCACTACCCCGCGCTGCAAAATGTGGTGACGTTGCTGGAGGAGGCAAAGCTTTTTAGCAAAGTTGGCGAGCGAGAGACCGCGCCGGTCACCACGCGGCAATCGGTGGCAGACTACATCGCCTCGTTTCATTCGCGCAGCAGCCTTTCGCTGGAGCAGATGCCGCCGGAGGAGGCCGCCGCGTTTGACGAGCGCCTGCGCTCCATGGTCGAACCCTGGAGCCGCGATGGCATGCTGGAACTTCAAACGGTTGCCAGCGTGGTCTGGGGCAAGCCACTTAGAGCATCTCCAGAAACGCCTGCCAGCCCTCAAGCGTGACGGCTTCCAGGGCAGCGGGATAGTCAAAGCCATAGCGCTCGGCCAAACCTGGCCCCAGGCGAGAGACCGCCTGGCGATTGCGCTCGATGGCCTGCATCAGTTCCTGGCGATACCGCATGGGCGCGCCGATGAGTTCCATGGCTTGCGGTCCCAGCGCCTGCTCAATCGCGCGAATGACGCTGGTCAAGCTATGGATGGTTTGCCGCTGCACGTCGCCGCAGTCCTGGCCGCTCGCCTCGATGTACCAGAGCCGGATGAGTATGTTGTGTTCGTGCTGAATGCCAATGGTCGCCATCAGGTCGAGGCCGCGATACAAGACTTTCTTGTGCTTATGCGAGTTGCTCCAGAAGTTGACCACTAATTCGCGGACGGCTTCGGCGCTCACAGGCTGCATTTCCAGCGGCGGCACGCTGTTTTGTTCGGCAAGCACGCGCTCGAAGTCGGCGCTGTGGCAGCCCAGCACCAGCAGCGGCTCTCGCGGAGGCCGCCGCGCGGTGCTTTGCACCAGGAAGTCGAAAATCTCTCCGTTCGAGAGGACCAGTTGATAGAATGCGGCAGCGTCGCCAAACCTGACCGTCTGCCCCACCACCGCAAGCGGGGCGAAGATTCGCTCCAGCGGCGGCGAGCGCCAGGCCGCGAAATCCTCTGGCGCGACGGCTACGCGAAAGTCGGCATCGCTCAAAAGGTCGCCTGCCCCGCTGGCGAGGCTGCCACCTACCCAGAGCGCGACCACCCTGGCATCTTGCCAGAGATAGGAAGCCACCGCCCGAATGGTGTCACACTGGGGCAGGTCCGGCAGACGGCTCACGTCTAACTCTGGCATCGATGCGTTGCTCTTTCTAGCAGTGTTCAGTCGCCAGCCAGGGCTGTCTGGCTTTCGGCACGCTGCGCCCGGCGCATATCATCCTTGACCCAGCGCGCGCCGATGACGCCGACCACCCCGGCAATCGCCAGCGCCGCCGGGCAGGTATAGGCCAGCGCCAGGCTGAGGTCAACGCCCGCCACGTTATGCACAAAGTGCTGGCCGCCGGTGGGGTCGAGCGCTTTCGCCAGCGCGCCCACCAACGCCGGGGCAAAGGCCGTGCCCAGGATGTTGCTGGCAAAGACGGAGATTGCCACCGCCGAGGCGCGCAGCGACGACGGCACGACATCGCAAATGGCGGCTGCGCCTGGGCCAAGATAGAGGTTCAGCAGCAGCGTGGTCAGGAAGAAGAAGACGCCATAGAGCACGATGTTATGCGTTCCGACGCCCACGATCACCGAGAGGAGGTACGACGGCGCGCCCACCAGAAAGCCCAGGCCGCAGACCAGCACGCGCGCGCCCGGATAGCGCCGGTTGATGATGTCCGACACGTAGCCGCCCAGAATCGCGCCGGGAATGGCGGCCAGGGCCACGCCAAAGCCGGTAAAGAGGCCCGCCTGCGTCGAGGTCATGCCGAAGGAGTCTTTTTGCTGGAAGAGGATGACCAGATAGGTGATGCTGGCCGACAGGACGGCATAGGCGAAGATTTGCATAACCGTCAGCACCAGCACCGTCTTGATGCGCAGAATTGTGCCAAGCTGCGAAAAGACGTTTTTCGGCACAATCATCTCGCCGGAGATGGCCGACTCCTCCAGCACCACCGCTGCCGCTTCGGCCTCTTCGGCGTCGGCCTGATTGCGGCGCGGTTCGCGGATGCGCCAGGCCAGAAAGGCCAGCACCAGGCCGGGGATGCCGGTAAAGACGAAGCCCCAGCGCCACGCGCCCGGCCCGATGCCAGCAACGATGCCGCCGATGATGATGCCGAACATCAGGCCGATAAAGAGCGCGGTTGCCAGGCGGCTCAGCACCTGGGCGCGCTTGGCGCGGCTGAAATAGTCGGCCAGGAGCGCGCTGCTGGCGGGCGAATAGCCGCCCTCGCCAACGCCCAGCACCGAGCGCGTAAGGAAAAGCGTGAAAAAATTGCCAGCCAGGGCGGTGAAGCCTGTTGCCAGGCTCCAGATCAGCACGGCTACCGCAATCACTTTTTTGCGGCTGCTGCGATCAGCCCAGATGCCAAAGGGGATGGCGCTCAACGTCAGCGCTATGGTGAAGGCCCCGGAAAGCTGCCCAATCTGGTCTATCCCCAGGTTGAGTTCGTGCCCCACCGCGTTCGAGGCGCCTGTGAGGATGAAGCGGTCCAGATAGTTGAGGAAGTTGATGGCAAAGAAGACGTAGAAGGCAAAGGTCGCAGAGCTTGCAACGCGCGACTGAGGAACTGCCAGATCGCCCGCGCTGGATGGAGCCACATCGCTCATAGGGTTTTTCCCTCCCTGGAAGCACACGCTTAGCCGACAGTCAGAAGGACGAGCAGTATATCCGGATATACGCGGCAGAGCTACGTGTGTGTATAATAGCGGTGCCGAAGCTGGAAGGCAAGCCTTTTTCATCAGGAGTACACAAGATGAGCGAGAGCCTATCTATGGTTGCCCATGACCTGCCCGTCAATGGCATCAACCTGCATTACGTCACCTGGGGCGCGTTCACACAGCCAGAACGCGCAGTGCTGCTGGTGCATGGCCTGACCGCCAACAGCCAGGGCTGGGCGAGCCTTGCGCCACGCCTGGCGGCGGAGGGCTGGTACGTCATCGCACCCGATTTGCGCGGGCGCGGCCTCAGCGACAAGCCGCCGCACGGCTACGGCACGCCTTTTCACGTCAACGACTTGCTCAGCCTGTGCGACGCGCTGAGCCTGCCCACGGTGCATCTCATTGGGCATTCGATGGGCGCGCTCATTGGACTCTTCTTTGCAGGCACGTATCCCAAACGCCTGGGCAAGCTCGTGCTGGTGGACCGGGGCGGGCGTCTGCCCGCAGACGCGCTGCAAGCCATCGGCCCAGCTTTGGGCCGTCTCGGCCAGGTCTATCCGTCGCTCGATGTCTACCTGGAGGAGCGCAGCAAATCGCCCGCCCACGAGTGGAACCCGCTCTGGGAAGCCTATTACCGCTATGACGCCGAGGTGCATCCCGATGGCACCGTCACTTCGCGCGTGCCCAAAGCGGCCATCGAAGAAGAGTTTCTGGTCGAATCGACGCTGAATATCGAGGTGCCGCTGGCACGCATCCAGGCGCCCACGCTGCTGGCGCGCGCGGCGCTGGGCACGCTCGCGCCGGACCGGGGCTTTATTCTGGCCGCCGACGAGGCCGAGCGCGTGGGCAGCATCATCCCTGGCTGCCGCCTGGTGACGATCTCCGACGCCAATCACTACACCATCATTGTCTCGGATACCTTCGCGCAAGCAGCGCTGGCGTTTCTGGCGGAATAGCGCAAGCGTATGCCTATTCGCTATGTCGCTGGCGACCTCTTCGAGAACGAGTATCAGGCGCAGGCGCTCGCGCACGGCTGCAACTGCCAGGGGGCGATGGGCGCTGGCATCGCCGTCGGTTTCCGCGAGCGCTATCCGGCCATGTACGCCGCATATCGCCAGCGCTGCAAAGCATCGCCGCGCCAGTTCAACCCTGGCGATGTTTTCCTCTGGAAAGCCGACGATCAGCCCTGGGTCTTCAATCTCGCCACGCAAGAGGATTACTGGCGCTCCCGCGCCACGTATGAAGCAATCGAGCGCGCCCTGCGTGCCATGCGCGCCCAGGCAGACGCCGAAGGCATCGCCAGCATCGCCATGCCGCGTATTGGCGCGGGCCACGGCGGCCTGTCCTGGGCCAACGTGCGCGTGGTGATCGAACGTGTTTTTGCCGACTGGACGGGCAGCCTGTACGTCTACGAAACGTTTCAGGCTTCCAGCCACGCGGCTGAGCCAGGCATCTGATGTCTGATGAGTGCTTACCTGTATCTTTCGAGGAGACGTTTTTCATGCGACCCATCCAGATTGGCGAGCGCATCACGGCGCAGGTCGCGCTGACGCGCGCAGAGATTGCCCGCTTCGCCACGCTCTGCGGCGACCAGAATCCGCTGCACCACGACGAGGCATATGCCCTCCAGACCCGCTTCGGCGGCATCATCGCCTGTGGCCCGCACATCACCTCGCTGATGATGGGGCTGACCGCCACGCATTTCAGCCGCGATGGCGCGATGCTCGGCCTGGAGTTCACCTTTCGCTTCCGCAAGGCGGTGAAGGCCGACGAGCAAATTACTATGGAATGGGAAATCGTGGCCGCCGAATACAAAGCCTCGCTTCAGGGCAGCCTTGTCACGCTGCACGGCAAAGCCACCAACCAGGAGGGGCAAGAGGCGCTGACCGGCACGGGCAAAATCCTGGCGACGGAGAAGTTGTAACGGAGCTCTGTTGCATATTGGCAAAGAAGCGCTATGATATGGGAAGGAGGCGATGACAAAGTATTGGAGGCTGGTGAGGCGATGACAAAGTATTGGAGGCTGGTATGGTCAAATACGACCCCTTGTTTGGGCTTCGTATAGTTGGGGCGTTTGCAGTCATTGCAGGCATCGGCACAGCAGTCTGGGTTGCATTCCGTTGGGGTAATGTCAGTAGTACCATTTTGTGTTTACTAATGATTCTCTTTGGTGCCTGGCTCTTTTGGTATCTCTCACCCTGGGCACCAGTAGAGAAGCGTCGGCAATCAGCAGCGCAGCAAGAAAATACTCCTGTTCCACTTGCAACAGAACAACCAATACCAGATGAATTGGTCCTCATGTTGCCCTGCACCATTAAACTGCGCCCTAAATGGAAGATACCACTCATCTGCTTTGGGATATTAGCCCCCTTAACCAGCACGGCTCTGTTTTTGTATGTCTCTATGGTTCCTACAAACCCTCCTGAGCCTGCTGGGGCGGCTCCCATTGCGGTTGCCTTTTCCGCTTTTTGGTCTGCTCTGGTAGCCTCTATTTTTGCGCTGCTGGGTTGGCGCAGCATCAAGGTGACAGAACAAGGGCTGAAGGTTCAAGAGTCTGGCTGGCTGAGTATAGGATGTAATCTGCGAACTATCGAATGGAGCGAGGCGCGGCTTTTCGCTATCTATCCGACCAGGAAACGCACAGACTTTCCCATCTGGTACGAACTTTCTGGCGAAACAACTATCGCGCGCTGGCGCAGCATGCGCCCAGGAGCTTTCTCCCGTTTCAGCAAAACTCCGGTTCCCTTCGAGGAGTATGATCGGCAGATGGAGGCGCTGCTTTCGGTCATTGCGGCAAAGACTGGACTGCCGCTGTATGATTTAAGGTGAACCTGGACGCCTGGGTGATGGTGGAGATCGAGTCATGCGTATCTTGCTTACGGGAAGCTCCGGCCAGTTGGGAGCCGAAATTGCCCGGCAGCTTTCCGCCAAACACCACATCATCGGCCTTGATCTGCTCCCTGGCGAGTGGACCAATCAGCACGGCAGCGTCACGGACCGCGACCTGATCTTTGCCCTGGCAAAAGATGCCGATGCCATCATTCACACCGCCTCGCTGCACGCCCGGCATCTGCTGGAAGGTGCAACGAAACAGGCGTTTATCGAAACCAACATCAGCGGCACGCTGCATCTGCTGGAAGCGGCCTTGCGCTATGGCGTGCAGCGCTTCGTGTACACCAGCACCACGTCTGTGTATGGGTTTGCCTTGGTGCCAACCGACAAAGCCGTCTGGGTGACGGAGGAACTGACACCGCGCCCACGCGACATCTACGACATCACCAAGCTGGCCGCCGAAGAACTCTGCCAACACTTCGCCGTGGCAAATGCCTTGCCCTGCATCTGCCTGCGCACGTCGCGCTTCTTCCCTGAGGAGCCGGAACAGACCGCCAGCTATCGCCTCTATCGCGGCGCGGATGTGCGCGACGTGGCGGCGGCGCATGCGCTGGCCGTCACCAATCAGGAGATTCACTTCGATCTCTTCAACATCTCGGCGCATTCCCCGCTGCAAGAAAAGGATATGCCCGCGCTCTTGCACGACGCGCCCTCGGTCCTCAGGCGGCGCGTGCCGGGGATAGAGGAGTTGTACGCGGCGCGCGGCTGGGCGCTGCCCAAACGCATTGACCGAGTGTATGTCACCACGCGCGCCGAGCAAAATCTGAAATACCAACCGCGCTACAATTTCCACGTATATATGCAAGAGGTAGAACATCCTTCTTCCACACCTGGAGGGGATATGGGATGAACCTGGCGCTGCTTGGACTGCTGCCCTTTGCCTATCTGCTTGGCTCGCTGCCGTTTTCCGCGCTCATCGCCCGCTGGCGCACCGGCGAAGACCTGTCTGAAGTGGGCGAAGGCAACGTCGGCGCGCGCAACGTCTGGCATGTCGTTGGTCCGGTCTGGGGCGTGCTGGCAAGCCTGCTGGACGGCCTGAAGGGCTGGCTCTGCTATCTGGTCAGCGCGTTTGTTTTCCACGCGCCCTTGCTCATCGTCTTGCTGGCGGGCGTGGCTGTCACCCTGGGCCATCAGTTCCCTGTGTTTCGGCGCGGGCGCGGCGGCAAAGGGCTTTCCACCATCGGCGGGTTCTTGCTGGGCCTCGCGCCCTGGCCGACGGTGATCGGCGCGGCGCTGATGGCCGCGCTCGTGCTCATCACCGGCAGCTTCAACGAGAACATCTTCAATGGCCTGGTCGTCTTCCTGGTCCTGCCGCTGCTCTTCCACGAGCCAATTGCCAGCCTTGCCGCCCTTGGCTTTGCCACGCTGGCCGCGCTGAAAAACCTGCTCGACAGGCCACACGGGCGGCGCGTCTGGGCGCGCAATCCCTGGCGCGGGACCACAGCCACCCCCAGCTTCCTGCGCCGCAAACCCGAACCCGAGAGCGCACCCGCCGCCGCCGCAGAGGAAGCGCCGCAGCAGCCAGATAACGTGCTGCACTAGCCGCACTGCGCCAGTGCATCTGCCCCAAGAATCGAGACGCGCATCGCCCGCAGGTCACACTTTTTCCTCAGGCAGCGATGTATTAGGTGAGAGCGCTCATTCCAGGGGGAACGAAACACACGTGAAATCGCACGCGACAGCTAGCCTGGACGAATCGCCGGGAGCCATTCTCTACGAGCGGCACGCCACGCCCATTCTTGCCTATTTGCGGCTGCACGCCCCAAGCTGGGAAGATGCCGAAGATGTCTTGCAAGAAGTCTTTCTGGCAGCGATGGAGCAATGGAAGCTCCTGAACCTGCCGGAAAACGACCAGCTTGCCTGGCTGGGCGGCGTGGCTCGCCACAAGCTGGTCGATCACTATCGGCGCAGCCAGCGGCGCGCTGCGCTGCCCCTGACCGCGATTACCGACGAGATGGTCGAGGAGGCAACGCTGGCCCCGGAGTCGATCATCCTGGGCAGGGAGACGCAGCGCGAGTTATGGGAGGCGGTGCGGCATCTATCGGCGCTGCAACAGCAGGTGGTCTATCTGCGCTTCGTCGGCGGCCTGCGCTGTCCGCAGATTGCGAGCCTGCTGGGCAAGCACGAAGATGCCATCCGCAAGCTGCTTTCGCGCGCTATGAATCAACTGCGCAGCCTTTATCCCAAACCATAGAGAGGAGCAGGCGTCATGATGCCAGATGAGACGCCCTTTTCGCCAGCAGAGATAGACGAGCAGATTGATCGCCTGGCTCAGCCGCGCCGTTCGCCCCAGCGGGACACGGCATCCTCGCCAGAGCAGCAGCTTGTCGATGATTTGGGCAGGCTCTACTCGGCAGAAGCAGCGGCGCTGCCGCGCGCCGTCGCTCGCGGGCGCGAGCGGTTGGCAGAGAGCAGCCCGGCCCAGCGCGTTCCACAGCCGCACACCCGCGCAAGCGACTATGCTCACGAGCCAGAAGAAAGGCAAAACACCATGCGGCCATTTTTGAAACGCTTCTCCCAGGAACCACAGCGATTCTATCGCCTTGGCAGTTTGGTTGCCGTCGCGCTGCTGGTTGTCCTGGTGGGCAGCCTGGTCGCGGGGCTGGTCCTGGTGCGGCTGGGCAGCCAGACCACCATCGTAAGCCAGCCACAGACAAGCCTGAAAGGCGGCCTGGAGATCGTCTTTCAGGCATCCTGTGATGTTCCAAGCAAGCATTGCACGCCAAATCAACTGAGGCTGCTTTCAACAGACAGCGCCGCCCTGAAGGGGCGCATCGAAAACGGCCTGGGCATCTCGCAAGTGGTCATCCAACAGCAGAGCAGCGATCAGATCGTCGTAGACCTGCCGCCTCAGGTGCGCACGCAAGACGCGCTAACCCTGCTGATGCCTACCGGCAAGCTGGAGATTCTTGATACTGGCACCACCGCGCTGCAAGTTGGCTCGATGGTGACGCCGGGACAATATCCGGTGCGCTTCACCGGCGATCAGCTTGACCCCACCAGTGTTCATGCCTTACTGGAGCCACAAAGCGGTCAGCCAGTTATTGTATTTCAATTCAAAAGCCAGGAGCAGGCCGCATTCGCAACCTATACGCAGCAGAACATCGGCAACTACCTCACCATGACCCTGGACGGCAAGGTGATTGAATCTGCCGTCATTCAAAGCCAGATCACGGGGCAGGCGGAGATTAGCGGCGGCCAATATTACACGCTGGCCGACGCCCAGGAAACCGCCGCGCTGATTCGCTATAGCGTGCCGCTGCCGCTCACCATCGTCAGCAAGCAAACCATTACCACGTAGCGCAGGGCTTTTCGAAAGGCGCGGGCGGTTGGCCCAGCCTCCCCGCAGGTGACTAAAGATCGCGCCTAAGGGCCTGCGGCCACCAAGTCCCTCTTCAGGGACTCCCAGCCCCCACGCGGGCGTCCCGTTGGTAACCAGAGCAATCGCCCTGGCGTGCCAGGGTTGGGGGGAACCCGCGCAGGCGGGTTTGGTGGCCGTAGGCCCTTAGGCGCGATCTTTAGTCGCCAGCCACGCTGCTGCCCCACGACCCGTTTGGGATGGAAACTCAGGTAATAGAGCGCAGTTCGGCGGCGAGCAGCTTCAGCGGCCCGTCGCCGCTGCGCCGCCGCTCCAGGTCGCGGTAAAGGCAGCCGACCCGCCAGAGCGACTTCGACAAGGCCAGATGCCGCTCGTCGGCGGTCTTGCCTGCCGCGTCTTTGCCGTCGCTGGTCCAGTCCAGCACCAGCAGGCGCAGCGCGCGTTCTACCTCCATGCCCAGCATCCCACAGACCACCCCGATGGCCATCTTGCGCAGCAGCGTGGCCGGGCAGGCCATCCCCAGGAACTGGCCCCACTGCGGGGCCGAATCCTCGCCATAGGTGAAGATGGGTGGCTCGCCCGCTTTTTGCCAGAGCAGCGCGTGGCTGATGAGAAAGCCATGCAGCAGGTCCAGCGCTGCATCCGGCAGCAGTTCTGCCGCCGAAAGCTTGTACGTGGCCCAGGGCTTGAGCCGCGCCTGCGCAGATGTGGGAACCGATGGGGAACGAGTGGGGGAGCGTTTGGAAGCAGCCGTTGCCATGGAAGAGACCATCCTTTCTGCTGGAGAAAGGCAGAGCGGCCTTCTTCACCCGGATGACGCCCGGCCTGGCGGGCAGCGCCACCGCAAAGCCGCTGCGATGACGCGCCTCGCCAGAGCCTGGCGCTTCAACCCATCCAGAAGAAGGCCGCTGAAAGGTCTCCCACCGTGAACCGATGATAGAATGACTTCCAGCCCCCTCCTCTGGGTTTTCGAGAGATGGGGTGAATGGCCCTGGCGGTGCGTTTACACTGCCAGGACCGTGCCGTTGCCCGCTGATACGACAAAACAAACGAGCCGACGATGGAGATAGTATAGCGAGTTGCTGCCTGTTTGTCAAGCGGCAGCAAGATGGAGCAACCATCGATGATTATCTGGACCATACAACTTGCTCACGTCTGGGAGATGCTCCAGCGCGACGGCATCCTCTACGGCCCTGAAACCGTCGATGACAGCATCCAATGGCGCACTGCCTACGACTGGATGGTCGAGCAGATGGAGCGCCGCCTTGGCCCACGCCCAAAGCCGGGCGCGTATCCCCTGTGGGCGTGGTATCAATGGGATGGCGCGGCCCGGCGCAAATCGGGCTTGCGCCGGGCCGCGCATGTTCCCGGCAAAACCCGAGCGGTACGCATCGAATTTGAAATCGCCGAAGATCAAATATTGCTCTCTGATTTCCAAGCCTGGCATGTTCCGCTCAATTATGGCCATCTCGCGCTGAATGAAGCCGAATACGAGGCATTCGAGGCCGAGCTAGCGCAGCGCGGCCTTGCCTGGGAACCAGGGCAGCATCTTGCCGACCCGGCTTATCATGCCAGAATCCTGAAGAGTTGGGAGCGTATCTTCGATATCGATCAGGTAGATCCGGATGGCTGGTGGACCTGTACCACTCTGGCTGAAAAGGACATTCAGGGCACCTTCTGGTCGCTCTCGCTCGCGCAGGTGCGCAAGGTCACGCCGTTCATTGGGCGCGGCAAAGCGTTATAGCCTTATGCCCTGTGCCTCAGCCATGATGCGGGATACGCGAAAAAAGGGTACAATGAAGCCAGAACTGGCTCATGCACCCTTAGAAGGAACGGCGCTGTTTGCATGGAAACCATCAACTATTGCCCGCAATGTGGCGCGGCCTGGCGCGACGGGTTGACCTGCCAGGACCACTTTCACCAGGCGCTCTCCTGGGAATCCGAATATCCCGACCAGACCAGAGCGGTCCATCACCTGCTCGTCCTGTGCTATCACCTGCAACACCCGCTCTTGTACTCTCCGCAAGGGCTGGAGGAAGCCAAACGGCTTTTGGTGGCCTTTGTGGAACAGCAGGTAGCGCCCCGGGACATGCGCCGCCGTCTGAGTGGCGCGGTAGATTCGGGCAAGCGTGCCTGGAAAATTACCGGCACGCCCGACTCGCATGGCGCGTATGTTCAGCCGCTGCGCTGGCCAATCACGGTTGGCGACATCACCGCTGGCGACCTGGACGGCTATATTGAACGCGTGCAGGCGTGGGCGCGCTCGGCCCTGGAAGCGCTCAAAGCATCCGGAAACCTGGCAGCATCCGTTGACGCCACGGCAAACCAACCATAGCCTCACTATCTGGGAAGGGCGTTTTTGGTGCAAAAAGCATTTCGTTTCGGTGTCGTCACTGCGGGACAGGAATCGCGCTCGGCCTGGATTGCCCTGGCGCAGCGGGTCGAGGAACTGGGCTACTCGTCGCTGCTGATGCCAGATGTGCTGGGCACGCCGCTGGCGGCGCTCAGCGCGCTCGCCGTGGCCGCCACTGCTACAACGACACTGCGGGTTGGCAGCTATGTCTTTGTCAACGATTATCGCCATCCGGCGCTGCTCGCCAGAGAGATTGCCACGCTGGACCAGCTTTCCGATGGGCGCGTGGAGCTTGGGCTGGGCGCGGGCAACTGGGAGCATGAATACCAGCAGCTTGGCATTCCGTTTGAAAAGCCGGGCGTGCGTGTCTTGCGTTTTGCCGAGGGGTTGTCCATCATCAAGCAGTTTTGGAGCGGCGAAACGGTCAATTTCTCCGGCGCATACTACACGATAACGGGGCTGCGCCCGGTTCCCAGGCCAGCGCAGCAGCCCCATCCGCCCATTCTGATCGGCAGTTCGGGCCGCCGCATGCTGACCATCGCGGCGCGCGAAGCTGATATCATTCAGCCAACGGGCGGCGACGTAGCAGAGCAGATCGGCTGGATACGCGAGGCCGCTGGCGAGCGCTTCGAGCATCTGGAACTGGCGCAGTCGGCCTTCGGCATTGAATTGACCGATGGCCCCGTTGCCGCCGCGCCAGCCGTGAGAGGCATGTGGACAGAACCGCAGCCCATGACCACCGACCAGGCTGCTGAGCATCTGTCGGAGCAGCGCGAGCGGCTGGGCGTCTCGTATATTCAGATTCAGGAACGGCAGCTAGAAAACTTTGCTCCGGTGGTGGCTCGCTTGAGCGGCAAGTAGCCGCAAACACATCAAGAGCAGTGGAGGAATCGCGCGATGGACTGGTATCATGAGCCGCCGCAGTGGCGCGTCGAGGGCGACACGCTGACGCTGGCAACCGCGCCCAAGACAGACTTCTGGCGCTCTCCGGATGGCTCGACGGTCACTGACAATGGACACTTCTGGGCGCAGCCTGTGACGGGCGATTTTCAGGCGCAGGTGAAGGTCATCGGCGCGTATCGTGACCTCTACGATCAGGCCGGGCTGATGCTGCGGCTGGACGAAGCCAACTGGCTCAAATGCGGCATCGAGTTTTACGAGGGCGCGCAGCACGTCAGCGCGGTCGTCACGCGCGGCTTTTCGGACTGGGCGCTGGCGCCGCTGCCGCCGAAGCCCGCCGCGCTGTGGCTGCGGCTGAAACGCCAGGGCACCGATATCCAGATTCACTATTCGCTGGATGGCACAGCCTATCAACTGCTGCGGCACGCCTATTTTCCTCCGGCAGAGCGGCTGCTGGTGGGCGTGATGGCCGCCTCGCCCACAGGGACCGGTTTCGAGGTTATTTTCGAGGGCTTCAGCATCAGCTAAATGAAAGGGGCCACGATGTCAGCCAATGCGTTGAACCCCGCCGCCTACAAAAACTATCTCGATCGGATTGACTTCTCGGCTCCGATGGCTGCGGCTGCGCCAGCGCCATCGCTGGCAACGCTGCAAGCGCTGCACCTGTCGCATATGTTGGCGGTCCCGTTCGAGAACCTTTCCATCCACTACGGGGAGCCGATCATCCTGGAAGAAGCCGCGCTGTTCAACAAGATCGTGGGCCAGCGGCGCGGCGGCTTCTGCTATGAACTGAACGGCCTCTTCGCGTGGCTGCTGCGCACGCTGGGCTTCCAGGTCACGCTGCTTTCGGCGGGCGTGGCCCACGCTGAAGGCGGCTTTGGCCCTGAGTTCGATCACCTCACCTTGTTGGTGCAGCAGCTTTCTGACACTGATTGGCTGGCCGATGTCGGCTTTGGTGATTCGTTTCGCCAGCCGCTGCGCTTTGAGGCCGATCTGGAGCAGCAGGACGCCGATGGGAACCTGTATCGCCTGCTGCGCGAAGGGCAGGAAGGCGAAGACGGCACGCCGCGTGACTATTGGATACTCCAGCGCAAGAGCGGCGAGCAGTGGGAACCGCAGTATCGCTTCACCCTCCAGCCACATATCCTGACCGACTACACCGAGCGCTGCCACTATCACCAGACCTCGCCAGAATCGCACTTCACGCAGAAGCGCGTGTGCTCGCTGGCAACGCCCATGGGGCGCATCACCCTGAGTGATCTGCTGCTAATTCGGACGGTGCAGGGGAAACGGAAAGAGGAGTTGTTACCGTCCGAGGTAGCGTATAAAGAAGTGCTGGCAAACAGGTTTGGGATTGTTCTTTGACGCTCCTCATACCCCTCAAGGCAGGGGCTGGCGCGCTCGCCTGTGGTAAGATGGTGTCGTGGCACTTTAGCCATGCTGTCCGCCCTTATTAAAGGAAGTTGCCTCTATGAATAGCGAACGCAGCGCGGCAGTGGTCAACATCCCTCTTGGGGAGGGGGCGAGAGCCAGCTTCAGCAGGCGAAGTGTCATTCTCCTCAGTGCCTTTTCCCTTTTCTTGCTGCTGGGCGGATGTACTGGCGGCAGCGGTCCATCGACGCTGAACCTGACGGCAAAAGACGCCAATAAAACGTTTCAGCTCCATCCGGGCGATCAGGTGGTCATCGTGCTTGATGCTAATCCCAGCACTGGCTTTGATTGGGACATTGACCAGACGAATAGTGCCGTGCTCACCTTGCAAGGGAAAACCTTTCAGGCATCATCCAGTGGGCTCCCGGGGAGTGGGGGAAGCGATACCTTCACGTTCAAGGCGCTCTCAACTGGGACGGTCAATTTGCGCTTGAAGTATTGGCGCAGTTTTGCGGGGCCAGCTTCGATCACCAACCGCTATGCCGTGACATTACAGGTGCTCGCGGCTGGGGGCGGCTACTGATGCGAGCGCACGCTGAAGCTCGCCGAGAAATTACAACTACATTCTCTGAGCCTGGAAAGGAGCAACGGCGCTCCTGCCGGTATCCCGCATCGCAGAACACAAGCGCCGCCGAGAGAAGATATGAGCAACGAAAACGCCGAAGCCTGGCGCGAGAACGTCTATAAGAAAGCCATTCAGAAGACGCCGGAGCGCCAGCAAGAGTTCACCACCACCTCGGCCTCTGGCATCGAGGTGCAGCCGCTCTATACTCAGGCCGACCTGGAGGCGCGCGGCTTCTACCCGGAAACCAGCCTGGGCTATCCGGGTCAATATCCCTATACGCGCGGCATCCAGCCCAGCATGTATCGCAGCCGCTTCTGGACCATGCGCCAGTACGCGGGCTATGCCACTGCCGAAGAATCGAACAAGCGCTATCACTATCTGCTGGAGCAGGGCACGACGGGCCTCTCCGTCGCTTTCGATCTGCCCACACAGATGGGCTATGATGCCGACCACGCGCTGGCCGAAGGCGAAGTCGGCAAAGTCGGCGTTTCCATCTCCAGCCTGGAAGACATGGAGACGCTCTTTCGGGGCATTCCGCTGGCGCAGGTCAGCACCTCCATGACCATCAACAGCACGGCAGCTATTCTGCTCTCGCTCTATATCGCCACGGCCAAACGCCAGGGCGTGGACCCGCGCGCCCTCAACGGCACCGTGCAAAACGACATCCTCAAGGAATACGCGGCGCGCGGCACGTATATCTATCCGCCGCAGCCCTCCATGCGCATCATCACCGATCTCTTTCAATACTGCGCCGAGAACGTGCCGCAGTGGAATGTCATTAGCATCAGCGGCTATCATATCCGCGAGGCCGGGTCCACCGCCGCGCAGGAAATCGGCTTCACGCTCTCCAACGGCATCGCCTACGCGCAGGCTGCCGTCGATGCCGGGCTGAACGTGGACAAGTTCGCCGGGCAGTTGTCCTTCTTCTTCAACGCGCATAATAACCTGCTGGAAGAGGTCGCCAAGTTCCGCGCGGCGCGGCGCATGTGGGCGAAGATCATGCGCGAGCGCTTTGGGGCGCAAGACCCGCGCTCCTGGCTGCTGCGCTTTCACACGCAGACGGCAGGCTCGACGCTGACCGCCCAACAAGCCGATAACAACATCGTGCGCACGGCGTATCAAGCGCTGGCCGCCGTGCTGGGCGGCACGCAATCGCTGCATACCAATTCCAAAGACGAGGCGCTCGGCCTGCCCACCGCCGAGGCCGTGCAGGTGGCCTTGCGCACGCAGCAAATCCTGGCCTACGAAACGGGCGTCACCGACACGATTGACCCGCTGGCCGGGTCGTATTACATCGAAGCGCTGACCGACGAACTGGAAAAGCGCGCCTGGGAGTATATCCAGAAGATCGACGACCTGGGCGGCAGCGTGCGGGCCATCGAGATTGGCTATATGCAGAACGAGATCGAAGAGGCTGCTTATCGCTTCCAGAAAGACATGGAAGCGGGCAAGCGCGTTATTGTCGGCGTCAATAAGTTCCAGGTACAGGAAGACATTCGCCCCGACGTGCTGCGTGTCGACCCGGCGCTTGGGCGGCAGCAGGCGCAGAAGCTCGCCGCCCTGCGCCAGCGCCGCGACAACGCCGCCACAGGCGCGGCGCTGGCGGCGCTGGAAGAGGCCGCACGCGGAAGGGACAATCTGCTGCCACGCATTCTGGCCGCCGTCGAAGCCTGGGCCACGCTTGGCGAGATCAGCGACACGCTGCGCCGCGTCTTTGGCGAGCAGCACGAGCAAGCTACACTTTGAGCCACAAGCTCCCCGGCAGCGAGTGTCAAGGCAAAGTTGGCTCGCGTTTTGCGTTACAGTCAACTATGCAGGCACATCCTGTACGCTGCTATGACGCTGAGGAAAGGCGGCATGCGGTGTCAGCGGCGCTCAACTCAGCGCTATTGCCAGAGAGGAGCAGAAAGACGTCGGATGCCTAGAACAGATGATCCTTTAACGCGAGAGCAAAGCCTTGAAGAGCAGCTTCCTCCACCGCTGCCTGAGAAGCTGGCCCTTTTATTAGACCCTGAAAAGCTCATCAAGTTGCAAATCCGGTTGATCGATCTGGCGCACGATGCTATTCTTATCCGCGACCCTGACAGCCGAATTGTTGCCTGGAACCAGGGAGCGCAGGCGCTTTATGGATGGAGCGATCAGGAAGCCATCGGGCACTCTAAACTGCAACTGCTCCACACCCCCCCCGAGTTGCTGAAAGTCATCGATCAGGCGCTCAATGAAACCGGCTTCTGGGAAGGGCTGCTCCAGCACACGACCAGCCACGGCCAGCAGGTCATGGTAGAAAGCCGCCAGGTGCTGGTGCGCGACGAGGCCGGGCACCCCACGGCCATTCTGGAAATTAACCGCGATGTCACGCTGCGCGAGCGGCTGCTCCACGAGCGAGCCGAAGCCCAGGCGCGCGAACTGGCGTTGCAGGAAACGATTCGCCAGATGGATGAGTTTCTGAGCCTGGTCAGCCATGAACTGCGCACGCCGGTCACCTCGCTCAAAAGCATGGTGCAGTTGATGCTTCGCCACGCCACACGCGACGCAGATGAGGGCAGCGGCACCGCGCAGACTGCGCAGAAGCAAAGCGATTTGCTGCGGCGCGCCGAACGCCAGACCAATCGACTGGTCCGCTTGTTGGACGATCTGCTTGATCTTTCGCGCATTCGCGAGGGAAAGATGGAATTGCACCTGGAGCCAGATGATCTACGCTATTTGGTGGAGGAAATCATCGAAAACGAGGCCATCGCGCACCCAGGCCGCCAGATCATGCTCGAATTACCCTCAGAGCAACCGCTGCTGGTGATGGCAGACGCTGATCGTATCGGCCAGGTGATCACTAATTATCTGACGAACGCCCTTAAATACTCCCCGGCCACCCAGCCGGTCCAGGTTTGCCTGCGCCGGACTGGAACATACGCTCGCGTGGAGGTGCAGGACCACGGCCCTGGTATTCCCTTCGAAGAGCAAGCCCACATCTGGGAGATGTTTCAGCGCGCGCCGGGCATCGAGGTCGTCAGTGGGTCCGGGGTAGGATTGGGGCTGGGTCTCTACCTCTCGAAAACACTCATCGAGCGCCACGGCGGGCAGGTGGGGGTTGAAAGCACGCCCGGACAGGGCGCGCTGTTCTGGTTCACGCTGCCCCTGGCCGATGACCAGGCACCGGCATAAGCGCGGCGCGGCCTACACGCCCGCCAGCGGGGACCAGCACGGCGCAAAGAGGAAGCCTAGCGCGCCTGTGAGGGCGCGCGGAGTCGCCCCGCCCTGTGCGCTCGTGTCAACAATCTGGAGGGCCGAATCATCCGGGCTGGCATAGACCAGATGTTTGCCGTCTGGCGACCAGGACGGCTCGCCGCCATCGCCGAAGCCTACCTGGTGGATATGCGAACCATCGGCATTCAGCACCAGAAGGCCGAACCCAGGAGTTGGCGCGCCGTTGCCCTGCTGCCCGTTGTCAAGTGACTGCACGACCACCGCCAGCTTCTGGCTGTCGGGCGACCAGGTGATCTGCTGAACCACCTCATCCTGCCAGTGATCCACCACCTTCAGGCCGGTCGCATCTGGACGCACCAGCAAAAGAGCTTCGCCAGTTTGAAACTGAGCATCATTGCCCAGGGGAGCGCTCATCGCCAGATAGCGCCCATCGGGCGACCAGGCCAGCGCCTCACCGCTCAGCCCTGGCAAACCGTTGAGCACGCGCCTCTGCATAGTCTGCGTATCCAGCAGCGCAATGGTAAATCCACCATTGGACTGCTGAGCATCTGCATCGTTGGGGAACCCGGTATAATAGGCCAGATACCGGCCATCGGGCGACCACACCGGAAAAAGGGCATTGTTAAAGATGCGCGGATGCGTGCCATCGACGTTTACCAGCATATAGAGTCCAAGGCCAAGCTCTGCCACAAGCTGGCTGCCATCGGGCGACCAGCTAATCAGCCCGCTTACTGACAAGAAATCGGTAGGGGCTGACGGATTGAAGGCTTCCAGGCTCAGCGCGCCAGCCGGAATGATACGCGCATGGGAGCCATCAGCGTCCATCACCACCAGATGGGCGATCACGTCGCTGCCAGAGACCGTATAGGCCGCGATGCGTGTCCCATCTGGTGACCAGACCGGCGAGAAATAGCCCCCATCCGAGAGATGCGTCAACTGATGCAAGCCAGTGCCATCGGGCCGCATCACATAGAGTTCGGGCACAGCAGAGGGTGAATCAGCCGAATCGAGATTTTTGCCGCCCGCAAAGACGATCTCGTTCATCGAACCAAGACGCACAGCCACAGCAGAATGGAGAAAGCCCTGCCAGGCGACCAGAGTCGCCAGCACCACCAGCAGCGCCAGCGCCACGCCGAGCGACATGCGCGCCCGGCGCGTGCCGCGCGGGGTGGTCAGCACGCGGTCCCACTGCGCCGCCAGGCTGCCAGGAGCCATGGGGGCTGGCGCAGCGACCTGGTGATCTGGCGCGCTTCCTCCCTGAGTGGGTGGGTCCATTGCTCGGTTCCTTTTGCTCAAGCGACCATCAGCGAGCTTCTATTATCCCACACGCCAGATCATCTGCGCCAGGGGAAACGAGAGATCAAGCCGATTCGTTGCAGAGCTTGTCCATCGCTTCAGCAAACTCTTCCAGAGCAGAGAGATGCTGGCGCAGGTGATCGTAGAGGAGAGTGTGGTCGAGGGTATCCGGCTCGGAGAGCAGCGGCTCGCGCAGGTCGGTCAGCGGTTCCAGACGATAGGCCAGCGGGCGCTGGATCAGGTTCTGCGCAGCCACAATGCTGAGCAAATCATGATAGCCCTCTGGCCGCCGCAGCCCTAGCGAGGCCACCAGCACATTGCACGCCTGCAAACAGGCTTCCACTGCCAGCAGGAGATAGCGCTCCGCCAGGCCATAGACCTTGAAATCGCTAACGAACGCCTCTTGTTCCATATCGCGCAGGCCGCGCAGACGCTCCAGCGCGCCATGCAGCCGTTGCGTAGGAGCGCGCAGGCTTTCACGGTCCACCGGGGGCCTGGTGGTATGCAGCCGCCGCGCCAGCGCGTCATGCTGTATCTCATCCAGGCGCTTGAAGTCCAGATAATCCATCACCGCCCTGGTCTCGAAGGCCACGCGCTTCTTTTCGTCGCGGCAATAGAGAATCTGGCCGTATTTAATCACCTGAAGTTTGAGCAGCAGCGATGCCTGGTTCAAGATGACGACATCAATCGTATCCGACTCCAGGCGTTTAGTAAGCTCGCTAAAGAGGTAGAGTTGATAATCTAGAAACTGGTCCGACCCGATCTGCTCCATCAGCAGGATGGCAATATCCACGTCGGTCAGATGGCCGAAGGTGGCACGCCCGGCCAGCGACCCCGCGAGATAGGCCGCGCTGACATTGCTCTGGGTGAACAACTGGTTCAACTGCGCTTGCTTTTCAAACAGGTTCATGGCTGGCCCTCCTGTCTTCAGAAGGCTTAGCGGCTCCCCGCGCCTTCGGCGGCGGGCGCTTGCGGTCTCCGGGTTCCCGCACTCTCGGCTTCGCCTCGCTCGCCCGCGCCTGAGAGGAGCGCTTTTTCGCGCATGGCCTCGACCACCGAGCGGAAGAGAAAGAGGCCGTCCGTGCCGCCCAGAACGGTTTCGCCGCAGCGTTCAGGGTGTGGCATCATCGCCGCGACATTGCCGCGCGCGTTGACGATGCCCGCGATGTTGTGGCGGGAGCCGTTGGGGTTGGCATCTGACGTGATCTGCCCATCTGGTTCGCAGTAGCGCAGCAAGACCTGACCCGACGCCTCCAACTCGGCCAGCGTGGCAGCATCGGCAAAATAATTGCCCTCGCCATGCGAGATCGGTACGCGCAAGACCTGGCCGGGCATGCAGGCGCGTGTAAAGGGCGTGGCCGCGTTTTCCACACGCAGATGGGTCCACTGGCAGCGGAACTCCAGGCTGGCGTTGCGCAGCATCGCGCCAGGCAGCAGCCCGGCCTCCAGCAAAATCTGGAAGCCATTGCAGATGCCCAGCACCAGCCCGCCCGCTTCGGCAAAGCGCGTCACGGCGCGCATGACCGGTGAAAAGCGCGCAATCGCGCCGGTGCGCAGATAATCGCCATAGGAAAAGCCGCCGGGCAGAATGATGCACTCGCAGCCTTGCAGGTCTTCGTCTTGATGCCAGATGTAGACCGCTTCTTCGCCCATCACATGCGCCAGCACGTGATGACAGTCGCGATCACTCCAGGTGCCAGGAAAGACAACAATGCCAAACTTCATAGATTTGTTTCTGGTATCCTCTAGGCGTTGCGTATGGGTCAACAGCAGGAAAGGGGAGCAATAAACTGAAGCAAGAAGACTTTCTCTTACCCTCATTATACCATGGAGCGGCCTTGCAGGGAAGATAGCAGCAGTGTTCACGCAAAATGACGTATCAGGGGTCTAGCTGTTTCAGTAAGCTGACCTCATAGTCTCGGAAACCGGCCTTGTGGTAAGCCGTGTAAGCCGCACTGTTCTTTGCAAGCACATTGATCTTCAGCGCCGTCGCTCCCTGTTCCAGAGCATAGGCTTCTGCCTGTTGGAGCAAGACCGTGCCAATGCCACGCCTACGATAAGCTGGCAGAACCACAAGATCAGAGATATAGGCATAGCCTGCCAGATTCGTGAGAAAGCTGTCTGGCTCCCGTTCCAACCAAACACAGATCAGGCCAACAACCTGGTTGTCCGTTTCGGCCACAAAGAGGCTGCCCGTCTTGGCCTGGCACGTCGCGAGCAAGTGTTGAAGGTACCGCTGCGCGATAGTCGCGCCTTCAACTCTATCTGCTTCAAGCCCTCGCTCAAAGTCTTGTAGCTCAATAATGCACCGTTCGCCCTGGTCCTGGTCAGCAAACTGATACGGACGGATAATTATCATAATCATCACCATTTCCTCAGATACGTTGCGCTCAGCATAGTATATTCTTTCTGCTCCTATCATTGTGTCCAGCGGCTGGACAAGATATGATACAAGACAAGTTTCATAAGATCAGTTTCATTCATCATAAAGGAGACCCCGCGCTGTGTCCGAAGCATCCGCTGGCCTGGCTCCCGCGCCCGATTTTCTGGTCATCGGTCACGTCACCAAAGACCTGCGCCCTGATGGCAGCTTCACCATTGGCGGCGCGGCTACCTTTGCCGCGCTGACCGCGCAGCGCCTGGGGCTGCGCGCGGGCATCGTCACCAGCGCCTCGCCCGATGTGTTGGAGCAACTGCCCGAGGCGCTGCCGGGGGTCGCGGTGGCAGCGGTTCCGGCCAGCGAATCGACCACGTTCGAGAACAGCTATGAAAACGGACATCGCCGCCAATATCTGCGCGGGCGGGCCGAGCCGCTGACACCAGAAGCGATTCCCACGCCCTGGCGGCAGGCGCGCATCGTGCTGCTGGGGCCGCTGGCGCAGGAGGTGGCCCCGGAGTGCGCAGCGGCTTTTCCAGGCGCGCTGCTGGGGGCCAGCCCGCAGGGTTGGCTGCGGCAGTGGGCCGCCGATGGGCTGGTTTCGCCCACCGCCTGGAGCGCGGCGGTCCAGGTGGTGCCACATCTGCACGCGCTCATCCTCAGCCGCGAAGACTTGATCGCCCACCAGCAGGGCAATCACCAGCGAGAGCTTATTGAGGCGCTGCTGACCGATTGGGCCAGCGCCACGCCGCTGCTGGCGCTGACCGAAGGCGCGCAGGGTGCCACGCTCTATCACGCGGGCAAGACACGCCATTTCCGCGCTTTCCCCACGACGGAGGTCGACCCAACCGGCGCGGGCGATGTCTTTGCCGCCGCCTTTCTGGTGCAGTATGCCATCGGCCAGGATGCCGCCGCCGCGATGCGCTTTGCCAACTGCGCGGCATCCTTCGCGGTGGAACAGCCTGGCACAGCGGGTATCCCCACGCCAGAGCAGGTGGCAGCCCGCCTGCGCCGCAGCCGCACCGGCGACTGAGCCAGACACACATCCTGCCGTGAAATGCCATTGTTTTGACACACTTTCGGCAAAGTTCCTCCATACCTGGCAGATATACTCTGTTGTAGAGAGGCCGAGCAAGACGCAACCTTTACGGAGTGCACAGCAGAGGAGCAAACAATGAACACTCAGCAGCAGGGATTCGCCCCTCCCGAAACGTACTATGGGGACCAACATCCCATCAATACTGACCCACGCGAGCAGCCCCAATGGCCGGGCAGCCAGCCGCCCTTTGCGACGCAGCCGCAGCCAGGGCATAACCCCTGGCGCTGGATGGGCATCAGCGTTGCGATTCTGGTGGTCATTTTTGGCAGCCTGTTTGCCGCCAGCACTTTGCTGACCAGCACCGTCACCGAAACCAAAAGCTTTGATGTTGGCGCGCAGCCAACGCTGGTGGTGAACAACGGCAATGGCAGCGTGCATATCTTCAACGGCCCGGCAGGCCAGATCAGCGTGGTGGCGCACAAGCACGTCTGGCTGGGCAACAGCGATCAAATCTCGGTCCACTATAACCTGAGCAGCGACCACCAGACGCTTATCATCACCGCTGACGATGGCCCAGGACTCTGCTTGTTTTGCTTTGGGGTGCAGAGTGTGGACATTGATGTCACCGTCCCCAGCCAGTCGAACCTGAACGTACACACGGGCAACGGCAGTGTCGTCAGCGCAACGGGCATCAGCGGGCAGATCACGCTGGATGCTGGCAACGGCAGCATCCAGGCCACCCAACTCAGCGGGCCTCTGACGCTGAAGACCGGCAACGGCTCGATTACGGCCACACAGACCAACGCCAGCGGCAACTCGACGTTCCAGACGGGCAACGGCTCGATTGACTTCAGCGGCACGTTGGACCCTCACCAGGGCGTCTATCTCTTTACGACAGGCAACGGGGACATCGACCTGACGCTGCCCGCCAACGCCGCCCTGCACGTCACGTATGAAGTCGGCAACGGTTCCATTGATTCGGATTTTACGTTGACGGGGGATGGCACCGTGGGCAATGCGCTCTACGCGCAGGTAACGCTGCACAGCGGCAACGGCTCCATCCATCTGCATAAAGGGAATTAGCGGCACAGAGGCACCAGACAGCGCGCAGCAGAGGAGCAAAAATATGAACAATCAGCAGTACTTTAGCAACTCGGGCACCTCTTACGGAGACCCGCGCCCATTCAATAGCGACCCACGCGAGCAGCCCGGCTTTATGCCGCCGGGGCTGAACACCGACCCACGCGAGCAGCCACAGTGGCAGCCCATGCCACAGCCGCCGATGATGACGCGCCCGCCGCAGCAGGGATATCACCCCTGGCGGTGGCTGGGCATCAGCGTGGTCATCCTGGTGGTCATCTTTGGCGGTCTGTTTAGCGCCAGCACCCTGCTGACCCACCAGATTAGCGCGACCAAGACGTTCAGTGTCGGCAGCGCGCCCAAACTCGTCCTCACCGCCGATTCGGGCGATGTGCATATCTTCAGTGGCGCGTCGAACCAGATCAGCATCGTGGCGCGCGAGCATGTCTTTGTGGGCGACAACAGTTCGGTCCCCGTCCATTACGATCTGAGCAGCGATGGCAACACGCTGACGGTCAGCGCCGATGAGGGGTCAACATTCTCCATTTTCGGCTTCAACAACAGTGGGGTCGATTTCGATGTGACCGTCCCCAGCCAGACGACGCTGGACATCCACGCTGACAGCGGCAGCATCACCTCCAGCGGGGTCACCGGCCCGATGACGCTGACGGCCAGCAGCGGCGATGTCACCACTGATGGCGGCAGCGGACAGGTCAACCTGACGAGCGACAGCGGCGACATCAGGGCCAGCAATATCAGCGGGCAGATGACGCTTTCGGCCAGCAGCGGCAACATCACCGTCTCCGAGGCCAGCGCCAGCGGCAACTCCACCTTCCACAGCGACAGCGGCGACATCAACTACAGCGGGTCGCTGGACCCGCACGGAACCTATGGGTTCCACGCCAGCAGCGGCAGCGTGACTCTGGCACTGCCCAGCGACAGCGCGTTCCAGGTGCAGGCGTCTACCAGCAGCGGCGACATTGATTCCGATTTTTCCGGGGTGAATGTGCAGCACGGCGACAGCGGCGCGCAGGCCAGCGGCAGAGTTGGCACTGGCTCGGCGTTCGCGCAGATCACCATCCAGGCCGACAGCGGCGACATCCATCTGCGCGAGGAGTAAAGACAGATGTGAGCTAGTTCACAGAGTGACTGTGAACTAGCTCATCTTTTTGCATGGCAGGCAATGCTAGAATCGGCCCCAGGTTGCACAATGGCCCGCGCCTGCGGCGGCGGGCGCTTGCGGTCTCCGGGTTCCCGCATTCTCGCTCCCGTTGGTCGCTCGCGCGCCCGCGCATCTGCGCCCCGGCAGCGACAAGGAGGGCTGGTATGCTGCAAAGATCGCGCCTGCTGCAATACGGTTTATGGATTGGCCTGGCAAGCGCCCTCCTGGCGGCGCTTGGCTGGGGCATCTTCCAACCCTGGGCCGCCAATCACTTTGGCTACGCCCTGCCCGGCCAGGACCACCTGCCCTATCGCATCACCTACGCGGGGCGCGACTATGGCAACCCTTACGAATGCGCGGGCGACACCTGGTGCCAGCCATCCAACAAAAGCTGCGCCTCTACTGAGCAGTTGCAGAACCTGAACCTCTGGCCGCTCAGGCAAGTGGGCGCGATCCCCACCCTCTTTGGAGCCGCCTATCCCATCCTCGTGCCGCCCAGCGGCGGGCAAACCTTCCTGCTGGTGCACGATGACGACGACTGCTATCTGACCTATGCCTTGATGGGTGGACCATAGGGAGCCTGGTTGCTCCTGCTAGTAGAGCATGTTTATCGAGCATCCAGCAGATACCGCCGCTGGCTCTGCTGCCTCGATTTTCACTCCCTCACCAACATTTCCTTCTCCAGGCCATAACCCACACCCCTGTACCGCAACTATTACACTGGCGTTCGTGTGTGTTTCGTAAAGCTGGTGTGTGAAGCGCAATGGCAGGGATGGAGATACCTTTCTCCATCGAGAAAGGACTCAGGAGATGCCAGGATGGGAGTATCTTTTTGTCAACGCTTGTCAACTTCCCGGACCAGGCGGCGGCGAGTGGCATCCTCACCTCGTCAACAATCAATCGCTGCCGAATTGGGAGCGCGGACCCACACTCGATAGCTTCATCCAGCAATTGGAAGCGAAGGGATGGCGGCTCGCCGGGAAACAGCCCTATTCCCCATCCAGCCAGGCAATTACCATCACGCTGATGTTCAAGCGGCCCAGAGGGGCGCAGAACGCCCCACCGAGCAGCGAAAGCGAAAGTGAAGCGGCTGGCGCTTAGAACGATCAGCCGGTATCAGGTGGTGATACCTATATGAAATCGTCCTGGCCGTAATCGCCTGCCACTTGACAAAGCGAGCGGCATCCGCTATACTTGCTCTCGGTAACTATCCATTTCGGGGCGCGCCCTGAGCGTGCGCCTCGCGCCTGAACAAATGAAACGGCACCATGTGACGCGGTCAGCCTTAAACACTGGCCGCGCCACTCACCCCACCTCTGGTAAGGCCAGGGAATGGGGCTGGAGGCATTTTATCCTATCCTCTCGATGGGATTCTACCTCTCAGCGGCCATCTCCTCCGGCGGGGCGAGCCGCTCTCCCGGCTGGCATCCGGGGCAGCCTCATCTGGCTGCCCCGGCCCATCCGGTCAGCAGCGCACATCCGACCAGAGCAGGGGATGGCCGTTTCGTCTGCTGTTGCCTCAAGACGAAAAGGAGAGGACGTGTATGCTGGTAGATATGGCCCACTGCATCACTTTCTGGCTGACTCCCTGGTCGGCTACGTTCCGCGCCGCCTGCCTCTGGTTCACCCCCGACACGCAGCCCCTTCAAGGGCGCAAGCCTAACACGATCGCTCCCCAGTGGGTACGCCCGTTCTTCGTGCAGCGCTGGGTGGGCGAGGCGATTGCCGCCCGCCTGGCTGCCAACCCGCAGACCGACGCCTATCGCTTTGGGCACGACTCCGAGCCGGACTGGGAAGCGGCAGCCTGGGCCAGCTATCCGCGCGCCATTCTGCGCCAACTTGATGAGCAGACGGTGTTAGGGATAGTGAGCATGGAGGTGGAGCGCTTGCTGCGCATCGCCCAGGAGCATCCGGGGCTGGTGGGCCAGGTGGAATGGACGGGCGCGGCGCTCAGCGCGTCGGAGCATCTGGCGCAACTGTATGCCGAACTCAAGCGCCGCCACAAGGCGATGCAGGCGCGGGCGCTGCTGCGCGAGGAACTGCGCCGCTTCGTCGCGTGGACCGGCAATCCCACGCGCGAAGAAGACGCCGAACTCCCTGCCGGTGAGTCTGCACAGGAAACAGACGTAATTCTAGCAGAACGGTAATTGATGAGCCTGCTCAGAAGACAGGGGGCGCAGCATGCAAATGGCTCCGGCAAACGCGCACGCGCCAGGGTGGCGAAAACGAGGACGAATCCTCCTGTTGGGGGTGGCCCTGACGCTGCCCCCGGACCTGTTCTGGATTCTGCTGCTGACCAGGGTATTCCTGTCTTTGTCAGACTCTTTCCCGTTGCTCCCAATCAGCGCGCTCTTCTATCTGCTCATCCCAGGCATTGAGGGGTTCCTGATCGCAAAGCAAAGCGGAGAGGGCTGTTCAGGGGCCGACAGAGGCTGCCTTGTCGGGACAATAAGCGCGCTGGCTTTTGTTGTGGCAACGGCTGCGCTGCTGATATTTACGATCCCATACTATACCGGAAGCACCAGAGGCAGCGGCCTTTTCATAGGGCTGGCTCTTGCTGCCGTTCTGCTCCACGCGATGGGCTGTACGTTCGGCGGCCTGCTGGGCGGCTTGATTGGCGGACTGCTGGGGCGCAGATATGCGGCGGCAGCAAGCCAGCGCAGCGGCCATGCAAAAAACGAGGCATCCTGAAGCACGGCGAGCACAGAATGAGGCACAGGCTGTCGGGCATGAACATATCCACGCCTGGCAGCCTGCGCCTGGTTGATAAAATAAGAGCGGTTAGGACTTCGGCGCAAACGTCAGCACATATTCCCACTCATCGAGTGAGCGCTGCTCCACCAGTTCCAGCCCCGCGGCAGTGGCATCGGCAATTACCTCATCCGCCGTCACGCGCACCTCAAGCGGCGGTCCCACGGGCGTCTCGGCCTTCTCCCATTCCACCACCGCAATGCGCCCGTCGTCGCGCAGCAGCCGTTTGGCGGCCAGCAGGAACGATGACCGCTGGTCAACCTCGTGCAGCACAAACGCCAGCAGCGCCAGGTCCACTGAACGCTGTTGAAGCGACAACTCCAGTTCGCTGGAGCGCCGCACCGCCACGTTGGTAATGCCCTGCTGCGCCAGGCGCGCGCGTAAATCATCCACCATCTCTTGCTGCACATCCACCGCGTAGACCTTGCCCGTGGGGCCAACCAGTTCAGAGGCAGGCAGCGTAAAGAACCCAGGCCCACAGCCCAGATCAGCCACCGCTTTGCCCTCGCTCACACCCAACGAGCGCAACAACGCATAGCGATCAAGGCGCTGCATGCGGTCTTCCGCCATGAGCAAATGTTTTATGGCCGGGTCAAACTTGCGGCCCATACGTTCTCCTTCCCAAAAGATACCTTCCTATATGGTATCACAGGAGAGGCAGCGCTTGCGCACATCAACGCGAACGGTGGTTTTCTCTAAAGTCATCCCAGATACTTGACAAAAGCAACTATATCCTTTACACTAGCAACTAAAAGAAGGGAGAAGCCATCTATGCCATCTACACCATCTACACCATCTACGCCATCCGAAACCAGCGAAGCCAGAATCAGCGCCGTTCGTCATTTCAATCGCTTTTTCACCCGGCAGATTGGTGTGCTGCGCGAAGGGCTGCTGCACAGCCCGTATCCTCTAACCGAAGCGCGCATCATCTTTGAACTGGCCCAGCGCCAGGGGTTGACCGCTGCTGACCTGGGGCGCGAACTGGGATTGGACGCGGGTTACCTCAGCCGCCTGCTGGCGCGGCTGGAACAACAAGGGCTGCTGGAAAAGGTGCGCTCCGAAACCGATGGACGCCAGCGCCTGCTGCGCCTCACGCCGGATGGTGAGCAAGCCATGGGCCTGCTCGACCAGCGTTCGCGCGATGAAATCAGCGAGATGCTGACCGACCTCAGCGAAGAGGACCAGCAGCGGCTGCTCAAAGCGATGGACACCATCGAACGCATTTTCTGCAAGGGCCTCAAATATTCCGAGCCGTTCGTGCTGCGCCCGCACGAGCCGGGCGACATGGGCTGGGTGGCGCACCGGCACGGTGTCCTCTATACCCAGGAATATGGCTGGGATGAGCATTTTGAAGCGCTCGTCGCGCAGATCGTCTCGGACTTTATCACGCACTACAACCCCGAACGCGAACGCTGCTGGATTGCCGAAATGAACGGCGAAATCGTCGGCTCCATCTTTTGTGTGCAGGCCAGCGAAACGGTTGCCAAACTGCGGCTGCTGCTGGTCGAGCCGCAGGCGCGGGGGCTGGGGTTGGGCAGCCGCCTGGTCGAAGAGTGCATCCGCTTTGCGCGGCGGCGGGGCTATCAGAAACTGACGCTCTGGACCCAGAGTATCCTCGTCGCGGCACGACACATCTACGCGCAAAAGGGGTTCACACTTGTCAACCAGGAAGCCACCCACAGCTTCGGCCACGACCTCATCAGCGAGACCTGGGAACTGCCGTTAGTATAACCCCGCGTCAAGGAGGTGCAGCCATGAGCGAAAACGACCCGGGTATCCAGATACGCGCAGCCAGCGCCGACGATGCTGTCTCCATTGCAGGGGTCTTGCATGCCGCTTTTGTCGAATATGAGCCGCAGTATACCCCCGCAGGATTCTCTGCCACGACGCTGGCCGCCGAAGGAGTTCTGAAGCGGTTGAGCGAAGGGCCGATCTGGGTTGCCTTGCAAGAGGGCCAGGTGGTCGGTACGGTCTGCGCGTATCTGAAAGCATCAACCTGCTATATGCGCGGCATGGCAATTGTGCCCGCAGCACGTGGGCAGCGCATCGGGGAGCGCCTGCTGGAACAGGTGGAACAATTTGCCCGCGAGCAACACGCGGAGCGCTTGTATCTGAACACGACACCATTCCTGGAGCGCGCCATTCGGCTGTATGAGCGCTATGGTTTCCAGCGGATTGAGGAAGGCCCGCTGACTTTATTCGGAACGCCGCTGTTTGCCATGGTGAAACCGCTCCGTGCTCGCCCTCAATCTGCTGAAGACGACGATGCTCTCTGAGGGAGAGCGCGATTTTCGCTAGCTCACAGGGGCGGTTCCGTGCCTTGTCGTTCGGGCTGGCGCAGCCAGAGCGAGACGTGCGCGGGCTGCATGGTTTCCTGCACGACAGCCAGCAGATGCGCGCGCAGGCCAGCCAGATCGACCTCATTGCGCAGCGTGGCGCTGAAGGCGGCCAGCGTCTTTTCCGCGTCGTACTTCCGGCGATAGAAGCGCCGATCAATGATAGCCTGGATACGATGACGCACAGGCGTAAAGAGCGCGGCAATCGCCAGCGTGGAAATTACCAGCACCACTGGATCCGACGCCTGGCCGGTCACCAGCGCGGCCAGGCTTTCCAGCCCGATAATCAGGCCCGCGTAGAGTGCGCCCAACAGCACCGTCAGCGAGCCGTAGACCAGCGCCCTGTTGATGAGGGTGTCAATCTCCCACAGGCGATAGCGTAAGATCGCCTGTCCAAAAGCCAGCGCGGTGGGCACCGTCAAGATGAAGGTGGCAAGCAGCGTCCAGAGCGTGTGGTAGGGAAAATCGGACTGACGGAGCAGCGGAAATAGCAGTTCCGGCAGCAAGAGCGCCAGGCCGATAATTAGCGCTGACAGAAAGGCAAAAACGACCCACTTGGTCTGCTGCCGCTCGACCAGGGTCGAGACCCGTCGATAGCGGTAGATTTGCGCCCCAGCCAGGATGAGCATGCCGCTCCCCCACAAGAGACCCGTGAGCGCCTGAAGTGCCGAAGCCGCGGTGGGAACAGGCAGCGCGAAGAAGAGGCCAGCCACCAGCATGGCACCGACGAGCCAGCGCGTCCAACGTGGGACAAAGCGGCCACTCGGAAAGAGTGCGAAGATCAGTGGAAGGGAGACCGCGCCCAGATAATTGGAGAGATCGGCAACAGGCACGGCCAGGGTTGCCCCAAGCACAGGACGCAGGACAGAGGCATCGATGGTGGAGGTGCTGATCCCCAAAAACACCAGCAGGACGGCCACCAGCAGCGCCACCCAGTTGTCGGACGCTCGCCAGAGCAGAACCGCCGCCACCACAACGCACGGCAGGAAGGAGAGGAGGACGACCGCGACGGCCAGAACGGCATACGCCCCCAGGGACAGACCAAACGTCTGGAGGGCGCGTGCGCCAGACACAGAAAGCTGAGCAAAACTGCAAGAGGAAAGGCACGGGGTGTTCAGGCGGGCGAAGTAGGTGGGCAGGGTCACGAAAAAGAGTCCGAGCGCGAGCGCAGTAACCACGATGCACGCGATGCGGGCAAGCAGAGGCCAGCGCCCATGCAGGCGGGTATCAGGAAGCTGGGAAGGCGCAGCGCTCACAGCGGACGCGGGCGAGACATCCGATTGGCTCATCGTTCATCTGCCTTTCTAAACGTGTGGAAACGTGTTGATTGCGGTGAAAACGCCCGCACACCGCACAGCATCGGCTGTGTGTGGCCCTAGCCGGGCAAGGAACCGCTGGAGGAGGTTGACCGCGCTGTTCTCGTCACGGTCCATCATCAGCCTACAGTTCCCACAGCGATACGTGCGTTTGTACAGTGGCATGGGCTGCTGGTGCCCACAGCCGCTACAGGTCTTGCTCGTATCGCGTTCATCTAAGAGTACCAATGCTTTCCCAGCCAGGAGACACTTGTAGGTGAGCATTTGCACAAAGCCGTAGAGTCCCCAATCGTTGAACACGGCCCGATGCTTCGCCTTCTGGTGTTCCTCATGCGCTTTCACAACCATCTGCCGCTGGGAAAGATCACCGATGACAACAGTTCTTTCAACCAGTTTGCCCGCGATGAGATGAGACGCCTTGTGCAGACAGTCGCGTTGTTTGTTGCGCTTCTTCTCGGAGACTCTTATGTAGACCTGGGATAAGTGGATGTAGCGGCGGGACTTCTTCTTGCACCTATCCCGCTTGGAGCGGATTTTGTCTAACTGCTGGTTGTACCACTGAGCGCCTTTGAAACCCTCAATGTGGTAGAAGCGGCCCCGGCTATTGACCCCCGTTGCCAGCGTTTTGATGCCCAAATCAAAAGCAACCACCTGGCCCGGTTGTTGTGCGGCTTCTTGTACCTCATAGACAAAGGAAGCGTGATAGTGGCCTCTGGCATCTCGGCTGATGGCGGCTTCCTTGTAGCCAGGAAGCACGCTTTCCGTGAGTTCGGCTACAATGGTAGGATAGGGTTTGTCCTTCCCTTTGCCACCTGTGGGCAGCAGCATTGTGTTGCCTGCGACTTGCACATACATGGCGGGATAGCAGAGGGTGAAAAACTGGTGACGTGGCCGGACTCTGGGAAAACCAGGCTTCTCCCCCGCTGCGCAGCGCCGCCAGAAGGCCTTCATCGCCTTATCGAGTCGAAAGTAGACTTCCGCCAGCAACTTCCCATACACCTGATCGATGTCCGGGTCAAACTTCCGGCTTTCTGCCAGCGCCTTCTTGGCATCCTGGCAGTGCCAGCGCTTGCCGTCTCGTAACTGCATCACCCACCAGTTGTAAAGACCGCGACACTTGCTCTGCATCATCTCCAACGTTGCGGCGTCTTGCTCACTGACCTGGAGGCGGATTTTTCTGCAAAGCAGCATCGCGGATCACCTTCTGGTACGAACGCAGCCCATCCAGCCGGGCGCTAAAGATATGGATAATAGAAAGCAGGTCTTGCACCAGTTCCTGTTATCAAGGATACCACGCGCCCGTCTCGCAAGCGTTACGAGAAGCGTTACGAGCGACAGAGATGGGCAAGCGACTCTATCGCCCTTGTTTCGCCGCCTACCTCTGGCATAAAACTTGGTAATAGCGTAAGAATATCGGGGGTTTGCCCAAACCTCTTTCTTGGAGATGACCAGAGGAGTATGCATGAACATTGCCTTGCTGGGGCCGGTCTGCTGGCGCACGCCACCGCTGCACTATGGCCCCTGGGAGCAGGTTGTCAGCAATATCGCGGAGGGGCTGGTGGCGCGCGGCGTGAACGTGACGCTTTTTGCCAGCGGCGATTCCGAAACGGCGGGCACGCTCGACGCGATTTGCCCTGCTTCCATCTACGAGCATCCGGAACTGGACGGCAAGGTCTACGAATATCTGCACATCGCCCACTGCTACGAGCGCGCCCACGAGTTCGACCTGATTCACAACAACTACGACTATATGGGGCACGCCTGGGCGCGGCTGGTTCCCACACCGGTGCTCACGACCATTCACGGCTTTAGTTCGCCACGCATCCATCCGGCCTATCACGCATACAACGGCCTGGTAAACTATGTCAGCATCAGCGATGCTGACCGGCTCGACGGGCTGGACTACCTGGCAACCGTCTACAACGGCATCGACCCGGCGCGCTTCACCTTCAAGGAACGCCCCGGCGACTATCTGCTCTTCCTGGGGCGCATCTCGCCCGAAAAGGGCACGCACCTGGCAATCGAGGTGGCCCGGCAATCCGGCATGAAACTCATCATCGCTGGGATCATTCAGGACCAGGACTATTTCGATACGCTGGTGCAGCCGTTCGTGGATGGCAGGCAGATCGAATACATCGGTCCCGTCGGCCCGGATGCGCGCAACATCCTGCTCAGCAGCGCCTATGCCCTGCTGCACCTGGTCACCTTCCGCGAGCCGTTTGGCCTCACCATGATCGAGGCGGGCGCGTGCGGGCTGCCGGTCATCGCCACGCCGCTGGGGTCGGTTCCCGAAATCGTGCAGGATGGCCTCAACGGCCTGATCGTTCCCGATGCCGAGACGGCGGTGGAACGCCTGCCAGAGGTGCTGAAGCTGGACCGCGCTGCCTGCCGTCGCCATGTGGAGCAGCGCTTCAGCCTGGACGCCATGATCGATGGCTATCTGAACGTCTACGAGCGCATCCTGGGCACGGCAGGCTAAGCCAGCTTCCAGACCTGTGTGGTGCGGTCCCCGCCACCAGAGGCGATATACGTTCCATCTGGCGACCACGCCACCGCTCGGACGCCGAGCACCTGCGCGTGCCCACGATACGTCAAAACGTGCTTGCCGTGAGCAGCATCCCACAACCAGACCTCCGAACTCTGGTTGCCTGCGGCAATGAACCGCCCATCAGGCGACCACATAACCGCTGTTGCCTGGCTACGTCCAGCGCAGACAAAGAGCCGCTGACCGCTCATGGCATCGGTAATGTGCACATCAGTACCCCAGCCGCCAGAGGCCAACTGTGTCCCATCGGGTGACCACGCCACACTGTGGACAAGCGATGGATAGCCTCGATAGTGACTGGCAAGGCTGGCGCTGGCAACATCCCAGACCTGCACACCCATCATTGTGCCCCCACCGGCACAGGCCAGATACTTCCCATCCGGCGACCACGCCAGAGACAACGCAACCGCTGTATCTGTGCGATAAGCAGCAACCTCGTGCCCAGTAGCGGCCTCCCAGACCCGCATCGTCCTGTCTGAACTGCACGAGGCCAGACGAGAGCTATCGGGCGACCACGCCAGCGCCAGAACATGATCTGTATGCCCGCGAAATAGCGCGGGCATCTTTGGGTTATCCCAGACTTCAATCTCGCGGCCATTGCCGCTGCACGCCAGGCGTCTGCCGTCCGGCGACCACGCCACCGCAGCCACAGCAAGGGTCTGACTGCGATAGGTAAAGCGTGTCTTCCCGCTGCGCACATCCCAGATGCTGATCTGCCGTGTGCCGCCGGAGGCGATCAACGTGCCATCCGGCGACCAGGCCAGGCTGGCTACACCAAACGTGTGGCGTTTCTGGATGATATTCTGGTGCGTGATACTCACTGGCGCTCCCCTGCTACTGGCTCTTCGTTCGCGTGATGGTGCAAGAGTGCCCTGGCCTCGGCGGCCATGCGCTGGCGCAGCGATTCCGGCTCCAGCACGCGCACGTGGCGGCCCCAACCCAACAGCCATTGCAGCGCGTCATCCTCCAGGCGCAGGCGCAGCGTCGCCAGCAAGCCCGCTGGTGTTTCCTCCTCGCCAACCACAAAGAATGACCGCGACTCGCGCACCCAGCGCGCTACCTCCGCATCGAAGAGGACACGCGCCACGAGGTCGCCGTGTTCTGGCTTGATGCTCCGGTTCTCGTCGAACTCGGCGGGACGCGTAAAGGTTCTGGCAAGCAAGGTCAGGTCATCCATACGCTCCAGCCGGAACCGACGAATGCCGCGCCGCATATGGCAGTACGCCGTCAAATACCAGGAGTCGCCCACATGCGCCAGCATATAGGGGTCGGCTTCGCGCTCGGACAGGCTGTCCTCATCCTCGGCCCCATGACGCCGCTGATAGCGAAAGCGCACCGTCACATGCTGCATGATCGCCCGCCGCAGCAGTTGCAGCTTGGCCTGCTCATCTGGCTTGCTCTTCGTGCCAGATTCCACAAAAACGATGCTGCTCTGAAGCTGGCGCACCTCGGCGCGCAGCGGCTCCGGCAGCACGCCTGCAATCTTGCGGCCCGCCGATTCGGCTGCCGCGCGATACTGTGCGTCGAAGTTCTGGGCCATCACCTCGCTGCCCAGCAGCAGCATGGTCGCCTCGTCGGCGCTGAAACTGAGCGGGGGCAAGAAATAGCCTTCCATCAACGCATAACCGCGCCCCGGCGTCGACATCAGCGGCACGCCCGCCTCACAGAGCGCTTGAATATCACGATAGATAGTGCGTTTGCTTGTTTCAAAGGTCTCTGCCAGGTCTTCGGCGCGCTGGCGGCCCTTGCCCTGCAATTCCAGCACAATGGCAAGCAGGCGATCAGTTCGGTTCATAGGAATGGCTCAGCAGTGCTGCCTGGCGGGCAGGCCGCCCTCATCAGGGACATCATTGAGGAACGTTTGCGCAAACTCCATAAAGCGGTAGACATCGGCAAAGGTGGTCGCCAGCCCCAGCGAGACGCGCACCGCTCCGCCGCTGGGCAGACCAAGCGCCGTCAGAAACTGCTCATACGTCATCGTCTCTTCGCCCACGAAGAGGCCCGCCATCGATTCTTTCGAGATGCTAAACGCTGCCTCACCCGCGCCGGGGTTACAGAAACAGCCGGTGCGCAGCGAGATGGTGTGCATATTGGCACGCCGCGAAACAACCCGCTCGTCAATCACCTTGCCCTGTGGGTCCAGAAAATTGAGCGCAATCGTTCCGCCGCGCATCTGGCAATCGCGCGGCCCATAGACGCACGCCACTGGCGTGCCAGTGTCGTGACGCAGGGCGAGCAGGTTGTCGAGCAGCCAGCCAGTCAGAGTCATCACCCGCGTGTGGATGGTTTCGACGCCAATCGACAGCAGGTGCTTCAGGCCAATCTCCACCGCTGGCAGGCTAAGATAGCTCAGCGTCCCATCTTCAAAGGCCGCCTCACCCTCGGCCATATAATGCCGGTCGCCCTGCACGGTGACGGCCCAGATGGTGCCGCCAGCAAACCAGGGGCGTTGCAGCTTTGCCAGCGCGGCCCGCCGCGCCAGCAGGCAGCCAACGCCGGTGGGATAGCCAAACATCTTATAGAATGACAGGGGTACAAAGTCAGGGTGCCAGCGACTCAGGTCAAGGCGATTCGTCGGCACAAAGGCCGCGCCGTCCACCAGCACATCCCAGCCGCGCGCGTGCGCCCACTCCATCCATTCCAGCGGATGCTGCACGCCCGTGAAATTGGACTGCGCCGGATAGGAAAAGAGGCACGGGCCGCTGCCCATCTGATCAAGGTGTGCCGCGATCAGATCATTGCTCACGCGCAGGTCAGGCGGCTGCATCGGCACATAGGTAATCTCCGCACCTTTGGCGCGGGCAAACTCGCGAATGCCGTTGACCGAGTTGTGATTATCGAAGGTCAGCAGATAGCGCCCGCCAGCCGCAAACGGATACGACTCTCCAACCAGTTTCAACGCACCGCTGGCGTTGAGCGTGAAGATGGCGGCATATTCGTCGGGGTCAGCGTTGAAATACTCCAGAATGAAGGCGCGCGCGTGCTCGACCAGTTCGGTCATCGCGCTGGAGGTCGGGTTGTCCGAATGCGGATTGCCGAACACGCGCTGGCTGAGCATGTCCAGGTGCGCGCGTATCTGGCGCTCGGCATAGAGGCCGCCACCTGTATAGTCCAGGTAAAGCTGCCCTTCGTTGTCCAGCCGGGCATAGTCCGTTGCGCGCAGGTCATCCAGCAGGCGCGTGTCCTCAAAAGCGGGGTACTGCTGGCGGAACGTCGCCAGTGCGGCATCCATCTGCGCCGTGCTGTAGCGCACGGCAGGCGCGTTGCGAGCCATCGAAACCCTCCCATTCTTCATTCAATACCTTTGCCCCTAGTATGCCTGATCTCTGCCGTTTTGGCTAGGGGCAGTGCTTTTTTCGCTCACTGTGCCAGGCGATACATCAGCGGCCACAATGAGGACGCATTCTGACCGCATGGGCCGGTATACTGAAGGAAAGGTCTGCTAGAAGCATAGTGATCGGAATGAAAGGGGATGCTGATGCACACATTGAAATGGCCGCAGGTGCATGCCTGGCGTCTAGCGCAGCATGGCCTCTCCCCGCGTCTGAACCAGGGAGATTTCACCACAGCGACGACGCGCACAGGCGGGATTCAAGCGCAGGTAATGTCGGCTGCCGAACTGGCGTTATGTACCCGCGTCGATGGACTCTCCCCGGCAGAGGTCAAGGCTGCGCTCTGGCAGGAGCATACGCTGGTGAAGACCTGGGCCATGCGCGGCACCCTGCATCTGCTCACTACCCGCGCGCTTCCGCTCTATGTGGCCGCGCGAGGCTTTCACGATCAGACGCACCTCTGGGCCAACTATTTCGCCTACTACGGCCTCAGCCCAGCGCAGCAAGATGCCTTTCTTGCCGCTGTCCCGCGGGTGCTGGGGAAAGAGCCGATGACGCGCGAACAGCTTGCCACCGCCGTCGCCAAAGAGGCGGGCGTGCCACACCTGCGCGAACTGATCACGGCTGCCAACTGGGGGTCGCCCTTGAAGCCTTCGGCCTTTCGCGGTGATTTGTGTTTCGGACCAAGCCAGGGGCAGCAGGTCACCTTCGTCAATCCCAGAGCCTGGCTGGGCGACTGGCAATCCAGCGAGCCGAAGCAGGCCCTTCAGGAAATCGCACGCCTGTATCTTCAGGCGTATGGCCCGGCAACTTCGGACGATTTTGCGCGCTGGTGGTGGGGTGGGTCGGGAAAGGTTCCGGCCAAAAAGCTCTTTCAGTCGCTTGAAGATGAACTTGAAGAGGTTGAGGTCGAAGGCTGGCGCGCGCTGGCCCTGCGCGAGACGCTGGAGCCAATGCAGCGCATGGAAGGAACGAACACTATCCACCTGCTGCCGTTATTCGACGGCTATACCTTCGTGCTGGGACGCAATAACGAGCCGCTGCTCGCGCGAGCCTATCAAAGCCTGGTCTTCCGTCCTCAAGGATGGATATCGGCGGTGGTCCTGGTCAACGGCGCGATTCAAGGCGTCTGGCAATACACCACGCGCCGCCTGCAAACCATCGTCAAGGTGCAGATGTTCTCCGCTCCGGCAGCATGGACGCGCAAAGGGATTGAAGCCGAAGCAGAACGGCTTAGCGCCTGCTTCAAGACGGCCATTTCGCTTGAATATTCGTAGCGCGGTGCGTAACGTTTGCAAGACGGAAGTATAGTATGCTGGCAGAGAAGAAACGCGCCTCCATCCAGGAGAAGAAGCCAGCCCATGTCTCAGCCAGCCACCATATCGGCCAGCACCAGCAATCTTCAGGCACCCAGCGCGGCAGTCACGCGCCTGCATGGGCGCGCGCTGGCTGGCTGTCGTCACTCTGACCCTGGTCGTTTTTATCGCCAGCCTTCCGGCGTATTATGCCCAGGTCCAGCCCGCAGCCAGTAAAGGTCTGTATTTGATAATGCTACCGTGCCAGCGACAACTTCATGCTGCTAGGCGCGCTTCCAGGTTGTTGCCTCGATAGCCGACATCTTGCCCTTGTTCTGCATCGCCAGCTTCAGCGCCACCGCGTGCGCGGCCTCTTCGGCGCGGCTGTCCAGCGCGGGCAGTTCGATTGGCCCACCATAGCGATGCTCCAGCCCGACCTTGATGAGATAATCGGTGAACCAGGGGTTCTTGGGCAGCACCGGCCCGTGCAAATAGGTGCCATAGACGTGCTTATGGATCGCGCCTTCGAAGCCGTCGTTGCCGTTGTTGCCCCAGCCCGCCACCACCTTGCCCAGCGGCTTCGCATCCGACCCCAGATAGGTGCGCCCGCTGTGGTTTTCGTAGCCGACCATCACCTGCTTTTGCCCGGTGAAGTCGCATTCCATCGCCAGATGCGTCATAAAGCGCTCGGAGCCGCCCTCGGTGCGCAAGTCCAGCAGACCAATCCCCGGCAGCGTATCGCCTTTGAAGGGCTTGTACTCGTGGCCCAGCAGTTGATAGGCGGCGCACACGGCCAGGAAGGCGCTGCCATTATTCACCGCATCATGCAGGGCTGGACCCTTCTTCACGATATCGCGCGAAGCAAGCTGCATCTCGCGGTCTGCGCCGCCGTGCGAAAGAATCAGATCATAGGCGCTGAAGTCGGCCATCTCGTCCACCTCAACTTCGCGCACCTCGGTCTTGATGCCGCGCCATTCGCAGCGGCGCTGAATGGAAAACAGGTTGCCGCGATCACCCGCCACGCTCAAGAGCGACGGATACAGGTGGCAGATACGCAGGGTCATGTCTTTGAGTTCGGTCATGCGTGCTCACTCCACTTCTGAAACATTACCAATAGAGTTCCATTTCGGGTCGTTGACGCCGTTTGATCGTAAATCCTGCCCTGGCATAGACCGGTTCGCCCTGCTCGCTGGCATACAACCAGATGCGCCCGGCCTCGCGCTCTTTGGCAAAGCTGACCATTTCATCCAGAATCCGGCTTGCCAGGCCCTTGCCGCGCCATTCCGGCACGGTGTACATATTAAAGACGAACGCTTCCAGGCCCGCTGGGTTTTTCTGCGTCGGCGGCTTCGGCTCCAGAATCAGCGCGCCCGTCGCCACAATCTCATCTTCGCTTTCAGCAACCCACATAGAGAGTTCGCCGCTGGCAAGCCGTTCGGTGATATAGCGGCGCACCGCCTGCACATGTTGTTCCCATGCCGCCGCATCGTCAATTGGCTCCAGTTCGCGCTGGAACGCCAGGCGCAGGTCGATCAGGATGGGTGCGTCTTCCAGGGTTGCCCGGCGAATCGAGGGAACCACGCTTTCGCTCGCTTTCTGCCTGGCTATTCTTCCCAAACGTGGGGCACCCAGCCGCGCTCGGTCATCGCCCGGCGCAGTTCCAGCGTCGGCGTATAGCCCGCGAAGATAAAGAGCGAGCCGCCCGGCCCGGCCTTGCGCAGCCCGGCATCCAGGGCCGCCGGGCGATCATGAATCACCTCGATCTTATCTTCCGGCACACCCGCGTACTTGAAGCGCATCGCCAGTTCTTCACCCTTGGTGCCGCCGCAGGTCACGCTCAGCAGGTCGCTGGCAATCTCTTCGATCTCCACATCCCAGAACCAGGCAAAGTCTTCACCATCCACCACCGTGTTGCTGGCGGCCACCAGCACGTGTTTCTGGCCCGGCCAGTCCTGAATGGTGTGCAGGATGGTGTTATAAGAGGTGGGGTTCTTGACGAACGAGAGATAGACGGTCTGGTCGCCCGCCTGAATCGGCTCCAGACGGCCAAAGGCGGGCTTGATCTTTGCCAGCCCGTCAGCAGCTTTGCTCAGGTCCAGCCCCAGCGCGTAGGCTCCGCCAATTGCGCCGGTCACGTTATAGACATTGTGAATGCCCAGCAGCGGCATGGTCACGGTCACCTCGCCGCCCGGTGTGCGCACCGTTACCGTGGTAGGCCCCTGCGGCTTCATATCCGCCGCCGTCAGGGCCACGTCCAGTTTGGGGCGCGCGTAGCCACAGTTGGGGCAGTGATACGCCCCCAGGTGCGAGATATACACTGTGTCGTACTCGAAATTATGCTGGCACTTCACGCAGCGCACGGTATCCGCCGAATGTTCAGGGACCGTGCCACCCAGTCCTTTGGCCTCCAGCCCGAAATAGAGGCGGCGCGCGGCCATGTCCGGCGCGAAGTTCGCCACCAGCGGATCATCGGCGTTGAGCAGCACCGTGGAGGTCGCGGGCAGTTCGCGGATGATGCGCTCCAGCGCGTCCGCCACTTTGTTGAGTTCGCCGTAGCGGTCAAGCTGATCGCGGAAGATATTGTTGACGATGACCACATCCGGCTGAATCTCGGGAATCGCCAACGAGAACGTGCCTTCGTCCACCTCGAAGACCAGCAGATCATCGTCCAGTTCGCCGCGCAGATTGGCGGCGTTGACGGCCACCGTTGTCACGCCCTGCAACATATTCGCACCCGTGCGATTCTGCGAAACGCGTAGGTCATTGGCCTGCCCAATCGCGCCGATCATCTGCGACGTGGTGGTCTTGCCGTTGCTGCCGGTCACTGCAATCTTCCGGGCTTTGCTGGCCCCGATCACCTTGCGCAGCACATTGGGGTCGATGAAGCGCGCGATCATGCCTGGCAGGCTGGTGCCGCCGCCGACTTTCAGCATGCGCCCGGTTGAGCCAGCAAGCTTGCCCGCACCCAGCGCCAGCGCCAGGCGTGGGCCGCCCGCGGAGGCTTGCGTGCTCTTTTCCTCGTTCTTTCCTGTTTCCTGCGTCATTCCTGTTCCTCAACCTTACTCTCTATTCATTGGGGTGGCGGATACCTCATGACCCCATCAAATTGCCAATGCGAGTATAGCACGAGCGGTACCAGGGGACAACCGATGAGAACGATGGGGCGGCGGTTCAAGGCGCCTGATGCGCCCTTTGTGTCTGGCGCTACAGAGACTTGTCTGCCATCATGGTACTTTCTCTCATTGTGAGCGCGGAACGCGCCGCGCGGGCTACGTCTACTCAGCATGCTTCTATGCCAGGCAATCTAACAGAAAGGGCTAAGAGCCATGTGGAAGGCTTGGAGCTTTGTTATTGGACTTCTCCTCGGCGGGTACATCTGGTTCAGCGGAAACCAATCCACCGATCTGGTAGCAATTGTGGTGGTGCTGCTGGCTATCCCGTTGTTCTGGTCGGCAGTGGAACTGGTGCTGGCCGCCCTGCACTCGGTCAATTTATTCTGAAGCTGGCCGCTCCTTACCGCTTCCCAGCGCCTCTGCCACTGCGCAAATCATCGCACAGCGGATTGGCGGTCATGGGCAAGCTCTTCTCACCAGGTTTCCCTCAAAAAGGACCAGGCTTGTCCGCTTTTTGTGCGAGAATAGCAGTAAGAGCACACGCGCAAGAAAGGATGGCAAGCCATGGCTGAAACCGTCAATAAGCAAGAAATCATCACGCAGATAGAGCAATCCTATGCCGCGCTGGAAGCGGCGCTGGAGGCACTGAATGTCGGGCAAATGGTTGAACCGGCGCTGCCAGGCGGCTGGTCTGTCAAGGATGCGCTGGCGCATCTGAGTGTCTGGCATCGCCGCGCACTTGACATCATCGACCCGGTGCAGCCGCCGCGCGTGCCCGCCATTCCGCCGAGCGGGATTGAAGATGATCAGGTCGATACGTTCAACGCGCGCTTTTACGCCGAGCACACGGGCGATTTGCTGCCAGACGTGCTGGCGGACTTCCGCGAGAGCTATCGCCAACTGCTGGCGAGCACGCAGCGGCTTTCGGACGCCGACCTGATGAAACCGCTGGCGGGCGACACCTGGCTCTGGCAGGTGATCGCGGGCAACACCTACGATCACTATCCCGAACACATTGAGGCAATCCAGGCGGCATTTCCCCAAGCCTGAGTGGATGCCACTACTGGGGCACAGGGCGCAACTGGCTGGGGCGCATTCTGGAACTGGTGCGGGCAGAACTGGTGGAAAGCGCCGAGGCTGCCCGCTAATCCCTTTGCTTAGACGCAGCGCGGCTCCCATCCACGACCTCAAACCGGCTCCAACGCCTGGTGCGGCTCTGGCGGCAATTCGACGATGATCGGGTCGCCAGGACGGACCTCGCCGCCTGCCAGGACGACGGCCATGATACCTGCCTTGCGAATCAGCTTCCCTTGCTCGTCTCGGTCCAGCACCGCAGCCATCAGCCCTGACTGGAAGTGGTCCAACTGCGTGCAGGGGTTCCGCAGACCGGTGACTTCGACAATGGCCGTCTTGCCCAGATGCAAGCGCGTCCCGGTTGGAAGACCAAGCAGATCAATACCGCGCGTCGTGATATTTTCGCCCATCTGCCCGGCGGACACGATAAAACCAGCAGTCCGCAGTTCGGCATGGAGTTCGGTATGAATCAGGTGGACCTGGCGCAGATTCGGTTGGGTTGGGTCGCGTGCCACCCGCGAGCGATGTTTGACCGTCTCGCCCATATGGGCATCGCCCTCGACACCCAGCCCCGTCAGGAGCCGAATGCTCTCCTGCGTTGGCTTGGTAAACGTGTGCGTTGGGCTGCTGCTCACAGCCATGACCGTTCCCTCCATCAGCCTGGTCCTCTTGCTTCATAAACACCGCCCTTATTCGGGCAGCACGCCTTTCTGCATCATCCAGGGATGTACTTCGCAGACCAGACGCCCGGCCTGCACCGAAGGGTCACCATCGGCCAGCGTCCGCGCTTCCTCTAGCGAGCCGACGCGCATGATGCTGGCCCCGCGCAGGTCGCCATTATCGAGCATCGGCCCATTGAGTATGAGTTTGCCTGCCTCGTACAACTTGCGATTATAGGCCAGGTGCGCTTCCTGCAAACGCTCCAGTTCCGGCGTTTCTTCCGGCGTCCAGATTGGTCCGCGTTTCAGCAGGCGCAGATAGCGGACCATCATCCCTGGCAGCACGTCGTATTGCTCCTGGGGTTCGCTGGCATGCTCAGTCAATGTACCCTCCCACTCTCAATTATACTCTGATGAGCTATTGCAACATCTCTTGCATGCATGGCCTGCGCGTTTCATAGGCGCAGCCAGGCACACGTTACCATTCCAGCAGGCGGCGCGACAGCAGCGCTTGTTCGGCGCGGTTCTGCGTCAATTCCAGCGCGCGCAGCGCGGCGGCCCGCGCCTGCTCGCGGTGGCTCAGTTCCAGCAGGAGTTCGGCGCGCGTCGCGTGGAAAAGATGATAGCGGCCCAGGTCGGACGCCAGCGCGTTCACCTCGGCCAGCGCCGCCTCTGGCCCTTCCAACTGCCACAGCGCCACCGCCCGATTGAGCCGGATCACCGGCGAGGGCGTCATCGTCAGCAGCATATCGTAGAGCACGACTATCTGCCGCCAGTCGGTGGCCTCCCAGGATGGCGCTTCGGCGTGGCAGGCGACAATGGCCGCCTCCACCTGATACGGCCCCAGCCGACGCGCCGCTGCCGCCTGCTCGATGAGCGCCGTCGCCTCCTGAATCATCGCGCGGTCCCAGCGCGAGCGGTCCTGCTCGGGGAGCAAGACCAAATCTCCCGAGGGGGTGAAGCGCGCTTCGGCCCGCGCCAGATGCAGACGCATCAGCGCCAGCAGCCCCAGCGGCTCAGGCTCGCCCGGCAACAGCCGCGCCACCAGCGCCGCCAGCCAGGCGGCATCTTCTGCAAGATCGCGCCGGGCCGGAGCCGCGCCGCCGCTGGCGAGATAGCCCTCGTTGAACATCAGATAGAGCACGGCCAGCACCTCGCCTAGCCGGGCCGCCATCTCATCGTCGCTGGGCAGGCGATAGGGGATATTGGCGGCGACGATCTTGCGCCGTGCCCGCACCAGCCGCTGCGCCACCGTCGCCTCGGAAGTCAGGAAGGCGTGGGCGATCTCGGCAGTGGTGAAGCCGCAGACGGCGCGCAGCGTCAGCGCCACCTGCGCCGCCCGCGAAAGCGCCGGGTGGCAGCAGGTGAACATCAGCCGCAGCCGATCATCCGGCTCGCGCGGCACCGGCTGTTCCAGCAGCGCCAGCTTCGCGCGATAGTTGGCGTCACGGCTCAGTTGGTTCAGCGCGCGGCGTTTGGCAACCGTCATCAGCCACGCGCCGGGCTTGTCGGGGATGCCCTCCACCGGCCAATGTTCCAGCGCGAGCACCAGCGCATCCTGCACGATCTCTTCCGCGACATCGAAATCGCCCAGGATGCGCACCAGCGCGGCAGTCAGCCGCCCTGCCTCCTCTCGAAAGACGGCGGCAAGGGCGGTTTGGGCCTCAGCGCTGGCTATTGTCTACCGTCGGGCGGATTTCCACCGCTCCGCCTCCGGGCCAGCTTTTGGCGAGACTCAGCGCCTCGTCGAGATTAGCCACGTTGACCTCCACATACCCACCAACAACCTCGTTGCCTTCGATGAATGGGCCGTCGCGGACGATTGGCTCTTTGCCCCCCTCGAAACGCACGGTGGTTGCGGTATGCGGTCCCTGAAGCTGGTTGCCATCGCCCAGCTTGGCCGCGTTCTCCTCGAACCACTGGTATACCCTGGCATATTGCGCGCTCCTCACATCCTCGCTCTCCTGCTCCCACTGTCGCTGCAACTCCTGGCTCCCGCAGAACAACAACACGTACTTCATAGCTGATAACCTCCTCTTGCTTGTTTGGCACAAAACCGGGGTGACTGCACAACAACAACCATCAGATCAGTCACTCCACCATAACGACAAACAAGAAGGGCGGCAAATCGACAACATTTCCACCAATTTTGAACAAATTCTCTATTGCTTGTAATGCGCCAGATAGCGTTCCTGCGCCTCGGTCAGCGGATTGTCGCCGCTCTCATTCACCGCCTCCCAGAGCGTGTTTTCCAGCCAGAAGCGATAGAGAAACGCCTCGAACGATGGGCCGCAGACGCGCGTATGCTTGAGAATGGCTGCGCGCCACTCGTCGGTGAGGTTGGCGGCGTTTTCAGGCCCGGCAAATTCATCCAGCAGGATGGGCGAAACCAGCACGCCTTCCTCGCCCTGCGGCGTCAGATAGAGATACCACAACAGCACGTCTTGTTGATCGTTCAGGAAACGAATGATATAGCCATCCTCGACACCTGGGCAGGGCAAAATGGCATCCGACATGGAGAAATAGCAGGCCGTACAGGATGGGATATTATTCTGAAGTTCGCGCGAACTCATCAGCCGCAGAAATGCTTCCGGCAGCTTCAGCCCAAGCTCATCTGCCTGGGCGGCAATCTTAGCCACATCACCCTTCAGGCGGCCCAGCCCCTCATTGTGGTCGCGATGCACCGCCATGATCGCATCCATACGCTCATCCAGCGGCCCCAACCACTCCAGCTTGCCGGTAAACTGCGCCTCATCGATGGGTGGTATGCTGTCATACTCAAAGAAACAGTACGTGCCGTCGCACTCGCGATATTCCCCCAGATCGAACGACCACCAGCCAGGCTCAAAGGGTATTGGCTGTTGCGCTGCTTGATTCATACAGAACATTCTCCTCAATATGTTTCTACATGGCCTGCGGCCATGTTGTGCCTCAGTCGAAGAAAGGGTACCTTATCCATTGGGAGATGACAATCCTCTCAAGGCGTGAAACCCTGGTAATACTCTAACTCCGACCAGTTGCGTGGGTTGGTGATGGGTTTCAGGCGCATATAGAGCTTCGGCGCGCCCGCGCCGGGCGTGGTGAGCGTCCAGAACTGCTGGCCCGCCACCTGCACCGATTTCCATCCAGCCTGGGGAAGATGCTGCTGCATGAAGGCGCTGACCTCGTTGGCAGTTCCGGCGCTGCAAAAAAACTCGGTGACGCCCTGCTCTGAGCTTCTGCTCAGGCTGACGCGCGTCCCAGGCGGCAAGGGAATCTGCGCCGCCCGATAAGGAGCGATGGAAGCTGGATAGGTATAGATTGGGAAGAGTATGGGGTCGCAGGGCACCAGCGGCTGCGGCAGGGCCACAGACAGATAAAAGACGGCGAGACCATTGCCGTTCGCGCGGGTCTGCTCAAGCAGGGCGTAGGTCTGCGGGCCAGCCATGAAACAGCGCTGTTCGGTGCTGTTGCAGGCGCTCAGGGTTTTGCCATCAGCCGGGAAGCCCCTGGCAAACACCCAGCCACGCGCAAAGAAGCCCAGCGTGGCAACCACCTGATCCATCGCCGTGCCCATCGGGGTGGGCGCTCCATAGGACTGATCGATGCGCAAACAGGCGACATAGCTCACCACCTGCATGGGCGCGCCGGGCGTTGACGTAATGGCCCCGCTGGCAATGGCATCGTCAGGAAAGTTCAGATGATAGAGTTCCGTCGGCTGTGCGCCTGCCAGGGCTGGCACCTCGTTGCAGGTGGTGGCCGTGTCTGGAATGGTGGGCGCAGGCGGAAGCGTCGGCTGTTGGGCAGGTGGGCTGGCATGCACCGAGCCGCAGCCCATCAGAAACAGCACCAACAGAGCGAAGAAAGCGAGCATCCAGCGCCAGGAATCTTGCACACGCATCAGAACCATCCTTTGTTTAGCGCCGCCAGCGAAATGGGCTATAGGAAGTTTCAGAGCGCTGGGAAAGCGCTGCTGTGCTCTATCATACATCTTCCTCCTGGTCCCTGTTTCGTCCATGCCTGGCAGCACAGCGCGATAGGCAAGCATGGCATTCAGTTGGGCACATCATGTGCGAATGAAACGTTTCCGAGCGCCCGCCGCAATCGGCCACGGCAGCCCGGGCCGAGGCGACAAGAGGGGCTGGTAATAGCGGCGCGATACGGATACAATGACAGGGCTGGTTGCACTTGCAATTTCGCTAAAAATCGCTATGCTTGAGAGAAAGGGTATCATCATCCATCCTGGGAGGGAAGACCAATGAGCCAGCGTAAGGGCGCGCCGGAAAGCGAGGCCGCCGCTGCATTGGAGTTGCTCACGCTGCGGGAAGAGATCAACACGCTTGCGCTGCGCGAGGCCCGTCTGAAGCTTCAGGTGCTGGAGCTTCAGAATCAGATTGCCAGCTATGAGAAGACGGCTTCGCGGTTGGAAAGCGCGCGTGAAACCGGCAGCGTTCCGCTGGCGTCTGACCAGGAGCAGGATACAGCGTTGCAGGCGCAGCTTGCCGATGCCCAGGAACAACTGGCGCAGGTTTCGGCGCAAAAAGACCAACTGACGGCGAAACTACGCGCGGCCCAGAAACGGTTGAAACGCCTGCGCGCCCGCCTTCAGAGCGATGCCCGCTGGCGGCAAGGGTCCCCGCCCTGGGCCAAAGCGGAGCCAGCCAGACACAAGCGCTCCCAAAAGCCGTTGGTGGTGCTGCTGTGCGGGCTGCTGCTGGTCGCCCTGGTGGGCGCGCTCATCCACTTTGCGCGCGTCTCCTCGCTGGGCCTGTCGCTGCTCAGCAACGCTGGTACTGGCTCGTCGCTGAACGCTGGCCTGCCCGAAGACCCGCCCTTCTTCACGCCCGCCAGAACTGCGCCAACCAACCAGGGATGCGTGACGACCATCAAATATGCCTGCTATAGCCCTGAATATATTCAGCAAGCGCTTGGGCTGACACCGTTGTATAAAGCTGGCTTCGACGGCAGCGGCCAGACGATTGTCTTGATCGGCGCGGGCGACGCGCCAACGCTCCAGACCGATCTGCCCAAGTTCGATCTTGCCTGGGGCTTGCCCACCCCCAAAAGCCTGTCGATTCTCTACCCTGATGGCCTGCCTGACTCGGCGGCCTGCGCCAACAGCGAAGGCTTACAAGAAGCAAACACCGCCGATGTCGAGTGGGCGCACGCCATTGCCCCTGGCGCAAATATCGTGCTGATTCTGGGCGCGAACAAGCCGAGCAGCACACAGCCACAAGCGCCTTGCGTGCAGCCAACGCTGCAACAGGATATTGCTTACGCGCTGAATCACGTGCCCGGCAGCGTCATCGTCATCAATTATGGCAGCAGCGAACTGGACAATATCCCCAATCCAGCCGATCCAAAATCTGCCGAGCAAAAATACTTCACCGCCGGGCATCTGCTGCTTCAGCAGGCTACCAACGCCCATATCACAGTGCTGGCCGCCGCCGGAGACAGCGGCGCGACCAATCCTGGCAACACAGCCAAATCTACGCCCTACTGGCCGATGGCGAATGTCGCCTGGCCTGCCTCCGACCCGGACGCGCTGGCCGTTGGTGGCACGGTGCTGACCCTGGACAACGGCTACTATGACGACGCCTATGTGGGCGAAACAGCCTGGGGCAGCCCCAACGCTGGCGCGACCAGCGGCGGGCTGAGCGATGTCTTCGCCGAGCCAGATTACCAGAAGCTGGTTGCCGACCAGACGCTCTTCCAGGGCAAGCGCGGCGTCCCTGATGTGTCCTTCCCTGCCGCGAATCTGCTTTCCTATAACTCCAGCGAGGATGGCGCGCTCATCAAAGCCAATCCGCAGTGGAAGCATTGGGATGTGGCCGAAGGCACCGGCCTTGCCGCTGCCGCCTGGGCCGGACTGATTGCCATTGCCAACCAGATGCACGGCCAATCGCTCGGCCTCATCCAGCCCGCGCTGTATAGCCTGGGCGGCGCGGGCATGCACGACATTACCACCGGCAACAACAGCTACGCGAACGTGCAGGGCTATCAGGCGCAAAAAGGCTATGATCTGGTGACCGGCTGGGGCACGCCGATTGCCAAAGATTTCCTGCCCGCGCTGCTGCATGCCACCGATCACCCAGCACCAGACTGCGACCCCCAGCAAGACGCCTGTCCCTGACAGCATAGCGCCGCCTGGGACGGCGGCGCTGCACGCGAGGGCTGCGCCTCACGCGGGGAAAGACTCTGAAGAAACAGCAAGGGCCTCAGCGCGCCGCCACGGGGCGATACAAGACGAAGCTGTAGAGCGCGGCCAGCACCGCCGCCGCAATGATCGAACTCAAGATGGGCACGCCTTCCCACACCGGCTCCCCGGAAATGTGGAAATGGAACACCCCCACGATCAAAAAGATTGCCAGCCAGCCCAAGAGGGTCGCGCCGATAATGCCGTGTGGGCCACGCCGCCCGACAATCAGTTCCCCAATGACGCCCACCACCGCCGCAATCAGAATCCAGATCAACAATTGAACCAGCGTAATCGTCATATGATGCTGCGCTCCTTTCGCGCCAGAATGCATCCCCAGCCCGCACACGCGGCTGGAATCAGGATGCCTGAAGCCAAACCCCTTCGACAAAGCCTCCTGCTTCTTATTAATAAGCACGCGGAATGCCAACTGCCGAGCATCGCCCCTGCGCGTTGCCAGGAACCCCAGAGCGCCAGGCTGAAGCAATGTGTGGGCCTCAATCGTTATGTTGATAGAATCCCATCTGGGAAAAGAGGTCTTGCCATGTGTCAGCGAATCCCCCTCTGGAGCCTGTTTCTGGCGCTGCTCGCCTTTGCCGCGTGCAGTGGCCCATTTGCCAACAGCGCCGCCACACCCACGCCAACGCGAGCGGTGTCGCCCACACCCAGCCCCACGCCTTCGCCCACGCCCAGGCCGCCCAGCGGCTTTGTCTATTATGTGAACGGCGCGCACACCTACCAGATCGCTTATCCTTCCGGCTGGACCATCCTGAACGACAAGACGCAGACGCAGTTCACCGGAGGGAGCCAACTTTTCGAGGTCAGCATCACCAGCGTGACCGCTGGAACCACACCCGCGCAAATCGTCAACGCCTATTGCCAATCACTCCAGAAGGGTGTCGCGTCTGATCCGGTGTCAACCAGCATCGTGCATCTGGGCGGGCAAAGCTGGACACGCGCCAACTGCGACGCCAAAGCGCAAAGCCCGGCGATTGAGCTAGTGGTGGAGGTGGTGCTCTATAAAGGAGCCATCTATCAAATTGACTATACGTCGCCCATTGTCGAGTATAGCCACGACGACAGCCGGTATTACGGTCCGATGGAACGCTCTTTCCATTTTCTGCGCTAGTCTGCCGCTCTGCCAGGCTAGCACAGCCGTCCTCTGCCTGTTACCCAAGCTAATACAAGACGTTATTCCTCTAGTGGGAATAGTGTACTATCTCTGAACCTATGAGCAGACCACCGAGAGGGGAAGAGTTGTGAGATACCGTTTTCCTCTGCGTCACGCAGCGCGCTCCAGGCGCGGCCAGCGCGGCCAAACACTTGTCATTATGGCCTTCCTGGCGACATTTATGATCGTCCTCCTGGGTCTGGTCGTGGATTCCGTCCGGCTCTATGTCCTCACCGCCCAGGCCGAGCGCACCGCCGAAGCCGCCGCGCTGGCGGGCGCGCTCTATATGCCCGATTACTTCAGCACGCCAGCGCCCGCGCCCGACGGCCAGGATGCCCTTTCGCGGGTGTGCGACCTTGCCAAGCAGAACGGCATCACTAATTGCCAGGCCGCGCCTGGCACAGTGGGCATCCTCGCCGAAACGGTGACGGGCAACCAGTATGAATTGCAAGTCACCGTCACGCTCCAGGCCGATGTCTTCTTCCTGAACTTCGTTTCGCCCAACCTTTCCACGGCCACGGTCAGCCGCAGCGCCACCGCCCAATTTCTGCCGCCCATCGCGCTGGGGTCACGCGCCGCTGCCTTTGGTGATCAGGCTGATATAGACGCCACTACCGGACAATCAGTGCAGTCCTTCCTCGGGCGTCTCAACGGCCCCTCCTCGCTTCAGTCAAATGGAGATGCCTTCACGCCCGTCTTGCAGGAAGGGCCAACTGACCCCATCACCTACCCTGACGGCGGCAGCTACCACTTTAGCCGCTGGACCCCAGCGCCAGCCTGTCCTCCCAACTGTACCAACCACCAGCAATATGGGCAATGTACGAACTGTCCACCTGGCCCGATTGCCAACCCCGATCAGCATCAGGCTGGCTTTACCGGCGCAGACGGCGGTTCAGGCTATAATTATGAGATTGTCGTACCGCCAGGGGTAGGCGATGTGCAGGTGCAAATCTTCAACCCAATCTTCGACCCGGACAACCAACAGGGATCGAATAGCAACGGCCACGACGACATGGGCAGCGCGTGCCTTGACCCCATCTTCAGCACAGGGGGCTGCAAAACCGACAAGCAGAACGAATACCTTCAGCTATCCTACTCGCTTTATTCTGCGCCAGTCTTCTTTGAACGAGACACCGATACCCTGCTGACGACGTTCTCGCCAGCTTCGGTTGATAATATAGGGGCTGACAACAGTGCGCATGGCTGCAACGGCGGCACTCCTTATTGGGACCCCCAGCAGCAGAAGTGTGTCGCTGACCCTGGCTACATAGAGAAATGGTATACCCTCTACACCATTACCCAGCCCGGCAATTATCGTCTGGTCGTTGAGCCTGAAGCGAGTAATCCGGCTGCGCCTTCTTCTTCTGGCTACGGCGAGCATGAATATGGCCTGAAACTGACCGATGCAGCCTCAGCCACGACATGCACATTGGGTCCGCCAAGCGCCTCATCTGGCTCGACGATCTGTCCCGCAACCGACGGGCCGCGCATCTGGGCATGGAATGATATGTGTGTGTACTTCATTGCCAACGGCAACTCCACCTTTGACCTGGGCGAAATCCCCGCGGCCTACGCGGGCAAAACGCTGAACTTCAGCCTCTATGACCCCGGCGATGGCAGCGATGTAAAGATGGCTATTCTGGACCCCAGCGGCAATAAAGTGGCGCTGCCGAACTGGGTCAGAACCGTCGGTGGCAGTGGGGGCACTCAGATTCTTGCCAGTCAGAGTGGTGACAGTATCTATAACGGCCTCTGGCTGCATTTGCCCATCACCATTCCTTCCGGCTACAATCCCACACCCGGCAGCGATTGGTGGCAGGTGCAGTATACCGGCAGCGCCGTCAACGACACAATCACCATCAGCATCTCGCTCAGCGGCAGCCCGATTCACCTCGTCTCCGAAGTCTTTTAGCAGCACAGGTCGGAGCCTCAAGAGGCCAGCGCGCCTCCTGTGGCTCCGGCTCCTTTCGGTTCCACCGGATGCAGCGCGCGCCAGGCATCATAGCCGCCCTTGAGGGATGACGCCTCAAAGCCGCGCTCGCGTAACTCGCGTGCCGCACGGGCACTCGTCGCTTCGTCCTTTCATGTGCAGTACGCAACGACGGCGCGGCCTGGCTGATGCCGCGCGGCCCAGTCGGTCACGTGGTCCGGCAAGACGCGCACGCTGCCGGGAATCTGGCCGTTGGAGTCCTCATAGGCGGCGCGGGCGCGCACGTCCAGCACGATGGGCGGCTCTGGTCCGGCAAGCTGCCGCGCCAGTTCTTCCGGCGCGATGCGCGGTATTTCAGTGGCCTCGCCTTCAAACAGGCCACCTACGGTTCCCACGCGCTCTTCTGGCTCGGTCTGGCGGGCGCGGGCCACGCGCCGCCCATACCAGGCAGAAAGGGGCGTGGCCGTGACGCCATGCGCCACCACAGAAACCAGCACCACCACGCCGGTAATCGCCAGCAGATGATCTCCCAGCGGCAGATCAGCCATCACCACCAGCAGCGCCAGCAAGAGCGCGCTCAGGCCGCGCGGCCCAAACCAGCCGATAAACCCCTGGGCAAACAGGCTGATCCTGGCCCGTCGCAGGACCAGCCAGACCGTCAGCGGGCGAATCACCAGGATGACGAGGGCCGCCAGCGCCAGCGACGGAACGAGCGGGGCCAGCGGCAGCAGCGACGACAGCACGATGCCAAACAAGATGAAGGCCAGCAGCATCGCCATCTCGGCGGTCACTTCGCCGTAATCCATGAAGCAATCGCAGAGAGTCACGTCGAAGACGTTGACGGCCACTCCGGCAAAGAACGCCGCCAGAAAGCCATCGCCGCCCACCGCCTGCGCGCCCACATACGACGCCAGCACCAGCCCCAGCCCGTAGAGCGACTGGTATTCGCGCGGCACGCTCTGGCGCTCATCGATCTTACCCATCAGCCAGGCCCCAATGCCGCCGATCACCAGCCCCATCAGCGGGCTGAGCAGCAGCAGTTCCGCCAGGAACACCGCCCAATCCAGCACGCTGCGGCTCGTCGCCTCAAGGACGGCGCTCAGAACCAGCACCAGCGGCAGCACCACCACGTCATTCATCCCCGCCTCCACACCCAGCGCCTGGCGCACCGAGCGCGGAATCTGCTCGTTGCGCAGGACATCGCGCATCACCACCGGATCGGTGGTTGCCAGGACTGCCCCCAACAGCAGCGATGGCACCAGCCCCGCGCCGAACAGGAAATGCGCGGCGACGGCGATGCCGCCCACCGTCAGCAGCGTCACCGGCCCGAGCGAGAGCACCGGCACACTCCAGTGACGGCGCAGTTCATCGGCGTCCAGCTTCGCCGCGTCCAGAAAGAGCACCAACGCCAGGCTGACCGTTGCCACTGCTCCCAACGCCGGGCTGCGCGGCTCCAGGTTCACCACGCCCAGCGCGCCCGGACCCAGAATCAACCCCAGGCTCAGGAAGAGCATAGGAAACGAGAGCGGGCCGCGTATCACCAGTCCGGCGACCAGCGCCGAAACCGTAAGCACCACCGCCAGAAGGGTAAACCAGAGGTCCATCAGGCGCTCCTTTGCCAGCACGCGCAAATGGGGTCGATGATTGTTGCGGAACCGCAGGATGTGTGCCTTGTTGAGCCAGCGCCTCTGGTTGAGCCGAAACGCTTCGCCCTGCCTGGCCTGAATTATGCAAGGTCTGTCTACCTCGCTCATACCGTGGCAGAAGACAGATGTTGCGCACTCGCGCCTCTGGAAAGGACCAGAACTTGAGCAACTTCGATATGGGAGCAGGCAACCCCGACTTCCAGGCAAACTACGCGCGGGCCAGGGCGCAGACCCTGGCTTCGCGGACAAAGTGGTCGTTGATCTTACGCGGCATTTTAGCCATCATCTTCGGTATTGTCGTCTGGGTCTGGCCGCACATCACCTTGTTGGTGCTGATTGCCATGTTCGGCATCTTCGCGGTGATCAGCGGCATCTTTGCCCTGGGGGCAGCCTTTCAGGCGTTCCGGGCGCATCACGGCTGGTGGCTGCTGGCGCTCTCGGGCGTGCTGTGCATCGCGGCGGGCATCGTGGCGCTGGTCTGGCCTCGCGAAACCGCGTTGATCTTGCTGTTTGTCATCGCCATCTGGGCCATCGTCACAGGCATTGTGGAGATTGCCGCTGCCTTTACCCCTGGCAGAACCGCCGTGGATGAATGGCTGATGGTGCTCGGGGGCATACTCTCGATCATCTTCGGGATTCTGCTGTTCATCTTCCCCCGCGTAGGACTGCTGGCGTTGGTCTGGCTCATCGGCATCTATGCCATTCTGTATGGTATCTCGCTAATTACCAGCGCCTTCGCCATTGGCGGCCTCCAGAGATCAATGAGAAGAGGCCCCACGGCACCCGCCGCCTGATTCACCAGCAGGAGGGCAGGGCTTCGCGGCGTTACTGCCGCGAAGCCCTGCCCTCCTGCTTGCCCACGCCCACGCGCTAGGCCAGCGTGCCGCTGAGGGTGCGCTCGCGCTCGGCGGGTATGGGTTCCGGGAGCGTGATAGCGGTCTGCTCCTGGCGGCAGAAAGGAAGCGCCACCAGCAGGCTCAGCGCCAGTGAGACGCCAATCGCCACCAGGGAGATAACCAGGTCGGGATGAACCGACATCAAAAAGATCATGCCAAAGGTGGTTCCCGTTACCACACACTCGCACAGCCACAAGAGCGGATGACGCGCCTGGGCCAGCACCGCCGCGGGCACCGGGCCAATGGCAAACCGCTTCGCTGCCTTTTGCAGCGCGGCCAGCCGGGGATTTTCGATGCTCGAAACCAATACGCCATGCGCCAGGAACGTGCCCAGCGCCACGTCGACCCACGCTGTCCCCCAACCCCAGGCGGTCGTCACCATATAGAGCGCGCTGCCCGCAATCAACAGGATGGCTACCGGAATGATGCGCCCAGCCTGTCGCCCCAGGAGCGCCCACTCGCGGAAGCGGCTCATCTCCTCGGCCCGGCGCATGCGCAGCATACTCAAAAAGTTCAGCCCGACGGCCACAAACAGGGTCAGCGCCCCAACGACATGCAGAAATAAAGCGATACCATAGAAACTCATTGCAGCCACCTCTTTTTCATCGCAGGTCTTTGTCGTATCTTTATCAATCGTTCTGACTATAGAATACTGAGGTGGCGTCTTCTGAACGTTACCAGAAGCGTTACGAAAAATCTTGTAGTGTGATGTTCGTAACAGTAGAGAAAATGATGCATGGCACACGAGGAAATAGCAGTTGAGCGCAGCCCCGGCTCGCTCTGGCGCAACCGCGATTATCTGCTGCTCTGGCTGGGGCAGTCGATCTCGGCGCTAGGTACGGGCATATCGCTGCTGGCCTTTCCCTTGCTCATTCTGGCCGAAACACACTCGCCCACTGCGGCGGGCATCTCGGCGGCGCTGCAACAAGTCCCGCTGTTCCTCTTCAGTCTGCCCGCCGGGGCGCTGGTAGACCGCTGGGACCGCAAGCGGGTCATGCTGCTTTCGACGCTGGGGCTGCTGCTTTGCCTGGCAAGCATTCCCATCGCGCTGCTCGTCAGCGGCGGGCTTACGCTGGCGCAGTTGTATATCGTCTCTTTTGCCAGCGGCAGCCTGGTCACCTTCTATCAACCGGCCCGGCTGGGCGCGCTGACGCGGCTGGTTTCTAAAGAGCAGATGCCCACGGTGGTTGCCCAGAACGAGGGCGTCTACAGTGCCGTTTCGCTGCTCGCGCCATCGATCACCGGCTTCCTCTTCAGCGTCAGACGGCTGCTGCCGTTCCTTACCGATGCCTGCTCGTATCTGATCTTGCTTGGCTCGCTGCTGCTGATGCGCGGCCCATTGCAGGGCGAACGCCCGGCGGGGAACACACATCTGCTGCGCGAGATACGCGAGGGCGTACGCTGGCTCTGGGAACACGCGCTGCTGCGCGAACTGGCCTTTTTGTGGGGCTACATTGAACTGCTGCTCAGCGGCAGCGTGCTGATTGTGCTGGTGATTGCGCAGCAGCATGGCATTTCCACGGCGCTGGTGGGCCTCATTCTGGGCGTTGGCGGCCTGGGGAATCTGGCCGGAACGGTGCTGGGCGCGCAGGCCCAGCAGCGGCTTTCCTTTGGCTGGGCGCTGAGCGTGGCGCTGCTGGGATACCTCCTCGTCTGGCCGCTCTATGGCTTTGCCAGCAGCGCCATCTTCCTGGGCGCGGTGATGATCGGGTACGCGATGATCGACTCCGCTGCCGTGGTGGTCATCGCCAGCTATCGCCTGACCGCTGTGCCCGACCAGTTTCAGGGCCGAGTCAACAGCGTCTATCAACTCATCCCTTATGGGATGGTGGCGCTGGGGCAAGTGCTCATCGGCGTGAGCCTGCAACAATTTGGCGTCCTACCGACCGTCGGCTTGCTCTGGGCCGGGCTGCTGGCGCTTGCGCTGCGGCTGCTGCTGGGGCGAAAGCGACTGGCATAGCGATTGCGTTCTCGCTTTGTGGCGCGTCTCTTGCAGGGTAGAGACTGATTTTCTGTGTTCTCCCTACAGCTATGGCGGTATGTGCTCTGCACGAGGCGCCGCCCATTTTGGGCAGCCGAAAGGACGTGATGATTATGAGTAACGCTGGTTATCCAGACGAGCCAACCTATCCAAATATGCAGCCGCCCGTTCCCCAGGGGAACCAGGGTCCGGCTTATCAGTATCGTCCCAGCCATCCCAATGCATATCCGCCCGCAGGAAACCAACCGCCCGCTGAACCGATCTACCGGCCAGCGGATAACGTTGTGCGCGAATCCGATTATGGCGGCGCGCGCGCCGAAAGCCGCTATTCTAGCTATATGGATGAGCAAGGCAACGTCATCGAGCGCCGCCAGCAGATGTATCACGATACCAACCAGGAGCGCGCCAACATTCGCTCCTGGGCGACGGCAATCGTGTATTTCTTGCTGGGGCTGTTGGAGGTGGTGCTGGGGCTGCGCTGGCTTTTCCGCCTGCTGGGCGCTAACACCGACAACAGCTTCATTGCCTATCTCTACGGCGTCAGCCATCCCTTTGTTGCGCCCTTCAACGGCATTTTCAACGATCAAACGCTGGGCCACCAGGGCGTCTTCGAATTTTCGACGCTGATCGCCATGCTGGTCTACGCGCTGATCGCCTGGGGCGTGGTGGCGCTGCTCAACCTTTTCCTGCGGCCCGTGCCGCCCAGCACCGACAGCACCTTCACGACGCGCCGCCGCCAGTATTAAGCGCCTGGTGGCGCGGGACATGAGTCATCTCGAATTTTGAGAAGCCAGGTCCCGCCAACCGTCGCGGGGCGGCGCAGCGGGGTGGGCTGGTAGCGCCGCCTTCCAGGTGGCCAGCGCTGCGCTGCCGCGAGAGGTGCCCCTGTGTGCTCCAGGGCGACGGGCCAGCGGTTGGCCGCCTGGAAGGCGGCGCTACGAAAGCTGCCGCTGCACGGGGAGTTGGTTCCCCAAAATTCGGGATGACTCATGTTGACAGCGATTCTGTCAACTAGCCAGAGCAGGGCTTTCAAAGTCTAGCAAGCGCCGTGGCGCGTTGTGCCAGAGGCCATCCATCGTCAGTTGCAAGATTTCGAGCGCACGCGCCTGGCCCCAGCGGCGCGTGAACTCGCGGTAGTGCTGGCCGACCCGCCACAACACGCCAGCCAGTGCCACGCGCCATTCCTCGACGCTGTGGCCGCCATCCGTGGTCGTGTTTTTCTCCGTCCAGGTCATGGTCAGCAGGCGCAGCCCGCGTTCCAGGTCTATCGAGATGCCGTGATAGAGGACACGCGCGCCCGCAATGCGTAAGGTCGTGCCCGAACAGCGCACGCTGGCATAAGCATCCCACTGCGGTTCGGAATCGCGGCGATAGAACAGGACCGGCGGCTCGCGGTCCCGCTGCCAGGAGTCAGCGCGGCGGCTAAGCACCTCCTTCAGCAGCGTCTGCGCCTTTTCGTCAAAGAAATCTTCGGGATTGCGCGGCTGCGGCGGGCGCGCAGGTTTGCGCCGCTTTGCGCCGCGTGGGGCAGAACGTGGGAGGGCCGAGGTGGAAGCCGGGGAACGACGAGCAGCCGAGGGAGCGGAAACAGCGCGAGACATGGAAGACCACCCTTTCTGTAGCGCAGAGAAAGGCAGAGCGGCCATTCACCCGCCGGGCAAGACGCACGCGCCGGAGGGGCGAGCATGTAGCCCGCGCCCATCCGAGGCGGTGCGCTTCAACCCATCCAGGAGTATGGCCGCTGACGAGTCTTCCACCACAAAGCGATGATAGAATGACCATCAGCCCCGCTCCTGGCCTAACCAGGGATGGGGTGAATGGCATCATCAGTGTACACTCACCGATGGTGCCGTGCCGTTGCCAACCAGAACCAAATCGACGAACATCAAAGCAACCAGAGAACCAGAACAGTTCAAGTATACGCTGGTTGCTGTCGCCTGTCAAGACGTTGTGGTTGACGGGCTACTTCTTCTCAGATCGGAGGGTCGGGACACCTTCCACGTCGCTGAACACCAGCCGCGCATAGGGAGCATGACGGTGAGGGCTATAAGTATGCGGGACTCCCGCGTACAGCGAGGTCGTGCTGGCGCGCAAGTCCTGATGCAGCGCACAGGGACATTGCGGGTCAAGCGGCTGGGGGCAGGACTGAAGCCATGTACGCAAATGGGCCAGACCTTCTGGCTCCAGGACATACCACCAATACATCTCCCAATCCTCATCCCCTTCATAGGCCCAACAATCATGGCTATACACCTGCAAAATCCCGCGCTGGCAGTGCTGGCAGACCAGCAGAATGGTCGCGTCATGGACCACCGCGTGCCCAGGGGCGTCATGGGGGACACCTCGTTCCTTCAGCCGCAGCACTTCCGCCAGTCCCTCGCCGTCACAGACGGGACAAATAGGCAATACATACATCAGCGCGCTCCATCTCTTTTCCCGCCGGACACATTGCTTCGCTTTCGGTCGGCAGATAGGGCTACTACTGGGAAGCGGCCCACGCTCCCCGCAGGGATAACGCTACACGTCGCGCAAGCTAAAACACACTCCACATTATGTCACGCTTGCATGCCAGGGAGCACATCATTGATGTTAATCGCCGATGAGGCAGGGCACTGAGATGCCCTTGCATCGCGCGCCGCTCTGTTTTATACTGTCGGGTGGAGTGCATAAACTGAATCTCATGTTCTTCTTAAATGAACGGTGCCCGGCAGGGCAAGAACTCACCGGACCGCTTATAGCAGGCGGGTCCATCCTCATGCCCCGACTGACAACGGGTGCGGAGTATGGCCGGTGGGGTCAGGCCAGGCGCTGCGGTTCTTCGATGAAAAGTGCAGGTTCGACTCCTGCCTATGGCACCTTGTTATGCCATGGTAGCCCAACGGTAGAGGCATAGTCGAAGGCCACCCTCACATTCAAGTTCTCACTCCAAGCTGACTGTTGCCGTTGATCGCCAAATCGAGTGTTTGGGGTCTAGCATCGTCGAGGCCTCTGGTTCGATTCCAGTCCCCCCGGCCATTCATCGGGGGGTAGCTCAGTTGGTAGAGCGCGACGCTACTAAACTGAACCCCTGACTTAAACGTGTTGGCGTGCGCAAATGAGCGGCAAGCCGAAGCCCCGAAGTGTGCCATACCTCGGGGCTTCTACCATTACGAACGAAGAAAAAAGCGCACCTTATGACGCGGCGCTGATCTTACCTCGCAGGGCAATCAAGATGCCTATTCCCAGCAGCACCCACGCGGCCAGCACAAAAGGCACATAGCTGAGCGGCGCGTCTCCTGGGGAAACGAAGAGTGCCAGGAAGATGCCGCCGATCAGCAGCGTGCTCAGCGCCGGGCAGATGCCATGCCGCAGCAGGCTGAAGCTTGCGCGGCGCTTGCGCAGGAAAAAGCGAATGCAGGCAATGTTGACGAGCAGATAGATCAACAGGACAAAGAGCGCGTCCAGTACGGCCAGGAAGCCAAAAGCGTTGATCGGTTCCAGCGCCACGCCCAGCGCGATGCCGCAGACCAGGCCAAAGAGGCAGAGCGCGGTGATCGAGCCGATGGGCGTCTGGCGCGTGGCGTGCAGCCGCGTCGTCCAGCGCGGCAGCAGGCCGTCAAGCCCAACGGTATAGATGATGCGCGCGCCGCCGTTGATGATCGCCAGGGCTGCCCCAAAGAACGAGAACGTGCCCGCCAGATCGATCAGCACGGTGAAGGCATCGCCGCTGAACCGATGGCTGATGGTATCGAACGGCGCGGCGTTGTTAGCGTAGCTGCTCGCTCCGGTTGCCATGTTATTGATGCCATAGCCTACTGTCGCCACATAGGCCATCAGGATATAGAACAGGCCCACCACAATCATAGAGCCGAACACGGCGCGCGGGATGTTGCGGTGCGGGTCGCGTGTTTCGCCGCCCAGCGTGGCCGCCGTCTCGAAGCCAATGAAACTGAGCACGCCCAGGATGATGCCTGCCGTCAGATTGCCGTTGGCGGGAATCAGGCTCACACCAAACGGCTCTGCCGTCAGCCCGCCCTGGCTGCCCACATGCAAGAGGACGATCAACGCCAATATCAGGCAGACCCCAATCTCGAAGGCCAGAAAGGTCAGGTCAACGCTCAACGATTGGCGGATGCCGATGTAGCAGATGGCGTAGCTGATGCCGATGGCCGCCACAAAATAGAAGCTCCAATGCAGATTCAGGCCGAACCAGCGAGCCACCAGCGTTTGCAAGTTGGCGCTCATCAAGATGAAGGAATAGGGCACGCCAAGCGCAATAGCGATCAGGCCAATCCAGCCAACCAGAAACCCCAGGCGCGGGCCAAGCCCCTCGACGACGAAGGTATAAGCCGAGCCGCTGGAGGGAATCACCCGCGACATCTCGCTGTATTGATTCGCCATCAGCAGCGCCACCACAAACCCGACCACATAGCACAAGGGGATGGCCGCGCCGACATATCCGGCCTGCGGGATGGTATTGAAGAAGACCGAAGCGGCAGGCGACATGACGGCCACCGAGATGACGATGGCGTGTCGCAGGCCAAGGGTGCCCGCCTTGAGGGTTGTGGAGGGGGCGGCGATAACTGGGCGAGAAGAGGCTGTGTCGCTCATAAAAAGCGCTCCTTCAAGTGATGTTTGCTAAGGTCGCTGGCACATGATCGCCGCTGTTGGTAGCGCCGCCTTCCAGGCGGCCAACGTCTACCCGCCTGGAAGGCGGCGCTACCAACAGCAATTTCTCAGGCGGTGGCGGCCTGGGTATCGCTGGACGAGGGGATGGGGCCATCGGCATCGAAGAGGCGGCGCAGGTAGTCGTTGAGAAAAACGCCCTGGGGATCGAGCGCGGCCCGCACGCGCCGAAAGTCGTGCCAGCGCGGATAGAGCGCGGCCAGGCTTTCGGCAGTTTGCGTGTGCATCTTGCCCCAGTGGGGCCGTCCCTGGTAGCGCCTGAAGATGGCTTCGATCTGTTGGAAGTAATCGCGGTAGGGCATGCCGCGATACATATGCACGGCCACATAGGCCGATTCGCGCTGATAGGCCGGGCTGAGCCAGATGTCATCGGCATGCACAAAGCGACATTCCACCGGGAAATGCACGTCGAACTGCTCGCGGTTGATGCACTCCTGCACCTCGCCAATCACCGTCGCGAAGTGCTCCGCCGGGATGTTGTATTCCATTTCCTGAAAGCGCACCATGCGCGGCGTGGCATAGACGCGATGGCTGTAGTCAACCTCATCCACCGAGGCGATGGCCGAAGCCGAAAACTTGCTGATGGGCTTGCTCAGCCGGGGCATCAGGCGGCAGGTTTCCGAAAGCAGCCAGTAGACGCCGTTTTCCAGCACAATCTTGTTGAACTGGCCCCAGAGGTTGCTGCCGCTGGCCGCCGCCTCAGTCTCGTTGAGGAACTTGGCCTGCGTCCACTGCGTATACGGCATCCAGAAAAACTCGAAGTGGCTGTTTTCCTGCTTGTAGCGCTCCAGGTTGGTGAGGCAGTCGGCCAGCTTCTCGCGATGGCTCTGGAAGCGCAGCCGCTTGGCGGGCACGACGCGCAGCGTCACCCTGGCAATTACGCCCAGCGTGCCAACCGAGACCTGCGCCGCCTTGAAGATGTCGGGGTTGTGGTCGGGCGAGCATTCCAGCAGGTCTCCTGTGGCCGTCACCAGCGTCAGACCGGCCACCTGCGTGGCAAGTGTGCCAAAGCGAATGCCGGTGCCGTGTGTGCCGGTGCTGATCGCCCCGGCGATGCTCTGCACATCGATGTCGCCCAGGTTTTCCTGCGCCACGCCGCGCGCCAGCAGCGCTTCGCCCAGTTCCTTCAGCCGCGTGCCGCCCAGCACGGTGACCGTCTGGCGCTCAGCGTCCATCGACTCGATGCCCTGCACCTGATCGAGCGAGAGCAGCACGTCATCGGTCTGCACCAGCGGCGTGAACGAATGACCGGAGCCAACCACGCGCACATGCCGCCCAGCGCGCCCATATGCCCCAACCAGCCGCGCCAGTTCGTCGATGCTGCCCGGCCTGACAATCTCGCGCGGTCTGCCCTGCACCGAGCCAGACCAGTTATGCCAGCTTGTAGCCATAGGTTGTCCTCTTCTTGGGATGGAAACAACTAGATAAAGCACTGACCATCGCCACGATAGGTCGTCACCTCGTCCACAATTGCCCCATTCGAGACGAGCAGCAGGTGGGTGAAGCGCTCGCAGAGTTCACCGGCCTTGCTGTGCCGCAGAAAGATGGGGTCGCCAACCGCCAGGCGCTCTGGCCCGTCGTAGATGATAGGCGTCTGCACTTCGCCAGCCGCCTCCAAGGAGTCCAGCCGCGCGCCTTCCGGCAGATAGGGCCTGGGCAATTTGTCGCGGCCAGCCGCGCCAGAGGCGACATAGCCGCCGCCCAGGCAGGTGTAGATGGTTGGCGCGGCGCGGCGCACAATCTCGATGGCATAGCCCGCCGCTGGCCGATAGCGGAAGTTGTAATAGTTATCGAAGAGGGCAGGCGCGTAGAAGCCGGAGCCAACGGTAATTTCGGTGACGGCTGGTTCTTCGCGGGTGCTGGTGATGCTGCCGGTGCCGCCGCCGTTGACAAAGCGCAGCGACAGGTTATAGGACTTGATGAGGTCAAAGATCGCGCCGCGCCGTTCGGCCACATCGCGCACCGAACGGCCCTGAAGGAAGCGCACCAGCGCATTTTTCAGCGTTTGCTTGGGGTAGTGGTTGCCCACCCCGGCAATCTGGGCCTCGTAGCCCATGATGCCATCCAGCCAGACATGCTGCGATTGCAGAATACGCTCGATAATCGGGCGCGCCTGCTCAGGCGTGCGGATGGGCGAGCGCCACGCGCCGAAATGCAGGCCAGGCACAAGCAAGGACATATCCAGATCGAGGCAGAGCGGCAGGCGCACAGCGTAGCGATGGGCGACGCGCTCTATTTGCTCGACGTGGGCCACGCTGTCAATCATCAGCGTGATATGGCTGCCCGCTACCGTCGCCTGCGCCACCGCCGCAATGTCCAATTCATGCCAGCAGGGATAACCGATGAGCAGATCATCGAAGCCCTGCCTTGCCAGGAAGGCCGCCTCCTGCGCGCTGTAGCTCATGATGCCCTGAATCGCCGGGTCAGCGGCGAGCAACCGCCGCAGCACGGCCACGCTGCGCAGCGACTTGGAGGCCAGGCGGATGCGTTTGCCGCTGGCGGCAACGGGCGGCTGCAACTCCTCCCAGCCTTCGGCAGCGGGCACAGGCGGAACCCGCGTTCCCGCCTGTGCGCTTCCACCAGCGGCGCGCGCCACAATCTCGCGAACGTTCTGCGCCAGCAGGTCCAGATCAAGGTAGGCAAAGGGCATAGCGCGCCCACTAAAGACGCCCTTGTAATAGGTGTAGTCGCGCCGCAGGTGGGGCATGGGCGCGGCTGGTTGGGCGGGTGTGGGGCTGATCGTCATTTTCTCGGCCATAGAAGGGTCCTCCTTGTCGGCAGATGTGCTGCTCACGTCGTTGTGGCTACAGGAAACTCTCGTGGCGCTGCGCCTTCAGCCAGCGCAATCACCGCCGCAATCAGATGCTCGAGATCACGCCGGGACCGCTCCACATTGTGATCGCTGATAAATTGCAGAATCATGCCATCCAGGCCGCCAACCACAAAGCGCGCCAGTTCGGCCAGCGGCAGCGCGCACGCCTGGCTGGAGGTGGCATATGCTTCTTCGAACAAGGTCTGGACCACCGCGCAGTAGCCGTCGTATTGTTCCCTGGCGAGCCAGGCAGAATCGGGATGGCGCAGCGCGTAGAGCGTCAGTTCATATTGCATCACTTGCAGTTCAGGTGTTGCTTCCACATGCGCCCAGAACGCCCGCAGGCTTCCTGCAATGGCCTGGCGGATGCTGCCGCTGGTCGAGGCCACCTCGCGCACAATCTCGCGGGTCAGGCGCATCATTTCCTGCAACACGGCAAAGAGCAGGTCATCTTTGCTGCCAAAGTAGTAGCGCAGCATCGCCTGATTGACCCCAGCCTCGGTGGCAATCTTGCGGGTGGTCGTTTCGGCCAGGCCATCGCGCGCCAGCACGCGCACCGCAGCGGCGATAATCTCCCCCTTGCGCGCACCAACGGTCTGCAACCTCATCACTCGTTCCCTTTGCTGGCGCAATGCCTGGCAAAAATTATTCAAGCGAATGATTATATGATACGGATGAGGGCGCTTGTTGTCAATATGGCGCTATGAACTGTGCGTTAATCGAGGTGAAATACTTCGTCGAGTTCCTGCATGGCCTGGTCGGCGTGAAAGCCTGGGGGAATCTCGAAGAAGCCATCCATAAAGGTTTGCCAACGCTCGTTGGCTTCCTCGTGGGCCATGTTCGCTTGCGCCTGTGTAAAGCTCTCGTCTACCTCGACGTAGCCAAAGAGCATCCCATCGGGGCGCATAAAAAGGGAGTAGTTATGCCAGCCTGCACGCCGCAGGGCGTCCAGCATTTCAGGCCAGACGACCTGGTGACGGGCGCGATACTCAGCGATCTTTTCTTGTTTTACCTTGAGCAGAAACCCAACACGCTTCATGGGATGGCCTTCATGCTCATCTTTGGGCTGCCACTTTATTAAAACGTCTGGCCGAGCCACAAGAAATCGTAGGTGCCGTCGTTGTTCTTGCCAGCACCCATGCTTCCTTCATAACAGAAGCCACGACCAATGTCAGTGGTGGTTATTTGATGTATTAGACGTTTGAATCTCTGGTTTGGCACCTGAGAGGTGTGCTGACCACATACAATATTGACATCAGGCGCAAGGCTAACACGAAACCTTGCGCCTGATGCTCTATGAGCATAGAACCCCAAACGGTCAAAGATGCAGCAAATAGGCAAACCGACTCGTCGCACCTTTGCCCATTCTGGCCCTATTTATCTTGCGGAAGCATCTATAGGACGCCCTCCCGCGCGAATTTGCTGAATACGAGGGCGGAGTAGTCGCGTTGCAATCTCTGGGCTGGCCGCTGTCCCTTCCTTGTCATATATGATGAAATTCTTGAAATGCAGAAATCTGTCAACCATCCCGTCTACGATGGGGATGGTCTCGTGGTCAGTTTGAGCGGAATTGAGCATTCCACTTGTGTTCCAATTCCTGAGATGCCAATGCGAGGAGCAGAATATGACAACCTTGCATAAACCAATCGTCTATGCAAGTGAAAGGTTGTGCTACTGCGCCTCTGGATTCGCTCCACTTTGACCCCCGAGGTGCCCCAGCTTGTTCACTCAGATGGGATGAGAATACGATCCCATTCCTGAATGAGGCCGTCTGATTTCACCGCCTTTCCTCGCCTGGTAACACGCGCTCCGTTTTGCTGACACTCTTTGATACTCCACTCCTGGCGAAGGCGCGGATTTTTGAGAGCATCTTTGCTAAGGGTGCTTTTCTCCATTTTGTGCTTTCCTCCTTCATACTGGTTGGGAGGGAAGCAGCACTGTTATGTCGATGGCCTTTTAACGGTTTGCTTGTCCGCCCTATACACGCTGCTTCCAGTTGGCGAGTCGATATGGGCCATCTGGACGGACAACCGTCAGATCACTGGCTACCGGTCTATGTTGCCGTACTCCTTTGAATCAAGGTTCACCATGTCTCAAAATCGCTTGGGACACTCGTGCCTTTGCGTGAGATCAAGGTTCATCCAAGGGCTTGCTGATCCTCACTGGTGATGGAAAGGGCTTAGCTCGCCGGGCATGTGCCCGCGGGATTTGCCAATGTGAGGACCAGCCCCATGCGGTAACACCAGACCTGCTGTAGTTCGGCCATCAAGCCTGCATAAGTTGCATGCTTCCCAGGTCTTAAACAAAAGGTGAGGGCACCGGATTTGCGTCGAACCTCTAAACAGCCATCAGAGGGGTTGGATGAACGAGCTTCTGGTTCCAGGTTTTTCTTTTGTCTCTCAATGGCGGGCATCATTTTTGGTCCGCGAGAGAACATGAGTGAGGCAGCTTGCCTGTGCTGGGAGCGGATTCTCATCAGAGGGCGAGGGGGAGGTGGGAGAACATGCTGTTTGGATGCTGCTTTGGACAAGCCAAGGAAGCAGAACTGCTCGAGCAACAACCCGAGCATGTGCACCAAAACGATGATGATCTTGGCCGCTTTGAGCGAGGCGTGCGCGGCTCTCCTGCATCGAGTCAGAGCCAGCTCCGCGAGGTAACGGTCCTCGAGGTCGATGAAGTGACACATGCGATACTCCTTTGTGGTTTAAACCCTGTTAGATACAAACTATCTAACTATATTCCAGTGTAGCATGCTTTTACATCAAAATCAAGCGATAAACACGGTTTTTATCACGTTTATATACACAATAAAATTGTATAGTTCTACATGCTAAATAATGATAATCCCGGTAATTCCAAGACATGAGAAAAGAGCGCACAATAGCAACTTTGAATACCGAGCTTGATGAGATAAGTGATGTAGGAGGGCGATAGCAAGAACACTTCAGAAGTGGAGCCATCTCCAGTTGATGGCTGTTATTCTCTCTATGAGAGTTTAGTACACCAAAATATCGGCAATACTCTTGGTTTTACGCTGTTTTCTCTCTGGTAAAAATCAATACTTCTAATATGTATTTTATGGCTAATAGCTAAATATTAGAATTGTATTAGCATCAATAAAAGCCATGAAAAATATTGCATTATACGAGATTCTATGTTAGAATAGATAACAATCTCAATGGATGATTAGTTGTGTACCTTGGCGACCATGCTCCTTTCCAGAATTGCGCTTTTGCAGATTCTTGAGAAGAAAGGGACGACAGGTATCTGGGGAGTTGAGAAGCGTTATCTGTACGTGACCTGGGGAGACTGACCTCGCCAGGAGATGAGAAACAGATCAATCACCAGGAGGGTTCATTACAGTTAGACACGGAGGTAGCTTTCTCAGTGAAACGGGCTTCATTATTCGGGAAGGAGCGGGACTAGCGAGGAACGATTTGGTCACACAAGTAGGCTAGATTAAGAGTGGGTAATCGTGTATAATTAACAAAACGCTACCCCGCTAGTCTCCTTGTGCAATCCAACTCGAGAGGTGTGGCCTCTCAGACGTCATGTTTGATCCGGATCTCTGCCGAAGTAAGACTCGGTTTGTCGGTGACGGATAGCCAGGTGCCTAATTCGACCGGGAACATGACGAACACGGCAGAGCGGAATTAGGGCTGGCCTCTGAGAGAGGACGGTTCTGATGGCAAATGACGCTTCTCCCGCAAATGGTTCTGGGTCTAGGAGGTTCAGGAGTGGCAGGTTTCGTAGGCGTCGTTTGCCTCCCAGGTACAACATCAAGGAACCTGGATGGCGTACGCGGGGACAAGTGCCTGAAAATGGCGGGCGAATTGAGGGATGGCCTCCTCTTTTAGTCAAGAGGTTGGTCGAGGAATTGATCGTTGACCAACGCACTGACAGGAGAGTACGAGTATTCACGACCATCAGCGCAGTGCTCCTCTGGATAGGAGTCACCATTGCTGGAGTGATCCTCTTATTCCTCAGAGGTGTTTGGTATCTCGCCGCTGGAGCACAGATTATATTAGTGCCGCTTGGCATTATTTTAGGGTATTATTACAAGAAGAGGAAAGGCTCTATCTTGGAAAAAGCCTCCGCCCAGATTTTTGGGAGGCAGAAACGGGACTTTTCTTAGCAGCTACTAAAGGAGCGGAGTGAATGATCTTCTCTTCTAGAAAGTCGCTCATTCACCAGACCCGATGCCAACTGCCTTGTGTTGTGCCATGTAGCTTGCTCATATATTTGCTCCGAAGCCAGGTTCCCGTAGGTTGTTTCTTCGTATGACTTTTGCTCCAGGGGAAAGCTTTGTGCCTTGAGGAGCATCGTTTTGAGGGGCTTGGCATCCCATGCGTTTCACAGCGAAATATACATGATGTCGAGTGTAGGATGGCTGGCTTTGTCTCCAGGTCTCTTGTTTGAGACCAGGGGATGAGAGTTAGAGGGATGAGGCGTTTTTCGTTACCTTAGTTCTCGAGGAGGGGCTTTCTCATGGCGAAGAGGACAGTAATGGATCAGGATCGCGTGAAGACTGGCAAGGATGTCGATGACACGTCTACTTCTTACAAGATTCAGTTCGAGTTCTCCCTTGCTGCCAAGAGGCGGCTTGAGGACCTGATGCGGAAGATCGGTGCAAAAACAAGGGCAGAAGTGGTGCGTAATGCCCTCAGGTTGTATGAGTGGATCATCGATCAGGTTGAGGATGATATGGTGATTGTGGTGGAGGACAAGTCGGGGCGGACGATCTTTCGTATTCCTGCCTCCACCCTGCGGCAAGTGTAAGTGGCCTCTGAGAGATATCTCTCAGAGGCCACTCTCTGGAAGGAGGCATTTCCCTAGAAGCTTCTCTGTGACCCTCCCAATGGAGTGGACAATTGAGGGCGCCAGGATTTCTTGTTCCCTCACTTCGCATCACCTTCGTATCTATTGGCTAGGGGCTGGATCAATTTTCCTGCCGCCTGGTCCTATTGAGTATTTCCCAATTGGTTCTATCCATAGACAGCAGGACATCGCGCTTTGCAAGCAGACGAGAAAGCAAGCGATAGATAGATCGCTTTGTGGATAGAGGTCAGAGGTAGGCACACCGTCTGTAGCTTGAGCTACGGACGGCTGCGCTCTGTGGTGCTACAGTCTGTGGTGAGACTCCGCAGAAATATCATGAAGCGGCTGCATTCACCAGGAGCACCACACTATGACAGACCTCCTTGCCTACGAGCATAAGCAGATTCCCTGGTATCGCACGATGCGCGCGACGGTGCCGGTCCATTTTCGGGAGCAGGACCAGACCTGGGAACTGTTTCGCTATGACGATATCGCCTCCATGCTTGCCGACCCTGAGCGCTTTTCTTCAGACTTCAAAGAAGATGTCGAGTGGGATAGACCGATAGACAGGTCGATGATCGGCACCGACCCTCCGCTGCATTCCAAGCTGCGTGGGCTGGTGGCCCGCGACTTCACGCCCCGCGCCGTGGCCCAGCTTACGCCGCGCATCACCGCCATTGCCCATGCATTACTCGATCAGGTCGCCTCTGCCGGAACGATGGATGTCGTCAAGGACTTTGCCGACCCGCTGCCGGTGATCGTGATCGCTGAACTGCTGGGCGTTCCGGCTCAAGAGCGGGCGCGCTTCAAAGCCTGGTCCGATACGCTCATTCAGGGGTCGTTCGAGGACCGGCGAAAAGCCCGCCAGCGCGGCGTGCATGATGTCGCCGCCGCCACTGTGGATGAGATGTGCGCCTATTTCGAGCAGATGATCGAGGCGCGCCGCCGCCAGCCAGAACACGATTTGATGAGCAAGCTGATCGACGCGCAGCTTGACGGAGAAAAACTCAGTCAGAAAGAACTGCTTGGCTTTTGCATTCTGCTGCTGGTGGCGGGAAACATCACCACCACCAACCTGATTAGCAGCGCCATCATTTGCCTCGACGAGCATCCTGATGTGACCGAGCGCCTGCGCGCCGACCCGAAGCTCATCCCAGGAGCCGTCGAAGAAGCGCTGCGCACGCGCTCCCCGGCGCGCTTTGTCATCCGCCGGGCAACCACGCCCACGCGCCTGCGCGATCAGCAGATTCAGGCTGACCAGACGGTCATCGCCTGGCTGCATTCGGCCAACTTCGACGAAGAGGTCTTCCCTGAGCCGGAACGCTTCGACATCGAGCGCCCGCCCAACCGTCACCTTGCCTTCGGCTCTGGCATCCATTTCTGCCTGGGCGCGCACCTGGCGCGGCTGGAAACCAGATGCGCGCTGGAAGCGCTGCTGGAACGCCTGCCAGACATCAGGCGAGTGCCCGATGCACCGCTGGAGATGATTGACAGTTCCATCATCTATGGCGTCAAACACGTGCCGGTGACGTTCACGCCAGCGGGCATCTCCACGTCGCAGAGGGCAGCCATGGCAGGCTAGCGTTCCCACGCGAAGCACGCCACGTTTCAGGAAAAGAGTTGCTCGCGGCGCAGGTGCGTATAAAAGATATACTTCGTGCCGCAGTAGACCGATTTGGCGCACTCAATCGGCTGAGAGCGCTCGGTCAGCGTCGTGCGCCGGATATAGAGCACAGGGCTGCCCACGGGAATACGCAGCAGTTGGGCCTCTTCGGCCCCGGCCAGCCCGGCCTCCAATTCCTGCTCGGCCTCCATCAGCGGCACGCCATATTTCGATTCCAGCAGCCGGTAGAGGGAGTTTTGTTCTAAATCTTCTTCCAGCAGTTGCTCGCAGCCCTTGAAACTCAACTGCGAGCGTTCGATAGCCAGCGGTTCGCCATCGGCCAGGCGCAGACGCTGCACACATACCACCAACTGCCCCACATTCAGGCGCAGCTTTTCGGCAATGTCCTCAGTGGCCGGGACCATCTGCACCGACAACACTTTGGTGCTGGGCTGCTGGCCGCGCGCGCGGATGTCTTCGGTAAAGCCGGTCAGGCGCAAAAGCTGCTGGGTAATCTTATGGCGGGTCACAAACGTGCCTTTGCCCTGCTCGCGGTAAAAGACGCCCTCGTTGACCAGATCAGTGATGGCCTGGCGCGTGGTCATGCGGCTGATGCCATAGGTGTCGCTGAGTTCACGTTCGGAAGGGATGAGATCGCCAGGCTTCCATTCCCCAGAGCGAATCTTTTCGCGTAAGATTTCTTTCAATTGATGATAGCGTGGGACCGGGCTATGCCGGTAAATTGTGCCCATGCGCTCAGCCTATCCTTTCTAACCTACCTGTCACTTTCCAGATATTATATAAGATAGCAGGCGGTACGCATAGCCTGATACAAAGTGAAGGGTTGATTTTCTGCCGCCAATATGGTACTACTAGAGCGGGTGGTATAATTGGTATATTGTATAGACCACCTGTCTTCTATGAGTATGTCAGATTCCCGGCTGGCTGTCAAGTTGCACCGAAAGGGGGCATCGACGCATTTCACCCGCTGAGGCGAACCCGCAGCATTTCAAGTGGAGAAGGTATTCATGCGAGTGACGTTACAAGGCGCCCATCTGGTGGACGCTCAGTTTGAGCTTCCTGGTAGCAGCATCACGCTTGATGGCGAGCGTATTCAGGCCGTTGGCGAGCCTGGCAGTCTAGCAAGCACGGTCATTGATGCCACCGGGATGATCGTCATGCCGGGATTTATCGATGTACATACCCATGGTGGGGGCGGCTACAACTTACATACCGTTGATCCTGAAGAGATTCTGGCGTATGGGCGCTGGGCACCAGAAACCGGCGTCACCTCGTTTCTTGTCGGCGTGGTCGGCATGCCTGGCGCGCTGCCCGAAGCCCAGTTGCAAGCCGCCGTGGCGGCCATCGCATCCAGAGAGGCGGGCGCAGGCGCGGAGCCGCTGGGCATCCACCTCGAAGGGCCTTATCTGAGCGCCAAGCGGCGCGGCGCGCATCTCGTTTCCTGGCTGCGCGCGCCCGATGTCGCTGAGATCGAGCGCGTGCTGGCGCTGACCAGGGGGCATCTGCGGCTGATTACGCTGGCCCCCGAACTGCCCGGCGCGACGGCCATGATCGAGCGGCTCATCGCCGCTGGGGTGACGGTCAGCATCGGCCACAGCGACGCCACCTATGAGCAAACCCAGGAGGCCATTCGCCTGGGCGTGACGCACGCCACCCACTGCTGCAACGCCATGCGCCCGCTGCATCACCGCGACCCTGGCCCGCTGGGGGCCATTGCCCAGATACACGACATCTCTGGCGAATTGATTGCCGATGGCGTGCATGTGCATCCGGCGATGATGAACATCGTCATCAAAAGCCTGGGGGCAGAGCGCACCATCGTCATCACCGACGCGCTTTCGGCAGCGGGGCTGCCTGATGATACGCCGTTCGAGTTTGCCGGGCAGCCCGCTCAGCTTGTGCAAGGCGCGGCGCGGCTGGCCGATGGCACGCTGACCGGCAGCGTGCTGACGATGGATCAGGCGCTGCGCAACATCGTGCAGATGACCGAAGCCACGCTTCAGCAGGCGGTGGGCATGCTCACCGTGAACCCGGCCAGGGCGGCGCGCGTTTCCGAGCGCAAGGGGCGTTTGCAGGCTGGCTATGACGCTGATGTCGTGCTGTTGGATAGCTCGCTGACGCTTCAGGCCACATTCTGCCAGGGCAAACTGGCGTATGCCAGCGACGCCTGGCGCGAGCGCCTGAGCGCCGCGCTGGATGCAACCGATGCGGGCGCGCTGGTGGCGCGGCCAGAAAGAACCCGCCCGTCCTCGGCAGGCGATGTGCCTGCCGAATAGGGGCCAGCGGCTCACAGCGTGCGCGTCACTTTGTGCAGCCCACGCGGCAGATCGGGGTTGATGCCTCTGGCAAGCGCGAGTTGGAGGGCCAGGCACTGGCCGGGCAGAATGGCGTTGAGGGGGCTAAGCCATTCGGGCACTGGCCCCGCGATGGGCAGCGGCGTTTTGGCGAGCGCCAATGCCTGGGGCACATCGGAGATAACCAGCAGTTCAGCGCCCAACCCTTGCAGGGAAGCGGCCAGATCGAGCATATCGTCGTATGCCTGGCCCGCTGGCATCACCAGGATGACCGGCGCGCCGGGGGCGATGGTGGCGATGGGGCCATGGCGAAAGTCCGCCGAAGAATAGCCGGTTGCCATCACATAGGTCAACTCTTTGAGTTTGAGCGCCAGTTCAAAGGAGGTTGCGTAGTTATAGCCGCGCCCGATGATGACGCACTGGTCCATATAGCGGTAACGCTCGACGCGCTGGGCCAGATCGCGCGTGCCCTGCAAGGTCGCTTCCAACACGGCTGGCAGGCGATATAGTTCATCCAGGCGCTGCGCCTCGCCGCTCCAGAGGGCGGCGAAAGTGGCGAGCACGGTCAGTTCGGCGGTATAGGTTTTCGTAGCGGCGACGCTTTGTTCCGGGCCAGCGTGCAGGTCCACCACATGATCGGCAATCGCCGCCAGCGGGGAGGCGCTGTCGTTCGTAATTGCCAGGGTAGGCCGTCCCTGCCGCTTTCCTTCTTCCAACACAGCCAGAATGTCGGGCGACTGGCCGGATTGCGAGATGCCAACGACCAGCGCGCCAGCCAGGCGGGGGGCAGTTTTGTACAGCGTATAGAGGGACGGCGTGGCAAGTGAGACGGGATGCCCGGCCAGCGCCGCCCAGGCATAGGTCGCGTAGAGGGCCGTGTGGTCTGAGGAGCCACGCGCCGCAATCAACGCATACTCAAAGGGTGGAAGCGCGCCGATAATCTGCGCGATATGCGGCGCTTCGGCCTCCAATAACTGACGGATGACAGCGGGCTGGCTGGCGATTTCTTCGGCAAGCAGCGAGGACATAGCAACTCCTCTCATCATTCCTGAGTGCTTTTTTAACGGTATCACACCCATTGTAATGGATTTCTGGTCTAGTGGTCTAGATGTCTTGACAAATAGACCTAAACCAGATACACTATATTTCAGCAGCCAATCGGGAGAAAAAGAGGGCCTCGCCAGGCGTCCTGCCTGGCACAAGCGCCAGGCGTCCTGCCTGGCACAAGCGCCAGGCGTCCTGCCTGGCACAAGCGCCAGGGGTGCGCCTGGCACAAGAGAAAGGAGTGGCCTGGTTTCCTGGAATTATCACGATACATGCTCTGGTGGTTCGTTCACCAACATCCTGCCTCAAGATCAGCAGAGAACAAATACTCCGGCGTTAGGAGGTTGTGCATGGCTTCCCACGTTTTCCCTCAGCGAAAGGGCAAAGCAGTTCTGGTTTTGGGTATTTTGCTGGCGCTTGCCACGCTGCTACTTTCGGCCTGTGGCAACAACACCAGCAATAATTCCGGTCCCAAAATCCTGAAGGCTATTGCCAATACCAATGGCAGCTACACCGAGTCCTTCAGCCCCTTCGGGTCGAACCCCAATGATGGCACCTTTATGATTTATGAACCTCTGGAGTTCGTTGATGCCATCAACGGCCAGGAAACGCCGATGCTGGCTACCGGCCATTCGTTCAGCACCGACAACACGCAACTGACGTTCACCATCCGCCAGGGAGTCAAGTGGTCGGATGGACAGGCGTTCACTGCCGATGATGTGGTCTTCACGTTCAACCTGCTTCAGCAGTATCCAGCAGCCGATAGCAACGCGCTGTGGAGCTACCTGAGCAGCGTGCAGAAGACTGACGCGAATACCGTTGTCTTCACCTTCAAAAAAGCCGATCCGCCGCTGCTGCCCTACATTGAGGGGACCAACATCGTTCCCCAGCATACCTGGCAGAACGCGGGCGATCCCACCAAGTTTGTCAATGCCACTCCGGTTGGCACCGGCCCGATGAAGCTGAAGAGCTTCACCCCACAACTGATCACCCTGGAAAAGAACACCAGTTATTGGCAGGCCGACAAGGTGAAGGTTGACCAGGTGCAATACCAGGCGGTTGGGAACGCGCAAGCGGCGATTCTGGCGCTCACCAGCCATCAGGTCGACTGGTCCGGTGTCTTCAGCCCGGCGGTCAATACATTCGTGCAAAAAGACACCACCCACAACCATCAGTACATGGTCCCAGTGGCTCCGGTCAGCCTGATTTTGAATCAGACGATCTACCCGCTCAATCAGTTGCCAGTGCGCCAGGCCATCAGCGCCGCACTTGATCGCCAGCAGATGTCCACTGCCGGTGAGGCGGGGCTGGAGCCGGTGATCAGCCCGACCGCGTTGACGGCGGGGCAAATCTCGGGTGGATACGAGGACCCGCAGTTCTCCAGCCTGTCATTTGGCGCGCCTGACCCGGCCAAAGCCGATCAGTATCTGACCAGCGCCGGTTACACCAAGGGCGCGGATGGCATTTTCGTTGACCCGAAAGGTCACAAGCTGTCGTTCGCCGCTGAGGTGCCAAGCGACTTCAACGACTATGTGCAGAACCTGCAAATCGCGTCGCAAAACCTGAAGGCGGCTGGCATTGACCTCCAGGTCAAGCAGGTCTCAGACGACGCCTACTTTGGTGATCGCGGTGATGGCAATTACCAGATCATGATGGTTGGCGCGCTGTATGGCCCGACGCCGTTCTACTACTTCAACGACATTCTGAACAGCGCCAATATCGGCAAGGGTGGCCTCAACTGGCCGCACTGGAACGACCCGGCTACCGACCAGTTGCTGAACCAGTATGCCACCTCGACTGACCCGAACGTACAGAAGCAGGCCCTGTTTGGTATCGAGAAGATCATCGTGAACCAGTTGCCGATTATTCCGCTGCTGGGCGCTATCGAGTTCTTCGAGTATACGACGGTCAACTGGACTGGCTGGCCCACGCCCGACAATCCGTATGCCATCGGCTCCCCGTACACGCGGTCTCCGGGCGACAACTCGCAGGTGATCTTGCACCTGACGCCAGCTTCCTAAGCCCCCTCTGGAACCCTCCTCAGCTTGAGGGGATGGCCTATTCCGGCCATCCCCTCAGTCTCAAATGCGCCAGGGGCAGGGGGTCTATCCACGGGGTATATGATGGTGCCGAACCTGATCTATGCGCTGGTGCTGGTAGTATGTTCCCCAGATGCCACAGAGCGGGCGCTTATCCTCTGAAGGAGTTAGCTTTATGCGCCACTTGATCCGCCGCCTGACCATCTATCTCCTGGCGGTCTGGGCTGCTGTTACCCTCAATTTTTTTCTGCCTCGCCTGGTGCCAGGCGACCCGGCCTCGGCGCTTTTTTTTCGGCTTTCGCAGCACGGCTCAGTGAGTCCCAATCTGTTGAACGCTCTGAAAATTGAGTTTGGGGTGGATACCAAAGACCCCCTCTGGGTCCAGTATTTCCAGTATCTGAATAATCTGCTGCATGGGAATCTTGGGGTTTCGACGACATTTTTCCCCAACACCGTGGCTGACGTGATCAACCAGAATATCAGGTGGACACTGACGCTGCTGACGGTTAGCGTGTTGATCAGTTTCGCGCTGGGCACACTCATCGGCATCTTTATGGCCTGGAGGCGCGGCTCAGCATTTGATACCACGCTGTCTTCCCTGATGACCTTTTTCTATTCGCTGCTCTATCCGTGGCTGGCCTTCGTGGCGCTCTATTTTTTCGCCTTTGTACTCGGCTGGTTTCCCGTGCTGGGGGGCGGCTATGACGCTTCGCAATACACCCCCGGTTGGGACCCTGGTTTTATTTTGGATGCGGCCTATCATGCCATCCTGCCCGCCTTCACCATCGTGCTTTCGACCATCGCAGGATGGATGCTGACGATGCGCAACACGATGATTACAACGCTTTCTGAGGATTATGTGATGATGGCAAAGGCGAAGGGCCTCACCTCGCGCCGCGTGATGTTCGCTTACGCGGCGCGCAACGCCATCTTGCCCAGCGTGACCAGCTTCGCCCTCGCGCTTGGCGGGGTGATCGGTGGGCAACTCTTTGTCGAAGCGATTTTCTCGTATCCCGGGATTGGCTTCTCGCTGTTTCAAGGCATCCAAAACGACGACTTTGCGCTGACGCAGGGCATTCTCCTTCTGGTGATTCTGACTACCGTTGTGATGAACCTGATTGCTGATCTGCTCTATACGGTGCTTGATCCGCGCGTTCGCCAGGAAAGGAGCGCATAGCAGTGAGCCAGTCGCCTCCTTCGCCATTAGTGCCAACAACGCTTGGCGAGCATGATTCTCTCTCTTCCGCGCCCGCGCTCCAGGGGAAGCCCAAGACGCCCCTGGCCGCCGGGCTGGCGATCATCCGAGCCGGGCTATCTGCCTTCTGGCACACGGTGACCATCAATGGGAAAGTGATGGCAGGCTCGGCCATCATCGGGTTCTTTGTGCTGGTGGCGCTCTTCGGGCTGATCTTCGTGCACCAGGACCCCCTGGCCTATACGTCAGACCTGGTTGCCGCGCCTTCAGCAGCGCACTGGTTGGGCACAAACCAGGCTGGCAATGATGTGTTTATTCAGATGTTGGTAGGCACACAGGTAACACTCTTCTGGTCGTTCGTGACCGGGCTGGCGGTGCTGGTCATCTCGGCCACCATTGGCCTGGTCAGCGGCTATTTTGGCGGGGCGGTAGACGACGTCTTCTCGGTGATCATCAATGTCTTTCTGGTGATTCCCTCCTTGCCACTGGCGATTGTCGCCTCGCAATATTTCGCCAGAACGGAGGTCACTATCGCTGTCGTGGTTGCCCTCACCAACTGGCCGTGGGGCGCGCGGGTCATCCGCGCGCAAACGCTGTCGATGCGCAGCCGCGAGTTTGTGACGGCGGCGCGCGCTGGCGGCGAGCGGTCATGGCGGCTGATTTTCGCCGAGATTTTGCCCAATCAAGTTTCGATTGTGGCGGCCAACTTTGTTACCACCACCATTCAGGTGCTGCTGGCAATCGCTGGCCTGGAGTTTCTTGGCTTTGGCAGTACGTTGACGGTGAGTTGGGGCACGATTCTGTACGGGGCATATAATCAAGGCGCCCTGATTCTGGGGGCCTGGTGGTGGTTCGTGCCCCCTGGCCTGTGCATCGCCCTGCTGGGGTCAGGGCTGGCGCTTCTGAACTTTGGGATCGATGAGCTTGCCGACCCGCGTTTGCGCCGCGAACGCCCGGCGAAAAACACCAACAAGAAGGCGGTGGCATGATGGATGTCAGCTATCAAAAGCAGCCCTTGCTGGAGGTGAAGCACCTCAGCGTTGATTATCTGGCAGGCAATGGTACCGTGCATGCCGTGGACGATGTGAGCTTCACCTTGCGGCGCGGCGAAATCCTGGGCCTGGCAGGCGAAAGCGGCAGCGGCAAATCGACGCTGGCTTATGCCATCGCGCGCCTCTTGAATCCGCCCGCCGTGATTACGGGCGGCGAAGTGCGCTACTATCCGCCCGCGCGGCCCGCTGAAGCCATCAACGTGCTGGGGCTGTCGCCCGCGCAACTGCGCGCCTTTCGCTGGAATGATCTGGCAATAGTCTTTCAGAGCGCCATGAACGCGCTCAATCCGGTGATGAACATCGGCGCGCAAATTGTCGACGTGCTGGCAACACACCGCCCGGGGATGAGCGCGAAACAGCGCAGAGAACGCGCGCTGGAACTGCTGCGGCTGGTGGGCATCGCGCCGGACCGAATTAACAGCTACCCTCACGAACTGAGCGGCGGCATGCGCCAGCGCGCCGTCATCGCCATTGCCCTGGCGCTGAAACCTGACATCATTATTATGGACGAGCCAACCACGGCGTTGGATGTGGTGGTGCAGCGCGAGATTCTAGCCGAGATTATGGCGCTGCGCAAGGATTTCGACTTTTCAGTCATCTTCATCACGCATGATCTTTCGCTGCTGCTGGAGCTTGCCGATCAGGTGGCGATCATGTACGCCGGGCGCATCGTGGAAAAGGCCACGCAGCGCGAACTATATAAGGAGCCGCGTCACCCCTACAGCTATGGCCTGATTCACTCATTCCCCAGCCTGCACGGCCCACGCCGCAGGGCGCTGGGCATCCCTGGCTCGCCGCCAGACCTGCGCGACGCACCCGCTGGCTGCGCCTTCCATCCACGCTGCCCCTTTGCCACCATCGATTGCACAACGGCGCTGCCGCTGCTGCGGCCAGTCAGCGCCGGAACCACGCAGCAAGTCGCCTGCCATCTCTATGACCCTCAATTCACGGCGGAGCCGCCGACCACGGCGGCCATTGCCGCAACGTATGAAGCCAGAGCAGAAGGGAGCGGTGTCCGATGAGCCTTCCTGAGCAGACAGCCCAAACCACGGATGCTGCCAACTCTGGAGCACCCATTCTGGAGGCGCAGCATCTTCGGAAGCTGTTCCCGCTGCGACGGCTGAATCCCTTCGGCCCGCAGCGCGCAGTTCACGCCATCGAGGATAGCTCGCTGGCGCTGTATCCGGGGCGGGCCACCGCCCTGGTCGGCGAAAGCGGCAGCGGCAAAACGACGATTGCGCGCATGCTGGCGCGGCTATATGAGCCGACGGCGGGCAGCGTTTTCTTCAAGGGCGAAAAGATCAACATGAAGAGCAGAATCGGCCTGCGCTCTTATCGGCGGCACATTCAGTTGATCTTTCAAGACCCGTTTGGCTCGCTGAATCCGGTGCATGATGTGCGCTATCACCTGAGCCGCCCGCTGCGCATTTATGGGCACGCGCGCAGCCAGGCGCAGGTCACAGAGCAAGCTCTCAGCTTGCTCAAGCGCGTCAACCTGACGCCAGCAGAACAGTTTCTGCGCAAGTTCCCGCATCAACTCAGCGGCGGCCAGCGCCAGCGCGTGGCGATTGCCCGCGCCCTGGCGGTGCAGCCCGACGTGCTGCTGGCCGATGAGCCGGTGTCGATGCTGGATGTGTCCATCCGGCTGGATATTCTCAATTTGCTGCTGCGTCTGAAGGAAGAAGAGCGGCTGGCGCTGCTCTACATCACGCACGACATCGCCAGCGCCCGCTACTTCGCGGAAGAGACACTGGTGATGTACGCGGGGCAAATGGTGGAAGGCGGGCCAAGCGAAGAAATCACCCAGCGACCCAAACACCCCTATACGCAGCTTCTGCTTTCGGCTGCGCCCGACCCTGACCGCGTCATTCTGGAGGGGCAAAGCCTCGCAAACATGCCAGCGCGCGGCGAAATCCCCAGCCTGGTCAATCCGCCCAGCGGCTGCCGCTTTCATCCGCGCTGTCCACACGCCATGCCGATATGCAGGCAACGCTTCCCGGAGCGCACGGAGCTGGGCGGGGGCCATTGGACGCATTGCTTTCTCTATGGCGGGGAAGCCAGCCAGGCGGAGGCTGGCAATGCGCCCAGCGCCACATCCGTGCCCGCCGAGTGATGCTTCACACCAGATGGTTAGCTGTTGCTCAGCGGGTCGGCGGGAAGCGGGCCAGGTAATATGCCGTTCGCCAGCGGGTCTGGCTCTTGACCAGGGACGGTTGTCGGCGGAAGCATGGAGGGCGGCGCGGCTTCCACGGCTGCGCCACCGCCAGGGGGCACTTTCCACTGATCGTCCTTTAACTGTTCCTTGGTCAGATTCAAATAGATGCCGTTGGCATCTTGCGCGTGAATCTCGCTGAGCGGGATATACAATTTGGACGTGAAAAGCCAGCCTTTTTGCACAACCAGATAGTTTCCCCGCGTCTCTGGCTCGGCTACCATGCCCACTTTTTCACCGTGGGCATCAAGCACCGGCGTGCCGGCGACATAGGAGTGAGCCACCAGCGGCTCATTCCTTGGCGGGATATTCTCCATGACCTGCCTCCTTTCTCCGTTTCAGAAAAAGGAGACGCACGATGCCTGCCAACAGCGTTTGCTCTGTGGGCAAGGAGGCACACATCGAAGGGTCTCGCTAGTCCCCCTCGACGATCACCCCGTCTTGAATACGCAGCACCCGGTTGGACGCTTCGACCACTGTAATATCGTGGGTGGCAACCAGCAAGCCGATCTGCTGCTCCTGGGCGGTGTTGCGCAGCAAGAGGCTGATGTCGCGTCCGGTCATGGAGTCGAGGTTGCCGGTGGGTTCATCGGCCACCACAAAGCGCGGCTTATGCACCAGCGCCCGCGCCAACGCCACGCGCTGCTGCTCGCCGCCGGAAAGCTCCAGCCCGCGATGATGGGCGCGCTTGCCCAGCCCAACCAGGTCCAGGGCTGCGCGAGCGCGCTGCTCGCGTTCTTCGGTGGGCATGCGCCCCAGGCGCAGCGGTATTTCGACGTTCTCCTGCGCGGTGAGCGAGGGGAACAGGTGCGCGTTCTGAAACATCATGCCGATATGCTCGCGGCGTAAGCGCGCGCGAGTCGTTTCGTCCAGAGCCGCCAGGTCACGCCCCAGCACCAATACCTGCCCGCTGGTCGGGTTGTCCAGTCCTGTCAGGATGTTGAGGAGCGTCGTTTTACCCGAGCCGGAGCGCCCGCGCAAGGCGACCAATTCGCCCGGAGCAATGGTGAGATCGATGCCGCGCAGCGCCCGCACCAGGTTGCCGCCAACGTGAAATTCGCGCGTCACGCCGCGCGCCTCGACAATCGTCGTGACTGCTACCGATGCCATTATTGCCCCTCCTCGTGCGTACTCCGGCTGCTGGATGATTCGATGCGCGCCTCTTCGGCTGGCGCAGGAGTTTGTTTGTTTGCATTCCCATTGATCGGCCACAATTCCACGTGGTCGCTGAAGATACGCGCGATGGCGCGCCCATTATAGGGGATGCTTTCAATCGCGTCTTTGGGAAGCTGAAGCCGCCCCACGCGGTCAATCAGAATGGATTCCTGGTGCGTTTCGCCCGGCAGGCCAATGATGGAACTGGCTCCGGTGTTAAACGACGCTTCGGCCTCAATCGGCGCGTCGCGGCGCACCGTTTCGGTGCTGGTGCGGCCATCGCGGATGGCAATCGTGCGATCAACATTGGCGGCAATGGCAACGTCGTGCGTCACCAGCAGAATGGTCAGGCCAAGCTGTTCGTTCAGGCTGCGCAGCAGCGCCATAATCTCGCCAGCCGTCACCGAATCAAGCTCGCCGGTAGGTTCATCGGCGAGCAGCAACGACGGCTGATTCGCCAGCGCCACCGCAATGGCGACACGCTGCTGCTCGCCGCCCGAAAGCTGGTCGGGCCGCTGCTTGCCCTTGCCTTCCAGGCCGATTAACTTCAGCAATTCTTCGGCGCGGGCAGCGCGTTTGTCGGGGCCGACTCCGGCCAGCACCTGGGGCAGTTGGATGTTGGCGGCAGCGGTCAGTTCCGGCAGCAAATTGCGCCCGCTCTGCTGCCAGACGTGGCCTACCACAAACTGCCGATATTTCACGCGCTGCCCTTCGTTCAGGCGGGTCAGATCATTGCCAGCCACCACGCAGCGCCCGGCGCTGGGGCTGTCCAGTCCGCCCAGGATATTGAGCAGCGTACTTTTCCCCGAACCGGAAGCGCCGACAATTGCCATCATTTCGCCGGTCATCACTTCCAGGTCCAGCCCCTGCAAGGCCACCACTTCAAGATCAGCGACCTTGTAAATCTTCACCAGGTTCTCACTGATTACAATCGGATTTGGCATTGAACAGCTTCTCCAGTGCTTGCTTATAAGATTGCGTGCTTGCTAATCGGCGTTGAGCCGCAGCGTCTGGCTGATGGATGGGCGCGAGGCCACGCGCGCCATCATCCAGATGGCCCCGGCACAAATGACCACCAGCGCCGCGAAGACGACCACCAACAGGCCGGGCACGACCACCTGAATGGGCAAAATATGCTGGAGCGTGTAAAACAGGCCGCTGGTGGTGTCCGCCGTATAGGAGGTGACGCCCGTAAAGACCAACGCCGGAACAATGGTCGCCGCCAGCAGCGCGCCAAAGACCGCGCCCAGCGCGATAGCTGTCGTATAGATTACCACCTGCTCCCATGTTAACACACCGGCAAGCTGACTCGGCGCGGTGCCCAGCGCGCGCAGCACGGCAAAGTTGATTAGCCGGGCACGCGCGCTCAGCCAAGAGGCAATCAAGTTGCCGATCAGCGCCAGCAGGATCGTGGTAATCGTGCCCAGAATCAAGACATCCAGCAGCGCCAGATAGAGCGGGTCTTGCTCCAGCGCGTTCAGGTTGGCGCGCCGATCATTGAGGGTCGACAGCGCCAACGGCCCCTTCGTCAAGTCCGCGCGCGTCTTCGCCAGCAAAGCCGGATCATCGCTGGTGCGCAGCCAGACATAATTGGCGGTCAGGAAATCCCCACTGCTGGCGTTAAAGACCGAGATCAGGCTTTGATAGTCGGTCAGAATCCCGCCTGGCGGCGTGAAATCGCTGGAACTGCCCGACACCAGGCTATCATTCACCGTGGGGATATGTTCGATTTCGGCCAGCGCGGTAAAGGTAATCAGCTTGTTGTCCAATTGCAAGGTGAAGTGCGCGCCCACGGTCAGGTTCAGCTTCTGCCAGGCCAGCGCATCTATTACTGCCGGAACGCTCTCCCCTTCTTTGGCTGGTGGGCGATGGGTGATGAGTTGATGCAGCAGCGACGACAGCGGCTGCGTGGAATCCTGAGTGGTCCAGATGGCCGTCTGCGCGAACGTGCTGGCATCAACCGCGCGCACCGAAACAGTCATGGCGGTGGTTGGCTCCAGCGCATCGTCAGCGAAGCCCAGTGTGGCCGAGGTCACGCCAGGAATGGCGCGATAGGCCGCGGTCTGTTTCGCCAGTGGGTCGGCATAGTCCAGTATCAGCGGATTGCCGCTGAAGTCAGCGCCGGTTTCATAGGCGGCAATCGTCTGGAGGTGCTGGGCCTCCGAAGTGATGAAGACCAGCGCGAAGCTGGCAAAGCTGCTTGCCAGGGCCAGCAGCAAGATCATGCGCACCGCCTGACGCGGCGCACGCGCCATCTGGGCCAGGGCCAGCATCGGCGCGGCCTCAGGGCGGCGGCTGGCAAACGAAGAGAGCAACCGCAAGAGCACCGGAAAGAAACGCAGGAACAGCAGAATCCCAGCGATCACCAGAAAGATCGGCGCGACCAGCGCCAGCGGCGTAGAAATGACCAGCGATGTTTGCGCATCCAGCGCGCCGGAATTGCTGACATAAAGCCAGAAGGCAAAGCCGGTCAGGGCGATAATCACGGCCACCACATCCAGGTAGATGCGCTGCCAGAAGGGCAGGCGGGTCGTGCGCGCCGATTCGCGGCGCATCTCCAGCACATCGCGGCTGGCCGAACCTCTGACCGCCAGCACCATCGCCACCACCGCGCAGAGCGCCGCCACCAAAGCATACCAGCCCACCGTCAGCGCCACGGGCGCCAGATTGCCCCCAATGACATTGAGCGCCTCTTGATCGGAGGGGCTGAGGGTCGCCTGGACTAGCAGCCGCGCCGCCAAAATCGCCAGCAATGGCCCGACGATGAACGCCAGCAGTGCCAGACCGAAGCTCTGCGTGACAAACGAGCCAAAAATCTGGCGGCGGCTGGCTCCCCGGCTGCGCAACACGGAGATCACGTCGGCCTGGCGCTCCACCAGCAGGCCCGCCATCAAACTCACAAAGAAGAGAATCAGGCCCACCACCTGAAACAGCAGCAGCGTCACCGGAATATTGACCACCGAGATGCGCGAGCGCAAATGCGACAGCGTGCCCGCTCCCTGGGCGCTGTCCAGGGCAGAGCCAGACAGCCTGGGCTGGCCTGTGACCTCAGGGCCTGCCTGTGGTCCAGTGGTATTGCCGCTGTCGATCTGGCCCTGCACAGTCTGAAGCCGCGCCAGCAGATCATCCAACTGGTTAATGCCAATCGCCGACACGTTGAAATGATAATACCAGGAGAGTGTGGGCGCTTCACCGAACGTGAAAGGGATGCCGCCTGGAATCTTCCGGCCATTGGCAATCTGCTGAAGCTGAGCCAGGAAGGTGTCGTTGGACATCAGCGCGGTGTAGGTCGGCGGCGGCTTCACCGCCGTTGGTGGTGGGTCAAAATCCTCTCCATGCCAGAACGGGTCGCTCGGATTGCTGACGATGATGCCCACGACCTGCACCGGCTCAGCAATGACCAGCGGGTTGCCTGGACCAAAGAAATAGAGGTCCACGGTCATCTTCGAGCCAACATCCACACCAAGAAAGTGGGCATTCCGCTCCGTAAGGGCAATCTCCAGCGTGTTGCTCAGCGGCGCGGGCAGCCGCCCGCGCGCCAGCTTGATATGCTGGGCGGCCTCCTGCATAGGAGCGCCATACAGCAGCATACTCTCCTGATCGTCTGGCTTGGGCGTGGCGATATTCAGCAGTGGCGTTTCCATAAAAAAATCGGTCTTTTTCTGGAGATAGCTGCCCAACTGCTGTTGCATAATGCTGTTGAGGCTCTGGTATTCCGCGTCGACAATCGAGGGAGTCAGCGTATCTAGATTCACCTGCAAGGTGAGTTCGGAACTTTGCGGCGTGGCGTCGAGCACGCCGCGCAGCCCGGCAGTCATGGCGACCTCAGAATAAAGCGGCACCGTGCAGACAAGCGTGACTGCGGCCAGGATGCCAATCCCGGCGAGCAGCAGCAGCCCCCAGGTGCGGCGGACACGCCAGAGGGCAAGGGTCATAATGGAGGGGAGAGCGGTTCGGCTTTGTGGGCGAGGCGGCGTCTGTGTTGCTTGGGCCATCAGCGGCTCCTGGTAAAAAAGTGGTGTAGTGCAGGTGCATCATCTCACCCCTCCTATCACTCCTGATTCCAGGATGTTGTTCTTCACCGATAGCCAGCAGCCATCTGTATGGCCCAAAGCGTCCCAAGTTCGTGGATGACTCACCTCTACTATTAAGTATACGGCATCATCCAGGGAAATATCACCAGTTGCCAGATGAAATCAGCGGCTCACATCGCTGCTTTGATGCCCGCCCTTACCAACCACCAGTTCACTGGATAGCTGGTGAGGAAGCCAAGCATCATACCGATCTGCATCATCAACCAGTACGTGGGATTATCAGGCAGCAGCGCGGGAAACAGCAAGAAATGCGAGATTGCCATCCACCCAAACAGGCCAATTTCAAAGAAGGTCAGCGAAATCGTATCGGCTTTGATGGCTGCCCACAGGCCCGCCCTGAGGCTCAGGCGGCGCATGGGGGCAATCGCCCAAAACTGGAAGAGAATGCCCAGCAGATAGGCCAGCAGAAAATCGACGATATATTCGGGCCAGAGCATCTGACCCAGCAAGGTAATGCCAGCCAGGAAGATCAGCCATTCGCCGATGATGTCGCCCAACGTGCAGCCCGCGCCGCAGTGACTATCAGAAACAAAGACGCGCTGCCAGAACGGCTTTTCCGCGCCATGCGCTTGATGCTGCGGCTTCGCCATCTCCATCTGCATCGCTTTCGCCATGTCCCTTCCCATGCGCGGCTGCGCGCGCCCCAGCTTCCAATAGGCCAGCAGCGCCACCGGCCCAAAGTAGAGCGCCGTCACCGGCCAGACCACGTTCATCACTGCCATTGGCTGGCGATGCCCCAGCAGCACATCCAGCACAATGACGAGCGCGCAGAGCGCGGCCACACAGAGAAAGACCAGCGCCAGCACCCAGAGCCAGAACGGCGGCATACACAGCACCTTCCCTTCGCAAGCACAGCGCCCGCCCAGCAAGACGCTGTTCCCACGCGCTGCACGCGCCGTGCCCAAACTCAGCGCCATCCGCTGACAGCGTTCAGTCAAACCAGGCAGCTTTCTGCTATAATGCTGGGGTAATCGTTCGGTTTGTCATATGCAAAGGAGGCAAGCTTATGGCAACGGCCCAGGAACGTTCTGGCGTCGAAGCGGGCGCGGAAGGAGTGCCCCAGACTCTTACCACCGAGCACATCGGCTTTGATTGGATTTTTATTGTCCTGTGCACCTGGTTGATCGGCGGCGTCTTTCTGGATGGCTGGGCGCACACGCACGGCAAGGTCGATCAGAGCTTTTTCACGCCCTGGCACGCCGTGCTCTATTCCGGTTATCTGGCGGTAGCCATCTTCCTGGCCGTCACCATCGTCCGCAATCACGCGCAGGGCGCGGCCTGGCTGCGCTCCTATCCTGCGGGCTATGGGTCGTCGGTCATTGGCGCGGCGATCTTCGCCGTGGCAGGCGTGGGCGATCTGCTCTGGCATACGCTGTTCGGCATTGAGAAGGGCATCGAAGGCGAAATCAGCCCCTCGCATCTGGCGCTGGCGTTGGGTGGCACGCTGATCTTCAGCGGGGCACTGCGCGCGGCCTGGCAGCGCACCGACGCCGCGCGGCGCTGGCGCACACTGCTGCCTCCGCTGCTCGCGCTGACCTACATTTTCTCGCTGCTGGTCTTTTTCACCCAGTTTGCCGACCCCATCGTCACCTCGCGCGCCAATCTGCACATCACCGATATCCTCATCATCTTCAACCCGTACAGCACTGACTCAGACCCCTCTTTGAGCACCAAGCTGGGCGTTGCCAGCATCCTGCTCCAGGCGGCCATCATGACGGGCGTTCTGCTTGTGCTGGTGCGGCGCTGGCGGCTGCCCCTCGGCAGCTTTGCCCTGCTCCTTGGCCTGAACGGCTTGATGATAGGTGTGCTGACAGGAAGCGCGGAGGATTTCAGTCTCGCGCTGGTGTTCAACGTCGCCATCCTCTCCGCGCTGATCGGCCTGCTCATCGACGCGCTGAACGTGACGCTGCGGCCATCGGCAGAGCGCGTGGTGGCACTGCGCGTCTTTGCCTTTGCCGCGCCCTGCGTGTATTACCTGGTCTATTTTGCGGCGCTGTTCGCCACCGATGGCAGCTTTGGCTGGTCGGTGCATCTCTGGACTGGCTCCATTGTGATGGCGGGCATCGTTGGCCTGCTGCTCAGCTATGTCATGGCTCCGCCAAAAGTTGCCAGCACATAAGCACGAAAGAAGCAAGAAGCAAGAAGCAAGTCCACGCCACGCGGCGTGGACTTGCTTCTTGCTTCTTCTTAAAACACGATGGTTCGGTTTTTATAGACCAGGATGCGATCTTCTGTGTGCAGGCGCACCGCCTCTGCCAGCACGCGCCGCTCGACATCGCGCCCTTTGCGCACCAGATCGGCGGTGGTGTCGCGGTGGTTGCAGTGAATCACGTCCTGGGTGATGATCGGCCCTTCATCAAGCTGCTCCGTCACATAATGGGCCGTCGCGCCAATCAGCTTGACGCCGCGCTCGAAGGCTTGCTGATAGGGGTTCGCCCCCACAAATGCGGGCAGAAAGCTGTGGTGAATATTGATGATGCGGTTCGGGAAGGCGGCGATAAAGTCCGGCTCCAGAATTTGCATATAGCGCGCGAGCACCAGAAAATCGACGCGCGCTTCCCGCAGCGCTTCCAGGATGCGCGCTTGATCGCTGGCGTGCTGCTCCTTGCGGACCGGGAAACAGTGATAGGGCACGCCATACATCTGTGCCAATGGCTCAAGATCAGGGTGGTTGCTGATGACCAGCGGAATATCAAGCGCCAACTCCTGGCTTTTCCAGCGCCACAGCAGATCGGTCAGGCAGTGGTCCGTCTTCGAGACCAGCACACAGGCGCGCTTGCGCCGCCGCGAATAGTGCGCCTGCCAATCCATCTGAAAGCGCTCGGCAATGGGCGCAAACCGGGCGGCCAGGTCAGCTTCGCTCAGTTGAAAGCTATCCTCCGCAAAGCTGACGCGCATAAAGAACGTGCCATTATGCGGGTCGGTGGAATGCTGGTCAGACTGGACGATATTGCCCCGATACTCAAAAATGAACTGCGAAACCGAAGCCACAATGCCCGGCTGGTCCGGGCAGGAAATCAGTAACGTGATGGTCTCTTTGCCTTGCGTAATCACGACAACGCCCCTCTCATACACATCGATACCTTTTTTAAACGCAAACCCGCGTCCGTTATAACAGAGCATGCTAAAAGACACCCTGGTTCTGCTTGCCCAAGGCAAAAATACAGTATTTTACCGACGCGCAAAACGACCTTCCTCCAGTACACTTGCTACCAAAGCAGCCCATAAGGGGATGCAGTAGTGAGAGGGAGGCAAGTATCATGCAATCAGAACCCGCGCCACCAACCATTCGCCAGCAACAAGCCGCCAGACCACCATCGGATACGCTGCTCAGCCGATTGATCGGCCCGACCAAAGTGAGCATTCCCACCTGGGGCATTCTGCCGTTGCGCGTTTTCCTGGGCATCACCTTCATCTATGCTGGCCTGGACAAAGTGACCAGCAGCACCTTCTTCAATCCCAACGGCGGCCCGCAGTACATCGGCAATCAATTACAATTCGCCGCGTCCAACTCCGCGCTGCTGGGCGGCTTGCTCAGCAGTGTTGTCGTGCCCAACGCCGTCTTCTTTGGCTGGTTTATCGCGCTGGCGGAAATCTGGATTGGCCTGGCAACGCTGGTGGGCGTCTTCACGCGCCTGACTGCCGTGCTGGGGGCCATCCTGTCGGCCACGCTCTGGCTCTCGTTGTCCGGCGGCCTTTCGCAATATTACCTGGATTCCGACCCCATCTACTTCTTCGCCTGGATTACGATGATCTTGATCGGCTGGGGCAGCTATGGCCTCGACTCGCTGCTGATCCGCGAGGAAAAGAAAGAGGCGCTGCTCGACCAGATTGCCAAAGGCGTCACCTACAAAGACGCGCAGGACGCCGCGCGCAACGCCAGAGGCCCCATCAATCCGCGCTTTTCGCTCAGCATGATTACCTCGCGGCGCACCATCCTGCGTGTCTTTGGCGCGGCGGCAGTGGTGGCCGTGGGCGAAGTGCTGGCATTGGGGCTGCGCGCTGCCAGCGGCGCATCCAGCGCGCCCAGCGCCAACCCTGGCACAACCAGCACTGGCGGCGGGGGCGGCGCAGGCAGCAACGCCAACGTGATCGGCAACGCAAAAAACATCCCCTTGAACAGCGCCGCTACCTTCAATGTGGCAACCAACAACGACCCCGGCGTCCTGATTCATCTGCCCAACGATCAATTCGTTGCCTATGATGCCGTCTGCACGCACGCGGGCTGCACCGTCTCGTATAACCCTGGCAGCAAGCACCTGGAATGCCCGTGCCACGGCTCGGTCTTCGACCCGACCAAAACGGGAACCGTGCTGGCTGGTCCGGCCAAGCAGCCGCTGGCGAACATCAAGATCACCATCGACAAAGGAACCGGCGCGATTACGCAGGGGTGAGAACGCCTCACAAAACTTGGCGACGCCTTTCCGCTTGTAGCGCCGCCGTCCCTGGCGGCCAAACGTTTGGCCGCCAGGGACGGCGGCGCTACAAGCGAAGGGCTTTCCGGCCTCTGCTAGCCTACTGCCGCAGCTAACCGCTGGAACTCGGCCTGGGCGGCAGCCTCGCCAAGCTGTGCCGCCAGCGCCGCATAGAGGCTGCGCAGGTAGGCACCTTGCGCCTTGAGCAGCGTGTTGCGCGTCTCGCGGCTGATCTGCGTTCGCGGTGTTTCCACCACGCGCCGCGACGCTTCCATCTCCGTCAGCGCCAGCACACCGAGCAGACGCGCGCTCATCAACGAGAAACCGGCTTCATCGGGACGCGGGCGATGCACGCTCTGGAGAGCCTGGGTGCCATCGTAGCGGACCGGACGCCGCCAGGCGCGGATGAGGCTGGTCCGCAGCGGTTCGGGCAGGGGTTCGGCGAGCAGACGCAGGCCAAACTCGCGGCGCAGCGGGTCGGTGTGGACGTAGCGACCAGAGGGATAGCGGGGAGACCGGAAAGTGCCACCGATGAGGGCCATGGAAGATGCTCCTTTCGACTTCTGAAGCGGATTCCAGATGCCGAAACGGCCCCTGCCTGGGCGACAGCCAGGACAAAGCCCGCCGGAGCAGCGACGAGAACAGCCGGTTCTCGTCGCTGCCGAGCCGACAGGTGGCATCCCAGTCTGACCAGGAAGGGGCCGTGAGCGAGCTACCAACTAGGCACAATATCCAGTGATAGAATGCCCCAGCCCCATTCCTGGTACGTCCAGGTCTGGGGGGAATGGCGCGGCGGTGTGTTTACCACCGCCGCGTCATGCCGTTCCAGCACACCTCGCAGCGCACGATTGCGCCGCGAACAAGCAGAGTATAACAGGCTGGCTTGCCCCTGTCAAGCGGCGTAGGAAGAATGGCTGGGTGTATTCTACTCGCGCGCTTCCAGGGAGGGCAGCAACCCTGCGGCGGGCTGTTCCGGCGTGCGCAGCCAGAGCGAGACATAGGCGGGCTGCACCGTCTCCTGCACCACAGCCACCATCTGCGCGCGCAGATATTCCAGGTCCACTTCGTTGCGCAGCGTGGCGCTGAAGGCGGCAAGCGTTTTTTCCGCGTCATACTTCTGGCGATAAAAGCGCCGATCAATGAGGGATTGAAGACGCTGACGCAGCGGTTGGAAGAGCGCGACAATCGCCAGCGTCGAGATGACCAGCGCAAGGGGGTTGGTTGCGGTTGGCCCGGCGATGAATCCGGCCAGGCTGGTCAGCCCGATGATCAGGCCCGCGTAGAGCGCGGCCAACAGCGCCGTCAGCGAGCCATACACCAGCGCCTTGTTGATGATGGTATCAATGTCCCAAAGGCGGTATTGCAGAATCGCCACGCCCAGTGCCAGGATAATCGCCATCCACTCCAGGCCGACAAAGACGACGTTCAGCAATTGATAGGGCGAGTCTGGCGCGCTCAGGCCAGGCACCATGATCCCAAGAATGTAACTCAGGCCCACCACCAGGCTACCCAGCGCCACGCCGAATACCATCCACTTGGTCTGCTGGCGCTGTCGGGGCGTATAGGACCGGCGATAGCGGTAGAGTTGCACGGCAGCCGTGCTGCCCCAGACCACCAGATGATTTATCCCGACCAGCCAGGTCGGCCAGTCGGCGATGTTATAGGGCGAGGGCAAGACGAACTCCAGCAGTTGCACCAGCCACAAGAGCGCGATCACCCAGGTCCAGCGCGGGGTAAAGCGCCCGGTGGGGAAGGTCACGAGAAACACTCCCACGGCAGGCCACTGAAGGAGCGAAAGGAGTTGGAAGAGGACCAGGGGAAGGGGGGCTGACAAGAAACTCAAGGAACTGTCGAGGCCAGAGCAGCCAAAGCTCACCAGCAGCAGCGAGACAAAGAGGCCATACCACTCGGCGGACTTGCGCCAGAAGATGAGCGCCCCCACCAGTAGAAAGAGCAGCGAAATCGCGACATCCCAGCAGGTGACCGCCGCCGCATAGACCCCGACAGAAAGGCCAAACTGATGCAGCGCCTGCATGTTAGCAGGCAAAAGCTGCCAGTTCGTGCATTGATCCAGGGTGGTCAGACAGACTGTTTGCAGTTGAGCGTAATAGGTCACGATGCCGAAGAGGAAGTTGGCAAACAGACCTGCGGCCAGCACCAGCCAGACGACGCGCGCAGCGATCAGCCCGCGCCCGCGCAGGCGCGTATCGGGAGGCTCCACAGGTGTTGGGAGGGGTGCAGACAGGCGCATAAGCTGACTCCTTCGCATCGGAGTTAGGCATACTTCTTCGTTTGCCTCGATCATAGCATGCGCCCGTTACGAAAACGTTACGAAGCAGTGAACCAGGCAGGCACTATTATGTTCCCTCCGCTTCTGCCGCAGCGGGACGCGAGCGGGCGCGCCAGAGTAGATACACGCTGGCAGCAATCGCGGCCACATTCACCACAACGGCTGCCCAGAGGCCCCAGACAACGCCAATCCAATTGCCCCCACCAGGGCCACCAAAGAGGACGGGCTTCAGCCAGAACACCTGCATATAAAACCCGGCCTCGACGAGCAGCGCTAGCACCGAAAGCGCGATGAGGATGCCAAATATCAGGCGAGCAGAGAAATGGAACTGCACATACACCAGGGCAAGCGCCAGCAGCGTCAGCGCCGTCAGTGGGACCAGCCAGAGATGCACAAACAAAATCAGTTGATGCCCGCCCCCAATCGGCTGCCCAAGCGCAGTACTCCAGCCTGAATAGGTCGCCAATGGTGGCGTACTCTCTGGCTCAGGGACAGTATTAAGGTCAGGAAAATAGAACCAGGGGAAGCAGAAGAAACAGCCGAGCAGCGCCAGCCCTTCGGCCAGCGCCAGCATGCCCGGCAGCCCCAGCCGTTCGCGCCAGGTATTGCCGCGCGGTCCTACAGTGTGCGGCACCGGCGACCCATCAAGCTGGGTCACCGGCTCAACCTCAAACAAATCAACCTGCGGCTCAGAGCTTTCAGGCATTGGTGTCCCTCCCTGCTGCTGGCAACGGCTCAGACGCCGCCAGTATAGCGAGCTACCAATGCCTCTGTCAAGCATGCCGGTTCATCTGGGGGCAGGTGGTTCTGGCGCTTCTGGCTGGGCGGGCGGCGGCTGCGCGTCAGCGGCAGATGGCGCTCTGCGCACCAGCAGCACAGGCGTTTCCACGTCGCGCAGCACCTTTTGCGCGACGCTGCCCAGCATCAGCCGCCCCAGCCAGCCGCGCCCATGCGAGGCCATCACAATCAATCCGGCCTGGCGGCGGCGGGCAATCTCTTCGATGCCGCTTGCCGCTGGCCCGGCTCCTATCTCGAACTTCACTCGCAGCCCCGCGTTGGCAAGCTCCGCGCGTTTGCGCTCCAGATAGCTCTGGGTTTCTTTATCAGCCACTTCAGCGGCCTGAGCAATAAGCTCAGAATCGGTGCCAACGCCCGCCGGACCAAAGAGCGTCGGGCTGGCGTAGATCGGCAGCGGGTGTTCGGGCACGCTCACCAGCAGCAGCGTGTTGCCAAACGTGGCGGCCAGTTCTTCCGCCAGCGGCAGCGCGCTTTCCGCCTGGGGCGAGCCATCCAACGGCACCAGAATCGGCGCTTGCGAATCCGTCATGAAGCGCGGCAGGCACTTCACCGCCAGAGCCGGATCATCTTCACTGGCAATCTTACAGGCCATGATGGGCGCGTGGGCCTGGCGCAGCACTTCCCATGTCACGCTGGGGTGCAGCAGACCAGCCAACCCGGCACGCGCTCGCGTGATCATCACAATCAAGTCAACATGGCTAAACTCGGCTTCATCCAGAATGCCCAGGGCAGGTTCCATCGGCAGCAGCGAAATCTGAGCCATCACGCCTTCGCTGTGCAGATGCCCAGCCACCGCTTCCAGATAGCCTTGTGGGTCCGACACGCCCCCCTGCGGCTGATCTGGATAGAGCGTATGCACAAGCAAGAGGTCGGCATTGAAGCGCCGTGCCAGCACTGAAGCTGGCTCCAGCGCAGTTTCAGACAGGGGTGAGCCATCCAGCGGCACCAGGATTGTTTTCAACATCGCGTTGTCCCTCCTTCTGCAACCACCCTGCAACCCTCCATCGCCTGTGCCAGACCTTACCGGGCGCAGGTAACCTTACCCAGGTGCTTCGGGTCAGGTAAGAACATGAGAGCGCAATCCTTGTGCCACAGCCCTCTACGCGAGCGCCCTGGCCCATTTCTTGCCCGCGCTCCTTATTGCTGGATTTATTTTCGCCCAGCCACACCCCCGCCAAACGGGAAGGAGCGCTCCTATGAAGAAAAAAACGATCTTGTGGTTGGTCCTCACCGCCATTGTCCTGACGATCATCGGCGTGGCCGTTTTTGTCCCGGCCATCGCCACCGCCGCGAGCCACTGCACCCGGGAACAACTCAATACCAACACCTGCGCAGTGAACCTGCAAGATGGGCAGGCGGCAGCAGTTGTGATTGGCAGCATCCTCTGGGTGATTGCCGGATTACTCTGGCTGGTGGCCTGGATTGGCGCGCTCATCAGATCGGCCAGGATGGGAAGCTGGGGCTGGTTCGTCGTCGTGCTCATCTTGAGTGGGCTGGGCACGCTGATCTATGCCATCGCCGGACCCGCAGACCGACCCGCCATGACCAACTATCCGCCCACCGGCTACCCGCCCGGCGGCTATCCTCCTGCCTATCCTGCTGGCTATCAGCCTGGCGGCTACAATCAGAGTGGATATCCCCCCAGCTATCAGCCCGGCAGCTATGATCCTGGCGGCTACCCTCCCGGCTATCAGCCTGGCGCTTATCCACCGCCTCCGCCCGCCTATCCACCTTCCGGTTCGCCGCCCTATCCCCAGGCGTAGGCTACGCCTGGCTTTGCAGCGCCTTGCTGAGAGCAATCAGCAAGGCGTTTTGTTGCCCGCCGCATACCAGAGATCAGCCGGTGATGAGGATGAGCATATCTCTTGTGTTCTGACTCGCTTTTTGCTATCTTGTGCAAGGAAAAACCTTTGAAGCCACGCACGCCAAGCAAGCGAACACAAGGAAGAGGTGACGGTTTTGAGCAAAAGAGTTGTTCTCTGGCTAGACATCATTGGTATCATCCTGGCGCTTATTGGGGTTGCCGTTTTCGTGCCCGCCGTTTTCTCGGTGGCGCAAACCTGCACGCAAGCGCAGATCAATGCGGGAACCTGCACTCCCACCGTTTCCACCGGAGCAAGCGCGGGCATCTTGATCGGGGTGCTGCTGTTTATCGTCGCGGGGCTGCTGTCAACAATCGCCTGGATTGGCGCGCTGGTGCGCGCAGCCAGGATGCAGAGTTGGGGTTGGTTTGTGGTGGTGCTGGTGCTCCATGGGCTGGGCACGTTGATCTATGCTATCGCTGGCCCGGCAGATGCTGCACCGGTCGCGGCCTATCCACCTCCGGGCTATCCTCCCCAATATCCACAGCAATAAGCATGCATCGGGACATCCGCAAGACAGAGGAGCGGTTGGCAGCTTGCCAACCGCTCCCCGACCGTTTCCAGGTTGCCGGACCACGCGCTATGGCTCGGTAAGGTCTATGCTTTGCAGTGGCAAGAGCAGAGGCTTCTTTGAGCGTCTTTGTACCTCTGTGGAAGGAGCGTTCCCTGTGAGCCAAGGCACCATTTCCGAGCACGCCTTCCCTGGCGCTGGCGCGCTTCCTCCCGCGCCCATCAGCCTGGAGGAGTTTCATCAGATGGAGCAGGCGGCGTTCTTCACCCCTGATGACACCCGCTATCTGCATATGTCCTGGGATGTGCTGCGCGACCAGGTCGAGGCAGTGCTGGATATCTGGTACGACTTTATAGCCGCGTATCCCTTTCTGTTGGGGACATTCAGCCGCCCCAGTGATGGGCAGCCAGACCATCGCTATCTGAGTGCTGTACGCGAGCGCTTCGCCCGCTGGATTGAAACCACTGCCCAGGCGAACTACGATCAACAATGGCTGAACGAGCAGTACGAGATTGGCCGACGACACCACCGCACCGCGAAGAACCAGACCGACCACGTAGATGCGGCGGACATCGTGCCATTCCGCTACATCGTGCCGCTGGTGTCGCCGTTGTCGAGTACCCTCAAGCCATTTCTGGCACAAAAAGGGCACACGTCCGAACAAGTCGAAAAGATGCATCAAGCCTGGCTGAAGTCGATGCTGCTGCAAGTCACCCTCTGGAGCCAGCCCTACATCAAAGAAGGCGACTTCTAGTCAGACAGTAAGGCGGGCCATCCTGATGACGCTCAGGATGGCCCGCCTTACTGTCTGGCATGTTCCTCGCGGCTCAGGGGTTATAGAATGGGTGGTTCTTGCTCAATGGCCCTTCGCCGGGCGTGCCACGCCGGAAATGGCCGGATGGACGCGACACGCCGTCACGCTCGAAGCTCAGCAGTTCGATAAACCAGGCTTCGTGTTCCATCTCCTCCTGCAAAATGCGCGACGCCATATCATAGGTGCGCGGGTCTTTGCCGATGGTCATGTCACAAATCTCAGACCACGTGCGCATCGCGCAGCGTTCCGCTTCCAGCAGCACCTGCAAGATGTCTGTGGCCTTCACGTTGATCATCGTGCCAAGCTCGTTGGTCATCTGCTGGCCGGTCACTTTGGGCAGATAGGCATCCGGGCAGCCTGCCATGTCGGCAAAGGCGCGCAGATCATAGGGAATGCTGCCGCCCAGTTCAAAAATACGCGGGGTAATCAGTTCAAAGTGGGCGCGGTCCTCCAGCCGGGCATCCTCGCAAATCTCCTTGTAATCCTCATGCCCGGCCAGATACATGCGCAAGATCGTGTAATAGTAATAGGTCGCAAATTCGGCTCCAGCGGCTTCAACCAGCTTTTGTACAAGCTGCTTGACGTTGATGCCGTGTTGTTCCAGCAGTTCGTTGCTCACCCGCTGGCTTACATCTCCTGGTGGCACTTTGCCAGTCGCATGGGGCTTTGATGCCGTGGTCATAAATCATCCCTTCTTCGGCGTGAAAAGCTATCGGATGCTGCAAAGGACACGCCGCTGGACAGCACCAGCAGCGCAGACCAGTGTCCTCTTTCTGCACAAATCATGCTAGGGGATGGTCGAGAAGCGCCTATAGCGTTTGCGCGCCCGTCATGCACCACTGGCGCACGGGGCAGCGGGCACACAGGGGCACCGTCGGCAGGCAAATCGCCCGGCCATGCTGCACCATCAGGCGATTGATCGTCAGCCAGTAAGGGGCGGGCAAGATGCGCTCTAGCGCAATTTCGGTCTGGTCGGGGGTTTTGGTCTGGACCCAGCCTAGCCGATTGCTTATACGGTGGACGTGAACGTCGACACAAATCGTAGCTATCCCAAAAGCGTAGAGCAAGACACAATTGGCCGTTTTGCGTCCGACGCCTGGCAGCGCCAGCAAATCATCGATCTTCTGTGGCACTTGCCCGCCAAACTGATCGCGCAGGATGCGGGCAATCTCCTTGATGCGTGGGGCTTTGACTTCGGGATATTGGGAGCCATTCAACAGGCGTTGCAGTTCATCAACTGGCGCCTCGGCCAGCGAGGCGGCGTCGGGATAACGCGCAAACAGCCGATTGGAAATCAGCGTCGTCTGCTCTTCCCGTGTGCGCTGGGAGATGACGGTCGCAATCAGCACCTTGAACGGCTCGCCCAATTCCACCGCTCCTTTGCCGTGATACGTCTCGGCCAGGGTATCCATCACCTGCGGAATATGGGTTGTCCAGGGCAACCCTGTCGTTGGCGCTGTCATTGCAAAAATCCTCCTGATCGTTTCTTAGTCCTTGGGCCAGGGCCTCTTTCTCTAGTGTACCGCATCAGCAGGGGGCAGCGGCAGCGTGAACCAGAAGGTCGCGCCCGCGCCAGGGGCGCTTTGCACCCCAACATGGCCCTGGTGCGCTTCGATGATCGTCCGGCTGATATAGAGTCCCAGCCCCAGGCCAACGCCCGAGCCGCTGCGTACCTCGACGCCGGGCACGCGATGAAAACGTTCCCAGATGCGTTCCTGCTCCTCAAGCGACAAGCCAGGCCCGTGATCGCGCACCCAGAGGCGCGCGACATCTCCGGCGGTCTCCAGCCCAACCTCAACAGGCTGATCTTCGGCGGAATATTTAAGGGCATTCGTGAGATAGTTCGCCACCACCTGACTGATACGATCAGGGTCAACGGAAAGCAGCACGCGCTTTTCGCGCGGCAGAGCAAGCTGAATGCTGCGCTCTGGGGCGGCCTGGCGCTGTTCCTGAACAGCCTCGGTAATAACAGTGGTCAGGTCCATCATCTGGCGATGCATCACCAGCCTGCCCGTCTGAATACGCGAGACATCCAGCAAATCATTGACCAGACGATCTAACCGCCGCGCCTGCCGCTGGGTGAACACCACTTGTTCAAGCAAGGACATCAACTTCTGGAACAACGGCTCCGTCAAGTCGGCCTCCTCGCTCAGCAACCGTTCGTAGCGCCGTTGAAAGAGTTGCAGCCCCAGCAAGACCGAGGTCAGCGGGGTACGCAGTTCATGGCTTGCCATCCCCAGAAACTCGTCGATCTTTCGATACGCTTCGCGCAGCGCCAGCATGTTGGCCTGGGCCTCTTCGCGCTCCAAAAGCAGCCGCTCGCGCTCCAATACCAGCGCCGCCAGCAAGGCCGACCCTTCGGCCAGCGAAAGTTCCTCGGGTGTATAGGCATGGTCAGCCAACCCATAATCCAGAAACAGCGCTCCCACCAGATGCTCGTGCAGGCGCATCGGCACAATCAGCACCGAGCGCACCTCCCGATATATGATGAACTGCTCGCTCAAGGGTGGCTGCGTCATATCCCACAACTGCGTCTTGCCTTCGAGCAGGTTGGTATACAGTTCCGTATTTTTAGAAAATCCCTCAAAACGCCAGGGAGGCACTCCTTCCAAAGAGATGCCCACCGCTGCTACATGGTCCAGCACGTCGGCCTCCGGGTCAAACGAGAAAATGCCAAGATGCTCGCAGCCCAGAATCTGCGCCATCAATGTTGCCAGCCGTTGGGCAGTGGCGTTGACAGTAAGTCCCTGCTCCACCACAATGGTAGGTTCCTCGGGGGCCTGTACCAGTATTTGCGCAATTGACAGCAGGCCATTGAGCGCCTCGTGGGTGCGGCGCTCTAACTGGCGGCGTTCGGTCTCATCGCGGAAAGCGTTCACCGCGCCAACAATATGCCCTTCGGCGTCGCGTATAGGCGCAGCGCTGTTGTTAATCATGACCTCCCGCCCATCCAGCCTGCGCAAGATCAACTCGCTCGATTGATTGCCTGTCAGCACCTCGCCACGCAGCGCGCGCTGAACCGGCAGTTGATCTGCGGGGATGATCTGTCCCTGTTCGTCGCGCACCACCATCAACCTGCCCCAATCTGCCAGCGAGTGGCTAAAGTACTCTTGATCAGGGATGTCGCCTCCCAGGAAACGGCGAGCCGCCGCGTTAGCACGCAAAATATATCCCTGCGCATCAAAGGCCATCAATCCTTCATCCAATGCCTCGAAGATTGCTTCCAACTCGCTGGCGCGGGTGGATGTCTCTGCATGAGCGCGCCGTTCGGCGTCATCAAGGCGCGCGTGGTCGATCACCAGCGCAATGCGACTTGCCAGCATTTCAAGCAGGCGGGCATCATCTTGAGTAAAGTGATGTGGCAGTGCGGAAGTCATATGAATAACGCCAAGTACCCGCCCATCCACCAGCAGTGGCGCACCGATGCAGGAGCGATAACGCTCGCGGAAGTAGGGGTAAACGACATCGAAGGTCGAAAGATCGCCAACCAGCAGTGTCTCGCGCGTCAGGGCTACGCGGCCCGCCACGCCCCGGCCAAGCGGGATGCGCGTTTCCTGGGCAAGCTCAGGCTCCAGCCCACGCGCAGCACGTATCCTCAACGCCTGCCCGGTTTCATCCAGCAATAAAATAGCGCAATTTTCTATGGACAACGCCTCGCAGACGCGATCAAGCAGCGCCTGAAGCAGTTCATCCACGGTTTGATGGGTCAGCGCCATCTCGCTGATGAACTGCATGATATGCCAGCGCTCGGCTGCTTTCTCGGCTTCGGCACGCAAGGCTTCGGCCCGATGGCGCGCCCACTGCACCTGCATGGCAATCGCGCTGATGAATCCCCCAACCAGAACCAGGAGCAAATCATCAGTAATTAACGCGGCAATTTGCTTGACAATGGTGAAACGGGGCGCAATGTCGAAATAATCCAATAACACCACGCTGGTAAGCGTGGTCATCAGACAGGGAACAGCCCCCCAGGTGAAGGCCGCCAGTAAGATTGCCAGAATGGAGAGCACGCCCGCCATTTCAAAGGTGGGAAAGAAATGGAGCAGGAGCAAATCAACAGCAACCGCAGCCCCAGCCAGCAGCACGCCCGACACATAGCCCACAAGGGGATGGCGCCAGCGCTCTGGCAGCCAGAGTGGGGCGAAGGTATAGTTCCGCAACCAGCGGCGCAGCCCTAACCATGCCCTGCCAAGAGAACGGTGGAGCAGCGGTGGACCGCGTGGCTCCTGAGGATGCTCGTTTATGTCAACTCCCGCGTGTGGACGCGCGTTCGCAGAGGGTACTGGCGCGCGTTCTTTTGCAAGATGACAAAGATGTTTTCTTCTTGCACATGCGTAGCTAACTCCGTGGTGATAGTCCTCGCAGGCTCTATAGCCCCTCAACAGAAGCACCAGCAAAGCCAGGGCCAACAAACACCAGCGGCGAGCAGTCCTTTCGGATTGCTCGCCGCTGAAGCTGCGCGAAGACACGCCGGTTTACGATTTCCTGGACGCCTTGTTTCCAGCCACAAAACGCGAGGCAATCAGCCCCAGGACGGCCAACCCAAAAAAGAGGATCGCATGTGTTGGGCGCGTATCCGTGGCAACGCCATCGAATGTCAAGACATGATAGACCCCTGGAATCAGATAATACACCCCAATCAACGCGCACACCGCCGAAGCGACCAGTATCAGCACAACCAATTGTCGACTCGTCATCCCTCTTGTCCTTTCGGCATACTCCGTCAACGCATGCCTGGTATTTTGTGCCTACCATGGCAAAACTGCCAGATGAGCATATCACATGCCCGCAAACAGGAAAAGCGCCCATAGCCCTTTTGGGCTGCTTCTATCCCTGTGTGCCAGCAGGAAAAACTTGACGCATTTGCCTTGCTCCTCTAGAATGAGTATACCGGTTGTTTGGGCAAAACCAACTGAACGGCCTCCATCTCTTCTTCAGGAAGGTGACGCGCATGGCTGACCGCGTAGGGCAGCAGTTAGGCAATTATCGCCTTATCTCTCTGCTTGGGCAGGGCGGCTTTGCCGACGTCTATCTGGGCCAACACCTGCACCTGGACTCGCAGGCGGCCATCAAGATCATGCACACCCATCTGGCCCAGGAAGAATGGGAAGGCTTTCGCAAAGAGGCACGCATCGTCGCCGGGCTGATGCACCCGCATATCGTGCGCCTGCTGGATTTCGATGTAGAGGATGGCATCCCGTTTCTGGTAATGCAGTTTGCCCCCAATGGCACGCTGC
>Ga0209060_10000209_pt1 | contig 137641 bp, 121 predicted proteins | sample Coa_R1_8_FD_187155 | JGI IMG/M metagenome (GOLD analysis project Ga0209060, IMG submission 187155) | Surface soil microbial communities from Centralia Pennsylvania, which are recovering from an underground coalmine fire - Coalmine... | ecosystem: Environmental > Terrestrial > Soil >... | reverse complement strand
CCGGGCGCAGTCTGCGAAACCGCGAGCGGGCACCGCAGCTCGCTCCACCAATCGGTACGCCACCGGTTGACGCCCCTGATGAGCGAGCTTGAATCCCCCTGAAGCCATCGTCGGAATAATGTCAAGTTTCTCGCGTCACCGACGAGCCAACTATTGATTCTGCGGGGTTTTTTCTTCTTCACCCCACTGGCTTATTTTTTGGATTCGCGTCCACTCGGCCTATTCTGCGAATCATTGTGGTAAATCAATGAGTTGGCTGTGTCGAAGGGCGATGCTTGTGTGCAGCGTGTAGCCCGGATTGAGCGCGCCAGACTGATCGCGGGCGTCAAGCCCACTTTCGCCCGTGCGCTCGACTGTGGTTGCCGGATTGCCCGCGCAATGTTCGCGCGGCGCGCGGCGACGTTCGTGCGCGCTCAGGCGGCGTGCGTCTGCGCGGGATTCGGCATCGCGAAGGATGTCAAATCATGTCGGAGTCGGAGCCGAAGCCGCGATTATTGAACTTGCCGCACCCTACGATCGCCATTCCAGTCCGACGCTGCCAAGCACTCCAGCAGATTCTGCTTGTCCATTGGCGATGTCGTAATACTCGACCGCGCCATTGTTCGAGTTGCGCGACAGCATATCGCTCGTGCCGTCGCCGTTGACATCGCCGAAGCCCAACAGCTGCCATTCGCTGCCGACCGCCGCGATTTGATTATCATGGCAAGCGCAATTTCAAAATCACGATTTGCCGGTTGGCAAACCCGCGAAAAGTGAGCGCGCAGGCGCTCGAAGCGAGAGTTCGATTTGGTTCCGGTAATAGAGATTTTCAGGCACAAGATCTCGTGGGTAGAAGTCATTATTGCTAAGATAGTCGTTGGCAACTTTTCGGCTATTGTCCGTTTGCCCAAGATCGAACAGGGTGTTGATATAATAATAACTGATCATTCCATTGATGCTGCAAGACAAATTTGTTGCTTGAGTAAGCTGCACCAGCGGCTGGAAGGTGGCCAATGCGCGGTTTTTATTTCCACCGAATTGGGCGGGCAATTGGCAATCAATAATCCCGTTGAGTGCGGGGCATGTATAATAATAAATACTTGCGAATCCCAGTGCGTTAACGAAATTGACGTAAGCGTGCACCGTCTGCAGTTTGAAAAAGCCGTTCATATCCGCTTTCGCCCCGGCCCAGCCCAGCCAGCTTGCACCGCTCAGCAACGATGACATTGCCACCTGTTGCAGTTGAGATTGATTTAGTGAGCCCTTCAGCCTCCTAGCGAGCGCGTCAGTGTCCGTGGACGAAGTCACAGTTACATGAAAAAGCTGTGAAAGTATTTTTTCGCCATATGAAGAGGCAAAAGTGAAATAGTCTAGTTTTGCAGCGGTATCGTCTACAACCATGCCGAGAAAATTATTGGAAGCTGCCAGAAGTGTGAGGATTTCAAATAGTTGATCTTGTGGCGGGTTGTTGTCCAAAAGCCATTTTGCAATGCTTTCGCATTGTTTTGCATTGCTGAGGCCTGGTTCCTGATATCCGCGTTGATCCCAGAGCCTTTTGGCATCATCAATTGTACCCGGCGCTCCTGCCATAACAACATTCCTCCACCAACCGAGACATTGCGTTCGAGCAATTGCAGTGACACCATTTTCTACCAACGGGCAGTCGTGAGTCAACGTGAGAAAGGTGTCCACGTTCGGAGAAAGTGCTCATGACGAGAGCCTGCCTCCGCAGTCCGATGGCTCACTCGAATTCCGACAGTGTTGGCGGCGGACTAGTCAGAGTCATGGTGCTTGCAGAAAACGGAATGGCCGCCGCCTTTTGGATTTAACGTTTCGCGCATTCGGCAGGGCGCGGCAATTTCACGGATGCCGTGCCGCAACCGAAGACTAACGGTTCGACAGCCGAGAGCAGGCCGCGCTGCTAGGCGGGGCGCTCGCTAAAACCTCACAACTGATGTCGTCCGATAAAAGCTACTTCGCTCTGCTCGACGCGTGGCAGCCAATAAGGAATTTGGCGCTAATTGGTTGCGCCTCCTGTTGCCGGCCTGGGCAACCCAAGCTGCGCCGCAAGACCAGCATTCCGTTTTGACGTCCACAGAAAGCTGTCCAAGTAGAAATGATGCAGAACCACCGTAAGAGGGACGATGCCAACCAGGACCAATTCGAGGTTAGCCAGCACAGCGCCGGCGACGAACAGAATGGCGAAGTAAGCCGGCACGAACTGCGGCTCCAACAAACGCTGCAATGGACGGCGCTGAACCGCCGACGCTTGTTCGGCCGCGCGCCCACGATTTCGCGCAAGACAAATGACATGATATTGCAAGCTGTGCACCGTCGCAGCGATCAAAATTAAGGCATAGAGATCGCTTACCAACAGATAGGAAGCATTATATGACGCGACCGCGAGTAAATAGGTGAATTGCGCGGGCCGCGGCAACGGATCTCGGTTTTGTGCATAAAGGCGAATCTGTTCAAAAACGTAAGCGGCAACGCAAATGCCGGCAATGCAATAAACCACTATCACGGTAAAATATGGAGTTGGGATCGAAGGCAGCGCCAGATTCGAGAACGGTAGTCTGTTGCCGAATATCACATAATCGGAGAACTGCATGCCCTCATGGAGCCGGTAGTAAAACGGTGCAAAACAAGCGGCGAACAGTGAATATTTGACCATAGTGCGGCCGGCGCGATAGCCTGCTTTCGCTGCATAGATATTGATCATTCCGTAATGCTGCTTCATGACGTGAAAGAATTGCCAGAAAATCCATATCAGCAACAGCAGCAGCAAGTGGCCGCTAAACGCCAATCCGGCAACAACCGCTGCAACGACAGCGAGACTGATCAAGTAATGACGTCCGTGTAATTCTCGTTCGCTGGGATCGAGCCAGACCCTGGCCGACGAGTGCAACACGTGAGGCATGTCGGAAAGGACTGCGAAGAGAGTGGCGGCCAGCAAAAAACCCGTGTCGGTCCGCCAAAGCAGATAGAACAGCACGGAAAGAATCGCCCCGCCGCCGAGCACGAAATCAACATCAGCGATTTGATTCAGCAGAAATTGGTCGCCAGCCTTTGCCGCAGCCGAAGCGCTGCCGAACATCCCTGCAGGCACGCGCATATCGCTCACCTTATGCTGAAATGCCTCGGCAATTCCCCGGATCGTCCGCTCCGAATTTTAACCTTCTCGTGCTGGTACCGGGCCGACACGCACTGCGCGTTATGCGATAGATACGCATAATAACAATGACCGCGTGAATCGGCCTTGTCAAGCGGGCTTTCAGACGTCGGAAGCGAATTCATAATGGGCAATACATGTCCGCGGGGTTCGAACATGTAGCGTTTACGGACGAGTCTTCAGATCGCGATCCGAATCTTTCGTCGTGCCCGATTGGCCAACGATGCCATAATTGATTATGCGGATCGCCTCCGTCATATTCGGTCTCGGCTCGATCGCAAGAAAAGCGATCACGTCAACCCCGGCTGACAGCTGCGCTAAGCGCCAGAAACGTCGCCCGCAGGTGCAATCGAGGGCCAATCCTTGCATGTTGGAAACGGCGAGCACGACGGACAACGGATCGCCTTGGAAGCCAACTCCGCTGGCCTTGAGTACGGCTTCTTTCGCGACCCATAAGCGAAGGCGCTCATAGTCCGACGCATCCACGAGACGCGCCCGCTCAGTTGGCGTAGCAAAAATCTTCAGCATTTGTGGGCTTACTGAACGCGTTGCGATTTCAGCATCGATTCCGGTCCTGTTGGTGTCCGAGACAGAAATCAAAGCCACGCCGTCGCAATGCGTCAAACTGAAATCGACCGTACCATCTGGTATCGAGGGCCGGCCCGCTGCTCCGTAACGATATGCGATGGTGTGCGGATGCCGTTCGATAGTGCGCCCCAGAATATCGCGGAGTGCAGTATGGGCGGCAGCAAAACGAGAACCTTGAGGCGCTGCTGCAAAGGCTGAATAGCGGCGCCGTTCCTGCGGATCGAGCCACGCAATCCGATCGGCGGTTGCGAGGCGCGGGTCATCGAGATCAACCCGCCAAACCGTCACCGCCATCATCATCACCATTTCGGCAGCAAAGGTTTCCGTCAGCGACGTCTACCGTTCTGGGGCCTCGCACGCGCACCTAACGTCGCGCGCAGCTGCTGACATGAGGTTTGTCGTCCGAAAGTACTTTCATTTGCATCCTGGTCGCCGCTCATCTCTCGTTTCATGAGAGGCCGCTTCTCGCGTCTCGCCGTATCTGCGCCGGGTTGCATCTGTGCGAACCTTCCGCCGGTGGCACACGCCCAGGCGCGCGTTTTAAGAATTGTTGAGATCCTCGTCCAAATCCCCCTGCGTGCCGCTGCCACCTTCGGCAAGATGCTGGGCAAGTTCGGCAATCGTAGGGAACTCCCAGGCCAATGAAGGTGAGAGCGATCGTCCGAGCAGATCTTCGAGGCGACCGGAGAGTTGAACGGCCAGCAGCGAATCCAATCCGTAATCGACAAACTCGCGGTCGCGCTGGATCTCGGCCTTCGCGACGCCACCGCTTCGGGCAAGCCAGTCGGTAAGCCAGGTCTCGAGTTCGTCAATGCCCATCGTTTGCTTGGATTGCACGTCAGCCTCGTTTGTAGCGGGTTTCGGCGGGTGTCCTGAAAGCTCGGTTGCTCGGAGATTTGGCCTTCCTCAGGCGCCGGGAACGATCGAGCCGATCGACGCCGTCGGGCGTCGCTGCGCCACCGTTTCGGCGCTCGGCCGAACGACATCCCAAATCACCTTGGTTGCGGCCAAGCTGCTGATGACGTACCCCGTGAGATCAGGCTCCCACCATCGAAAAGCGTGTCTGGCGGCAGCCGGAAACGCATGGTGATTGTTCTGCAGGCCCTCGCCGAAAGCCAACAGCGCGACCCAGAAGTTGTTCGCGCTGTGATCGTGCGTAACGAACGGGCGGCTTCCGTACATGTGGCTGACAGAGCCCACCGCCCAGCTCGCGTGATGCACGACGAACAGGCGGACCGGCCCCGCCCACAGGAACGTTTCCAGCATGCCATACCAGCTTCGCGTAAGACCCGCGGCCACGACGGCCGGCAAAGCCAAGCCAAGGCCGGCCCACATCAGATATCGCAGCTGAGTGCGGAAGACCAACGGATCGCGAATAATGTCCGGCGCAAAGCGAACGGCATTGGTTACTTCGGCCGCGAACATCCAGCCGATGTGCGAGTGCCAGAGTCCGCGCCACCAGCCGAGTGGTGAGAGGCCGTCCATATGCGGCGAATGCGGGTCATCGGGCGTGTCGCTGAACTGGTGGTGGCGTCGATGGGTCGATACCCAGTAGAGCAGCGAGCCCTGAAGCGCCATGGAACCGAGAATGATGAACGCCACGCGCATTGGCGGACTGGTGCGAAACGAGCGATGGGCGAAATAGCGGTGGAAGCCGAGCGTGACGCCAAGTGTCGTCAGCACATACGCGATTGCGAACATCACAAGCGCAAGCCAGCTGACGCCATAGTCGACGGCGAGCCAAACTGCAGCAATCGTTCCGAGCAGCGGCACAATCACAACCGCACCTGCCATCGCCACAAATACGCGCCGCGTCGACGCCGGCGAAACGAGCGTGTTAGCCCTACGACCGGCGCCCGTCCCGCCCGGGCGTGCCCCCGCCGGCGTCGCACAACGCCCGGCGATGCCGCCTCGATCAAGCTGGCTCATGCTGGCTTCTCCGTGGCGGCCGTGACAGCGGCGACTGCACATCCCACACCAGACTTGCCTTGGCCGCCAAGCGAATAAGCCAAGCCGACGGGTCGATCTGCCACCATCTGAAATCGTTGAATGCCGAACGTGGAAACGCATGATGATTGTTGTGCCATGAGCCACCGAGCGTCAGCAGCGCAAGCGGTGCAAGGTTGCGGCTGGCGTCATCGGTGTCATGGCCGCGAGTGCCAAATAGATGACACATCGAGTTGATACTCCAGGTCGCGTGGTGGGCGATAAAGATGCGGACCAGTCCGCCCCACAGGAACCCGTCGAATGCACCTCGCGCGCCGTGAAACATGAATCCGATCGCTGAGGGCAAAAGAAGTCCGAGGGCTACCCAGAGAAAGTAAAAGCGTTGCGCGAACATTGTCGTGCGATCGCGGATGAGATCGGGGCAAATTCGGCCCATTTCGAGTGTTTGCGGTTCAAACAGCCAACCCATATGCGCCCGGATAAATCCGGCCAGTCCCGGCTTAAGCGGGCCGTGGGGGTCATCCTCGGTGTCGGCGACGGCGTGATGGCGGCGATGCGTCGCCGCCCAGAACAGAACGGGGCCCTCGCCGGCGATCGAGCCCAGGAAAGCCAGGATAAACCTCAGCGCCGGTCCGCATTTGAAGGACCGATGCGAAAAGTATCGATGAAATCCGATCTCCAACCCGATCACGCTGGCAAAGTAGAAACACCCGAACAATGCCAGCGCGACGAGGCTGATCGTGCCTTCGTGCGAAACCATGGCGAACGCGCAAATCACACCCGCGGTCGGAACAGCTATCATGGTGGTGGCAAAGCGCCGCTGCACCAGGACGCGTTTGGCGTGCGGCAGAGTTGCATCTATAGCGACCATTTGCCCATCCCAATCGAGTCTCGTGCTGAGAGAAACTGCGAGCGGCATAAATGCCGGCGAATTTTGCCGCTCGAAGTTCGCGGCATTTCGCCTGGGCCAACGAATACGACCTCATGAACTGATACGCCGTGGCTGCGCACCACCGCCGCGCTAATGGCAGCTCGAATGGCCGGAATTTCATCGCAAATGCGCTTCGGGTGTGTGCGCAGTTCAACCGCCACGACCAAGCGCTCGCTGCCGTCGATTTCGGCGGCAAAGGCCGCGTGCGCGCTATGGCGCAAGCGATCATGGGTGATCGCGCAAGTGGTCGCCTCGATGTCCTCGGGGTGCAGATTGCGGCCGCTGACAATGACCAGTTCTTTCAACCGCCCCGTGACCGTAAGCTCTCCGCCGTTCACGATGCCCAGATCACCGGTCCGCAGGTAAGGGCCCCGTCCGTCGGCGAGGTAGGCGGCGAACACCGCCTCTGATTCCACCGGCTTCTTCCAATAGCCGGTGGCGATACTAGGACCCCTGACCCAGATCTCGCCCTCCTGTCCGTCGGCGCATGGTACCCGTTGTTGCGGTTCGACGATTGTCACCTCGTGCCCCGCGATTGCGTGACCGCAAGTCACTCGCGCCGAGCCCGCGCCGCGTTCCGCCGCACCTTGAATCGGCCCCTTGCCGCTGGCTCGGCCGGTCACCATCAACGTGGCCTCAGCCAACCCGTAGCACGGCGCGAACGAAGTCGGCCGAAAGCCGCAAGGCGCAAACGCTCGCGCAAATCGTTCCAGCACGTCAAATCGGATCGGCTCTGCTCCAACGAAGGCGCAGTCCCACGTCGTCAGATCAAGCTCGCGCCGCTGCGTTTCGTCGATCGACATCAGGCAGTTTTCAAAAGCGAACGGCGGGCCTCCGCTGATCGTCGCCGCCGTGCGGTGGATGGCCTTGAGCCAGCGCATCGGCCGCTGCATGGCGTGGACGGGCGACAGGACAACCGTCGAGCAGTCCGAGTAGACCGGCTGCAAGGTGCCCGCGATCAATCCCATGTCGTGAAACGGCGGCAGCCAAGTCACACCGCGCGAATGGCTGCCGATGCTAAACCTTTGTACCGCGGCCTCGAGATTATCGATGATGTTGCCGTGCGTTATCATCACCCCCTTGGGGTGCCCGGTCGATCCCGAGGTGTATTGCAGCAGGGCGAGGCTATCGGTTCCGGGCAACGCTCCGTCCCATGCATCGTTCCCGGAGCAGAGATCGTCATCGACAACGAGGCGCTGCACGCGCCCGAGCGCGCCGTCAAATTCGGCTCGAACCGCCGAGCGGTGCTCCGGCTCGAAATCGGCAAGCATGACTGCTGCATGACAGTCCTGACAGATGGCCGAAATCGCATCGGAATGACGGCCCGGGCGCGGAGAAAAAGCGGGCACGGCGACAAGCCGAGCGAAAAAACAGGCAAACAGCGCCACTATGTAGCGAAGCCCGGGCTGCAGCACGATCAACACACGGTCGCCGGGCCGCGCCCGACGAGCAAGAGCCGCCGCCAAGCTTTGCGCTTTGCGGTCGAGCATCCCATAGCTCATCGAATCTTCGTGCAGTTCACCGTCGCGGAGGTACCTGAACAGCAGCTTTTCGTTTTGATGGTGAGCGCGGTGCTTGAGCACCTCGACAATCGAAGCTGCATGCCGCTTGAACGTCATGCCTGTCGAGCCTCCGTCGGGGGAGAATTGTACCTTACGTCTTCAGGTTGTGTCAACCCCAGAGTCGGGAGCGCCGTGCACGGCGCTCGCGCCGCGCTGGCGGCTGCTTCAACGAAAGATTCAGCGCGCTGCGGAAACTGCCCCAACGCGATAGCGGATCAACTTGGGTAATGTCTTCTGAAGCAGATTCTGATACCCGCCAAGCGACGCGCACACTTGCTCGAGAGCTGCGATGAAATAATCAATATTCTCGCGCCGCACGGTCAGCGGCGGATAAATTCGCAGCAGATATTCATCGGTCAAACTTGGCGGGACGATGATCCCGTGATCGTTGAGAAACCTGGCTGCGATAAATGCGGTGACGATCTTGGGCGAGATAGCATCAATGATCGCCCGTGAAGGCGGACCGAGCGGGTTCCAGTTGGCAAGGTCGAACACCAGCCCGATCATCAAGCCACGGCCTCTGATTTCCTTGATGACAGGGTATTTTTCCTTCAACTGACGAAGCCGCGCAAAGAAATATTCGCTCTGCTCCCGGCAATTTTCGATGACGTGCTCATTGATCAGGGCCTCGATGGCCGCCATTCCCGCCACGCAGGCAAGCGTGTTTCCGCTGAACGTCGAGCTGTGAAGAACGAATTTCTTCAGCGTCCCGTAAGCCTTGGTCCAAATCTCCGGCGAAGTCGTACATGCTGACAGCGGCATCACGCCGCCGCCGAAGGATTTGGATGTCAGAAGAATGTCGGGTACCGTGTTGCTGAATTCAAATGCAAAGGTGTCGCCGGTTCTGCCGAACCCGGTTTGGACTTCGTCGAACACCAGCAGAGTGCCATAGCGATTGCAGAGCTCGCGGGCCTGGGGCAAGTAGTCGGGATCGGGCACCCGAACGCCGCCCTGACCCTGGATCGGCTCGAGGAACAAAGCGGCAAACTCGCCGCACGCGAGGCGCGCGCGAAGCGCGGCTATGTCGTTGTAGGCGACGTGCTCCACCCCTGCGGCCAACGGCTCGAATGGAGCCCGATATTGCTCCATCCCGGTGAGCGTAAGAGCACCCAGGGTGCGGCCATGATAACTGTTGTGCGCCGCTAAAAATCGCTTTCGGCCGGTCGCGATGCGCGCCATCTTGATCGCTGCTTCGACCGCCTCAGAGCCGCTGTTCATGAAATACGAGACGCTCAAATCTTCGGGAAGCAGCGCGGAAAGATTGTGCGCCAGAGCCACCATGACCGCCGAAGGGGACAATTGATGGATCATCGGCAACGAGCGGTCGAGCGCCCGGCGCAGCGCGCCGACGACCCGAGGATGATTGTGACCTAAATTCAAACATCCGAAGCCGTTGAAAAAATCATAGTAGCGCCGGCCGCTATCATCCCACAGGAATGTGCCTTCCGCCTTGACGTAATTACGTAACAATCCGAATGGCGCCGCCGTTTGGGCCAACACGCTGTTGACATGCCTGGAGTACAAATTCACCACCTGCTCGCGATCGAGCGCCAGCGCATCGTCTAACGACAACAGCGGTTTGCGCGGCTTCGTAGTCATGAGGTGCCCCCTGATCCTACCGATTCAACCCAGCCGTCGATGTCTCCCGCCACGTCGTAGCGGTCGCATTCGAATACCAGAGCGTGATCTGCGTCGGGATAGACCAGCTCTGTGTAGTCGGCTGGCGCGAAGAGGCCTCTTAACAGCCGGCTGTTATGCCGATTATGGCAAATTTGATCACGTCCTGCGATCAGATGCAGCAGCGGAACGGCCACGGCCGACCCGCGGCCGAAAAGCAAGCGATCGATCTTCCAGGACTGTAACAGCATGCGTGCGGTCACTCTCGAAATCCGCTGCCGATCCGACCGGATGAACTGAAGCGGTATCGCGCGCGTGGTGAACGACTCGTCTGCCGCAGTGGGCGTGCGAACCAGTGTCGACGGATGCAAGCAAGCAGCAGCAGCGATGTATAACCGCGTCAGCAAGGAATAGGGCTTGCGCAGACGAAAGCCTGGCGCCATGACGATGATGGCACGGAAATCGCCGGGATAGCGCCTCGCATGAGCTAATGCGCACCGCGCCCCCCAGGAGAATCCCAGCACATACGCCGGCAGCTGCTCGCCGATATGGCGCGACACCGCCCGCACATGGTCGGCGAGGACGGCAAAGTCGATCATATCGCCGCGGCGTCCGCCGCTTAGCCCGGACCCGGGGCGGTCTACGGCGGCGACTAAATATCCTTTGGCGGCAAGGCGCGGACCGAGATTGGAAAACCAGGCGCTGTTGCTCTCGAGTCCATGGATGAGAATCATTTGCGCCTTGGCCACGGACGGCCGCCAAACGAGCGCATGGAGACGGACGCCGCCGCTATCGAGAAAAACGTGCCGGCCGTTCAGATCACCCCCATCATAAATCGTAGCGGCGCCAAGAGAGCTGGTATTTTTCGATCCGTTCTTGACACACATGGACGCCGAGACCGAAGCCATCAAGTTTTGCTCCTATGCCGCCTCTGCCGAAGCGTACCGAAGGGCGCGTGATATCCTCGACCAGCAACAAATCGCCAAAGGAGCCCTCGATCGCCTGCGGTCGAGTCATGAGGGCCAGGTGGCGTCCAGCCGCTGCCAAAACGCCGGTCTCGCCGACCAAGGCGCCGATATGGTAGCGCAGCTGGTGCGCGACGGCCAAGTCGTGCATGGCCAGCGCGCGCGCGAGGCCTCCGACCTTGCCGATGCGAACATTGAACCCGTCGCACAGATTGTCGCGGATTGCAGCCTCCGCGTCGCTTATCGTGCAAACGGTCTCGTCGGCTATGATATCCGCGTTACATTCGCGCGTTACGTACGCTAAGCCCGTTCGGTCGTCGCGCGCGGTCGGCTGCTCGACGAAATCCACGTCGAATTCCGCCAATTCGGCAATGTGCGCCACCGCGTCTTTCGCTGACCACGCCGCATTGGCATCCAATCCGATGGCGACATCCGGCCCGAGCACCGCACGGCTCTGCCGTACCGCATCCTTGTCTCGGGCTCCGAAGCCCACCTTGACTTTCACCCTTTGGAGTCCGGCAGCTGCCATGCGGCGAAGAAATTGGCCGCGGACCATGCGGTTGACATTGCCCAATACGCCGGAATAGCGGCTATCCGGATATTGCGGGCGATCGAACATTTCCGCGACCGTCAGCCCCAACGCCTTACCGAAGGCGTCGATCAGAGCTAGCTCCACCAAACATCCCCGAGCGCCGGCCGGCAGTCCATTGTCAACGTTCCGGATAAAATGAATGAAGGCATCCTTCTCTGCGATGCGAAGACCGGCGAGAGCGGCTAAACTCTGTTCCTGGAATCGCAGGCAGACCTCGTCCGCGCTCTCGCCCGTCACATATGGGCGAGCCAAACATTCGCCGTAGCCAACGTCTCCGCTGTCCAGCAAAAGCCGCAGCACGACGTTGTCCGAGCGACCACGTTCGGCAGCAGCATGGCTGAAAACGAAATTGAACGGTATGGAAATTTCGTAGAGATCCGCGCGCACCACTCTCATGGATGGCTCCGCGTTGCTCTGAATTCGTCAGCGGACCGATTCGACAGAATTTGGTGGAACAGCGCGTCCGGGTTGAGGTGTTTGAACTTTATTTGCGCCGCACGTTTGGCAATGTGAGCTGCGCGGCTATATTCGGCGAAAAAACCGCAGCGGAGAAATGCAATCCGGATCGGATCTAGTCGCCGTGACGCCCGTTTGGCCGCATATTCCACGTTCAGATCGCACAACGTCCGATCCAGCGTTCTTGCAAGCTCTTCGATTTTCACGCCATCCGGACGTTCATCGCGGGTTTCCAGATAAAGTTGATAATATGGCGGCTTGTCAAACACCGGGACCGCGCAAAAATAAGCAATGTCGAACACCCCAAAGCCTGCAGACGACCTGACTGCGTCGATCACTTGGGTTTCCGTGAGTTTTTCGCCGGTGAAGGAAAACGTATTCGTCCCCTTCTGAATGAACTGCAGTACCGGAGTTTTCTTGACGAAGCCTCGCACCTCGAGAATGTCATCGATGTGATAGCGGTATAATCCGCCCGATGTCGTCAGAAAAATGTGATAGCGCTTGCCGAGCTCCAGCTCGTCGCATAGCAATAGCTCATGGGCGGCGCCGGGGCGGTGTGCATCGATGTCCGCCTCCTCACAGAACTCGAAAAAATGGCCGGTGATGGCCAAGGCCTCGACCCCGAATTCGGCGAGTCGAAAGGTGCCGAGCCCTTCGCTGGCGGCGTAACCGAGATTGTACGCTGCGACGTTATCGAAAGTTTTCGACAATTCAGGAAGGTACAGCGCTGCGGAGGCGTCGCGCCAACACACCACTGCTTGCAAATTCGGCCACACTCGGCAGGGCGGCAGACTGCCACCGCTCGATTCGAGTATCTGCTTCAGACTATCGGCACGTCTGGGATTCGGCCGAAGCGGCCGCGATAAGCGACTGTGGAGATCGAGCTCGAGCGAGCGCTTAGCCGCAAGGGTGCCACGCGCGACGTCGTCAATCAGTTCGCTCGCATGCTCATTTAACTGGCTGGCCAGCAAGACGATCGTGCTGGGATTCGCCATGATAAGGAGTCGCAGGTCTTGCTCGAGGGCAAGACGCAGCAAAGTGTAATATCTGTCCGCGGCGTTCTTGATAGTGTAGACGTCGTACGGGATCGCAAAGATCTTCCTGATCAGCGCGTTTTGCGTGATGTAAGTCAAACCGGAGGCTGACCCGAACGGGACTCCGCAAGGCGTCCAGCCCTCTATCACAGGACTGACCATGGAGAGCACGGCGCCCGGCCGAAATACCTCCGGATGCTCCCGATACAAATAGTAGAACTGCAGCTTCGGCGCGTACTCTTTCCTGAAAGAACTTGTCACAGGAACCAATTTAGGCTCGGACGAGGTACCGCTCGTGATCAGGTATTGATAAGGCTTTTGCGACGTGAGAACGTTGTCTTCTCCGTTTATCATTCTTGTAATGTATGGTCGAAGCGATTCGTAATCGGCAATCGGCACCCTTTTCTGGAATTCCTTTATCTCTCGAATCCCGGAGAACCCATACTTGCGACCGTACTCCGTCGCGACATTTCGCCTCAAAATGCGTCGCAGCCTGCCGTGCTGAATCTCTCGCGGACGCGCCGTCGCGTTGACGAATCGTTTGTGTTGGACGCCGACCGTTAGAACCAAAACCCGACGAAGACATTCCGCCGCCGCAGCGCCGAGGTGTTTACCCATCGTTGCATAAGGGGTCATGCGATTTGCGGCAACGGCCTCTCCCTCGCAAGCATATCGGTGTAGCTTTCCAATGAACGAAGCACGACCGGCTTGCCGTCGATCACCGCGACCACGCCAGCTCGCGGGAAACCGAAATTGCCTTCGAAGGAGAGGAAATAAGCGCCGGAGTCCATGACAGCCAAAAGGTCGCCCTCGGCAACTTCCGGCATTGGTACATTACGGCAGACAAAATCCGCTGCATAACAGCCGGCGCCCACGACATTCATGGGGGTTGAAGCCGAACCGAAAGGATTCTTGCAGGCGAGAATCGCGTGATATTCGTGGAACGTCGGGAAGTTGACCGTAATCTGGCCGCCATTGGTCACGACGTAATCTCGATGTGCCGGCTTTTTCTTGCGCGCGAGTACGCGCAGCAACAGCAGTTGATTGGGGCTCACGAGACAGCGGCCGGGCTCGACAAGAATAGTTGGCAACGGCCAATTTCTGGCGCGGTAGGCATTCACGATAGGAACCGATACCGCCTGGGCAAAATCCTCAATCGTTGACGTGTCCTCGGGCGCAGCGCAGCCGGGCAGCCGGCCTAGACCATGGTAGAGAATGAATTCCAGCGCCGAGTATTCGCGCACCATCGGCGTGCCGAAGCCGCCCCCGACGTCGAGATAGCGCGATGATACGCCGGTCGTGTCGTAGAGCCGGCACGCGACTTCGCAAAGCCGAGTGCAGGCGCGTCGATAGTCCTCCGCGCGACGGATGTTGCTGCCGATGTGCATGTGAAGACCGCAAAAGCGGACAAACTGATTGTTTCGGCAGAATTCGGCGGCTTTGCTCAGTTCGTTTACCTCCATCCCGAACATGCTTTTTTTCCCCGCCGTAGCCGCTCCGGGGTTTACATCGCGCGGTACGAAACCGAGGTTCACGCGCAACAAGACATCGACGCAGCGCGACGACGTGCGAGCGATATCGTGCAACAAGGTTATTTCTTGCAGGGAATCGGCGACCACAAGCTTAACGTCGGCAGCCACGCAAGCGGCAAGAAAGTCCCGCGTTTTACCGGCACCATTGACTATTATTTCCTGGCCGGCCATCTGCGCAAGCCGCGCCAAGCGCAACTCGAACGGCGTGAACACTTCGGCGCCAAATCCGACATGTTTGAGCGCCTGCAGAACGCCGCAGACCGAGTTACATTTTGCAGCGAAGAAAGCCTCGACATGGCCCGGGTAACGTTGCTTGAACGCGCGAAGAAACTCCGATGCCTGGGTCTGTAATCTGTCGCAGTTGACCACATGCAGCGGCGTGCCGAACTGGTCTGCCAAATCCTCGGTGCTAACGCCGCCGATGGCAAGCACACCTTTTTCATCGAGATCAACGCCCCAGCAGGCGAGCGCCCGCTCAGCCATTGTACGCACGGCCTGACAATTCCTTCCTGTAAACAGCGTAGCGCTTTGCCGGCTGCACGCAGCCAAGCCGCCGCAGACCTGCGCGCATCGCGGCGTTTTGTTCATCTACCCACCCGGTGTGGTAGCCTTCATAACCGGCGGCGATTCCTGCCCTTAGGAGCTCCGTTGCGATCACTCTCGAGAGGCCCATGCCTTTGGCCTCGGGGCGCGAACAAAGAATGGCAACAACGACTGTCCTGATGCTCCGCAGCGATTTCTTCCATCTGAGCAAAGTACCAATGCGGAGTGAACCGCCGTCGCGGAGCAGAATTTCATTGAAATTCGGCAATGCAAGGCCAAGCCCGATTTCCCGTCCACCCTGCTGAACAAAAAAGCACACTCGCGGATCGACGATATGCACAAATGACGAGGTCTGGAACCGGAACACATCCTCCGCAATTGCGACGACCTCTCGGTTCTTCGCGAAGGCGGCGTTGAAAAGGTCCAGTAACAATGCTCGTTCTTTGGTTATTTGCGATAAATCCAGCTGGCGGATCGTTAGGCCGTTCTTCGCGCAAATCCGGTCCGACTCGGCAACAAGGGCGGGCATCCTGTCCAGCACGTCGACAGCGTTTTGATGATACGATACGGCCGACCACGCGCGTCGATACCCAGCCGCCACGATAAAATCCTCATAAAACGGCGGATTGTACGTCTGCAATAGTGCGGGCGGTTCATCAAAGCCGTCGACGAGAAGCCCCATGTCTTGAGTGGGAGCGTAGCTGTAAGGGCCCATGATCGATTGCATGCCGCGCTCGGCGAGCCAGCGTTCCGCCTCCGCGAGCAGCGATTTGACGACATCGGGATTCGGTACCGACTCGAGGAAGCCGAAAAAACCGACCTGGCTGCCCATTCGCTCGTTATAAGCGGGATAGATACAGGCAGCGACGCGTCCGATTGCGGCGCGCGTGTCTCGTGCAAGAAAATGTTCGATCTGAGCGTGTTTGAAGAACGGATTTGTCTTGGGATCCGCGACTTGCCTGGCCTCGCGTCGCAGCGGCCCGACCCAAAGCGGATTATTCTTGTAGAGTTGCCACGGCAGCCCGACAAACTGCGCGCGATCTTTTCGAGTGCGCACCGGCGCCACGACCAAGCTGGCCGCTGCGCGGCATTCTCCAAACGCCGCACTCGCTTTTTGCCATTTCAGCTCTTTGAGCATCGTCAAGACGCACGAAGTCCCTTCGAAAACAACGCGCCAAGGCACTGAAACAGACCCGCGCGAGACATCGTCCCGTACGTCTCCGGCATTGCCGCGGTCAGCCGTCGATAGGCGCGCGGCAAATCATGATAAGGAATACTCGGAAAACAATGGTGGATCGCATGGTAACGCAGACCCACCGGAGCCCAGAGCTCGGCCCAAAATCCGTTTGGCACGTCGATCGAGTCGGCAACCTGGCGCATTCGCTCCATCGGCTGGCCTGCGCTTTCATAGCCGTGGGCGGCGAGGGTCCGAAGCCCGTTGATGAAATTGACCAGCGCAGTGACGATCAGCCAGATCACTGCGGTCGGAAACAACAGATGCCCGCTCTGGAGCGCCGGAATTGCCACGAGCCAGTATAACAACAGCAATGAGCTATCGCGGCGGATAATATGTGCGGTCCGCGCGGTCGACTTGCGGCAGTAGTGCATATTCATGGTGATCGCCGACGCGTGTTTGACCAGCCAGGCCTCAAAACGAGGAATGACCAGCCCAATCGGCGTTAAAATTAGAAATCGCAGGCAGAGCACCAGCGGCGCAAACAGGTTGGCGAAGCAGAACCACGTTGTCAGCGCCGGCGACCGCGCAAATGGCAGATATTCGGGGTCGGCCTTTGTGCCATAGGTGCTCATGCGGTGGTGGTCGAAATGAACTTCGGCATAGGTGAACGACGGCAGCAGCAGCGGAAAGCCAACCAGCAGATTCCATGCCGCTTCGAACCAACGCAAACGCGTTCCGTTATGGCTGATCTCATGGATAAAGCATAATGCTCGATAAAGCAAAAGCGTCGCGACCGCGGTTGTAAGCAATTGTATGGCTGACCACGGCTGGCTGATGACCGCCCACGCGAATGATGCCCAACCCAATCCGGCGCTGCCAATGAGATCGCACCAGTAAATCGCCGGCCGCGGCGCGTGCAGATCGGCAAGCAGAGACTGCCTCGCGTGATACGACATGTCCGCCTCAGCGTTCTTGTGTCTGCGGAAGCGCTCGCGGAAGGACGCTCGAAGCAATAAGAAACTGGCCCGCAAAGTATGCTGCTTGCACCATTAGCACTGCGCCGGGTATTGGCGTGTGCCAACGATCAACAGCGAGGATGCTGTCGGAAAGAACAAAAAGGCAAATTCCCGCAGCCATGAATTCCGGGCTGCCGATGCGCCGCGAGGCGCGCAGGCTAGCGAGCGCGCCGGCGAGTACGAGAGACTCGATGGCACCGTAGAACAGTATCAATGGTGGCCAGGCGTCGGTAATGCCGGGGACGATGAGCGAGACCACGGCAAGGTAGAGCACCAGTGCAAACGTACCGGAAATCAGCAGGGAGCGCATACTGACGGTGCGCCAAGGCAAGCTTAAGCAATAACATAATTGGGCAAGTGTGAACACAACCGTACCTGCCGAGAATGAGGTTTCGAGAATAACTCCACCGCCAAGGGACGCGACGAGTCCAGCCATGCGCAGCCGGCGAACTGGCTGCATCGCATCGCTGGCCGCGACCGGGCCTAGCATGATCAAGAGCATCGCGATTGGCAGGCCCTTGATGCATTGGAACAAAAAGCGGTTGCCCCATTCAGCAATCGCTATGCACACCATCGAGCCGGCCGTATAGCAAATTGGCCAGTACGCCGAGGGGTGATTGGCAAAGCCCCGATGTGACTCGACCTCAGTCAGTGTAACACTCCGCTACCGAGAAAGCCGCTTTGCTCGAAGTGCGAGAGCATCTTTTCGACCGCCGTGCGCATCGCCTCGACCGGAATGTCCGACTTGAATAAAACCCGGCGCGTATTACTGTCGTCAATGAGCGGCATGCGAACGTGCTCTTCCTCCAGCTGCTGAATGAAGTCGATGAAAGGAAAGAGTGCGTTATTCTTGAGATCGCGCTGCAGAAAAAGCTTTTGCTTCCAAAGCTCGAACGGGATCGGACGAATCGGATAGCCGGCATTTTCCACGATTTCCAGCAATTCCGGCATCCGAATTGGTTGCGGATGTTTGATATGGAACGCGTGACCTATCGAGTCGGGGCGGCTTGCGATTTCAACGATAAGGCGCGCCGCCAAGTCGAGCGGCACAAGTTCCACCTCAGTTTCGAGATCTGGTGCGAAGCCAAGCTGTATACAGCCCTTGATCATACAGCCGATAAACTCATTGGGTTTCATCGCCAATCCCGGCTCGGAACTGCTGATGAGCATTCCCGGACGATAGACCGCGACCGGCAGACCCCGCGCCGCCGCCATCCTCACCAATTCGTCTGCTGCCCACTTCGATTGCTCATAGCCGTTCGGCAGACCGGAAGCATACCGAGGCGCCTCGTCCTCGAAGACGGTAACATCGTGCGGTCGATCTGCCGACATCAAGACTCCCAAAGTCGAGATAAAATGCAGTGGCTTTAGGTGATCGGTCGTGGCAAATTTCAACACTTCTTTCGTGCCGTTGACGTTCACCCCCTTCAATATCGAATAATTGTAGACGAAGTTCACAGCCGCGCCGCAATGAATGATCATGTCGATTTCGGCGGCCAAACGCCTATAAGTTTCCGCAGCCATACCGAAATTGTCCTGCTGCAGGTCGCCGGCAACGACGCGCACGCGCGCTTTGCCGGATGCCGGCATCTGCCGCCAAATTTTGGACCGGTAGAGACGGTCTTCAGCAGCGACGCCGTTATGGTTTCGGATAAGGCAGGTTACATTGGACTTGGAGCACTGCGTCAGGGCCGTGAGCAGGGCGGAGCCAAGGAATCCATTGGCTCCGGTGAGGAGAATATGCCCTGCAGGGTAACGCGGGGCGGCAATCGAGCCGGCGGCAATTGCCGGATCGAGCTGAAGGTCGCGTCGCCACTGCGGCTCCGGCCGAGAAACTCGCGTTCCTGACTGTCCGCGCAAAGAATCGATCAGGTCCGCCGTCGACGCAACGGTTGGATCTTGAAGCAAGGCAAGCGATATCGCCACTCCAAATTTCTCGTATACTGCCGAGACGAACTCTGCCAATTGCAACGAATCGCCGCCCAGATCGAAGAAGCCGTCGGTTCGTCCGATCGGGCTTGTGCGAAGAATATGCTGCCAGATGGACGAGACAAACCGCTCGGTAGCAGTCCTTGGCGCGACGTAGGATCCCGGTGCCCTGCGCTGTAGCTTGCGTCGCATCTCCGCCAAGACGGCTGTGCCGCTGCTGAGTTCCGTCGCAATACGATTCAGGACCGCTGGCGACTCGCGCTTCGTCGAATCACTGGAGGATGCCTCGTCGCCGGGTACGGTAGCGACGGTCTGATCAAGACGCGCTGCCGTCAATCGGCTGACCAAATCTTCGACCGCAAGCTTGTAACCTGGCTTGCCCAATTCGAGCGGCGAATTCCCGCACACCGAGGCGAAGAACGCCTGGACAGGCTTGTTGCGCGCTGTCGGCTTAAGGCGAATTTCGATTTGTGCCAAGCCGCGCTCCTTGGCAATGTCTGCACATCGCTCCAGCATGCGATGCTCGACTCGTTTGCCCAAGGCCCGGCAGCTCAAGACGAAATCCTCGAGCGCGCACGCGGCGCCATCCGTGGGCGCGCTTACCCGCAACATTCCGACAATCCCATAATCACCAAATTTGTCCGACAGCTTGATGCGTTCGCATATGTAAGCCGGGTCACGGCACCACTTGGCGAGTTCGCCTTCATTGCACCGCAGATTACTTGCATTGAATTGGTTTGTTCGAAGCGCAAGCTCGCTAACTCTCCCGAGCTCATCATCCTTTATCGGAGAGAAGTCGATGTGCACCGCCAATTGGTCGATGAAATCGTCCAACGAGAGCACCCGTTGCCTAAGCTTCGCGCGTTGCGTTTCCTCCCGATAGAGTTTGGTCCGATCTTCTACAGTCGATTGCCTGGCCTGGTCGAGTGCCCAATAATGTTCGAGATATGCCGGCCATTCGGCAGGATCGGCCGGCAGCTCCGGGACGAGTACGCTGGGACAGCGCGCCCGAACTTCCGCGCGTTCGGCGGCGGTATCGTCGAGAAACAGGAAACTGTCCAAGCCGAGGTTCAGCTCCTTGGCAAGCGCCGCGATATTCTCGGACTTCGGCAACCAATTTATGCGATAGGCAGCGATATCGTTCCAATTCAGCACCAGCGCCGACGCCTGCTGTTGAAAGACCTCGAAAACGGATTGCTCATCGTTCTTGCTGCACAAGCAGAGTAAGAAGCCGCTGTCGCGCAGCGATTTGAGCCGCCGCTGAACCGCGGCAAAAGCCGAGCCGACCGTCACGCCACACGGTCCGACTTCGCCACACTCCCCGCCCCAAAGCGTATTATCGCAGTCCACCACAATGACTTTCACTGGCGTCCGCCACTGCGCCATCAGAGCGCGGACCACCGCGGTGCCAAGCGCAGCAAAAAATGAGGGGCTAAATGGAATATGCCCCTCGTTGTCCTTCAGCGCAGCAAATACCGGATCGACGTGATAGAGCTCGCCGACACGGCTGAAGTCCAAAAAGCGCACGCCTGGGATGCCGGTGCAGGCGCTGCGAATCCGCTCCACATCTGTCGCGGCCGTCCGCGATTCCTCCGGGCAAATGCCGACGATGATCGGACCGCCACGCTGCGCTGCCTGACGAAGGGCGACGCCGAATTGCTCGACCAGCTCGCCGAAGGCCGTTTCGACCTTGCCTGGTCCGACGCAATCTGCCCGCAGGCGCTGGAGCCAATCGCGCGGCCGGAGCAGAATAATGCGATGTGCATCGATGGACGCATTGAGTGAGCTGGTTGGATCGACCAGCTGTTGAATGACTTGATCGTACGGCGCGAAGGATGCCGCACCGGATATCCCCAACTTGGCAAACCAGAACTGCAGCGATTCGGCGATCGGTTCGGCCGTGAAATTGCTGGCGATGCGCAGTTCGAAGCGTGCTGTCGGCGACGGCAACACCAACGAAAGTAAATTCGCAGCCAGTTCCTCTATAGTGCTATCCTCGGCAAAAAAGGAAAGCGGAATATGGATAGCGAGCTCCTGGGCGATTCGCACTCGCAGCACGGTCAAAGACAGCGAGTCGGCACCAAGCATTGCGAGCGACCGAGTGGGCGCGGCGATATCATGAGAAATGCCCAGCTCCGCAGCGGCGACAGCCGACAAATAGCTCACGATCAAATCGAGCCGCTTCTCAGGTGATTCCCTAAGCAGTCGCTCGCGATCCGGAATTTCGATTTGTGAACTGCCTGCGACTACATTGCCGAAAAACACGCGGCGTATTGTTTCTTTGCCGGCTTCGTCCAGAAACTGCGAACGGCAAATTTGCCGCTGCAATTTGCCGCTCGTTGTCCTCGGCAGCCGCCCCGTTGGAACGATTCCGACGGCGTACAGGCTCAGCTCATACTCCTGGCCTACGACCGCGCGCGCTGAATTTGCAAGCTGATCGACATAATCATCATCAAGCTCCTGGGCGCTTTCGATCACCACCACCGGCCGCTCTTCGCCGGCGATCTCAAGGGAAAACGCGCAACACTGCTGGGGCAGGAAACCCATTCGATTGGCGACGGTCGTTTCGATGTCATGCGGGTAGTAGTTGGTGCCGCGGACGATAATCAGGTCTTTGATGCGCCCTCTGACGAAGAGTTCGTCGTCTTTTACAAACCCGAGGTCGCCGGTGCGCAAGTAATTGTCCCGTCCGCCGGCCAAAGTTGCGTGGAAAGTGTCTTGCGTCAGCTCCGGCTCGTTCCAGTAACCACGTGCAGCCAACTTACTCGGCACCCAAATTTCTCCCACCTCACCTGGCGCGCACAGCCTGCGAGTTGCGGGGTTGACAATCGCGACATGACAGTCAGCCAACGTTGTCCCGCAGCTGATCACGCCCCGGGCGGTTTCTCCGGCGATCGCCTGCGCGCTGCAAACATCTGGATAGATCACGCGCGATGGATGCTTTGTGGTTCCGGTCACCAGGAGCGTTGCTTCAGCAAGTCCATAACAGGCTCGGAAAGCCGAGGCGTCAAAGCCGTAACGGCCAAACGCTTCGGAAAACCTCACCAGCGTACCGGGATCGACTGGCTCCGCCGCATTTGCCGCGATTCGCCAAGCTGTCAAATCGAGATCGCTCCAATGATTCCTTGCGGCGCGCTGCGCTGCCCACTCGTAACCCGAATTTGGCGCGACGGTGGTGGTGGCACGAAACCGAGACATCATCCTGAGCCACAGCAGCGGCTTCTGCGCAAATTCCGCGGGCGACATCAAATATGAGCGAAAACCCGCATAGATCGGCTGGATGATTGTCGCGACAAGGCCCATGTCATGAAACAGCGGCAGCCAGGTGACGGATACATCCTGATTAGTGTGTTGCATCATTACGCGCAGCCGTTCGGCGTTGCGCATAACGTCGCCGTGACTCACCATAACGCCCTTGGGCTGGCCCGTAGAACCCGAAGTGTATTGCAGGAATGCCAGGTCGTGCGGCTCGACGTCGGGCGGCACCCAGCGCTTATCGAGGTCGTCGGCGAAATCCTCGGTCAGCAGCCAGCGCAGCTCTACCGCCGCCCCGGCCTTTCCGGAACGCGTCACGGCGCGTTGAATCTCTCCCGACGAGCATATGATCTGGCTGCCGCAATTTCGGGCGATCGCGTCTAGGCGCGCAAGCGACCGTGGCCGCACCGGCGCCGGCGCCGGTACGGCGATCGCGCCGGCGTAAAAGCAGCCGAACAGCGCGCGAATATAGTCGATGCCGGCTTCATGCAGAATGAGCACAGGCTTTTGGTATTGGCCGAGTGCTTGCAGCTTGGCGGCGATGCTGCGTGCCGATCTGTCCAAGTCGCGGTAAGAGATTCGTTCGCGTTCGACGCCATTTGTCAGAAAAGAAAATGCGTCGCTGACGCTCTCCACAGCGCGCCGCCGCAAAACATCGATGATGGTATCAAGTGCCGGAGCGGCAGCGCAGATATTGTTCCGCTTGCCCTCAATCTCCTCAGCCAAATCGCTGGTTGCGCCCATAGGACCTCGCGATAAATGCCCACAACTCAAGCGTGATTAGCGAAGCACTTGTGGTTTTCGAAGTCGCCGCCCCACCGCGCGATCAAGTCAAGGCATGTGCCGAAATGCCGAGCACAAGCCCTTACTATCATGGGCTAGCTATGCAATGTCAACCCGCCTAGATTGTGAGGAATCTATATTTTGCCGAGCGCGGCAATTTAGAGCGGCGGCGCAAGAACCAATCGAGAAGCTACGCCGTTCCACAGATGTCTAAGGCAGGTGCCGCCAAACTAGCGCCGCCATGATGAGCAGAAGCAGCTCGACGGCGAAGACGATATGGCTCAATTTGACGGCAGCCACGATGGTAAAATCCGTAGCGCCCAGAAAAAGCACGGCGACGGATAACATGAGGATGGAAATCGACAGCAACTGGAACCTTGCGTTCGCCTGACGTTGTTCGGATTGCTGCTCGTGGACCTTGACCGGCAGGATCAAACGTTCGTCGGCTAGATCGGACAAGATATTGGTCAAATTACCGGGACCATTGCGCACCAGGGAAAGTATGTCCGTTAGCAAACCGCGATAATTTTCAGGTGTCAGCAGCCTGAGATATTCAAAGTTCCGAAAAATCTCGAAAAATTCCGCACCGACACCCCGCAGGTCGGCATTTCCGCCAAGTTTTTGCGCGACTGTCTCGGCAGTCAATAGGGCTCGATACAGCGCCAGCACGTTGGTCGGAATGCGCAGCCTACGATGGCGGGCCGCTCGCATCAGTCCGGTCATATAATCGTAGACCGGACGCACAAACTCCTGTTGCTCGAGGGGCAAATCCTCGTCGCGAGACCAGCGCTGGGTGAGAGCGAGGAAATCGCGGCGGAACATCTCCACGTCGCTTCGGGCATCGGTTTCCAGGATGGCCAGCAGCGCGCGATAGATGCCGTCAACATCGTTGCTGTACAGCGCCGTTAAATACTCCAATTGCCGCCGACGAATCGGCGGCGTCAACACTTCGACCAACCCGAAATCGACGAAACCGACGACGTCCTCTGCCATCGCCAGAAGATTGCCGGGATGGGGATCGGCGTGAAAGAATTCGAAAAAGAAAATTTGCTCGAGCACACTCCAAATAAGGTTAGCCGCCAACCGATCAGGATCGATCCGCATTGCTGCGGGGGCGCCGATCTGAGCAGGGTCGCCACCGCGCAGCAGCCGACTGAATGGAGTGCCGGGCAGAAACTCGGTGGTGACGATACGGCCGCTGGACAGCGAAGGAAATGGTTCCGGGATACGCATCCGCGAATGACCAATTGCCATATCGTGCAATCGCTGGACATTGGCCAGTTCACGCCGAAAATCGAGTTCGTCGATCATCCATCTGCGGATCTCGGCGATCAGTTCGGTCGCAGATAAGATCTTGATCAGCCCGGTGCGATCCAGCCAGCGCGCAATCCGCGCAGCGCGGCCGAGCGCGCGCTCGATTTGATCACGCACCCCCGGGCGTTGGATTTTGACGGCTAGTCTTCGGCCATCCGGCAAGTACGCTTCGTGGACCTGGGCGAGCGATCCTGCCGCGACGGGCACCGGATTGAACTCTGCGAACATCTCATCGGCGTGTTGACCTAGATCCTCCTTGAAAATGGCCAATGCGGTCGTTGAAGAAAACGCCGGTACGCGATCGACCAGTATCAGCAGTTCATCACAATATTCCGGTGGCAGAAGGTCGGGACGCAGCGACAAATATTGCCCGATTTTTACGAAAATCGGGCCTTGTCTGATCAACCAGCGCCTCAGTCGTTGAGGGCCAACGCCGGTTGCCGCCGATCGCGACGTGACAATCGAATCAGCATTCATAGGCGTGACCAAAGCTGGCGCGCATGCAAGTCCCCGAAAGCCGGCTTCCGAACCAACTTTGTCAATGCTACCATCACATTGTGAGAAGCGCCATGAGTGTCGATTGGGCGGTCGATCTGCGTCGCTTGCTGAAATTTATCGGCTTGCTCGCCAGCTATGGGATTCGCACCGAGGCCGGCAAGCTGCTTGGGCTTGAAGGAGCGCGATGGGCGGTGGCCTTCCGCCAATTTCTCGAAAGCATGGGATCGACGTACCTGAAGCTCGGCCAATATCTGGCGATCAGATTCGATCTAGTACCCAAGGAGGTTGGCGATGAACTCGGCAGGTTGTTCGAAGGCGTGCCTCCTGTTGCTTATCCGTTGATCCGTCGGCAAATCGAGCAGGCCCTCGGTCAACCGATCGAACGATTGTTTGAAAGTTTCGAGCCGACATGCATTGCCGCCGCGTCGATCGCTCAGGTGCATCGTGCGGTCTCTTGGCAGGGTCGCAAGCTCGCCGTCAAAGTCCAGCGGCCAGGAGTTGACCGCGTCATCGCGGCGGATTTGCGAAATTTACGGCGCATGGCCAGGCTAGCTGACGCGCTGAAAATAACGCGCGACATCTCGCTTGTCGACTTGATCGACGAGTTCGCCAAGCACACGCTTCGCGAGCTCGACTTCGTGGCCGAGGGACAAACGGCCGATCTACTGCGCGCCAATATCGGTGAAATCACGATTCCGGAAGTGATATGGCCGCTTTCGTCGCGCCGCGTCCTGACGATGACATTCGTCGAAGGCGTTAGCGCCGCCAAATTGATCGCCGCCCAATCGAGGCCTTCGGATGTAGTGGCCGGCAATTCGTTGGGCTTGGATGTGGAAGACGCGGTCCGCCGGCTTGCCTCGGCAACTCTCAGGCAAATATTCATCGACGGCGTCTTCCATGCCGACCCCCATCCCGGCAACATCTTGATAGGGGCCCACGGACAGGCTGGGCTGGTGGACTTTGGCATATGCGGCCGTCTCACGCAGAATCAAAGGGAGCATGTCAGATCGTACGTGCAATACCTTTTGTTGGGCGACATTGATCAATCCTATCGGAGCTACGAAAATCTCCTTACATTTTCTCCGCACTCGGATCGCAAGGCGTTTCGTCGAGAAGTCAAGAAAGTCATGTGGCAATGGGCTGCCATCGTGCGAGATCCGTCGTCCGAACCTTCAGCTAAACACGTCGGCTTCATTTCTGACAGGAAAGCGGCATTACTCTACAAATACCACGTGCAATTCGACGTAAATACGCTGCTGTTCTGGAAGACGTTGATCGTCCTGGACGGGGTCGCGCTTATGTTGCTGCCGAATTTCGATCTGGGTGAAGCGTTAGTGAAATTCTTTAGCGATCACGAGCCGCCCACGGGCGAGCGGATTTATGCCGCGTTGTGGAATGATAAACGAATCCGCGGGTCTATGCTGCTGATTACGGATTTCGCCGGGCACATCAACAAGACGAACGATTTGCTGAAAAGTCTCAGGCCGGTGCTGACGATTCGTCGGCAAAAAATCAGACAACGGGAGCGGCAAACGACATATGCGATCAAATGTCTTTGTTTAGCGGTGGCAGCACTCGCGCTCCAGCTCGTAATCGAATCCCCGAGCGCGCGCCTCGCGGTTTTGGCAGGCGGGAGCGCCGTTGCCGCGCTCTTCGCCGGCCTCTCGCTCAGGCGGATGCTGCACCGCGGCGAAGCGTAGGCGCCCGCGATATGTCGATCAGCAGTGTCGTCCGTTAGCCGGTTTCAGGATGTCTTTGTCGTGGGCGTCGGCCGTCCGGAGCCGACCTTGACCTCACGACGGACGAGCTTGCTGTCCTTCTGGACGCGTACCTGCAGCACGCCATCTTGATAGTCGGCCGCGATAGTATCGAGATCGACGTCGTCCGGCAGCGCTATAATGGCGCTCTGTTCCGCGCCGTCGTGATGCCGGTATACGCTAACCTGCCGGCCGTCGACCTTCACCGAAATGTCGCGCAAATGCGCGTCCGGCAATTCCACATAGGCCGTGTAGCCATTGTCGCCCTCCACAAAATTCACTGTGGTCGGATGCCACGAACTGCCTTGGGTCACGTTGACGGCGAATCCCGGTCGCGCCGCGAAGCCGGGACCACGTCCGGGCGGCGGCGGCGGATACATCACCCCCGGGAATGGATAGGCCGCATAAGCCGAGTTCACATAGTCCACGAGCGAGCCGGCAATCGCGGAGCCCGCAGCGACCCGGGCCTGCGCCACGTCGGAGGCAAGTTTTACGATACTGGGCAGCCGACTCATCAGGTAGAAGCCCGCTGGTCCATAAGGATACGTGAACATCGGATGTCTCCTCTGCCGATGCGAAACTGCAGGACGCTATGGGATCGTCCTGGTCCTGGCAAACTACTCTACTCGCAGATGCAAAGCTAGTCAAAACACTCACGTAGCGACGGCGGGGACCAGCAGCGCCGGCGCGGCGGGAAGAAAGCCCGGCACCGTCGACACCTGGGGACCCATAAGCGGTATAGTCCTGCCGCTCGCTGTCCTGACGTCACTCGCGATGAAACCACCGTTGCAACTGCCGGTGACGGTGGCTGAACAGATGCGACAACAGCCCCGCGACGAGCTGCGGAAAGCCCGGAATCAGGTCGAGTGGGCGCCGCAACTCGAATGTCACCTTGTCGCTGATTTCCGTCCCACCTGCCGCCGGCCGCAGCGTGCGCTCATGCTCCCACCGACGGACGAATAGCATGGAAGACGCTTCGCGGAAGCGGTGTCCAGGCTCTAGCTCGGCAATGCGAATATCGTCATACTCGAACGGAATGAGCTGCCCGAGCAATAGCCAACTCCGCCCTAGACGCTCGCCGGGTCGCATATCGGCAGCGCTCCTACCCTTCATTGATCTTGGCGTCGTCATATGCACGAAGGGCGAAAGCTCGTGATTGATCCCCTCCGGAGTAGTTACGCGCTGCCAGACTTCATCGGCGGAGGCGCGCACCACCGACTGCTTCGAGATCGTGACCGGCATCAGGAGTCCCGCGAATTGACCGGATCTGTACGGCCGCCGCGACGCCGCTAGATCGATCCGGTTCTTTGCCACCGCGGCAAAGCCTCTTTCGGGTATTTGCTCGTCACGGTGCGCGAATGCGCGACCAATTCGGCTGCATGGGCACCGATGCCTTGAACCGACCCAACCGGGGCCGCCTGTTTCACGACGATATCGCCGGTTCGTAACGCTCGCCAGCCCAACTCGAAGTCGTGGGTTTGATGCCAAATGGTCGCGCCAGTGAATGCCCGGGTAAGGAGTCCGGCGCCACGATCCGGCTCGGCACGCCACTCCCTTTGAATCCGGTCTAAAACTGGCTTGCCAAACCACCGCACTCCCCAGTGCGGCCGTCGGCGATTGCTTGGATACGCCGCCAATATGACATCCCGCGCGGCGCGCAGTTCGCGATCGTTGATCGGTGTGCCCTCGAGCGACCGCTGCAGGAACAACGCCACGCCCCGCTCCACAGCCTTTAACAGACGGAACATGGCCCAGCGGTCGTACTTGGTGAACAAGCACGCCCCGGTATTCGGCATCGCGGACTTCAAGAGCAATTGCGAGTAGGCAGGCGCGTGCGGCACCCGACTCATCGCGATCATCGTTTCCAAAACGGCGGCAAATATCTCATCCGTATTCGTGCCGCTTGATTTGAGGTCCATATAATGGGCGACGTCCGTGTACTCGTCGCGTGACGACACGCCAGCGAGGCTGTGGACCGTGAAGGGAAACAGCAAATGAGTGAGGACCGGAGGTCTTGTTTCAAAACCCCGATTCAAATCTTCCATCATGCGCCGAGTGGCCGCGATCGTCTCTTTGGTTTCCCCGGGAAAGCCATGGATAAAGCCGAAGGTGGCGCTCAGGCCATATTTTGCCATGGCGGCGACGGCACCTTTCACCTGTGTGACTTTGGTGCCCTTCTTCATCGCGTCGAGTATACGCTGATCCCCACTCTCCTGACCGACGAACAGATGTTTGACGCCGGCCGCGGCCATCAGCGCGGCACTGCCGTCGTTCACGTCGCTCACTCTGGCGAAGGCCCAAAGCGGGTGCGGTGCGCCGCCGCGTGCGATGAGTTCCCGCAATATTGCGGTCCAGCGTTCGTGCGGAAAGCTCGCCGTGGCGTCGATGATGTTGACAGCGGCGTTGCCCACGACCGCCGTCTGCATGATGGCGTCCGCCGCCTCTTCCGGACCCAAGGCAGCCGGCGAATTCATCATGCGGTAACTACAGAACTCGCATTTGAAGACGCAGCCCCGCTGTGTCTCCACCCCGACCTCTATCGGATCATTGGCCAAATCAATTGCCGGCTCGATGCGCGACGCCAGGGTCCAGTCGACAGGAGGCCGCACCCGCAGGTTCAGCGGCGGCGCGTGACCGGTGTGGCGTATCCGGCCATTCGCATCACGCATGTATAGGCCGGGAATATGGTTCAGGGAGGTACTGTCGCGAATGGACCGTACGATCTCGGGAAATCGCTGTTCGCCTTCACCAACGCAGAATATATCGCCGTCAAGCGACAGGAAGTCTTTGGCGTTCGACGCATAGAAGTAACCGCCAATCAGCACTTTGGCTTCCGGTAGGTTGCGTCGAATGATACGCAGGAGTGCGGTCAGCCACGGATAGTGGAGCACGAAGGTCGTACATACGGCAACAGTTCGCGGCGCGCGCTGCCGCGCCTCTCGCAATCGCCGGCGCCACCAATCCAATTCGCGCATGCCAGGATCAATTGCATGCCAGCTAAGACCGGCATGCTCCAGCGCTGACGCCAATACGACCGCGGACAGGGTGCGGGTTTTCGGGAACACCACCTCGCGCCCACTTAGCGTAGGCTGCATATCCGGTTCCCAGTAGTTCAGGCGAAATCCCAGATAATTCTCGAGCTCAACGGTAGCCGTCTCGAGCGGGATAGAGACCTTGGCAAGATAGCTTGACCGCATGTGCGGATCGAGCAGCGGCGCGGTCGTGGGCTCAAAGGGTACAATGATCAAACTGTCGATCATATCGGCCCCCGTACTTTGGCTTCTGCCCGCGCGGTCGCGACGCAGCCGCCGCCAACACGTCTAAGTGGTTTCACTTAGCAGGATTGCCCTAGGTCGTCCACTGGCTGTCGTCGAATTCCTCGGGCGATGCCGCCTGCTGCACAGCGCTCCATTGTGTCGCACGCGCCAAGCTCGTGACGTTCCGACACCGCCTCAGGTCTGGAGACGCGGCCGTTTGCTGCTTTTTTCCCGGAAGGTCAGCCAGGCCGAGTAAACTTCTTCGATGGAATCGCGCAACGAGGTTTGACTGAGGTTGAGCTCCCGGCACGCTTTCGATTGATCATAGTACATTTTTTTCGTCAGCAGGACCGTATTGTCACGTGATAGCAGCGAGCATGAAAGCGAATCGCGCCGAAAGAGGTCGATCGTGCTGTTGAACAGACCTGCGGCGTGAAGAACTGAATCTGGTATCTGGAAGCGAGGAGGCTTAACACCGACAACGCTGCTGATAAGGCCGATTAGATCGCGATAAGTGAGATTTGTACTGTTGAGGATATACCGCTGGCCGCTCTTTCCGCGAGCCATGGCCTTTACGTGGCCGTCGACCATGTCGCGCCGCGTCGTGATTCCCAAACCTCCGGACGGACAGAATCGTAAGCGGCCCTGTTTTAGGGCGATGATCGATGCCGCCCAGCTACCGCGTCGGTCATCGCCCGCAGGCGCCATCACCGCCGTCGGATTGACAACGACGACGTCAAGGCCTTTTGCAGCATGCCGAAGGGCAATTGCTTCGGCCTGTCGTTTGGAATGCATATAGGGAAACCGAAACGCACCGCCATTGAACACATAGTCTTCATTGGCAACTTCACCCTCGTCCGGGAGACCGATCGTCGAAGCCGAGGACGTAAAGACGACGCGCTCCACGCCGCAGAGCTTCGCGGCCGTCAGAACCACATCGGTTCCCACGACATTCACTTTGAACATGGCTTCGCGTAAACTGCTGAGCGGAACAGCAACGCCTGCGAGGTGATAGACCTGCCGTACTCCTCGCAACGCGCTGCGTACCGCTTCGTCATCCAGCACGTCACCTAGACGGTGCTCAACCTCACCCGCGTACGGAGCGAGGTTCGGTAGCTGCGGGTCGTTTTCACGGCGAAATATGGCGACCCGTTCGCCACGTTCGACTAAATACTTGGTTAGCGCAGAACCTAGGCAACCGGTTGCGCCGGTCACAAGTATCACAGTTCGTTCGCTCCCGGGCGTAGTTTACTCGGTCGGAGAGTAAGCGCGACGTTCACTCGAGAGCGTCATCGCCGTCTTGCAGAAAATTCCCCGGCCAGTTTTGCGGATCCATCGTCGAGAAATGGCGTTGATGCTGTCCAAAGGACAAGCTATCAGGATTGGTCATCAGCGCCAAGAAGGATTTTCTCACGATTGCAGATTGGATTGTCTGCATACTATCCATCTGGCACAGCGATCGACACACTCAACAGATCGGATGACTGGCGAAATGGAGCGCCGCTCTGCTCCACGACACCACGATGCGTTTGACGCTCATCTTTTTATTGTTTGATCCCGACACACTTGGAATAAAACCGAGGCCAGACGTGTCGCCCTCAAGCATCAGGCTAACAGCGACAGTGCTGTCGACTTTTAACCAACGTCCGCATTCAGAGGCTTTATCATGGCGCTTCGCTCGAAGTAGCAAGTTGTGGGCAACGCGGCAGCCGCTGATTAGCTCAACTCATCTTGCGCTCAATTCTTTCAATACGCGTTCTACAGCCTTGCGGCCATCTGGGTCGGATGGAGTGAGTTGAGAATGCATTTGGAAGTCAGCCAATGCCTCTTTCAGACGGTGCTTCTCCTCCCGCGCAACGCCGCGGTTGTAGTAGGCTTTGGTATCTTTCGGATCGAGCCGGATCGCCTGGTCGAAGTCCGCGATCGCCCGGTCGAGGTCGCCCTTGATGCCCCAGGCGCTGCCGCGGTTGACGTAGGCGCGCCCATGTTTCGGATCGAGCCGGATCGCCTGGTCGAAGTCCGCGATCGCCCGGTCGAGGTCATCCTTGTCTTTCCAGGCGCTGCCGCGGTTGTAGTAGGCTTCGGCATCCTGCGGATCGAGCCGGACCGCCTGGTCGAAATCCGTGATCGCCCGGTCGAGGTCGCCCTTGGTGCCCCAGGCGCTGCCGCGGTTGACGTAGGCGTACTCATAGTTTGGATCGAGCCGGATCGCCTGGTCATAGTCCGCGATGGCCCGGTCGAGGTCGCCCATGCGATACCAAGTGATGCCACGGTTGTTGTAGGCGGCCGGATACGTCGGATCGATCCGCATCGACTCGTTGAAATCCGCGATGGCATGGTCGAGCTCGCCCTGTGTCTGGTACGCCCCGCCGCGACGCGCATAGAGCCGCGCGAGGCTTCGGCCCGTGTATTGGTGCGAGTCGATGGCGCGCGAGCACCCTGCGACGGCGAGGTCATCTGATAGCTTTACGCAGGAATCCCATTCGTCTGCGGCGGCCACCATCGGCAGCCCGGCGAGAGCCATTACGGCCAAGCATGCGAACAACCGGTATGCTGATGAGCGCATTTGCATGACATGTGGTCTCCGCACGCCCGTAGGTCGACGCTGCCGGGATCCCCCATCGCTATCCCGGATGCTCATTCGACCCTTAGTCGGGGTCGCAGCTCGAATGGTTCATCAGCGAGATTGGACGCTCGACTTTCGGTTTGGGTCATTAGTGTCATTTTGCCCAATTCTCGCCATGTCGGCTTTGGCTCCGATTGCGACTGTAAAGCAGAAGTCGGCAAATGTCGTTCAGTGCCAGGAGCGGACGTCGCTGTCGCAAAATCTCTTAACTTGTGCGACGTATGCGTGGGATGGCTCTATTGGGCCATTCCCTACTTGGGCAAAGGACAAGGAATGGGCGCCGACCATATTGAGATACGTCGCCTCGCACAGGAGGATGCTGTCCTTTATCGAAACATTCGACTGGAGGCCCTCCAAGCCAACCCGGAAGCGTTCGGTAGTACCTTCGAGGTTGAAAATGCTCAGCCGCTGAGTTTGTTCTCGGATCGGCTCGGCAGTTCTACAGTGCTCGGCGCGTTCCGCGACACAGAGCTGGTCGGCATTGCCGGCTTCGCTGTCCAACAGGGCCAGAAAAAAGTTCACAAAGGCATACTTTGGGGCATGTACGTTCGACCTGCAGCAAGGAATGCCAAGGTCGGTCGACGGCTGGTCGAAGCGGTATGCAATCACGCCAGTCAGCAGGTTGAGCTGATCCAACTCAGCGTGGTGCTAGACAATGAACCGGCGCGGAGTCTCTACGCGAGATTGGGCTTCCTGGAATACGGCGTGGAGAAGAGGGCTCTGAAGCAAGCTGGCCGCTACTACGACGAGGTTCTTATGGCAAAGGATCTCTTGGGGCAACCAAACTAGGATACCTCTATTGAAGGCACTACCGCGATAGAAGTTTAGTGCAATGGTTGTTTTGCGATATTCCGTATTTTCGCGACACAATATCACCAGTCGGCGAAAAGCTTCGACTTCCGGTAAGGGTCATTCGCGTCGCTTACGCTACAGCGGGCCGATGTCTGCTTTGCCCCTGTAAGCGACAGGTGTTGCTGGAGTCTCCACGCGGGAGTCCAGGAGTCTCTTTGGGAATGATTCCATACAGGATGTGCCGAAGCCGGAGGTCGAAATCAGCGGCCGGCTCATCGAATGGACAGAAGGGTAATCTTCTTTTGTCGCGCCCGACCGCCCGCTTTGTCGCACCAGACGTAAATCAACAGGTCAGCGCGGTGGCTGGCAGGAGTGGAGGGACTCGAACCCCCAACCCCCGGTTTTGGAGACCGGTGCTCTAGCCATTGAGCTACACTCCTTCGCGGCTTGTCTTTGCCCCTTGGCGTGCGGCGGCGCAAGCCCTGCCCTGCCGCGGATGAGGCGGAGACCCGGGCTGAACAAATCATTCCGGCGAGCAGACTTCGTCGCATTGTCAGCGCCAGGCTTCGCTCCATAAAATGGCAGCGGCGCGCGGGAACGCCAGGGATGAGCCGGACTCAAAGCCGGGCACCCGGGCAGCCGGGAGTGGCCGGATCGCGGGGCATTGCCGCGACGAAGCGCGTTGGGGGCGCGGGGCGCGTCAACAGGTCGAGGGAGAACGCAATGGTCGAACGCGTAACAATAAGGACTCATGTCGCGGCGGCGGCACTGGCCGGTGCTGGCGGTCGCCGGCGCCGCCCGGGCGCAGGGCGCGTCGGCTGCCGACCTCAATGGCACTTTCCAATGCAAGCCCAATCCGAGCCCCTGCCTGTGGTCGGGCGCGACCGCCACGATGACCCAATCCGGCAAGACGCTGCAGATCAAAGGCGCCAGCGGCGCCATAGCCGATGCCACCCTGACCAGCGACAGCACCATCGCGGCCGGCGGCACCTTCAACTCGCTCGGCATCATCCGGCCCGACAAGTCGATCGATTGGTCCGACGGCACCAAGTGGAGCAAGCAATAACCCCCTCCCTTCCCTCCCCGCATACGGGGGCAGGGTGAGGGTGGGGCGGCTTGATTGCGCCTAAAGCCCTGATTTGCTATATATAAGGACGTGGGCACGCCCGGTGGCAGCGCCCGTTAACGTCGCCCTGATATTGCCCGTCTGGCCCGCCGCTCGCGGCGGGCCGATGGCTTTTTGGATTCGGTCAATGAACCGTTCGAACCGGACCGACCACATCCGGATCACCTCGCATCCGGAGCCCGGCGGCAAGCCGCGCTTCCCGATCCGCTGGGGCGCACCGAGCGCGCGCGAGCGCGGCCCGGTGATCGGCACGGTGTCGCGGCCGGGCGACCGCAACGCGATCGGCAGCCACGGCGGCTCGTACGCGCTCTATCGCGCGCTCGCAGTGTCGGCCGGCGCGCTCGATCCGATTCGCCGGCCGGATCTGACCAACACCCACCCGGCCGTCAGCATCGGGCCGTTTGCGCAATGGAGCGAACCGGACCGCATCGTGTCGCTCGATCCGTGGGGGCACCTGGCCGCCGAAGCCTTCAAGAGCGAAATCGCCGAAGGCGTCGACATCCGCCCGACCATCGCCATCACCAAGGCGCGGCTCGACCTGCACGAGATGCAGAGCGCGGTTGCGGCCGGCCGGCTCAAAGCCGACGGCGACCTCGTGCACAAGAGCGGCAGCATCGCGGTCGCCAAGGTCGCCATCGATCCGGTCTGGTACCTGCCCGGCATCGCGCAGCGCTTCGGCTGCGCCGAAACGGTGCTGCGCCGGACGCTGTTCGAGCAGACCGCCGGCATGTTCCCCGAGCTGGTCACCCGGCCGGACATGCGCGTGTTTCTGCCGCCGATCGGCGGCACCACGATCTATCTGATGGGTGACGTCCAAAAACTCGCCGACCCGGCGACCAAGATCACCTGCCGGGTGCACGACGAGTGCAACGGCTCCGACGTGTTCGGCTCCGACATCTGCACCTGCCGGCCGTACCTCATCCACGGCATCGAGGAATGCGCCCGCAGCGCCCAAGAGGGCGGGCTCGGCATCATCATCTATAACCGCAAGGAAGGCCGCGCGCTTGGCGAGGTCACCAAATTCCTGGTCTACAATGCGCGCAAGCGCCAGGAAGGCGGCGACGTGGCGAGCGCCTATTTCGAGCGCACCGAATGCGTCGCCGGCGTCCAGGATGCGCGCTTTCAGCAATTGATGCCGGACCCGATCCATTGGCTCGGGCTGCGTCGAATCGACCGCTTCGTGTCGATGAGCGACATGAAATATGACGCGCTGGTCGGCCAGGGCATCGAGGTGGTCGAACGCGTCGCTTTGCCCGACGAATTGATCCCGGCCGACGCCCACGTCGAAATGGCCGCCAAAAAAGCCGCCGGCTACTTTTCGCCCGAGCCGCCGGCGCCGGCGGACGTCGTCGACACGACCGGGCGCGCGCTCGACAAGTACTGAGCACCGGCCCTTACCGGCACTGCGTCATGAGTAACGATACGGCCGCCGCTCTTTCGCTTTTGAACGCCGCGGCGGTGCGCACGCGCGCCAAGCGCCTGCTGGCGCTCGGGCTCGATGACAAGCTGCCGCATTTTCGCGTCGAGCTTGAGCGGCTCGACGAAGCGGTCGATCGCGTCGTCGCCATCACAAAGAAAAATTATCCGGTGCTCGACGTGCCGCTTCATTCGCGCTGGCGGCATTTCGTCACCTACGACTTCGACCGCACCGAAGTGATCGCCGAAGAGCTGCCCGATGCACGGACCCACGCGCGCGCCTGTTTCGACCTCGCTATCGTCAGTGTGTTGCTCGATGCCGGCGCCGGGCCGCGCTGGCGCTATCATGACCCGGTCACCGGCAGCGACTTTTCGCGGTCGGAAGGACTGGCGCTGGCGAGCCTCATGATGTTTGCCCGCGGCGGCTTTTCGGCAACCAAAGCCGCCCCGCCTACTGCGGAGGAACAGCTGCGCGCCGACGCCGAGGCACTGGCTAATCTCGATACCGCAACGTTGCGGGAGGATTTTCAGGTCGACGCCGATAATCCGCTTCTCGGAGTAGACGGCCGCGCTGAATTGCTTCGTGCCCTTGGCCGGCTCGTGCTGGCACGCCCGGACGTTTTCGCGCTCGAAGACTCACCCCGCCCCGGCGGCTTTTTCGACTACCTCGCCGCCAAGGCCGAAGGTAAAATTATCCCGGCGCCGCTGATCCTGTCCGAGCTGTTGCAGCAGTTCGGGCCGATCTGGCCGTCGCGGCTGACGCTTGGCGGCGTGCCGCTCGGCGATTGCTGGCGGCATCCGGCGCTGATCACCGACGATGCCACAAGCGGGCTCGTGCCGCTGCACAAGCTGTCGCAATGGCTTGCCTATTCTCTGATCGAGCCGCTGCAGCAGGCTGGCTTCACCGTCACCGACATCGACGGCCTCACCGGACTTGCCGAATATCGCAACGGCGGCCTGTTCGTGGACACCGGTGTGCTGGTGTTGCGCGATTCAAGCGACGCCGCGCGCGCCCACGAAGTCGGTTCGCCGCTTGTCGTCGAATGGCGCGCGCTCACGGTGGCGCTGCTCGATCGTTTGGCGCTCGCGGTGCGCGCCAAGCTCAACAAGAACGCCGCCCAGCTGCCGCTCGCCAAGGTGCTGCAGGGCGGCAGCTGGGCCGCGGGACGCGAACTTGCTTTCGCGCTTCGGCCCGACGGCAGTCCCCCGATCAAAGTCTCGAGCGACGGCACGGTGTTCTGAGCAACAAAAGCCGCGCCGGGGAGAACCAACATGGAAGGCGTCAAGGTAGTCGATCATCCGCTGGTGCAGCATAAGCTGACCTTGCTGCGCGACAAGGAGCGCTCGACCAAATCGTTCCGCGAATTGCTCAAGGAAATCGGCATGCTCGTCTGCTACGAGGTCACGCGCGACCTGCCGCTGACCGCAGTCGAGGTGCACACGCCGCTTGCCACCATGATGGCGCCGCGCATCGCCGGCAAGAAGCTGGTATTCGCGCCGATCCTGCGTTCCGGCCTCACCTTTGCCGAAGGCATGCTCGATCTGGTGCCGGCGGCGCGCGTCGCTCATATCGGGCTCTATCGCGAGCCGGAGACCTTCGCGGCGGTCGAGTATTTCTTCAAGGCGCCGGCCGATCTCGCCGAGCGTCTGGTGATCGTGGTGGCGCCGGTGCTGGCCACCGCCAACACCGCGGTCGCCGCGGTCGACCGGCTGAAGGAACGGGGCGCCAGGGAGCTTCGTCTGGTCACGCTGATCTGCGCGCCGGAAGGCATCGAGCGCATGCGCGGCCTGCACCCGGACGTGCCGATCTGGACCGCCGCGGTCGACGACGGCCTCGACGACAACGCGTTCATTCTGCCGGGCTTGGGCGACGCCGGCGACCGCGCCTACGGGACGAAGTAAATCACCAGCACCCTCCCCTGCAGGCGAGGTATAATGTGACCGCGCAACACTGGGGCTATGCCATGCGACCCTTCGCATTTGCGTTGACCGTCTTGTTGTTCGCGTTCACCGCCGCGCGCGCAGAACCGCAATGGCTGACCTTGCCGCCGACGCCCGTTCTGCCGCAGGCGGCCAAGAGCGGCTATGCGCCCGTCAACGGCATCAAAATCTGGTACGCCGAGTTCGGCCGTGGCGCGCCGGTGATTTTGCTGCACGGCGGCCTCGCCAATTCGAATTATTGGGGCAAGCTCGTTGCGGCGCTGGCACAGCATTACCGCGTCATCGTCATGGACAGCCGCGGCCACGGCCGCTCGTCGCGCGATGAAAAACCCTACGGCTACGACCTGATGGCCTCCGACGTCGTGGCGTTGATGGATTACCTGAAAATCGACAAGGCGGCGCTGATCGGCTGGAGCGACGGCGCCATCATCGGGCTCGACATCGCCATGCATCACCCGCAGCGGCTGTCAAAGCTGTTCGCGTTCGCGGCCAATTCCGATCCGAGCGCGGTCAAAGATGTCGAGCACGATCCGGTGTTCAGCGCCTTCATCGCCCGCGCCCGCACCGAATACGAAAAACTGTCGCCGACGCCCAAGGAGTACGACGCGTTTCTCAAGCAGATCACCAAGATGTGGGACTCGGAGCCGCATTGGACCGCCGCCGATCTCGCCGCCATCAAGGTGCCGACCTGGATCGTCGACGCCGACCACGACGAGGCGATCAAGCGCGACAACACCCTGTTCATGGCCGACAATATTCCGGGTAGCGGACTATTGATCCAACCCGAGGTGAGCCACTTCTCGTTCCTGCAGGATCCGCAGCAATTCAACGCCGACGTGCTGCATTTTCTGGAGCGCGTACCGGCAAAGTAGGACGCGTTGAACGAAGTGGAACCCATCGAGCGGTGGCGCGGAATGCGCATGATGGGTTTCGCTGCGCTCAACCGATGCTACGGCACCGTCACTGAGGTTGGAGCGGGTGAAGGGAATCGAACCCTCGTCATAAGCTTGGAAGGCTTCTGCTCTACCATTGAGCTACACCCGCGCCGCATCCAGGTAGGGCGACGCGCCGCAGAATACAACATCCCCACCGCCGGCCAAATCGGGCTAACATGAGCGCGCGACCGGCGCGAGCGACGCCGGTGCGAGGGAGAGTAATGCCCGAATTGCCTGCGGAACTGGCAGTCTCGCTGTGGCGCGGCGGCGCGCAGGGCCGCTATGAGACCTATCGGGTGCCGCGGCGCGACAGCCAGACCGTGCTCGATGTCGTGACCTACGTGCAGCGCCATATCGATCCGACGTTGTCGTACCGGTTCGCCTGCCGGGTCGGCATGTGCGGCTCCTGCGCCATGACGGTGAACGGGCGGCCGCGCTGGACCTGCCGCACCCACGTCGCCAAGGTCGCCGGCAGCGGCACGCTCGAAATCGGACCGTTGGAAAATCTGCCGGTGATCAAGGATCTCGCCACCGACATGGCGCCGTTCTTCGAGAAGTGGCGGCAGGCCAAGGGCGCCTTTGCGCCGTCGCGCACGCGCACCGATCCGATGCCGCGCATCCGCCCTGACAGCCCGGCCCGCATCGCCGCCGATGCGGCGATCGAATGCATCAATTGCGGCGTCTGCTACGCCGCCTGCGACACGGTGCGCTGGAACGCCGATTATCTCGGCCCCGCCGCGCTCAACCGCACCTGGACGCTGGTGAACGACGAACGCGATGCCGGCAATGCAGCACGGCTGCAGGCGGTCGCGGCCGCAGGCGGCTGCCATGCGTGCCATTCCCACCAATCTTGCCAGGAGCATTGCCCGCTGTCGCTCAACCCGACCGCTTCGATCGCCGGACTGAAGCGGCGCACGGCGCTTGCGTATCTGAAAGGTGAGCTGAAACCATGAACGTGCGGCTCTACGTCTGGCAGCGCGCCACCGCGGCGCTCATGGTGCCGCTCGCCGCCGTGCATCTCGCCGTCATCTTCTATGCGACGCGGCAGGGTTTTTCGGCCGCCGAGATTTTGGCGCGCACCCGCGGCAGCGTCGCCTGGGGCACGTATTACGCGCTGTTCGTCGCCGCGGTTTCCATCCATGCCGCGATCGGCGTGCGCAACGTGCTGGCCGAATGGTCGCCGCTCTCCGAGCGCCGCGCCGGCCGGCTTGCCATCGCGTTCGGCGTGCTGCTGGCGGCGCTGGGCTTTCGCGCCGTGGCTGCGGTGGTGCTGTGACGATCGCGCGGCACTTGAAACACCGCACCGGCACGCTCTGGCTTGCCGCGCTGGTGCATCGGCTGTCCGGCCTGGCGCTGGCGATCTTTTTGCCGCTGCATTTTTTGGCGCTGGGGCTCGCCGTCGGCGACGCCGCGCGGCTCGACGGTTTCTTGCGCTGGACCGATCAACCGCTGGTGAAATTGTCCGAAGTGCTCCTGGTGTTCCTGCTCACCGTGCATCTGCTCGGCGGCCTGCGCGTGCTGGTGATCGAGAACTTCGACTGGCGCGACGGCCAGAAGCAGCTGGCGACGCTCGCCGCCACCGTCTCGGCGCTGGTTGCCTTGTTCTTTCTGGTGCGGGTGTTCTGAAGGTTTGCATGCAGGTCGAGCGGCACACCACCGACATTCTGATCCTCGGCACCGGCGGCGCGGGTTTGTTCGCCGCGCTGCATGCGCATAAAACCGCGCCCGACCTCGACATCACCATCGTCAGCAAGGGTTTGCTCGGCAAATGCGGCTGCACCCGCATGGTGCAGGGCGGCTACAACGTCGCGCTCAATCCCGGCGACTCGGTCGAGCGCCACTTCATGGACACGATCGAAGGCGGCAAATGGCTGCCGCATCAGGGCCTGGCCTGGACCCTGGTGACCAAAGCGGTCGAGCGCGTCCACGAACTGGAAAACGAGATCGGCTGTTTCTTCGACCGCAATGCCGACGGCACGCTGCACGGCAAGGCGTTCGCCGGCCAAACATTTGACCGCACCGTGCACAAGGGCGACCTCACCGGCATCGAGATCATCAACCGGCTGATGGAGCAGGTGTGGGCGCGCCCAAATATCCGCCGGCTCGAAGAACACCGCGCCGTCGCGCTCGTGCCGGCAACCGACGGCACCTTATCCGGCGCGCTGCTGCTCGACATGCGCAGCGGCGGTTTCCGCTTCATCGCCGCGCAAGCGGTGCTGCTCGCGACCGGTGGCGGCCCGACCATGTACCGCTACCACACGCCGTCCGGCGACAAGAGCATGGACGGCCTCGCCATGGCGCTGCGGCTTGGGCTGCCGCTGCGCGACATGGAAATGGTGCAATTCCATCCGACCGGCCTCCTCGCCGGCCCCGACACGCGCATGACCGGCACCGTGCTGGAGGAAGGTTTGCGCGGCTCCGGCGGTCATCTGCTCAACGGCGCGCTGCACCGCTTCATGGCCGATTACGACCCGAAACTCGAGCGCGCCACCCGCGACGTGGTCAGCCGCGCCATCTATGCCGAGATGCGCGCCGGCCGCACCACCAAGAATGGCGGCGTCTACATCAAGATGAGCCATCTCGGCCCCGCCCAGGTTGCCAAGGAGTTCAAGGGCATGGTCGACCGCTGCCGCGATTGCGGGTTCGATCTCGCCGGCGGGCTGGTGGAAGTGGTGCCGACCGCGCATTATTTCATGGGTGGCCTGATCTGCGAGGTAGACACGGCGACGGAACGGCCCGGCCTGTTCGTCGCCGGCGAGGACGCAAGCGGCATGCACGGCGCGAACCGGCTCGGCGGCAACGGCGTCGCCAATTCGACGGTGTTCGGCGGCATCGCCGGTGACACCATGCCGCACTGGGTTGCTTCACATCGGCCCGGCTATCGACCACCCGATCCGCACACGCTCGACGCCGAAGTTGGGCGCGCACTGCATCCGTTCGGACAAAAGCCCGGCGATTTGAATCGGCTGCGCGAAAAACTGCTCGACGCCATGTGGGACGATGTCGGCGTGGTGCGCGACCGCGCCGGGTTGGAGCGCGGACTTAAGGCCGTTGACGACATCGAAGCTGAATTATTGAGCACAGGCACCGCTGAGACCGATCGCCGCTTCAATCTGACCTGGCAAGACTGGCTCAATCTGCGCTCGCTGTGCGAAGTGAGCCGCGTCATTGCGCTCGCCGCGCAAAAACGCCAGAACTCGCGCGGCGCGCATTACCGCTCCGATTTCCCCGAGCCCGGCGATCTCTTGACCTCGACATTCACCGTGGCGCGGCAGACGCCAGACGGAACCGCGATCGGCGAGCAGCCGGTGCAATTCACCCACGTCAAGCCGGGCGAAACCTTGATCCGCGACCAGGTCGCGGCGGAATGAGCACGACAATGATTCCGATCGCATCGATCCAGCGCACCGCCGAAGAATTGATGGCCAAAGCTGCCATCGAAATCCCGGAGGATTATCTCGACGGCTTGCGGCGCTGCGCCAACACCGAAAAGGGCGATCTGTCGGCTTTCGTCATCAAGGCGATGCTGGAGAACTACGAAGCCGCCAAGGAGGACCGCCGCGCCATGTGCGGCGATACCGGGCTGCCGCGCTGGTACGTCAAGATCGGCAACGAGGCGCGCATCGAAGGCGGCCCGGTGGCGCTCGAAGCGGCGCTGCGCCGCGCCACCGCGCGCGCCACGACCTCGGTGCCGCTGCGGCCGAACCGCGTGCATCCGCTGTGGCGCACCGATCACAACAACAATGTCGGCATCGGCGCGCCGGAGATCGAATATGCCTTTCATCCCGACGCCGACTGGATCGAGTTCACCACCGTGCACAAGGGCGGCCTGTTCGGCACCGATTATCGCATGCTGTTCCCCGGCGACGGCATCGAGGGCATCAAGCGCTTTTATCTCGACACGTTGATCGGCTTTGGCAAGCGTGGGCTCGCCTGTCAGCCGGCCATCGTCGGCATCGGGCTCGGCGGCTCGAAAGACACTTCCGTGGTGCTCGGCAAGCAGGCCTCGTGCCTGCGCGTGGTCGGCTCGCGCAATCCCGATCCGCGCATTGCGGCGCTCGAAGAGGAGTTCAAGGAGCTCGGCAACTCGATCGGCATGGGCGCCATGGGTTTCGTCGGCTCGTCGATGGTGATCGATTGCCACATCGAAGTCGGTTATTGCCACACCGGCGGCATGCCGATGTCGGTGCACATGTTCTGCCTGTCGTCGCGGCGCGCCTGCGCACGCATCGCCGGTGACGGCAAAGCCACGTTCCGCACCGATCCGATGTGGTTCACCGACTACATGCGGCGCGAGACGGTCGAATGGGGCCGCCAAGCGGCCGAAGCGGCAGAATAGGCGCGTGTCATGGCGGGTCTAAAAACCGTTGAGCTCGATCTGCCAGCGCGCACCGAGGACCTGCGCAAGCTCGAGATCGGCTCGGTGGTTTATCTCAACGGCCGGCTCTTCACCGGACGCGAAGGCGTCTACAAGCACGCCATCGAGGACGGCGCCGGCATGCCGGCCGCCAAGGAGGCGCTCGGAACCGCGAATTTTCACTGCTCGCCCGCCGCCAGCGTCAACCCCGACGGCAGCTACACGGTCGGCGCGGTGACCGCCACCGCCTCGTTCCGCTTCGCCAAATGGCTTGACGGCTGGTTCAAGATTTCCGGCTGCAACATCATCATCGGCAAAGGCGGCATGACCTCGGCCAGCTACCGCGAGTTCTTCGTGCCGAACAACGCAATCTACCTGACCACGGTCGGCTACGGCACGGGCGCGCTGCTCGGCCGCGGCATCAAGCGGGTCGCCGGCGTCTATTGGCTGGAAGAACTCGGGCTCGCCCAGGCGGTGTGGGTGCTCGACGTCGAAAAATTCGGACCCTTCCTGGTCGAGAGCGATCTCGCCGGCAATTCCCTGTTCGAACGCGAGAATGCCAAGATCGCGCCCGGCCTGGAAAAGCTCTACGCCGGCACCAGGCCCGCCACCATGCGCCGCTACGGCGAGACCGACGACAAGACCGAGGAAGTCATCTAGCGAGCCTATTCTCGGCTGCGGCACCCGAAGCCTGCGACAATAGACAAATCGGACTCCGCGCTTACAATCGCCACCGCGATCCGATAATCCGTCGCTGCTTTGGGGAAACTGCATGGCACTCCGGACGATTCTCTGCCTCGTACTTTTGACGTTTGCCGCTTGGCCGCAACCCGGCCGCGCGCAAAACCTGACCGGCAAGATGGGGGAAGCCACCTTCAATCTCGTCGTACCGCAAGGCTATTGCGAGCCCAACCGTTCGAATTCCGGCGAGCGCGTCTTTGCCGATTACATCGACAAGGCGATGGAAAATTCGAAGAGCAGAGTCATGCGCACCATCGCCCGCTGCGCCGAGCTACAGGCGCGCCGCGCCAATTCGTCTGCCAATATTTTCGATTACATGGTCTATTATTTCCCGCAGGCGATGGAAGATACCACCTTGAGCGGCGATCGGCAGGCCAACCGGAAGGATGCCTGCGAGGATCTGCGCCACCAGAGCGATGACAGCGTCAAGGACGTGCCGGATATCGTCGAACGCACCGCCCGCGAAATGCGGGTCAAGACCGCGGTCAAGAGCATTCAGTACCTCGGCGTGCTCGACGAAGATCCGCATGGCTGCTACGCGGCGCTGCTGTCGCGTAACGTCGACGGCAAGGGCGCCGTCTATGTGATGTACGTCATCGTCGTGCGCACCGTGATCCACGGCAAGGATGTGTGGGTCGCCGTGTACAGCCAGTATGGCAGCGGCGCCGCCAATACCGCTACGCTGGAACTCGCCAAGACGACGGCCGCTCAGCTCGATCAGAAAAATCCCGAGTAGGGCTGCGTCTCAACAGAAACGACAATCTTTAACTTGTCATGCTCCGCGAAAGCGGAGCATCCAGTAAACGCAATCCGTCGGAGAGTACTGGATCACCCGCTTGCGCGGATGATGACACGCATTGAGTATGATTACACACAAAGCTCGTATGGGATCTGCGTCGGTCCGTACTGCTCGACCACAGTATTGGCTTCGCGGTCGTAGCGGTGCTGCAGCACGGTGCCTTCGCCCAGTTTTTGGCTGCGCACAATGACCGCGACCGAACGGGTCGGACCGCCCTGCTCGGCATGGATGGCGCGCGGCGGCACCAGATCCACTTTGCCTTGCGAGCCGGTCGTCACCGAGCTCAATTTGACCTCCGCGTAGCCGGGGCGGCTGCCGTCATCGACGCGATCGAAACGTTCCAGGCTCTCGGTGCCGTCGACGACGCCATACAGCACCCAGGCGTCGGCATGATCGTGGATGCTGCCGGTGCGGCCGGGCACCCGCACCACGCCGTTGACGACGAAGTGAAACTCGGGATCGACGTAGAACAGTAAATTCTTCCGCCCCTCGGTGGACGGCCAGCTCGCCGAATGCGCTTTCAACGCCGGGTCCTTCACCAGGCGCTCGAGCACCGGCTTGGCCTTGGCCATGCGCGCACCATCGTCGCTTTCCGCCGCCCAGATGGCGCGCAGATCGGCGATGAATGTGTCGAACACCGGCAGGTGTTTGTTGGGCATGATGATTTCCATATCCGTGTCGCTTATTTCTATCCCGCGTCGCACATGCGGGGAAACCTGATTTTATTCGTGCAGCGGCTCGCCTTCGACCGTGCAGCGGCGCAATAGCCGGCGCTCCTCCTTGGGAAAATCGGTGCGGGCGTGAATCGTGCAGCGATTGTCCCACATCACGAAATCGCCGAGCTGCCAGACATGCTCGTAAATGTACTCGGACCGCTCGCCGATCTCGTAAAGCTGATCGAGAATGACGTTGCTCTCGGCTTCACTTACGCCCTCGATGCGCGTCGTCATCAGCCGGTCGACGAACAGCGTCTTGCGGCCGGTTTCGGGATGGGTGATGAAAACCGGATGCGAGTAATGCGGAACGCCGCTGATGTCGCCGGACGCGCTTGCCTGCTTGGCGCGATTGTACTCGTGAATATGCAGCGCCTTCTTGCCATTGAGTTTCTGCTTCAGCGCCGGCGGCACCGCTTCGTATGCCCGGTACATGTTGGAGAACTTGGTGTTGCCGCCCCGTGAAGGCAGTTCGAGCGCATAGAGGAACGTGTATTTGTAGGGCCGCTCGGCGTAGCCGGAATCGATATGGAACCAGAATTCGCCGTCGCCGAACGCACCGATCGGCTTGCCGTCCTCCTTGATGTTGGTGACGAGCAGGACCTTCTCGTGGTCCTGCTGGACGCCTTCGGCGCGGGTGCGCAGCGGCTCCGGCGCTTTCTTGCGGCTGCCGAGGTCGCCGAAATACGACGCAAAGCGCAGCTGCTCGTCCTGCGCCAGCTTTTGGCCGCGGAACACCAGGACCAGGTACTTGTTCCAGGCGTCCTTGATGGCGCGCACCTCGTGCTCGGCAAGCGGCTGCGTCAGATCGATGCCGCCAAGTTCCGCGCCGCAAGCCGGCGACAGCGGTTTGACCCAGAGTTGGCGCGTGCCGCGGATGTCGATGGCTTCCTGCATGACCTGACCTTTCGAACCAACTGCCCCGGACGGCGCAGGCTAACGCGGAACGCCGCAGGTCTCAATCAGCCCGCAATGCCCGTGATGCATCGCTGTCCCGCATTGCTCAGCTCGCGGCAACCTTGCCGCCTTTGCCGAGCGGTCGGCGTTTGGCGGCATGGTACTTGCGCCGGATCGAGGTCAGATCGACGCGCGGCCGTGGCAGCGTCAGACCCATGTCCTCCATGGTGTCGGCAACGATCTGCGATACAGCGAGATTACGAAACCATTTGTGGTTGGACGGAATTACGTACCAGGGCACGCGCTTGCTGCTGGTCCGCTCGAGCATGTCTTGGTAGGCCTCGATATATTGCGGCCACCGCTCGCGCTCGGCGTAGTCGGCCTCGCTGATTTTCCACTGCCGGGTCGGGTCGTCGAGGCGCTCCTTGAAGCGCGCCAATTGCTCCTCCGGACTAATGTGCAAATAAAACTTGAGAATGCGCGTGGTATTCTCGCTCAGGATTTTCTCGAAATTATTGATCTCATCGTAACGCTTGGACCAGACCGAGTGCGGCACCCATTTGTGCACGCGCACGATCAGGACGTCTTCGTAATGCGAGCGATTGTAGATGGCGATCTCGCCCTTGGCGGGGGCCGCTCGGTGAATACGCCAAAGAAAATCATGGGCCGCCTCGATCTCGCTCGGCTTCTTGAATGCGACGACCGAAACGCCCTGCGGATTGACCCCGCTGAACAGATGACGGATGAGCCCGTCCTTGCCGGCGGCATCCAAGCCCTGCAGCACAATCAGCAGCGACTGGCTGGCGTCGGCATAGAGCAGGTATTGCAGGCGCGCGATGCGCTCGACTTGACTCGCGGTGGCGTCGATCGCCGCCTGGCGCGAGAGGTCCTTTCCGGCATAGGCCGGGTCGATTTTGCCGAGCCGCACCTTCGATCCGGGCTCGATCATGAATTTCTTGCGGTAGTTCATGCTCGCCTCTGCACCGTCTGCTCCGCCGCCGTCGGTGGCCGCCGGTCATCCTGTACTACTGCTCATTCCCGCGAAAGCGGGAATCCAGAAGATACCCCAACTTCCGGACAAGCCTCTGGGTCTCCGCTTTCGCGGGGGACGAGCGGATTTGGATCGGCCTCGCTGGCCGAACCGTAGCCCGGCTGCTAAAGCGTTGCCGCGCATCCCCTCACAGCGGCAGCGGTACTTCATGCCTCCAGAACTCAACATGCTCGGCTATGAGATCTCGATCTGGCTGCTGCCGGTCCTGATCGCCGTGACGCTGCACGAGGCGGCGCACGGGTTCGTCGCCTATCTGCTCGGCGACGACACCGCCTGGCGGCTCGGCCGCGTCAGCTTCAATCCGTTCAAGCATATCGATCCGTTCGGCACCATCGTGCTGCCGGCGATGCTGCTGTTGGCGCGCTCGCCGTTCCTGTTCGGCTACGCCAAGCCGGTGCCGGTGAATTTCCGGGCCCTGCGCCACCCGCGCCGCGACATGATCCTGGTCGCGGCGGCCGGGCCGGCGATGAACCTGTTCCTGGCGATCCTCGCCGCGCTGGCGTTTCACGTTCTCAGCTACGCGCCCGATCTCCTGGTGCGCTTCATCGGCGAGAATTTGCGCAATGCCCTGGTTCTCAACGTGGTGCTGGCCGTGTTCAATCTGGTGCCGATTCCGCCGCTCGACGGCGGCCGCATTCTGGTCGGCGTGCTACCCAAAGCATTGGCGCTGCCGCTGACCAAGCTCGAACCTTTCGGCTTGGTTCTCTTGATCGGGCTTTTGATCGTGCTGCCGCTCGTCGGCGCGCAGTTCGGCCTCGATCTCAATTTCATCTCGGTCGGTGTCGCGCGTGCCACCCGCGCCATCATCGGCGTTATTCTGCAGATCACCGGCAATCGCTGAGCATCGGCCCGGCCGGGAAGCCGCCAGCGTCACCCGCTGTTGCGTGCGGCAAGCGCGGCGCGCACGCGGTCCGGGGTCAGCGGATAGTGGCGGAGCCGCACGCCGGTGGCGTCGAAGACGGCGTTGGCAATGGCGGCGCCCGCGGCGCCCATCACCTCTTCGCCGGCACCGGTCGACGGTTCTTCCATGCGCTGCACCACGATCGGCAGACAGTCCGGATGTTCGGCAAAACGCAGCACCGGATAGCTCGCCCAATCCAGGCTGGTGACGCCGTTCTTGTCGAACGTCACCTCTTCCTTGAGCATGCGGCTCGTCGCCTGCACCAGCATGCCGACGATCTGATTCTCGACCAGCGCCGGATTGACCGTGAGCCCGCAGTCGAGCGCCCCGAACAGGCGTTTGACGACGATGACGCCTGTGCGCTTGTTGACCTCGACCTCGGCCACCGCGGCGCCGTAGGAGACGTGATGCGTGCCGACAGCGATGCCGCGGCCGGTGACGACCTCGTCGTGCGACAGCCGCGACGCGGCCGGCGCCGACACCCAGCCGGCCGCCTTGGCGGCGGCTTCGAGCACGCCGAGCCAGCGCGTGTCGCCCATGTTTTTGCGGCGGAACTCGAACGGGTCCATCTTCGCCGCATAGGCCAATTCGTCGATCGTCTGCTCCGAAGCAAACGACAGCGCCATGTCGAGCGGCGAGCGCAGCGGCGAGCCTTTGAGCAGCCCAGTCATCGGCACGGCGTGGCTGACCACGCGCCGATTGGCGATGCGGTACATCGAACCGGTGCTCATGCGATTGACGATGATGGAGAACGAGCCGGCGCTGCGCTCGGGCGGCGTCTTTTGATTGGCGAGTTCGGTCGAAGTCTCGTCGGTGTGCCAGCCGTGCTGCCAGCCGTCATAGCTGTAGGCGACGATGTTGCCTTCGCCATCGATTGCGGCTTGAACATCGGCAACCTGTGCCGGGCCGTAATTGTCCCAGCCCAGCTCATCCCAGCGCATGAATTGCACGCGCACGGGACGGCCGACCGCCTGCGATAGGATCGCCGCGGCCTGCGGCGCGTCCTCATAGCAGCTGTGGCCGTAAGTGCCTGAACCTTCATAGTACCGCACGCGCACGCGCTCGACCGGCATGCCCAACAGAGCCGCCAGCATCTTGCGCGACGCATACACGTCCTGCGTCGAGGACAGCACCAGCGCGCCGTCCGGCTTGACGTCGGCCAGCGCGCAATTGGGTCCGAACACCGCATGCGCCTGATAGGGCGAGAAATAGGTCGCCGAGGCGACGTGAGCGGCGCCGGCGAAGCCGGCCTTCACGTCGCCGACATTGACGACGACCGTCTCGGTCGCCCGGTCCGGATCGCGCAGCACCGCAGCCAGCCGCGACTGCTCCGGCAGCGGCGGCGGATCCTGCCAGGTGATTTTCAGCTCCTTGGCGGCACGGATCGCGTCCCATTCGCGCTCGGCGACGACGCCGACGAAATCGCCGCGGCGCACTACGCGTGCGCCCGGGATATGCGCGATCGAGCTTTCGTCGAGACTCGCCACCTTGGCGCCGCTGCCATAGGCGCGCTGGCCGCGCGGCCGCACAATACGACCATGCAGCATGTTCGGCACGCGGACGTGCTGCATGTGCACGTATTTGGCCGCGACCTTGTCGGGAATATCGACGCGCGGCACGCGGGTGCCGACAAGTTTATATTGGCTCGGCGGTTTGCGCGGCGCGGTGCCGGTGAATTTAATGGCAAACGGCTTGTCGCCGATCAGCTCGCCGTAACTGACCGAGCGCGCCGGTTCGCCGTCCACGCTAACGACGCCCTTGGCGACCACGAGGCTGCCGACCTGCACGCCGAGCCGTTGCGAAGCGCGCAACAACAAGGCTTGGCGGGCTTCCGCCGCGGCGGCACGGAGCTGCGGTCCACCGCGCTCGATCGAGGAGCTTGAACTCGTCGCCTGCTGATCGGGCGTAACGTTGGTGTCGAGCCGGACGGCCGACATCTGATTCATGTCGAGGTCGAGTTCTTCGCCGGCAATCTGCAGCAGCCCGGTGGTGTTGCCCTGGCCGAGCTCGCACTTGCCGAAATACACCGTCGCGGTGTTGTCGGCGCGAACGGCGATCCAGGTATCGATCTGCTGCGGATCCGGCGGCCCGGCGAGCGTGCCGCGCGCCGGAGCGGCGGCGGGCGCCGACGCCGCTTCGCCGGCCAGACTGAAGCCGATGATCAGCGCACCGCCGGCTTTGAGCACAGTGCGCCGGCTCGGAGAGGCGCTGCCTTGCTCGGGTGCATCAAGCAACGGGAGAGCGGTCTCACTCATGGCGTGCCTCCCGCGATCATGCGCGCCGCGAGCTGGATCGCCTTCATCACCCGCGGATAGGTGCCGCATCGGCACAGATGGCCGTTCATGGTCGTGCGGATGTCGGCTTCGGTCGGATTGGGATTATTGGCGAGCAGTTCGGCGCCCTTGATGGTCATGCCGTTGTAGCAATAGCCGCATTGCACCGCCTGAACGTCGACGAAGGCCTGTTGCAGCGGGTGCAACGCCGGCGCCAACTTCAAGCCTTTTTGCTCGGCGTACCAGACCGGCAGCCCTTCGAGCGTCGTGATGGCCTTGTGGGCGACCGCCGAGACCGGCGTGACGCAGGACCGGATCTCGACGCCGTCGGCGAGCACCGAGCACGAGCCGCATTGCGCCAGCCCGCAGCCGAAGCGCGGCCCGTGCAGCTCCAGCTCGTTGGTCAGGACGTAAAGCAGCGGCGTGTCGGGGCTGGCGTTCACCGGCCAATCACGCCCATTCACTTTGATCGTGAGAGGGTCAGCCATGATCTCCTCCTGCGCTCAGCGCCCGGCGCAAAGTCGAATGCTACGACGCCGCAGCGCGGCGCGGCACCGCGGCCGGCCGGCCGACCTTGAAGATTTCGTCGCGGCACCAGCGCGCCACCTCGCCGCCTGAGGCAAACCAGACGCCGCCGGCGCCGCGCATATGGCGGATGATGGTGCGCAGCGCGTTGGCGCGGCCGGGCCGGCCGGAAATGTACGGATGGAATTGGAACGGACAATAGGTCGGCGCTGCTTTGGATTCTTCATGAAATTCGTCGAACATCGCCTTCCACACCACGAGCGCGCCCTGCGGATTGCCGGCGTCGTTGTTGCGATGCTGATAGGTTCGGCCATCGCCGAACGGCTGGCGCGGCAACTCGACCAGCGCGCCGCGCTCGCTCTCCCAGAGAAACGGCAGGTCGTGGGAGAACGAGTTGCTGTTCCAGATAAAGCCGTGCTCGATCAGCAATTCGAGGCTGTTCGGACTTTGCGTGCAGGAGCGCCAGCCGAGCGGGCGCTGCCCGGTGCGGCCGCGGATCATGTCCATGGTCTTGCGCATCACTTCGCGCTCTTCGTCGCGGGTGAGCTTGCGCGCCACTTCGTGGTGGTAGCCATGGCCGGCGATTTCATGCCCGGCGGCGACGATCGCCTTCACGGCTTCGGGAAAACGCTCGGCAATGGCGCCGCAGGTCAGGAAGGTCGCTTTGACGCCCTCGTCCTGCAGGATGCGCAGGATGCGCCAGATGCCGGTGTGCGGCCCGTATTCGCACTGGGTATATTCTTCGTGATCGCGCGTGCCGTCTTCGAGCGGCCGCACGTCCTCACCGCCTTGGAAATCGAAGGTCAGCGTCACCGCCACGCGCGCATCGTTCGGCCAGCGAAAATGGCTGCCGTAATGATGATCCTTCAGCATGATCTCGCCTCCCTTGGCGCGGCACAGATTCTAGACGAGACGCACGACTGCGTCCACGCGCTGCCGAAATCACCATGGCGCGCAGCGCAAATGGCCTTTCCAATCGCAATAGCCGAAACCGGGGCGGCAGCAGCCGAACGATGCCGGCGTGCAGTAATAGAACTGATAGTCGAGGCCGCAATGGTTCGAGCAATAGAAGCGGCCCTCGCCGTCGAAATGGCAATGATTGCGAAACGCCCGCGGCAGCGCCTGGGGATACTGCCAGTCCACGGCGACGAGCGGCGCGCCGATTGGCGAATAATTCAATGCCCCAGCGACCGCACGAGAGTTCTCTGGTGAAGCCAGGGCGGCCGCGAACGCCGCGATGCCTGCCACGGAGGCCAATCTCTGCATCATTCCCGCCATCGCGACCTCATCATTCCTGTGCCGCGGCGATCGGTTGTGTCGCCGCGGCTTCAAGTCGCGATGCTTCCCTGCCCGCGGCCCCGTGGGCGATCGGTAGGTGAATCATGAAGCGCGAGCCCTCCCCTTCCCGGCTCTGCACGGCAACGCGGCCGCCATGCTGGTCGACCACCAGCTTCACGAGGTGAAGGCCGACGCCGGTGCCGACGATGCCCGAGACGTTGCCGCCGCGGTGATAGCGCTCAAACAGGCGATCCACATCGGCCGCCGGTATGCCGATGCCATGGTCGCTGATGGTCACAATAGCCTCGGCGTCGGTTCGTTCCGCCGCAACCTCGATCGTTCCGCCGTCCGTCGAGTACTTGACGGCGTTCGACAACACATTGCTGAACGCCTGGAACAGCAGCTTGGCGTCGCCGCTGATCGGCAACGGCGCATCGGCAAAACGCTCGACGATCTGCGCGGCCGGCACCATGTCGCGGTGCAATTGGCAGACTTCGCGCAACAGCGCCGTAAGCTCGATCTCGGCCGGCTCATAATAAAGGCCGGCGCTACCGTCGATCAGCCGGGACGAATTCAGAAGATTATCGATCAGATGCGTCATGCGCAGCACGGCGCTGCGGATTTTTCCGGCGCGTTCGCCGATTTCGGCGGGCCGCACGGCGTCTTTGCTTTTGTCGAGCCGGCGGGCGTGACCGTCGATGACGGTGAGCGGCGTGCGGAATTCGTGCGACGCCATGGAGACGAAATTGCGCTGCATCAGCGCAACGCGCTGCTCCTGCGCCAATTGCTCCTCGAGCAAAGCGGCTTGCCGGGCAAGCGTGCGCTGGCTGCGAATGAGCTCGATGGCATTATTGCGGAAGATCACGGTGGCCTGCGCCATCTCGCCGATCTCGTCGCGGCGCTCGGTGCCGGCGATGTCGACAGCCGTGTCGCTCGCGGCAAGCCGATGCATGCGTTCGGCGAGGCGGCGCAGCGGTTGCGAGATCGAGCGGCTGATGTGGATGAGTGCACCGACAACCAAGGCGCCGGCGATCAGCATCACCAGCACGATCAGCCACACCGCCTGCCGATAGGCGGTGCCGAGCCGGTCGCTCGCCGCCTGCGCGTCGGCAACCGCGCGATCGGTCAATAGACCGAGCGTGTCGCTCGCCGTGTTGTAGGCATTGCGGGAGCTGCCGCGATAGATCGCGACAGCGTCGGCCTTGCGATCGCTGCGCGACAGCTCCAGCATCTGGTTGACGATCGCGCGGTATTCGGTCCAGCGCTGCTTGAAGCGCGCATAAAGGTCGGCCGCCGCGGCGTCATGGCGAATGCGCTCGAAATTGCGCTCGGCGTCGGCGATCCGGCGGTCGAGCTCGGCCATCTCGCTTTCGGTCGCCGTGGTCTCGGCGGCGCCCGCCGACAGCAGATTGCCGCCCTCGATGGCGCGGAAATCCGAGGTGTAATTGTTGAGGTCGCCGAGCGCGCGGGTGGTCGGCAACCAAGTCTGCGCCACCTCGGCCGAGAGCGCGTCGAAATTGCTCAGCCGCCAGATGCTGAACGCCCCGAGCGCGGCAACGAGCGCGAAGAACAACAGGAACACCGCAGCCAGATGAAAGCGGATCGATCGCGGCTGCCGCATGCAAAATCCATTCGCAAGTGCCGCGCACGGGCGAGGCTTGCCATCGTCACGGCGTCTGATCATACCTTATACAGGAGGCCGGCCGGCCGGCCAAACGCGCAGGACAATCGTTAACCGCAATCAAATGCATGTCTGAAGCACCCAAGAAAATACTTTGCATCGAGGACGACCGCGAGACTGCGGCGCTGATCGCCGAAGAATTGGTCGACCGCGGCTACGAGGTGATCCTCGCGCACGACGGCCGCGAAGGCCTTGCCGCCATCCTGCGGATCATGCCCGATCTGGTGCTCTCGGACATCAGCATGCCGGCGATGTCGGGCTTCGAGCTGTTAGAGCGCCTGGTCGCGCTGGCGCCGCGCTTTGCCAGAATGCCGATCGTATTCCTCACCGCCCTGACCGACCGCGACAACGAGCTCAAGGGCCGGCAATTGGGCGCCGACGACTATGTGACCAAGCCGATCGATTTCGACATGCTGGCAACCATCATCGCGGCGCGGCTCGCCGGCGTGGCGCGAACCGGGCTGTGGCCGAAGACCATCGCGCTCAACGAGCGCGAGGTCGAGGCGCTGACCTGGGTGGCGCGCGGCAAGACCTCGGCGGACATCGCGCAAATCCTCGGCCTGACCAAGCGCACCATCGACTTTCACATCGACAATGCACGCGCCAAGCTCGGCGCCGCCACGCGCACCGAGGCGGTGCTCAAGGCGGCGAGCGGCAAACTGATCGAGCCGTAATCGCGCAAGACCAATTGCAGCCGGTTCACCACGCCGCAATCAGACAAATCACCGAGAATGGCACCGCGACGAGGCCGAGATAGAACCAGGTGCGATAGCCTTCCTGGTCACGCGGCCCCTTGAAAAGCTGAAAAACAAGCCACGCCGCAACGGCGAAACCCAACACCATGCGCACGACGTCGCTTGGCGTGTCGTACGCCGTCCAAATGGTTTCGTTCTGCGGCAGGCTGACGCGGAACGTGATCAGCGCAAGCACGGCGAGAAACAGCGCCCGCAGAACAATGGCAGTGATCCGCAAACCGGCCGGAATCTTGCCAGGCGGTAACGTCGTCTCAGGGGGATTGCCCAGCTGCGCCATCTGCTTGCTCCGCGTGGGACGCATGGCACTTTCTGCCGCTTCATGGCTCGCCGGCTGGCGCGCCACGAGGCCTACGCTGTTACTGTCTCCCCGGGCCCCTTTCGTTCAATATAGGCCAAACGCTGAGTCGTTGAAGGCCAACGTGTAGGCGACGCGCTCAATGTTTGGGCCGAATACTCGTGCCGTTGATGCCGGTCGCCGCAGGTTTGGCCGGCCCACCGAGGGGCAGCAGCGCCGCGCCGGAACGCGTGAACGAAGCGCCGCCGATCGTGCCGGGGCTCGAAACCGGCGGCGGTGCGGGCGCTACGCGCACCGGCGCTGATTCCACGCCTTTGATAACCAAGCCGCCGCCGGCTTTGGCTCCGCTCCGCGCGGCAGCGTGCGCCCATCCGCCGGCGCCGGCCGGCTGCTGCGCCAACGGCGCCCGCATCGAAAAGGCGGCGAGCGCAATGCCGGCGGCAATGCGCCAAGCGACGCGCCGCTTGCACGCCGTCGGGTGGTTTCCGCTCATACCGAAGCCTCCAGCGCATTCGGTTCAGCCGGCGGCGGCGCAGCCGCAGGCCGATCGAGAGCCAGCGCCAGCAGAGCCGGCAGGACGACGAGCAGAATAACCGGTCCGATCAACATGCCGCCGACCACGACGGTCGCCAGCGGACGCTGCACCTGGCTGCCGATGCCGCTCGAAATCGCCGCCGGCAACAGCCCGATGCAGGCCGACAGCGACATCATCAGGATCGGTCGCATCTGCCGCTGCAGCGCTTCGCGCATCGCCTCGCCCGGCGCCATGCCGCTCGACGCCACCTGATGGTAGGCGTTGATGATGAGAATGCCGCACATCACCGAGACGCCGAGCAGCGAGACGAAGCCGATGGCCGCCGAAATGCTGAAGGCGAGACCCGACAGATAAAGTGCCAGCACGCCGCCGCCGGCGGCGAACGGAACGCCGGCAAGCGCCAAGAGACTGTCGCGCAGCGAATTGAACAGGCCGTAGAGCAGCACCAGGATGAGCAACAAGCTGACCGGCACGATCAGTGCAAGCCGCGCCCTGGCCTGCTGCAGTTCCTCGAACTCGCCGGCCCATTCGATTCGGTAACCGCTGGGCAGGCGCACGTCGCGCGCGATGCGTTGCTGCGCGTCGGCGACGGTACTACCGAGATCGCGGCCGCGCACGCTGAACTTGACCGGAATATAGCGCTCGTTGCGCTCGTGATAGATGTACGAGGCGCCGGTATCGAGCGAAATGTCGGCCAGCTCGCTCAGCGGCACATAGCTATTGACGCCCTTCGGCGTCTGAAAGCCGACTTTGAGAGCGCGCACGCTGTCGAGGTCGCCGCGGTATTTTTCGGCGAGCCGCACCGTCACGGCAAATTGCCGGTCCGATTCCAACAGCGTGGTCGCCGTGGTGCCGCCGAGCGCCGCCTGTATCACATTATTCACGTCGCTGACATTGAGGCCGTAGCGCGCCGCCCGCTCGCGATCGACCCGGATGTTAAGATTGGGCTGGCCGAGTACCGGAAACATGCCGAGATCGGTGACGCCCGGCACCTTCGCCATCTCCTTCATGACCTCGCCGGCGAGTTGCTCCAGCTTGCCGAGATCGCGGCCGACGATCTTCACCGAATTGGCGCCTTTCACGCCGGAGAGGCCCTCTTCGATGTTGTCCTGAATGTATTGCGAGAAATTGAAATCGATGCCGGTGAATTCGTTGGCAAACTCGGTTTGCAGCGCGCCGATCAGCTTGTCCTTGGTCATGCCCGGCGCCCATTGCTCGAACGGCTTGAGCGGCACGAAAAACTCGGCGTCGTTAAAACCGGCGGCATCGCTGCCGTTGTCCGGCCGGCCGTGCTGCGACACCACCGTAATCACCTCCGGATGGCGCAGCAGGATCTCGCGGATGCGGTTGACAACCGGCATGCCGGCTTCGAGCGAGATTGTCGGGGGCATGGTGGCGCGGATCCATAGATTGCCTTCCTCGAGCGCCGGCAAGAACTCGGTGCCGAGCCGCGGCAGCAGAATCGCGAACACGGCGAGCAAGGCCGCGGCGATGCCGAGCATGATGCGGCGATGCGACAGCGACCAGTGCAGCACCGGCGTATAGAGCCGGCGCAGACGGTGCACGATCGCAGTCTCGACTTCGGCGACGTGTGCCGGCAGCAGATAAGAGGCGAGCACTGGCGTCACCGTGAAGGTCGCGATCAGCGCGCCGACCAACGCGTAGCCGTAGGTCCGCGCCATCGGATTGAAAATCTGGCCCTCGACGCCCTGCATGGTGAACAGCGGGATGAACGCGGCGACGACGATCGCGGTCGAAAAAAGCACCGCGCGGTCGATCTGCAGGGCGCTGATCAGAATGAGTCGCAAACGATCGGTCCAGGCCGGATTGCCGCGCGTCGGGTCGACGCCCCAGCGTTGCTCCGACAGGGCATGCAGAAGCCGCGTCTGATGCTCCGGTCCGGCTTGCACATTGTGGTAGACGTTCTCCACGAGGATCACGGCGGAATCGACGATGATGCCGAAATCGATGGCGCCGACCGACAGCAGGTTGGCGTCTTCGCCGCGCAGGACCAGGATGATGACGGCAAAGAACAGCGCAAACGGAATGTTGGCGCCGACAATGATGGCGCTGCGCAGGTCGCCGAGAAAAATCCACTGAATGAAAAAGATCAGGATGCAGCCATAGACCAGATTATGCAGCACCGTGCTGGAGGTGACGGCAACCAGCGAGGTGCGGTCGTAGAACGGCACCAGCCGCACCCCGGGCGGCAATGTGCCGTCGCTGTTGATCCGGTCGATCGCCGCGCGCACGCGCGGCACCACGTCGTTGGTGTGCGCGGTGCGGTTCATGACCACGATAGCCTCGACCACGTCGTCCTGGTGATCGCGGCCGGCCTGACCGAGCCGCGGCACGGCGCCGACGCGAACCTCGGCGACATCCTTGACCCGCACCGGCACCCCGGCCGATTGCGCCAGCACCACGTTCTCGATGTCGGCGACGCGGTAGCCTTGCGTGGGGTCTTCGGCGCCGCCGCTGTCGAGCAGTCCGACGCCGCGGATGTTCACCGATTGCTGGCCGAAATTGATGGTGCGGCCGCCGACATTGACGTTGGCATTGCCGATCGCGGCGATCACCTGCGGCAGCGTGACGTTGTAGGCGTCGAGCTTGTTGAGATCGACGTCGACGTCGAATTGCTTGGTGGTGCCGCCCCAGGTGTTGACCTGAACAACGCCCGGCACCGTGAGCAGGCGGCGCTGCACGATCCAATCCTGCACCGTGCGCAGGTTGCTCAAGCCGAAATGCGGCGGTCCGACCAGCTGATAGCGAAAGACTTCGCCGACCAGGCTCGAACCCTGGATGGTCGGCACCACGTTGTTCGGCAGATTGACGTTCTGCTGCAGATTGACGGCGGTCTGGGTCAGCGCGAAGTAATAGTCGATGCCGTATTTGAACGTCACGCGCACGAACGACAGGCCATAGAACGAGGTCGAGCGGATCATATCGGCGCCCGGCGTGGCGGCGAGCCCGACTTCAATCGGGATCGTATAATAGCGCTCCATCTCCTCGGCCGACTGACCGGGGGCCTGCGCGGTGATCTCGAGAATGACCGGGGCGGGATTGGGATACGCCTCGATGTTGAGCCGCGTGAACGCGATCACCCCACCGGCGATGAACAGCAAAAGCAGCAGCAGGACGATCGGCCGGCGCGTCAGTCCGAATTGCAGGACGGATTTGAGCACGGCGCGGCTCTCAATCGGCTGTCGCAGGTGTCTTCATCGCGGCTGGCGGCGCATTATCGCGTTTCGATAGCCAGCGCGTTGCTGAGAAACAGCGCGCCATCGGTGGCAACCAGCTCACCGACGTTCACGCCATCGAGAATTTGCCGATAGCCGGCTCGCTCCTGCCCGATCCTCACTGTGCGCCGGGTGAAGTGTCGGCGGTCGGCGGTGACCCAGGCGGTCATGGTGCCGTCGCCTTCGCGCACCACGCCGGCCGCCGGAATGGCCGGCGCCCGCACCGGATCGCCGACGCTGATTGTGAAGCTTGCGAACATGCCGGCGCGCAGTTCGTGGCGCGGATCCTTGATCTCGGAGCGCACCACAACGCGCCGCGTGCCGGCGTCGACCGAGGCGCCGATGGTCGTCACGGCGCCGTCGAACACACGACCTGGAAAAGCAGCGATGATCACCCGCTCCTTCTGCCCGACCCGGAATGCCGGACTGTCCGTCTCCGCCACATTGGCCAGCATCCACATGGTGTCGATATTGGCGACCGTATAGGGCGCCGGCGCGCTGCCTGGCTGGACGTAGAGACCCGGCGCCGCGCTACGCGCGGTGATACGGCCGTCGATAGGGCTTGGCACGATCAGCTTCGACTCCGCCATGCGTTCCTTGATGATCTTGTCGATCTCGGCATCCGTCTTGCCGAACAGGCGTACCGCGTCGCGCGCCGCGCGCAGATTGCCCTCGGCAGTCTGCTGTTCGGAAACCGCCTGCTCCAGATCGTGCTGCGACACCGCGCGCGTCGTGTAGAGGTCGCGTTGCCGCGCCAAGTTGCGGGTGGTCAGCTCCGAGACGCCGGCCGCGGCGATCAGGGTTGATTCAGCCTGCAACAGATCGGGGCTGTCGATGGTGAACAGGGTCTGCCCTTTCTTCACGTCGTTGCCGACTTCGGCGTAGAGCGTGACGATCCGGCCCTGGTATGGGGTGAAGACCTGGACGGTCATGTCCTCGTTGAAATCGATGCTGCCGATCGCCTCCTTCTCGACCGGAAAATCGCGCGCCTCGACCGGTTCGACTTTTACGGAGCTGAGCTGGGCGTCCGATAGATCGATGCTTTCGGCATCGCGGCGTTGACTGACGCCTGTGTCGCTGGGCGCCGCGCGCGCCGAAACGGTCCCGATGTCCGGTGCTGGCGCTACGCCCGAAGGCCAAGCCCAGTAGAGCAGCAGCGCCGCCGCGGCGATGGCGCCAGCCGCTATTCCTGCCATTCGGCTGTTTGCCGTCCCAAGAGCCATCGAATCGCTGCTGAAAGCGTCAAGCGCCGGTTACAAGCCACCCGGCGGCCGGGCGGTCTACTGTCATTAATCACAGGGAGATGACCCCGAAATCACAGAGGATTTTCCGGGGCCTAAGCGACTCATTGAAGTTTATCACGGAATGCCGGTTCGCCCCCTGCGACCGGCGCGCCCCATCCTGGAAACCGATTGAGCGCGACTGTGATGAATCACAGTGCATCGGCACTGCGGATTCATCCACAGTGTGGCCGGACAAGCACAGCCAATGCCGGTAGATTGGGCCGGTTGCCCGCCGGCTCGTGTACTCGTAGTGGCAGATGGTCGTTGCAGCCGTCAGATGGATGTCTGCGTGCGTCGCCATTGGCGCGGCCGCCCCCCTATTGGCGGGCTGCGCGGTCGGCCCCGATTTCCGCGCGCCCGCCGCGCCGGAGATCACCCGCTACACCAGGGAGCCGCTGGCGCTGCGCACCTCGTCGGCAGCGGTGAGCGGCGGAGCGGCGCAACGCTTCGAGTTCGGCCGCGACGTGCCGCAGCAATGGTGGAAACTATTCAAATCACCGGCGCTCGACCGCCTCATCGAGCAGGCGCTGCAGAGAAATCCGACGGTGCAATCGGCGCTGGCCAGCCTGCGTGCAGCCAAGCAGGCGGTCTATGCGCAGGAGGGTAAATTCTTTCCGCTGGTGCAGGCGAATTTCAATCCGACCTACCAGCAGACTTCAGCGGCAGTCAGTCCCGTGCCATCGTCGGGCGTCAGCGTTTTCGAGCTCGACACCGCGCAGCTGCAGGTGTCCTACACGTTCGACGTCTGGGGGCTCAATCGCCGGACCGTCGAACAGCTCACGGCCATGGCCGATACGCAACGCTTCCAAACCGAAGCCGCCTATCTGACGCTCATATCCAATATTGTCGTTGCAGCCATTACCGAAGCTTCCTTGAACGCCCAGATCGATACCACCAACCAACTCATCCAAATCAATACCTCCATGGTCGACACGCTCAAGCGGCAGTTCGACAAGGGCGCCGTCACTCGCGGCGACCTCGCGGTGCAGGAGGCCGCTCTGGCGCAGGTCAAGGCGACCTTGCCGCCGCTGCGCAAAGCGCTGGCGCAGCAGCGCGATCTCATCACCGCGCTCTCCGGCGGCTTTCCGAGCGAAGGGCAGCAGCCGACCTTCCGCCTTACCGATTTCCACTTGCCCGCCAATCTGCCGGTCAGCCTGCCGTCGCAGCTGATCGAGCAGCGCCCCGACGTCCGGGCCGCTGAAGAACAACTCCATGCGGCCAGCGCGCAAATCGGCATCGCGACCGCGAACATGCTGCCGAACTTCACCATGAACGCCAATGTCGGTTACATGAGCACGACGATTGCCAATCTGCTCGCACCGCAGAACCTGTTCTTCAATCTGGCGGGCAACGTCACGCACACGGTATTCGATGCCGGCACGCTGTTTCACTTGCGCGAAGAGGCCAAGGATAATTACCAAGCTGCGGCCTGGACCTATCGGAACACGGTGCTCATCGCAGTGCAGAACGTCAGCGACAGCTTGCGCGCGGTGCAGAACGACGCCGACGCGCTGAAGGCGGCGCATGAGTTCGAGCGGGCGGCCAATATCAGCTTCGACCAGGCGCGCCGCCAATTCCAGGAAGGCAGCGTCAACGTGCTGCTGTTGGCCACCGCGCAGCAAGGCCATCTGCAAGCTTCAATCCAAGTGGTGCAGGCGCGCGCCGCCCGTCTCGCCGATACCGCGGCACTGTTCCAGGCGCTCGGCGGCGGCTGGTGGAACCGCGCCGAGCCGTACCAGGCGCAAATCGTCGACGTCAGCACCGGCGAAACCCACTCCATCGCCGAACCGCCGCAAACACATTAATAAAGAGCGGAAGAGCCCGCCGCTCGGCACCTGCCATGGATATTCTCAAAGCCACCGACTTTTCGTTCCTCGGGCCAAAAACCGAAGGCAAGGTCCGCGACATTTACGATCGCGGCGACCGGCTCGTTCTGGTCACCACCGACCGCCATTCCTCGTTCGACCGCATCATCGCCCACATCCCCTGGAAGGGGCAGGTGCTCAATCAGGTCAGCGCCTGGTGGTTTCAACGCACCAAGGACATCGTTCCCAATCACGTTCTGGCTCTACCTGATCCGAACGTGACGATCGGGCGCAAATGCACGCCGCTCGCGATCGAGGCCGTGGTGCGCGGTTACCTGACCGGCGTCACCGACACCGCGGCCTGGACGCGTTACGCGGCCGGCGAACGCCGCTTCGGCGGCGTCGTGCTGCCGGACGGCATGCGCAAGAACGCGCGCTTGCCGCAACCGCTGTTCGACCCGACCACCAAGGAAGCGGCGCACGACCGCACGCTCACGCCTGAGCAGATGATCGCCGAAGGTTTTATCGGACGCGACATGTTCGATCGGGTCAAGCAAACCGCGCTGACGCTGTTCGCCCGCGGCCAAGAGCTCGCCGCGCGCAACGGACTATTGCTCGTCGACACCAAATACGAGTTCGGCACCGACGCCGACGGCGGGCTGATGCTGATCGACGAAATCCACACCCCGGATTCGTCGCGCTATTGGCAGCGCGACAGCTACGCGGCGCGCTTTACCGCCGGCGAGGAGCCGCAATATTTCGACAAGGAATTTTTACGGCTGTGGTTTCGCGACCATTGCGATCCCTATCGCGATGCCGCCCTGCCGCCGGCACCGCCGGAACTGGTGGCCGAACTGTCGCGCCGCTATATCGCGATGTACGAGCAGATTACCGGTGCAAAGTTCGTCGAAGGCGCAACCCCCCTGCTGGAGCGCATGGAGCGGAATCTGAAAGCGTATTTCGACACGGATCGGGTGCCTTAATTGCAGGATATGAGCCGCCACCTGTCCACTGCAGACGCATAGGAGGATCGAGCCATGGCCGACGATCTCGTGCTTTATACCAACCCGATGTCGCGCGGGCGCGTCGTACGCTGGATGTTGGAGGAAACCGGCGAGCCTTATCGCGTCGAAGTACTCGATTACGCGACCACCATGAAGGCGCCGGCCTATCTCGCCATCAATCCGATGGGCAAGGTGCCGGCGCTGCGCCATGGCGACGTCGTCGTCACCGAGACGGCGGCGATCTGCGCCTACCTAGCCGATGCCTTTCCGCAAGCGCGGCTCGCGCCGCCTGCCGGCGACCGGTTGCGCGGGCCTTATTATCGCTGGCTGTTCTTCACCGCGGGGCCGGTCGAGGCGGCGGTGAGCAACAAGGCGCTCGGCTTCGTGGTGCCGCCGGAGCGCGAGCGCATGATCGGCTACGGCCGCATCGATCTCGTCTTGGATACGCTCGAAGCCGCAGTCTCGCGCAGCGATTACCTGGTTGGCGATCGTTTTTCCGCGGCCGATCTCTATGTCGGCGCGCAGCTCGGTTTCGGCATGATGTTTGGCACCATCGAAAAACGGCCGGCATTTGCGCAATACTGGCAGCGGCTGAGCGCCCGGCCGGCTTGCGTGCGCGCCAAAGAGCGCGACGACGCGCTGGTGCCTCCGCAGCAAGCGAAACGCTGAAGGCAAAAGCGCCTTCCACACCCTTTCTTGTAAGCCGCTCTGCCAGCCGATAAGGTTTGGCAGCGGTGGATTGGGGCTGGTGACGTGCGTCCAGCGGGGGCTCCAAAGCTTCGGACAATGTGGCGACGCGTGCACGGCCGGCGGTCGTGCGCGGCGGCGCTTGCGTTGGGCGCCGTCACCATCGCTACGACGTGTCCTGGCGCCGCCGAGACCATGGAGAGCGCGCTCGCCAAGGCCTACCAGAACAATCCGCAGCTCAACGCGCAGCGCGCCATCGTGCGGCAAACCGACGAAGGCGTGCCGCAGGCGTTGTCGGGTTACCGGCCGAACATCAACGCCAATGCCTCGATCGGCCGGCAATATACGGATGTCACGCAGACAATTCCCCCGGGGGCGGTTTTTTCCTCAGGACCGGGCGTCACGTTCTCGGCTAAAGGTTTGAGCACGCCGCGCTCGGTCGGGCTCACCGCCACGCAAAATTTTTTCAACGGCCAGCAGACCGCCAACAAGGTGCGCGCCGCGGAAAGCCAGGTTTCGGCGGCGCGCGAGACACTGCGCATGATGGAATCGTCGGTGCTGCTATCGGCGGCGACGGTCTACATGGACGTGTCGCGCGACACCGCGAACCTGCAGGTGCAGCAGAACAACGTCCGCGTCCTGCAGCGCACGCTCACCGACACCCGCAATCGTTTTAACGCCGGCCAGGTCACTTCGACCGACGTCGCCCAGGCCGAAGCGCAATTGGCAGCCGGCGAGGCGACGCTGCACGCCGCGGAATCGCAGCTGATGACGACGCGCGCCAATTACCGGCGCATCATCGGCGTCGAGCCGGCGAGCCTCGCCGCCGCCGCGCCGGTCGATCGCCTGGCGCCCAACAACCTCAACGCTGCGGTTGCGGTCGGCAGCGCCGAGAACCCCTCGGTGACGGCGGCGCTATACGGCGTCGATGTCGCGCAGTTGCAGGTCAAGATCGCCGAAGGTGCGCTGTGGCCGTCGCTGACCGGTCAATACAGCATCCAGGACCAGCGCGATCCGCAGCTTCTGACACCGAAATTGTTCACCAACACCGTGACACTGAATCTCTCGGTGCCGATTTATCAGGGTGGCGCCGAATACTCTGCGATCCGGCTGGATAAGGAAAATCTCAACCAGCAGCGGCTCAATGTCGATCAGGTGCGCGACCAGGTGCGCGCCGACGTGGTGCAGGCCTGGGGCCAGCTGCAGGCCGCCAAGGCCCAGGTCGAAGCCGCCAAACGGCAGAACGATGCCACCGAGCGGGCGCTCACCGGCGTGCGCAACGAAGCCATGGTAGGTCAGCGCACCACGCAAGACGTGCTCAATGCCGAGCAGGCTTTGGTCAACGCCCGGCAGAGTCTTCTCGTCGCGCAGCATGACCGCGTCGTCGCCTCCTACAGCCTCATCTCCGCCGTTGGCCGGCTCTCGGCGCGCGAGCTCAACCTGCCGATCGCGATCTATGACCCGCAGGTGCACTACCACCAGGTGCGCGATACCTGGTTCGGCCTGCGCACGCCGAGCGGGGAGTAGTCTTCCACCGCGTCATCGTCCGCGCAGGCGGACGATCCAGTAACCACCGTAAATGACTGCGATTACTGGATGCTCCGCTTTCGCGGAGCATGACAAATTAAGCTCATTCCGGAATGACCGGCAGCAGCAGATGCGACGGATATTTCAGGTCGTGATAAATCTTGTGCAGCACCGTTTTGCTCGAGCAGATGTGGTACGGCACGTATTCGGCGTTGGTGGCGCCGGCGACACCGGTCGGCAGATCGAGGCTGGTGATGTCGAGGCAGATGCGGTGGCCCTTGTGGAACAGGTTGGCGGTCGCCATCACCTCGATCTGATATTCCTCGATGGCGCCGGGCGTGACCGGCTTGTGCGCCTCGCGGGTGAGCGGATGCCACGGCCAATACGGCTTTGAACGCTTGGCATCGAGGGCGCGGTGCGAGGCCTTGAGCCAGCCGCGCGTCAGCTCGCGCTCCGGCAGCTCGGCCGGCACCATGCGCTCGCCTTCGCGCACGCTTTGAACCGAAACGTCGGGGCCGACATCCTTGAGGATGACGATCCAGTTGGTGTCGTCCTGGTCGATCGCGGCGTAAAGCGTCAGTGCGATCGGGCCGGCGATCAGCACATCATGCGGCAGCGGATCGGTCATGTAGCGCAGCCGCGCGATGCTGTCGGTCTGCGACGGCGGCATCTGCACGAAGGCGTCGGGCGGCGCGCCGGCCGCGGCGCTCGCCGGCGGCGGCTGTTGGGGCGACAGCCGCTGCCAGCTTTTCAGATAGAGTTTGGTCCATCGCGTTTGCGGCAGCGGCCAGTCGTCGGCGGCGCGCCATTCGTTGGCGCCCATGACCCAGAAGCGCACCGGCGGCTCGTCCGTGATGCCGGTGTCGAGGCCCTTGAGCCAATGATCGTGCCAGCGCAGCACCTCGCGGTGGAATCCGTGGTACGGCCGCTCGACATGCGCCGGCCCGGCGAGCAACAGCTTCTTCGGCGCTTCGATGTTGCGGTACCAGTGCTGGCAGCCGTTGAGATGGGTTTTGTAGGTGTAGCCGTACCAGCCGGAGCCGGTGTAGGTCGGCACCTTGATCTGTCCGAACTCGGCCTCGCTTTTTTGTACCGCCGCTTCGCTGTCGAACGGATCGATCAGCACGTTGAAAAAGGGCGGCATGTGCTGGCCCTTTTGCGCGATGAGATTGTAGACGTGCGGATACATTTTGTAGTCGGGATTGGCCATCGCCTCGCGCCAAAGCTTTTCGCGCGGTTCCTGCAGCGCTCCAGGCGCACCTCTTTGCTGGTGCAGCGCCGAGAAATGCCCGACCAGATAACGAAACAAGTGAATGACGCCGCCCGGATATTCGTCGCGGAAGCCGCCGAGCTCGCCGTAGGCGCCACGCGAGTCGAACGGAAAGATCGCGCGCAGATGCGGCGGCTGCTGCTTGGCGGCGGCGAGCTGCTCGGCGCCGAAGCCGGAAATGCCCACCATGCCGACGTTGCCGTCGCACCAAGGCTGCGCCGCGATCCACTCGATGAGATCGTAGCAGTCCCACTCGCGTGAGCCGCCGCCTTGCGATTTGCCGACGCCGCGCGGCGAGCCGATGACGTGCACATAGCCGCGCGACACGAAAAAAGTGGTGTCGCCGGCTTCGAGCGGCCCGGTCCATAGCGGCGCCCACGCCGGCTGCGGCGGCAGCGCCGCCGCCATGTCCGGCCCCTGGATGTCCTTGTTGTAGATCGCAAAGGCGAGCAGCGCCGGAAATTTGCCGGCCGCATCGGGGCGATAAACGTCGATACAGATTTCGACGCCGTCGCGCATCTTCACCATGACGTCGCGGTCGCTCACCATCGACGCAAAGCTCGGCGCACGGTCGTATTGCGTGCCCGGATCTTCGGACGATTGCAGCAAGGAACGCGGCGGCTCGGCAGTCACGACACCCCTCCCCTACGCGCCCGCTTCTTGCTTTTGCGCGCGGCGCCCGGCAAATACGAGCCTCACCTTTATGGCGCGGCGGCGAGCCGATCAAGCACGCGACCGCCGGCAGCGAAACGCAACGGAGGAGCCGAGCATGGAATCAAAATCGACGCGCCGGATCGTGACCGGCCATGACGCCCAGGGCAAGGCCGTCGCGCTGTTCGACGCGGCGCTTCCGGCGGTGCAGCGCGGCGCGAACGGGATGACGATGCTGTGGGTCACCACCGAGTTTCCCGTCGACATGTCCGGCGCGGCGGATCGCGCCCAAACCAAAGTCGGCGTCCCGCCACCGGATAACGGCACGATCTTCCGCATCGTCGATTTCGCTCCGGTCAGCAGCGGCGGCGGCGGGCCGGTCGACCATCACCAGATTCTGCTGTCGATGGGCATCGACCCAGCGACGCAAGGCTACGCGCGCCACGCCAATACGCACCGCACCCGGACCATCGATTATGCGCTGGTGCTCGAGGGCGAGATCGACATGCTGCTCGACGACAGCGAAGTGCACGTCAAAGCCGGCGACATGCTGGTGCAGCAAGGCACCAACCACGCCTGGGTCAACAACGGCACCAAACCATGCCGCATCGCCTTCATCCTGATCGACGCCAAGACGCCGCCGGCATGGCAGCAGGGCTGGAAGCCGTAAGAGCCGCGATTGGCGCCAAAACCGAATTCAAAACACGGCAGAACAGAAGGCAGAGGCATGGCCTCTACCTTCTGTTTTAGATCACCGAGTTTCGAGTTCGTAGACTAAGCCGCCTTACGGTTCACCTGCGCCTCGGCCATGGCGGTCAGCTTCTTGTCGGCGGCCTTCTCCTCGTCGAGATTTTGCTGCAGCAAGGTCACGCAATCCTTGCGGCCGAGCTGGTTGGCCCAGGAGATCAAGGTGCCGTAGCGCGTGATCTCGTAATGCTCCACGGCCTGGGCGGCGGCAATCAGCGCAGCGTCGAGCACCGGTTTATTCTCGACTTCGCCGGCGACGTCCTGCGCCTCTTCGATGATGCCGTCGATCGCCGGGCAGTCGACGCCCGAGGGCTTCTTGCCGGCCATCTGGAACACCTGCTCGAGCCGCTTGACGTGGTTCTCGGTCTCGCGCAGATGCGACTGAAAGCCCTGCTTGAGCTGCGGGTCGCTCGATTTCTCGATCATGTCCGGCAGCGCTTTCACGATCTGCTTTTCGGCATAGTAGATGTCGCGCAAGGTGTGCACGAACAGGTCGTCCATATTCTTGATGTCTTTTGAGAACAGGCCCATGGCGGTCGATCCTATGGTTGCGGGTACGGAAGACCGGAGCGCGCGTACGCCCCGGCTCTGCTTGGCCAACGTGCGATACGCGACGGCGGTTCCGAGGCCTGCCGCGACTTGACGCGACCGAGGAACTCACCATGCTGGCGCAAGGTCTCCCACCCCTGCACGGAACCGATCGGAGGGTGCCATGACTTCGTTGACGCTCGATCTCGGCCGCTTTGTCGCCGATCTGACGTTGCGACAGATTCCTTCCGAAGGCGGGGCCATTGCGCGCACCGGCATTGCCGATTGTTTCGGCGTGCTGGTCGCCGGCGCGCGCGATGCCGAAATTGCGCTGGTCGACCGCGAGCTCGGCGGCAATGCCGCTGCCGGCGCGGCAAGCGCGTCGCTTATTCCATCGGGTGCGCGCCGCAGCGTCGAAAGCGCCGCCCTGATCAACGGCGTCGCGGCGCACGTGCTCGATTACGATGACGTGAGCCTCGACGGCCACCCGAGCGCCGTGCTGGTGCCGGCAATTTTGGCGCAGGGCGAAGCGAGCGGCGCCAGCGGCGCGCAGATGCTGACCGCCTACGTCGCCGGTTTCGAGGTCTGGGCCGAGCTGTTGGCGCGTGAGCCGACGCCGCTGCACCGCAAAGGCTGGCATCCGAGCGCGGTGCTCGGCACCATCGCGGCCGCCGCGGCGTGCGCCAAGCTGCGCGGCCTCGACGGCTCCGGCACCTCAACCGCGATGGCGATTGCCGCCTCGATGGCGTCCGGTCTCGTGGCCAATTTCGGCACCATGACCAAATCGTTTCAGGTCGGCCGCGCCGCGCAATCGGGCGTGATTGCCGCCCGGCTGGCGCAGGCCGGGCTGACCGCCTCGCTCGACGCGCTGGAACATCCGGCCGGGCTGCTTGCCGCGCTGTCGCCGGAAGGCAAGGCCGAGCGCGAACGGCCATTCGATGCCGCGCACAAGACGTGGCACATCGTCGAGGAAGGGCTCAACATCAAGCGCTACCCGATCTGCTACGCGACGCACCGTTCGATCGATGCAGCGCTCGGCCTGGTCGAGCGCTACGGTCTGTCGCCCGACAAGGTCGCGCGCATCCAGGTTTCCACCGGTAAGACACAGCTTGTCATGCTGCGCAATGCGCGGCCGCAGACCGGGCTCGAAGCAAAGTTTTCCATGCAGTTCGCCATGGCGGCTGCGCTGGTGGCGCGCAAGGTCGGACTAGCCGAGCTGACCGACGCATTCGTGCGGCGTCCCGACGTGCAGGCGATCTTTCCGCGCGTGTCGTTCACGGCGACCGATGCCACGATGCCGGGCTCCGCCTTCGCGCCCGCCGATGCCGTGGCGATCACCACCACATCGGGCGAAACGCTGGAGAGCGGACCGGTCGAATACGCCAAAGGCAGCCACCAGCACCCACTGTCGCGCGACGAGCTGTGGACCAAGTTCGCCGATTGCCTGGGCGAGGACTACTCGCAGACCAGGAAGTCGTCGGCGTTCGAAAATCTGCTGATCTTCGACCGCCTCAACGGCGCTGCAGATTTGGCGCTGAAGCAATAGCGCGCAGCGTCTCGCCTCGCGCCAAGCGCCATGCGGTCACTTAAATGATGGAACTCCGTCAAATGTCAGCAATTGTTTAAGCAGCTCGGTTCCGTGCGTTGCAATTTCGAATGACGTGAATCCGCTGCCACATCCTGATTCCTCGCCCACGGCGGACGTCGCCTTCGTCTGAGCGATCCGCAGGCAAAGGCCGACGAGCAACGATGGCTTCTCGCCATTCCCGCAAAAAAAGTGACGCGCCGCACCGCCCCGCGGCGGCGACCAAACACGGCAGCAACGATAAAAATCAACAAATCACCGAGCACGAAATCGAAGACATCGAGGAGCGATCGTCGCTCCGCACACCTGTCATCTATGAGGTCGTGCGCCGGCTCGGCGAGCAGGAGATGCTACGTCCCGCCACGTCCTTGTGGTGGTCGGGAGTCGCGGCGGGCCTGTCGATCAGCTTCTCGCTCCTGGCGCAAGCGATTCTGCAGATGGGTCTGCCCGACGAACCGTGGCGGCCGCTGATCACCAGCTTCGGCTATTCGGTCGGGTTCATCATGGTGGTGTTGTCACGCCAGCAGCTGTTTACCGAAAACACCATCACGGTGGTGCTGCCGGTGATGGCCGAGTTCAGCCCGCGCAACGTCGGCCTGCTGACCCGGATGTGGGCCATCGTTCTTGCTGCAAATGTCGCCGGCACGCTGTTCGCGGCTTTGTTCTGCACCTTTACGCCGGTCATTACGCCCGAATTGAAGCAGGCCATGATCGAGATCAGCCGTCATGCCGTATTGAGCGGCGGCGTCATCGAGATGTTCCTGAAAGGAATTTCCGCGGGTTTTCTGATCGCCGCGATGGTGTGGCTGCTGCCAAGCGCCGATACCGCACAGATCTATGTCATCGCGCTCATGACCTACCTGATCGGCGCCGGCGGCTTCGCCCACATCGTAGCCGGCAGCATGGACGCCTTCATGCTCATTGCCAACGGCGATCTGGCCTGGCAACGCATGATCCTCGATTTTTTCCTTCCGGTGCTCGCCGGAAACATTGTCGGCGGCACGGTCCTGTTCGCGCTGTTGTCCTATGCCCAGGTCATGAACGAGATCTAGCGGAACGGGCGCGCCGAGCTGCCGAACGGTCAATGCAGCTTGTTCGATCAAGATGGTGTCGATAGCATGTGCCGACGCACCGCGCGCGGACATCATGAGAGGACGATTTAATGCCGAGCCGACCTCATTGTCTTCTCCTCTGTTTCGGGTTGCTGGCCGTGGCCGCCTTCGGTTCTGTCGCAGCGGCGGCGGATTGGCCGAACAGAAACGTCACCGTGGTCGTGCCGTTCGGCGCCGGCGGCAATACCGACATGATGGCGCGACTGGCTGCACAAGATCTTACCGAAAAATTCGGCCAGACTTTCGTGGTGGAAAACCACCCGAGCGCAGGCGGCGCGCTTGGCACCCGCATCGTCGCCAACGCCAATCCGGATGGCTACACGCTGCTGTTTGCCGCCTCCTCGATGATCAACCTTACGCCGCAAGTCCAGAAGATCGATTTCGATCCGCAAAAGCAGCTGGTGCCGATCACGAACGTCGGCACCGGCACGCAGGTGATCGCGATCCGCAAAAGCCTGCCAGCGAAGACGCTGCCGGAATTCCTGGCCTATGCGAAGGCTAATCCCGGCAAGCTGAACTTCACCGTGGCCGGGACCCAAAACATCAGTCATCTGGCGCCGGTGCTGCTGTTTGCCCGCGCCGGGGTCGACTTGGTGATGGTGCCGGCACGCAGCGAGCCGCAAGCCGTGTCCGATCTGCTCGCCGGTACCGTCGATCTCTATTTCGGGAATGCATCGGTGCTGCTGCCGTACGCCGATAGCGATAAGATCCGGCTGATTGCAGTCGGCACCGCGCAACGGCTGCCGGCGGCGCCCGATCTGCCGGCCGTCGCCGAAACATTGCCGGGATTCGAATTCTCGTCCTGGAATGGATTGCTGGCGCCGAAAGGCACGTCCGAGCCGATCATCACGGCGATCCGAGACGAAGTATCGTCCTTTGTGAAGACGTTTGCAGTGACCGAGCGCCTGATTAAGCTCGGCATCGTGCCTGGCGGCCTGCGCGAGGGCGAAAATGAAGCCGTCTTTCAACACGACCGCGAAGCATTTGCGGCGGCCATCAAGGCTGCCGGCATTCGACCGCCGGATTAGGCCGCGCCCCACGGTAACGGCCCATTCGTTTACCGGCACTCAAGAACCGAGAGGGAAACCACTCGTGACGCCAACCGATAAGTTGCGCCAGCTTTTGGCCGATCCAACCATCGAGGTGATGCCCGGCTGCTATGACGCGCTTTCCGCCAAGCTCGTCGCGGAGGCCGGATTCAAGGTCACGTTCATGAGCGGCTTTGCCGTGTCGGCGGCGCGGCTCGGCCTGCCTGATACCGGACTCATTTCATTTGCCGAGATGCTGGACAGCGTGCGCAGCTGCGTCAGCGGCGCCGGACCCATACCGCTGATCGCCGACGGCGACACCGGTTATGGCAATGCGCTCAACGTGCAGCGCACCGTCCTCGAATATGCCCGCGCGGGCGCCGCCGCGGTCATGATCGAGGATCAGGTCAGTCCGAAAAAATGCGGGCATACCCGTGGCAAGCAAGTCATCAGCCGCGACGAGGCGCGCCTGAAAATTCGCGCGGCGGTCGACGCCCGCCGCGATGGCGATGCCGATATCCTGATCCTGGCGCGAACCGACGCGCGCGCCGTGCACGGCTTCGACGAAGCACTCAATCGTTGCCGCGATTTCGAGGCCGAGGGCGCCGACATCATCTTCTTCGAGGCGCCGGAAACCGAGACGGAAATGCGCCGGTTCTGCGAAGCAATGCAAAAGCCCTGCATGGCCAACATGGTGCCCGGCGGCAAAACACCCATCCTGCCGCCGCAGGACTTGCAGCGCATCGGCTACAAGCTGGCGCTTTATCCCGTGGTGCTGATGTCGTCGGCTATTACGGCGATGCAGGCTGCGCTCGGTGCGCTTAAACCCGACGGCAGATCACCGCTGCCGCCGAGCATTTCCTTCACGGAGCTGCAACAGCTAGTCGGCTTTCCGGATTATTGGCAGCGCGAAACGCGCTACAAGGCGAGCGAGTGAGGCGGCGACTTAAATCCGCTCACTTGATCGCGGCGGCATGGCGCATGCTGGCGATCATCGATGAGCGGAGCAGATAATCGCGCGCAGCCGCCTTGTCGGCAGCGATGCGTCGCATCTCGTCCAGCGCCTGTTGCCTCGTCGCCGGATCGCGCTCGCCGATGATCTGCTGGTTCCTGTGCGTCTGCTGCTGCACGGCCTCGACGGCGACAGTACGGCGCTGCCGCGTGTAACGGTCGAGCAGACCATCGTCCGCGCCTGCATAAACCTCCGCGATCTTGTCGACCAGATTGAACGCGTCTTGAATCCCGCCGTTCATGCCCATGCCGCCGAGCGGGTTGTTGATATGGGCTGCATCGCCAGCGAGAAAGACCCGGTCGTGGCGAAAATCCTTCGCCACCTTCTGGTGCACATGATAGAGCGAGCGATGCGCGATCGCATAGGGTTCGCTGCGCGGCACGACGCGCTGCAGAACGCCTTGCAGCGAGTCGTCCGACAATAATTGCGCGCGATCGGCATTGGCCGGCGCCGGCACGAGCACGCGCCACAAATCTGGAACCCGGAGCAACACCAACCACTCGAACGGATCGGCGATGTAATTGACAAAGGCGATCCCAGGGAGCGCGGCTTCAAAGGGGAACGCGGTCGAGGCGATCAGAAACAATTCGGGATAGGTAAAGCCCTCGAATTCGACGCCGAGCGATTGGCGGACCGCGCTGTGCGCGCCGTCTGCAGCGATCACGTAACGGCCGGTGACGTGGACTTCGTCCGCATCCTTCTTCGCCACGACGGTTGCCGAAACGCCGTTCTGTGTCACGCCGATCGCTTCATGGCCGAAGCGAATATCGGCGCCCGGCATTTTGCGCAGCTCGTCCTCCAACAGCCGCATCAGCTTCCATTGTTCGCACTGCACGCGGTAAGGGTGATTGGTGTCGCCGGCAAGCAATGACAGATCGAATGTCGCGACCGGGCCGGTTTCCCGATCGCGAAACTGCCAGGTCGGGGCTTTCAGCCCGATGTCGATCATACGGTTCACAATGCCGAATTCGTCGAGCAGATCGAGCGTCGGCGGGTGAAACGTCGAGCCGCGCAGTTCCTTGACCGGCTCCGTTTCGGCGGTGAGCAACGTGACCGGGATATTGCGCCGGGCTAACGCGAGGGCTGCGGTCAAGCCGACCGGCCCAGCCCCAACGACCACGACACGATCCTGCTTGTTCATCATTCGCGAAGATGCTTCCAATGAAAATTCGCCGTCGCCGATCTAGCACATCCGCTGCGCATTGACAGGTCTGAGGCCGCAGACGCATCGACCTTGACGGCTCTCGCCCTGCCCCGCACATTGCTTGGCAAATCGGGCATAACGTTTTGAGGCTGACCGGCGATGCGCGACGTTCTCGGCTGGCGGTGCAAATTCGGCGTCATCGGGCCTTCCACCAATACAATCGTGCAGCCCGATTTCGAAATGATGCGCCCGGTCGGCGTCACCAATCATTACAGCCGGATTTTCACGCCCAACGCCCAGGCGGTGAGCAACGAGACGTTCATGGCGGGCACGCAGGTCATCGGCGAGAACGTGCTCGACGCGGTGCGCAGCGTCATGACCTGCGCGCCGGATTATCTGGTCATGGGCATGTCGGCCGTGACGTTTTACGGCGGCGCCGCCGGCGCCGACGCGTTCCAGGCCAAAGTCGAGCGGGAGGCCGGGGTCGGCATATCGATCGGTTCGCATTCCTGCACCGCGGCGCTCAAGGCCTATGGCGGGGTGAAGCGCATCGCTTTCCTGTCGCCGTACTATCCGGTCGCCAATCGCGAAGTGGCGCGTTATTTCACGGAGTCCGGATTTGAAATCGTCCGTGACATTTACTTGGAATGCAAGAGCTGGACTGCGATTGCCGAAGTGCCGCCCGAGGCGCTGCGCGGCAAGCTGATCGCGCTCAACGGCGACGGCAGCGACGTCGATGCGATCATTCAGGTGGGCACAAATCTGAGCATGGTCCGGCTCGCCGCCGCAGCCGAACTGTGGTTGGGCAAGCCGGTCATCGCGATCAACACCGCGACGTACTGGCATGCGCTGCGGCAAAACGGCATCAACGATAAAATTCCCGGGTTCGGACGGCTGCTTGAAGAGTTTTGATGCCGTCACCCGCTTCTGATGTGCCGCGGCGCTTCCGCCATATACCAGGTTGCGATCTGCTCGCGGGTCGGTAGCCAGACGCCCGGCTTGCCTTGCACATACGCGATGAACTCGCGCAATGCCGCGATGCGGTGCGGCTGACCGATGACGTGCGGGTGCAGGCCGACATTCATGATGCGGCCGGTCACCGCGCCCTCGGCGTGGAGCTGATCGAAGCAGAGCCGCAACATGTCGAGGCCGTCGCGCGTCGACAGGCCGCCGCGAGCAAACATGTTGAAGTCGTTGACGTCGTTGGAATAGGGCACGCAGACGATCGGACCGTGAACGGTGTCGATCAGGTAGGGCTGGTCGTCATTGAGATAATCGCAATAGGCGATCAGCCCGAATTCCTTGAGGATCGCCGGGGTGTGCGGCGTGCCGCGGATCGCCGACGAGAGCCAGGCCTTGGCGGGCTTGCCGACCACCGCCTGATAGGTATCCAAGGTGCGGCGGATGACGGCTCGTTCCTGTGCCGGATCGTGCGCGTAATAGGTCAATAGGTCATTCTGCGCCCAATTGTGCGGCACCAGCTCCCAGCCGCGTTCCTTGACGGCGTCGACGATGCGGCGGCGCTCCGTCAGGATCATGCCGTTGCAGGTGCAGGATGGCGCGACGCCCATGGCATCGAACACATCGATCAGACGCCAGATACCGACGCGCTGGCCGTATTCGCGCCAGGTCCAGTTCGCGGTGTCGAGCACGTCGCCGGGCAGCGCATGGGGGATCGTCGCCGGCCCACCGGCAAACAGCGGCTCTTTCTGACCCGGCCGGAACGGCTCCCAGTACTCGATGTTGATCGTGAAAATCAGCGCGACCTTGGCGCCGCCGGGAAATTTGAGGGGCGCGCGGTCGGGCAACGGCACAAATGGATAGGAAGAAGGTGGCGGTGTGGCTCGGTCCGAAGTCATAGGGGATTCTTTGCCAAGGCGCGCGCGCGTCGCTCGGCCCAATCAAGACGCCACGCGGTGATGTGACGCGCCAATTCCGGCGCGTCGAGAACGGCGATGCAGAGCAGGATCGCGCCGGTGACGAGATCGTGCACGTAGGGCGGCACGCCGATCGCGCTCAGTCCCGAACGCAGGATGCACAAGGTCAGCACGCCCGCCGCTATCCCGGCCGGGCTGCCGCGGCCACCCACCACCGAGACCCCGCCGATAATGGCGGCAGCGGCGGCCGGCGCCAATACATCCGACAGACCGACCGGCGATGCGGCGCCGAGGCTGTAGCTGAGCAGCACGCCGGCAAGCGCCGACGACGCGCCCGAGGCGGTGAACACCGCGATCAGCACGCGATCGGTGTTCAGCCCTGCGGTGCGGCTGGCGCGACGATCGCTGCCGGTGGCGATCACGTCGCGCCCGAGATGCGTGAACGCCATCACAAGAGCGGCCAGCGCGAAGACCGCGAGCGCCAGCGCGCTGCGAATCGAAAACAGGTGCGCGAACGGTGCATTGAGGCCCAGCGCTACGGCCATGTTCGGATAGCTGACGGTCTGATTGCCGGACAGGACATAGGTCATGCCCTGCAGCGTCAGCAGGCCGCCGAGGGTGACTCCGACCGAGCTCAGATTGAGCTGCGTCATGATCACGCCCTGGATGAGGCCGCTCATCGCCCCGGCGGCGACGCCAAGAACGGCGCCGAGCCAGGGATTAGTCGCGCCGGTCATCACCGCGATGCAACCAGCCAGGCTGAAGATGCCGGCAACCGAGAGATCGAACTCCCGCACCAGCATGGACAGCCCGAGCCCCAGCGCCACGAGGCCGAGCGTGGCGAATAATTGCATGACGCTGAACAAAGTGCCCAAGCTGAAGAAATATCCGCTGCCGCCGTCGATAAGACCGAGCACCGCCACGGCGCCGAACACGATGGTAAAGGGCCGCAGCTTCGCTGCCAGAAGCCAAGTGATCGCGGATTTGACCGTCATCGTTTTTCCCCGGCCGCGTGCAGCATGATGACGGCGAGCACAATCAGCCCGGTAATCAGATATTGCAGCTGTTCGCTAAAGCCGCGCAGCAGCAGAACGACCTCGATAATGGCAATCACCGTGACACCGACCAGCGTCCGCAAGGTCGAACCGGAGCCCCCACTGATCCCCGTACCGCCGACCAGGACTGCGGCGATGGCGGTGTAGTCATAGCCCGCGCCCAATTCCATGTCGCCCGAACCGTAACGCGCGGCCAACAAAACACCCGCAACGGCCGCGCAGGCGCCTGCGATCGCGTAGGCTATCGTGATGATCGTGCCGGCATCGACCCCGGCCGCGATCGCGGCGCGAATGTTGCTGCCGACCATGCTCATCAGCCGGCCAACGCGCGTCCCCGACAAGATGAATTGCCCGATGACCACGGTGGCAAAAAAGCACAGCGCCTCGACCGGGATTCCGGCGATACGGCCCTTGAACATCGCGAGCCCCTCGCCTGCCGGATAGATTCGGTGACCGCCGGTGGCGAACGCCGCGCCGCCAAGCAGAAGCGACAAAGCAGCGATACTCACCAGAATGGGGTTGGCCCGGAAATGTCCAACCAAAAAGCCCTGCACCCCGGTGATGACGATGGCGAACAAGACCGTCAGCAAAAATGCCGGCAGAATGCCGAACGACAAGGTCGCCAGAAACATCAGCGCCGATGCCGACACCGTCGCGCCCAACGCCAGCGACATGATGTTGCCGGTCAGCGTGATGAAGGTCATGCCGACGGCGACACAGCCGACGAACGAGATCGCGGTAAACAACGCGTTGAGGCTCAACGCGGTCAGGAAGCCCGGCGTGGTCAGCGCGAATGCGGCGATGGCCGAGGCGGCGGCCAGACGGATCCAGAGCGCGACATGCCGTACCCGCGCGCGGTGCTGTTCGAATCGCGTCCTGAGTGCAATGTCGGTCATGCCGCCGCGGCCGGATGGGTGATGTCGGCGAGCACGCCATGCATATCGACCTCGCCGCGACGATAGCGGCCGACCTGCCCGCCGCGATACATGGTGACCACCACGTCGGCCATGCCCAGCACCTCCTCCAAGTCGGACGAAGCCATGACGATGCAATAGCCGCGATCGCAGAACTCGCGGATCAGCCGATAAATTTCGGCGCGGGCGCCGACGTCGACGCCGCGCGTCGGTTCGTTCATCAAAAGTACGCCGGGTTCGGCGCCGCCGATCCAGCGGCCGAACGCGAGTTTTTGCTGATTGCCGCCGCTCAAATCATCGACCGGCGAACGCAGCCGCGCGCGGTCGATGCCAACGGCAGCGGCGAGCCGCACCGCGGTTTCCCGGAGTTTTTTTCGTGCCAGCACGCCCCATTTCGTGTGCTGGCGCAGCTTGGTGGCAACGAGATTTCTTTCCGCGGTCAGCCGTAGAAAAACGCCTTCGCCGGCGCGATCCTCGGAAATGAATTGAACTTTGGCCGATTGCGCCGCCAACACCGAGCGCAGCCGCATCGGCCGCCCCAGTACCTCGACCTCGCCAGTGGCGACCGCGCTCAGACCCGCCAGCGCCCGCAGCACCGTAATGGCGCCGGACCCGATTTGACCGGCAATGCAGGTGACGGTGCCGCGTTCGGCAACGAGACTGAAATTTTGGACGAGCGGCAGCACCTGCAAATTTTTTACGATGAGGGCCGCGGTGCCCGACCGGCTCTGCCACGACGGATACATTTCACCGGCGCTGCGTCCCAGCATCAGGGCCATCAGCGCCCCGCGATCGATCTCCGCGGTACGCCGTGTGTCGACGAGCTCACCGTTGCGCAGCACCGAGACGCTGTCGCAGACGTCGAAGACCTCGCCGAGCCGATGCGTGATGTAGACCACGGTCTTGCCGGCCGCTTTGAGCGCGCGGAGCGCATTGAAAATCCGTTCGATCTCGACATCCGACAGCGTCGCGGTCGGCTCGTCGAGAAACAGAATACGCGCGTCGCGGGTCAGCATGCGGGCGATCTCGACGAGCTGCCGCCGCCCGATACTGAGCGCCGAAGCCGGCGTGTCGAGCGCAAGATCAGACAAGCCGATCTGATCGAGCGCCGCACGCGCCCGTACGCGCAAGTCCTTGCGGCGGTGAAACAGCGGCACTTCGCGGTTGCCGAGCCAGATGTTGTCCAGCACCGACAAAGCCGGCGCTAGGCTCAGCTCCTGCGCGACCAATGCGATGCCGAGTCCTTGCGCATGCTGCGGGCTCGCGATGGTCACTGCTTTGCCGTCGAGGGTGATACCGCCCTCGTCCGGCGCATATAGGCCGGTTAGGATTTTAACGAGCGTACTCTTGCCGGCGCCGTTCTCGCCGCAAATGGCGCGGACTTCACCGGGCTCGAGCGACAGGCTGACGGTCTTGAGAACCGTGTTGGGTCCGAACCGCTTGGTCACCCCTTCGATGGCAAGGACAGGCATCGACGCTTGATACGCGCAGCTCAGTACGAGCAGCCGGTGGCGAACTGATCGACATTCTCCTTGGTGATGCCGTAGACCGGAATAATCTCGTATTTCTGCAACGGCTGACCGTTGAAGTATCCCGCAACCTTTTTCGCCGCGGTTTCTGCTTCTTCGGTCGGAATTTGCGTCGCGGTGCCGTATTGCTCGCCGGACCGGATATGGATGACGCCGTCCTTCATGCAATTGCTGCCCACGACCACGATGCCTTTGTTGGCGACGCCGAGATTGAGCCCTGCCGACTGGACCGCGTTAATCGCGCCGGTCGCTTGGTTGTCGGCCATGGCAAAGATACCGTCGACGCCGCCCTGCCCGGCAAAACGCACCAGCAATTGGCCGGTGACCTTCTCGGTCACGGCGGTATTCCATTTGCCGTCCTCGGTGGCGACAAGCTGAATGCCGGGATGCTGCGCGAGTACGGCCTTGAAAGCCGCCATGCGCGCCAAGACGTTGATCTGCTGGGCGAGCCCGGTCACCGCAACGACCTTGGCGCTGGTTTTGCCCTCCGCGGCCAAACCCTTGACCAATTCCTCGCCGGCAAACCGACCCAGCTCGGCGTTTTCCGTACCGATGTAGGAGGTCCACAGGTCCTCCTGCTCCTTTTTCATCGGCGTGGCGTAGAGCACGACCGGGATGCCCGCCGCCTTGGCGCGCGTCAGCGCCGGAACGATCGCCTGATCGTTGACGTAGCAAATCACGATCAAATCGTACTTCTGCGCGATCGCATCATCGATCTGCTGCGACTGCACGGCGGCATCGTAGTTGGCGCTGAGATTGGTGACTTTCATGCCCGCTTGCGTGGCAAATTTCGTGAAAGTGCCGGTCCAGGCGCCGATGTACGGATTGGTGTTGGAGGTCGCGAGCACGACCACCCGCTTGCCTTCCGCAGCGGCATGTGCCGCGCCACCGATCGTCAGGCCGAGCAGCACGGACGCGAACAAAATCTGCAGCACTCGCATGGCGGCCTCCCCTGCGGCATCGAAGGCAAAAATGTTAGCGGCAATCGCACGACGGCGCCAGCAGGCATTCCCGGGCGATCTGTCGCCAGCCGTTCTTGCGGCAATGCTGTGCGGCAATCCACCGCGCGATTGCGATCAACCGTTCGTCGCCATGGGCGGCGCCGAGCAACCGAGCGGAGGCGCCTCGATGCGTTTGACGGCGCGCTGCATCACGAAATGTGGGTGTGGTGGTTTTGCAGATACCACTCGGCGATCGCCTCGCGGGTGGCAAACCACACGTCGTCGAAACCGGTGGCGTAGGCCAGGAAGTCGCGCAGCGCGCGGATGCGAAAGGCCTGACCGACGACGTGGGGATGCAGGCCGATGTTCATGAACCGGCCGCTCGTCGCGCTCTCCTGATAGAGCCAATCGAACTGCTCCTTGAAGACTTTGAATGCGCCGTCGACGTCCTGGCCCTGGCGCATGAACACAGTGAAGTCGTTGACCTCCGATGTGTAGGGAATCGAAACGATTTTTTTCCCGGACCGGGTCTCGACCAGGTAGGGCTGATCGTCATTGAGCAGATCGGTGGTGAAGATCAACCCCTCCTCGGCGATGATATCGACGGTGTTGAGCGTGCAACGCAACGAGCTCGACAGCCAACCCTTCGCCGGCCTGCCGCACACCTCCTTGTAGACCCGCAGCGTTTCGCGGATGACTTCGCGCTCTTTATTCTCGTCGAACGCGTAATCGGCGAGCAGCTCCGTCTGCACGTAATTGTGCGCGACAATCTCCCAGCCGCGCCCGAGAGCCGCTTCGATGATCGCGCGCCGCTCCAGGCCAAGCTTGGCGTTCAGCGTGCAGGTCGAAGGCACGCCGAACTGATCGAAGATCTCGAACATGCGCCAGACGCCGACGCGCTGGCCATATTCGCGCCAGGTCCAATTCGGATTGTCGTAGACGTTGCCGGGCAGGTCGCCGCCGACGATGCCCGGACCACCCGGATAGAACAACTTGGTGGTGTCCTTGGTCACGTCCCAATATTCGAGGTTCGTGGTGATCATCACGGCGAGTCGCTTGCCGTTCGGCCAGCGCAGCGGCTTGCGCTGCGAAATAGGGACAAAATCGTATTTCATCGAACGCCCATTTGACATTGAGACCGACGGACACCCAAGCATTCAACGCGCCCCAAAGGCAATATGCATTTGAATCCGCGCAAAGCGCGTGGTCCACGCAATCGGTGAATTTCAAATGAGGCGCTAAAGCCGTCGGCTCAAGCGTTTGTGCATATGAACCATGAATGCGGTGGCGAATAACGGCGTCGCCAAATTGACGATCGGAATCGAGACAAACAGAGCAATCAGCATGCCGCCGATAAAGACGCTCGCGGCATGATAGCGGCGGAATGCCTTCGCCTCCGCAGCCGAGCGGAAGCGCATTGCGGCAAGCTCGAAATAGGCCCGGCCGAGCAGCCAGGCGGTGGCGAGAAAGAACAGAACAGCGCCCAGCCCCGCCAGCAGCAGGAACGGCAGCGCACAAACGTAAACCGCAAGCGCCAGCAGGGCCGTCCTGCCGCCTTCGACGACCGCCTGCCCGAGCGTCAAGGCCTGCCCCGGCGGCTCGCCGGGGTAGTGCGTGCGTTCGACCTGTTCGGCGATTTCGTCGGCAAAAAAGCTGGCGACGAATGCTGTGACTGCAGGCATCAGCATCACGCTGCCGACCACTATGCCGAAGCCAGCCGCCACCGAGATCAGCCACGCGATGGCGTCGACCGGGAGATGGGCGTGCGGTCCAAGCGCGGTTTCGGTCGACGTGCTGCCGAGCCCGACCAGCCAAACAATGATGCGCTCAAACGCCGCCGCAAGCGCGATAACGAGCAAGAGCGCAAGTCCGATCGACTTCCACAGCACCGCGCGCAGCGGCGGTGCAAACATTTGCGCTATGGCTTTGATGGCGTCGTCGAGCATGCTTGCCGTCGTTACGGCTGGACGGATGCCGATGCGTACGCCTGATCGATTAGCCGCACGGCGCGCAGGCAGTCAGCTACGCCGATCGGCGGGGCCAAGCCGTTGCGCCAGTGGTCGAGCGCATCGCGTAGCGCGGCAAAATAAGGCGAGGTCATATCGCTGCCGGGAAGAATCCTGTCGTCGGCGGCGGTGGCGAGTTTTACGACGCCGTCCTTCATGGTGAGGATGGCGTCGCGGCCGGCCAGCTTCCACTCGCCATCGGTGCCGATGCGGGGAAAGCCGTTGCCGACTTCGATGGTGCCAAGGACGCCGCTCGCCGAGCGCAACATCACCGAGGCGTAGTCCTCGACCGGAATGTTATACGCGCGGCGGCTCAATTGCGCGCCGGTGACCTTCGCCTCTTCGCCAGTCAGATGCAGAAACATGTCGAACCCGTGCGGGCCGAGATTGCGTAAGGCTCCGCCGCCCGCCTCGGCCGGGTCGAGCATCCAGGCGCAATCCCAGGCCGGATAGCGCGCCGGACCCGGCCGGTTGATGCGCACGTAAATGTGCGACAGCGGGCCAAACGCTTTCTCGGCGATGAGTTCGCGCGCGCGCGCGGCGAAGGCGCCGTAGCGCTGCGCCAGGGGGACTGCGATAAACGCATTGCGCCGCGCCGCCTTGGCGGCGACCGCCTCCACCTCCGCGGCACTGATCCCCATCGGCTTTTCCATCAGGAACGGATAGCCCGCGTCGATCAGGTCGTGGGCGATCGCCGCCATCTGCCGATGCCGCCCGAGCGCGATGACGAAATCGGGGCGCAGCGTCGCCAGCATATCGTGGTAGTCGGTGAACGTCGGCGGATTTCCCACCTCGGCTGCGCGTCGCGCAACGATGCTGGCATCGGAATCCTGAATGCCGACGAGGTCCACGTCGGCCATGGCGACGAGATGGCGCAGATAGGCGGCGTCGTTGAGCGCGTGCCAGTGGCTGACCGCTATTGCGGCGACGCGAATGGTCATAGGCATCCTTTCGGTCATCACGCGTGCGCGTCGGGCGCCGTCACACGTTCGTAGCCGCCAGGCCGAGAATCTGCCGCGCCTCTCGCGGCGTCGCCACGGTATCGCCGAGAATTTCGACGATGTTCGCCGCCTTCTCGACCAAAGCCGCGTTGCTCGGCGCGAGCTTGCCCTTTTCCAGATAGATGTTGTCCTCGAGCCCGACGCGCGGATGGCCGCCAAGGAGCACCGTCTGCGCCACCATGGGAAACTGATGCAGCGAAATACCGAAGGCGAACCAGGGTGCCTCGGGCGGCAGCAGGCTACGCATATAGGTCATGGCCTCAGGCGTGGCCGGCTGGCCCCAGGAAATCCCAAGACAGATCTGAAACACGCCCGGCGGCTTGACGTAGCCCTTGTCGATGAAATTTTTGGCGAGCAACAGATGGCCGGTCTCGAACACTTCGAGCTCCGGCATCACACCGGCGTTTTTGATCGCCTCCGCCATTTTCTGCAGATGACTGGGCCTGTTGACGAACACGCGATCGCCCATGTTGAGGCTGCCCATGTCGAGGCTGCAAATATCGGGCTTGAGTTCGACGACGTGGCGCACGCGCTGTTCCGGAGATTTCAGCACGCTGTCGGGACCGGGCTTCGACGGGTCGTTCTCGTCATGGCTGAAGCGCGCGCCCGGACCGGTGGTCAGGTTGATCAGCACGTCGCTGCCGCTTGCCCGAATGCGCTCCACCACCTCGCGGTAATGCCCGACGTCCATGCTGGGCTTGGCGGTTTGCGGATCGCGCACATGGATGTGCACGACGGCAGCTCCTGCCTTGGCGGCATCAAGCGCGGAGTTGGCGATCTGTTCGGGCGTCACCGGCACCGCCGGGTTGCGTCCCGGGGTATCGGCCGAGCCGGTGACCGCGCATGAGATAATGACGTTGCGCTGCATTTCCTCCCCCAAAAACCCGGCCGCCTCGGTGAACCATAGAGGCCCCGGCACCGATGCTGTGCGGTTTTATATCCGGGCGGCGCCGTCTTGTCGCGCGGCTGCCGCAGTTACTCCGCGGCGTCTGCGGGTTGGCTCACCATCGGAATCGCAAGGCCGAGCACGCTGGCCACGTATTCCGCGATCGCCAACGATGCGGTGAGCCCCGGGGATTCGATGCCGAACAGGTTTACGAGATTGGGGACGCCATGATCTGCGGGTCCTTGAACCATAAAATCGGCCGCCGCTTCGTCGGGACCGGTAATTTTGGGCCTGATACCTGCGTAGGCGGGGACGAGAGCGCCATCGGGTAATCCCGGCCAGAACGCACGGATCGAGCGATAGAAGGCTTCCGCTCGAGCCGGATCAACCGAATAGTCGATGCGGTCCACCCACTCCCCGTCGGGACCGAACCTCACATTGCCGGCAAGGTCGATGACCGCATGGATGTCCATGCCGCCGGGTCCATGGATCGGATAGATCAACCGTTTAAATGGGCGCCCCGTCACGCTGAAATAGACGCCGCGGCGAAAGTAGCTGCGAGGCACCATGCTCACGGGGAAGTTCTTGATCGCTCTCGCGAGCTGTGGCGCGCCGTGGCCCGCACAGTTCACCAGCGTGTTACAGCGAAGCGTGGTGGGCTCGGCGCCGCCGACCGCAATCCGGATCCCGTCCGACGTTACTGCGCCACCAGTCACCGGCGAGCGCAAGACAACGACTCCACGATTGCGTTCGAGTTCGGCCCGATAGGCCAGCATCAAGGCATGGCTATCCACAATGCCAGACGACGGCGAAAGGTAAGCGGCGTGGCACGCAAGACTGGGCTCCAGCTCTTGCGCTTGATCCGGCTCCAGCCATTCCACGTCATTGACGCCGGCCGCCTTGGCGTGCGCCATATGCTGGCGCAGACGTTGTGCCTCTTCGGCGTTGCGAGCCACGACCAGTTTGCCGATGCGGCGGTGCGGGACACCGTTGTTCGCGCAATAAGCGTAGAGCAGATGCGCCGCGCGTGGAAACAGTCGCTGCCGGAGACTCCCGCTTTTGTAATACAGTCCGGCGTGGATAACCTCGCTGTTACGGGACGAGGTATGTTCGCCGATGCGCGATTCGGCTTCCAACAGCAGGACTTCGCGCCCCGCGACTGCCAGCGTGCGCGCGACAGCGAGGCCGACGACGCCCGCACCCACTACGATACAGTCTGCTGTCTCCATCAGAGATCACATCGCTGCGGTTCGACATGTGCCCGGTCGACGGTCCATCACTGTCGACTATCCGTGAAATTTTCGAAAGTGACTCGGCGCGGTCATCAGAGGACGCGCTCGTTTAGCCCACAGGAGCCGAGGAAAGACGATATTGGTGGCGGGAGGGAGTGCCCGCCTCTAGTCAGATTTCTATAATGATATCGACTGCTCCCGTACAGTGGGAGATCGTGACCCACAAGCTTACCCCTGTCGCAAAGGGGGACGCGTCGTGAAGGCACGGCCCGCCAACTGCATCGACATGCTGACCGGCGGACGAATGACGGAGCGGTACCATGCGCCCATTTCATGTCGTGATTACGCGAGATGGTCGAGCATCATAAAGGCGAAGACCTTGGCGGCGTCAGTCGTGCGCTCCACTGAAGCCATGTCGAAGTCGGTGTGAGCGTACTGATTTTCGCCGGCGCCATAATTGGCCGTGGGAATGCCGACATGATTGAGGTAGCCCTGATCGAAAGCCGCCGGCGAATAATACGTCTCGGCAGCCTTGCCCAGCATGATCGTGCTCGCCCGCAGTAGAGCACGGACGACGGGCGATTCTTCACTCACGAGCGAGGGATACATGAATGGCCCAAGTCGAATGTCCAGTTGATAGCTTTTGCCACTGACCGGATCCCTGAACGCTTCGATTCTCCGGGCGGTCCGTTCGATCTCGGCAAAAGCCTCGTTCGGATCTTCGCCCGGCAGCAGCCTACGGTCGAGCGTGAATTCGCATCGCTCCTGCACCGTGTGGGTGGAATCGGGGAAACTGCGGATGTGATTGACCGTAAGACTCTGACGGCCGAGTTGCGGGTGGGTTTTGTCGAGCTTGACCGAATCCAGCAACAGCCGGATCGCTTCGATAGCACCGGTGATCGCGTTGCTGCCGTCCCACGGACGCGACGAATGGCAAGGCGCCCCTTTGACGGTCGCAAACACGTCGATACGGCCGCGGTTGCCCAGCGTGACCTTTAACCCGGTGCCGCCGAGCACAGCCATGTCGGGACGCACGCCGAGATGCTGAACCGTGCTCATGATGGCATCGTGCTTGCCGGTTTCGCCGGAAAGGCAGCAGGTGAAGACGAGCTGGCCTGTCAACTCCACGCCGCTGGCGATGACAGTCTCCATCGCGTGCAGCATCGCGGCGAGATTGGCTTTCTGTTCGCTGGCCCCCTTGCCCATGACGCACTCGCCGGGAAGTCCGTACTTCGACCCATCGACGACATCGCCGCTATAGGGATTCGGCATCGTCGCGGCCGGCTGATTCATGGCGTTGCCTATGACCATCAGCGATTTGCCGCTTTGCGCCTTGCCATAGCTCGCGATCAAGTTCCCCATCGGGTCGTAGCGGATATCGGCAAAGCCCATGGCGCGCAGCCGCGGCGCCACCGCTTTGGCAATGAATTCCTTCAGGAGCGGCTCGTCCTCGAGAAGCTCGGTCTGCGGACTGGGCACTCGCACCAGCTCGATCAAAAGCTCTTTTGCGCGCTCGCGGGAAATTCGCGCATTCAGAAGCGTTTTGATGTCCTCGGCTTCCATCGGTCTATTTTGCGGTCGGCAGCCAGATTCCGCCGCCTTCTTCGACCGCACGCTGATAGATGAAGTACGCAAGCGCTACGTCCTGTGAAACCAGCCCCGTGGTGTGGACAAGAATCCGCTCGTCGTCGCGTTCGCGCCCTTTCTTCTTGCCGGAAACAAGCTCGTCTATCTCGGCGTGAAGCTGATCGCGGGAAAACAGGCCCGATTCGACCGTGTTCCTGAACTCGCGCTGCAGCATGTTGAATTCCCAACTGTCGACCACGACTTTATCCATCTTCGACCATCCGGCCGGATCGAGCTCGCGCCGGGCGAGCGAAATGAATGTACAGCCAGGCTTGAGCCACTCGACACGGCTGACGATCTCCGGCGACGTGGTGCCGCCGACGGCGATGTCGGCGCCGCGCACGACATCCTCAGCCGAATCCCTGGCAATCACTGGAACGCCCAGTTCGTCCGACCATTTTTTGGCGAATGCGCCGCGCGTCTCGGGGCGCCGCGAGGTACAGCGGATCTCTTCAAACCGGTACATTGTCGCAAGGCAACGAAGCGTGTTCGTGCCCATGGTGCCGGTGCCGACGAGGCCAAGAGTCTTCGGATTTTGCGGCCCGACCCATTTCAGCGCAATCGTCGCAGCCGCGGCGCTGCGGATCGCATAACTCCAGTGCTCGTCTACGATGGCAAGCGGTTGACCGCCGGACGGATTGGACAGAACGATATAGCGGGTGCAATCGAGCCCTCCGACGGTATTGCGGACGCCATCATCGAAATAATTGTAGACGCGCACGCCGGTGGCGGGGATTTCCTTCAAAAACACCGATTTGACGTGCCAATGATTATGGAATCCATCCGCCACATCCAGTTTGAAACTCGGCGGTCTCGACAGCACAACAGTGCCGTTCGCATGCATGCGATAGACCTGCTGGCAGATCTTGAGCGCGTCGCCCACGCTCAACAGCCGCAACGTGTCCCTGTAGGGGACAAACAACACCCCTTTGTCTTCCGCCACGCGCGACCTCATTACTCGTCGAGTACGAAATCCATATGGCGGCCGGCCGGCGCGTAAATTTCGAATATTTCGAAAATGCCGTCGCTGCGGTTGCTCAACGAGTGCTTCAGGCCGGCGGCAATATAGATAACGTCGTTCTCGCGAACGACGTGGGTTTCGCTTTCCACCGTCAGCATGCCCTCGCCCCGCTTGACGATATAAACGTTGTCGGCGTTGCTGTGATGATGGACTTTGCCGCGCGGGCCGCCGGGAGTAAGCCGGTTCAGATGCACGTCGAGCTTCTCGGTCCCGAGTGAACGGTTGATCAATTTGATCTGCTCGCCGCGGCCGGACTCCATGGGGTTACTCGGACAGTGGGCCAGATTGAAGATTTTGAACAACGTTCACCCCCGCAACCGCGTTCGGCATCGTACTTGCCAACTCACCACGATAATCCGACACTTCGCCTGACTCAAGCGGCGTACGCCGCTTCGACGCAGCTCGCATGTATCGCTAATCACGGGACTGATGATGGCATTGAGCGGCGCAATTGATCCATTCGCGGTTCACAATGAGAACCGCCGGCGCAATCTCGGCTTTTTCTTCGATGAAGCGTTGCAGCGAGTGCCGGACAAAGTCGCGATCATCGACCTGTTCGGCGGGCAGGAGCGTCGATCCACGTACCGGCAGCTCGACGATCGGATGGATCGCGTTGCGCGCATGCTTGCCCGATTGGGAGTACGCCCGGGTGATCGCGTCGCCATGTTGGTCGCAAACCGCGTCGAGTTCGTGGAATTTTTCTTCGGTGCAATGCGCGCTGGCGCCATCCCGCTCCTTCTCAACACACGGCTCGCGGCCGGCACACTCGAGCAGCTGATCACGGATGCGGCGTGCGTATTCGCCATCGTAGATCCGAGCTGTAATCGCGATGCGCTGTCGCTCGCCGGCCGCCTGCGGGTGCGGCACCGTATGCTGCTTGACCGCAACGAGCCGGACTTTTTTGCCTTCGAGCGGGAAATGGCAGAACCGGCGCCGGCGGTCCCTCCGCCACCCATTGAGAACGACACGCAAGCGTTTCAACCCTACACATCAGGATCGACCGGCCGGCCCAAGGGCGCGATCATGACGCATCGCGGCATGCTGTGGTATGTCGCCTACAATCAGCGCTATTGGCCGTCGGCGGAATCGTCGCGCGGTTTGGTGGCGCTGCCGTTGTTCCATAAGAACGCCTTGCGGGGCACGGTCAAGCCGATGCTCTATGCCGGCGGCTCTTTCGTGCTGATGCCCGGCTATGAGCCGCGGGCCTATCTGGATGCCCTGGCACATTACAAGTGCAGCTATTCGCGCGGCGTCGCCGCGGTGTTCACGATGCTCCTGCAGCACCGCGATCATCTGCAAACGCTCGATCTCAGCAACCTGCGCGGCATGACGATCGGTTCGGCCGTCGTCACTCCGGAATTGCTCGATCTGGTCAAGCACGCGCTGCCGCACATCAAGGTCGAGGAGAGCTATGGTTTGACCGAGGGCGGCAGCCCGCTGCGGCCGCCGATCGATGGTCGTCCAGTGCCGCGCGGCAGCCCCGGCGTGCCGGCGCCCGAAATCGAGCTCAAGCTGATCGATGCCGAGGGCAGCGAGAGTTCCGATGAGGGAGAGCTCGTGATCCGCTGCCCCTATGTCTGTCTCGGCTATTACAACGAACCGGAGATCACGCGGGCGAAGCTCAACGACGGCTGGCTGCGCACGGGCGATGTTTTTTACAAAGACAAGGACGGCTTTTTCTATTTCCGCAGCCGCGTCGACGACATGTTCAGTTGCGGCGGCGAGAACGTCTATCCCAAGGAGGTCGAAAACCTGTTGTTTTCCCATCCCGATGTCGTCAACGCCGTCGTCGCGCCAGTGCCACACCCGATCAAGGGTCTGGCGCCGGCCGCAATGGTGATCGTACGGGACGGCTCGACGAGCACCGCCGAGGACCTCAAAGCTTACTGCCTGCAAAATGGTCCGGCCTATTCACATCCGCGCTTTATCCACATCGCTGCAGCGTTGCCGCTCAATGGCGCCGGCAAGATCGATCGCGGCATTGCTCAGGCAACGCTTACGGCTCAGAGCGCGTCAAACCGGTCTGGGACGACACCAGGGGATGCCTGAAATCCCCGCGCGGGTCCGGCCGACAAAGTTTATTGCTGTGAGTGCGAAACGCTACAGCACTGGCGTGCGCGCCTCGCGCGATTTATCCTCGCGACGGGTTAGGCGGATATACAAGGCAAAAAGGCGATGGTCGACATCAAGGGCGTTGCGCACTTCACCATTCCGGTGAGCGATATGGAACGGAGCAAGCGCTTCTACACCGAAATTGTCGGCATGCAACACCTCGCCACGTTGCCGAACGGCAAGATGGCGTTTTTCGACGCCGGCGGCACCTGCATCATTCTGGTGAAGCGCGACGCGCCGATCCACCGCGAGCAGGAAGGCTCCGACGGCGTCCACCATGCCTTCATGGTTGATAAGGACAGCTATCGGGCGGCGCTCGATCATGTGCGGGCGAACGGCGTCGACATCTTCTTCGAGGAGGATCGCCGGGGCGGCGTCGTCAACGGGCCACGCGCTTACTTTCGCGATCCCGACGGCACCTGCCTCGAATACATCGTGCTCACCAGTTATTCCGGCGCCAAGAAGAGCTGAGCGCGGTGGCCCGGGCGGGCCTGGGCCCACCGTACGTTTCCACTTTTTCGAAACTCAAATCAGACGGGACGTCCTATGCACCAGTTCAAGCTTCCTCAAGCGGCAATCGATCGTTCCATCGCCAATCGGGGTGTGGCGCACCCGTTCGGCGTGTTGGATCCAGCCAAGACGGCACTCCTGGTCATCGATATGCAGAACTATTTCGTTGCGCCCGGCGCCCAGGGCGAAATCCCGATGGCGCGGGAAGTCGTCCCGTCGATCAACCGATTGGCGCAGGCAATGCGCGCCGCGAAGAGCAACGTCATCTGGGTACAGAACAGCACAAATGGCACCCGGGAATCTTGGTCGGTCATGGCCAACCATCTAATGACGCCGGCGCGCGCAGCGCACCGCTGGGCGGCCATGGCGGAGGGAGCCGAAGGCTTCAAGCTGTGGCCTGCATTGGACGCCAAGCCAGATGATTTCTACATCATAAAAAAGCGTTTCAGCGCCTTCATCCAGGGCAGTTCCAACATCGAAGCCTTTTGCAGGGCCCGTGGGATCGACACATTGCTCATCGCCGGCACCGCGTCCAACGGCTGCTGCGAGTCGACCGCCCGCGACGCCACGATGCTCAACTTCAAGGTTGCCATGATCAGCGACGCCAGCGCCACCGACACCGACGAACTGCATAGCGTGAGCATGCGGTTCTTCTACCAAGTCTACGGCGATGTCCTGACGGTTGACGAAGCGATCGCCGGTTTGGTGGCATCGGCGCCGGAGCGCTTGCGGTCGGCCTGATGAGTATGTCGCCGCGCACGGGGCGCTGTTACTGGGTGCTCAATTGCGATCCGTGGAGCATTCCCTTGAGCAAGTAACGCTCCGCCGTCATTACGACCACGTACATCACCAATGCGAGAATCGACAACACAACGACACCGACCCAGACAAGGTTGATGTCCATGATCTGACCGGCATAGAGGATCATTCGGCCCACGCCGTAGCGCGACGCGATGAATTCGCCGACGATCGCGCCGGCCAGCGCCAGTCCGATATTGACCCGTAGACTGCTCACGATCCAAGGCATTGCCCAGGGCACGACAACTTTGGAAAAGACCTGGAAGCGTGAGGCGCCTAAAGAGAACAGAAGTGTCTCCAAGTCTCTGTCGACACTCTTTACGCCGCCATACGCCGCGAGCGCAGCCGGAACTATGGTCAGCGCCACGGCGAGCGCCACCTTCGATTGGAAACCGATCCCGAACAGGATGATCAGGATGGGCGCAAGCGCGAGCTTGGGTATGGCGTTGAACGTGACCAAATATGGCTCGCTGACCCGACCATAGATCTTCGACCACCAGGTCGAGAGCCCGACCACCGCGCCAGCGGTCACGCCGAGGATGAAGCCAACGATCGTCGCCGCTGACGTGTAACCGATGTCGACATACAGGCTCCCCTGCGTTGCCGCGACGTAGGCCGTATTCACGATCGTGGACGGGCTGGAGAAGTAGTACGGATCGATCACTTTCAGGCGCGTGAGAACCTCCCAGGCGACCACAAGTCCCGCGCCAAGAGACCAGCGCCAGACCGCTGAGTATCGACGAACACGTCGCTCGGCGGCTTCGTCGTCATCGACGATGTTATCTACAACCGTTGTCGGTTCGGAATCATTCACAGCATTGAACCTTGACGTTCAGCAATGCGGGCCTCCTCATTGAGCAAGCCGAGTAGCTGCCGCTTCAGACCCATGAATGAGGCGCTGGTAACAGCGTCCTGGTCACGCGGCCGCGGAAGGGTGACCTGGATGTGAGACTTGATCCGGCCGGGGCGAGCAGTAAAGACGTAGATCTCGTCCGACAGGTAAATGGCTTCGTCAATGTCGTGGGTAACGAACAGGATGGTCTTGCTGAAGTCGCTCCATATCTGAAGCAACCAGCTCTGCATGAGCAGACGCGTCTGTGCATCGAGCGCGCCGAAAGGCTCGTCGAGCAGCACGACGTCGCGATCATACAGCATCGTGCGCAACAGGCTGGTGCGCTGCCGCATGCCACCCGAAAGTTCATGCGGGTAGTGGTGTTCGAAGCCGCCGAGGCCGTAGCGCTCGATCAACGGCTTTGCGCGAGCGATCGATTCCCGTTTCGGGACCCCGCGGACTTCCGCGGCGAGAATGATGTTTTGGAGGATTGTTCGCCAGGGCAGTAATAGGCCCTTTTGCAGCATGTAGGCGACATACCCCGGTCGTCCGACAATGCTCTTGCCGTCCGCCAGGACGTCGCCGGTGGTTGGCCGCAGCAGGCCGGCAATGATGTTGAAGAGTGTCGACTTGCCGCAGCCGCTCGGTCCGATCAGGCTGACCAGCCGGCCCTCTGGAATGGTAACGGAGACCGGATCAAGCGCGCGAACGGTACGGCCATCGCGCCTGAAAACCTTTGAAACCGTCTGAACGTTAAGTTTGCCGGCCTCAATCGCATCTCGGGTCTCGATCATCGTCGCTGTCGCACTCCGACGATCTGCTCATGGGCATGGGGCGGTCTCAAACCCATGGTGTTGCTTTCAATCCCACACCCTTGAGATCGGTCCGCCAGCCATCGGAAGCGGCAGCAGGCCTTGGATCACTCTAACGCCTGCGATTCCAGCCGTCCAATCTCGGACGGAATCGAATGAAATTGTCCCTCGATGACTGGAGCGGAAAACGCTCGTTGTAAGCAACGTGGGATAGCAGGCCCACTTCCGCTCTCTACGAAATAGTGCGGAGCGGTTTTCGCTGCCGCACGGCCTCGTATTGGACAGTGCTGTTTGCGGCCAATATAGTGAGAAGTATCGGGTTCATATGCTGTGGCGCTTCCGCAGCGGTGTCGACTGATGGGGATTAGCCATGACCTCGAATATCCAATCGTCATGCAGGCTCACACGACGCGCTGCAATCAGAAACGCTCTTGCGCTTGGTATCGGCGCCAGCGCGCGTCCCGCCTTCGCTCAGAACCTAAAATCATTGGTCCTGGCCGAACCGGTTCACAATCTGGGTTACGCACCGGTCTACATCGCGATCGATCAGGGCTTCTTCAAGAAGCGAGGGCTCGACGTGTCGGTGCTGCAGGCCGCGAACGGCTCGCACGTCACCGCTCTGGTAAGCGGTCAGGTGTGGGGAAATATCGGCGGACCGGAATCCGATGCGATGGCGAACGTCGGAAAGGCCGATCCGCTAAAAACAATCTGCAATCTGGTCAACCGTGTGAATCTGTACATGGTTGCGCGGAAGGGTCTTGCGCCAAAATCGAAGTCGAACGCCGATCTGGCAGCTTTCTTCAAAGGCAAGAAGTTTGCGCTCGCCCGACACGGCGGGACGCCTGATCTGTGTGGCAGATGGCTCATGGTGACCGTCGGCCTCGATCCTGACAAGGACACCCAGATCATAAACCAGGCAGATATGGCTTCGGCGGTGGCGATGATGAAGAATGGGGCGGTCGACGTGGCCATCACGCAGGAGCCATTCATCACGACCGGCATTGAACAAGGCTTGTGGGACAAGCCGTTCTATTCATATCCGGATTTGGGTGACTTTCCCTATTCAGTGGTCAGTGTTCGCCAGTCGACGATCACCAGCGAACCGCAGGTCGTACAAGCTTTCGTCGATGCCGTGCTGGAGGCGCTTACACTTGCTCAGAAAGATCGCTCCGCTATCGAGGCTATGACGCACAAGGAATTTCCGACGCTTGCTGCAGCGGGCGTGAAGGCGACACTCGACGGGATCTACGCCGATCACATCTGGAGCACCGACGGGATAGTCTCCGAAAAAGGCTATTTGCTCGACATGGAGGTCGTGGCCAAGACCGGAGCCTTTACCAAATCGGTTCCGTACAAAGATGTCGTCGACATGCAGTTTGTCGAGAAGGCCCTGAAGAAGAGCTAAAATTCGTGGCGAAAACGCGCCCAGCGACAAGTACCCCTTGCGCTATCCACGCCAGGCCTCGCCTCGCTGGTCGGCGTGATTTTAATCGACCACCCTCGTCACACCGGGCAAGAACAGCTTGTCGACATCGATATTACTCGGGAGATCGCCCAGGCTTTGCAGCACATCGGTGACGGCGCGTATTTTGGCTTTCGAAACCTTTCCGGTTGGCTCGAAGAATTCGCCCTTGCGGAAAAAGGCGTAGCTCTTTGCAACCTCGTCCGGCTTTAGATTGCCCGCGGTGACAAGAACGTTGATCGCTTCGTCACGATTGCGGTCGTCGCGAAACCAATCCACTCCCTTGTTGAAGGCGGCAAGAAACCTCACCACCGTGGCCATATGGCTGGTTGCCCAATTGCGATTTACGACCGTGCCGTTTTGCGGCAAATCAGTGATGTAATCCGCGGTCCGTCCGATGACTCGGAGACCGGAGGAAGCGCCATAGAAATTGAATGGCGCCGTCAGGATTGCGACGTCGACCGCGCCTGACTCAAGCGCGGTCAAGCGGGCCGAAGACGCCCCAGCGTACACCAGGTCGACGTCGCTATCCCTGAGACCGTTAGGCTCCAGCATCCTGTCGAGGTAGATGCGCGTCACGTCCTTCGGGCCGCCGATCGAAACCGTCTTGCCTTTGAGTTCCTTCAGCGACTGGATCGACGGTTTTGCGAGCAGCTCATAGGGCGGCGTTTGCACAAGAATGCGAACGATGGCGAGCGGAGATCCCTTCTCGATGGCGCGAATCACGTCAACGAATGCGCCCTCTACGGTCATGTCGAGTGCACCGGTAGTGGCCTGAAGAATCACGGCTGCGCTCGATGGCGCAAATACCTTGTCGACCGTGATGTCTTCGGCGGTAAAGAACCCCTTTTCGATTGCGATATAAAATGGCCACGCCAGCGCATTGGGCGTTCCGGTTATTCCAACGACTACCTTTTCGGCCGCTGCAGCTCTGAAACTCAGAAACAGCGCGCTTGCAAAAATCAAGCTTGCTCCGAGGCGTCCCGACAATCTGTGCATCGCATTACTCCTCGGCGGATAAATCGACTCGGATTAGTCCACACCGATCTCAGAGGTCTGGCCCTCGGCGAAGTCTTGTCGGGCGATCAAACCATATCACATCCCGGCCGAGGCTGTGTTGTGCGCCGCGGCAAAAAAAGGCGCCCATGCCGCAGAGGTCATCAGAGGACTTCGGCCGCCACGGGATCGATGTCCGCTCAGTGCGGACAGCTGCATTTGCCCCCTGCCCGATGTTCGGCGTACTTCTGGAGTTTGGATCAACCGTGATTCCGCTAATGTAGGCGTCGGCAAATGCCGCAGAGGAAACGATGGCCCCGGCGGAACCGATACGTCTAGCCGCGGTCTGGCGTAATCTTGATCGTCGACAGGAGATCCCATGAACCGGAAGCCCCGCATCGCACATTTGGCCGGCCCCAATGCAACGATCCAGAACACGCCGCCCCTTGTGACGTCGGCTAAGGCGCGGCAGAAGCGCGGACTTCCACCACTCCACAACCCGGATGGCAGCCCGGTCCGTTTCGATGCCTTGCGGGCCCAGCGTCTCGCCGCGCCGGTCACGCTCTATGTCGAACAGTTTTCAGCACATCCGCTCGAATCTGACAGCGCACATCTCTATGGTCCACCGGACGGTTACGTTGACGCCGGCGGGACATTCCATAGAGATCGCACCAGCGCCGACGACAAGCCGGTTTATGAAATCGAAATCCGTCCCGAGGATGGACTTTACCCCCTGCCCTATATGGCGCTTCAGGCAAATGGCGCGCCATGGGAGGAAGAGTGCGCAGTTCCCAACGCACCGGATTCCCAGGCTCGGCAAGGATTTTTTCCCGACGGCTCACGCTCATTCGAAGAGATCGATCGCCTTTCGGTGCTCGATACCGGCAAAGTCAACGGCATTTCATCGCTCGCGGACATTGATTTTTATCGCGCACAGCCGCCGAGCGGCTATCGCAAGGGACTCCCCGCCAGCAAGCGCACCGATATCGGCGAAGGCGACATCCCGCCAGAAGTCCGCGGCCGGGACTTTTTCCCATACCGTCCAGTGCACCTCGCCGGCGGACCGCCGCGCCCGGCGCTCGCACGCCTGACCAACGTAGCGCAGCAGGTTTTGTCGAGCGGCCAGTACGATGGGATCATCGTCACGCAAGGCAGCCCGTCGATCGAGGAGACGTCCTACTGGCTCAGCCTGCTGATGGACACGCGGCTGCCGATCTGCGGCAACTCGGCGCAACGGCCCCACGGCATGATCAGCAATGATGGACCGAAGAACATCGTCGATTCGGTGACATACATCACCTCCCGCATTTGGGCCGACGAGCACGGCCGAAACAAGACCGGCGCGGTTGTCATCCAAGAACAGCAATTTTTTGCGGCGCGTGAGGTGATGAAAGCCGATGCCCGGCCGGGCGGCTATGTAGCGACCGGCGGCCATGGCGGCATCATCGGCGGCATCAGCCACAACGGGTCACTGCGGCTGACTTATTTGCCAGCCTACAAGCACACCCACCTGTCGGAAGTGAATACCAGCAAGCTTCCGGCGTCGGTAACCGCAATCCGCAAGACTGCCAATGGTCTGGAACCGTTCGATTTCGCGATCAAGGATGCGAAAGGTGCGTTACTGGAAAGCGCAATTCCATCGGTCTCGATCGTCAAGGATGGACTCTGGCAGACCCTGGAATACGGCGACGATCCGGCGCTAGAACTCGATCTCATCGCCCTGATCGAGCACAAGCTCGGCATGGGCAGGCTTGCCGGCCTCATCATTGAGGGCCAAGTGCCTTATGGCACCATGGCATCGCCGGCACGCACCAAACTTGCCGCGCGCGCGGTGTTCAGCGGGCTGCCGGTGGCGCGTGTTGGCCGTGGCAGTCCGGAGGGGTTCGCAGATCCGCACCCGAACTTCATTGCCGGCTCGAACCTCACTGCAATCAAGGCGAGGCTGCTGCTTATGGCATGTCTCATGAAGTTCGGCAGTCTGCCGATCGCCAAGAATCCAGACCAGCCGACGGCGCAGGAGATCGAGGCGACCAAAGAGGCGGTAGCGCGGTACCAGCAGGTTTTCGACACGCATTGATCGTGCAGCGTGCGACGATCTGCCGTGCGACCAGATACGTAAGTTTCCAAGCCGGGAATCGGTGCAAATGACCATGAACAAAAACGCCAGTCGTATGAAACTAGGCCTCTTTGTGCGGCCGGTCGGTCATCACGTCGCATCATGGCGCCACCCCGATTCGCACATGGATGCCGGGGTCAATTTCCAGCGCTTTGTTGAAATGGCGCAAACCGCCGAGCGGGGGCGCTTCGACATGCTGTTCTCGGCCGATACGCAAAGCGCATTGACCACCCATCCCGACGGGCTCCATCGCATGCATTACGTCGCATGGATCGAGCCTTTCACCCTTATGGCCGCGCTCTCGGGCTTCACTCGGAATATCGGGCTGGTCTGCACCGCGAGCACAACCTACGAAGAGCCCTTCGTACTTGCACGCAAATTTGCATCGCTCGATCTAGTCAGCCAAGGCCGCGCCGGCTGGAACCTGATTACGTCGGGCAATGAAACGGAGGCGCAGAATTTCGGGCGAACCGCTCATCCGCCCAAGGCCGAACGGTATCGTCGGGCGCGCGAGTTCGCCGAAGTCGTTGTTGGCCTCTGGAACAGCTGGGACGAGGATGCATTCGTACGCGATCGCGCATCCGGCGTATTTTTCGATCGTGAAAAAATGCATGTGCTCGGCCACCACGGCAAGTATTTCAGTGTGCGAGGGCCGCTGAACGTGCCGCGTTCGCCACAAGGCGAACCGGTGCTGGTTCAGGCTGGCGCGTCCGAGGATGGCATGGAGCTGGCCGCCGAGACCGCGGAGGTCGTCTTTGCCGCGCAATCGAGACTCGAGGGCGGCAAGGATTTTTACGCCAATGTGAAAGGCCGCATGGCGAGGTACGGGCGCAATCCCGACCACCTGAAGATCCTGCCGGGATTAGCCGTCACGGTCGGTCAGACCGAGGACGAAGCAAAAGAAAAGCACGAGCGCATGCAGGACTTGATCCACCCCGATGTCGGCCTCGGCTTGTTGTCGCGACGGATCGGCTTCGATCTCAGCGGCTATCCGTTGGACGGTCCGCTGCCCGAACTGCCCAAGAATGACGTGGTCGCCAGCCGTTCCGATATGATGGTCGACATGGCCAGGCGGGAGAACCTCACAATCCGTCAGCTGTATAAGCGATTTGCAGGAGCACGCGGCCACCTTGAAGTGGTCGGCACGCCGGCGCAGATCGCCGACACGATGCAGCAGTGGTTTGAAGAAGGCGCTGCCGACGGCTTCAACGTGATTGTGCCGTACTTTCCCGGCGGCTTGAATGACTTTGTCGGCGGCGTCATCCCAGAACTGCAGCGCCGAAATCTTTTTCGCATCGAATACGAGAGCTCGACACTCCGCGGCAACCTTGGACTACCGATTCCGGGAAACCGCCATACCCTCGCGCGCCAACTGGAAGTGGCGTTGTAGGAAAATGCTTGCCAACCCCGCGGCCATCAGCATTGTTGCCGCAAGGTTTCCGCACTTGGCTGAGCTCTTGTATCTGTTGCATGGCTATTCCTCGGCAGCACTGCCCCGGCCGAAGCGCGCGCTGTAGCAAAGCCTCCTACGGCGCAGTGGTCGGCGGCCGCCGATGCTTGGTCGCCTGTTCGTACGCGTAGGCAAACTTAATCATCAGGGCATCCGCATAGGGCCGGCCGAGAAACGTGATGCCGGCCGGAAGATTGTCGCGCGTAAAGCCGGCCGGCACGACGGCCGACGGCACGAAGATGAGGAACGTGTTGAGGTGCGGCGCGCCCTTCTGATCGACAAAGGGCGGGTTCACTCCGTCCTTGATCAGGGTTGGCTGATGCTCGACCGCCTTGTGAACGATGGCATCGAGCCGATGGTCGGCCATGACCTTCAGCATATTCATCATCAACGTCTCGCGCGCCCGCATAGCGGTGAGCTGCTGCTCGGGAGACGTCGGCGCGTTCCAGCGGCGGCGAACGCTGTTGACCACCTTGGCGAATAGCGGGGACGCCATGGCCTCGGCGCGGGTGGCGAATGGCGCCTTGCCGCCCTTGAAATAGAGCTCGAACATGGCGTCGTCATCTTCGATGCTCCGCGTTCTGGTGGCGAGCAGCGCCTTGAGATCGGGAATGACGATCGGATCGACGATGTCGGCGCCGGCGCGCCGCAGTTCGCCAACCGCGCGATCGAACACCTCGCCGATCTTTTCGAAGTCGTCCGAGTCCGGTTCGGCGGCAAACCCGATCGACTCGCGCAGGATGCCGAGCCGCGCGCCTTGAAGCGCATGACGATCCAGATTGGCGGAGTAGCTCTCTGCTGTGTTGCCAATACCGTAGCCGGTCACCGGATCTTCGGGATCGTAGCCGACCATGCTGTCCAGAAGCTTGGCGAGGTCGGTGACGGTGCGCGCCATCGGGCCGAGCGAACCGTTGATGGTGGGCCAGCCGCCGTAGACGCCGCTGCGGCTGACCAAGCCCATGGTCGGGCGCATACCGGCGACGCCGTTCCAGATCGACGGACGGCGGATCGACGCAAAGCCCTCCTGCCCAACTGCGACCGCGCAAAAGTTCGCCGACACGGCCGCTCCCGATCCGCCCGACGAGCCGCCCGCCGTGCGCTGCAGGTCGTAGACATTGCGGGTCGAGCCGAACAACGAGCCGTGCGTGTCGCCGCCGCCAAGTTCGCCCAAGGTGGTCTTGCCGAGAAAGATCGCCCCCGCCTTTTTCAGCTTGGCGGCCACGAAGCAGTCCCGCTCTGGCATGTAGTCCTTGAACAGCGCCGAACCGAGCGTGGTCGGCATACCTACGATGTCGGCCTGGTCTTTCACCAGAATTGGAATGCCGTGCAATGGACCGACAAACCCCGTCTTACGGAATGCAGCATCGAGCCGATCGGCCTCATCCAAGACCGAGGGATTGAGCGAGATAACGGCGTTGATCGCCGGACCCTGCTTGTCGCAGGCAGCGATCCTGTCGAGATACATCTGGACCAATTGCCGGACCGTCAGCGTCCCGGCTCTGTAAGCCGCATGAATGTCATCGATGCTTGCTTCGACAACGTTGAACGACGGAGCGGACAGAGGCTGTGCGGACGGCATCGTTGCATCTCCCAACGGTTTATCAAGCGACGTCCAACGTGCGGACGGCACGAGGCGACGTCGCATTCTTTATCCCATGCCCGTCCCGGATCGCTTTAGCCGCGGGTCGAGCAGGTCGCGCAGCCCATCGCCGAGAAGGTTGATGCCGAGCACGGTGAAGAAGATGCACAAGCCGGGGAACAGCGCCAACCACCACGACGTGCTGATGTAGGTGCGGCCGTCGGCGAGCATGCTGCCCCAGGTCGGAATTTCCGGCGGTACGCCGAGCCCAAGAAAACTGAGCGCCGCTTCCGAGATGATAGCCGACGCCATGGCGAAGGTGCCGATCACCACCGCCGACTGGAACAGATTGGGCACGATATGCCGCACGATGATGCGCGTGTTGCTCGCTCCCAGCGCGCGCGCGGCATCGACGAACTCGCGCGTGCGCAACGACAGCGCCTGGCCGCGCGCCACGCGGCAATAGGAAATCCAGCGCTGCATGACCAGCGCAAGGATCAGGTTACGGAGGCCCTGGCCAAGGAATGCCATGATGGCGATGGCGAGCAGCAGCGGCGGGAACGCCCACACCACCTCGACCAGCTTCTGGATGAGGAAATCGACGATGCCGGCGAAATAGCCGGAGATCGCGCCCAGCGTGACGCCGATCACGCCGGAAATGAGTACCACCATGACCGCAATGACCAGCGAGACACGGGCCCCGTAAAACAGCCGGGCAAGAATATCGCGGCCGACCGCGTCGGTACCGAGAATGTGCGGACCGAGCAGCCATTGCGGCGGCTTCAACGCCAAGTCGAGATTTTGCGCATTTGGATCGAAAGGCGCCAACCACGGCGCCAGCGCGCCGGCGACGATGAGCGTCAGCACGATGGCGCCGCCGAGGACGATCTTGGGCTTGAGCAGCGGGCGGATCGCAAACCGCCGCCTGGCGCGCACCGGGCGCGCCGCGTCGGCTACAGCAACGTCTACAGCCACGCTACTTTCCAAAGCGGATCCTCGGATCGACGAAGCCGTAAAGGATGTCGATCATGAAGTTGATGGCGACAAAAGCCAGCGTATAGATGATGACAGTCCCGGTGATGAGCGGATAGTCGCGCGACTCGATGGCCGAGATCAGCAGCGAGCCGCTGCCGGGCCAGGCGAACACCGTCTCGACGATGATCGAGCCGCTGAGCAGCGTGCCAAGCTCGAGACCAGCCACGGTGATCACCGGGACGAGCGCATTGCGCAGCACGTGGCGCCACAGCACCGTGCTTTCGGCGACGCCTTTGGCCCGCGCGGTGCGGACGAAGTCCTCATGCATCACTTCGAGCACGGCGGAGCGGGTCACCCGCATGATGATGCCCATCATGTTGGTGCCGAGCGCGACCGCCGGCAGGATGATGTGCCGCACGCCGTCCCATGCGGCGAGAAAGTTGCCGGCCAGGAGGCTCGCGACGATGTAGAAGCCGGTCTCCGAGCCGCGCGCGATCCCGTAGGTGCTGCGCCCCGAAGACGGCAGCCAGTTCAGATAGCCGGCGACCACGAGAATCAACATGATGCCGAACCAGAAGTTGGGCATCGAGATGCCGAAAAAGCCGAAGAACGAGCCGAGATTGTCGGCCCAGGAATTCGGCTTCGCTCCCGCCCAGACGCCGAGCGGCAGGCCGAGCGCGATCGCAATAAGCAGCGATACGATCGCCAGCTCGACGGTCGCCGGCAAGCGCTCGCCGATCACGGTGATCACCGGATCGGAGTAGCGGAACGACGTGCCGAAGTCGCCCTTGAGCACATTGACGATGAAACGCGAATACTGGACGTAGAACGGCTGATCGAGCCCCCAACGATGGCGCGCCTCGGCGATGTCCTGCGAAGTCGCCTGGTCTGAGAGCAAGAGATCGGCCGGGTCGCCGGGCGCCGCGTGGATCAGGAGGAAGACAAGCGACGTGATCAGCAGGATCACCGGGATCGTGCCGATCACGCGTCGTAACAAATACCCGGCCATGGCGCCTCGCCCGCCGCCGTTACTGCTTCACGACGATGTGGGTGCCGAAAATGCGGCCGGTCGGATCCGGCTCGAACTCGATCGTATTGCTGATTCCATGCAGCATGCGGTGGCTCCACATGAAGCATGCCGGCGCCGCGTCCTCGATCGCCTTGAATGCGACGTTGAGCTCCTTCTTGCGCGAGGTCGGATCGAACTCGACCCGCTCGGCCGCCAGCGCCTTGTCGATGCTCGGATCGGACAGGCCGATGCGCGGCGACCCGCCGGTCTCGAAGTACTGCGACAAAGCGGGCGACGGATCGACCACGGAGCCGCGCCCCATATAGTAGAAGGCCGTCTTGCCCTTCTGCACGTCGGCCCACAGCGTCGCCCATTCGGGCGTGCGCAGGCGCGCGTTGATGCCGACCGCATTGAGCATCGGAATCATCGCCTGCGTCACTTCCTTGTCGTCGATGTAGCGGCCGACCGGCGTATAGAGATCGACGGGCTCGCCCGTGTAGCCGGATTCCTTCACCAGCTCCTTGGCTTTGGCCGGATCGTACGGGATGTACAGATTCGTCTTGGCGTAGTTTGCGTCGTAGCTGTATTGCGCCGGTCCGATCGGGCCATCGAGCCGGTCGGCCTGGCCCGCGAGGATGCTTTTAATGATGGCGTCGCGATTGATCGCATAGCATACGGCTTGCCGCAGCTTCACGTTATCCCAAGGCCTGTGTTTGGGACTCATGGCAAGAAACATGATTTCCACCGAGCTCGACTCGACCAGCCTGGCGTTTTTCGCTTCGCGCACGCGCTGGGCAAGTTGCGGCGGAATGAATTCGGCGACCTGGATCTCGTTGTTGAGCAGTGCGGTGACGCGCTGCTCGGGCTCCCGCATGATCGTGAAGATGATGGTATCCGGGTTCTCGGGCTTGACCTGCGGGTTGGCCGAATCTTTCTCCAGCACGATGCGCTGGCCGATCTGCAGCTCCTTGAGCTTGTAGGGGCCCCAGCCCCACAGATATTTGCGATCGGCCTCGTTGGCTCCGTACTTTTCATACAGGTCTTTGCCGGTGATGATGAAGCGGTCGAACAGGTATTCAAGCAGCGAGGCCGTCGGTTCTTTGGTGACGACCCGCACCGTGTATTTATCGACCGCACTCATCTCCTTGACCGGCGCGACGTTCTGCTTCTGCTGGCTTGCCGGATCGGTATTGACGCGATTGAACGAGAACACGACGTCGTCGGCGGTGAGCTCCTTGCCGTCGTTCTGGCGCTTGAGCCCGTGCCGCAGATGGAAGGTCCAGATCGTGGGATCGGCCTTGTCGACTTCCCAGCTCTCCGCCAGCATGCCGACATAATCGCTTTTGGAAAAATCATAGACGCCGAGGCAGCCAAGCACCTGGCACCAGATGCCGTAGGCGAGCGAGACGCTGTCCGCGTACGGATCGTAGCTGGCAATCGTCTCGGTGACCCCGATGGCGACCCGACCTCCGGCGGTTGCCCTTTGCGCATTGGCGCCCAACGCCGCAACGACGGCGGCGAACGCAATTGCCGATCGCTTCCAGCTCACCGTGTCCTCCTTGGGCTATCGCAAGCCCCGCTATTTCACCGTGATGTCGGTGCCGAATATTCGCTCATCCGAATGCGGCTTGAATCCGACCTTGTCGGAAACACCGTAGAGTGCGTTGATGCGCCACAGAAAGACGGCCGGGACCTCTTGCTGAATGAGGTCGTAGGCCTGCAGCAGCAGCTTTTTGCGCTGTGCCGGATCGAATTCGCGACGCTCGGCCTCGAGCAGCGTGTCGAGCTGCGGATTGGAATAGCCGAGACGCGGGGTGACGCCCGATTGAAAATATTGCTCCAGGAACGGCGACGGATCGATCACCGAGCCGCGGCCCTGATAGTAGAACGGAACCAGCCCTTTGCGCACGTTTGGCCATTCGATCGAATAATCACGAATGGTCAGCTTGGTACGGATGCCGACCTTGGTCAGCATCGAGGCGATCGCTTGCGAGCTTTGCCGATCGTTCACGTAGCGATCCGCAGAGGCATACAGCTCGACGTCGACCCCGTCGGGGAATCCCGCCTCGGTGAGGAGCTGTTTCGCCTTCGCTGGATCGTAACGGTATTTCGGCGTTACGTCGGGGGAATAGGCGTATTGGCCGGGTCCGACCGCACCATCGAGAACCTCGGCATGGCCCTGGAAGACCGATTGCACGATCGCCTCTCGATCGATGGCGTAGGCCACCGCCTGACGCAGCGCTTTGTTGTTCCAGGGCGGAAAATGCGGATTCATGGCGAGAAACATGTTCTCGACCGACGGCACGCCGATCGCTTTCATGCCTGACGCCGCTTCGACACGCTGGGCGAGATGCGGCGGGATTGCGGTCGCAATCTGCACCTCGCCGTTGAGCAGCGCGGTGATCCGAGGCTCATCCTCTCTAATCCGGGTAAAGACGACGCGGTCGGGGTTTTCGGGTTTGATCCCCGGCCATTGCGGATTTTTGTTCAGCACCATGCGCTGGCCGATGGCGATGTCGCCGATCACATACGGGCCCCAGCCATAAGGCGCCTTGCGGTCGGCGGCCGCGCCGTATTGGTCGAACAAATCCTTGCCGGTGATGATCAGCCTGTCGAAGAGGTAGTCGAGCAACGGCGCCGTCGGCTCGGTGGTCGTGATCTTTACGGTATATTTGTCGACAGCCTCGGCTGAGGCGATCGGATGCACGTTGTTGCCCTGGGCGGTATGCGGGTCGTGCCTAGTGCGGTCGATCGCGTGGACAACGTCGTCGGCCGTGAGTTCCTTGCCGTCATGGTGCCGCTTGAGGCCATGGTGCAGATGGAAGGTCCAGATGCGCGGGTCATTCTTGTCGGCTTCCCAGCTTTCGGCCAGCAGCGGCTCGTATTCGCCGGTGTTGGTGTTGAAAGTGCCGAGGCAGCCATAGGTCTGGCACCAGATCATGTACATCTGCGCCGTGCTGTCGGCGTAGGGATTCCAGCCGGCGAAATCGTTGACCACGCCGACCGTCACAGTGCTTTCGGCTATGGCGGCGCCGCACGGCGCGACGATGGCTGCGACGACCGCAAGCGCACGCAAGAAGCAGAACGCCCAGAGCGGCTTCATTGCCGATTCTCGTCGTCGAAATAACCGTTCATGATCGCCTCGTGCCAGAGCTTGACAACGACCGGACAGACCCCGAGCGGCAGTCCTTCTTCGGTGCGCCAATACGAATGCACGCCGGTGCCGAACTCGATGACATTAAAACGCGGCGGTCGATCCAGCGCGGCGAATTTTTTGGCGATGACCCGGTAATTCTCCGGCGTATGGTCGCGGCTGAACTGATTGATCGCGTGCAGGATCGGCGGAACAGGCTTGGTGTGCGGCCCCGTAAGCGGCACGCCGTAATCGAGATACTCCCGCACCAGCGCCGCCGTTGCGTCGCGGTCGAGGTTTTGAAATCGCGCCGCGACGTTGGCGGCTTCGATCAGGCATGACGGCGTGCGGTTGTGATACCAGTTCTCCGCCTTGAATTGCGGGAAGCGTTTCACCTTGTCCCAGGCCTCGAATATCTCCTCCATCACCTGGGCGAGGCGAAACAGCGGCTTGTCGCCCTCCTGCATCGCCAATTCCGCTCCGGTGTAGCGCGCCAGCTCGCGCCATGTTCGCACCAGGACGTAGTTGAACGGCGTCGGCCAGTCGTGCCCGGTCATGGCATGATAGAACTCGCCGAACGAGGAATTCTCGATGCCGATGAGGCCCTTTACGTTCGAGACGCGCTGCATCAGCGTGTGCGCGAACGGACCGCCGGTCGAGTGGCCGTGCACATAGATCGACCACTCCTCGGGCGGAAAATGCCTTCGGCAGATGTCTTTCATGGCTTCGACAAATGCCGTCGGCCAACTCGCCATGCGCAGGTAAAAACGCGTTCCGGGCTTGGCGACCGCATAGCTGCGCGAGCCGTAGATGGCGCGGTTGCTGGCGTCGATTTTCACCTCGTATTCGTCGGCCGCAATGGGCTCGTCCTTGAGCCAGATCGGCGTGCGCACGCTGCCATCGGCATGGAACGTGTCGTCCGGCCAATCGCGGCTGGGATCGGGGAAGTAGAACCGCCCCGGATAGGTCATCGAGCACACTTTGAAGCCGCGCTTGCCGCAGAATGTGCGCGCAAGCCGCTCGATCGAGCGCCAGTCGCTGGCGCCGCCATGGGTCATGAAGATACCGAGCTTCTTGCCGTCCGGACCGACCGCAATGCGCCGCTCGTCTTTCGGCGCGTACACGACGTTGCCGATGTCCCAATCGAGACCGTTGGCGCGGATGCGAAACAGATCTTCGCTTTCGTTGAAGTCGATCTCGGGCTCGGCAAGGACGGCATCCGAGATGGCGACCATCTCACCCTTCTCGAGCCGCTGCGGCGGCTGCCAAAGCCGGGACTTGCGTGTCACGTCGAGCATGCCTTACCCCTTTTATTGTTCATCGAGCGTATCACGCGCTCGCCCGCGCGGTCGAGGCGGACGGGCCGAACACGTGGCATGCAATGCCGTGCGCACCATCAAATACCAACGCGGGCTCTTCCTCGGTGCACCGCTTTTCGGCGAACGGACAGCGCGGATGAAACCGACAGCCGCTGGGCGGATCGATCGGGCTCGGCACGTCGCCCTGCAGCACCATGCGCCGGCGTTCGCGCGCCGGATCGGGGACGGCCGACATCAACGCCAAGGTATAGGGATGCCGGCCTTCACTGTAGAGCTTGGCGGCCGGCGCAATCTCGACCACCTTGCCGAGATACATCACCGCGACCCGGTCGCTCACGTGCTCGACCACGCGCAGATCGTGCGAGATGAACAAATAAGTCAGTCCGAACTCGCGCTGCAGGTCGAGCAGCATGTTGAGGATCTGCACCTGGATCGAAACGTCGAGGGCCGAGACCGCCTCGTCGGCGACGATGAACTTCGGGTTGACCGCAAGTGCGCGCGCGACGCCGATGCGCTGGCGCTGGCCGCCCGAAAACTCGTGCGGGTAGCGGCCGTAATACTCCGCCCGTAAGCCGACCCGCGCCAACAAGTCCTTGACGCGGCTGCGGCGCTCTTGCCCGCGTGCAATATCGTGGATGGCGAGGCCTTCGCCGATGATCTCGCCGATGCGCATGCGCGGATTAAGCGACGCGTACGGATCCTGGAAGATGATCTGCATGTTGCGCCGCGTCTCGCGCAGGTCCGACGCGGCCAGCGTCGTCAGTTCGCGCCCCTCGAACGCGATCGAACCCGAGGTCGGCTCGATCAGACGCACCACGCAGCGGCCAAGCGTGGTCTTGCCGCAGCCCGATTCGCCGACCAGCCCGAGCGTCTCGCCAGGCTCGATGGCCAGCGTGACGCCGTCGACCGCCTTGACGTATTGGCTGGCACGACGAAACACGCCGGCACGCACCGGGTAATGTTTCTTCAGCTCGCGGATTTCGAGCAGCGCCATTTTTCATGCGGCCTTGAAACAAGCGACTTTGTGTCCGCGCCCGATCTCCACCAGTGGCGGCTCGGCATGCGCGCAAGACGAATCCGCGCGTGAACAGCGATTGCGGAAATGGCACCCGCTCGGCCAGTCGAACGGGCTCGGCACCATGCCGGGGATGGCCTCGAGACGGGTCTTCGGCGGCAGCCGGCCCGGCATCGAGTTGAGCAGGCCGATGGTATAGGGATGCAGCGGGCGCGAGAAGATCGCCTTCGGCGCCGCCTGCTCGACGATCTTACCCGCATACATGACGGCGACCGCATCGGCGCGTTCGGCGACGACACCGAGGTCATGCGTGATCAGAAGCACGGCCATGCCGAGCTGGTTCTGCAGCTCGCCAATAAGCTCGAGGATCTGCGCCTGAATAGTGACGTCGAGCGCGGTGGTCGGCTCGTCGGCGATCAAGAGCTTCGGCGTACAGGCCAGCGCCATGGCGATCATCACGCGCTGGCGCTGGCCGCCGGAGAATTCGTGCGGATAGGCGTGCACGCGCTTGTGCGGTTCCGGAATCTTGACGAGGCCTAGCATCTCGATGGCACGCTCGCGCGCTCTGCGCTTGCCGGCGCCCTGATGCACGCGCACGCTCTCGGCGATCTGGTCGCCCACACTCATCACCGGATTGAGCGACGTCATCGGCTCCTGGAAGATCATCGAAATCTCGTTGCCGCGGATGCGCCGCATCTCCGCTTCGCGATAACGCACGGCATCGCGGCCCCGATAGAGAATTTCGCCGCCGACGATGCGGCCAGTACCCTTGTCGAGAAGCCGGATGATCGAAAGCGCGGTCACGCTCTTGCCGCAACCGGACTCGCCGACCAGCCCGACCGTCTCGCCGTCCGCAATGTCGAAACTGACGCCGTTGACGGCACGGACCTCGCCGTCGCTGGTGAAGAACGAGGTGTGCAAATCCTTGACGCGCAACAGCGGCGCGTCGCTCAGGCTTTGGCCGGGACGTTCGACCACGAGGGCCTCATTGCCACGATCCATGCGCTCCGTCATGCACGAAAGCCACGCGACCGTCGACGATGGTCATGTCCACCGGGATATCCTTGATCCGCTCCGGCGCGATGGCGAGCGGATCCTGCGCCAGCACGGCGAGGTCGGCGAGCTTGCCCGGCTCGATCGAGCCTTTGATGCGTTCGTCGAAGCCATTATAGGCGGCGTTGATGGTGAACATCCGCAACGCCTCGACCGCGGAGATCGACTGATCGGCGCCGATCGTGGCGCCGCTCCAGATCTGCCGCGACACCGAGGTGCCCATATCGCGCAGCGGATCGGTGGGCCAGTAACCCGGGCCGTCGGAGCCCGAGGTGATCGGAATGCCGGCTTGGAGCAGCGTCTTGACCGCGAACGAACCTTCGAGCCGTGCCGGCCCCATGCAGTCGAGAAGCGACTCCCAGATGAAGTGCAGAAACGGCACGTTGGGCACCGGCAGTACCTCGAGCCGCCGAATGCGGTCGAGGCGCTCCTTGGTGATCATCCAATTGCCCAAATGCTCGACGCGGTGGCGATGATCGGCGCGCGGCAGCGCCGTGACCGCCTTGTCGATGGCGTCGAGCGCCATGTCCATGGCGCGGTCGCCGATGGCGTGAATGCAAACCCGATGGCCGGCGCGATGATAGGCATCGACGGTGTCGTCGAGCTCCTCGGCCGGAATGCGGATCAGGCCGCAATGGCAGGGATCGTCCACATAGGGTTCGTAGAAGGCGGCGACGCGGCCGGTTATGCCGCCGTCGATCGACATTTTCACGCCGCCGATCTTGAGCCAATCATTGCCGAAGCCGGTCTTGAGACCGAGATTGAGCAGGCTCTCCGGCACGATCTTCGCCTCAAGGATGCGAAGAAGCAGGCTGGCGCGGATCGGCAAGCGGCCTTCGAGCGCCAGCTCCTGGTAGGCCCGGACGGTTTCGTTGTTGGTGACGATGTCATGGATCGTGGTCACGCCGCGGCGCAGAGCGCGCCGCATCGCGTGAACGATGCCTTCTTTCATCTGCTCGTAGCTGTAGGCGGGAATGACGTTACGGACCAAATACTGCGCCCGCTCGACCAACTTTCCGGTCAACTCGCCCGTGACGGGATCGAGCTCGATGGCGCCGCCGCCCGGCGGCGCGGTCTCCTTGGTGACATGCGCAAGTGCCAACGCTAGGCTGTTGGCGATGGTGACGTGGGCGCCGAAACCGATCGACACCGGATGGTTCGGCGCCGCCTTGTCCAGCTCTTCGCGGCGCGGAAAGCGCTTTTCCGGCATGCGAAAATCCTGCATCGGGCTGCCGGTGCCGACGATCCAGGTGCCGGGCGGCACTTCGCGCGTTTGTGCGCGCACCACTTCAAGAACGTGCGGGATCGAGCGGACGTTGGTGCCGAAGTCGCGCACGTCGATCTTGTTGAGCGAAGCCGCCCCATCGTCGGCCAGATGGACGTGCGGGTCCGTCAGGCCGGGGATGACGGTGCGCCCCTTGAGATCGATCACCTCGGTGCGCGATCCGCGCAGGTCGAGCATCTCGCTGCTGCCGCCGACCGCGAGAATACGGCCCATCTTGACCGCGACGGCCTCGAACGCGCGATTTTCGGCGTCGGCCGTAAGCACGCGGCCGTTGGCAAGAATAAGATCGGGTGCGAGGGTTGGATGCATATGCGGATGGCGATTTCGTCGTAGATGGCGGTCGCTGCAGGGTGGCCGCCGATCCTACGCGCGGGCCAAGCGCGTGCGCAACATATCCGCCTTGCGCCCAAATGGCGCGCCGCGCTCCCGACTATTGCAGCACCGAGACATCGGTGGGGCTGATGCGGTCGTCGGGACGGGGTTTGAAGTCGACGCTCTTCGCCACGCCGTACACGTTCTGATAGCGCCACAGAAAACACGCCGGCGCGGCATCGAGGATGGCGTCGAACGCCTTGTGCAGTATGTTCTTGCGCGCCTGCGGATCGAACGTGACGCGTTCTTGCCGCAACCATCGATCGATGTCGGAATCCGATATGCCGATCCGGGGCGAACCGCCGGTTTCGAAATACTGCGCCAAAGCCGGACTGGGATCGATGACCGATTGGCGGCCCCAGTAATAAAACGGCACCTGGCCGCGCTGGATGTCGGCCCAATAAGTCGAAACTTCCGGCGTATGCAGCGTCGCCCTGATGCCGACGGCGCGCAGCATCGGAACCATGGCGGCAGCGATGGTCCGGTCGAACAGGTAGCGCCCTGTCGAGGTATAGAAATCCACGTCGACGCCGTTTGGAAAACCGGCCTCCTTCAGCAACGCCTTGGCTTTCTCGGGATCGAACGGATAACGGTCCGCGGCATTTGGCTCATAGCCGTACTGACCGGGGCCGACGACGCCGTCGAGGCGCATCGCTTGGTCGCGCAAAATGCTTTTGACGATTGCGTCCCGATCGATCGCATAGCACACCGCTTGGCGGACGAGCTTGTTGTTCCAGGGCGGATGCTTCGGCGTCATGCCGAGAAACATGAATTCAGCGGCGGCGACTGAGACCACCTTGGTAGCCGGATTGTGCTCGACCTTCGGCATCGCATCCGGCATCAGCCGCTGCACAATCTGAAATTCGCCGTTGAACAAGCCGACCGTTCGCACTTCCGGCTCGCGGACGATCTGATAGACGACCTGGTCCGGCGCGTCGCGCCGGTCCTGCATGCCGGGAAATTCCACGTTCTTGGTCAACGCGAACATCTGCCCGGGAACCAAGCGTTCCAGCTTATATTGGGCGGCCCCGACCGGGTGCTGCTCGTCGGCGACCCGCGCCCCGTAGCGGTCGAAGATCGCCTTGTTGGTGATGATGAATTGCGTGAGATAAGACAGCAGGGGCGCGGTCGGTTCCTTGGTGATTACCTTGACGGTGAGGTCGTCGACCGCGTCCATGCGTTCGACCATGCTCAAATTCTGCTTCTGTTTGCTCTGCGGATCGGTCATCACCCGGTTGAACGAGTGCACGACATCGGCCGCGCGCAACGGCTCGCCGTTCTGCCAGCGGATATCGCGGCGCAGATGGAAAACCCAGGTCTTCGGATCCGCCACCTCCCAGCTCTGCGCCAAGAGCCCGGTGTAATCGGCTTTATCGAAATCGTATTCGATGAGGCAGCCGTAGACATGGCACCACACCCCGTACATGAGCGAGTTGCTGTCGCCGTAGGGATTGTAGGTGTCGCTGGTCTCCGTGACGGCGATGTTAACGCGACTTGGCGTCTCGGCAGAGGCGTGCGGTGGGGCGCAAATCGCGCCGAGCCCGGCAGCCAGCAGGCCGGCGAATGCGCGAAGGGCGGAGTGAGACGAAAGCATGTTCAGTCTCCTCATGCAAAACTGTCCGCGACCGGCTCCGCGGGTAACGAAAGATACAAAGCGATGACAAAGGTGACAACGTGGAGATTCCCTTTCATCTGTCGCGGCCATTTGCCTTGACCGCAAACCTATGAGAGCCTTGCCGTTCATGAGCACGCCCGTTGAGAAGCCATTCGCGATTGAAGAGACCACGATTGCGGATCTTCACGCCGCCTATCTGGGCGGTCGCGCCAATGTACACGCGGTGATCCAGGGCTTTCTCGACCGCATCGCCGCGTACGACAAGAAGGGGCCCGCGCTTGGCCTCGTGATCTCGATCAATCCGCGCGCGCTCGACGAGGCTGACCGGCTGGACCAATCGTTTGCCGCGTCCGGCCAACTGGCCGGCCCGCTGCACGGCATTCCGGTTCTGGCCAAGGACAATTACGACGTCGCCGGCCTGCAGACGACCGGCGGTTCGGCCGCGATGCTTGGCTGGATCCCGTCGCGCGATTCGACCGTCGTTGCCCGGCTGCGTGCCGCCGGCGCCATCGTGCTCGCCAAGGTCACGATGTCGGAATGGGCCCGCGGCGGCGTCGACAATATCAATTCGGTGCTGCCGGGATTTGCGCGTAATCCGTACAACACGGCCTACGCGACCGGTGGCTCGTCCGGCGGCACGGGCGCCGGCATCGCGGCCAATTTCGGCGTGATCGGGCTTGGCTCGGATACTTGGGGCTCGATCCGCAATCCGTCGTCGAACAACGCGATCGTCGGCTTGCGTCCAAGCTGGGCGCTGGTCTCGCGCGCCGGCATGATCGGGCTTTACGCGGCGCGCGACATGGCCGGACCGATGACGCGCACGGTGACCGATCTCGCCAAAGCCCTCGACGTGATCGCCGGGGTCGATCCGGCCGACCCTGGCACGGCCGGCGCTGCCGGCAAGATTCCCACGAGTTACGCGGCCAACCTGAACAGGAACGGCGCGCAGGGCAAACGCCTCGGCGTGCTGCGCCAGGCTTTTCGTCCTGAGGCATCCGATCCGGACGTGCTGTCGCTCGTAGAGAAGGCCGTCGACGATTTGCGGCGTCTCGGCGCCGAAATCGTCGACCCGTTCGTGATCGACGATTTCGACCGCTTTCCGCCGCGGCCGCACCCGCACAGCGAAGTGCGTGCGGCGTTCGAGCGCTATCTGCGCACAACCGGGCCAGGCTACCCGAAGACCGTCGCCGAGCTCGTGGCGACCAAGAAATTTCATCCTTTGCACGAGGCTGGCTTGGTGGCCGCGATGAACGCGCCCGACCCGGCCGATGACCCGGTGCTGCGCGAGCTCGAGGCACATGAAGTGCAGATGCGGCAGGCCTATTCGCAGGCCATGCAGGCCGCGCGGCTCGACGCAATCATCATGCCGACGGCGAGTTACCCGCCAAAGCTCAACGGCGATCGCAATACCACGCCGACCGGCACGACGACATGGATCGCGTCGGGCCTGCATTGGCCTGCGCTCATTGTGCCCATGGGATTCACCGGCGAGGATTTGCCGTCCGGCCTGCAATTCGTCGGCGAGCCATGGAGCGACGCCAAGCTGATCGAGATCGGCTACGCCTACGAGCAGGCGACCAAGCACCGGCGTCCACCGTCGAGCGTACCACCGTTGCATGCCGCGCCTGCACGGCATTGATTTCCACCACGCGGGCGCGTCTGATAGCTGTCGTCAATACAGGCACGCATCGACCGCACGAAAAGAAAGAGCGAGAGCGGAGGCACGCATGGCGCCGAAGGAACGGTTCGAAGATCATTGCTGGCAAGACGTCATGCCGGCCGACGACATCAGGCTTTATGCGCCCTATGCGCGCGAGACGTTCGTCGGGCCGTCGCCTGCGTTTTTGGCGATCGATCTCTACAACCTGGTCTACCGCGGCGGCCCGGGCGCACCGGTGGATCTCGATCCGCAATATCCGAACAGTTGCGGCGTCTTTGCACATCGCGCCATCGAGCCGACCAAACGGCTGTTCGCCGCCGTTCGGCGCGCCGGCATCCCGGTTTTCTACTGCACCCAGGACCATCGCCCGCAAAATCGGCCCGATGGCGCCATCTCGACGCGACGCAAGGAGAAACCCGCCAATGCGGCGGATCACGGCATCTATCACGAGTTCACGCCGCAGCCGTCCGACGTCATTATCTACAAGCAGCGCGCCAGCGTCTTTCAAGGCACGCCATTCCTGTCGCACCTAGGCCTGCTCGGCATCCGCAGTCTCATCGTTTGCGGCGAAAGCACCTCGGGATGCGTGCGCGCCAGCACCGTGGATGCCTATTCATATGGATTCCACGTCTCGATCGTCGAGGAGTGCACGTTCGACCGCTCGGACTTTATTCACAAGAGCAATCTTTTCGACCTGCACCATAAATATGTCGACGTCATGCATCTGGATGAAGTCGAAGCGCATCTCGATCAACTTGCCCCGCGCAACGTCCAGCAGGCCGCCGAATAAGCCAAGTCGTAATCGCCTTCCGGAGCGCGTCACCTGTAGCTATGGCGCCGCCGCCGACATGAAAGACTCGAACCGTTTTCCGGCTCTGCGGCTATGAGCCGAACAAAGGCGAATGCCGTCCGGCGATACCGCACAAAAAGCCCCGCACGTGCGGGGCTAAAGTTGAGGGGAGAATCGGATGCGCTTGGGGGCCTAAAACCCCACCCGTTCCGTCTAACCGATTGCCGTCGCACCCACCACTCAGAAACCGCAAAAGCACTCCAAGGCCGTCTTGGCCTTGGAGTGTTTAGTCACGCTCGGACTAGGCTTTGCTATGACCGGACGGAGGGGCATTCAGGAGAGAGGGGGGGGTGATGCCGCCCGGAGTGCCTATTGAGATCGACCTAACGTGGCGGGCCGTTCAGCCGCAATAATGCGTTGGTATATCCCAGAAGCCGACGTCAGGTCGTCTGCCTAAGACATCTTTCAAGACGACACTGGCCATCCGGCTGACCTATTCGATCGTTTATCAACGCAATCCAATCCGACTGCCGCAGCATGTTTTTGCATAGTAGACGCAAGCCTGCGTCGCCTCTACTCGCTCTACTGTCGGCAATTGGCCGGTCTTTTGCGCGACAGCGGATGCGCGGGACGGTCGTTTCGGCAGTGGAGGTCACGATGTCGAGAACCACTATCCAACAGCGAAACCTTCTTTACGTAGCTCTTGGCGCGTGTCCGGTACAATGACGACTAAAATCCGCGATCAAGCCGGAAAATAGCGCGGTGTCCTCGAGGCGGAGCAGATCGCCCGCTTACGCGGAAAATGGCGGCGCGAGGCAACGTCCGCGCCGCGCGCCCACGTTCGTGAAGGCGAGCAATCCATGCTGATGGGCAGATTCGTTCAGGCGTCGCGCGATCAATCGAGGCTCGAAATGATCATCCTTTTGGCCGTCGTCGTCGTGACTACCGCCGCGGTTTCCACGGTGGCAGCTCGCTCGGACGGCTACCCCGTCATCGACGTCGCGCCGCTGTGCCGCGGTCTGACAGGCTCATCATCGTTGCTGGAAGGTCTTGACGCAGGCTCGTTCGATCAGTGCGTAAAGGGTCAGCAAGACGATCGGCAGGACATGATCAAGCAATGGTCCACCTTCTCGGCAGAAGACAAGAGACACTGCATTGCAGTAGCGACGATGGGCGGCGTATCGAGCTATACCGACCTCGTCAGTTGCCTGGAAATGTCGCGGGACGCCAGGAAGCTGCCTTCGGCGTCTAAAGATTTGGGACGGAACTAAATACAGGCCGCGGCCGCTCGCCCCGAGCGAAACTAAGGCTGTTGTCTTCGAGTGCAGGGCCATAGAGCGGCCGGCCACGCGTCCGTGCCACGCTACTACGACACTCGCTTGCTTTGCTTCTTGTGGGCGGCGCCACGGCTCCGGCCGATGACCGAAACGCGTTCGTCGCTAATCGCCTGAGATACCGATGCGTACTATTGCCCTCCGTAGCACCTCAAACATTATTGCGGTCGACCACCCGAATAGCAATGCGCCGTTCATCGCGGTAATCGGACCAAGCAGCAGCCAGCGTTTTACAGGAACTATGTCTCCATAGCCCAGCGTGGCGTAGTTGACGAACGCAAAATAAACTAAGTTTGTGTCAGGCGGTGCAGCGTCGGCTATCCAATATACCAAGGCCCAAACGAGCACTTCAACCGCGTGGGTCACCATCAGGACCGATACCGTCGGTATCATGACCGCTATGAGAAAAATCGAAGGGTGCAAAACTTTTCTTGCGCTGGCCATTTGAGCGACGCGTATTACGGTCGTCATTATCAGTGCGTGAATGGTGATATTAATGAGGATGACGCCGCCGCCGATCAAAAATTGCGTTAGCACGCTGTATCCCTTTTCACTGGAATGGCTGACTGCCCTGCCGCCCCGGCGAATGGCCGAGCGACGGACCATCCGGCAATCTCGTCCGATATGACCGAGCGCAACGCAGTCAACTTCACTGCCCTGGCGGCGGCCACAGGTAGAGCGTGAAGGCAAAGACCGCATAGACTAACAGCAACAGAACGCCGACGAACCAGGCCGAACGCCCGCCGCTGGTGATGAACGCCGCGACCAGCGTGGCGACAAAGACCATCACCACCGCGCCCTGCCAGAACTGCAGGTCCATGGGCGTCGGTCCGATGACGTAGCTCAGAAGGACGAGCACGGGGCCGACGAATAGCGCGATCTGAGAAGCGCTGCCCAGCGCGATGCCGACGCTCAAGTCAAGGCGGTCCTTGCGCGCTGCAGAGAAGGCCACCGCCATTTCGGCGGCGCCGCCTACGACCGCGACAACGATAAAGCCGACGAACAGTTGGCTCATCCCGAATGTCTCCGCCGCCTGCTGCGCCGATTCGACGAAGATCTCGCTCACCAGGGCTACCAGCACCGTGACGACAATCAACGTCGCCACGGCCAGCCCAAGGGGCCATACCTGTTCAACGACATCGCCGTGTCCCACGCCCGCAAAGAACTCGCGGTGCGTCTTGAGCGAGAACAACAAAGCCAAGCCGTATCCGACGATCAGCAAAACGGCCAACGCGACACTGAGCTTCTGGGTCAGTACCGCCCCCGGCACCAAGTCGGCTTTGGCGATCGCCGAAGGACTGACGAGCGCGATCGCGGCCAGGAACAGCAAAGCCGCATGCAGCCGCGCGGTCGCCCGATTGTACTCCTGAACGTGATGCTTGAGACCGCCGAGAAGGAAGGATGCCCCGAGCATGAACAGCGTGTTGGTCACGATGGCGCCGGCAATGGAGCCCTTCACCAGCGCATGCTCGCCGGCGCGAAGCGCCGCTGTCGCAATGATCAATTCGGTCAGGTTGCCGAGCGTCGCGTTGAGCAGTCCACCCACGGCGTCGCCGGTCTTCGCCGCAACGGCTTCGGTCGCATGACCAAGCAGGGCGGCAAGCGGCACGATAGCGAGCACTGAGAGCACGAAAAGGAGCGTGTGTGCGGCGGGAGCCAGTTTCGCGGCTGCCAATGCCGCCGGCACAACGGCGAGCAGCCAGAGCAAGCGGTTGTGACGGAGCTCCTTGAGCAGAGTTTCCACGCTGCACCTGCTTCGGCTTTTCTAGACCCGAAGCGGTACTTCACCAGCGGTAGCGCCCGTAAAAGCCGTAGGGGCGGTGAAACCGTCCATAGCCATATCCATGACCATAGAGCCGGCGCGCTCCGTAATAACCGTAGTAGCGATGGGAGTGGTAATAAGGTCGGTAGTAGCCCCCATAACCATAGCCGTAGCCGTAATGGCGGTATGGGTGATGGCCGTAATAACCGTAGCGGCGATAACCGTAATGACCGTACCCGGACCCGTAATGACCGTAGCCGTAGCCGCCATAATAGCCGCGCCGATATGCTCTGCGGTGGACGCCTGCAATGCTCAGCGGGCTGAAGGGCCGGCCAATGACCGCGACCGCTTTGTCGGCGGCTAATATGGGGCGCCCGTCCTGAGAGAACCGGAGTGAAAAAGGCGCCGTGCAGAGCAGCGCCGCGCCCACGGCGATGCTGGCAAGGGTAAGCTTCCTCATATTGTCCTCCGATCAAAATGGCGCGCCGTCGTGTGCGGCAAGTAAAAATTTGGACGCCTTTCGCCGGTCAACCTAGCGTGGCGACAACAATCGCCTACTCATGTAGCGCTTGTACCGCTCACTGGCTGCAAATTTCGGCGGCGTAGCATTTGCCATTATCCATCATCATCAGCCCGCCGCGGTCCAATTAATAAGGTCGTGCAAAAGCCAGTACGACAAGAAGCATTGCGGCTATGCCGATGAACAATGCAATGCTGCAGCACGTCCATCTTGAAACGCCTGGATCTGCTTATGCACAAACTTTGCGATCTCGGCACCCACAAGGGACGATCGCGAGCAAACGGATTTCAGGCAGCGGCAGCCGGCGTTACCGCCTGCACGCCGGCCAGGGCAGCCTGCAGGGCGGCTTCCTTGGTATGGTCGAGCGATGTCTTCAACACCGTGCCGCCCTCACCCTTGAGGCGCTCCAACACCTTGTCGCCGCTGACCTTGCGGACCAACACGAACAGTGCCGCGGTGCCCGGCTGAATAGCTGCCGCGACCTCCTTCATCCATCGATCGTTGATACCGACATCGGCCAACGCGCCGGCGATGGCGCCGGAAGCTGCACCCATGGCGGCGCCGGCCAGCGGCATGAGGAAGATCAAGCCGATCAACGAACCCCAAAAAGTACCCGAGATCGCACCAACTGCTTTTGTGTTCAGCAGCTGGTTCAATTTGATGCGGCCTTTATCGTCCTTCACGGCGATCACCGCGTCGCCCATTTCGATCAAGTACTCCTTTTGCATCGCAAGGAGTTTTTGCCGGACCTGCTCGGCCTTGGCTTCGGTCGGGAAAGCAATAACAACGAGGTCGCTCATGTCATGTCTCCTGTCTTTGCCATCGCTCATTACACGGCCTTGATTGAGAGCCGGGACGCCGTGCGTTCCTAAATGGCCATCTCGGGCACTTGCTGGGGAACGTCCAGTTTGGCTTCCGTGGCAGCGACGATATCCTCCACACGCATGCCCGGGCCGCGTTCGAGCAGCGTTGCCCGGCCGTTGCGGAATCCGATCACGGCCAGTTCGGTGACGATGAGATCCACCGCGCGCGCCGACGTCAGCGGCAAGGTACATTTTTCCAGAATTTTGGCTTTGCCCTTGGCGGTGTGCTGCATCGCGACGATCACCGCCTTCGCGCCGGTGACCAGATCCATCGCTCCACCCATCCCGGGCACCAGCTTCCCCGGAATCATCCAGTTCGCCAAGTGTCCATGGGAGTCGACCTGCAGCGCGCCAAGAACCGTGAGGTCGACGTGGCCGCCGCGGATCAGGCCAAAAGAGGTGGCACTGTCGAACGTCGAAGCGCCAGGCAGCGCCGTCACCGGCCTGCCGCCGGCGTCGGTGAGAGTCGGGTGCGCCATGCCCTGCTCGGGGATCGGCCCGGTCCCGATCAGACCGTTTTCCGATTGAAAGTAGACGACCATTCCCGCTGGTACGTGGTTGGCAACCAGCGTTGGGATGCCAATGCCGAGATTGACCAGCATGCCCGATCGCAGTTCGGCTGCAACGCGCTTTGCGATAATGGTCTGGGCATCCATCGCGCCTACCCGTTGGTAACAAGGTAATCGACGACCGGTGCAGGCGTCACGACGTGGTCGGGAGGAATCGTTCCTACCGGAACGATATGGTCGGCTGTCACGATCGTCATATCGGCAGCCATTGCGATAATTGGATTGAAGTTGCGCGCGGTCAGCGCGTAGTAGAGATTGCCGCTATAATCCGCCAAGAAGGCGTTCACGAGCGCGAACTGTGCGCGCAGCGCCGTCTCGACCAGATATTCTCTGCCGCCCAGCGTAATCTTCTGTTTGCCGGCCTCGACCACAGTTCCGACCCCGGTTGGCGTAAGCACGCCGCCGAGCCCGAATCCCCCGGCACGAATGCGTTCGATCAGCGTGCCCTGGGGCACCAGATCGACTTCCATCTGTTTCGCAATCATCTGCCGTTGCGTTTCGGGATTGAGTCCGATGTGACTGACGACGGTGCAACTGACGAGACCGGCGTCGACTAGCTTGCCGATACCGCGGCCCGGAACTGCGGTGTCGTTGGCAATAACCGTCAGATCTCGCTTACGCTGGCGGACGCATTCGTCGATCAGCCGCTCGGGAGTCCCGACCCCCATGAAACCGCCGACCATAACGGTTGCTCCGTCCGGGATCATTTCGACGGCTTTTTCGACGGCGACGGTACGCATGACCCTCGAAGTTCCAGATCACATTGGCCGAGAATGCCTGCGGTGCGCAGATAGCCGTTGCGGTTGAAGCGGAAATCAGGAGCCCTCCGGGCTCCTGATCGAATACGCGGTAGCAACGCCGCGCGGTTTACTCGCCGACGGCAAAGCAGCCGTGATAGCCGCGATCCAGGCTAAATTGACCGCCGGCTTCGCTAGTGGCCGCGCTTTCGCCATAGGCTATCGGATTCGGGTAGTAGCCAATTCCGCGCCCACCTACGCAAGCGATGCCGGATTGGTCGACTACGGGTGAAACGGCGGCGTCATAAAGGGGCTGCCCCTGCGAGCCAAAGCCGCTGCCGCCGTTGAATGCATGGGACGGTGCCGCTTGATTGTAGATCGCGGCAGCGTGATGGGCAGTCCCGGTATGATAGGCATGGCGATTGTACACCGGGTGAGCGTGATGCACGCGGTGATGCACCATGGCCGGGTGGCCCGGATGAACGGCTTCGTCGGGCGTCTGCGCGTACGCTGCCGTCGTGAGCAGTGCTACGCCGGCAACTGACATGGCTAATTGTCCGCTAAACGATTTCATGTATTTTCCTCTTACGTTGAGCGCCCGCGCTCGCCTGCTGAGCGAGGCCGCGCAATGCCGAATTGAATGCCGGCAAACGGGAAAATGCCACGATCTTCCAGTATCGTGGCTCAATACAAACGGGTTGGCTTACGCGCGTTCAGTATTTCTGCAGTGTTAGGCGGCGCGGCTATTGCATGAACCAACCGTGGCTGACGACGAGAGATTGGCCAGTCAGGGCGTTCGAGCCGATGCTCGCCAACAGAAGCGCGACCTGAGCCGCATCGTCGACGGTGGTAAACTCGCCATCGACCTACACCTTGCCATTGAGCCTCATCGGATTGTCCCTGATCTTGTGGGGCGGCCCTTTTCATTGGGTCGGATGATCGGACAGCGGCATCTCAACACGAACAACGTAGCCGGGCTGAGCATCGATGATTTCCAGATGAGCGTTCAGACTATGTGCAAGAGTCCGCATAAGACTGGTACCTGCCCCGCCCAGTTGCGTACCCTTGTCCAGAAACTCGGATGCCTGCCCTATGCCATCATCTTTGATCTCGACGACGAGTTTGTTGAAACTCGTTCTTCGGCAGCTAATGCTGATGACGCCGCGTTCGTCATCCGGATGGGAGTATTTGATCGAATTGACGAGCGCCTCGCTGGCAATCGCCCCTATGGCAACGGCTTGTTTGGCGGTAATCAAAACTTCTTCATCGAAGAGAAACAAAGTCTTTATGCGTTCGGAGCGCGTGAGTGAACAACGCGCGGCATCGGCGATTTCACGCAGATACGCGCAGATTTCCACGCTTGCCGCGGGCGAAGATCCGGTCAGGAGGCGATGGAGCCGCCCGACCGCGTCTATTCGCAGCAACAGGCGCTGCAGCGAGCGCCGAATCGACAGGAAATCCGCCGTTTTCTCGTGACTAAGGGAAGACAGTTCGGAGCGCACCGATTGCGCTATGATAGTCAAATTATTCGCAATCCGATGGTTCGCCTCGGCTGCGGCATCTCGTGCGTCGACAGCCGGCTTCGTCTCCGACGCAGGATCGGCCAATTGCGGTGTCATGATCGCCCCTCATAGGTCCCGTCGTTGCGAGGCCTATTGATGCACGTGCTGAAGCCGGTGGGGAGATGTCGAAAGGAATCGGCGATTTCGCCTGCGGTATCGTTAATGACCGGTTTATGCCACCGGGACGGCATTCGCGAAACGGCTTGGCTAATGCTTGCGCAGATTTGCACTCGCTGCTCGACAAATGCCTCTCGGGCGGCGCACGGCCGAAGCCCGGGCAGCTGTATGGATACCGGCAGGTCGAAAGCGGCTGAGCTGCGCCGGCGCGTGATCCGGTTGCGCAGCTCGAGCCGCCCGTCGGCCGCCACGCGCGCTCTTAGCGGGCGAATGATGCAGAGCGCGGTTCTTGCCCGGCGTTCTGCAACCAGTCTTGGTAGGTCTGGAATTTGAGGCCCAGTCTGTCGTAGTTCACTCTCAAGTAGCCGTCGGAGCCTCGTGTAACCGCAGCCGGCACGACCTTTTGCACCTCTTGCGCAATCACGCCGACAAAGGCGGTGTGGCCGCCGTTATAGACGAACCGGTAGAGACCGATTCCGTTGTCGAGGCGGCCGACTTCCGCGACATCATGTTTAAGCCGCAGATCGGATCGCCGGCCGCCGCCGCCGCGCATTCCGCCGCCGCCGCGCATTCCGCCACCGGCGCGCATTCCGCCGCCACCGCCGCCGCGGAAACCGCCTCCGGCGGCGGACGCACGCAGCCCGCGCATATTTCCGGCGCTGGCATGCCGGGCGCCGGCACCGGCGCCTGCCGTGCTTCGCCGCGCATTCGATCGCGCCGCGTTCGCGGTGCGCGCATTGGTGGCGCCACGGTTGCTGCCGCGATTGGCTGCCGTCCGGTTGCCGGCGCCCTTGGACGTCGAGACGCGATTATTGGCCGTGTTCGTGCGCTTGGAGCCGGCCTTATTGGCTGACGTCCGATTGCCGGCGCGGTTAGCGGTATTGGCGGTATTGCGTTTTGGGTTTGCTCCGGCGCCATTCCGGTTACCATTGCTCACGCGATTACCTGCACCAGGCTTGCCCTGGCCGCCTTTGCCCGCGAGGTTGCCGCGGTTCTGTCCGGCGCCGGCGTTCCGATTGCCGAGATTGTTGCGATTGGCAACATTGCGGTTGCCGCCAAATTTCTGCGCAACGTTGGCATTGTTGTAGCGTACGCCGCCGCGGTGCGCCGTATTGTGCGTCCAGTTGTTGTTGCCGATGTTGACGTTGCCGGCCGAACGAAGCGGATTGATTTGATGACCGCGCCAGTTCAGACCGCCGCCCCACCGAGTCCCGTTGGCCGCCCAGCGCCCGAGCGCATAAGCACCGCCGAAGGCAAGACCGGTCGCAACAATGCCGGCGCCGATATAGCCGGGATAGCCGAAATAATAGGGTGGGTAATCCGAATACGGCCATTCGCCGTAGACGACGGCCGGATCGTAATACGGCACATACAGGGTGTCGGGATCGGTCGGCTCAATGGCTATGACCTGCCCACCGCCCTGCACCACCGGTGCTCCACCTGCGCCCGGTGCTGCTCCGCTCGGCGCCGGCGTGGCTCCTGCCTCCGCCGGGATCGCGTTGACCGTCTGTTGCGGGGTCGATTTCAACTTGCCGGTATTCTGAGCTCGTTGGCGGAGCCGCTGAACGGCATCCATCACGTCGGACTGCTGCGCCAGCACCGCATCGCCGAGCTGCTGGGTCCAGTCGAGCTTGGTGCTCATCATGTCGAGCACGCTCGCAGTCGCCACCAATGATTTGACGCTTTGGTCCCAGGGCTGCTGCTCCACCGCGGCTTTAAGCTGATCGCCTTGGAGGTTGGCATTGCTCTTGGCCCACCGGTCCGCCGCGACGACCTCGAGCGGATAGGTCGACGCCATCATGACCTCCGATAGCAAAGGATCGGGATAAAGCGCGATCGGAGCGACCAAGGCCTCCAGTTGGGGTCCGCTCAGCAAGCCCTGGCCCGAACTGGCACCAGGCAGCGGCTGGCTGTTCTGCGCGAATGCTGGAACCGCGAGCAAGTACAGCAGCACCGCCGCCAAAATCCGGACCGCAGCCTTCATCATCGCCAACTCCATTTTTTATTGTCGAGCGTGCCGGCTCTCGACTGGGTCCCTCCGCGTTTTTTGAGGTCGCACGCGCAGCCGATAAGGCGATACTCGCAAACCGCAACGTCCGTTCAGGAAATGCAAATTTAACCGCGCGCTCGAATAGCCCGTCGCGGCGCGGCATTTTCAGGCATCCTTAACGGCTGGGGACCGCTTTCTGCTACGAGCTGCCGCAGCAGGCCACCCCTGGGCCGTCAGCGCGCAAATCGCCTATCCGATCGCGTGCCCCATTATCCGAAAGCGTAATTGCGTTAGACCCCGCGCTCTAATTCCATGCTGCAAAGCCGCAGCGCGTGTCGGGCATTCGCATGTCGGCTGCAGTGCCGGTCGCCGGCGCAACGCGATCAGGCAGGATCGGCCGGATCGGCGAAGCATACCGACGAATGCGCACCGTTAGCTTTCGGAGCCCTGGTCCAGGAGTTCGGCGCGAGAAATCAGATGTTCCACCGCGATGGCGGTCTCCTCGATATCGTCTCCCGCATAGCTGTCGAGGCAAAGATTCCGTTTGTTGTCGAAGAGCTCCACCCAAAATGGCAGGTCGTTGCCTTGCGCCACTTCCGACGGCTCCAGCAATCTGACCTCATAGAGGCCGTGTCGCGACAGCGATGCGACTTTCTGGCCGTCGATTGCTCTGGGCGCACGCAGCACCCACACATAGGACTGGACGATCAGGCGCTCGAGGTGCTTGTGTCTTTTCGAATTCGACATCAGACGATCCAACAAGAACATCATAGTTCGGCGCATCGATGCCGGCTGGTGCAATGGATCTCTGCCGGAACGCGCCGTTCTCTTGTCGCCTCATATAGCCCAGGGAGTTACGCGTTTTCCTGACCGCGAACGCCAATCGTTTGATCGCGCTCGCCAAACAGGTTCAACGAAATGCAAGCAGATCAGGGTGCGGATAAAATCGGTGCTGTACCGACGGCGGCCGGCGGAATAGCCCGAGCCGCCTATACGCGCGCTATTATTTCGCTGCCAGACGCCGCTCTGCTGGCGAAACGCGCCGGAATACCGCTCAAGCAGCTGAACAATCCGATCTTTCGCATTGCCGTCGGAAATCAAATCACGTTTCTTAATCTGGTCGCTGAACGGCTGCCGGACGAATTTCTCGGATTTCATCTTGCCAGCAAGATAGACCTTCGCGAGTTGGGTTTGCTTTACTACGTTCAGGCGTCGTCCGACTCGCTCGGCGAGGCCTTACGGCGCACCCAGAGGTATTGCTCCATTCAAAACGAAGGCGTGTTGATCAAGTACCGCGAGGGCGACCCGATCTGCGTATCTTTCCATTACAACGCGGTGCGCCGCCTGAGCGATCGCCACCAGATCGAGTTCTTCGTCACAATGGTTGTGAGGCTGTGCCGACAGCTGGTGGCGCAGCGCCTGAACCCGATACGTGTCAAATTCGTGCACCGCAGAACGGAAGCACTGGGCGATATGGCAGCATGCTTCGGTTGCGAATTCGTCTTCGGCAGCGAGGTCGATGAGATCGAGTACGCTCCGACGAGCGCCCGATTGCCCATAGCCAGCGCCGACTCCTATCTGAACAGGCTGCTGGCAAGATACTGCGAAGAGGCGCTTTCGAAGCGACGAGTTAAGGCAAGGTCCTGGCGGGTGGCGGTCGAAAATACGCTGGTGCCATTGCTGCCGCATGGCCAGGGTCGATTGTCGGAGGTTGCAGCTCGCCTGGGAGTCAGTGTCCGAACCCTCGAGCGACGCCTTGCTGCAGAGAGCGTGTCGTTTGTGGACGTGCTTGATGGTCTCAGATGCGAGCTTGCAAAGCGCTATCTCCAAGAGCCGAGCTTGCCGATTTCCGAAATAGCTTGGCTGCTAGGCTACGCCGATCCGAGCGCGTTTACTCATTCGTTTAGAAGGTGGACGGGAAAACCTCCTACACAATTGCGTGCCGCCTGATTTGTCGAGACCGGCACATGGAGATAGATCAAATGCAGATTAAAGGCAGGTTCGGCTTGCATCGCGATCAAACACCGGCCAGAATGGGAGAGCCGAGTGAAATCTCGGGGATTGTCATGGGTACTCTTGCGGGCGACGAGCCGATCGTCTTTGTGGTCGACGACAGCGCAGACGTACGAGACGGCTTGAAGGAGTTACTCGAGTCGGTCGGCTTACGATGCAAAGCCTTCGACTCTCCCAAGGAATTTCTCAACCGCGCGCCTGAGGTCGGCCCGAACTGCCTTATTCTTGACGTGCGGCTGCCCGAAATCAGCGGCCTGGACGTCCAAGCCGAGTTGGCGCGCGGGCCAAGAAATATTCCGATAATCATAATTACCGGGCACGGCGATATTCCGATGTCGGTGCGGGCCATGAAGGCCGGCGCTGTGACATTCTTGACAAAGCCCGTTCGTGAGCAAGATCTGCTTGACGCGGTTTACGGCGCTATCGAAACCGATCGGGTGCGCCTGAATTCGGAGTTAAAGAACCGTGAATTACTTGCGCGCTACGAAAGCCTCAGCGCGCGAGAGCGCGAGATATTACCATTGATCACGGCCGGACTTCTAAACAAGCAAATCGCCGCCGAGGTGGGATTGAGTGAAGTCACGGTGAAAGTTCATCGCCATAAGCTGATGGCCAAGTTGAACGCAAAGCGGCTGCCTGATTTGGTAAGAATGGCTGACGAATTGGGCATTAAACGCGGTCACTGAGTTTTCCGATTTTTTCGCGCTCCAATTTCACTGACCGCGCGCCAGTGTAGAGTCGCGCCGGCGAACAGGTCTAAAAGACGCCTGGCCAACCCCGCCGATACACTCCCCGCCTGGTCCGTTCGCCTAAAGGCGAACGCATCATAGCAACATGCGAGACGCTTTTGCCCGACTTGAGCTTGCAGGCGCGCCAAGCGGTAATGCGTCAATCCCGACCCAGCATCCGTGCGTCGCCGGCGACCCATTTTCATATGCGATAGTATATTGGCCCGAGCCAATTAAGTACGCCGCAAATGCATTGGCGTAATGGACATCCAAACCCTCTTGATCGTTTCATTGGAAATGAAACTGACAAGCGGCGACGACTGTGCGACCGGTTAACGGGGACATCGACCTGACCATCGGCGCCCCCGCGCGATTGAAGAGAAACGCAAACCAAGTTGTTAGCGTGAATGAGGAGGGCTCGATGCACCATGAGATGCGCTCTTACCCGTCCGATTCGTTTTCCACCGTGCCTCTGCTGCCCGATCACGGCCAAACGCCGGCGCTCCAGCCGCGAAGGCAGCCACCGATAACGTGGCAGGTGCGGCGCGCCGAGGAGTATATTGAAACTCACTGGAACCAGCCAATAACGATCGCAAATATCGCGCGGGCCACCGCGGCCAGCGCGCGCAGTATTTTTTATCACTTCAAGAGCAGTCGCGGCCAGTCGCCAATGTGTTTTCTGAAACAGGTTCGGCTCGAGCATGCCAGGGAGATGCTTGCAAGCAGCGGTATCGGCCGCTCAGTGACGGAGATCGCCATCGACTGCGGTTTTGGCAACTTGGGGCATTTTGCCGGCGACTATCTCAAGCGGTTCGGAGAACGTCCGTCCGATACGCTCAAGCGCAGCAAATACGAGCTCGCGCTGAGACATTAGGCCGACTGCCGGCCGTCGTGGAGCACCGAAGTAAAACGACCATTGAAATCGATTTGGCGCAGTTCGGACCGTCGAACGGGGCCTGATATGAACCTGAGTACCGAGGTGAAGATTGGCAGCCAGGTCATTGCGTTGCCGACCGCCAAACAGCTCAAGCAGCAGATCGCGCTCAAGGAAGCGCAGAAAGCCAACTCGGCGGTACGCGAAAAAGTGGCGGCCGACGCGGAAAAAAGAGCATTGATGGAGAAGCTCTCGAAGCCCTCGGGGGTGTCGGACGACGAGCGGCTCGAGCGCGCCATTGCCATCATCAACCGAGCTGCGAACAACGGCGCGAGCGAGGTTGAGGTGGCGCGTTTTCCGAACACGCTCTGCACCGACCGCGGCCGTGCCATCAACCAGCAGGAGGGCGGCTGGGAAACCACGCTGACCGGAGTACCCAAAGAGCTATACGATTTTTGGCAGAAATATTTGCGCGCGAACGGATTCAAATTGAGGGTGCAGATCGTCGATTTTCCGGGTGGCGTACCCGGAGACATCGGCATGACGCTGAGCTGGGGTTGAGGAGTTTTTTGGCAGGCACGCAATCGTGTCTGGACCGAAGGTACGTTGAACCGAAGAGCCGCGATCCAAACATGCGAACAGAGTAAAGCAGCAGATAGGAGCTCGAGCCATGCAACTGATTTTCAGAACACTGAAGGCCGGGAACGCAAGGCGCGCTTTATTCATGACGGCAAGTCTGGCCATCGCAACGCTGGTTGCCTCGACGGCTGCCGAGGCGCAGATCGGCTTCGGCCGTCCAGGCGTCGGTGTGGGCCGCGTAGGCTCAGGTTTCGGTTTCCGGCCAGGCCTCGGCTTTGGCCGTGCCGGCGTCGGTTGGTCCGGCTGGCGCGGCGGCTTGGGTTACGGCTACGGCCGCTGGGGCTACGGCGGTTACGGCTATGGCGCTGCAGCGCTTGCCGGCGCCGCGATCGGCTATGGGCTGGCAAGCCCGTACTACGGGTACGGATACGGCTATGGTTATGGGTACCCGCATTACTACGGCTATGCTCCAGCTGCGACCTACTACGACTATTCTCCGGGCTATTACTCCGGCGGCTGTACCTGCCCGTATTGAGGCGGCACAGAGGCCCCTGGTCCGCGCGTCGTCATCCGACCGGGTGGCAGCGCGCGGACCAGCATTCGCGGCCGGGGTCAGCCGAAAACTGCTCAGGCGACGGACCGAGTTCGAATCCAGGCACGATGACGCGGCTCGTACTGTTTATTCCTTCAGCGCCAAGGTGGCGTCCGAATCGCTCTCACCGCTCCGCTGCCAAATCCAAAGCCCAACCAATTCCCAGCCAATCGCGAGCACAATCGGCCCGACAAACAGGCCGATCAATCCATGCACCCACACGCCGCCGAGAAGCCCGATCAAGATGACCAGCATCGGCGTCTTCAGTCCCCGCGCCATGATGATCGGACGTAGCAAGTTATCGACGAGGCTGACCGGCACCATGTAGATCGAAAACAAAACGGCAGCGGGCGTGTCCATCGCAAAGAAGCTCCAGACGACAAGCGGGATGATGACGATTGCACTGCCGATCTGAATGATCGCCAGAATCAGCACCGCCAGACTGATGAGCCCGGCCGCCGGCACCCCCGCCACTATGAGACCGATCCCCACCAGCAGCGACTGCAGGAGAGCGACGCCAATCACGCCGCGAGCCAAATTTCTTATGGTTACTCCGACGAGCTGCACATATTCATCGCCGTGCTCGGTCGTAAGACGTCGAAAAACGACGCCGGCCGATCTCACCATCGACGGCCCCGGCTTGAACAGAAAACCCGCAATAATGACGGACACAATGAACTTGAACATGCTGAGCCCGGCGCTGCTGGCAAGAACCAGCAGGCGCGTACTTAGCGGCCTTAATCCAGGTCCGATCTTGGCGAATGCTTCGGTGAAATTGCTGGAGGCCAAGCTCCACAGCTCGTAGGTCTTCGCGCCGATGAGCGGCCACTTCCTCACCGCTTCGAAGGGCGGCGGAATCGCGAGTTCGCCGGACGCAAGCCGCTGCGCGAACCACCTTATACTCGTCCCCAGGCTCAACCCCAGCCACGTGGCGGGGCCAAGCAATATCACCAAGCAGCAGACGACAAGGACGCCGGCAGCGACGGCAGGCGGCAAATGGAGCCTTCTGATGGCGAAGAAATATGCAGGATATAACACGATCACCAGAACGATGCTCCAGGTGATCAGAACCAGGAAGGGTTGGATGAGAAGAGCCGCCCAGTACACAAGCAACGCCAGTATCGACAGGCGCACAAGGGCGTCCATCGTGTTTTTGTTCAACGGTTCCGGATCGGTGAATTGGGTTAAAGCGTCCATCGCTTAGCGGTGCGACCCAGGGGGCCAATGGTGTGGCGCGATCAGACTACTGCGACCAATCGGCCAGTGTGCGGAACGGCAAGCGGGTCGCAACTCAAGAACTGCAGGAGTTTGGAGGGAGCTTCTGGTCGGCGGAGGAACCGGACGCGTTATATAAAGGATTGATTGCCGACCCGAGAGGGTCGGGGCGCTATTCTGGAGCGTAATGGACGGACGCCCATAGGAGCGGTTTCTTTGCTGCGGGGCAGCACGGCCTTCCGATGTCTTCTGGGAGGCTTACCTCGGAGCGGACACCGATGGATGCAGCGAAAACGCAATCGCCAGCTGCCGTTTCACCCACGCTGGGCGATGTCGCACCACTGCTCCGCAATAGCGTTTCGTCCTTTACCGATTACGCTTTCGATGCCGCGCAGCGCAGCATCCTGTTTCTCGACGTCCTGCGACAGCGTGGCAATCAGTATCGTGAGCATTTGGCCGAAACGGTGCCCCATGTGCTCGACTATGGGGCCGAGTTGGTTGTCGACGGTCGCACGCTCGAACATCCAGTCAATTATTGCCTGGTCAGGATCATTCCGCCTCCGGGCCGCGTCATCGATCTCAAGCGACGGCCGTTTGTGGTTGTCGACCCGCGGGCCGGGCATGGCCCCGGTATCGGCGGATTCAAGGCCGACAGTGAGATCGGCGTCATCTTCGCAGCCGGGCATCCCTGTTATTTCGTCGGCTTCCTGCCCGATCCGATGCCGGGGCAGACGATCGAACACGTAGCGCTCGCCGAGGCGATCTTCCTCGAGAAGGTGATCGCGGCGCACCCCGACGCCGACGGCAAGCCGTGCGTGGTCGGCAATTGCCAGGCCGGCTGGGCGATCATGATGCTGGCCGCAATTCGCCCGGAGCTGTTCGGACCCATCATCATAGCGGGCTCGCCGCTTTCATATTGGGCTGGCGTGCGGGGCGCGAATCCCATGCGCTATACCGGCGGATTGCTCGGCGGCAGCTGGCTCACGGCGATCGTCAGCGATCTCGGTCATGGGAAATTCGACGGTGCGTGGCTGGTTCAAAACTTCGAGAATCAGAACCCGGCAAATACGCTCTGGCAAAAGCCGTACAATCTTTATGCGAAAGTCGACACCGAAGCGCCCCGCTACCTCGATTTCGAGCGTTGGTGGGGCGGCCATACCAATTTGAACGCCGACGAAATCCAGTTCATCGTCGATGAACTGTTCATAGGCAACAACCTTTCTGCGGCAAAAATCCGCACATCGGACGGCGTCGCGGTCGACTTACGCAATATCCGCACGCCCATTGTCGTGTTTTGTTCAAAGGGCGACAACATCACGCCACCGCAGCAGGCCCTTGGGTGGATCCTGGACCTCTATGAGAGCGTCGATGAAATTCGTTCCTACGGTCAAACGATCGTCTACACCATCCACGAAAGCGTCGGCCATTTAGGGATTTTCGTGTCCGGCGGCGTAGCCAAGAAAGAACATGGCGAACTTTCGACAAACGTAGACCTCATCGATACGCTGCCGCCGGGCTTGTATGAAGCCATAATCGAAAACAAGACCGAGCAAACATCCAATCCGGAGCTGGCCTCTGGAAACTGGGTGATGCGATGCGAAGCAAGGACATTGGACGACCTTCGGGCGCTGGGCGGCAACGATTTGGCCGACGAGCGGCGGTTTGCCGCTGCTGCACGCCTGTCCGAGCTCAATCTGGCCATGTACCGCGCCTTCGTGCAGCCGGCTGTTCGCGCCGGAATGAATTCATCATTTGCGGATTTGATGTGGCGCTGCCACCCGTTGCGCCTGCAATACCAGTTTTTTTCGGACGCGAATCCGGCGGTGGCACCGATCGCCGAAATGGCCGAGGAAGTTCGCAAAGCTCGCAAGCCTGTTGCGCCCGATAATCCGTTCCTGAAAATTCAACAGACCATGTCGCGCAACATCGTTGCGGCGCTCGACGGCTGGCGAAAAGCGACCGAGAACATCGCGGAAAGCGCGTTTATCTCGTTTTACGGCTCGCCAATTCTTCAAACGATGCTCGGTATCCAGTCAGACACAAGGCGATCCTCGCGTAAGCCGGACAAAAGCCTGTTGCACCGGGAGCTGCTTGCGAAGCGCATTACCGAGCTGAAGTCTCGCATTGCGGTCGGCGGACTGCCGGCAGCCGTCATTCGCGCCCTCCTTTATGCCGGGATGGGCAGAAAAGCGATCGATGAAAGGGGCTTTGAGGCAGTCCGGCGCATTCGACAGGCGCGCGGCGACATGTCGCTGTCCGCTTTCAAAGCGTTGGTGCGCGAGCAGTTCAGTATTCTGCTCATCGACAGCGACGCGGCGCTCGCCGTAATCCCATCCATGCTGCCGCCCGATGCAGAGACACGGAAAGTGGCGTTGGGATTGATCAGGACGGTGCTTGGCGCACGCGGCGAGATTTCCGGCGACGATCGGAAACGGCTGGACGAGGTGACGCGGCTGTTCGAGTTGGACGGCAAAGCGCTTGCTGCCCTGGAAAGCAGCGCGCCGAAGCGGACCGAAATCGCAGCTTAGACGTGCTGAATTGCTCGGCCGATGGAGGCTCAATCATGCTCGGCGAAGACAGTGGCGAGATCGGCAGTATCGCGGCGCTTGCTCCCGTGGGTGACCTGCCCGTTTCGAAATACGAGCGGCTCATCGCTCGAGCCAAGCAGCTGAGGCCGCCGAACACGGTGGTTGCTTATCCCTGCGAAGAGACGGCGCTACGCGGTCCGTTGGAGGCGGCGGAAGCCGGCATAATCCGGCCGATCCTTGTTGGATCCGCCGCTGCCATTTCTGCGATCGCCCGCAAACACGGGCTCGACCTCGACGGTCACCAAATCGTCGACGTGCCCGAACCCGAGGCGGCGGCCGCGAAGGCGGTTGCCCTCATCCACGAAGGCAAGGCCGAGCTTCTCATGAAGGGCAGCCTGCACACCGACGAACTGATGCGCGAGGTCACCTCCAGCAAAACCGGGTTGCGCACCGCAAGACGAATTAGCCACGTCTTCATCATGGACGTGCCGCATCATCCGGAAACGCTGTTCATCACCGACGCTGCCATCAATATCTTTCCGGATCTCGACACCAAGCGCGACATTGTTCAGAACGCCGTCGATTTCTTCACCCAGGTCGGCCTCGGAACGCCTCGGGTCGCGATCCTTTCGGCGGTCGAGAACGTGACATCGAAGATTCCCTCGACTATCGAGGCTGCCGCACTTTGCAAGATGGCCGAGCGCGGCCAGATCACCGGCGCGCTCCTGGATGGGCCGCTCGCGTTCGACAACGCCATCTCCCCCGAGGCGGCGCGCATCAAAGGCATCAAATCCGAAGTCGCCGGTCGCGCGCAAATTCTCGTGGTGCCGGATTTGGAAGCCGGCAACATGCTGGCGAAGAACCTGTCATTTCTGGCGCGAGCGGACTCCGCCGGCGTGGTGCTTGGCGCACGCGTGCCGATCATCCTGACATCGCGCGCCGATTCGGTGCGCGCGCGGATGGCCTCTTGCGCAGCTGCATCTCTCTACGTGGACGCGCGACGACGGAAGGCGCCTTTACCGGCGGTATGAGCATGGAAACAGTCCTAGTCGTCAATGCCGGATCTTCGAGCGTCAAATTTCAAGTGTTTGCCATTGAAGGCCGCGGTCTCAGACGGCTGGTCAAGGGTCAGATGGAGGGCATTCGGACCCGGCCGAAACTACGCGCTCAGGACACCGATGGAAAATCGCTGATCGAGCAAGTCTATGCTCCGGAGCAGGTCCCGGACGTCGCGGCCGCTTTAAGAACCGCCGGAGCGTGGCTGCGCGACGCGCATAATCTTGAACCGATCGCGGTTGGGCATCGCGTCGTCCACGGCGGCCCCGAATACCATCAGCCCATGTTGATCGATGCCGAGGTGGTTGACCGGCTCGAAAGTTACGTATCGCTCGCGCCGCTTCACCAACCCAACAATCTGGCGCCGATCCGCGCCCTGCTTGCGCAGTATCCGGATCTGCCGCAAATCGCCTGCTTCGACACCGCGTTTCATCGCGGACATGATCCGGTCGTCGATCATTACGCAATTCCGGAGCACTTCTACCGCGACGGCGTCCGCCGTTATGGATTCCACGGGCTGTCATACGAATACGTTGCGTCGCATCTGCGATCGGTCGCTCCGGGTATCGCCGACGGCCGGGTGATCGTAGGTCACCTGGGCAGCGGGGCCTCGATGTGCGCATTGTCGAACGGCCGCAGCGTCGAAAGCACAATGGGCTTCACGGCGCTGGATGGATTGCCGATGGGAACACGCTCGGGTCAGATAGATCCTGGAGTCGTGCTTTACCTCATCGATCAAGCGAAGATGAGCAGCGAAGAGGTGCGATCCCTGCTCTACGGCGCCTGCGGTCTGATCGGGCTGTCGGGGCTGAGCAGCGACGTCCGCGAACTCGATAACAGCTCGGACCCGCGCGCGCGCTTTGCCTTGGAGTATTTCGCCTACCGAGTGGGCCTCTATGCAGGTCAGCTCGCGGCAGCGCTTGGCGGCCTCGACGCCTTCGTCTTTACCGCTGGCATCGGCGAGAACTCGGCCTCCATGCGATCTCGCATCGTCGAAAGACTTGGCTGGCTCGGCGCCATATTGGACCCGCAGGCCAATGAGACGGGCCAGTTTGCGATTGCGAAGCCGACGAGCCGGATCGGGCTTTTCGTCATTCCAACCGATGAAGAACTGATGATCGCACGCCATACGCTTGCGCTGCTCGGCGAGCGCAAGATCGGCACGAATCTCGGCACGACAGCGGCGCAACGGCCGGCTGCGACCGGCTCGCTGCGCCGGAGGGCTTCATGATGGATCCGATCCATCAATTTCAGATCAAGAATTATTTCCCCTTTGGCACGATCTCCGGCCACGAAATCGCGTTCACCAACTCCGCCTTGTACATGCTGGCCACAGTCGCGCTCGTTTCGATGCTTTTGATCGGCGGAACCGCGTCGCGGGCCATTATCCCAGGGCGGCTGCAATCGGCCGCCGAACTGTCCTACGAGTTTGTCGCCAACACGTTGCGCAGCTCGACCGGGCCGGAAGGAATGAGATTTTTTCCTTTCGTGTTCACCCTGTTCATGTTCGTCCTGACCGCCAACTTTATAGGGTTCATTCCCTATTCGTTTACTGTTACCAGCCAAATCGTCATCACGGCGACGCTGGCGTTGCTGGTGTTCTTCATCGTCGTCGGCTACGGCCTGTGGCGGAACGGCGTGCGCTTTTTGCGGTTGTTCGTGCCCAAGGGGGTGCCGGTCTACATCCTTCCGGCGATCGTAGCGATCGAGATTTTGTCGTTTCTGTCGCGACCGATCTCGCACAGCGTGCGTCTCTTCGCCAACATGTTGGCCGGCCATATAACGCTGCAGGTATTTGCCGGCTTCATCACCATGCTGGCCGGATGGGGCCTGCTCGGCTGGTTCGGCGCGATCTTACCGTTCCTCATGGTCGTGATGCTGATCGCGCTCGAAATCTTGGTCGCGTTTCTGCAGGCCTACGTGTTCGCCATTCTCACCTGCATCTATCTCAACGATGCAATACACCCGGGCCATTGAGAGCCCGTTGCTTGTGAACGGGAAAAGGAGCTGCTCATGGACCCGACTGCCGCGAAATATATTGGAGCCGGCATCGCCTGCATCGGCATGGGGGGTGCCGGCGTCGGCGTCGGAATTATTTTCGGCAATTATCTGGCGGCCGCGCTGCGTAACCCTTCGGCGGCGCAGGGCCAGTTCGGCAATCTGATTTTCGGCTTTGCCATTACCGAGGCGCTCGGCATCTTTTCGCTGCTGATCGCGCTTTTGCTCTTGTTCGGAATCTGACGAGGACACCATGGCTGAGACGACTGCTCATACCGCGGCTGTGGCGGGCCAGCCGTCGTTTCCGCCGTTTCAGACGGAAAACTTCGCCTCGCAGCTGTTCTGGCTCGGACTGACTTTCGTGCTGCTATACGTGCTGATGTCCAGGATAGCCCTGCCGCGCATCGGCGCGATCATGGCGGAGCGCAGCAAACGAATTACCGAGCATGTCGCCGCCGCTCAGAGCCTGAAGGAGCAGGCGGACGCCGCCCATGCCGCCGGCGACCAGGCCCTCGCGGCCGCGCGCAGCCGCGCGCAGACGCTGGCCAACCGTGAACGCGAGCGGCTCGTCGCCGCCGATCACGAGGCCGGCGAGCGCCTCGCGGCGCGATTGCACGAACGACTCGGCGCCGCCAATAGCTCCATCGCTGCGGCACGTAGCACCGCCATGGGCAATGTCTGGACTGTCGCGGCAGAGCTCGCTCCGGCCATCGTGCAGCGGCTCACCGGCAAAACGCCCACTGGACCCGATGTTGCTGCCGCCATGGCCGAAACACGCAAGCCCGGAGGTTCTGTCCATGCCCGGTCCTGAAGCTTGGGTTGCTTTGGCGTTTGTCTGCTTCCTCGGCGTGCTCGTCTATCTCGGCGCCCATCGCAAGGTCGTCGACAGGCTCGACCGGCATCAGGCCCGCATCAAGGCAGAACTGCACGAAGCGGTTCGACTGCGAGAGGACGCCCAAGCGTTGCTGAGCGAAGTGCAGCGCAATGCGCTTGCCGCCGAAGGTGAGGCCGAGGCCGTTATCGCCAGCGCCAAAGCCGAGGCGGCGGGTCTCGCCGCCGAAGCAAAGCTGCGCATGGAGGATTTGGTCGCGCGCCGTACCAGGTTAGCGGAGATGAAAATCGCCCAGGCCGAGGCGCAGGCGCTCGCCGACGTCCGTGGAGCCGCGGCGGACGCGGCCGTTGCTGTCGCCGAGAGAATTCTCAAAGACGCAGGCGGCAGCGACGTGAGAAACGCGCTGCTTTCTCACGGCATTAGAGACGTCCGCTCAAGGCTGAATGGAGGTCATGCGAAGATCGCCCTGGATGCCGCGGAGTAGAAGATCAGGGGTTCAGCACGGTGGCGGCAGCAGAGACCATTGTATCGGGCATGGCGGGTCGCTATGCGACGGCTTTGTTTGAGCTGGCGCGGGAGGCGAACTCCATCGATGCGGTCAAGGCGGGGCTGGACCGTTTCGACGCGCTGA
>Ga0209060_10000208_pt1 | contig 138080 bp, 99 predicted proteins | sample Coa_R1_8_FD_187155 | JGI IMG/M metagenome (GOLD analysis project Ga0209060, IMG submission 187155) | Surface soil microbial communities from Centralia Pennsylvania, which are recovering from an underground coalmine fire - Coalmine... | ecosystem: Environmental > Terrestrial > Soil >... | reverse complement strand
GAAAGAACTCGTCGGCGATCAGCCTGCTATCAACACTCAGCCAGAATGGAAAGTTTCCTTCAACGCTCCTCGCGCCAGGCAATGAAAAGATCCCGGCGCCCACGGTAAGGTACTTATTGAAGCTGTAGTTAAGATTTCCAGCGAGTACGACCTGTGCTCCCTGACCCTGCGTGGCGTTCGAAGTCCAAGCATAAAGGAAGTAGCGGAACTTAGGACTCATCATCCAGCCCAGAAACTTTATTTGTAGTTTGTTGAGCTGAAAATCCTGACGTTGCTGAAGATTACTGGTGACTCCGAATGCGTTTGTATATGTTGGTTCGATAGCCCGCTGATTCAAATAGCGAGCATAAGTATAGATACTGAGACTTACGTCTCCATACTCGGTATTAGCTATTTTGAAGCCAAGGTTCGGCGTGTAGGGGCTCCAAAACTTTCTGTCTTCCTGGCCACCACTAACGCTTCCACCCGGATTTTTCACCGCTTCAATCGGTGAGCTCACGGCTTCATCGCTAGGATTTGCAATGTCTCTGCGTGTCGGAGTTACAGCAACGACGGCCGCCGCTAGATCATTTGCAGAGGCCTTCTTTGCTTCCACGTCAGTATCCAGATTTGTACTCTTCGAATCGGTCACTCTCAGAGCCTCCAGTCGGGCAACGCGATCCTGAAGGCTCTGAATGAGCTGCAGCATTTCTTCTTCACGTTCCGTCAAGGGAGGGTTAGCTTTGGGAGGAGACGACGCGTTGTCCCCTGCGTCGGAGGGACCATTAGTCGTCAAGGGCGTCGACGACTGCGCGTTGCAAGGAAGCACTACCAAAATCAGATTTACCGCCAGGCAGATGGGGACAAAGAACCTCTTACATTCCCGTAATCTTTGACGACTCAAGATTGCAGTGCTCATTGTCCCGCCTACGGTTAGTAATTAGCGCTCCGCTCTTCATCGTCCGAAATCGGCCTGAATTATTTCAATCCAACGGAGCTCGGTGAGAAGAGGTTGTAGTGCAGCCGTTCGGCGACATAACGGATGACTTCCTGAGCTTTTACGCTATTCCCGGCCTCATCCAGTGGTGGTGCGAACACAGCGATGGCTCCCTTACCAGGGACTACCGCGACGATCCCGCCACCAACACCGCTCTTTGCAGGCAGACCTACACTCCAAGCCCAACCGCCGGAACCGTCGTAAAGGCCAGCCATCATCATGGTGCTTAGAATGTGGGGAATGTCCTCGCTCTTGATGACCCGCTCGCCGGTCGCAGGGTTGATCCCATCGTTTGCCAGGGTTGCGCCCATGCGGGCTAGTTGTGAAGCATTCACGCCAACCGAGCACTGCTTGGTGTAAACGTCTACCGACTCAAACGGATCGGCGTAAATCCGGTCATATTTAGCCAAGAGGTACGAGAGCGCCTTATTCCCGGTGTTCGTGGCCGCTTCTGACTTATACACCTCGTCGATGAGGGTCAGTTTTTCTCCGGCTGCCTTGCTATAAAAATCAAGTATCTTGTTCCATTTTTCATCTGCCGTGCTGCCTGAGATCAGGCTAACGGTCGCAATGGCACCTGCGTTAACGAATGGATTGCCCGAGTGCGTCGGCATATCAACTACCGCCACTGGAGAATTGAAGGGTCGTCCGGTAGGCTCAGAGCCGATTTTTTCAAAGACCTTGTCGGGACCAAGTTCCTCCATTGCGAGTGCGAGAGAGTAGACCTTTGAGATCGACTGGATGGAGAAAGCGTATTTCACGTCTCCCATCGTTAGGACTTGGTTGTCCGTCGTGACGATAGCTATTCCGAATAGCTTCGAATCTACCTTTGCAAGATATGGAATGTAATCAGCGTTTTTTCCGTTGGTGTCGTTCCTAAATTTTTCGTAGGCTTCTTTGACGACCGCCTCAACCTGCTCCCGTCGCGGGGCAACCGGGCTGACCTTTGGGGTTTGAGCGACTGCAGGAACCGCGCAATAATATTCGGGAAATAGCGAAGCTGCCATCAAAACCAAAGTAAAAATTCGACGTGCATTCACAGTGGATCTCCTTTCCGTTCTCGATTACCCATGGATTTTTCGAACAAGGTCCACCGCAGCTCTCTGCTCAGAAAGCAAACGTCTTCCCATACGAATACTTGAAGGAAAACTGCATTCGATAGTCGTTGAAGTTATAGCCGTTCCGGAAATTCACTCGCCGGCCATACTGAAATTCGCCGCCCGCCATCACATTTTTGACTGGGTAAAACAGCAGGTTCGTAAGCGCGTAATATCCTTGGTGAAAATCGGCCGGTGACTCAGCATCGGAGTTCCAGATATTGAGCATCGATCCTCCAAACGTGCTGCTGAACTTTTTGTTCCAGTTGTGATCGACGAAGGCAACTGCGCCGAGCATCGGCAGAGGAACGCCCTTGATAGGGGTTATCGGATTCGAAAAGTTATTCTGGACGCCGATGTCGATCGGTGCGTCGTTCATGTAGTTCTGAATGCCGTGGCCATAGACCAGTTGGAGTCTCCCCGTAGTGCTCTCTTTGAATTTGAGGTTCGAACTCGCATTAATGCCCCAACCAAATGCCGAACCGCTGAAATTGAGCTTGGATGTCGCGTTGTTGTCCACCCACGCAATTCTCCGGAACATGCTCGCAATCTGAAAATATCCCCACTTTCGATCGAAGTGGCCCTGCATCGAAAGATCGGGAAGGATGAACTGCGGCGTGATGTTCGATAGCTCAATGCGGCCGCTGTAAACTCCCTGATCGCCGCTGGCCCCGGGACGCTCGGCTGCAATCATGAACGTATTCCTGTCCGTTTTGATAGGCGTCCAGCGAAATTGCACATTTCTAAAGAACACCATTCCGTTAGGACCCCAGTACTCAATGGAATTCGGGAAAACGTTGATATCCATGAACGGACTCCAGTACTGCCCCACCCCGAAGTGGCCCAGTTCGCCCCATGCATGACGCAGCCGGAACGTGGTTTGCCCGGCGTCCACGCCAGTGCCGAAAAGTTCAAACTCGAAGATTGTCTTCAAATCGCCATACGAGGTTGGGGTGGACGACTTCACTCCAAATCTCGTCTGTCGTACGCTGAAGAAAGCTTGCCCGTTTGGCCCGAACTCGTTTGCAAAAGCCGGCAACTTCGTCGGCCGCACCACGTCAAACCAGGCCGGATCTATCGCCCCGAAGTTATAGCCCGCATCCGTCATGGCAAACCCATAAATATCCAGCGTGCTCTCCGACCCCGGCTTCTTCTGGTCCGCCTGTGCACCATGAGCGCCAACTGTCGGTATTGCAGCAGCATGCGCTCCGGGATAGTGATCAAGCGAGTTGACGACTGAGCTGACAAGGGCATCGTTCGGCCCGCTCTTGCTCTCTCCAACGCCGGCCTCTGAGTTTTGCGTGCCAGGCTGCCCCTCCAGCACCGTGATCTTCCCCTTCACCTCCCCCATCATTTGTTCCAATTGCTGAAGCTTGTCCTTGAGCTCCTGTATATCCTGCTTCCGGGTATCCTGGGACTGCGCTTTAGCCGGCTGGCCCCACATAACGGAAAGAAATAATACCGCGACAAGAGAGGCGTTATTCCGAGCATTCTTTAAGTTCGATCTCATAGGTCTGGTGCCTCCTTGGAGCCCTACAAGTCGCTGCCATTAGCTTTGCGATACTTGTATGCTCTTGGGCTAGTGACAACAACTAGGAAAAACCCTAGGTACTCTGTTCACTTCGGGCCGCAGAGAGAACGCAGTGAAATGAACTTGTCCATGAACGTCATGTCGACTAGACAGTAGCGAGCCTTCTAAGAAAGGAACATCCACCTAGGCATTTCCCCAGTTGTTGAGAGACGTCGCACGCCCTATATTGTGTTTTTTGCAACTGTGCCAGATCGAAGATAAATACATCAGGCCTACGTATGAAAACCACCGTTTTGTTGGCTGATGATCATCCCTCGTTGCTCGAAGCTGCTACCGCCATCTTGAACCCCCACTTCGATATAGTGGGAACTGCAACTGACGGCGCAATGCTTGTGTCGGAGGCTCTTCGTCTTCGTCCAGACGTAATTGTGACTGACATCACCATGCCTGTTTTGAACGGAATCGAGGCCGTCAGCCAATTGCGTGACTCTAATTTTTCCGCTACGTTTGTGTTCTTAACAGTCCATGCGAATGAGGAGTTCCTTAAAGCGTGCCTGGCAGAGGGGGCATTGGGATATGTCCTCAAGTCACACATGAAAACCCACCTCGTTGCCGCGATACAGTCGGCACTCAAAGGCGAATCCTACGTTTCTCCATCGGTCGTCTAGTGATGCAGCTAGCCTGCGAAATCAGGACCCGGAAGCTAGAAATTGAGCTTGAGTGCGAACTGGATGACGCTGCGAACGTTCCAATATTTGTTCTGGATGATGTGGACCTTGGTCGGGGTACAGTAGGCGGGTATCTGATCAGTTGGGCCGCGGATGGCCCGGGTTGCAGCCGCGATGGCTTTGAGGGTACTCAACGGTGAGAGACCGCAGGACATCCCCATTGTTAGGAACAACAACATCTACCTCTTTGATTGGCGAGCCCTGAATCGATGGGGGATCAAAGAAAAGGATCTTCCATCCGGTAGTACATTGCTCTTCCCTATGCCGTCCGCTTGGGAGCGCGCCCAAGTGGGTCTGGCTCACGGTCCTGCCGATCATTCTCGGTCTCTCTATCTTTGCTGCTTATCTGCATTTCAGCCGAAAGCAAATCAGGCTCGCAAAAGACGCGCAGCTACACCTCAGTGGACTATTGATCAATGTTCAGGAGAAAGAACGAAGCTGGATTGCCTCGGAACTTCATGACGATTTTAGCCAGCGCATTGCACTACTCTCACTCGGATTGGAAAATGCCGCAGGTGAATTGCCGGATTCGTCAGTGATTGTGAAGCGGCAGTCACAAAACTTTTTGATTCAGCTAGTGAGCTTGGGGCCGACATTCATACAGTATCCCATCGCCTTCATTCATCGACACTTGAGAGTCTTGGACTTGTACTGGGTGTGAGCGCTCAGTGCAAAGAATTACTGATCGGTATGGAATCGAAATCGATTTCAGCGCCGACAACATTACGCGCCGCGTTCAGCAGGATGTGGCTTTATGTCTATTCCGCATCATTCAGGAAGGGCTTCAGGAATTTAAAGAAGCATAGTGGAGTGGCAAAAGCTCAAGTCAAATTGTGGACGACCGGAGACAAAATACTTATGTCCTTGTGCGATGAAGGCAGAGGGTTCGATCATAAGGAGATCAGTAATAACGGAGGAATCGGCATTCGAGGTATAAAAGAAGGCGTACGCCTTCTGGGTGGACGATTAGAGATTCATTCAGAACCCAGGAGAGGAAGCAGAATTGAGGCCTATATCCCACTCCAACTAGTTACCGATATGTTGAAGGGTTGAGGCTGTATCATCTCCATGTTGGACACTGAGCGAAAGAACGCACTAAATAATTCTTTGATAGAGTATTAGACGCTATGGCACTAGAAGATGCTATATGTCTATGATTAGCCAGAAATCGGATTGAGAAAACAAGCGTAGGATAGGTGAACACTATTGGGCTCTCTGACCTTCGAAAGGTTGGTATGTCATGGAGAAGATTCCCACTAACCGGGCCCGCACACGTTGCTTGATCGCCGATGACCATGTGATTTTTTCCGATGCTTTGAGGGTTTATTTGGGTACAGCCCTCGAAATTGTAGGAGTGGTCTCGGATGGCCGTGCTCTTGTCGCTGAAGCAATCAGGCTGAGGCCGGAAATAGTTATTGTCGACGTAGGGATGCCGCTCCTAAATGGATTAGACGCAGCCCGCAGAATCAAGGAACTGGCTCCCAAGGTAAAGTTTATTTTCTTGACGATGCGGGACGATCCGAATCTTGCTGCGGCGGCGCTCGAACTCGGCTCGATCGCATTTGTTCTCAAACATTCGGCAGGTTCAGAGCTGCTACAAGCTATTGAACAGGTATTGCGCGGCCAATCCTATTTGACACCTAAACTGAAGGCCGATGATTGGGTTGAAGCGAAGGCCAGGGCGAGGCAGTTCTCGACAGAGATGACGCCGCGACAGAAAGATATCGTTCAATTGCTCGCTGAGGGCAGATCCATGAAAGAGATCGCCGGATTGCTCCAGTTAAGTCAGAAAACCGTAGAGTTCCACAAGCATCACATCATGGTGTCGTTCAACTTTAAAAGCAACGCCGACTTGGTCCTGTTCGCGCTAAACCGCGGTCTGATTGCCCCAAACCACCGAACTGCAAATTAGCAAACAAGTAGTCGTTCCCTCGCACTATTTGAGACCCAAGCGATACATAACAATCTGGGCTTAACGGCGAACCGGGGATAGACTGGCCCATGATGTGGGGTCGGCGCGGACCAAATTCTCTGTCACAGAGGAATCATGGAGGCAGCGTTTGAATGACGACAACAATCGAATGGATCAGAGATGCTCTGCGAGATCATCCTGAATTGGCTCTCTTCCTGGCTCTGGCTGCCGGTTATCTCATCGGGCGACTTAGGATTGGATCTTTCAAACTCGGCCCGGTTGTAGGATGCCTTCTGGCGGGCCTTGCTGTCGGGCAGTTCGGTGTCGTAATTCCAAGTGTTATTGGTAGCACGTTCTTTCTCCTATTCCTATTTGCCGTCGGCTACAAGACCGGACCTCAATTCTTCAGAGGTCTTGGGCGCAATGCACTTCCTCAAGTGATCCTTACCGTCTTGTTTGCCGTAAGCGCATTGGTGACGACCTATTCAGTAGCGCGTGTTTTTGGATTCGATGCTGGGACGGCGGCGGGGCTCATCGCTGGAGTTCATGCGTCGGAGGCAGTGGGGACGGGAAGTAATGCTATTAGAAAACTTCCTCTAGACGAGAATGTGCGTCGCAAACTTACCACCAATATAACTATCGCTTATGCTGTGACGTATATGGTCGGAATATTTACAGCAATCTTCGTTCTTGTTCGAATTGGCCCTTGGGTGATGAGAATTGATCTTCGCGCCGAATGCCAAAAGCTGGAAAGCGAATTGGGCATGAAAAAGGACGAACTTGGAGTCGTTTCTGCCTACAAGCCATTTGTGATGCGGGCTTACAAGGTGCCGGAGAGCATGAACAATCGATCTGTGTCCGAATTGGAGAGCTCCTTCTCCCCGGAACGGGTGTTTGTAGAAAGAGTAAAGAACAATCAGGGAATCATGGATGCCGATCCAAATCTCCGACTCCTTGCGGGCGATCTTATAGTCCTCTCAGGACGCCCCAAAATGCTTGGAGGATCCAATAATCCGTTACATCGGTATGAGGTTGAAGAGCCAGCACTATTGGACATTCCCGCTATAGCGGTCGACTACATGTTGGAACGGAAAGATCTGCGGCATCGAACTCTTTCGGAGATAGTTGAAACTTTAGGCGGCGGAGTGGCGACTAGAGGAGTCTACGTTCGTAAAATATCGCGAGCAGGAGAAGAACTGCCCTTAGGTTCGAAGGTAGTACTGGAACAAGGCGATGTATTGACGCTTATTGGTGCCAAACGACACGTCGATCGGGTGGCCACACAGCTGGGTACCGTCGAACGAGCATCGAATGCGACCGATCTAATATCGATTTGTTTGGCCATTGGTATTGGCGGCCTCATCGGTTTACCTGCTCTGCATCTCACAAGACTTAGCATTGGGCTGGGCCTTCCTGTCGGCGTTCTGGTAGCTTCGCTAGTGGTCGGTTGGCTGCATTCGATCAAGCCTGCCTTCAGCAGAGTGCCCGAACCAGTAGTCTGGTTGATGAATACCCTTGGCCTCACCGCATTTGTAACCTCAATCGGTATAAATGCTGGTCCTAGTTTCGTGCATGGAGTCCGCTCAACCGGGCTTGCGCTCCTTGTTGCGGGCGTTATCATAGCCGCAGTACCGTATTTGCTTACTATCCTTGTAGGCCGTTATATCTTCCGACTGCATCCCGGAATCCTACTCGGCATCTGCGCGGGAAGTGGTACATCCTCCTCTGGATTGGCAGCCCTGCTGGAGAAAGCAGAGAGTCGCGTGCCTGTTTTAGGGTATGGCGTGAGTTATGCAATAGGTGCGTTGTTATTCGCACTGTGGGGATCGGTAATCGTGGTGTTGGTGCATCAGGGCTAGTCGCTAATATTCAGGATAAATCCCTACAGGTTTTGAGAAATCTGCCCATTCCCAACCTTTCCGCACCGATTTCCCTGCTTCTGAACCCTAGGGAAAGCCCTAGTTGTTATTGGCTATTAGCGGCTGATACGTTGATGCGATAGTCGGCCAGGTAGCGCCTGAACAAAAGATCACACAAATAAGTGTGGTCGACCGGGAGGCGGCGGATGCGAGGATATCTTTTACGAACCATACGGACTGTAGCCGCATTGGCGCTTACCGTGTTTTTTGCTGGCAACATGCTGTTGTCTCAACAACCCACTCAATCATCTGCTAAGACGCGAACCGAAAAGGATCTGCTTGGAGAAAAACAGATTCCAGCGGATGCCTACTATGGAGTTCAGACCCAGCGGGCATTGGAGAATTTTCAGCTCTCAGGCATTCCGATCAATCACTACCCGGAGTTCATTCAGGCGTGGGCCATCGTCAAGCTCGCGGCAGCGCAGGCAAACACTGACGTTGGGGCGATGAAGCCGGAAAGGCTGGCGGCGATTGAGAAGGCTGCCCAAGCGGTGCGGGACGGAAAATATCAGGACCAGTTCATGGTGGATTGGTATCAGGGTGGTGCTGGAACTTCCACCAACATGAATGCCAATGAGGTGCTCGCGAACGTCGGTCTCGAATTAACGGGCCACAAAAAGGGCGAATATCAGTTCCTGGAGCCGCATGACGATCTGAACATGTCGCAATCCACCAATGATTCTTATCCAACGGCGATCAAGGTGGCCCTCATCCTCCGCAATGACAAGCTGGTCGATGAATTGCAAAAGCTCTCGGCGTCATTCCGAACGAAGGGCAACACCTACCTCAAGGTCGTCAAGATGGGCCGCACGGAATTGCAAGACGCTGTTCCCATGACAGTTGGTCAGGAATTCAATGCCTTCGCAGCGTCGCTGGACGGTGAAATTGCGGGACTCAGACAGGCAGAGAAATCGCTCTACGTCGTAAACATGGGAGCTACCGCCATCGGTACCGGTATGAATGCGCCAAAAGGATATGCGGAAAAATGTGCGGCGCATATGGCGACGCTCATGGGCGAACCTATCGTACCGGCCGACGATATGCTTGCCGCTACGTGGGATCAGCAAGGATTTGTGGTCTATTCCGCTGCTCTCAAGAGCACGGCGATCAAGCTTTCCAAAATTGCAAGCGATTTGATTCTTCTGGCTTCAGGGCCAAGGGCTGGATTGAATGAGATCGATCTACCCGCGCTGCAACCTGGTTCCTCCATCATGCCGGGTAAGGTCAACCCCGTCGTCCCTGAAGTCGTAAACATTGTCGCCTTTCGTGTGATGGGCAATGACTTTGTAACGACAATTGCGGCCCACTCGGGACAGCTTCAACTCAATGCTTATGAGCCGGTAGAAGGTCTATCGATGATGGAATCGCAGGAGCTGCTCAACAACACGTCAAAACTGTTCCGAACGAAATGTGTCGACGGAATCACCGTAGATGAGAAGGTGCTGGCGCACTATATGGAAACAACTGTGGGTATCGTTACCGCGCTGAATCCCATTGTGGGGTATGAAAAGGCCACAGAATTGGCGCAAGAAGCCTACAGCAGCGGAAAAGGAATCCTCGAAATCATCAGAGAGAAGCACGTCCTAACGGAGGCGCAGATCCAAGATCTCCTTGACCCGGTCAAGCTCACAAATTTAGACAGAAGTAAATATGTAAACAAATAAATACGTCATCACATGAACGCAATGTGCATTTGAGGCTAGCGTTGGAAAGAGGAGTTATGAAACATGCATACAGGATGTTCTTAGTTCTGACATTCGCCATTGCCTGCCAATACTCGCTTGCACAAACCAAACCGAACATCGTAATTCTCGCCACTGGCGGTACGATCGCGGGCGCCGCGGCAAGCGGTACACAGTCCGCTTATACCTCCGGGGCTGTGACGATTGATGCCATGTTGAAAGCCGTTCCGGGGATAGAGAAGCTCGCGAACATCAAGGGAGAGCAGATCTCGAATGTAGGATCGCAGGACATGTCGTTCGAGATTTTGCTGAAACTGGCCAAGCGCATCAATGAATTGCTTGCCACCCCGGACGTCGATGGCATCGTGATCACGCATGGCACCGACACGATGGAAGAGTCAGCGTTCTTCCTCAATTTGACCGTGAAGAGTGACAAACCCGTGGTGATGGTCGGATCGATGCGGCCGTCGACGGCGGTGAGTGCAGACGGCCCATTGAACCTTTACAACGCCGTAGCGGTTGCCGCCGACCCGCAGGCAAAAGGCCGAGGTGTCCTGGTTGTGATGAATGACCAGATCCATGCTGCACACTCGCTTACGAAGACAAGCACGACCTCCGTTCAGACGTTCATGTCGACCATAAGAGGGGTAGTTGGCGTAAGCGCCTATGGCAAGAACGACTGGTACAACAATCCACCGTGGAAACACACGTCGCAAAGTGAATTTGACATCTCGAACGTGACGAAGTTGCCTCGCGTCGACATCGTTTTCGCGGACGAAGACATGGAGCCGGACCTGATCGACGCGAGTGTCAACGCCGGCGCGAAAGGTATTGTCATTGCTGGCGTGGGCAATGGCAACATGAACAAAGCCTCGGTCGACGCGGCGGCACGCGCCGTCAAGAATGGTGTGGTCGTGGTCCGGAGCAGCCGCGTCCCAACGGGAATGGTCGACCGCAACGTGGAAATAAACGATGATGAGCTAGGATTCATTGCTTCCGATGAGCTGAATCCGCAAAAATCAAGAATCCTTTTGTCATTGGCGCTGTTGAAACCAAAATCGTCCTCACAGATTCAACAGTTATTCAGGACCTACTGATCCCATCCGGGAATGCGATATGAGGATCATCCTCATCCTAAGGTCGTTCTTTCTGTTGCTAACCATCCTTGCCGTCTTGCCCGCATGGCGCTCTTGCTACGGGCAAGACAGCACAATTGCCGGGGAAGCAGCGAAATCGAGCCAACAATCGCAGCAGGACAGTTCGCAGAAGCCGGCCGCTACGTCTCCCGACACCAATCCCAGTTCACCACAGACAACGACGCCACCACCCAGCACAACGGCCCCTCCATCCTCGCTCAACGACACCGTTGATGCGGGTGAAATGGACGACGATATCGATCACGCACCGCGAAGGATGGCTCAGTGGAATGAGTACCGCGGGCCATACATCACTGCCAGAGCTGGCTTGGGGCTTCTGGTCGAAGCGGCAAGCTTTGCGCAGGACGATGCGAGCAAAGAACAGATCAAGATGTCACCGGACCAGAGACTTCGCGACTTTCGATTCGTTCTGGGGGGTAGCTTTCCAAGCCTCTCGCGCAAAGTGACCTGGAATGTCGGGATCATGTACGACAGTCCAACGCACGCGTGGCTGATGCGTCAGACCGGCGTTATGGTCGCAGTCCCCGAACTGTGGGGCAACATCTTCATCGGCCGCTCCAAGGAAGGCTTCTCCCTGAACAAGGTGATGGTCGGCTATGACGGATGGACGATGGAACGCTCCACTATGAGCGATGCGACTATCCCGATCCTCGCAGACGGTTTCAAGTGGCTCGGCTACACGCCCAAGCACGGCTTTCTATGGAACTTTGGGTACTACAACGACTGGCTCTCTCATAACCAAAGCTTCTCTACTTACCATAATCAGACCGTTCTTCGTCTAGTGTGGCTTCCGATTCATTCGGATGAGAAGCGTGAGGTGCTCCACTTGGGAGTGAATCTGAGGAACGGAAGTCCTGAACGGGGTCAGATCCAATTTCGCGCACGCCCAGAGGCATTCCCCGCTCCTTACTTTGTGGACACGGGTAAGTTCGCAGCTACCAATACTAAGATGGCGGGATATGAGACCTACTACCGTAAAGGTCCCTTCCTGTTGGGTAGCGAATACTGGTGGGTCGGCGTCTCCTCGCCTTCGACTCACAATCCGACCATCCACGGTGGCGACTTCGTTGCTACGTGGTGCATCACTGGAGAGGCGCGTGCTTACAATACGGTCCAGGGAGCCTTCAGAGAGGTAATACCCAAGAGGCCAGTCTTCTCCGGCGGTCCGGGTGCTGTGGAGTTGGTCGCACGCTTTTCCGACATCGACCTGGACAGCGGAACGTTGCAAGGAGGAAAATTCAAGCGATTCACGCCGATGGTGAACTGGTACCTGACGGATTATCTGCGTATTTTGGCTGCCTATGGCATCGGGCGTCTGGATCGTTTCAACCTCAAAGGCAATACACAGTTCTTCCAGACCCGGCTCCAATTCGAGTTCTGAAGGCCGGTTCGCATGAGCGATTATTCCGTGGCGCTCCCACACATTCTTAGGGATCGAGATTTGATCACTTTTCAGGTTCTGCGACAGACCTTCTGCAGAAATACGGCTCTATGAAGGACATGCATTCCGGTCGGGTCTTTAGCAACATAACTTTACCTGCCTTATTTTCCGCGATTCACACGCGCCCGATTCGTCCTCAACACGGCTAGTTTTGGTGACGAATCGGCGACGAGTTTGGTGACGTGTTCGTTGTCGTTCACCTAGATAGGCGAATGGTGCCAGTTGGCGGGAAGCCCCTTGTTCTCACTAGTTGACACTTGTCCTATTCAGCCGCTGCCGACGCCTTCTCCGGGTGGGCGTTTGTCTGTCGGCTTAGGTGGTCGTAGTTAAGGATCGCGTTGAAGACCAGGTTGTAGCTACCGATCGTTTCTCCGCGATAGACCGGATTGTTGGCGAAGAGTAGTACGTTGCCTGAGCCAAGATGCGCGTTTACTACAATCGCATGCTCGGCGATCGTCATTCCCTTGTCCAAAAGACCCGAAAGCAGGAGACCCTTCTGCTCATTCAGGCGCAGAATCACCTGTGGTCGATAGAGTTCGGGGATGGCCTGAACGTTATTCCTCAACTGGTCCTCGTTCATAGGCTTCGCTTCCCACGGTTTCTGTTTCGGGATGACCTCCGGCTCGATGTTGCTGCGGCCCTGCGGGATGTCGGAATCGTCTGGACCTCCGCGTCCAGTGGGCCGATTGGCATAAGGATCCATCAACACTCGCCCCGTCTCGCGTGCCAGCGTGTTACTTACATTGAAGACCATGCCATTAGCACTCATTACTGGCAACGTAGAACTGTACCCATAGGCGACAGGGCTGGACGGCGAGACAAAGGTACTGGCGAGAACACTACCCACCACCCGAACGTCTCCTCGAGGAGCAACCGATACCCCCGGAGCAAGACCGGACTCAGTCGCAAATTGCGCCGTATCTTCACAAGTGATGAGTAAGCCTCCCTTCTCCACAAAAGATTTCAGATGTCCGACCCCCTCATAGCCGAGACCAGGACGCGTATCCGACGTCTGATCAAGCAGACCAAGATTCGGGGTCAGTTCAGTCTTTTGCCAAGGCAAAGCGTTACCCCACATCGGCAGGCCATCTATAATCTCCTGCGTGGACGAGCGGCCTATTGGAGCAAAGATAATTACGTCATACTTGCTGCGCAGATCAGGCTCTGAGGCCGCAGTTTGCGTGCTGATATAGGTATATGGAATGCCAATCTTGTCGAAGGCAAGCCTCCACCATCCCTCAGTCTGTGTGCTGAGCCAGGTATGCATGAAAGCAATCCGTGGCGCGGACACAACGTGCGTGGGGACCGATGGAGTGGCACTCAGACGAGTGGCATCCAACGCCAGCTTGTGAATTGCACTCCCAAAGACCTGCTCGTCCGCCTGTGTAATCAATAGCGAGCCCGGAGCGAAGGATTTACCCTCGGCTTCAAAGGACTTTTCTGCGATCTCGACATGCGCTGCTTTCAATTGATAGACGAGCGCCAGCAACGAGGTCTGACCCGTATCTGCAATCATGTAGACGGAGCCCGAGCCGTTCAACTTTCCGGATGCTGAGTCCAAATCCGAGGCAGGGGACATCCTTGCACGGAGGATCGCACCATCCGTGAGACGTGCAACTTTGACATTGAAGAGCTGACTGAACGACCAACCCGTATCGTCATAGGGATGCTTCTGTGCGTCGTCGGGAGCCCAGTATTGTTTGTCCAGAAGAGCATCCGCTATCCGAGAGAAGGGTTGGTCGAGACGAATAACGTAGCTGCCTGCGGGAAAGGTCTCCGTCGTGGCAGGCTCTCCTCGCTTGGCGGGTGGGATGGAACTCGTGACGGCTTCGGAGAGCTGTTGGATCTCGACATGCTGCAACTTGAGTACCTTGAGTAGCTGCAACTGGCGGTTTAGCTCTGTGGGGTCCGCCGGGAGCACGTAGGCCGTCGGACCCTCAAGCTCTGGCTTCTGAACCGACCGTTTGCTCTTGATGTAGTAGTTTTCGAGAAAGTGATGCGTGTTGTGCGAGAAGTAAGAGATCGTCGTTAGGAGCGCGCTCTGCTCATAGTTATTGTTGTCCCGCTGAGACCACATGACAGTAGGCATCGGGGTATTCTGGCGATACCAAGTACGGGAGTACTCCTCAGGCTTCAGAATGCGCTTTACAGTATCTGCTCCGCCGTTGCCGAAAGTCTCATAAAGGCGACTGATTCCGTTGTGCAGCCCTCCAAGGAACATTAGATATCCAGGGCTCCAAGTGTCGAAGTCACCATGCGTAAAGACTCCGGGCATACCCAGGGACTGCATCTGGGACACGTTGTTCCAGCCAAGCTCGGCCCACTCATCGGCGAGGATAGGATCGATCCAGGCGTTGTACGGTCCGTCCCCAACGGTGTTGTCGTACAGAAAAGGCACTGATTCGTGCAGGTCATGGAGGACCTGCGCATGCCAGCCAAGATAGGCGTTCAGTACATTATTGCTGAGGTTCAGGGCCATGCCCATGGCATCGCGATTATTGTCGTGCGCGACGTAATGTCCCCAGTAGGTTAGGCGCGGCCAGTTCTCACCTGGGTGAGCCTTGTGCCATTTGTAGATGTCCACCATGCGGTCGCGGCCATCCACCTCCACCACGGGAGTAAGCAAAACGATCATGTGCGAACGGATGTATTTGATATAGGGAGCGTCGTCGACTGCGAGACGGTAGGCAAGCTCCATCAGGGCAGTGGGCGCTCCAGTCTCGGTCGAGTGAATGGTACCCGTGATGTAGTAGACCGGGTAGGACTGATCGATGAGCGGCTGTGCCTTCTTGTCATCAAGGTCGATGGTGCGAGGGTCCGCAAGCTTCGCTAGTCGTTCGTCATTTTCCTTCTGCGTCTTCAGGAGAGCCTCATCGGCTATGGCAACGGCGATCATCTCTCTTCCCTCTTCCGAGTGGCCTATCGTAACGACCTTGACCCTGGGAGAAGATCTCTCCAGCAGCCGGAAGTACTTGTACACATCCTCCGCATAGGGGAGTATGTCCGGCGCGCCCGCGACATCGCCCAAGATTGTTGCAGGCGTGGGCACTGTCGAAGAGGCCGGCAGGTAGCTGATCAAAGGCGAGAGGAACTTATTGTCAGTGGTGTACTTGTGGATGTGATCGGTGTATGCCTGATCGATTGGCTGTTTGGAATCTCTGGCAAAATTTTCATTCAGACCGGTTTGTGCCGAAGCAGTGAAGGCAGATAGGAGCAAAAGCGCAGCAGTGAATGATGCAGGACGGAGATAGATCGGCATCATTAGTCCTTTCAGAAACCATGAACGTAGGAATTTAAGGTCAAAACAAAACGCACAGCTAACTTCGCTTCTTTGCAGATTGCGCAGGAAAGCCAGCATTTTTCATCAGCCATGCCTCCTGTTGACGATAGATGGGAGTAGATAGAACCATGCTGGTAGTGGGCATCCCATAAGGAAGAAGACGCTCAATGAGCGGCTCCAATTGGTCGATGGAGGACAGCACTACCTTGATCAGGAAGGCATCTCCTCCGGTGATGTGATGGCACTCCCGCACGGCGTCGAGAGTTGGCAGAAACTTCAAAAATGGACGATAGTGCGTGTTGTCGCAAGTTAGCCGAATAAAAGCGATGACGTTGTACCCGAACGCTTTTTCATCGAGCAGTGCCCGATATCCAAGAACGGCCTTCGCAGTTTCCAGCTGGCGGACCCGTTCGGCAACTGCTGACGGAGAAAGGCCCACTTTTCGGCCCAACTCTGCGTACGAAATTCTTGCGTCCGAGGCCAATGCACGCACGATGTTGTAGTCGATGGAATCCAGAGCATGAGCAGATGTCATGTTTTTTGTCCTCGTACGCTTGGAGATCTTTTTGAGATTAGACACGAGAATGCATTATTTATCGAGTATTCATTTGAAGATGATCCACGGAAGAACATCATTTAATCCATCGATTGATATGTATTAGCGACCGGGATCGACTGATTCGACTATTTTATGCCACGATTTGCCGTGAGATAGCATGGCTACTTTTCCAGTCACTGAACTATTCTGCTCGCTATGGCCGAATTGCAAGGAAACGCGCTGACCCTCGATGAGGTCATTCGGGTAGCACGGAATGGCGAACCCGTCTCCATTACTGAGACATCACTCTCTCGTATGAGGATCTCCCGCGGCAAGGTAGAGCAGGCGTTGCGCAGCGAAACTGCCGTCTATGCTTTGAATACCGGCGTGGGGCTGCTAGCGAACGTGCGCCTCGAAGAGGCAAGCATCGAACAGATGCAGCTAAATCTCGTGCGCTCCCACTGCTGTGGCGTTGGCGATCCGCTTCCTCAGGACGTCGTTCGGGCAATGATGCTGATCCGCGCCAACATCCTGGCAATGGGCCTGTCGGGAATTCGGCCCATTGTTGCTCAAAGACTCTGCGATCTACTGAATCTTGGCATCACACCCATCGTACCGATGCGTGGAAGCGTTGGCGCCAGTGGAGATCTTGCACCGTTGGCACATATGGCCCTCGTACTCATCGGCGAGGGTGAAGCCACTTACGGCGGCCAACGTTTGCCCGCTGCAGAATGCTTGCGGCAAGCCTCCCTCGAACCCTTAAGGCTTCAAGCCAAGGAAGGCATCTCGCTGCTAAACGGAACGCAGGCGATGCTAGCCATAGGATGCCTGCAACTTCACGATCTCAAGAGCCTCTTTCAATCCGCGCAGATTGCAACCGCCCTGACACTTCAGGCTTTGCGGGGGACATCGGCTGCATACGACGAACGCCTCCATGCCGGACGCCCCCATCCAGGACAGATACAGAGCGCCGCGTCCCTTCGTGGCCTGCTCGCCGGCTCCATACGACACACATCAAGCACGAAGGTCCAGGATGCCTACTGTCTGCGCTGCGTTCCGCAGGTACACGGTGCAGTATGGGACTGCCTCCTCCAGGCGGAACGCGTCTTCGCCATTGAGTTAAACAGTGCGACGGACAATCCGCTGCTCTTCGAAGACGACTTCATCTCAGGGGGCAACTTTCACGGTGCGCCGTTGGCTCTGACGCTCGATCAGCTTGCGATAGCGCTCTGCCAACTCGCTGGGATCTCGGAGCGAAGAACAGAGAGGCTGATGAACCCTAGTCTGAATGAAGGGTTGCCAGCGTTTCTCGCTACCCGACCAGGAATAGAATCCGGCCTGATGATGGCGCAAGTAACCTCCGCCGCGCTCGTAGCCGAGATGCGGGTCCTAGCAACACCGGCCTCCGCCTGTTCTATTCCTACAAGCGGAAACCAAGAGGACTTCGTAAGTATGGGCATGACGTCGGCGTTGAAGCTCTTGCAGTCTGTAGGGCTATGCCGAATGGTGCTGGCCGTCGAATGGCTGACGGCGACACGAGCGCTCGACCTTCGCGGCGACCACTTCGTCTCTCCCCTGCTCGACGCGGCCCGTAACGCCTTCCGCGTCTATTGCCCTGCCTGGGAAGGGGATCGCACGATGTCTGGCATCATGGCCGACGCAGGAGAGTTTCTTGAAAGAGCCGACTGGCCGTCTATTCTGGCGGAACAGGAGGTTCTTCAAGCATGAGCGCCTACACCCCTATTCATGCACCACGCGGCAATACGCGTACGGCGCAGGGCTGGATACAGGAGGCAGCCAAGCGCATGCTGATGAACAACCTCGATCCGGCGGTCGCGGAGAGGCCGGAGGATCTGATCGTGTACGGCGGACGAGGCAAGGCGGCGCGCAGTTGGGACGCGTACCATACGCTGATCCACACGCTTGACCGGCTGAAAAACCACGAGACACTGCTGGTGCAATCGGGGAAGGCGGTCGCGGTTCTCGAGACGCATCCGCTCGCGCCGAGAGTACTAATTGCAAACTCGAACCTCGTCCCACACTGGGCGACCTGGGACGAGTTTGATCGTCTGGATCGCGCGGGACTGATGATGTATGGCCAAATGACCGCCGGTTCCTGGATATATATCGGGACGCAGGGAATTCTTCAGGGCACCTACGAAACCTTTCTCGGTGTCGCGCAGAAGTACTTCAACGGCTCACTCAAGGGAACGATTACGCTCACGGCAGGACTGGGCGGCATGGGCGGAGCACAACCTCTCGCAGTTAAGTTGGCTGGCGGTGTGAGTATCTGTGTCGAGGCGGACCAGAGTCGCATCGAACGTCGGATCGCGACTCGGTATCTTGATGAGGTGGCAACCTCGCTCGAAGACGCGATCACGCGTGCCAATGTGGCGCGAGCGGAGCGCCGAGCGCTCTCGATCGGCCTGCTGGGAAACGCTGCCGAGGTCCTGCCGCAGGTCGTACGGAGTGGTTTTCTGCCTGACATCGTCACTGATCAGACGAGTGCGCACGACCCGCTCTATGGCTACCGTCCGACAGCACGGGAGGACGAAGACCTGACAGCACAACGTGCTAGTCATCCAGAGCATTACCTGGAGCGCGTACGTACAGACATAGCTCAGCATGTAGAGGCGATTCTGGAACTGCAACGTCGCGGATCGATCTGTTTCGACTATGGCAACAACCTGCGAGCGCAGGCAAAGATCGGCGGTGTTGCCAATGCATTCGATTACCCCGGCTTCGTTCCCGCGTTTATACGAGATTCGTTTTGCGAGGGGCGCGGCCCCTTCCGCTGGGTTGCACTATCAGGTGATCCGGCCGATATCGCGGCTACAGATGCAGCCCTGCTCGAACTTTTTCCGGACGACGCTCGCTTGAACCAGTGGCTCCCCTGGGCTGGCCAGTATGTGGCCTTTCAGGGACTTCCCGCAAGAATTTGCTGGCTTGGCTACCGCGAGCGTGATCGTGCAGGGCTGCTCTTCAATCAGATGGTTCGGGATGGGCGCCTAAAAGCACCGATAGTCATTGGCCGCGATCATCTTGATGCCGGCTCTGTCGCCAGCCCCTATCGTGAGACCGAGGCGATGCTGGACGGTTCAGATGCCGTTTCCGACTGGGCATTGCTCAACTTTGCAGTCGGCATTGCTAGTGGCGCAGGGTGGATGAGTTTCCATCATGGCGGAGGCGTCGGCATGGGGTACAGCCAGCATGCTGGACTAGTCGCTGTGGCCGACGGAAGCGAAGAAGCCGACCAGCGGCTGAGTCTTTGTCTTACTAACGATCCTGCCATGGGCGTTATTCGTCACGCCGATGCCGGCTACGCGAAGGCACACGCGATCGCGGAGCAGCGCAGCCTCGATATGCCAAGTGTGAATGGAGCCAGATGAGCGATCTGCTTCTCACCGGCATCTCTGAACTCGTAACTCCGGTTGGCTCCGGGCCTAAATACGGTGCGGCGATGTCCCAGCTACGAACCATCCGGCGTGCGGCAATCGCGATTGAACGAGGGCGCATCTCCTGGGTTGGTCCGGAGAGTGAATGGAGTGGTCGTTCGAATGAGACAATCGGCCTTGGCGGTCGTGCCGTCATTCCTGGCCTGATCGATCCGCATACCCACGCGGTGTGGGCAGGAGATCGTCTTGCGGACTTTGAAGCCCGCAATGCCGGTGCCACTTACGAACAGATTCTCGCCGCCGGCGGCGGTATCTGGCACACTATCCGTGAGACCATCGACAAAAGCAGCGAGGAACTGGCAGCCCTCGCATTGCCCAGGACTCAAGCTCTTATACGTTCCGGTGCCACCACCATCGAGGTAAAGTCCGGATACGGTTATAGCCCCGAAGCCGAACTCCGAATGCTTGAGGCCGTTGGCCAATTGCAGACTCAAACACAGGCACGACTGTTGCCCACACTACTCATCCATCTCTGCCCTGAAGATCCTGTCGCGCGACAGACCTACCGTGAGGCCGTCTGCTGCGATCTGATCCCCGAGGTGGCCCGACGCGGTCTTGCAACAGCCGTCGATATCTTTGTCGAGCACCATGCCTGGAGCGCAGAGGACGCCGAGATCATCCTGGCATGCGCGCTTTCGCATGGTCTAGCAATCAAGCTTCACACCGAACAGTTTCAACGCGTGGGTGGCCTCGAACTTGGGATTCGACTGGAGGCTCTGAGCATCGACCACCTTGAGGTTTGCACTCCTCAGCAGTGCAAATTAATGGGCTCATCGAAGACGGTCGCAACGATTCTTCCTGGTGTGAGTCTCCATCTGGGTCTGCCGGCCGCGCCCGGTCGTGCCTTGATCGATGCCGGGGCCGCAGTGGCGGTTGGAACCGATCTCAATCCTGGCTCCAGCCCCCTCTTCTCCACAGCGGCCGCAATGAGTCTCGCCACACGCCTCAATGGGCTAACAGCACCCGAGGCGTTAACGGCCTCGACGAGCAACGCTGCGGCGGCCCTTGGCCTTACAGATGTCGGGCGCTTGGAGGTGGGCCTGCCCGCGGACCTGCTTGTCATCGAGAGTAACGACTGGAGAGAGCTGCCCTATACGCTTGGACATACGATGGTGAGCCAGGTTTGGATTGCTGGCCAAAGACAGAGAATATGAACATCTCGTATCAACCCGATCTCCTTTTCGTCGACGGCGGTTTCAGGCAAGGCTATGCCCTTGAAGTGGACGACGCTGGAACCATCGTCTCCATCAGTCCGGCCGTACAACTGGCGAGCGCAACTGTACATCGTATGCCCGGACGCGCGCTCCTTCCAGGAATGATAGATATTCACTCGCATTCGTTTCAGCGCGCGTTGCGAGGCAAAGCAGAGTCGCGGCACAGGAGCGGGCCGGACTTCTGGTCATGGCGCAACATCATGTACCGCTGCGCTCTGGCGCTGACGCCGGAGGAGATTTACGACGTGGCGCGCCTGGCCTTTCTCGAGATGACCCTCGCCGGAATCACGACTGTCGGCGAATTTCACTACCTTCATCGCACTGCCGTAGGATCGGTTTACGACGATCCAAACCTGCTGGCGAAGCAGGTGATCCGCGCTGCCGACAGCGTTGGAATACGGATCGTGCTACTTCGCTGCGCCTACGCTCGTGCGGGCTTCAATTTACCTACGGATCCTGGCCAGATCCGCTTCATCGAGCCGGATGCGGACATGTTTCTGCGGGATGCGGAGACTCTTAGAAATGAGATCACACAGATGCCTGCGACTGTGGGCTTCGGCCTCGCACCGCACAGCGTTCGAGCCGTTCCACGCGAGTATCTCAACGAGATCTCAGCCTGGGCTCACGCTCAGGGGGTGCCGCTACATATGCACGTCGCCGAGCAACCCGCCGAGATCAATGCCTGTGTATCTGAGTATGGTGTAACACCGTTTCACTTTCTTGATCAGCTCGGCCTTCTGACGCCCGACTTCACCGCGATTCATGCGATCCATCTGCAGCCTGGAGAGATCAACCGGATGGCGCGTGGAAAGATCACCGTTGGCGCATGCCCAACGACTGAGCGCAATCTGGGCGACGGGATTCTCCGCGCCGACGAGTTGATCGATGCAGGAGTTTCGATCGCGTTCGGGACCGATAGCCATACCCAGACTGATCCACTTGAGAATGCCCGGGAGCTCGAATCAAATCTGCGTCTGCTGCACCTTCAGCGTGCGGTTCTGGATGGCAGACAAGGTGAGCCTCTCCCGGGGCTCCTCTTCGACTTTGCCACCCGGTCAGGCGCCAGGTCGCTTCATGCGAATACCGGCTCGCTAGAGTCGGGTAAGCCCGCAGACTTCTTCACTGTCGATCTCTCCGACTGTTCGCTTGCAGGCAGCTTGCCCGAGGAACTACTGACAAACATGGTCTTCAGCATGTCTCGGAGTGCGGTCTGCGACGTTGTCGTTGCCGGAAGAGTAGTCATCGACCAAAAACGGCACGCAATGCAAGACGAGATTATTGCAGCCTTTCATCATGTACAGCAGCGACTTGGGACCGAGCTATGATCTCGCCGGCGACATTGTTGCGGGACTTGGTAGCCATCCCCACTGTCTCCAGTCAAAGCAACCGCCCCCTCATCGAATGGATACAGAGATTCTTTCTGCCGCTCGGCTGGCACCAGCGGCTCTTCTCCTACGAGGATGCGCACGGCTTCGAGAAGATAAATCTCATCGTCTCGCCACGATCGCTGGACGAAGAAAGTATTAGTGCTGAACTTGCTATCGTATGCCATACCGACACAGTTCCATACAGCTCAACGTGGGCCGATGCGACGAATCTACTCGAAGTAGACGGTATGCTTCACGGATGTGGCGCCTGCGATGTAAAAGGCTTTCTAGCCTGCATGCTCGCCACCGTGTTGGAGATGGATACAGCAGCTCTCAGGCACCAACTTTGCCTGGTCTTTACCTCGGATGAGGAGGTCGGTTGTCGAGGGGCTCGCTTTCTCGCAGAACACAAGGCGCTTAAGGCAAGATACGCCATAGTCGGCGAGCCAACCTCGCTCACCCCTGCACGCGCGGGCAAAGGATATTGTCTTGCCACCATCAGCGTAAAGGGCAGAGCTGCACATAGCGCTTTTCCTGAGGCAGGCCGCTCCGCGATCTTTGCCGCTGCGCGATTACTTCGAGAGATCGAAAACCTGGCCCAGGAACTCCGGTTGGAGCGGAACAACGCCTTCTCACCACCGTGGACGACCTTGAATGTTGGCGAGATTCGTGGCGGCACTGCCAAGAATATTGTCCCATCGGAGTGCTCCTTTCTTCTGGAGTGGAGACCTATCCCTGGGCAACAACCAAACCTTGTACTTGATCGTTTGCGAAAGATCATCGACCGCCTCTCTGAGAATGAATTTGAGGCAGAGGTCGAAGTTCTCAGAATGGATTCGGGGTTCGAGACCAGTGCCGAAAGCACTGTGATTCAGTCCGTGCAGAGGCAGCCTAGAACGCCTATCGAGACAATCGCTTTCGCAACGGAGGCGCCGTGGCTTGCCAGGATGGGCGCGGAGGTCGTGGTTATCGGACCGGGATCGATGCTGACCGCACACAGTCCACGCGAATGTGTGCCAAAAGCAGAGCTCGATAGCTGTGTGCATCTGCTGCGCACAGCCATCGAGCAGCTCTGCGGTTGACTACTACGGTTGATTGGGTTCGACCTTTCCGGCGAATGCATCAGCAATAAAGCGGATCATGTGATCGCGTGCGATCACACCATGCCACGGTTCGGTGCTTGGCTGCCCGGCGAAGTTTCCTCCGAGGGCTCCATGGTCCTCACGAGGAAAGAGCAGCATCTGCACGGGCACGCCTTCCTGCCGCAGGGCCCGATACATCTCCTTAGACTGGCCTTCTGGATCGGTAGTATCGCTCTGACCCTGGAGCAGTAGGAAGGGCGTCTTGGCATGCTCGGCATAGGCTATCGGACTCTGACGCCAGGCACTTTCGAAGTGCCGCCATGGCTGGCCAGTAAACCAGCGATCTCCGTAAGAGCCAGACTCCGTGCCGTACTCGCTGAACTGATCGATGACCGGTGCGCCGCTCACGATTGCCTTGAACCGCGTGGTCTTCCCTTCCACGAAGCCAGCCATCTCGCCCCCGTAGCTATAGCCGATCAGTGCCATTCGCTCTGCATCGACTGGCGAGGTGCGAAGCACTTCATCAACACCCGCCATAATGTCGAGGTAGTCTCCGTTGCCCATGTCATCCTTATTGGCCGCTTCAAATTCAACCCCGTACCCAGTACTTCCGCGAGGGTTCGTGATCAGCACAGCCCATCCTTGTCCAACCAGAAGATTGGTGAGAGGCGAGTAGGTATCGGTGAACTGCCCAGTCGGACCGCCATGAACATTGACAACCAGAGGCACGCGCCCCTCTGAAACTTGTCGTGGAAGATAAAGCAGACCTTCGATAGTGAAACCTGCCCGTTTCCATGAGACAGGCTTGGACGTCACCGACATCCACTCGGCCGGGGTCGATTCGGGCTGAACAAGCCGTTTGCCTGGCTGATCCAGGGCTGTGGTCATGTAGACTGCAGGTGCCGAAGTGCTGGCGCTTCCCATATAAACCCACGCCTTCGCTTTCTCGGTCTGTCGGAAAGCGGCGACGACAGGAAGGCCGAAGTCCAACAAACTCGTATGCCCGCTCCCAAGATCGATTTGAGCCACAGTTCGCTTCATTCCGTGTGTCACGCTGACAAGTGCGCTACGGTCGTCGTCTGCGGCGATCAGCGTCTCGGGCGACAGCGTACTGTCCTTCAAGTCCGCGGTCAGGTTGTGCAGCTTAGCGCTGGCCATATCGAATGTATATAGATCAGAACATCCTTCCGGTGCATCCTTCTTGCACTTCGCAAACAGGACAAGACCATCCGCATGGTGCATCCACACTGCACGGCGGGTCGACTCCGGGAGTCCTTCAATCCGTTTCTGCTCTGACGGGTTCTGCGCCGACATGATCCAACCGACAGTGCTTGGTCCGAGGTCACGGAGATGCGTGTGAGTCAGGATCAACAGTCGGTCCGACTGCTCCGTCCAAGAGACCGAGTCGATGTCGGTCAGGGCGGGAACCTCTCTTGACTTCCAGGTCTTACTATCCATCAGATATAGGTGATGTTTCTGCTCTTCATGCTCCACCCAGATCGCGTCCTTCTTGTCCTTGTGATCGCGAGCACGAGACGCAGGCTCCGGGTCAGATGCGACCACAGCCACCATACTTCCATCGGGTGATATCGAGTAAGAGACGACATCGACGGCCGCAGCGGCCTCGCCCGGTACTGGAACGCGCTGCAGTTTCAGCGCGACCGCCTCACCGCCGTTGAGCGGTAGACGATAGAGATTCGATCGACCATCCCTGTGGGATAGGAAGAGAATCGCGCTACCGTCGGGAAGATACTCCGGAGATCTCTCGCCCATCGCCTCAGCTTGACTGAAGGTGAGTTGCCGATACGCCGCGTCTTCCGTACTCAAGAGCCAAAGATGGCTCTTTCCACCGTCCGCGGTACTGTCTTGCACCGTTACAACTACGTGTTTGAGATCGGGGGAAAGTTGAGGAGACGAGATACTGCGTAGTTGGCGCAGGTCTTCGTTGGTAGGAAAGTGCTGTTGTGCTAAGAGAGATGCATTCATCGCAGCCAGAAAGACAACGGCTGCGCCAAGAGTGCTTTTCATTTCGATCTCCTGCCTACTCAAGTTGGCGATGAAAACTGGAATGCCTAAAAGTGATAGAAGCGACGATTCAAATCATTTGTTAGTGAAGCAGGACTGTCCCTTGTTCCGCTGAGTGCGAAGCGCTTAAATCGCAGAACAAGGGACAGTCTGAAGCAGAGAAAAGCTAGAAGCTGTAACGAAGAGAGAACTGCATACGACGAGAGGTGGTGAGGGTCGAGCTGTAATTCCCAAAGGTACCGCTCGTCAGACTATTGCTAACCGCATTAAAGCGCACGGAATTGCTTAAGTTGAATACCTCCCATGTGAAGCGGACGCTTTGACTTTCAGTGAGTTTGAACGGTTTCATGAGGCTTGCATCGGCACCGAAATATCCATCTCTGCGGAAATTGTTTCGTTGGCCAGCCTCACCTGGATAAGGAAGACGCTCCAGTGGGCTGCCCGTGTTAATCGATCCGGTGATTTGCGAAGCCAATGCCGTGCCAAAAGCGTTCGGAACGTTGCCTGGATTAGCTGTGGTCTTCGCCTTGAAGGAACCGGTCTTGATGCCGTAGCTGGAAATCTCCCAGTCCGTCGTATAGCCCCCCTCCGTCAGCGAAAAGGGCAGCCCGCTTGTCCAGCGGACGATCGAGGCAACCCGCCAGCCACCTATTACGAGATCGGTTAGATGGTTGATTTTCCCCGCAAAGGCCTGACCCCGACCAAAGGGAAGTAGGTAGGAGCCGTTCGCCGTAATCAGATGCCGGGTATCGAAGTCCGAGACACCACGCGATTGCGCGGGGTTGAAGGCATTCGTAATATAGCTTCCGGACCCACTTTGTTTTTCGCTCGACCGCTCTGCGTCCGAACCCATATCGATTGAGTTACCAAGTGTGTAGCTTAGGTCTCCTTGAAAACCATGGCTTATTGGATGACGAAGGACGAACTGGCCGGCATTGTAGGACGAGGAACCAATAGTGGACCAGGCATACAGCGACGAAAACTGGCCTTGGAAGAAGCGGTTCGCCGGCGCGGCTGCCGGGCAAGTATAGCTACAGTAAAAGTCCATATCGGCAAGAGCAGTGGTTTCACCCAATACTTTGCGATAAACCGCGAACTCCTTCGTATAGATGTTCTGGGTCGCAGTCGCCGTTGAGGTGGCGAGTTGAGGAAACATGTTCTCGAAAAAGGGGATTGATGGAACACTGGCCGCCTTGCTACCGCCATTCTGATCGACCAGGGCAGCTAATTGCGCCGCTGCCTGGAAGTACGTCATACCCGACTTCGGATCAAGGAGGTTCACCGGTGTCGCAAGATCGAGTTGCTGCAGGAGCTTACGACCAAAACGCCCAACCCATGCAGCTTCGACTGTGAAACCGCCAGGGAGAGAGCGCTGAACCGACACGTTGAAAACCTCCGAATAGGGTGTTTTGATTTTGTTGTCTACACCCCAGCTGACGCCGAAGGTACTCCCGGCGGCAAGCGTCTGTGGCAGCACAAACGGAAATGTTTGTTTAGTTGCAGGAGTTGCAATCGGAAGGTTCGGAAGAGTTGTGCGGTTTGCGAAACGTGGTGAGTTCTCTGCCGTCAACTGCCCCAGAGGGCTCGAGATCTGACTTGCCAGCCCAAACGAGCCGTAGCTATTGAACGCGTTGACGATTCCTTGGCCAAAGTGGTCATAGTACATCCCAGCACCGGCGCGGATGGACGTCTTGCTATCAAAGGCATAAGCGAACGCAACGCGAGGAGAGAGGTTCGCCTTTTGCATGTCCCAGTATCCCGGCTTCCCGTAGACCGGACCGTTCGGCGCGAAGGCAATAGCGGGTTCATATACCTGGCCAACAGCTGCGGCAGCCGCACGTTGCTGGAAGAAGGCGTGGGTGTCAATAGTCGGTGCGGCAGACTGACCGTTTTTGTCATACGGTACCTGCAGGATGCTATGCCGTAATCCAAAAGTGATCGTCAGCTTCGGGGTGACGCGCCAAGAGTCCTGCGCATAGTACTCGAACTCGTTTGAGACAAAGTTACGAGTTACAAAAGCTCCCTGCGGCAATAACGATCCTGTAGCTCCACCCAGGTCTACCGAGTAGTTGATGTTTTGCGTCAGAACGGGCGTTGTTCCCACAAGGTTGGCATAAGCATTTAAATAATTGCTACTGAAGCTTCCCCCTACGGGCAGGTAGCCGCCAGGAAGAGTCGACGGATCTGGCAGTCCCTTCGTTGTCAGTCCCTGTGGATTGGTGTTGCCGCTGTTGTAGGAGTTAGAGTTGGTCCGCGAGTTGTTGTGAATCAATCTCCATGTTCCTCCGACCTGGATAGTGTGATTTCCCTTCGTGTAGTTCAATGTATCGACAATGGAGTTGACGGGCACGCTACGGATTGTGGTTCGTGTCTCTGCAGTCGGCGACGCGATGAAGCGGACGTCTGTGTAACTGCCGCTTCCCACACCGGCTGTGCCGAAGCCTTGGCGAGTGTACCCATAGCGAATGTCGTTGACTATATGCGATCCGATGATCCACGTATCGCCGGCGGCAATGCCTTTGGTGTTATCTTCCGTTGTCGTCGAAGCTGGAAGCCCTGGAAATTGCTGTGCCGCGCTACTCACGTCCTTCTGAAGATTGCCGCGCACAAAAACGTGGTGCGGGGCGCTTGGAGTCCAGTCGAACTTCAGGATACCGGTGTTGTGCGTGTAGGGAGTGCCCGAAGCGAATGTGTAGGAGCCTTCGTTGAGTCCGTCTCCCAGCGTCAACCCGTTAGCTACTGGAATCTGAGCAAAGTAAGCAAGCATCGCGGCGTTCGGCCCCGGACCATTGGGGCAGACCCCGTTATTGGAGCAGGGAGCATCGAGCGTCGCAACCTGCGTCGGAGTAAGAATCCGCGTATTACCCGCCGTGTCCTTGTACTGGAGGTTTCCTGCGCGATACGAGGCTGTCGGGACCTCCTGTGTTACGGTTGTGCCTTCCTTGGTGCGTTGCCCTTCGTAGTTGAAGAAGAAAAAAACTTTATCCTTCAAAATCGGGCCGCCGATCGTGCCGCCAAAAGTATTGCGCGTCAATTGAGGCGGTTTGTTCGCAGCACCGGCACCCACCTGTGCCTTCTTATTGAACCAATCGTTCGCCGCGAAGTATCGGTTGCGATAGTACTCATACGCGCTGCCGTGAAAGTGATTCGTTCCCGCCTTTGTAACTAAGGTCACCTGTGCCCCTGAGGAGTGGCCGGAGTCAGCGTTCGCGCTTGCCGTCGTCACGCGGTATTCTTCGGTCGAGTCCAGTGTCGCCCGAAGAACACCTGTAAAGGCGTAGCCGAAGGTTTGATCATTGTCGTCGAGACCATCGAGCGTGATGTTTCCCTGGTCGGAACGAGCACCAGCAACCGCTCCTAGGCGGCTGTCCTGCGTGGCGGCAGGGTTGCTTGCGCTATTGTTGTTACCGAAATAAAGAACACCAGGTTGAAGACTCAACAAGTCCGCGACATTTCTGGAGTCGATCGGCATCGTCTCAATCTGCGCGTTGTTGATAGCGTTACCGATCGTCGCATCGCTGAAGTTCAGTGTCGAGTTGGCCGTCACATCGACCGACTGTGCAGTTGCACCAACCGTAAGGGCAAAGTTTAGTGTCGTAGGTTGACTAACGAGTAAGTGCGTCTGTTTCTCCAATGCGCCAAAGCCTTCAGCCGAAGCCGTGATCAGATAGTCGGCGGGCTGAAGCTCAACAAAGCTATACTCGCCACCCTTCCCTACAAGGTGTCTCTGCGAGAAGTGCGTCGTCATATTGGTAAGGGTCACAGTGGCACCCTGCAAAATGGCGCCACTTGAGTCAGTGACGATGCCGCGAACGGAGGTGGTGGCATTCTGTGCAAAAGCAGCAACGCTTAGCACCGCCCAAAGAGATACGCCAAAAAGCTTTCGAATCATTGGTGGTTCCTCCGGGAAAGTAAGTCACTCGAAAATCGAACAGCAATAAAACTTTGTTCTTTAAGGTTGGGCGGCGGTAGCAGTGCCTTGCCTTCTGCCCGTCGAGGTCTCCGATGCGATTGTCGAAGAGTTAGCTACAGTCGTTGTCGCCGGTGCCGGCTTTGCGGAGGGCGGGTCCGACGGCATCGCCGGATTGTCGTAGAGGTACAAGGCGTTGAACAGATACCGATACGTGCCATGCGCTTGCGCCCGATGCTGCGGTTTGAAACCGAAGAGAAGGATGCGACCTCGTCCGTAGACAAGCTCCAGAGCAGCGTCCTTATCCTGGAGTACCTCGGGATGCAGAATCATGCCGCTCTCCAGTGCGTCGGTTTGCTTGGGATACTTCGCCAACACGGCACCCTTGAAGCCAGGCAGCGTCTCGAACGCGGGTCCCCTTTCAAACATGACGACAGGCGAAGCTGGGACGCCGTAGTTAATCGGCATCTCGGGATGCTCCGTCTCCACACGCAGCAGTGCTCCGGCGCAATAGAACTTGTCGCTCCCAAGACCTTCGAGGACGTTGCGAACGGGCAGAGACATCAAGGGAATCAAGCTTGAAGCCGCTTGATTGAAGGCAACCAGCGTCCCCCCAGCCCGAACGAACTCCCTCAGGTTATTCAGCCCCTCCTGTTCAATGCCGCCAGCATACTGGCCCGGAATCGTCCCTTTATGAAAGCCGTCCATCAACTGGTTTCTGTTCATATCCGGTATGATGATGACGTCATATCGGTTGCGCAGCCCGGCTGACCGCATGTCGGCGTTATAGATGCTCTTCGTGTCGTAGTTGTAGTTTTCGAGAATCCAGCGCGTCCATCCTTCGTCTATAGAGGGGCTCCACGGACGATAGAGACCTATCCTCGCTTTCTTAATCGGGATAGCATGAGCTGGCGATGCGGGCATCGACACTGCTCCAATGGAGAACTTGGACGTGAGCCCAGCAACGGCCGAGCGGCTGAGTCCACTGACAACAAATGCGCCCTGCTCCATTCCTTCTGAGGTCTTGATCGCGTCCGAAGACATGGCCACGCTTCCACCCTGGGCCAATGCCGCATTCACCAACTGAAACGAGGCGTTCGGCTTGTGGCTAACGGCGAAGATCGAACCCTCGCCGACCGTCTGAGCCTCCGGCAACTTGACCTGATCGATCTTGGTCAAAAGCACTCGCTGTTCCTGTGTAAGAGGATCGGAGACAGCATCGACTGATACCCCCATTTGCAGCGGCAGCGTCCACCCGGTAATGTCATAAGGCAGATGGGCTCCGGCGGCCGTCGCTCCAGTGGCAGCAGCTGGATATACCTGCCGTTCAAACAACTCTTTCGCCATGGCAGAGTATGGCTGATCCATCGGAATCACCCAGGAACCCGCAGGATATTCAATTCCATTTGCACGGAAACCAGACTTCGACTGATAGACATCTAGACCGTTATCGATCATCTTCTCCGCTAGCAGGCCAGCTTCCGGAACATCCGCTTGGCGGTCGCTGATGACATAGGCAAACGGCGGCTCCGTGCGATGGATATTGTCCCGAGCCGCCTGATAGCGGTTGTACAGCAGTGCCTCACGGTTCTTGGCGGCCAAGTCGAGCACCGACATCGACCCCGCTACCATATAGTCGACAGCGTCGCGCAGACGCCACCATCCGCCCTCCCAGGGTGTCGTATACATGGTCAGAGCTCGCAGATCCTGATACTCCTTCGGAAACTCATCTACCGTATAGAAGCGGGGCGTCGCATACCGATACAGCGCCGTCTCTGTGAAGAAGGAGATCTCATTACGGAAGACACCGGCCCAGTCAGTGAAGCCTCCATACCAGTTATCGAAGCGCGACTCATGGATAGCTCCTGGCATATTGTGCTGATCCAGATAAGCCGCCATGTTCGTCCCGATAACATTCAACCAACTGCGCACATACGGGCTCACATTGCTGGAGATCGGATCGGCAAACGGGGGGATCCAGATGCGTGCCGGAAACGGAGCTGTCTGGTGTTGGCAGTAAAAGATGACTGGGCTGTACTCTAACTCCGTACGAACCACAACCTGCTCTTCCTTCATATTCAACATGAATCCGTCTCGGTTATTGTCGTGGCCGACATAGTCCTGATAGAGCGACGGCATGGGAGCGACCTCATACTTCGTTCCCAGATTTTGCCGATACCATGAGACAACCATGTCCTGGCCATCCGGATTCAACGTGGGCCAAAGCACGAGGATGACGTTATCGAGAATTGCGTCGATCTCTGGATCGTTCTTGGCAGAGAGAAGCTTGTAAGCTAGCGCGATCGAGTGTTGTCCACCAGCGACCTCGGAGGAGTGCAGTCCCCCATCGATGTGCACGATCACCTTCGAGTCGCGCGCGAGTTGATGCGCTTGCTCATCGTTCAGATCGGTCGAGGTTGCCAACCGGCGAGCCGTTTTCTTGTACTCATCCAGTCTGGCAAGATTTTGCGGCGAAGAGATCACGCCAACCTCAATATCCCGCCCCTGAGAACTCTTACCAACGGTAAACATCTTCATACGATCGGAGCTGGAAGCCAGAGCGTGGAAGTACTTGACCGCATCCTCATAGTTGGCAAGGTAGAAATCGTCACCGGGTGTGTGCCCTAGCAGGGATGCTGGAGTGGGCAACTGAGCCAGAAGATGCCCTCTGACAACTAGTAGACAAAAACAGATACACCACGACCGTGTGCGCTTTAAGAAGCTCATCAAATTCCTTTCAATAGGACGGAACGAAGGTAAGGTCTTGTAGATCGGTGCGGCTGGAAACGCTTCAGACTTCAAATCCAAAGGAACTGGATCACGGATAATCGAGAAGGTTGTGTATGACAGATACGGTTGAGCAGCGACGTAAATGCGACGCAATACTTAAGATCGGGCGTTGAACGTATCCTACTTTTGCTTTTAAGTGATTGATGCAACTGTAATAAAGATTAGGTGATTTGAAAATAGCAAATCGCTGGTTTTATGTGCAGGCAGCACATGAAGTCACGGCTATTAAGGCAGATAACCGGCGGATATAGCGGAGAAAGAGACCAAAAGCTGCATGTAGATGCACCGCAGAGAGCCCGATGGTCGAACTTTCCGACAGGATTTGTCCCTCGCGGTGGCATTAGCCTAAAAACAGATGAGTGCCCCTCAGCGGGACGCAACGATGAAGCTGTTGGCGACGGTCCTCAGCCCGATGGGGCTTGAAAAGGTAAACGAAATTCGCCAGGCCGACGATGACTTCAAAGCCAATGGATCGAAGCGTGGCCCCGGACGTCCAGGCGGACGTGGTAACGGTCCACCGATAGGACCGCCACCCGGTTGCGGGGATGGACCTCGATCAGGAGGCCCCGGGGGACCCGATGGCCTTGGGGCACGTCCACCATTTCTCAAGCGAAGATATGTTCGGAAGCGACCTTTATTACATCTCGTTTCTCGGAACACCGCTCACGACGCAGCCGTGGATGCTTTAGTTCGATTGAGAATCATGCCACCCTAGCGAGCGGTTCACACTGGCACTTGTCCGAGATGCCCATTTATCGGACAAGTGCCGAAGACGTCGATCGATTTGAATAGCTCGATAAGTGACTCGGCCTGTTTAGACTGAGTGGGGTTCAATTGACGCGATGTGGTGAGAGGGACGTGGCTTGGTTTACTTTAGTATTCCGCGCGCCTCAGCTTTGCCTGTAGATTCACATAATGATCCGTCGCATTCGCTGCTGGTTCCGTGATCCTCTCTTTTTGCTGGTGCTCACAGCGAGTCTTCTCGCCTGCGCTGTGCAATCGGGAGAATTGGGAAGCTCCGACACACAGCATAGACTCCAGTCCAGTCATGCCTTCTGGACTGCAGAGCCCCCGGTCTTTCCCCAGGAGTACCCGGAGTTCGGGGTGCATGGCCGCGAAGGCAAGCTGCAGAGTTGGTATGGCCTCGGGCAATCAATACTCCTACTGCCCGCGGACGTGGTTGGGACATACCTGGAGCGACTTCCCGCATTCGCTAATTACAACGGGAACGACCCCAGCGTGCGCAACATTTTCGTCAGCTACACCATCAATATTCTTGTCAGCGTATTAACCTCACTGGTTTGTTTTCGATTCCTCCGACAATTGTGCTTTGGAGTGAAGCAGGCTGTGGCGGGTGTTCTGGCGGTACTGCTGGCTACCACGCACCTGCATTACACACAAAACATGATGGAGAACAACTATATCTTTCTGTTGACTCTGACCGGACTGTCTTATCAATACGAGTGGTTGCGCACAGACAAGCGTCGCGCTCTTATCATCGGCTCTACCGCTTTCGGGCTCAATCTGCTCACGCGCCTCACAACGGGCATGGACCTATTGGCAGGAGCGCTTTTCCTATTGTTTGTATTGTGGTTCGAGGGCATCCGCGGGCGCGCCTTCTGGAACCGGTGCCGAACCTACATGGCCATTGCTCTTCCTGTGTACGCTTTGTTCGGGTTGATTGACCGCCTGTATCAGTTCTATCGCTTCGGGTCCTTCTTCAACACTTACGTTAGCGTGATCGCTCGCGAAGTCAGACTACGAAATCCAGGGCTACCTGCCGGCTATCCCTTCGAAACTCCCTTCAGCGTCGGCTTTCTCGGAGCGCTGTTCGCGCCACAGAAGTCGATCTTCCTTTTTGATCCGTTGCTGATCCTCATGCTTTTGCTCGTCGCCATCCTATGGAGGCAATTCAACCCTGTCATTAAGGCATACGTAATAACAACTTGCCTGCTGCTATTGGCGTACATAAGTTTCTACGCCCGATATACAGTTTGGAGCGGCGACTCCGCTTGGGGAGACCGCTATGTTTCGACTACTGTTGAGCTCGTAGCTCTCGTCGCCATTCCGCTACTTCTACGACATCGTTACCAGGTGGGAAAGCTCATTTGGATCCTAGGAATTGTGCTCTTGGCGATCAGTACCGTGATCCAGATAGCATCGCTCGCCTTCTGGTTGCCACTCGAGCTTTACCAGATGGAGACACTGGTTAACCCAACCTTCGTGATTGCATTGCGGATGAAGAACATCGTAGCGTTCGTGTTGGGCACAATGGACGCCTGGGGCCTAAGTAACCAGGCCATGACACGTGATCTATGGGATTACCTCCACATCACAACCTGGAATTTTCTGCCCTTTCTGTTGAGGCGAGTGGGCGTGGCGCCTGCATGGGTCGTGCATTTGGCGTTCGAAGTGTGGAGCATAGTGCTGGTCGCGTTGGCAAGCGTCCTGTGGCAGATCCGGAGAATGCTGCCGAAGTTCTCTGATGTCAGTTGATGCAAAATCGCCTATGCCCTCAAAAGCGGAACTACGAGACCGAAAAGTGCTACCTCGTACAGGTAACTTTGGAGCAATCTGACCCGACCAATCATCTATGAACGTGTGCAAAATGCCCGTTGTACATCCAGTTGAAAATCGCTTTCCCTTATGGAAAGCGCCGGTTCGCGATACGATTGAGCAGTGCGCCGGGAAGGCCAGCATGCATCCTAAGTCTGAAGGATTTCTAGAGTCTTCGCTGTATGTCAATGATGTGACGGGTTCAGCCTCAGTTTTACGAGAAGATTTTCGGCTTTCGCCTTATCAGCGATTTCGGAGAACGCGGCTGTGCAATGCCAGCCGGCAATCTGCAAATCTCGTTGCTTTTAGGAAGGGTGGATGCGTCCGAACTGAGGGAAAGGTCTCCGCACAAGGCCTGGTACGAGTCCACTTGAGGAAGTCGCCCGGAACAACCTCTACTCGACCCAAGTGTGTCTGTCCGGAAAGGCCGCTAATTTACCACTTGCCGAAGTTGTAGGTCGATTTGAAGAGCTCAATGAGTGCCAAGCCCTGTTATCACCAACTGACCACACAGACGCGGGCAGTATGGTCATATCGAATTCGGAGCATTGCTTAGGGGAGGATTTGAGTGGCGGTTGCGAAGCTCAGTTGGTGGATTGCCAGCCATGTCTGAGCGTAGGAATTTAGCGCGTATGTCGCTACCGTTCGAGAGTCGCGTACCGCGTCGAGGTAGTCGATAAGAGCAATCCCGCCGTGTTCGTAGGCAAATTGAGCTATCTCGAGTATCTGCTTGGACTCCTCGAGGTAATGAAGGTTGTACCTGTCAGAGAGACTCTTGGCTGTTTTGTAGCCTATCCAGGCCTGGACGACGTCCGATCGCACCTGATTCTGCGCGGCCGTTGCTGTGAACTGGCTCGCTGTAGCCTGATATTTACTAGTTTCTTTATTGCCCTGATTTCTATCGAACAGGCGCAGCGGAATGTTGATACTGAATCCTGCTGAGTTGTAGGTCCCGCTGCGATCATATTCCCCTTCAAGAGTTGGATCGGTGGTGCCGTTCGCATAGGCCAGCTTTACGTTTGCATCGGCAATCTCTCTTCGTCCGGACATCGCTACACGAATGTTGATCTGAATGATCCGAACTTTGAGAAGACTCCTTATGAGCCTTTTATTGCTTATGGTCGATCGAAGACGGCGAACATTTTGTTTGCGGTTGCGTTCGACAAGCGGCATCGCGGACGCGGCGTGCGAGCTACGGCGGTGCATCTGGGAGGGATTCAGACGGAGCTGGGACGTTATTCCGAGCCCGGCCGAATCGAGAAGCTGCTCGCAGATATTAACAAGCAGCTTGCAGAACAGGGCAAAGGGCCTTTCCAGTGGAAGACGGTTCCGCAGGGTGCGGCGACTTCAGTGTGGGCCGGTGTGGTTGCCAGCGGCGACGAGGTTGGTGCCCAGTACTGTGAGAACTGCCACGTTGGCATTGTCGTCGCCGACGATGTGCCGATCACTGTGATCAGTGAAGGTGTGCGCGCGTATGCGTTGGATCCCGCGAATGCCGAGGCACTTTGGAAGAAGAGCGAGGAAATGGTTGGGGAGAGTTTTTAGTTCTTCGTTCTCTTTTTTTTCACGAGTGAAGATGCGGCGGCTGTACTCTGCGAACGACTGCCGCGTCTTTATTTTGTGCTTAGTACTGGGTTCGAATGAAGGCTTCTCGAAGCACGCTCACTTTTCGATGATGGGCATCCAGCTGAATTTTTCAGAACTTCACCTTCTTCGGCATGCTTCGTAGACTGATCCTTTGCGGCACTTCCCCTACGACCTCGACGACAAATTCCTTCGTCTGAGCATGCAAAGGTTCTCTATGCTTGAGACTCAGCACCTTCGATTCATCGTTCCAGTCGAACTCAACAATTGAGAAATTTCCGTGTTCATAGGCAAAGGTAAGACCATCGTCATCGTAAAACGCAAATTGGACGTTCGCACCCGGATATATGGTTAGTTTGACCGGTTCTGTCGTGGGTTCAGAGGTGTATTGCTTTACTGGGCCGGTGGGTAGGACGGTTCCGGCGCGCACAAAGACCGGCATGCTGTCGAGGACGGCTGATACTGAGACCGCGGCACCACCTTGGATGGACTCGCCCGTCCAAAAGTTCCACCATCTACCTGCAGGGAGGTATACCTGGCGCTCCGTGGCTCCTTTCTCAAAAACGGGCGCGACTAACAGACTGGGCCCGAAGAGATACGCATCGACGGTCGCCCACGCTTTTTCATCTTCCGGAAATTCGAGGCCGATACTACGGATCAGCGGAATACCCGTCGTGTGGGTTTCCCACACCGCGGCATAGAGATAGGGAAGGAGCCTGTAACGTGTCTCAAGGAACTTGCGGCAGATTGGCTCTACGGCGGCGTTGTGCAATTCGGCCTCGGTTGGGAGAACCGAAGTCGCGTTTGCACCCATCTCCGAGGGGCCATAGCTTCCGGTGTTCCACCCCCATGGTCTTCGCAGTTGCCATGTTCTGCCGTGGCAACGAAACGACGGACAGAACGCTCCGAATTGAAACCAGCGGACAAAGAGTTCGGCGGTGAATTCCTTTGTCGGTACAAAACCGCCGATGTCCGTTCCCCAATACGGAACTCCGTTGAGCCCTGCGTTGATGCCCATCATGATCTGTGTTTCGAGCGTCTTCCATGTCGAAAAGGTATCGCCCGACCACAGCCACCCCCAGCGCTGGATACCCGCATAGCAGTTGCGATGCAAGGCAAAGGGTCGGCGGTCCGGCCGCGATCTGCGCCCTCCTTCCCAGTACATTCGATTGCGTACCAGGCGCGATGCAACGGGCAGCACGTCGCCTTCGTCGGGCCACCATCCATCAATGCCCATCTGCACCAGTGGAACATGCTGCGCCCAGTAATTAGCCGCGTCTCCTGGTACGGCTGCGGCAGCTCTTGTATCGGATACCTCACCATGCAGGTTCTCTGGAGGGTTGACCACGTGGAGAACAACATTGAAGTGCAAATCGTGAAGCTCACTGACTACCTTTTCGGGATCGGGAAACACGCTTTCGTTGAAGACGAATGATCCATGCCCCGTGTTCCACCCCGAGGGACAAAAGCCCGTGCCGAGGTAAATCATCGTGTCGCACGGCAGTCGCTTCTGACGGAATGTCTTTGCCTCCTCTATGATCTGCTCTCTACTATCGAGGGTTCGATGCGATTGCTGATAGCCCAATGTCCACTTCGCGGGCAGATGAGGATATCCTGTAATTTCCGCATATTGACGCAGCAACTCAGCCGGTGTGTCGGCTATAACAAGAAAGAGATCCTGCCCGCGCGCCACGTCACTCGGATGGAAGACGCCGATATCTCCGGTCAGGTCGAAGATGCCGCCTGGCTCATGAAAGTAGAGCCCCCAATTCTTACCCATCAGCCACGGGATTGGATTCCGCGCACCAAAGACGCGCAGGTTATCTCCCGCACCATTGTGCATCATGTCTTTACTGCCTCGGCGATCTAGTGGGTGTGATCCCGGCCCAAGTCCATAGACGGGCGCACAGCCATAGCTGAAGTCGATCTGATCGATCTCCGGGCGAAAGGTCAGTTCCTGAAGGATGCGGGGCATACGATCCTCGACAGTAATCCGCAACGGTTTCGCTGTGATCCGGAGCTTGTACGCACCCCACATGATCTCGCGATCTCCTGAGTCTGTCCGTTGTGTGAGTAGCGCCTTTGGAAGGGTACGCGGCGCGATGCTGCCGTCGTTGTAGTAATGATCCAGAACCTCGCCGACGGCAGCGATGGATATGCGCAACGTGTGTGAGGTAACTGCCGTTATCGTCAATTCCATGCCAACAGGATCTTTCGGCATCTTGAGACGGGTCTGGGAGTATAAAAAACGTTCTCGAAACAGCACCCCTAGAAAGGCACCGCCTGCGTTCGCCAACAGGTCCCTACGTGTGAAAGTCTCGTTCATTTGACAGAACCCTTCACCGAATCGCTCCCCAGCATTTGCAATTTTGAGGGTCGTCACTTATTTGAAGAAGTGACGTGCAGTGAGCTTATACAAATACTTATTGGTATACACATCTAAATTCGTCCTGTATAACTCTTCCCACAGCGGCCCCTACACTTGTTCCGCTTTCTCAGATCATGGATGAGCGCTACTCCGTCTATGTCCACGGCGACAGCGTCGCTTAGCTCCGGATCGAATCAACGAACTGGTAGCGGAGTTGCCGTCCTCTCCGCCCCGCCGATTCAAAATGGAGATATAGCCTATGGAAAGCGGAGCAACGGCGGCTCCTTCAACCACCGTTGAACAACAGGAGTTTCGCAAGGCCCTCAGTCTTTTCGACTCCGTTATGGTGGTTGCCGGCGTGATGGTCGGCTCTGGAATCTTCATTGTCAGCGCTGAGATTGCACGCCAGGTCGGCTCTGCCGGCTGGCTCCTTGCTGTGTGGAGCATCACCGGCTTGCTCACAGTCGCCGGAGCGCTCAGCTATGGAGAACTCGCCGCCATGATGCCTACAGCCGGCGGTATGTACATCTACCTGCGTGAGGCCTTCTCGCCGATTCTTGGTTTTCTGTACGGCTGGACGTTATTGACCGTCATCCAGACCGGAACAATTGCGGCTGTTTCTATCGCTTTCGCCCGCTTCGCCGGGGCGCTCTTTCCCGGTATCAGCGAAGACCGCTATATTATCGCTCCCATCAACATTCTTTCTGGCTATGCACTGTCGCTATCCACTGCGCAGGCGCTCGGCCTCGTTATCATAGTCGTCGTCACTGCCATCAACTGCCGCGGCGTCGAGTGGGGCAAGCTGGTTCAGAACATCTTCACCGTTGCCAAGCTGACGGGAGTGGTAGCACTGCTCGCCATCGGAGCCTTCACCTTCCTCCGTAATCCCTCGGTTTTCCATACAAACTTTACCAATATGTGGCATCCGGTGAACGTCACGCGCATCGCTAACGTCGACGCTACTACGGCCTTCGGCATGTTGGTCGCACTGTGTGTCTCGCAAACCGGGTCACTCTTCTCCGCGGACTCCTGGCACGACATTACATTTATCGCAGGCGAAGTCCGCAACCCTCAACGCAATCTTCCCCTTGCGCTTGGACTAGGCACCTCAATGGTCATCGCACTCTATCTGCTCTGCAATCTCAGCTATCTTGCGGTCATATCTGTGTCCGCGATCCAAACCGCGCCCGGAGATCGTGTCGCTACACTTGCTGTAAACACGGTGCTCCCTGGGATTGGCACGCTGGCCATGGCGATTCTTATCATGGTCTCCACGTTCGGTACTGTGAATGCTCTCACCCTCGCTGGAGGCCGCGCCTGCTACGCCATGGCGCAAGACGGACTCTTCTTTCGTCGTGCAAGTGTCCTGAACCGCGCCAGGGTGCCCGGATGGGCGCTCGTGCTCCAATGCATATGGTCTCTTGTGCTGGTGCTGCCACGCACACACAATGCTGTCACAAATACCTACGGCAATCTCTACAGCAACCTGCTCGACTACGTCATCTCCGCGGCGCTGATCTTCTACATTCTCACGGTAGCGGGAATCTTCCGCCTGCGCAGTAAGCGGCCCAACGCATCGCGGCCCTATCGCTGCTGGGGATACCCCTGGCTTCCCGCACTCTACATGGCAGGGGCCACAATCATTCTTGTCATCCTCTTCGCCTTTCGCACTGCGACCACTTGGCCCGGCCTCATCATCGTTCTCAGTGGTGTCCCTATTTACTTTCTGCTGCGACGGCGAAACGGAGCAGAGGCATAGAGCAACCCGAAAGCTACGCAGCCTTCTGCGATCAAGAATCTTACACTCCAGCGAACTCCGCAAGCGGCCTTTCGTGATGCCTTGGCCGTGTCGCTTTCGCCTTTGCCAGGATGGCCTTTGCTTCCTCCAGATCGTTGCCGGCAAGCTCCATTCGTGGAGGGCGCACACGTCCAAAACCCCGTCCCATTTCCTCCTGCACCCATTTGATAAGTTGAACGAACTTCAGTACGGTGTCCATCCGCAGCAGCGGCAGGAACCATTGGTACAGTTCGAAGGCCTCATCGTCTTTGCCTGCCTTCGCCAGATCGAACAGCTTAACCGACTCATATGGGAAGGCATTCACCAGGCCGGCGACCCAGCCCACGGCTCCAGCCCGCACGCCTTCCACCAGCATATCGTCGACGCCGATGAAGATTCGCAGCCGGTCACCCAACATCTCTCGGATCGCCGAGATGCGCCGTACATCCGCGCTCGACTCCTTTACCGCTTCCAGGTTGCTGTGCTCCTCAGCCAACTCAGCGATTTCCTTTGGAAGAAAGTCTGTCGTGTAGGCGATCGGATTGTTGTAGAGCATGCAGTCCAGCTTCGTCGCGCCAATAACGGCAGAGATATGATGTTTCATCTCCCTCCAGTCAGAAGGATAGACATAGGGCGGCAGAACCATCAGGCCAGAGCAACCCATCTGCTCCGCCTCCTTTGCCAGCCTCACTGCAGTGTCAGTAGACAACGCTGAGACTGCCGCTATGACTGGGGCCTTACCTGCAACACGCACAGCCGTCTTTAGAATCCCGACCTTCTCATCAAACTCCAGTGTGGCTCCTTCGCCAAGCGAACCCAACATTACCAAGCCTGTACACCCATTACCTAGTAGCCATGTAGCGTGTTGTGCCAGAAAGTCAAGATCGACCTTCATGTCAGCATTGAAAGCGGTTGTCATCGCAGGCATCACGCCAGACCAATTCATGCATCTCTCCCGGAGTTTTTATAAGATTCTGTTGAACATAACGCATCCACCGGCACTGGAAATAAAGGCGGTCGCACCGAGACAAGTTTCCAGCCGAATAGCGATTCCAAAGCCGGGCCGCAGATGCGCCCCTGGCAAGACCCCATGCCGCAACGCGTCTGCAGCTTTGCATGAGTCCATCCTGTCAGCCCGTTGAGCTTACTCATAGGAACATCTTCGCATCGGCATACCACGGTCTCAGGGGTCGCAAGCGTACGCAGCTCCTGCCGCAGCGTGAATGCCTTTGCAAGCTGCTGGCCGAACGCGCGCTCAGCCTCCGCACGTTGCTGCAGATGCTTTGTCGACTTGCCGGCGCAAGCGAGCCCTGCAATCTCTCCCTGGACCAGCGCTGAGTCAATTCCCGCTATCCCCGTCGGTTCGCCTACACAGAATACCCTTGGCAAAGAAGTGCGCTGTTGCGTGTCCACTCGTACAAATTCACCTTGAAATGCACACCCCAGCAGGACAGCAAGCTCCGTATTCGGAACCAGGTGAAATCCGCATGCCAGCAGATCGCATGGCTCATCCCATGTGCGTTTGCCGTCGGTCAGACGCACTGCTCGGAGTTCCTTGCCGTCCTTGCTCGGCAATGCCTCGCTCGGCCAGCATCCGGTACGATACGGCGTTCTCCAAAGAGAGGCCCAATAGTGTGCTCCTTGGAGAATCTTCGCAGGTTGCTTCCAAAGCGACGCAGTAAAGGGAGCAAGTTTTATGATTGGGGCCTGCTCTGCTACATACACAACCCTGGCTCCAAATTCCACAAGATGTGCACCAACTGCCAGCAATAACGGTCCCGTCCCCGCTACAACTACTCGCTTGCCATCGATCAAATATCCACCCCGCACCAGCGCCTCTAAGCCGCCCGCGCCAAACACACCCGGCAGTGTCCACCCTGGAAAAGGCAGAAACCGCTCCCGCGCACCAGTCGCGAGGATGAGTTGTTTATATTGGAAGCGGGCAACTAATACTTCCCTGCCGACATCGCTAACGGCTTGTATGGCCGTGGCGCCCCCAGTGTCAAAGACCCGATAGCCGCATAACAATTCAGCCCCCGAACGTGCCAGACGATCCAAGGCGCGATATTTGGCTGTCCTCTTGTGATTCTTCGCACGAACCCCGGTGCGCCAAATCTGTCCGCCCGCCATCGGATTGTCATCCAGCACGATCGTTCGCAGACCGTGCTCCGCCGCTGCGATGGCCGCTGCGATGCCGGCAGGCCCGGCGCCAACAACAAGCACGTCAGCCTCTTTCACCGCATCGTCTCCACACTCAGGCCATCCGCGCATACAAACTGGCATGTTCGGCGATGCGCTACGCCATTTACCACTGCACGGCATTCAAAACAGATTCCCATTCCGCACACCGCAGTTCTCGGCTCCCCCGAAACCGAAATGCGGCAAGGTTCCCCTGCTTGCAGCATTGCAGCCGAGACAACTGTCCCTGCGACCACCTCTAAAAGCCTGCCATTGATCGTTACAGTCACCCTCTCAGGCACGGGCGATCTCCATCCTGTTAGCCATCCTTGCGGGCAAATAGGGGCCAGCGTCAATTTCAGGGGTGCGGTTCAACAACCCGTCCAGCAGCAGCCGCGCGGCTCCAAGAGCATTCGTGATTCCTAGCCCCTCAAACCCCGCTGCCAGCCACAAGGACGTATCATCCGAGAGTCCTGCCGCCGGTCCAATCAGCGGCAATTTGTCCAGGGTCGCAGCGCGAAACCCAGTCCACACACGCAGAACCGACATCCCTGCCAATGCAGGCATATAGCTCACGGCGCGCTCTAGCATCTGGCGCAGAATGGCCGCATCTACTCCAGGATCATCGTCTCCATACTGCCGCGACGACCCTATTAGCAACTGCCCTGTCTGCCGAGGCTGAATATTGAAGGCCACTGAGTCGGCGACTAATTTGTGTGCGCTCTTCAGGTAGCCTAGTTCGACCAGCTGATGACACAGAAATCCAGGATAGCGATCCGTAATCGCCAAGTGTCCCTTTCGCTTTTGTAATGGGAGTGCCGATAGCAGATCACACTCCGTACCCGTAGCAAGCACGATACGTTCAGCCTGCAACAACGTTCCGTCTTCCAGACTTACCTCGCCGTGCGAGGCTTGCACCGCTCTTGAACGAAAGAGCGCCGCTCCCAAGCGCTGAGCTTCCGAGAGAAAAAATTCTGCTGCCGCCGGAGGATAGATCACTGCATCATGCGGCACAAGCAGTCCACCAGCAAGGTCCTTGCGAAGATTCGGTTCAGCCATGACTAATTCGGCAGCGTTTAAAACCGCGCTCACAACTCCGGTCTGCGCATAGATCGCATGCTTCGCGTGAACCTCCTCCATCTCCTCATCATTGGCAGCTATCCAGATTGTGCCGAAACCCTCATACTCAACCGCTACCGGCAGATGATCAGCTTCTTTTCGCCATAGCGAACATGAGTATTGCGTTAATACAAGCTGCGCTGGAGAATCGTCCATCACTACCACATGGCCCATGCCCGCCGCCGTCGCACCCCTATGCGCACCTCCTTCGACGATGCCCACACGCATGCCTGCCCGTGATAGCTCCCGCGCAACCGCGCACCCTACAATTCCCGCGCCCACAACGACAATATCGAACGACTTCATCTCAGAACCGGATACCCTGTGCGAACGGATCATCTTGATGGAACAGTAATTTCGTCTCTCCAGTTATCCACGCGCGTCCACGAATGCTCGGGTGTACCGCACCGTTGGCGGCCTTCTGCACAGTACCAGTGAAGACCGTACCCAGGATCCCCTCCTGCCGCCACAACTCCCCGGGCTGAAGCAGACCATCTGCATGCAGGCACGCCATTTTTGCGCTCGTACCCGTCCCACATGGTGAGCGGTCAAATGACGCGCCAGGACAGAGAACAAAGTTTCGCGAGGAGTTCTCTGGATTCACGGGGTTCGAAAAAAATTCGATATGGTCGATGTGTGCGCCATCTAAACCTGTAATGCCTGCAGCCTGGAGGGCATTGCGAATGGCGGTCGCTGCCGAAACCAGTTCATGGCGATTCGCAACCGTTAGCTTAAACGGATGCTTCTCAATCAGATAGAACCAATTGCCGCCCCATGCTATATCGCCACTAAAACTGCCATATTCCGGCACATCAATCGAGACTGCGGCCCGATACCGGTAGCCGGGAACATTAGCTACAGTAACGCTTCCATCTTCGTGCAGATGCGCGCAGACATCTCCTACCAGGGTCTCAATAGTGTGCAAACCAGGCCCAATACGACCCATGTATTGCAGCGTGGTAACCAATCCAATCATGCCGTGCCCGCACATCCCGAGATAACCCACATCATTGAAGAAGATCACTGCCGCGCAGGCTGCCCTGTTGATCGGTTCCTCCAGCAGCGCTCCTACAATCGCCTCTGATCCGCGAGGTTCACACACACTCCCTGATCGAAAGCCATCAAACTCTGTCCTGAAACGGTAAAGACGGTCAGAAAGAAGGCCTTTTCCAAGGTCAGGACCGCCAGAGATCACAACCCGGGTCGGCTCTCCTTCCGTATGCGAGTCAATAACATGACGAATTTGCAGCTGAGCCATTTGCGGCAGTATAGCAACAATTTGTCGACTATTCTGAATACGTAACATGAGTCAAGTGTCTTGAAGCCATTACCCGACGCGGGTCGCAGCCCTGCCGGTTTCGGAGTGTAAGACACTCTCCGTGCAGCTTCGCAAGTTGAAGACGAGTCTATCTGATATCACACAGGGTCATGGACAGCCCTATGAGATATTCGAGTTTAACTGCACTTTCTATCGGCTGATTGTTAAGCATGAAGCAGGATCGCGCGACTTATCACTTTGCACAAAGCCATCGAGCCTCAAACAGAGCGCTATTGGAGGCTTTATGCGAGTTCCATCATCTAAGACCCCACCTCTCTGTGGAAGAACACGATGAGATCGTGCACGCCATCGAGGCCGGTAACGCAGACAGGGTTGAGGCTGGTTTGCGACAGAACTGGCTGACAGGTACCGGACGCCTTGGTCACGTCAACGACGTTTTTGCAGAACGCGGAAGCTGGTAGCTCGTAGCCCCTTCCTGGTGCAGCATTCCTGCCATTGGAAACTCCTCCCAAACGTGCGAGATTGGGAGAGGTCAAAGAGACCTTAGGCTACTACTCCCAGCAAACGTTTACCATGGTGGCCTTGGAATACTATTATTCCCGGCAGCGGCAGAGATTTGCAGGAGTCACTCATGAATCGGAATCGGTGTTCAGATATCCCAGAGAATCTGATCTCACATTCGCTAAAAGATGATTCATCGCTCGAGCCGAGCCGTCGAGAATTCCTGGTAGGGCTCGGGGGTACCGCTGTTCTGACCGCGCTGTCGACAAGCACTGCGTTTGCACAGGCTCCTGAAAGTGCTCTCAACGTTGCGCGTGTTGCTGTTCCGACGAGCCTGACGATGGCGAGCGAAAACAAGATATCTGCCCTGAATGACGGCTTCACTCCAACGAACTCACTAGACCGCTCTCACGCGCACTATGCAGTATGGGCAGAGCCTTCGACTGGCAGCCGCAAAGGCTGGGTTCAGTACGATTGGAGCGAACCAGTCAACATAAACAAAGTCGATATCTATTGGGCTGTCGATCGCCCAAGGCCAGGCGAATTGCCGGGCAGTTACGTCTACCGGATTGCGGCACCCGAGAGTTACAGGATTCTTTATTGGAATGGAAGTGAGTTCGTTCCGGTTCCTCAGCCTGAGGGTCTTGGCATCGCACTTGACACGTTCAATGCGACAACCTTTGAACCTGTGAAGACAAGCAAACTGCGGATCGAGGTGGTACCTCAGCCCGATCGGCCGGCAGGAATCCTTGAATGGAAAGTCTTCAACTACGGCCCCATTCCGTCACTTCCGCCAGTGGTTGATGCCGGCGTGGACCGCTCCGTTGTGAGCAACGGCCAAACCTTCCTTTCGGGTAAAGTGACCTGGCTCGAAGATTCAAGCAGGAACAAGGCCCGCTGGGTCAAGACTACAGGACCGGGAGCTGTGATCTTTGCCGATGCGGCTTCAACGGTAACCACTGCAACGTTCTCTCAACCCGGTGATTACATGCTGGCGCTTGACGCTTCCGGGAACAAAGGCCCAGCACACGCGATTGGCGTGCACGTGGAACCGGCTCCTCCTGCCGACCGGCTCAACGTGGTTTACACACGGAAGTACGCGATCGACAGCCAATTCTGGAAAGAGCGCGCGAAAACTCTTATTGTGAACTGGATTCCGCACTGCATCGCGATGTGCGAGCGAACTGATATTCCTGCGATGCGCGGTGACGGCGGAATCGACAACTTCATCGAGGCGGGCAAGGCGAACCGTGGCGAACCGCATGGTAGGCACAAGGGCTACGTCTTCTCGAACGCGTGGGTGCACCAGACGGTTGAGTCCATGTGTATCGCTCTCATGGTTGACCCACAGGGCGATCCGGAGATCATCAAGGCGCAGGAACTGATGCGCGCGACCCTAGAGCGCTGGGTTCCGGTCATTCTCGCGGCACAGATGCCGGATGGCTACCTGCAAACGGCTTACATTTTGGCCGACCGCAAGGAGTGGCCGGAGCGGTGGTCGCCTGAGCATCGCGGCAATCATGAAGGGTATGTCTCAGGTTACTTCATCGAGTCGGCGATCAATCATTACACACTCACAGACGGCAAAGACCTTCGCCTGTACAACGCCGCGAAGAAGCTGGCGGACTGTTGGGTTGCGAACATTGGGCCCGGCAAGAAGGAATGGTTCGACGGACACCAGGAGATGGAGCAGGCATTGGTACGCTTCGGCCGATTCGTCAATGATCAGGAGAGGAATCATCGCGGAGACGCGTATATCACTCTTGCAAAGTTCCTCCTCGACTCGCGCCGCGGGGGGAATGAGTATGACCAAAGCCACTTACCTCCAGGCCAGCAGTATGAGGCGGTGGGCCACGCCGTGCGCGCCACGTATTTCTACTCAGGCATGGCGGATATCGCAGCCGAAACCCAGGACCACGACTACCAGAGCGCAGTGATTTCGCTCTGGGACAACATGGTCAATAAGAAGTACTATTTGACAGGCGGTATCGGAAGCGGCGAGACATCCGAGGGCTTTGGACCAAATTACTCACTGCGCAACGAAGCTTACTGTGAGACCTGCTCAAGCTGCGGATTTGTTTTTTTCCAGTACAAGCTCAATCTCGCATATCACGACGCGAAGTACGCAGATCTTTACGAACAGACGATGTACAATGCTCTGCTCGGGGGACTTGCGCTCGATGGGGAAAGTTATTGCTACACCAATCCGCTCGTAAACACCGAGCGCGCTAAGTGGCACGTGTGCCCCTGCTGCGTTGGCAACGTGGCACGTACATTGCTCATGATTCCGACCTGGACTTATGTAAAGAGCGACGACGGGCTCTACGTCAACATGTTCGTCGGGAGCCGCATTCATGTTGGTCAGGTTGCAGGCACCAACGTTGAAGTCGTACAAAAGACGGAATACCCCTGGCATGGGACGATTTCGATCGCCATAAATCCAGAGGAGGCCAAGACCTTTTCGGTCTACGTTCGAATCCCGGACCGAACCACGAGCAAGCTCTACAAAGAGTCTCCTCGCGTTCGGGGTGTGAAGCGGTTTGCAGTCAATGGGGAAGAGCAGACGCCGGTCATTCGCAAGGGCTATGCCGTAGTGACACGTGAGTGGAAGGCTGGAGACCGCATCGATCTGGAATTGCCGATTGAGCCGCAACGGGTGGTCGCCGACAGCCGCGTCAAGGCAGACCAGGACTTGGTGGCCTTGAAATACGGACCGCTCGTCTACAACGTCGAAACGAAGGACAACGGCACAATCGAACAGAAACTCGGCAACGCACCACTACGGGCGGAGTGGCGTGCGGATCTTCTCGGCGGTGTGATGGTGATTTCAGGTCAGTGGGAGGATGGCTCGCCGATGCTGGCGGTCCCAAATTTCGCACGCATGAACCGAGTGGCATCGCCACACGAATACCCTAGGGATGCAGAGAGAGATTTGGCGCCAGGATCCAGACCGTCCATTGACTCAAAGGTGTGGATCTAGGAGGATCAGCTTCTGGAGCGGGAGAGCCACGATGTCGAGGATACGGCTGCATATCGGTTTCGCGCTGCTCGTACTCCTATTTGTTTTCCTTTCTGGTGTTCGGGCGCAAACTGAAAACGATTCAGTGTCCACGATCATTTCAGCGTTACGTGCTCAGCAACCTGATCCAACACAACAGCCTTTCTCCTACGCGCCTCAATTCCAGCTTTGGCTCTATCGGATAAACGACCAACGACCGTCGCAGCAACTACCAGAGCGTTTATTTTGAATTCAAAGGTCGGTTCGCTCGCGGCGGCTTCTTCGATGCCTCGTACACGCGTTCTAGCTCGAAGGACAACGCGTCAGCTTATCCAGCGGAAGCAGATCCCAACCAGTACTACGGGCCCTCGCCCTGGGACGTCCCTAACCGCTTTTCTCTTTCGTTCAACTATGAACTACCTGGCCTGAATGGCGCTCAAGGAGCTGTTGAGCGTCTGACCAGTGGTTGGGGACTCAGCGGCACCACTGTCTATCAGAGTGGCTATCCTGCGATGGTGTGGACCACGGCTTCCTTCCAGCCCGTCTGTGCGAACACGAGCGCGACCGCGCCCCCGTGCCCATCGCCGTCCAATCCGGCGGTTGGCTTCGCTCCCGGCAACGGCGACTATAACGCCGATGGCGACACAAGCGGGACTGCGGGAGTTGGCCTCGACTACCCAGATGTCGCTAGTTACCACCAGCAAACGTCCAGGTCAGCGTTTCTGAACGGAGCGTTTTCTCCCGGCCAGTTCACGCAACCCGCCTTTGGCACGCAAGGAAACGAGAAGGCCAACCCTTTCCGTTCGCCCAATTTCTTCGAGACTGACGTGAACGTATACAAGAACACGCAGATTACTGAAAGACTTACCTTCCAAGTGCGCTTCGAGTTCTTCAATCTTTTCAACCGTGTGAATCTCACTGCGTTTGACATTAACCTGGCAAATAGCACATTTGGCCGAACCACGGCCCAGCAACTGCCGCGCAACTGGCAAATAGGAGGTCGATTGTTCTTCTAGCTCTATGCGAGTAGTGATATTGGCCTTTTCCAAGTTCCGTAAGTGTAGAGTGGGCTAATGAAGAACAATTGCTCGAGCCACTTCACGTCGCCGCGTGAAACAAGTTAATCTATAGGTAAATATGCTTCCGTCTTTTCTTGCAATCCGCGCAGCACGGGTTGCCGCTTTTGTCATAATCGCTGCATCCGCCTCCATTCTAGCCGTGCAGCGTGCATGGGCTCTGGGTCAGGAACAATACGTTCAATTCTCGACGGCTCCCGGCAGTTTCACCATAGTGAACGCGAATACAACGGCGACGATCTACGTTGATCCGAAGGATTGGCCGGGTGTCCTTCGAGCCGCCAACGATCTCTCCAATGACATCAAGGACGTCACCGGCAAGACGCCCAAAGTCATCTCCGGCTCCAAGTTTACAGAGCGCAACGTCATCATCATCGGCACCCTCGGCAAGAGCGAGGTCATCGACCGGTTAGTCGCCGCGAGAAAAGTCGACGTGTCCTCCATTCGGGGCAAATGGGAATCATATTTCACGGAGGTGGTCCGCAAGCCGCTGCCGGGGGTTGATTCGGCTCTGATCATCTGCGGTTCCGACAAACGCGGCTCCATCTACGGTATCTACGATCTCTCGGAAGAGTCAGGCCAGTCGCCCTGGTATTACTGGGCCGATGTGCCTGCCAAGAAACATGCCGAGCTCCACGTCAAAGCCGGCAAGTTCTCCGTCGGCGAGCCTTCCGTCAAATATCGCGGCATCTTTTTCAACGACGAAGCCCCATCCCTGTCGGGCTACATCCACGCCAAATATGGTGATATCCCGCCGAACAATGACCCTGCCAAGGGCCCCCTCATACCCGCCGGTGTTGCCAATTACGGTCACGAATTCTATTCGCACGTCTTCGAACTCCTGCTTCGATGCAAGGGGAATTACCTTTGGCCCGCCATGTGGAACAACGCATTCAATGAAGATGACCCGGCGAACGCAGCCACCGCCGATATGTATGGCATCGTCATGGGCACCAGCCACCAGGAACCTATGCTTCGCGCTCAGAAGGAATGGGATCGCCTGCCCCGGTCGGTGACCGGAGGATCATGGAACTACGCTACACACCCTGACGTGCTCGACCGATTCTGGCGAGACGGCCTTATTCGGAACAAGAATTACGAAAGCATCATTACCATGGGCCTGCGCGGCGAGAACGACTCCGCCATGGTCCAGGGCTCAGACCAGGCCATCGATCTCCTCAATAAAATCATTCCCGCCCAGCGCAAGATCATCGGCGAGACCATCAATCCGGATGTCACCAAGGTTCCCCAAATGTGGAGCCTTTACAAGGAAGTCCAGAATTACTACGAGACCGGGGGGCTGCACGCTCCCGACGACATCACCCTTCTGTGGGCTGAAGACAACAATGGGAACATTCGCCGGCTCCCCACCACCGAGGAAAGCAAACGATCAGGGGGCGCCGGTATCTACTATCACTTCGACTACCACGGCGGACCTACCGATTACCGCTGGGTCAACACCAGCCCCATCCCCCGTGTCTGGGACCAGATGTCACTGGCCAAACAGTACGGTGCCGATCGCATATGGATCGTCAATGTCGGCAAGTTCAAGAACATCGAATTTGCCACCGATTACTTTCTCAACCTCGGTTGGAATTCAAACCGGTGGACCAACGACACTATGCGCGAATACACGCGCCTGTGGGCCACGCGCGAGTTCGGCCCCGAGCACGCCAGCGAGATCGCCGACATCATAACCCTTTATACGAAGTTCAACGGACGGCGCAAGCCCGAGCGTCTCGAAACGAGTACCTACAGCGTAGCCAACTACAATGAGGCGGAGACCGTCGCCAACGACTATAATGCGCTGGCCTTGAGGGCAGAAGCACTCTCCAAACTCTTGCCGAAGGACCAGCAGGACGCCTTCTACGAACTTGTGCTCTTCCCCGTCAAAGCCTGCGCCAACCTCAACGAAATGTACGTCGCCGGCGCAAAGAACGAGCTTTATGCCCGACAGGGCCGCGTCAGTGCCAATGACTTCGCGGATATTGCCCGCAGAGACTATGCCAACGACGCCGCGCTGATGAAGCACTATAACACGGAGTTTGCCGGCGGCAAGTGGGATCACTTCCAGGACGACGTCCACATAGGCTACACCAGCTGGGCCGAACCCCGAACTCCCAGCATGGAACAGATTCACCTCACCTCGGTCCCTGAGACGAGCCTCCCGGCACTCGGCATCGCCGTTGAGAACTCAGCTGCCGCGTGGCCGGGCGGCGAAGGGGAACCCATCCTGCCCAGGTTTAACTCGATCGCCCGGCAGCGGCGTTATATCGACGTGTTCAACCGCGGCGCCGGCGCGGTTCAATATACCGCCACGCCCAGTGATCCATGGATCGTTCTGTCCGCCGTTCGAGGTTCTGTCGCGAAGGAGGAACGCCTCTGGGTCAGTATTGACTGGTCCAGGGTTCCGCAAGGCGCCGCCTCTGGCAGTGTCAAGATTGCGCAGGGCGACACAGCGGTGAACATCAAAGTTAACGCCATCTCCGCTGCCGATGTCACCCGCGACACGCTTACCGGCTTTGTCGAAGACGGTGGCGTCGTTTCGATCGAGCCCGAGCACTACACCAGCAAGACCGAGGTCGGCGACCTGAAGTGGATCAGGGTCGAGGACTACGGCCGCACACTTTCTGCCATGCGCGGGCACGGTCCGGTAGATTTTGGCCCCCTGGCGCCTCCGCAAGGATCGCCCCGCCTGGAGTACAAGACCTACTTCTTCACCTCCGGGGAGGCAACGGTCTACAGCGTTCTCGCCCCAATCTTGCGTTCATCCCGGGTCGCAATCTGCGCTTTGCCGTCTCCATTGACGATCAGGCGCCTGTAATGGTGACGGGTGTAGCGACGACCATTGTTGCCGGTTCCTCGCCGCGGGACGGCAACGAGTGGCAGAAGAACGTGAAGGACGAGGCGCGCATTGTGTCGACCAAAGTCCTGATCCCCGCCTCCGGGTACCACACGCTCAAGTTATGGATGGTCGATCCCGGCATCACCCTGCAGAAGGTTTTTATCGACCTCGGCGGACTTAAGCCGTCCTACCTCGGACCTCCCGAAAGCTACAACAAACCGTTGAGCTTGTCACAAGCCAAAGCTAATCACAAATGACCCTTGGTGGCGGCCTTCGCGGCCGCGCCGGGCCCCGTAGCTTCAGTGGGCGATTGGTATAACCGCGGTAGAGAGAGGTTTGAAGAGGGCGACGGCGCGTCCATGGGTTTCTGGATCTGCCCACCCGATGGGCTGATGTTGGAGGACTCAGCGATTTCGCGACATTTCTGCGCCGGAGCGGAAAGGCGGAAGAGATCGCCAACACGGCGCCGTTTCTGGCACTGATGTAGAGGGATTTCAGCAAAGCACTCTTTGGCGTTCTTTACGTCTACTGTGAATGATACGTGGCTTGAGTTTTACACAATGCGTCGCGCCAATTTATCAGGGGCGCGCAGCGACGCAGAAGTTGACACTGAAAAGCATCCGTCATATGCTTGCCGAAGTCACAGGTAAAAATGATCAATCAGGATCGACAATTCGTGAAGGCTCTTTTCAGCCTCCGGCCGGATGCTCCCAGCACCGGTTGTTGTTGTTCCTGTTGCCTCTAAGTCTGAGTCTCTCTTCCTAAAAACATAATTTCGAAGGATAGCTGTACCAGCACATGTATTTCTCCGTGCAGGACAAGCGCATCTTTTCTTTACTTCCTTTTGGAGGCTTTTGTGTCTTTGCGTAAATTTCTTTTCCTTTCCCTGCTGCTAATCTCTCCAGGCCTGCCTCTGCTTGCTCAAGTTGATAGCGGTTCCATTGTCGGTACGGTTTCGGATTCGCAGCAGCAAAGGCTGGCGAAGGCCGCTGTACACCTCCGACAAGAAGCCACTGGAATCGAGCGCACCACAGAGTCCGGGAGTGATGGCAGCTTCACCTTCTCCCCACTGGCAATTGGCACTTATTCCCTCACGGTCGAGCGCGAAGGGTTCGATCGTTTCCTCCAAACGGGCATCTCGATCACGGCACAATCTTCGATACGCGAAGATATCGCGCTGCATGTAGGCGCGGTGAGCCAGACAGTAGAAGTCGCTGCTGCCGCCCCATTGCTGGAAACGCAGAGTTCCGCCCTGCAACATTTGGTTAGTCAGCGCAGCATCATTGACCTTCCCTTGAACGGCCGCAATGTGGCTTTCCTCGCACAGACCGCCGCCGGCGTCACTATCGCTCAGGCAGATTCGCGTGGTCTCGCGGCAAGCGGATCATTCAGCGCCAATGGATCGCGGCGTGGCCAGAACGACTATCTTCTCGACGGTATCGACAACAACGCAGCCATCATGGACTACGTCAATCAGACGCAGTACGTGATTCTACCGCCGCCCGATGCGCTGCAGGAGTTTGTCGTGCAAACTACGAACTACTCTGCAGAGTTTGGTCATTCAGCCGGAGCCGTGCTCAACGTCTCAACCAAATCCGGAAATAATCAATTCCATGGCAGTGTATGGGAGTTTCTTCGTAACGATGTCCTGGACGCACGGAACTACTTTGCCACCGCTGCAAAGAAGCCCTCCTTCCGGCAGAACCAATTCGGGTTCGCCGTTGGTGGACCTGTGATCATCCCCAAACTGTACGATGGCCGCAACAAAAGCTTCTTCTTTTTCGACTACCAAGGGACCCGCATCGCACAGGGAGCGAGCAAGATATCGACCGTGCCGACAGCCACCGAGAGAGCATCCGGATTCACCAATCTTGGCGACCTGATCACGTTACAAAGTGGAACCAAGACCGACGTTCTCGGACGCGTATTTCCTGTGGGAACCGTCTTCGATCCTGCCACAAGCCGCGCGACCGTTTCGGGGACGCCTGACTCGGTCACGCGCCTCAAGGCGACCGGCACGAGCTACGTGCGTGATCCGTTCTATACAGGCGCTTTGGTCAACCAGACGAACTTCACGAGCGCAGCGCAAGTGGCGCTTCTTAACCAGTTGCCCGCAGCCCGTCTAAATTCGAATGCAATCGCATTGCTGAATCTATACCCTTCGCCCACCGCTGGCGGCGTGACGAACAACTTCACATCTTTTCCGCAACAGAGCAACAATAGCGATGGTCTCGACCTGCGTGTCGATCAACATTTCACCGACCGCGACTTGGCCTTCGCGCGTTACAGCTACCTCGACACAGACCAGGTGAATCCCGGCCCGTTTCAGGGCATCGCCGATGGGCAGTCAAGTCGTCCCGGCACCGGTGCTACGCAGGCGCAAAACGTCGCTGTGAGTTGGACACATATCTTCGGCCCGCGGTGGGTCAACGAAGCGCGCCTTGGCTACAGCCGCGTCGTCGACATACGACGTCAGCCATTTGCGAATCAACTCGGCATCCCCGAACAATACGGTATCGGAGGCATTCCACAGTTCGCCGGCAACGGAGGGCTTCCAACTCTCACCTTTGGCTCGCTATCGAACCTCGGACAGTCGGGATCGCTACCAAGCAACAAAGCAAGTGACGTTGTTCAGGTCTCCGACAATGTCAGTAGTTCATACGGACGTCACTCGGTGCGCGCTGGTGTGCTGTGGCAGAACCTCTCCTACCCTACTTCAACGCCGTCCTCAGCACGCGGCTCCTTTGTCTTCAGCGGGATCTACACGTCAGTGTTCGGCCAGACCGACGGTTCCACCGATCGCGCCCAGTTTTTGCTGAACCCTACGTCTTCAATCATCGCTGGCGGCATCAACAACGTCGGCGGCGCTAACAGCGTCAGTGCATCCAGCTTCCCGCCCATAAGCAACCTGCGTCGAACATACTTCGGCGCCTACGTCCAAGACGACTGGCGCGCAACAGAGCGTCTAACTCTCAATCTCGGTTTGCGCTGGGAGTACTACGGCGTTCCTAGCGAAGGAAGCGACCGTCAAGCAAACTTCCTTCCCGGCCCAAGCGACCCGCGAGTAGGCGCCCAGTTCTTGATCCCCACTTCGCAGGCGTCGAATGTGCCACAAGCATTTCTGAATCTGCTTGCGAAAGACAACATCGCTTTCGTACCGACAACGAACGTAGGACTGGGCGAGGCTCAACACAAGAATTTTGCTCCGCGTTTCGGAGTCGCCTACCAAGTCAACCCGCGACTTGTTCTGCATGTCGGTTTTGGCCTGTTCTATGGCGGCTACGAGAACTACGGCCTCAGCAATATGCCTGCTGCCAACTTTCCCTTCAACATCGCGACGAGTTATTCGGCTGCAAACGCAGTTACTCCTCTCACTCCGAACAACTCCGTCGGCACGCTCAGCAACGGCCTTATCAACGTCCCACTCAGCGCCACAAACGCTAATCTGACCAACATCAGTCTTCTGGGCCGCGCCTATAACTGGAAGAGTGCGTACACCCAAAGCTACAACGCACAAGTACAATATCAACTGAGCGCAACGATTGTACTGAAGCTTGCGTACGCAGGTTCAGTTTCACGACACCTACAAAGCAATCTTGGCGCCAACACCTTGAACGCCATTCTGCCATCCACGTCCAATGCGCAGACAAACAGCTTCTTTCCCGACTTTGCGCGTGGCGGAGCGTTTATTACGCCATCAGCCATCACCAATTATAACGGCTTACAGGTGGACATCACACGTCGTTGGCAGCACGACTTGACCATCAATGCGAATTACACCTACTCCAAGTGCCTTGGTGATGCACGCGATCTTCTCGACAACAACATCGGTGGTTATCGTGCTCCGTACGTTGCTGGTGTAGGAATCGGCGCGGACTACGCCCTCTGCGATACCGATGTCCGCCACATCTTCCACGCAAGCGGAACGTATGCTCTTCCGTTCGGTCGCGGCCAGGCATTTCTGACGCACGGCGTTGCATCGCATCTAGCCGGAGGCTGGTCACTTCAGGGCATCGCTACAGTACAGGAAGGTCAGCCCTTCACAGTTGCTTGCACAACCACCACCACAGCGGGTCTCGGTTGCAACGCGCTCAGAGTCATCGGCCAAAGTCCATACTCCGGCTCTCACAACGCAACGCAATTTCTGAATCCTGCAGCCTTCGCGAACCCCGCACCCGGCGCAACAGGCATAGCCGCGCTTGGCGGATCGCCCACGCAGGTCACCGGGCCCGCATATCGCAGACTAGACGCCTCCCTCTTCCGTCAGTTCCCCATCACGGAAGGAACAAGGCTTGAGATCCGAACAGAGGCGTTCAACGTCACGAACACAGCAAACTTCTCCGCTCCTGGGAACCTGACATTTACGTCTCCCTCCACGTTCGCAGCGATCACCAGCACGCGCGACAACTCACGACAACTGCAGTTCGCTGCGAAACTTAATTGGTAGGAGCCATTTCATGTCCGATAGCTCAAGCAGTCGTAGATCTTTTCTGAAGAGCACCATAGCCGCCGGAGTCGCAGCAGTAGCACCAACCGCCGTCGAGGCACGAAAGAAGAGTACTATCGCCAAACCAGCGACTCCACCAAACATTATCGTCTACCTGTCCGATCAGTTCCGCTGGGACTTCGTCGGCGCAAATGGCCGCAACAGTTCAACCCGCACACCCAACCTGGATGCTCTTGCTTCGCGTGGCAAGAACTTCACCCAGACCGTTACAAACCAACCCGTCTGTGCTCCTGCGCGCTCAGTACTCTTCACCAGCCGCTATGCGACCGAGACCGGCGTCTGGCGTAACGGACTCGAACTCGACAAGTCGCTGCCCACGCTAGCGGGAGAACTGCGCAAGGCCGGCTACACGACCAACTACATTGGCAAGTGGCATCTCGCCAACGGCAACAAGTCCACTGGCGGTGGACCAGGCGCCGTGAAGGCAGAAGACCGCGGCGGCTTTCTCGATCTTTGGGAAGGTGCCAACGGCATCGAAAATACATCGCACCCGTACGAAGGCACCATCTGGAACCGCGACAATCAACCCATTACCTTCAAGGATGAATATCGCGTCGACTTCCTCACCGACCGCGCCGAGCGCTTCCTTCGCCAGAAACAGGAGAAGCCTTTCTTCCTGTTCATTTCGCAGCTTGAGCCCCATCAGCAGAATGACCTGCACCAACCCATTGCACCGAAAGGCGCAGCACAGCGTTTCCTCAACGTCTCAGTGCCCGACGATCTCCGTGCGCAGCCGGGCTTCTGGCAAGCGCAACTGCCCGATTACTACGGTTGCGTCGAGTCCATTGATTCCTCAGTCGGTCGCGTCCGGAAGATTCTTGAAGAAGAGAAACTTGCCGACAATACGATCTTCGTTTTCATCAGCGACCACGGTTGCCACTTTGGCACACGCAACCAGGAGTACAAGCGCAGTACGCACAACAGTTCCATCCGCGTGCCTCTGATCATCGACGGTCCGGGCTTCAAGGGCGCTCAGCAGATCCCCGAGCTAGTAGGCCTGATCGACGTCGCGCCCACCTTGCTCGAAGCTGCCGGAGTTCCTGTGCCTCCTACATGGAAAGGCCATAGCGTTCTGCCGCTCCTCAATGATCCCGAAGCGCGGCAGCAGTGGCCGAACCAACAGCTTATTCAGATCAGCGAATCCATGACTGGCCGCGCGATTCGAACTCCGGACTGGACATATTGCGTTGCTGACATCTCAGGAGCAAAAGCAGCCGCTGCCAAAACGTATACGGAGTATCAGTTCTACGATCAGCGTGCAGACCCAAACGAATTAGTGAACCTGGCAGGGCGTCAGGAGTATCGGATCAAAGCGGACGAGCTTCGCGAGCAGCTAAAGAAGTTGATCAAAGTTGCTGGAGAACCCGAACCCGAGATCCTGCCCGCCAAGCTGTACCCATAAACTGAGATAGTCATGAAGGATCGAACAGAACACGAGAGCATTGTGAACAACTTGCCGGGGCACAGCAAGAGCAGCGCAAACCCGCACTCTTGCTGTGCTCCGCGCACACATCAAGAAGAGCGCGTTCCAGAAGAGCCACTCTCCGGCTCGCCCTCTTTCGAACTAGAGAGCAAAACATCTGACGCCGCTCGCCCTCTTGTTTCATTGCCCCCGGCCACATTCCTGATGGGCACAGACTATGCCAACGGCTTTCCCGAAGACGGCGAAGGCCCAGTACGTCCTGTGTCGCTCTCAGCCTTCGAAATCGACACCTTTCCAGTCACCAACGCAGATTTCGCGGTCTTCGTTGAGCAGACAGGCTATCGAACCGAGGCCGAGTCCTTCGGGTGGTCATTCGTCTTCTGGTCGCACATTCTACCGGAGCGCTTCGAGACTGTCGTAGAAGACACGGCGGCACACACGCCCTGGTGGTGTAAGGTTCCGGGCGCCTTCTGGAAACATCCGGAGGGCCCTGGTTCAAACATCGATCGACGGCTGAATCATCCAGTCGTCCACGTCTCATGGAACGATGCCGTAGCCTATGCAGTCTGGGCATCGAAGGAGCTTCCCACCGAGGCACAGTGGGAGTACGGGGCACGCGGCGGTTTGGAGCAGAAACTCTACCCCTGGGGTGACGATCTTATACCCAATGGCCAACATCGCTGCAACATCTGGCAAGGTCAGTTCCCTGTCGATGACACAGCTGAAGACGGTTTCGCTGGGACCTGCCCGGTTGATGCCTTCCCCCAAAACGGTCACGGCCTCTACTCAGCGACCGGAAATGTTTGGGAGTGGTGCACTGACTGGTTCCACACGTCGTTTTCTAGCTCGATTTGCAAAGACCCTCTGGGTCCGGCGAGCGGCCGTGCGAAGGTGATGAAAGGCGGATCGTTCCTTTGCCATGCATCCTATTGCAACCGTTACCGGGTTGCCGCGAGAACGTCAAACACGCCGGATAGTTCAGCATCAAATATAGGTTTCCGATGCGTACGGAATGCTGAAAGGCTGCGGTAAGGCCAAACTCGCGCCGGTTAGAAAACCGCCAGGGACGATCGTTATGCCTTTGTAACGCAACGCAGCCGGCTCATCCAGATCCTTCCGCATTTTCTTGCTACTCTCTCACACCTCCTGCAAGCCACTCTCAAGCATCGATTGTTGAGCATGAAGGTCGTCGACGGAGCGTATCGGCGCTGTTCCAGGCGATCCTGTACCGGGTCACGACGGTTCTGTTGAACGCCCGACGTGGCTCCGAGCAGTACCAGTCGATAAAGTCCCGGATGGCGTGATCGTAGGATCACCGTGAACTCAACGAGAGCAGGCTGTTCAGAACGGCAGCTTTGGAGTGCTTCAGATCGGGCAGTTTTAGGATCGTTTTGGGGCTACGCTTCTTGGCTCTCTTCGTCATCGGCAGGGCCTCCCAGCCGTGCCGACAAGGATGCGACAGCCCCCCGTTACTCACCCCGCAGAGCGTTTCTCATTACTAATCCAGCCGAAGGGCATCAATAAGCGCAGCCAAAGCGGCAGGTTGATTCCGACGGCTGGGATAGTAAAGAAAATATCCGGGAAAAGATGGACACCAGTCTTTCAGGACTTGAATCAAGCGTCCTTCTCCAATTAAGCCTTTAAGGCCCTCTTCCATCGCAGTTCCGATGCCCACACCGTCCAACACCGCCTGTACGACAAGATCAGGATCGTCGAAGGATGCGGGGCCCTGAGGGCTGACCGTAAGCGCCTTCCGTCCTTTCTCGAACTCCCACCGGTAGAGACCGTTGCTGAAACGAAAGCCAATGCAGGCGTGATCTCTCAGATCCTGCGGATGTCGCGGGATATCGTTTAACTCGAAATACTTCGGCGAGCCTACAACCGCAAGGCGCATCTCCCTCGTCACTCGGACAGCAATCATGTCCCTCTGAATGAATTCACCCAGTTGCACACCTGCGTCGTATTCTCCTGCCACAAGATCGACGGGATCATTGGAAGAAGTGACCTCCAGCACGATCTCCGGATAGGTACGGACAAACTGAGCCAGCTTCGGCAGAATCACCGCTTTAGTCGCTGTTCGCGGGATGATGAGCCGTATGCGACCGGATGGAGTCTCCCTCTGCTTTCGAACCTCCGCAACCGCTCGCTCGATCCGCTCCAGAGCTGGTCCGAGTTCCTGGAGAAGCGCTGTGCCCGCTGCAGTCGGGGAGACGCTTCGCGTTGTTCGCGCGAGCAGCTGAAGTCCCAACCTTCTCTCGAGTCCGCGAATCGAATGGCTCAGCGCGGATTGCGAAATGCCCAGGCGTACGGCGGCGCGTGTGAAGCTACGCTCTTCCGCCACCATGGCAAAGGCCGAAAGTTCTCCTAAATCATTCTTCATGATTCATGAATTTTACTCATAACTCTTTGAACAGGATACCCTCTAGTCTCATAGACGAGATCTCCCTAGACTTGTACTTGTTCAAACAGTGGACGATCCACAAAGGAGAAATCATGCAAAAGCGCACACTAGGAAAAAGCGGCCTCGAAGTCTCAGCACTCGGCCTCGGTTGCATGGGCTTGAGCTTCGGCCTGGGGCCCGCCACGGAAAAGTCAGAAGCCATCAAGCTCATCCGCGCCGCTGTTGAGAGAGGTATCACCTTCTTTGACACCGCCGAAGTCTACGGGCCCTTTATCAACGAAGAAGTCGTCGGAGAAGCCCTTGCTCCATTCCGCAAAGAAGTCGTCATCGCCACCAAGTTCGGTTTTGAGCCCGATCCTAACAATGATGGCAAGTGGACTACAACCAACAGCCGTCCCAACCACATCAAGCAGGTCGTCGAAGCTTCGCTCAAGCGTCTGCAGACCGACACCATCGACCTCCTCTACCAGCACCGTGTCGACAAGAACACGCCCGTCGAAGAGACTGCCGGGGCCGTCAAAGACCTCATTCAGGCAGGCAAGGTAAAGCACCTCGGCCTCTCCGAAGCCGGCGCAAAAACTATCCGCCGCGCCCACGCCGTGCAGCCCGTCACGGCGTTACAAAACGAATACTCTCTCTTCTGGCGCGAGCCCGAGGATTCCGTGATGCCCACCCTCGAAGAACTGGGCATCGGCTTCGTCCCCTTCAGCCCGCTCGGCAAAGGCTTCCTCACCGGCAAAATTGACGCATCCACCAAGTTCGACAGCACCGACTTTCGCGCTATCGTGCCGCGTTTCAGTGAGGAAAATCGCAAAGCAAATCAGGCGCTCGTCGAGGTAATCACCAGGTTCGCAGAGCAGAAGAAAGCCACGCCCGCTCAAATCGCTCTCGCGTGGCTGCTTGCCAAGAAGCCGTGGATCGTTCCGATTCCAGGCACAACCAAGCTCTCGCGGCTTGAAGAAAATCTCGGCGGTGCAACCATCGAACTCACAGCGGGAGACGTGCGGACGCTCGAAGAAGCCTCCTCTGCAGTCAAGGTCGAAGGCGAGCGCTACCCCGCAACGCATGCGAAGCTGATCGATCGCTAACCAACGACAGACCGAGATCTTCGATGACAAACACCCGCGAGCAGAACGTACATTCCGCGGCTCTCACATACGACGAGGTGAGAGCCGTCTCTCCTGCTCTTGAGCACTACACCAAAGGCGCGCTCGACGGCTTCTGGAAGCGTCTCGAGCTCTCCCCGCGCGATTGAAGCGTTGTTACCGTGGCTGCTCTCATCGCCCGCATCCAGACCATCGAGATGCCATTTCATCTCGCGCTGGCACTCGACAACGGAGTTATGCCAGGTGAACTCTCCAAGATCATCACGCACCTTGCGTTTTACTCAGAATGGGCGAACGCCATGTCCGCCGTTGCGGTAGCGAAGGATACGGTGGCTCAGTAACCGGCCAATGCCCCTCATCGAGTGATTTGGCGATTTGTCGCTCACCGAGAAAACCCCGTTTGTAGGGCTATTCGGCGGCGGCTCGGTTGTCTATAGAAACATGTTGGTGCCATACCATGAAAACGGATGATCGAGATGGAGACAGAAGAGTCCTTCGACTTTCTCGGGCGATATACCTTGTCGCTCGCAGCCCTCGGCGAACTGGCTGTCACTGTGCGCAAAATAGTTAAGATCGTCCCGATATCGGACGGCTTTGGCGGTCGAGCGATCCATAATCTGCGTGTACCCCCAGGGGCCATTTCCAGGCCCTCCGGGATCTGTATTACAGACAGCGCTGGAAGCTAACAGATCGAACTGGGAAAGTCCGTCGAGTCGCCCCGACAGCAGTGCATTCGTCTGCGCGTTAGAAAGGTATCTCCGCTCTCCGTAGAACAGCCGTTGGTTTCGCCCTGCGATTTTATCCAGAGTCACCGCCGCAGCGGTCGGCGAAAATAGACAGTCAGCATCCGTCAGCCAGATCCATTGGCCGCGGCTTACTTCCAGCGCACGATTGATCATTGCGCCCTTGTTTGTGGCCAGAGCCGATATCGTTGGTACTTCCCGTACGCGAACATGCGGATAGCTGCTTGAGACGGCAGCCAAGAGCTCGTGAGTGCCATCGGGGCTGCTCGGATTGATCACCAAAATTTCGAGGGCACCGGAACCTAGGCTTTGGTGTACCCAATTTCGAAGACTTAACCGCAGTCGCTGCGCAAAGCGGTAGCAGGTAATGATCACAGAAAGTTCGCAGGACTTTTGAAGAGTGTGGATAGCCAAATCGTGGAAAGCAACACAGTTTGCCCCACGCACCTTTAAGGTCAAGGTTCCAGCGACCAGATCTGCGGTATTACGCACAGCTGAATTCCACTGCGAATGCTCTGCCAACCGTCCATCAATGCGAAAGGACCAACTGTCGGTTATGCCGTCCACCTCCAATTGGAGACGGTGCCGATCCATCTGGGGGCTCAATTCTGCCAGAAAGTCCTTGTAGGGACCGAAACTCAGGCCTGCCGCCTGGGCGCTCCCGCTGATAGTCAGCTCGATAACAAAATTCTTCAGCACTCTCAGTGCCTGGGTGTCACATCGAGAGTATTCGTAGGCAGACCAGTCCGAGCCATTGCTCCTAGCGCATACTGCGTTTTGCTGCCAGGACCATTCGTCTCCCTCGACCACTCGCCAGTTGGCGCGCTCTTGTCCGTCGCCTGCCAGTGCTCGATCCCACCCCAACTGCAATGCCTGCACTAGCGGATCGTCGATCAACTGCTGCGCCACACCCGAGACATTGCATTCTGCGCAGACAGAGTTTACTGCGGGTAGAGCGACGGTATCTCCGGCGTTGCGAGATGGAGAAGGTAACTGCCGATAGATTTCGGAGCTAACGAACCGCTCAAGAAAATGGTCTCTTGTTAGCTTTTCGCGTATTGCCCATCCCTTCAAATATTCGTGGGTGGCGAGAACAAGGGCCTCATTTTCTGCCTTCCAGGCTGCTTCCTCAAGGGTCTCGAAATAGAGGGGATAGTCATGCCCCAAATACTCAACAACGGCCGGTAGGGGGTTGACTAATATTGGTGTGGCGCGTGCGATGCACTCGACGATGACATTGTTGGCGCTGCTGGCGTAGAGATCCAGGAACACGATGTTTTTGGAAAGGAGCTCGTCGTACTCGTCGTTGCTCAGATAGGAAATGATCTGGACTGACTCAAGTTTGGTTTTGCCTACGACAAAATTGAGTTCTCCGTGATGCACGGTGTCTATCCACGCATCTCCTAGATTAAGGAAAGTCTTTTTTAGTTGCGTCAGCTGCAGGCTATAAAGAGAGCTTAATCTTCTCAGCCACCAACCAATCTGAACGAGTTGTCTCTCTCTGTTCAGCAAATACTTCCGCGCGCTGAATCGATTCTGGGGCGTTTCCGTGGGGTGCAATAGGTTGCAGACCAAAACGGGAACCAGAGGCTGAAGCCACTCTTTGAGGTATTTGGAAAGGGTGAACAATCCCCTGCAGTAATGCATGCTTTCGTGCCACGATTGCGTTTGGAGAATTTCTTCCGGCGCTTGGTGGTTCACATTGAACCGGCGCGGCAGATTTGGGGGATTATGGAGGATTCCAATCCATGGCTCTTGATAGGGCCTCAGCCCGTTGCATTTGTCGGCGAGATGGGAATCCCACGCAAATTTCTTCTCGACGAAACCATCAAGGAGTACACCTTCAGTGCCATGTAGTGGGTCGAGACTGTCCATGGCGTATCCCCAACCGCTGCGGTGGTGAGTCGGCCTCCACTGCCTTGCAAAGCGAATTTTCTTTGGAGCCAAAGTGTCTGTGTTGGCCATAAGGAAAAGCCCAATCAAACGGACCAGTGTTAGCTGATTCTTATACTTGATCAACCGCCAAAGAAACTCTGACAACGGAGGGAAGTCCCAAACCCAACACGAACCCATAAAGGTAACCAAGGGTTTTGTCGTTGCTTGACCAGGGGTGTAACGTGCTCATGCTTAGGATGCGTAAGGGATCAAATCACGTATCTCGGACTGTTCTATCTGTACGCGAACATGCGATGCTATTTCTGCGATGGCTGCCCCTATCTAATGCACTCTTCTGTCACCGAGGGGGAGAGCTCAAAGCGGCTTTGACCTTCTTAGAGGGTGTGGGTTTTCGTGTCAAGGGAAAATTGACTGCTAGACGATTTAAGCAGTTCGCAGCGCTTTGGTGAGAAATACCGAGGCCCCAGATTTTCATCTGAGCTTAGTTATCCCTACCGGATGCAGACCAATTCGGGATGATCAAGACCGAAAATCGCCTTGTGGAAGGCGGAAGCGATCTCGATTCCTGACAACAGAACTTAGCAGATTTCCACGTTGATGGGGCGAGCAGAGATCCGAACCGGTCATTTACTGGTTCTTCTGGATTCTGCATACATCCCAAAGTATCACTCGGTCGTCAAAACTGAGGCATGTCCAAGAAACTGGATCTGCTCCAGTTCACTTCCGGCTATGTGGCAGAGCTTTGCACAGGTCCTTCGAAGATCGTGGGGAGCGAGGCTATGTAACATCGCCGTTGCGGCGTGTTACAACGTGTTACATCTCAGTGAATTCATCGACATACCGCCGTCATCCCACTGCTACCGTATGCAACTTGTCAAATCTGTTTCGTGGTGAGCATAGTCGCTCGGATCCTCTTGCGAGGATTGCAACGGGCCACCTTATCCAGAAACTGATTGAGAGGGACGTTATGCAAAATTGCGACGCAATTGCTCGCCGGAATTTCCGGCTTCACATCGGGATTAGCGCTCTCTGTTTGGCGCTGCTAACCCTCGTCTTCTGTTCCTTCACCGCTCAAGCGCAGATCGTTCCGGGAGCGCCTTGGAACGCCACCAATGCAAGCATGATCGCGGCCCACGGCGGCGGCATCATCAAGGTAGGGAGCACCTATTATTGGATTGGCGAAGACGATAGCAGCGGTGGCGGATTTCAAGGTATCAACTGTTACTCGTCCACCGATCTAACCACCTGGGCCTTTGTTAATGATGTTCTTCCTCCGCAATCCTCAGGCGATCTAGTGTCCACCAACCTGGTAGAGCGGCCAAAGGTTTTGTACAACTCCTCAACCGGCCAATATGTCATGTGGATGCACGTCTATTCAGGCGATTCAGTGGGCTATGCCACAAGTTCCAGTGTTTGCGGAACCTATACCTATAAGGGTTCCTCACAGCCGCTGGGCAATGAAAGCTTCGATATCGGGAGCTTCCAAGATACGGATGGAACAGCGTATCTGATTAGCGCGAACTACGACAACGGGCTCATCGTCTATAAGATGTCATCCGACTATTTGTCTCCGGCCAGCATTGTTGATGGGGTGTCGACGTGGGGCGACAGAGAGGCTCCGGCGATGTTCAAGGTCAACGGAACCTACTTTCTCATATGCTCACATGAAACCGGTTGGAGTTCGAATGATGATCAGTATTCCTATGCGACATCTATAAGCGGGCCCTGGTCTGCACTTGCGGATATTGCCACCGCGGGTACAAACACGTGGAACTCGCAATCGACGTTTGTCCTGCCGGTGACCGGCTCCAGCGGCACCACATACATCTATATGGGGGATCGCTGGATTTCAGGTCAAATCAATCAATCACCCTACATCTGGCTGCCACTGACTGTCTCCGGAAATACGCTCTCCCTGCCCTGGGTCAACAGGTGGACGCTGAATGTTTCCGCCGGGACATGGACGAACTCCTCCTATACTTCGCTTCAAACTGGTTCTAACCATGAACTTGTGAATCTGAACTCCGGACTGTGCTTGAGCGCAGTGGGCACAACCGAGGGGACAGTAGCACAAGGTGTCAATTGCAATGCCAGCTCCCTCCAGGAGTGGGATCTCACCACCCAAGGCAGCGGCTACTACGTGACCAACCAGGACAGCGGCTACGTTGCGGAAGATGAGGGTAACTCGAAGACCGCCGGCAGCCCAGTCGACACCTGGCCCAAGAATGCCGGCTCCAACCAGGAGTGGACGTTCACGAGTGACGGGCAGGGGAACTACACCGTCAAGAACGTGTATAGCGGTTTGTGTCTCGGAGTCAAAAGCGCGGCAATTACTTCCGGTTCACCGATCGATGAAGGCACCTGCGATGGCGACATCAACCAAATGTGGTATCAACGATAAGCGGACAGTCAAGGCGTAACGTGATGAGCGGTAGGCTCCGATTGAGAGCCTCCGCTCATACCCATTGGTGGCCGTGCAGATCTGTCCAGACCGTCGGTGAAGTTACCAGAACTTGGTAGCGAGAATGGTTACCGCGCCCGGGCTACCCTCGACGACTTCCACTTTAATTACCGCCTCAAAGTTTTGAGTCAGAGATCCGTGCGGAGCTAGGTGAGCTAGTTCGTTCAATGCATCTGTGGAAACCATGAACTCCCCTGCCGCGGATGTCCCAGTGGAACTAATCCCTGCGACTACTGCGACTGGCCCACCCGTCGTTGGATCGAAAAAACGCCCGATGATCGCGTAATCTGCCGTCTGCCGCCGGTAGGGTTTATCAAAGTCGACTCCCCAGTCATGGTTACCAGGATTATCTGCGTCTTCGATATAACGAAAACTGCCGTCCCCCGTCAGATGGAACCGTAACGGCTTGAGCAAACGCAACGTCCAGCTATTGTTATATCCCGCAATTAATACGACTGGCAGCCCGTGCAAGTCCTGGAGATTGGTTGAGACTGCCTCATGGATTCTGAATTGCTTGTGCTGAGTCTGAAGAAAGCCAGCCACCTGTGAGATGGCCTGGACTGCGGGCAAGGAGATACGCGCTTCCGGCCGAAGGATGTGCTGCTCAACTGTCGCGTCCTGAGGCTCCTGAGGCTGATTGTCGGTCCAATGGGTATGGCCTGCGCTGATGAGCACCATGTTGGGGTTCGTCAGGAGGGGTCCCCAAATTTCCATGACAGAGGTGTTCTCTTGGCGGTGTGCAACCACAATCGGATATGAGACGAAGCCAACGATAGCCGCCAGGACCCCAACTGCAATCCCAGCCGCTAGCACTGCAATAGTCTTTCTCCGCGACACGGGAGCGACGTCGATTTGGTTCTGGAGTATCTGGGGCGGAGCCGAAAGAATGACTTCGGGGGCGAACTCGTGATGAAAAGTAGATAGCTTTTCGGATAAAGCAGCCGGTTCTTCCTCGCGGGTTTCGATCCGAAAAAACTGCGGGATGTAACTGCCAACCGGCAACCCGATTTCAATGGAGGCTTCATCAGAGCTGTACTGATAGAACTGCGCAATCCGACGCCGGATTTCTCCTGCGCTGAAGCGGACGACCGGGTCGGCGTTCGTGTCATACCCAGTGGGTCTCTGGAACACCTCAATGCCTAGAATCCGTTCCTTTAGATCCTCGATTTCCCCCCGCAAGGTCTTCTCGACCACGTGACGAAGGAGGGCCGGATAGCGACGGCTGCCCTTGAACGGTGTGCTGGCAAGAATTCGTTCAAGCTCGCGCTGCACCTCGCGGCGATCTTCTTCAGTGGTCGGAATCAGGATTTCACGGCTTGCTGTGTGCGAATTCAAGGCAGCCCAAGCATAGCGGAATGTTGATTTGCCTGCCACAGGTTTGTTACAAGTCCGCATCTTCTTGTTACATCCATCTATCCCGCTTATATTGAGCCACTTAGAATCCTCCTCTTGTTGCTACCGTATGTGACCTAGCCAAGTGTGCCTTCCGACTAGAAGAGTCTCGAAGTCCACTGAAAGCTCGTTCTCCCAGGCGCAGATCTCCAAGCGTGCCCGAAGACTGAATGCTCCAGGGCGCAGATTTACTGAATTACTTAACATCCAGGAGGCTTCATGTACGAAGATGTAGTAACCCAGAGTGGCATCAGCCACGGTCGACTCTTTCAGCAAACTCACCGAGTATCGGTAAAGGCTCTCAGAACCGTATGGGCTTTCCTATTGCCCCTGGTAGTGATCGCCATACTCCTTACGCCCCCCGCCTACGCGCAGACGTTGTATGGCACGCTGGTCGGCAACGTAACCGATTCCACCGGAGCAGCAGTTGTAGGCGCGATGGTCGTGGCTACCGATGCCGGGACCGGTATCGCAAAGACAGTGACGACTGACAGTTCTGGCGCCTTTCGCCTTTCGGATCTCGGGGCAGGTACCTACAAGGTTTCGATATCGGCAACGGCGTTCGCCAGCACAGTGGGACAGAGGATCGAAATTCAAGCGAATACCGAGCGGCGCTTCGACGCCCAGCTTCATCCAGCAACAGTTGGACAAACGGTAATGGTCACCGCCGCGCCTCCCGAGCTCCAGACGGATACCGCGAACGTAACTTCTGAGTTGGAAACAACACAAGTCCAGACGCTTGTGACAACTGCGGGATTGAATATGCGCAACTTCCAAAGCTTGTTTGTCTTACTTCCCGGCTTTTCACCGCCAGGCGAGCAACACTCGGAAGCGGGGAACCCCGCCGATACGATGATGTTCAACGCAAACGGCGTGTCGGGAAGCAATAACAGCACCCGAATTGACGGCGTTAGCGATATCTATGCATGGCTGCCGGAGATCACCGCATATACTCCGTCGACCGAGGCGATCTCCGCTGTCAACGTAGTGACCAACAGTATGAATGCTGAGCAGGGATTTGCCTCCGGGGCCTCAGTCAACGTGACGACCAAGTCCGGGACCAACAACTTCCACGGCTCAGCTTGGGAATACAACATGATCAGCGCTTTGATGGCGAAAAACTTCTTCTTCACGCCGACGGCGACTAACCGCGGTTTGATTCCCAAGTACATCCTGAATCAGTTCGGGGCCAATTACGGTGGCCCGATCATGAAAAGTAAGGCCTTCTTCTTCGGGAACTGGGAACGCACTCGGCGCTCACAGGCATTAAGCGGCTTCCAGACGGTTCCAACCGGAAACATGCTCACAGGCAACTTCACCGGCATCAGCACCGTCATCTATGATCCTGCTACGGGCAACGCCAATGGCACTGGGCGCACGCCATTTCCGAACAACACCATTCCCGCAAGCCGGATCTCCTACGCCGCGCAGCAGATGATCAAACTGATGACTGCCAATGCACCAAACGTTGCTGGCGCCGCGCTCAGCAATAACTTCTTTGGCGCAGCCGACGGCGAGTACACCCGCGACAATGTCGATACCCGCATCGATTACACCGTCAGCAGCAAAAGCACAATCTTCGGGCGCTATGGATTTCAGAAGGCAAACCTCTTTGATCCCCAGACTCTGGGAGCGGCAGGTGGAACCACCTTCGACGGCGGCCAGCCGGGCAATGCACCGAGCCTGGTTCAATCCATCGGAATCGGTGGCACCTATGCCTTCCGGTCCAACCTCCTTCTGGATGCCAACGTCGGATACCTGCGCCAGGGCATGGCCGCCAAGAACACCGACATCGGGACCAATTGGGGAACATCTTACTTCAACATTCCCGGTACCAATGGCAGTTGCAGCCTGTGTGGGGGCATGCCCAGATTCGTATTCAGCGGCGGGCTCTCCAATCTGGGAAATCAAAATAATTCCAATCCCTTTCAATTCAGGGACAACACCTATGTGACCGCGGCCAACCTGAGTTGGAACAAAGGAAAACACTCCACTCGTTACGGCATGGAGTTCGACCGCTTTGCGATTAACCACTTCCAGCCGCAGAACACCTCCGGTCCTCGCGGCGGCTTCAACTTCACAGGCGGCTTAACCACGCTCACGGGTGGAGCGGCTGCGAACGGCTACAACTCCTGGGCGGATTTTCTGCTCGGCCTCCCGCAGTTGGTTCAAAAGGACACCCAATATCTCAATCCGGCCACGTCTCGCGAGAGCGTCTGGGCGTTCTATGCTCAGGACCAGTGGCGGGCAACGGAGAAACTCACGGTCAACTACGGCATCCGGTACGAGTATTATCCGATTGCCACCCGCGACCATTCCGGCCTTGACATCTTCAACCCTGCCGACGGAAACCTCTATGTAGAGGGATCTGCGGGCGTTCCTTCAAGCGTCAAAGTCCAGGTAGGAAAAGGCATGTTTGCGCCCCGCCTAGGCTTGGCCTACCGCATCGACTCAAAGACCGTGGCCCGCGCCGGCTTCGGTTTGTCCAGCAACCCCGACAGCTTCCGCAACGTACTGACGACCTATCCGTCGGTGGTTTCGCAGACAATTCAGGGAAACACTGCGAATGTGTCGCCCATTGTCAACGGAGTGCCCGTCACATTGACGACCGGTATTCCAGTCTTGACGCCTCCTACGCTGAGCCCAAGTTCACCCTCGGTTGCTCTTGGTTCTCTCGGTACACCCGCTGGCACCCTGGGAGCAACCACACTGCCGCTGAATTACCGGCGCGGATACTACGAGAGCTACAACGCGGCGTTGGAGCGTGAGCTTCCCGGCGCAATCACCGTGAATGCTACCTATGTCGGCGAACTTATCATCCGGGAAGTTCCGGGCCTCAACATCAATGCGAACCAGGCGCCGGGCCAAACTGTCGCCCAGGAACCCATGAACGCGCTGTATGGCATCACGGCTGGAATCACTTCCGAGATACCAAACGGAACCGGACACTACAACGCCCTGCAAGCCCAGGCAAAGCACAGATTCGCGGGCGACAGCAGCGTGGCAGTGAACTATACGTACTCCCGCTCGATCAACGATTATGGCGATCAATCCGACGGCGAGTCGGGTTTATTTACTGCTATGGGCGGGCCTTACTGGCGTCTCAACCGGGGGGTGGCTGGTTTTGACCGAACACATAACATTCAGATCTTTGGGAACTATATGCTTCCCTTCGGGAGGGGTCAGGCCTATCTGCAGACGGGTCCAGCGGCATTCATCCTGGGAGGGTGGTCTATAAGCGGATCCTTGAGCCGTGAGAGCGGCACGCCCTTTACGGTTACTGGCAGCGGAGGCTCGCTTGGCCCCAGTACATCTGGCAGTTCCCAATTTGCCGACGTCATCTCCAAGTCGAACATGATTCTTGGCGGCCACGACAGCACCCATCCTTACTTCAATCCTGCCAATTTCGCCGACCCGTCCGTGGCCGAAAAGGCTGCGTCGGGATCAAGTTGTTCCACCGCTAATACGGCAGCGTGCCGCTTTGGAACGGCGGGGCTACACTCGCTTCGCGGACCAGGACTCACCAACCTGAGTACCAGCGTAGCTCGGACCTTCACAATCTCGGATCGGTATAGCATGGTCTTCCGCGCCGAAGCATTCAACCTCACCAACACGCCTCAATTTAGCAACCCCGCTTCGAGCGTAACTGCTTCCAGCGGATTCGGAGTCATCTCGGCCGTGACAGCCAACTCGAACCGCGAGTTGCGCTTCTCGGGTCGAATAAACTTCTAAGAGATCATTCGCATTAGCTGTTCCCACCGCAACCCTTTGGCCGGCCGCATAATTTGCGGTCGGCTAGGGTTGCAAGTGATCCTTTCTATCGCATGAGAGCCGCTTTTTCTTCCGCAAGTAATCTATTTCGGTTCAGGGACAACGCATGTCATCAGAGACTTCCGCCCGTATGGGCCGCAGGGGATTTTTACAAGGCGGAATCGCATTGGGCGCTCTCGCTGGTCTTGATCTTTCCGCTGAAAAAATACGTATCGACTCTAGCGAGGAGGATCGAACGTTCTGGCTACAAGTTCTTGCCAAGGTAGCCGATCCTGTTCTGAACGCAGCCAGTCAGAGACGGTTAAAGGAACTAATGCCGGTGGAGGCTCCGCATGGAAATGTCTCCGAACGGCGCCAATTTACTTATCTCGAAGCAATGGGGCGTCTTCTGTGTGGGATCGCGCCGTGGTTCGAATCGGGATCGTCCACCGGCACCGAGGGAACACTCAGAAGCCAATACGCGGATCTGGCACGCAAAGCGATCGATGCGGGAACGGATCCTGCGTCGCCCGACTTTATGAATTTTAACAAGGGTAGCCAACCCGTTGTGGATGCCGCGTTTCTGGCGCTTGCGATTGTGCGCGCTCCCACCGAACTGTGGCATAAGCTGGATTCCAGGGTTCAAAAAAATACGATCGCCGCGCTCCAGTCTTCCCGGCAGATACGGCCGGGGTACAACAACTGGTTGTTATTTTCTGCAATGGTGGAAGCGGCATTGTCAGTTATGGGTGCATGGTGGGATCCAATGCGCATTGACTACGCGGTTCGCACCATGAATACCTGGTACAAGGGGGATGGAGTTTACGGCGACGGGCCGCCGCTCCATTGGGATTATTACAACAGCTTTGTCATCCAACCCATGCTGCTGAATATTCTTGACAGCATCTCAAAGTCCTCCACTGCATGGGAATCATTTCGGCCGGCGATAACGGTCCGAGCCCAACGCTACGCGGCCATTCAGGAGCGGCTCATTGGCCCCGATGGGATATTTCCGCCTATTGGACGATCGCTTTGCTACCGCTTCGGCGCGTTTCATTTGCTCGCTGAGGTAGCGTTGCGGCGAGCCCTTCCTGAGCCGATCGCACCTGCGCAAGTACGATCTGCGTTGACGGCCGTGATGCGGAGAATGCTCGATGCGCCCAATGTCTTTGATGAAAAAGGATGGCTCAGGATCGGGTTTTATGGTCACCAACCCTCGATCGCCGAATCGTACATATCAACTGGAAGCTTGTATCTGTGCTCTGCCGCGTTCCTTCCGCTCGGACTTCCTGCGACCGATCTGTTCTGGAGCGGTCGCTCGATGCCTTGGACATCAAAAAAGACATGGTCGGGCGAGCAGGTCGGACCGGATCACGCGCTGGAAGACCATTCAGCGATCATGCCAGACAGGGAGCAGACAAATTAGCGTCGTTTGGTAGGAGTCGAAATGCCGATGTCGACCTGCGCACTGGAAGATGTTCAAGTGCATATTAGAATATCAACTCACGATATCAGAGCTTAGCACTCATCGAGCAGGAGCGAACTAGTGCATTGGCGATTTGGCGCTCGTTAAGAATTCCGAGGCACCTCAAACGCAGATCGCTAGACTGTAGCCCGTTTCCGGGAACCTATCTTGCTCTTGTTTCGCAACTCGTGATTGATGAGTGATTGACAGCTACCAGCAGCCGAGAGTCTCGCGAGCACTCGTGGCCTACTCAGGCACAGAAGTTCCGACAGAGACTCCATCTGCACCGAAGAAGATTGTCTTTAGCTGAGAACGAGGCAAGAGAAGTCCCCCTTCGCGATTTCTCACAAAGGGGGAACGGGTACTGAAGCAAGGTCAAGCCCAATGTGGCGGAGACGATCCGGTTCACCACCTGTTGACCGGACCGTGGCAGCTGCCGACGCCCTTGTCGCTGTAAGAATCCGGACCGGTTGTCTGTGCAGGATCCTTCAATGCCGACTCGAAGTCCCAAGCGTAGCTATTCTGATTGAGCGTCAGACCCATCACGCCCCAGAATTCCCCGGTTGCGGCCTCGAGATTTTCTTTGTTGAAGTTCGGATTGCCGGTAGGATCAGCGGTTGTTGTGTTCGTTGTGACGACCGCATCGAGTGTCTCGCCGCCGGTGCCCACGACGAATTCCCGTATGCCCTTTTTGGGATCGTAATTCCCGGAGGGGTCAAGCGGACGGTAGCGGCCATAGAGGTGGTCGTGTCCGTTCAGCACCACGTCGGCTCCATACTGATAAAGCAGTTGCCAAAAGGCCTTAGCGGTCGTGCCTTCGGGTACGGCGATGCTGTTTGCGGGGCTGAACGTGGGTTGGTGCCAGTAGGCGAGTGTGCACGCGGAATGATTCGCCGCGAGATCCTTTTTCAGCCATTGGAGCTCGGAAGCAATCCAGGCACCCGTGCAACCGCCCGGCTGCGTTTCGCACTCAATATTTAACGAGATGAGGTGCCAAGAGCCCAGATTGTAGGAATACCAGCCATTTCCAACTCCGACTTGTCCCCCCGGCGCAGAGTTGGTTCCAAGTCCGCCCGTCTGTTCAAAGTGCCCTGCCTGTCCATCCGAAAACGGCACGGGTTGGGTGAAGGTACCACCGGTGTCAGGGTTGCCGGCTATCGTCGCCGTCATAACTGTTCCATCGGCATTGTGCTGAACGCCGTTGAAGTAAGAGAAGTAGCCGTAGCCTGCAACGCCGATCGCGCCGTGCTCGACATAAAACTCATGGTTGCCAGGCGAAGGCCTCGTGATCATCTTGAAGGCGCCATAGGTCGATTCGTACGAGTTCTCAAAGTCCGAGTATTGTCCTACCTGGTATTGCTCATCTCCGACGAGCGCGACGAGGTCAGGCTTCATATTTTCAATCTGCTTTGCAGTGGCCGCCTGGGATGCGAACAGATTCTGAGCGGTATCCCCGACGCAGTTTTCACCCGCCTTCTCACCACTGGGTTCCGTCTCGCCTGGCTGGCAGGCTACGTCGCCGACCACGGCGAGCACAGGCGCTGAGCGGCCCGTCGTCGCGTAAGGCCACGGATTGTCGTTGGAATTTCGATCGCCGTCACCGTTGAAGTTTTGATTCTGTGAGTGATTCTGCGCCTGTACACCAACTGCGAATGCCAGCACCGAGGACATGAGCACAGCCGCTCGGAACCTTCCGTGGATCTTCATGCGCACTCTCCTGTTCGAATTTTTTTGAAACGGTTGCCAACCGGGTTGTATGCCTTCAATATTTCGCGCGTGTGAAAAAAACACCGTACATGATAGAGAAGCCGAGCACGCCTAGAAATCAAGCTTCAAACCTTAAGCTTCGCTTAAGGTTAAGGTCTAAGCCACAGCCACTGATGGCTGATAGCGAAACTCACACATAACGAAACAGCGCCATGAAACCAAAGTCCATGTGCTGCTGGATGTGGCAGTGGAACAGCGTCAGGCCCGGCTGGTCGGCGACCAGATCCACCGTGGCGCGTCCAAATGCGGGGACGATCACTGTGTCTTTCTTGATCCCGGCAGTCGGCTTGCCGTTAAGTTCGACGAGCTCGAACAGGTGCCGGTGGATATGCAGAGGGTGGGAATCGTCACTGCGATTGTGAAAGACCAGCCGGTAGCGGCGTCCCTGTCGGAACACAAATTCCCGCTCGTGCGGATATTCTTTGCCGTTGACGAGCCAGTGATTGATACCATGGGGCCCGCCAGGCACTTTTTCAAAGACCATGTCAATGGTCTCGTCTGGCGCGGGATGCGACGCGGTCGTGCCAAAGATTGTGTAGTTCCAGCGCGATTTCGGAGGTGGAGTCCATTGTGCGCGCTGCTGCTGATTGGCGTACTCCACCACAATACCCATGCCGGATTGCCGAGCGAAATTGCGGAGCTCCCCTAAAATCCATACTCCCGGGTTATTCATCTCTACGATCGCATCCACACGCTCGCCCGGGGCGATCTCAATTACATCGACCAGTTGAGGAGCCGGTACGGGATTGCCGTCGAGAGCGATCACCTGAAACTTGTGGCCGGTCAGCGCGATGCGATGAATTTCAGCAGCGCTCGGGTTGAGCAGGTGCATCAGCACGCGCTGACCCGGCTTCACGCGTAGGGGATCTCCCGCGCCCAGCATCTTGTCGTTAATCGAATAAAGAGGAGCGCTTACTTCGAGTCCATTTGGACGCAGATCTGGGGCGGTTCTTTCGGGTCTCGGGTCCTTGGGATCCGGTGGTATCTCATCCGAATCCATCGTGGACAGAAAATATTGCCATCCCCGCAGGGCCAGAAAGACTTCCTGGTCATAGTGTCCAGGATCACTCGCGGGATCGATCATGAAAAAACCGAACTGGCCGGTGTAAGAGCCCCGATGCAGATCCATCATGGCTGCGGTGTGCGAGTGGTACCATCGCGAACCCGCTGGCTTGGCTACGAATTTATAGCGCCGTCTGCCGTGGGGTGGGACTGGAGGAGTGCCTTCTTCCTCCGCGCCATCTACCTCCGACGGAACGAACAGGCCATGCCAATGCACATACTCCGGAACGTCCGTGTCGTTCACAACGTCAACGGTAACGGCCTGGCCCTCGCGCGCCCGCAGGAGGGGACCGGGGACTTTATTGTTGTAGCCTATTGTGCTGATTACAACCTGCGGGGCCAGTTCGACCATCATGGGTGCGATTTGCAGGGTGAAATCTGCCGCAGGCCCGGTGACCTTCGGTTCCAACGGCACCATGAGATGATGTGGCGGCCCAGGAACCTGCTGGAGGCCTACCGACTCCCCAAACGCGGGCTGCAGCTTGCTCGCACCGGTCGTGATTATGGTGGCCCAGCCAAGCCGTACAAAATCCCTTCGCTTCATGCGATCCTCATCCCACACCCGGTTACACGCTCTTGAGGGCGAGACCCAGAACGCAGGCCAAAGGGCCAAAAAGCTGAACGGTTTCCCGTCGTGGACTTCGTTCTACACAGTTTCTCAGAATCGTACCAAACTGACGAGAAGCGCGTTTTCCTGTCGTTGTTGCCAAGAGACTTGTAACGACAAGTCGGCCGGTGTTCTGGGATTTTCCGCAGTGCGAACTGTCAACTGTCGCCGACAGAGCAATGCACTCATTGACGTGTAATGTCCGTATTGTCGGCAACCCGGAAGTTTGGCCCCAGCGGAGGGGTGAAGTCATCGCAATAGCCTCGAATGTTCCGTATCGCCGGTTAACCGTCTAGTCCATCACTTCCCATAAGTCGACTTCTTGGTATTTATGGGATCAACAAATCTACAATGCACGGCGCTCGATCAGGCGTTAAACAGCTTCCAGTGTCCTTCAGAGACGACCTCGACTTTGCCATCGGTCACCTTTATCGCAGTCTGATCGTCAATCGCGTACGACGGGACGGGAATCGTGGCAGCCAATTTTTCTAGGTTGGCCGCGGAGTTCTCCGGGAACAACTCATAATCCAGATGCGGATGCAGCGCAATGTCAACCACTCCCAGCGCCTTAGCGCTATCGGCCGGCAGCGTATGGCCGCCGTAGGTCGTTCCAAAGCGAGTCATCACCATGCTCCCGGCGCTCAGCCCTACATAAACCGTCTTCTCCAGCGACGGCAGAAGATCTGCCACTCCCGACTGTCGCATCCAGTACGTCAGATACTGGCAATCGCCGCCCCCAACTAGCAATGCATCCGTCTCCTGCAGCATAGGAACCCAGTGTTCCTTTTTTATGCTGGGTAGCGTGGTAAGCTCCAACACTCCCAACGACCTCCAACCCATATCGCAGAAGGGGTCGCCCAGTGATCCGCGAATCACCCTGCTTGCTATGTCAGCACCATTGGGCAAGGCGTATATCGCAGTAGGAATGAAAAGCGCACTCGCCTCGGCGACCGGTTTGCCCATCAGCTCGACCAGCGCGTCGTGGATGCTCCCGTTGCTGATGCCAGCAGAAGTAAGAAGAAGCTTCATGATGCCTCCCTGGTCATCATACTGAGCCAAATGTTGGGTACTGGAAACGATCTCACAACGCTGAAGCAGCGAGTCGAGTTGAGATACCCGCCTGCATTGCCTGTTGAAAAAGGCTTGGGCAGCGGGTATAGGGGCGGTTCAGTTGGTGATTGTGGAGGAGACGCCCGCAACCCTCGCTCCCTAACGGTGGGCCTCAAAGTGTGATCGTTCACGACAACGATCCGAAGAGACCATTCCAAGTTGAGTTCAAGGTTTTGAATACCGGAGCGGTTCCACTCCAGTTGCCAATAGGGCCACACCTTTCGGACCTGTAGCCAGAAGACTCGTCTGCTACGTTCACATATATGAGCCTGGCTTTATCAGTGTCGCCCATTGAGGACCGAAGTTCGATCGGGTAGTTCCGCTGTATGGAAAAGCTGATGTACCAGGCACGCTGATAACGCTCAATCCCGGCGAATGGCTTCGGGTAGAAGCGAATGTTGAATTCCATTCAAGTCTGCCCCCTGCTGGAACGATCAATCTGATACCTAGCTACTGGATACATCGCGTGACCTTTCATGCTCCACAGCCCGGCGGATTCTTCACGGACGCGGAGAACATATGTATTAATGAAAAGCCGACATCCCCTGTGCTTGTTCACCGCGACTGATCTGATTGCAAAATTAGCTTATCCAAGGACTCGAGCTCTGGTAGGACACCAAAGTCGCTCGGGTCAGATTATCGGCAACCCGGAAGTGATCCACTTGTCTGTGTAGTCGGCATCTCGGACATGTGGCTTCTCAGAGATCCAAGTGTTCGAGAAGACCGTAAAGTGATAAGCCTGTGTATAATATTTTGCCCGCCGGCTCAGGGAAGTACAGAGATTTCAGTTCGCAGCGTGCTGCGGCCTTCCTACGTTGGAACGAGGTGATGCTTGTGGTAGACGGTCTCGATCCGGCCGTCCCAAAAGTGTGGGTTAGGTTACAAACTAGACGACAGAATCGGAGAGTCGAGAGAACGATAGGTTTCGTCAACACGTGGGCGTTTTAGGGGGTCTGTCCTGTCAACGGGCGGTAAACTACGGCGACGTGCACTTATCGCCAACGTACGCCAGCATACCGTGAAATTTACAGTTTTTGTCATCGCGTTGTGAGAGCGGGCATGCGTAGTGTGACGCAAGTTCCATGTCCGAGCTGACTGGTGATCTCCGCGTTGCCGCCGTGAAGCGTTAGGATGCTCTGCACGATAGCCAGGCCCAACCCTGTGCCACCCGATGTTTTGGAGCGTGATGGATCGACGCGGAAGAAGCGATCGAACACTCTGGGCAGCGCTTCCGCGGGAATGCCGACGCCGGTGTCGGAGATCTCGATGCGAATCGCGGCGGTCTCGTTCGTGGCCACCAGAGTCACGGTCCCGCCGGGCGGAGTATGAGCAATGGCGTTCGAGACCAGGTTGCTCACCGCCCGCAGTATCAGTGAGCGATCCAGTTCCGCGTTGGGCGGTTCGACCCCGTCGCTCACGACAAGCGATATTCCTGCGTCGGTCGCAGAAGCTTCGTAATAGTCGCGAACAGTGGTCAGCAACTCCCCGAAGTTCACGTTCTCGCGATGCAACTCGGTTAAGGGACTCTCTGCACGAGCCAGAAACAGGAGATCACCGATCAGCTCGGAAAGCCGGACTGCTTCTTCCAGAGAAGACTCCAGCACGTCGCGGTACTCGTCGACCGTTCGTGCGCGGGCGAGAGCCACTTCGGCTTCTCCGCGGATATTGTTGACCGGCGTGCGCAAATCGTGCGCGATGTCGGCCGTGAACCTCGAGATGCGCTCGAAGGATTCTTCAAGCCGCTCAAGCATTTCATTGAATGTCCCAGCCAGCGAAGCAAGTTCGGATGGATAGCCTTCCGACCCAATCCGTTCACGCAGATTCGTCGACGTGATTCTCCTCGCCGTTGCGGCGATCTCTTCGACCGGCCGAATGCCATGCCGCGCAATCCGGTATCCTACCACCGGGAAAAGAACCGACGTCGCCAGCAGAATGCCCCAGAACCACATCCGATAGCGCGCCAGCAGCTCCTTTTCCTGAGAAACGTCAATCGCGATTTGAACGGTATCGCTGTGAGTTGGCAGCGTGCCGACGGTAACCACAGCACTTGTGATCCGGAATGGTTGCCCATGTCTACCCGCCATCGAAATCGAACGCTCGGATTGTCCGCGGGTTCCGCTCGTTAGCCTGGCAAGATCTAACTGTTCGGCCATGCCGGGCGTGGTCATGATCGGCACGCCATGTTCATCGAGGAGGCGAATATAGAACTGCTGGTACCGGCGGGCCTCAGACTCGAGCTCGATCTCTTCGCGCAGCCCGTCCTCGTCGTCCGGCCGTTCCCGCAGCATGGTCCGCAGCACGTGTAGCTTGTCGGCAAGGAACAGCTCAGTGCTGCGGTCCAGTTCCGTGCGTAGGACGATGTAGAGACTCGCCGTGGCCAGAATTACCAGCATCAGGCCCGCCAACGAGTAGGTCGCCGATAGCCGGAATGCCAAGGTCCGGCGCGGGTGCAGCGCAGCCCAGGCCTTACGATTGAGCTTCGAGGACATAGCCGGCACCGCGAACCGTGTGAATCAACTTGACCGGGAAGGGATCGTCCATCTTGCTGCGCAACCTGCGCACATTCACATCCACGACGTTCGTATCACTGTCGAAGTTCATATCCCAGACCGACTCGGCGATCAGTGTGCGCGACAACACTTCACCGGCGCGCCGCGCTAGCAGGGTCAGCAACAGGAACTCCTTCGAAGTAAGGTCGAGTCTCTGGCCGGCCCGCGTCGCGCGATGGCGCAGCAGATCGATCTCCAGGTCGGCCATGCGCAGGCTCTCCTGCGGCCGCGGGGTTGAGCGGCGCAACAGCGAGCGCACTCGGGCCAAGAGTTCGGAGAATGCGAACGGCTTTATCAGATAGTCGTCGGCTCCCAACTCGAACCCGCGCACGCGTTCGTGCACAGCGTCGCGCGCCGTAAGCATCAGGACCAGCGTCTTCCGTTCGGTCTCGCGCAGGCGAGCAAGCACCTGCCACCCATCCAGCACTGGAATCATCACATCGAGGATGACGAGATCGAAATCGACTTCCTTAGCCAAGTGCAGGCCTTCCAGACCGTCGGCAGCTACGTCGATGACATAACCGGCTTCGCAGAGTCCTTTTTTGAGAAACTTGGCAGTTTTGACTTCGTCTTCGATAACCAGGATCTTCATTTGTCACCTGCCTTTACTAATCCGGATTTGCTATGGGAAACGGCTAACTGGGAGCCGGCGAAAGAAGAGAGTCTGCTTTTCGCCATTCGGCCGCTCGCGGATCTTCTCAAGCGTTGCACCCTCGTCAATAACCAACCATGTCTCTTTCGACTGAAGAATACGGCCGTCTTCATGTTCCTCGATCGAGAAGACGAGACCGGAATCCTTCCATACGACGAATGTGTTGAACTGGTCTCCATCGGCTCCAGTCGACACGGAGACCTTCCCGTCGGTTGTATACTTCTGTATCGCATGCCGGGGACTCGCAAAACTGCGTGAGATCGATGTTTCCACCGTGAGTTCCAGGTCGTGATGCTCGATCCGCAGTGTGACGCCGCCATTGCGCTTCGGCAGGCAGCGATCATTGTCCTGCTTCCACAGGCCCGAGAAATCCGGCGTTTTCTGTGTCCACGCAACGGGCGCCAACATGAAGAAAACTACTGCGGCATATATGCCACGGCTCATTCGTCTGCCAGGATTCGTAAACTTTGCGATCGTTGCCATAGAAACTGACTCTCCGCTTTGCGGTGGCCACAAAGGACCGCCACAAAGATTGGTGAATGAGGATTAGAAATCAAGCCGCAGTGCGAACTGTATCTCACGCGGCGTTCCTGCTCCCGCCGGGGTAATGGGCGATACATTCAGGTTCTCTGTCGTGGTGATGATGCCAAACCCATTCGTGTTCGCGGGGTTGAATGTGCCCAGTGGCTGACCCAGTTGCGGGTGATTGAAGATGTTGTAGAACTCAGAGCGGAACTGTAGCTGCGCACGTTCCCATAGCGCAAACGTCTTGGCGGCGCTCAGATCGATCTGCCACGTACCCGGCCCGCGCAGCAGGTTGCGCGGCGTGGTGCCAAACTCTCCGGCCGGAGTGGCAAACGCAGCGGGATTGATCCACCTCGCAACGCTCCTGCCTCCCGGTGGCGTGGGAGAAACGTACGGAACCAGATCAGGACGTTGCGTGCCGGAGGCTCCATCCGGCGCGGTATAACTGCTGGGCATCACTACGTTCACAGGGAAGCCGGTACGAGCCAGCGCCGTCGTGCTTAGTTCCCAGTTGCCCGCAATGGCGGTAGCAAGCCCGCGGTGGTTCAGCATCGGCTTGCCCACGCCAAAAGGAAGTTGATAAACCGCATTGCCATTGAACACATTGCGGGCGTCCCAGTTACCGCTGGCTCGGTCGCAGGACGGGCATAACGGGTTCTGCGGATTCTGGTTATCGCCATCGCCGCTACCGTTGGAGCCGTTGTCGATCTCATGCGACCAGGCGTAATTGGCCGTCACCAGCAGGCCATTCGAGAACGAGCGCCGCAGCGTCGTGGAGAGGCCGTTGTACGAACTCATGCCGACCGAGCCGCGCCACCCGATGGCAGGTGCAAAGGCCGGATATTGCACCCGCCCCGTGGCCGGATTGATCAGGTTTACAACGTTGGTGTCCAGCAGATGCACACCATGGCTTCCAAGATAGGAGAGCGTGCCCACGAACTTTGCGGGCAGCTCCCGCTCCACCGAGAGGCTCCACTGCTCCACATACGAGTCCTTCCGGTTCCGTTGTTCAGCATTCGGTGAGATTGTTCCGGCGCCGAATGTGATCGGATAAGAAATTGGTGCGCTCATACTGCTTGTCTTTGAAAAGGAGGGAACCTCGTTCTTGGCAGGAAGATTCTGATCGTCCAGTTGCCCATCTTCGTGGTAGATGCCGAATCCGCCACGGATCACCGTGTGGCCGTCGCTCCACGGTGTCCAGGCAAAAGCTACACGTGGATCGATATCGCCGTAGTTCTGATTGCCAAAACTCGCGCCGACGCCGCAGAATCCCTGCGGACCGCAGGTGTCAAAATCGAATGGGTTAGCCTGCCCGTGCGCTTCGTCGAAGACATCGAAGATTGTGTATCGCAGGCCCAGGTCGAAGGTAAGATTCGGCCGCAACTTGTAGTAGTCCTGCGCATAGAAGATGTAATCGTTCTTGCGCAACCCATTGACCGGCATGACACCTGTCAGGGTAGCTTTTTTCACTACGTTCGCCGCAAGGTTCTCTATCGTGGCGAACGTAATCGTTCCGTGTTGCCCGTACTCCTGGTTCACCTGAATGTAGTGGAACTCCACTCCGGCTCTAATGGTGTGCCGGCCATGCGTCCACGTCACGTTGTCGATCCCTGAAAACGAGTTGCCCGCGTAGATGCTTTTGTAGTTGTAGTTCTGGGTGATAAACCCAGGCCCTGGACCGGTCGAAACCGCAATCTGATAAATGATTCCGGAGTCGCTGTAGTTGTACTGGTTGCTGGTGGAGCGGTTGACGCCGGCCTTGACCTCGTTCACGAGGTTCGGATTGAAGATGTGCAGCAACTCCACTGCGCCATTGACAGGCGCGGAGACCTTCTGCGTTAAGTCTGTTGCAGCGGCAGAAAGCGGCTGCGTATCCGCCGACCGGTCATAGCTTAAGCGCAGAAAGGCTGTGGTTCTGGACGTAAATCGCTGGTCGAGACGCAGCATGAACGAGTTTTCGTTGACTACCTGCGTGCAGGCGCAGGTCAGCAAATCATAGTCCAGGTAGTGCGGGTCACCCGGGTCGGTCTGTGGCGTCCAGGGCGTCAGAGTCGTTTTGGGATTGGCCCCCGGGTATCCGTGCATGATTGTATACACGGGCGAGGTCGATGGAACGGTCGCGATAAGCGACTGGCTCGGCACGTCGCCGCTGACGGGATAGCCCCAATTCTGCCGGTAGGCTTCCGCAGCCAGGAAGAAAAACGTCTTGTCGCGCACGATTGGGCCGCCTAACGATCCGCCAAACTGATTCAGGCGAAGCGGCTGCCGGGCTTCACCGTTGGAGGCCCAAAGCGGCAGCGGTGCGTCAAAAACGTCGTTGCGCAGATACTCGAAGAGTCGTCCGTGAAACTCGTTCGTGCCGGAAGGCGAAGTCACATTCAGTTGCGCGCCTCCTGTGGCGCCAACCTCGGCAGTTGACATCAGCGAGTCAACGCGAAACTCCGCGATCGCGTCCAGCGGAATGGCGAGCCGCACCCACTGGCGCTGTGTCTGATTCACGATGTTGGTGGCATCGACCCCGTCATAAGTAAAGTTGCTGTCATCGAGCCCGCGCCCGGCAAAGCGAATCGTCCGCTGGTTACTGCCGCCGGTATCAATGGCTCCGGGCACAAATGCCGTCAGCGCAGCCCAGTTGCGACCATTCAGTGGCAGTTCGTCGGCCTGCGTCCTCTCGATGAGGCCCGTTACCGTACTGGTGCTGCGATCCATCAGCGCCGAACTGCTCGAAACCTCCACCCGCTCCTCGCCGCCCGCCACAGGCAGCTTCGCATCCAGCGTACGCGTCCGGCCGATCACCTGATCGACACCCTCGAACCGGAGTGTCTGGAACCCCTGATGCTCAAACGTGATGGTATAAACGCCTACCGGCAGTCCGGTAATGGCGTAACTTCCATTCGCGTCCGATACTGTCTCCCGCCAGAGTGCGGTTGCCTTCTCAACTGCCGTGATGTGCGTCTGCGGCAGCAAACGGTCAGAAGGATCGGTCACTGTGCCGCTCAATGCGCTGCGATCCACCTGAGCGGAACAGAGACCGGCAAGGAAAAACACCGCGCTGAATCCGATCGAAACGCGAAGGTGCCGAATCGCGGCAGAGCCTCTAGCAAATGGACTTTGCTTCTTCTTGCGATGCATGGTTCCCCCAAGGAAACAACGGATTCGCGAGCGAATAGAGACTTCCCGTCAATCCGCCGCTCATTGCGTACATCGGAATCGCGATCCGGATATTCAGGTTGTGAAAGTAGACACAGATGACAATTTTGCAATCTGTGTTGTTATGCGCAGGTCACGCCGTAATTAAGGTTCCGTCAATATCGATTCCCGTGGAACCAGCTATTTGCCGAACGCGAGAATCGTCCCAGAATCGGCGATGTTGTAGCTCGCCGAACAGATACGAAGCCAAGCCGTGGAACTCTTGTCAGCCGCGCATTCACACTGCCGTCATGAGATGACAAAACTGTCATTTTCGCGTAATGCTGGTGTCCTTTTCGCGGTCCTAGACTTGCCCCGTTGGTTCTCCCGTACCGTTCACGAATTTTCCATTTTCCTGAAGCGACCCTCAAGCCGCATGGCCGATCCCGGGTTGCGTGATGGAAGAAACCGATTGAAGAAACTGAAAGAGGAGAGCATTCATGTGCCAGAAAACTTCTCGCAATCATTCACGGACTAACCCACTGCGTCTGCTTGCCGGCCTGCTTGCTGCGGGGCTAAGCGTTTCGGCGTTCGCGCAGTCCACACAGTTCCCGACCTACAGCCCCGGCCAGAATCTGAGCGGGTCGCAGGGCCCGGACTACCCATCGACTTTGCCCCACCCGTGGGTCGTTAGCGATGGCACAATCATCACCCCCGCTGGTACCCAGGTCTACCTCGGTACCACGACCCGCGCCAAGGCGATCGCGCTGAACCCCCTTGGCAATCACACTGCCGCCGTCCTTCAAATGGGCGCGCCGCAGGCCGTCACCATCTTCAGCACAAAGACCGGCGCTGTCCTGCAGAACGTTAAGTACGGCACGTCTACTACCGGCAGCGCTAACGGCATCGCCTATACGTCGGATGGCCTCCACCTGCTGTTCAGCCAGGACAACGGCTTCGTTGGCTACGTAAACGTTGATCCGACGTCGGGTCAGGTCACAACAGACGTCGCTCGCATCAGTCTTCCGCTGGATGCCACCGACGTCTCCTTCCCCGGATTTGGTAATGAGCCGTTGATCAACACCGCCAATTGCACTCAGACTGTCACCATGCCGGGAACGAATGTTGAGATCCCCGGTCCTGTGGGAACCACGGGCAGCATTGCGATCCCATGTGGCATCCCGGTATCTGGCACGAGTTCCTATCCACTGGGCATCGCGGTCTCGCCGAGTAACCTGACGGCCTACGTCGTGCTGGATGCCAGCAACGAGCTGGGTGAGATCAATCTTGTCACGAACGCGCTGGTTAGGCAGGTCCGGGTCGGCAACGTCCCGCACAGCGTCGTGATCTCAGCGGACGGCAAAACCGCCTACGTATCCAACGAGGCCGGCCGGATTGCGAAGAAAAACGACTTCCAGTTGTACTCCGATGGCACCCCGGTCGTCGCCAAGTATCCGGAAGGCTCCACGGCGACCGGTACCATTTCCGTGGTCGATCTGGCCAAGTTTACGATCACCGACAGCATCGAGACTGGCCTGCATCCGACCGGCATGGCCCTCTGGGGCAAGAAGCTGCTAGTCGCCAATGCCTATAGCGACAGCATCACCGTGATCGACACGACAAACCTCAACAAAGCGGAGCGCACAATCGACCTTGGATTACCGATCGGCGTGCCCGGCGAAGGCGAACCGGCTTTCGGCGCTGGTCCGAATTCGATCGCCGTCGATGCCAAGAACAACATCGCCTACGTTGCGCTCTACAACGCCAACGCGATCGCAGTCGTCGACCTCAATAAAGGGAACAACAGCGTGGTGGGCATGATCCCGGTCGGCTATGCGCCGAGCTCGGTTGTGCTGGATACGGTGGACGGCGCGCTGCTCGTTGCAAACGACAAGGGTATCGGAACGACCGGCTTCCAGAACACTCCGCCCGAAAATTCAACAACAACCTCACACGGCTCGCCGGCTGGCCTGAACACCCACCAGGATCTTGGCATAGTCAGCATCGTCCCTGTGCCGAGCTTTGAGACCCTCTCGGGGATGACGAGGCAAGTCGTCCAGAACAATCACTGGGATCTGACGAATAACATCCTGGCGGCCGCTGGCGGCAACAAGAAGGCCAAGCCGGTTGCAATTCCGGCGAATATCGGCGATCCCTCGAAGATCAAGCATGTCTTCGTAATCATCCGTGAAAATCGCACGTACGATCAGATCCTGGGCGACGTGGCTGCGGGTAATGGCCAAGCGTCTCTGGCGGTCTTCGGCTCGACCGGGATCTATGGCAACGTCACACCGAACGCGCATGCGCTTGTCGACCGTTTCCCACTCTTCGACAACTTCTACGACCCAAGCCGGCAGTCGGCCGACGGTCACAACTGGATCGTGCAGGCCATGGCACCCTACTCCGATGACATCCAGTCGCCGGACTGGGATCGCGATTATCCCTCCAATGGTGGCGACGCGCTGGCCTATCAGCCTAAGGGCCACCTGTGGGATGTGGCGGCCAAGGCCCACGTCACGATGAAGAACTACGGCGAGTACATAGAGGAGAATACCTTCAACGTGAACGGTTGCGACCCGACGATCAATACAGGAAGTTGCGAGCCGAGCTGGCAACAGTTCTACCGCGACTCCCAGTGCTTCGATGAGCAAACGTTCGGGTCAAACCCAAACTATAAATTGCCAGTGCCGAGTGACTGCCAGGCACCTGGAGTTTCGGGCGAGAAGACTCTCTTCTATCAGAACACGGTCGGCTCGTACTCCCCGCTCCCGAACCTAATGAAGTTCACCGTCCAAAATTATCCACAGTTCGATCTGGGCATTCCCGACCAGTACCGCTTCGATATCTGGTATCAGGATTTCCAAAATGACGTCAATAGCGGTTCGGTGCCCCAGCTAGAATTCCTGTGGATCAGCTCCGACCACACCGGCGGCCCGCCGACCGCACAAGCCATGCAGGCCGATAACGACCTGGCCCTTGGTCGCTTTGTCGACGCCATCAGCCACAGCTCGATCTGGGACTCTTCGGCGATCTTCGTCGAGGAAGACGATGCGCAGGACGGCGTTGACCACGTCGATGGTCACCGCAGCCCCGGCTATGTCTTCAGCCCCTACGTCAAGCAACAGGTAAACAACGATGGTACCGGCGCGGGGGCAGTGGCAGACCACACCTTCTACACGCAGGTCAACTTTACTCGTACCATCGAGCAGATCCTCGGTCTTACGCCCATGAACCAGAACGACCTGGTGGCCTCGCCGATGTACGAAATCTTCGTCAACAATCCGCCCAAGGCAAACTTCCTGCCGTGGAACCACGTGCAGAATGAAATCCTGCTGGATAACGGCACAACCGCCAAAGTGAAGCTCCCGAGCACGGACCCCAAGGTCCTGGCTCTGCAGGCTGGTTGGCTCAAGAAGAAAGCGCAGATCTTCGCCGGTAAATATCACATTCCCGACTCCGAAGATCCGGACACCGTCAGGCACTACAACTGGTACGAGGCCACCGGGTTTGTGGTCCCCTTTCCTGGTGAGAAGACGGTTCGGCCGGCGAGCGACTTCAAAAAGCGAGCACCTGCAAAAGTTGACGTGGACGACTAAAACACGCTCTGTCTGCAATGACCCTTTCCCCAGTAAGCGGGGAGAGGGTTTTTGCTGTCGCCTCAAACGCAATGCCCCACTGGCCTGAGTCGCCCCATCACCACCGTGAACGTTACTGCTCCGGTTTCATCCCGTGACAGCGCAGAGGACGCATCGCCGAGAGTTTTGAGCGATCAGCGTTGGCGCACTAGGTAATTCGAGGAAACATCTTTCTAAGAAGCGTTCGTCGACCAGAGCACAGTGTTCGCAGCGAAGTATTTCCAGTTGCTGGTGAGTACAGGCCAATGCGTTCATCGAACTCGTGGGTTAGTAGTCAATCTGATCCAACAGCGTGAGCGGTTTTAGGAAGAATCCTGAGATCCTAAAGCAAATGATAGTTTTCGATTCGCCCGCCCGCCCCCCGCTTTCAGTTGACCATCCTCGCAAACTGATAAACTCCGGGGATGCCGGAATTTGTAATTGAACGCGAGGTCCCAGGTGCGGGACGGCTCTCCGAGGAAGCAATTCGGGAGATGTCGGTGCGTTCACTGCAGGCGCTTGCGGAGATCGGCTCGAAGATCCAATGGCTTCACAGCTATGTCACCGAGGACAAGGTGTATTGCATTTACCTTGCGCCGGATGAGCAGACGATTCGCGACCATGCCCGGCGAGCGAGCATTCCCGCAGACCGCGTGTCTGCTGTCCGGCGTCTGATCGATCCTGCGAAGTATACCGCCTAGTTATTCCAGCCGCATTGCGTACATGATCGCTTCTTCAAGCGACATGGCGGTTCCTTCGGTCCACGCCTGTTCCGATTGACTCACGTGCAGAAGGGCTTTCGCAGATTGCACAGTTTTCTCCAGGCAGGCTTGTTCGTCCGGTGGCAAAAGTACATCGAGCTGTTTGCGGATTCGCGCAGCGGCGGCAGCCAATCTTAGTGCTGCGGTGGCCTCTCCTGCTGCCAAAGCCAGCGTTGCATACTCCGCCAGAACTCGCGCGATGCCTCGGCGATGCTGCAGTCCTTCAAAGATTTCCAGCGATTCGCGTAACGCGGCGCGTGCTTCGTCGAGTCGGCCTTCCGCAAGCTCTATGCAGCCGAGATCGGCGAGTGATCGTGCGCTGCCCCAGGGATCATGAGCGTCATGGAACGCGGCCAGTGCGCGCTCATAACATTGGCGGGCCTTGGCGATTTCTCCGGAGGCGCACTTCACGTCACCCATCTGATTGATGGACCAGGCTGCACCACTGCGCTCTCCCATCCTTTCGAAGATGTCTGAAGCTTCTTTGAGCGCCCAGATGGCACGCGCGTAATCGCCGCGGACTTTGACCACGGTGGCGAGATTATGGAGGCAACGCGCAATCGCAATCTGGTCCGACAAGAGCCGCCAGCAGGCGAGGCTGCGTTCAAAGCGAGCCTGTGCTATGGCGTAATCGCCGCGGTCGCGAGCCGAAATCGCCAGGGCATTCAGCGCTGCGGCAATGCCGGGTTCGTCCTCGAGCTGTTCATAAAGTTCCAGACCCATGGAGAGAAATCGTTCTGCGGCGGGGTTATCACCCTGCGCACTGGCGAGCGCGCCCGCGAAAAGTTCTACACGGGCCCGCTCCATGGCGAAGTCCGAACCCGCGAGGCGAAGAATTGTTTCCAGGCTGGCGCGTCCCTCGCTCAGATGTTCCCGCATATCCCAGAAGCGAAAGAGCGCGACGCCGAGGCGGAGGCTCCATGCCTTTTCCTGAGACTCATTCAGCCAATCGAGAGCAAGACGGAAGTTATCGATTTCCTGGTCGCAGCGGCAGAGCCATTCATTTCTCTCTTCCTGATTCAGATCCGGATTGCCTTCCTCGGCGATTACTACACAATACGCGGCGTGTGCGCGCCGTGTCACGGCTGCTTCTCCGGCCTCGTTGAGCTTTTCCTTCCCGAATTCGCGAATGGTCTGCAACATCGCAAAACGTGGTTCCACCATCACCCGATCGATTCGCTGGATGAGATTCTTGTCCACGAGCGACGACAATCCATCGACCAGGTCGAATCCCAGGTCGAGGTCCGTATTACAAACCGCTTCAGCTCCTTCGACAGTACACCCTCCTGCGAACACACAAAGTCGCCGGAAGAGTTTCTGCTCCTCTATGGTCAGGAGGCTATAACTCCATGCGATGGCGTTGCGGAGTGTCTGCTGGCGTTCGGGAAGATCCAGTGGACCGCCGGTGAGTAGTTGCAGAGGCCGTTGCAATTTATCAAGGATGGCTTCCGCTGAAAGGACCTTGGTTCGCGCCGCCGCTAATTCAATCGCGAGCGGCAAATGATCAAGCCGCGCACATATCTCGCGTACTACGGGCGAATTCTGAGTGGTTAATGCGTATGCGGGCCATATCGCTGACGCGCGCTGCACAAACAGATCAACCGCGGCGTCCTGTGCAAGCGGTGTAACGGAGAACTCCTGTTCGCCGTAGATGCGGAGACTCGATCTGCTTGTAACTAATACTTTCAGAGACGGGCACGCCTCCATAGTGTCGGCGACCAGCGTCGCTGCGGCTAGCACCTGCTCGAAATTATCGAGCACAAGGAGAAAGGGGCCGGAGTTCCGAAGTTTTTCTTCCATCAGTTCCGGGATTGTGCGGCCACCGGCCGGCTGGATTTCCAGCGCGTCTGCCAAGGCGGTGGCCATCAGGGTGACCTCGGTGATGGAAGCAAGATTCACAAACTGGACGCCGGCTGGGAATTGGTTCGCAACTGCGCTGGCAACGGCAATGCCGAGCCGTGTCTTGCCTGCGCCTCCCGGACCTGTGAGCGTCAGCAGCCGAACGTCGGGGCGAGTCAGCAAGTTGCAGGCCTCGCGAATCTGGTCTGCTCGTCCGATCAAAGGGGTGCGAGGAATTGGAAGGTCGTTGCGCCTGCCTGCGAAATTTTTCGGAGATGACGGACGATGGTCGAAGTGCTGGAAGGATTCGGTGGTGGTGAGTCGCTCGCTCCTTTGGGACGCGGAAGGCGTGGTCTTCGGATTGAACAGGTAGCCGCGCCGCGGCACGGTCTTGAGAATCTTTTGATCATGGTCTCCCAAGGCGCGGCGCAATTCGAGAGTGCATTGAACTAGCGAATCATCCGTGACAAATGAGTTCGGCCAAACTGCCTGAATCAACTCCGGTTTTGCGACCAATCGTCCCTGGTTCTGCACCAGGTACTTCAGGGTCTCGAAGACCTTCGGTCGCAGTCTGATTTCCTCGGTGCCTTTAGAGAGACAACCTTTCCGGATATCGAGCGTGAATTCGCCGAACTGATAGATGGGGGAAGTGGTCGCCACGGGTGCTTCCATTGTTGCGAAACCTAGGCCCGCTGCATGTCAGGAATTCGTAATTTCTTAGGCGTTCCTTCGTTACTTTCCGCTTCGCCGCTGGCTACCTTGAACTTGTCCGTAGAGGTAGACACACAAGAAACCTTCTCGAAGAGCCATACAACACGGGTAGACGCTAACCGAATTCTAGCAAAGTGTTGGTCGCTGGCATCCGGTTGTGGTTCGACCATGCGGGCAAATTCATAAGGAGATAACTTCAATGAAGCAAGCAGAGAGTTCCGCCGCAATCCGCAAAGCCGCTGGTGTTCTGAACCACTTGCCCTTCTTACTCGTTGGTATATCCCTTTTTAGCTTTGATGTCGTCTGTGCCCTTGCCCAGGACGGTCATTCCCATCCTGGCACGGAGGCGCAATCGTCAGAACAGAGAAAAGCTGACCCCGGCGCGCTGATCAAGATTGTGCGCAACTCCACCGAACGTTTCAAGGATGTAAGAGTTGCCGAGAACGAGGGATACGCGCTAATGTTCGGCTGTGTCACCGGGCCAGACGCTGGTGCGATGGGGCTTCACTACGTCAATGGCCAGATTCTTTCAACCAACGAACTGGACCCAACCAAGCCGCAGATCGTTATCTACGAACCACAGACGGATGGCACCCTACGCCTCATCGGAGCAGACTTCGTCGTCATCGCCGACGCGTGGGACAAGAAAAATCAGGGACCGCCGCAACTGATGGGCCAGCTCTTCCACTACTTCGAGGCACCCAATCGCTTCGGCCTTCCCGCGTTCTACACGCTCCATGTGTGGGCGTGGAAGGACAATCCAAACGGCGCGTTTGTGAACTGGCATCCCGACGTGTCGTGTCAGCACTTCAAAGGGCAATAAACAATCTTTTTCATTAGAGTCCCCGATCTCGACAACTGGAGGGTGGAGTGATCCACCCCCACACCCGAAGCGCAAACCATGAGGAGAATGATTATGAGCACTGCAGCGGCCCCCGAACTCGATGTGAACAAGCTGAACGCTTTCATGGGCCAATTCGTCACTGACCTTGGCGCCGCCGTGCACAGCGGCATGGTCGTCATCGGCGAGAAACTCGGCCTTTATAAAGCCCTGGCTGCAGGACCTATCGGTTCTCTGCAACTGGCGCGCAAGACCGGCACCGACGAGCGTTATGTTCGCGAGTGGCTGGCATCCCAAGCCGCCGGCGGATACGTTACCTATGACGAGCTGACCAACGAATTCAGTCTGAGCACGGAACAGGCGTTTACGCTGGCCAACGAGGATAGTCCCGCCTATTTTCCGGGTGCGTTCGAACTCGTACTCGGATCGCTGGCTGCAGTTCCTCGAATTGCGGAGTCATTCCGCACTGGCGAGGGCATGGGCTGGCATGAACACGCCGATGGAGTGTTCCACGGTTGCGAGAAGTTCTTTCGGCCCGGCTACGCCGCCAATCTTGTAGACTCCTGGATTCCTGCACTGGACGGTGTAAAAGAGAAACTCGAAGTAGGTGCCCACGTTGCTGACGTCGGTTGCGGAAAAGGCGCGTCCACCATCCTGATGGCGCAGGCATTCCCCCGGTCTCGATTCGTAGGATTCGACTATCACGATAAGTCGATCGAAGCTGCGCGTGAATCCGCGCGGAAAAACGGCGTGCAGGACCGCGTCACATTTGAAGTGGCGGCCGCAAAGAGTTTCCCAGGGCGCGACTACGACTTTGTGGCGGTCTTCGATTGCCTGCATGATATGGGAGATCCGATAGGGGCGGCGGCGCACGTTCGCCAATCGCTTGCCAAGGACGGCACCTGGATGATCGTGGAGCCGTTTGCCCACGACCATCTAAAAGACAATTTGAATCCCGTTGGGCGAGTCATGTATTCCTTCTCGACCCTATTGTGCACCCCGTGTTCGCGCTCGCAGGAAGTTGGGCTCTGTCTCGGCGCGCAGGCCGGCGAAGCACGCATTCGCGAAGTTGTGACGGCCGCCGGGTTCGAGCGTTTCCGGCGCGCGACTGAGACGCCTTTCAATATCGTCTACGAAGCGCGTCCCTGATCACGCGAGTAACTGCGCGGGAGGGTTCTCGCGCGCTTCATGCGGCTGGTCCTAAACTGGTCAGCACTGTTTCGGATCAAATTCAGGGCCGGCCGCTCACGTTTTGTACAAGGAGGAGACCTTGCACCAAACAGATATCACTGAATTCAGAAATCAACTTCGGGGAGAGCTGATCGAACCCGGCGACGAACGCTATGACACTGAGCGCAAAGTCTACAACGCGATGATCGATCGTAAGCCGCGCATGATCGTGCGTTGCTCCGATGTAGCGGATGTAATGGCGTCCGTTCGATTCGCACGTAAGCAAGAAATCCAGGTGTCTATTCGCGGGGGCGGGCACAACGCCGGCGGACTTGGTGTGTGGGACGATTGTCTAGTCATCGATCTCTCCCCGATCCGGTATGTCCACGTTGAGCCCGGCTCGAGCCAAGTGCGCGTGGGCGGCGGATGCACCTGGGGCGATGTCGATCACGCGCTGCATACATTCGGGCTGGCTGTTCCGTCGGGCATCATCTCCACGACCGGCGTCGGAGGCCTCACCCTCGGTGGAGGCATAGGACATCTCACGCGTAAATTTGGCCTGACTATCGACAACCTGCTCGCGGCGGATGTCGTGCTTGCGGACGGATCCTTTGTTGTAGCCAGTTCTGATCAGAACCCTGACCTGTTCTGGGCCATTCGCGGCGGTGGAGGCAACTTCGGCGTGGTTACATCGTTTTTGTTCCAGGCGCACCCGGTGCAGACGGTATGCGCTGGCCCTATGCTTTGGGATCTCGACACCGCAGCAGATGTGATGAAGTGGTATCGCGAATTCATCGTGGACGCGCCGGAGGAACTGAATGGATTCTTTGCATTTCTCACTGTGCCTCCGGCACCTCCGTTCCCGGAATCGTTGCACTGGAAAAAGATGTGTGGAATCGTGTGGTGCTACACCGGTGCGCTAAAGGAGGCTAACTCGCTCCTCGAGCCGCTGCGTGCCTATCGCCAGCCGGCATTCGAATTTTTTGCTCCCATGGCATTCCCGATGCTGCAAAGTATGTTCGACGGCCTCTACACGCGCGGTCTGCAATGGTACTGGAAGGCCGATTTCGTCAACACGCTAAGCGATGGAGCCATTGCCCTCCATATCAAGCACTCTTCCGAGTTGCCCTCATTGCACTCAACCATGCATCTGTATCCCATCAACGGGGCGGCACATCGACCCAAAAACGGCGACACTCCATGGAGTCATAGGGGAGCTACCTGGAGCGAAGTCATTGTGGGCGTTGATCCCGATCCGACAAATGCGGACCACGTTACCGCCTGGGCACGTGACTACTGGGAAGCACTACATCCGTACGGCACAGGCGGAGCCTACGTGAATTTCCTGATGGAGAACGAAGGCGAGGATCGCATTCGAGCGAGCTATGGTGAAAACTATGACAGGCTGGCGGAGGTCAAAGCGAAGTACGATCCTGAGAATTTCTTCCGAGTAAATCAGAATATCCGTCCGCGTTTGCGGGACCGATCGGGTTCGACCAGCGATTCTAATATTCAGACGATCGCCATCGGTGCTTCCGAATGAACCGACATGTGAAGAACCAACCTCTCAGAGAGCGGCGTTGCTTTACAAATTGCCCATATCCCTCACGATCGTCTACCGATCCCTTTTCAATGGGGATAACAGGGCTAGTCACTCATCGAGCTATCCAAATCGATCACGTCTTCGGCAAGTGGGGACTAACGCCTAATCGGAAACTTGATCTGTCAGGGCCATTTGTCCGAATAGCCGACTATACGGCTAGGTGACTCCGTTTCTCAATGAGCGATATATCGATTTATCGGTGCAAAGTGGTAAAGGACTTTGGAACGGTGCCAGTTCCGGCTGGTGGGTCCGGACGATTCTGCCCGCCAATAGGACAATATTCGGCAGAGATCTGCTAGGCACTCCAAAGACGAATGAGTTTCTTCGTTTTAAGACTCTAAGTAGAGTCGCTAAGTTGTTGATTTGATTGGCTCCTGAGGTAGGACTCGAACCTACAACCCTTCGGTTAACAGCCAACGAATTTCCTTCCCCTTACACTGCTATTGATTGCTGTAAGTAACGATACATCAGCAGATTAGATCGATTCCTCTCAGCGTCGCATTGCTAGCCATATGGCCTGATTGTGACTGATTTTGAACTAGCGTGGGCACAAAAATGGGCACAACCATTTAGAGTCGAAAGCGCGGTCTACCCTGCAGTGCTGTCGGTGGAATGAGATTTGAGTTTGATTGGGATGGAGGCAGCATCGTTTCTTTCATAAGCCCTATTCAGGGAGCGATCGCTCAGGAGGTTGACTTGTTGTCCGTCCCTGAACTCATTGCAAATGATTCTTCCGACGGGGTTCTCTGAGCGATTTCCGGCTGTCTTGTCATACCAACAAAATACCGTTACTGCTGCAGATCCGATGGATGGAGAACATGGGGAGATCCGAGTCTGCATCTTCGCACCTTAATTTCCCTGCTTCCGAGGGCTCGAAGAAGATCACAGCAGGATGCATCGTGCCCCGCGTATTCTGAGTCCGTTTCGAGCCCTCGAGGCGCGCTCCTGCACGACCCTGCATGAGCGCGCCTCGCCCTGAAGGCAACGGTTGAGCCAAGGGCCACTTGTCCGGAAAGCCGACTATACAGACAAGTGGAACCCTCGCCGGTAAATGAGTGACTTCGCGATTTATCAACAGACGGAGACAATGCGATTTACCGTTCTGTGCCTTTCTTGCAGCCAACAATAATTGCCAGCACACTGTGAGCCTAAAAAGTCGTCTTTGCCAAAGGGTCTTGCCCTAGTTATAGGCGTGGAGAAGCAACGCTATACTGCTCGCAAGCGACCCCAGGTGGGACTGTGGATGCCAAGGGATCCCCGGGCTCAGAAAGAACAATTTGCGAAGCCTTTCTTTGACTGGTCTTAGCAGGAGCAACATCGAAATGCAGAAGCGACAGGCCAACCGAAAACAAGGAGCAGATCAACGATGCTACTCAAACAGAACATTCTCGTAGCGGTGTTTATCTCCGCGCTGGGTTTAGCCACCACTCACGCACAGATGCCGCCGAAGATGAAGATGACGACGCCCACTCCGCCGTCCATCACTACGCCCGATACTGTGGACACTCCTATCGGTACCCTGAACTTTTTCGACGGCTTTCCGGACGATGCTACCGTCCAGAAGGTTTATGACAATCTCGACTTCTCACATGGTGTACAGGCGTTTATGAGCGGAATGCCGGGAACGTCGCTGGTCGCTATGCGCACAGGTTTTGAAAAGCTGGGCGTTTTCAATGGCACCATTCTGATCTTTGAGGATCGTCTGGACTCCAAATCCCTTTTTCTCACCGGGAACACCGACTCCGTCTATTTCAGTACCTGGCTAAATTTGAAAGCCGGTCCCCTCGTGATTGAATCGCCTCCCAAAGTACTCGCGTTTCTGGACGATTCCTGGTTTCGGTACGTCACCGACATCGGCAACGCCGGTCGTGACAAAGGTCAGGGTGGTAAGTATCTTGTGCTTCCGCCGGGTTATAACGGGGAAGTACCGGCGGGTTACTTTGTCACCCGCTCACGCACGTATAACCTCTGGCTAATGGGCCGCGGATTCTCGGTAAACGGCGACATCAAACCAGCCGTCGAAAGCATCAGAAAAAACCTGCGCATCTATCCGCTGACACAGTCGAAGAATCCGCCCGAAACGAAGTTCATCAATGGCTCCGGCGTCGAATTCAACACTGTTCACTCGAATGACTTTAGCTACTTTGAAGAGCTGAACGAGGTCGTGCAGCAAGAGCCCAGCGAAGCGCTGGACACTGAAAGGCTTGGGTTGTTCGCCTCCATCGGCATCGAGAAGGGCAAGCCCTTTGCGCCTGATGCGCGCATGAAAAAGATTCTGACTGCGGCAGCGGCGGTGGGGAACGCCACTTCCCGAGCTATCCTCTTCCGCACTCGGATGAAGGATGCCTACTTCTTTCCGAACAGTGCGTGGGTGACGACCTTCGCAGGAGGTTATGAGTTCTTGTCTCAGCCCGGCGTGCGCAATCTCGATGCACGAACTATGTTTCATTACTATGCCACCGGCATCACTCCGGCTATGGCTTTGAAGATGGTGGGCATCGGCTCGCAATACGCCGCCGCGTTCGTCGACTCCGAAGGCAAGCCGCTGGATGGCAGCAAGACCTACAAGATTCACCTGCCGCCCAACATCCCTGCGAAGGACTTCTGGTCGTTCGTCGTCTATGACAATCAAACCCGCTCGATGCTGCAGACCGATCAGCAGTTCCCCAGCATAGGCAGCCAGAAAGAAAGCATCGTTGTGAACCCCGACACATCGGTGGACGTCTGGTTTGGCCCCACCGCGCCGAAGGGACATGAGGCCAACTGGGTGCAGACCATCCCCGGCAAAGGTTGGAACGTCCTGCTACGCCTCTATGGGCCGTTGCAGCCATGGTTTGACAAGACATGGAAGCCAGGTGAGTTCGAGTTGGTCAGATGAATCCCTAGTACATGACGACCCAACCGCTACGTAGGGGGAGAAAATATGAAGGTAATCTCGACTGGTGCAAACAGGCCGATACATTCATTGACCGATTCGGATCGATCCTTCGGCACGTGAACGTAAAACCGGCTGTCAGGAGAAGTGATTTCCATGGATGCCGGCCTATAGTCACTTGTACGACAAGCCGACTATACGGCCATGTGGTTCAGTTTCTCGATGAGTGCATCGGCGATTTATCACTCATCTGGGCCCAAACGCACTGCCAACTTTCCAGATCGCCGACAACACATACGGAGGCTAAGATGTGCCTCCGGGGTACCACTGTCTACTGCCCTATATCTGGCGAAGCCGAAAGGGAATGTTGGTCATCTTTCTTTGGATAGGAGATCTTCGTCGTAATGATCTTCCCATTGAAGGCGAACGGTGCCTGGTCGAAATACGCGAGCGACACGGGCGAGCCGAGATCGCTGCCGATGTCAAGGCAGTCGTTGGCGGTGAAAGCCATCGCCGCGGTGATCGGCACTCGGCCTTGCGCCACAGCCTGACCGTTGACCTTCAGCGTGACGTCCAGCGGAGAGCCGCCCTTGGGAGCGACCAGCTTAGACTCCACCTCGATCTTCACCTTCCCGGTCGGCAGCTTGTCTTTCGCGTCGATCTTAGTTCGATCAATCTCGAAGAGGTTGTATTCGTAGTGAAGCACGCCATCCTTCACGTACAAGGAAAGACCGCCGGAAAATCCGCCGAGAGCGTACAGAACGCCGTTAGCATTTGCAGGCACATCCACGTCCATGCTGACGGTATTGTCGAATTTTCCGAGCTTTGGTGCGGTGAACTCCGGCATCCCGGTGATGGGGCCGCTAAAGGTCCATTTGGTATAAGGTGTGGCGGGCCCGTCTTCCGGGTGGAACACTGGCGTCCACAGACCTCCGCCGATGGGAAGATTCTCGTTCTTGGCGGACTCCACCAGAAAGAGGTTCTTCATGTAGGCGACCTTATCCGGCATCTTCGCGGCAAGGTCGTTGGCTTGAGACCAGTCTTCGTCCAGGTTGTAAAGCTCCCACACATCATTCTCAGGGTTCCACGTCGCGATGCCCTTGGGTAGTCCCGGCACCCACGGAATGCGCGGGCCGGGAGTGTCGGCGAACCAACCATCCTGGTAGATGCCACGGCTCCCCATGATGTCGAAAAACTGCGTCGTCTTACGTCCCTTAGCTGTCGCGTCGGCAAACGTATAGACCATACTTACGCCGTCAATTGACATCTGATCCACACCGTTGACCACACGCGGTGGTGTGATGCCAACTGCCTCATAGATCGTCGGCACGATGTCAGTGACGTGATGGAACTGCGGACGGGGCGTGCCGTCATGTTTGATCTTCGCTGGCCACGAAACAGCCATCGGCTGGCGCGTGCCGCCGAAGTGCGCGGCGACAAGTTTGGTGGACCTGTAAGGCGTTCCACCCGCCCAGGCCCACCCGGCGTGATACATGTTGTCGGTCTTCGCCGTGCCGATTACATCAAGTCCCCCAAGTTCATTAACCGTCTTGATGTGTTGTTCAATTGTCGTCGGGATACCGTTCTGCGCGAGCAGCTCAGAGATAGTGCCGTTCTGGCCTTCTGCCGAGGCGCCGTTATCACCCCAAATGTAGAAGATGAGCGTGTTGTTCAGCTTTCCTTCCTGCTCGATCTCATCGATCACGCGGCCGGCGTTGTAGTCGGCGTGTTCGACAAAGCCGGCATAAACTTCCATCAGGCGGCGTTGGAAAGGTTTTTCGCTCTCTGGGATGGAATCCCACGAAGCAAGCGTCGGCGGACGTGGGGTGAGTTGAGCATTCTGCGGGATCCAGCCTATCTCTTTGGCGCGCTTGAAGGTGCGCTCGCGATACTTATCCCAGCCATCGTCAAATTTGCCCTTATACTTGTCAGCCCATTCCTGGGGAACCTGGTGCGGGCCATGCGCCGCGCCCGGTGCCCAGTACATCAGGAATGGCTTGTCCGGCGAGAAAGCCTGCTGCTCACGCAGCCACTTGATGGCGTCCGTAGCGATGTCTTCGGAGAGGTGGTAACCCGGATGCTCATACTCGTGCGGATCCAGGACCGTGGTGTTACGCACCAGACGCGGCTCATACTGCGAGGCCTCGCCTGCAAGAAAGCCGTAGAAGTATTGGAAACCATACCCGGTGGGCCAGTAGTCGAACGGGCCCTTCGAGGTCGTCTGCTCAGCGGGCGTGTTATGCCACTTGCCCCAGGCCCCTGTGTTGTAACCATAGTCCTTAAGCACCTCGGCTACGGTCGCCGCCGACTTCGGGATCGTACCGCTGAAGCCATCGAAGTCGTTAGCCAGTTCGGCAATCTGGCCGTTGCTGATGCGGGTGTGATTGCGTCCGGTGAGAAGCGCCCCTCGTGTCGGCGAACACATCGCAGTGGAGTGAAAACGGTTATACGAAATCCCCGCCTTCGCGACGCGGTCAAGTGTCGGAGTGTTGATCTCGCCACCATAGGTGGAGGCTTGGCCCGGCCCCACGTCGTCCATCAGGATGATGAGGATGTTCGGCGCATCGGCAGGCAGGCGCTTCGGGTCAACGCGCTTCTTGTAGACAGAGGTTGACATTGTCAGCCCAGCAGTGGAGGCAGACGGCGTGGGCGGAAATGGCAGGACTTCCTGTGCCCCTGCTGGTGATGCGATGAACGCGCCTAGGGCAACGCTGAGAACGGTGAATATGGTTTTCATTGGTGGCGCTCTTTGTGATCTGGAATGGTTCTGCGCGGCCCAGTTCTGCAAACGATGGTTTGGCGAGCATATCGCCGCCTGTCTCAGAAGTCTAGAAGCACTCCCGAGCCACAGGTAAACCGGAAGTGGGATTCTCAATTGGTGAGAACAGTCAGTATGGAGTGACCGGCGCCGATGCGCTGATCGTGGGTTAGGCTGTGTGTTTATTAGAGCACGCAGTTCAGAGCCACAGGCGGAAGGGAGCCGGTCATGAAGGAGAAGGTACGATTTATAGGTTTGGATGTCCATGCCGAGACCATCGCCGTAGCGATAGCCGAACCGGATGGTGAAGTACGGAGTCTGGGAACGATTCCGAACCGTAGCGAGTCGCTCCGCAAGCTGGTTAGGAAGCTTGGTCCAGCAGAGAAGTTGAGAGCCTGTTATGAGGCAGGACCGACGGGCTACGTGGTGTATTGGCAACTGACAGAACTGGGTGTACCGTGCCAGGTGGTAGCGCCTACTCTGGTACCGGTTAAAGCGGGTGATCGAGTAAAGACCGATCGGCGAGATGCGGAGAAGTTGGCACGCTGCTACCGATCTGGAGATCTGACAGCGGTATGGGTTCCGGACGAAGGTTCCGAGGCCTTACGCGATCTCGTGCGTGCCCGCGAAGCAGCCAAGCAGGATCAGATGCGAGCGCGGCATCGGTTGAGCAAGTTTCTTCTTCGCTCCGGCCAGCGTCCACCAACCGGAGTTCGACCATGGACACGCCCCTATCTGATCTGGATCGCGCAGCTACGTTTCACACAGATCGCCCAGGAATCCACGCGACAGGATTACCTGCACGAGGTCGAGCACATGCGGGAACGGGTAGCGCGTCTGGAGCAAGCCATCACGGAAGCGGTGAAGCTGGCCTCCCCCGCGTTGCAGCATGTCATTAACGATCTGCAGGCACTGCGCGGTATCGCGGATATCTCAGCTGTAACCATTGCGGCCGAGCTGGGCCAGGTATCCCGTTTTCACAGTGCCCGGCAACTGATGGGCTATTGCGGTGCTGTGCCCAGCGAAGACTCCAGTGGCAAGCGAACCAGACGCGGTGGCATCACTAAAACCGGCAACGCGCATTTGCGACGAATCGTTGTCGAAGCAGCCTGGAGCTATCGTCGTCCTCCATGTATCTGGTACGGACTGCGCAGACGACAGGAGAGCATCTCAGAAGAGGCGAAAGAGATTGCGTGGAAGGCGCAACACCGGCTGCATAAGCGGTATATGAGGCTGGGCGCAGCCGGCAAGGACCAGAGGAAGATTGCTGTTGCAATTGCTCGTGAACTGCTGGGCTTCATCTGGGCTATTGGAGCCAGAGCGGAGACGATCGTCAGGCATCGAGTTGCAGCCTGAAAAGAACAACAGCAAAGACAACAACTTTCCTACAACGAAAAAGCAACAACAATGCAATCGATGAACGGTGCCACCCATCTCGAGCACAGAGCCAGCAGCAGGCTGAGCAAGCACGAAGGAGAATCCTCGTTTGCCCTATGCGACAGGCTTGACCGGACTCGCGCTAACAGTCAGAGGCAGCTCCCGACGGATCATGATTATGCGGTTCCGACCCGCGAATATCAGACTGATCAATCGTCGCTCAAATCTACCCAGACTGCTGCTCGCTCTGTCATCGGGAAAAGAAAACGCAAACCACCACACAATCCCACAGATCTCGCCCAGTTGACACGGTCACTCCATATCAGGGCTTAGCGCTGAGCTGTTCAAGTCGATCAGTGCTCTCGGCAAGTGGCCGAAAAACCTGCATCTCGTACACGTGATTGCAGCCGATGACCCGTGGCCGAATCTCAAATGAGTGCGAAATTGCCAATGCACTCGTCGAGCGTTGCTGTCGGCTCAATGAGTGTTAAGACTTGTTGGCACGAGTGAAGAATTACTTCCGATTGTCCGTTTCTCGTCCACGTGGAACATCTGAGCCCTAAGCGACTGCGATGTTGCGTCCGCTACCGTTTTCGACGCTGCGTCGGGCTCGGTGCGCAGCAGAGGCTTTTTGATGTATTGCATAGGCACGACAGGATTTGGTCTGGCAGTATTGCGTTGGTGCGGCGGCGACCCACGAGGCGAACGTAGCCGAGATACTTCCCACCGTCAGCTTCGAGAGCTTTGATTTCCGCTCCATTGTCGGGGGCTACGAGCCTGTGCCAGTCCAGCCAGAGCTGGCAACCGTCCGGCATCGTATCGGTCAAACCCAAGTACCGAGATCCCCCAATCGTTCCGCCTGACTAGAAAGGGAACGCGCCCGAGGGCGCGTGGAGGAAAGACGGGAGGCGGTATGAGCCAACATTCCATTTCTCTATTCGCTGCTGGTTTTTACGTGGCCGTTCCTGGAGTTATGGCTTCGAGGCAGATTGTGCTGTGCTGGAATGTTCAAACCGAGGATTCGCCCTCTCTTGCAAACCAGTAATAGCGACGCCAACAATTAAGGCACCGGACTGGTTTCAGTGCGAAGAAGCTTAAGAGCGCATCGAGGGGCTGCGCTTCAGCGACCTCGAATTCTATTGATGTACAGAGAGAGCACGTTTTGCGAAGCCACAAGAATTGTGGGAATCGATCTGGCAATCTGAAGACTATCGAGTTCATCTAATTAACCTCCTCACATGCCCGATTTCGCAGGCTATGAGTTCACTGCATTTGTTGCTTCAGAATTCGCATCCAACCAAGAGAGAAGAGCTCGGACACTGCCAGTTGCCATTGCAACGCACGAGTCCGCTGCACCGTAATAGAGATGAATCGTATCTCCGTCCGCGGCAAGCGTTTGACCACACGGAAAAACAACGTCATTGACATCTCCGCTGCGTTCGTAAGGCGCTTCTGGGCCGAACATCCAGGAATCTCCCCGCCGCAAACAAATTTCCGGTTTATCTAGATCGAAGAGAGCTAAGCCTAGACGATAGATGCTTCCGGATGCTGTCTGTCTAACGCCGTGATAAAGCACCAGCCATCCCCTGGAGGTCTCAATCGGGGGTGAACAGAGACCAATCTTGTTCGCATCCCACCAACCTCCTCGTCGCGCTTCGAGAATTACTTTGTGGCTTCCCCAATGCCGCAGATCTGGCGAGTAAGAGATCCACATGTGGGCGCCAAGCGTTGTCACGGGCCGGTGGATCAGTGCCCAGAAACCTCCGATGCGGCGCGGCAACAGCGCTGCATCCTTATCCTCTGGTGGCATGATCACACCATATCGCTCAAAGCTTCTGAAATCCTTCGTAAGCGCGAGGGAAACGCCAGGACCACCTCTGGCGAAAGAAGTATAAGCGATCGCGTATTGCTCGAGCTCAGGAACGTAGGTTATACGGGGGTCTTCGATACCCCATATCTCCTCAGGATACTCGATTGGATTTGACATGAGGGTCGGTCTGGAATCGATACGCCAATTATCGATCCCATTAGCTGATTGAGCAGCACAAAGATGCGAGAGTCCTCGCCGATCTTCCACACGACAGAGCAATAAGGTGTCTCCATCGGGTAACAATGTGGCACCTGCATTGAAGACGCTGTTGATCGGATAGGGCCAGTCTTGTCGGGTAAGAAGCGGATTATTGGAATGACGGGTGAACAACGGAATCTCAGGGAACACTGTCAGGTGACGCTCTTTAGGGGACGACGACTCGAATGCCGTCGGAAGGGCGATAGTTGGGTTCAATTTGACACACTCATTTCCTGATTCGGCTCGACTAACGTCGCGAGCTCGATACTTTGCATTTCGAGAAGGGCCATCAGGAACGAGAGAGTTGATTCGGCCCCCTGGTTTTCATTCACGCGGTCTGGGTGAAGGCCATCGCGACAGCCACCGGTCGTTGGGTCGTAGAGCGGAACTTGAAGGTCGTTTTCTCCAAGAAACCAGCGAAACGCTGACCATGCTTCTCGAAGCCAGTTGCTATCGTCGGTTAGTTTGAAGGCTTGAAGACATGCCGAAATTGTTCCGCATGCTTCTATGGGTTGCTGATCGAAACGTGCCTTCTCAGCTCCTTGCATCAAGAATCCCATGGAGCCAATCGGTACGAAAATATCGTTGTGTTCTCGATGCTGCTCGGCGAGAAGCCACCGCAGAGATTCACACCCTGCTTCGAGCATCCGGACGTTTTGGCTTCGGTCCCCTGCAACGATAAGCGCCTGGGACAACCGCGCGTTGGAGTAAGACAGACTCTTCTCGAACCATCTCCATGTCGGGATGTTACTGCGTTCGTATATATCCAAAAGCCGATTGGCCAACTTGTTGCGAGCGGCCTGGATCGCTCGATCACCAGGAAACCTGTCCAAATAAGCTTGCAACCCTAACACCGAAAATGCCCATGCACGAGGACTCGTGAACGTCAGAACAGCCGGCACCGCTGCTTCAAAGAGCCTGCCTGCCGCGCCTCTTAGACCAGGATCCTCAGACTCTCCAAGAACGGTTCCTAACGCCCAAAGAGCGCGACCATGACTATCTTCAGATCCGACATCCTCCTGCCACTGACGTCCATAACTTAGGAAGTTCCTGAAGCGTCCGGTCTTTTCACAAAACGCCAACAGTAAAAACGCCAGGTAGCGATGAGACAATCTAGCGAAATTGGATTGGCTCGACTGAGCCGAAACATCCATCAACACGGAAACAATCAGAGCGCGGGCATTGTCGTCGGTCGTATAGCCCTCAATATTATTGGGAACTGAAAATATGGCATGCTGCACGATGCCCGTATCGTCCGTCAGGCTGGTCAAGTGACTCGAATTGATCGATGGTAACGCGCCTGTAACTTTGGCTGCTGCCAGATCCTTTGACGTGGCTCTGGGTCTGGACATTCGCTCAGCCCGGGCACGCTGAAAAGTTGTCATGTAAGCCTGCGCGGTACGCCTCCAGGTTGTGCCGCGCGAGTAAAGGTATGCACGCTTGCGCATTGCATGCCGCTCACCACTATTTTCCAACAGGCTAACTGCTGCCTCGGCAATGGCGAGAGGATCATCGAACGGGACGATCACGCCTCGACCGTTTGCGAGCAGTTCTTTCGCATGCCAGTATGGCGTAGAAATGACCGCCTTTCCTGCTCCAAGGGCGATCGCTAATGTACCGGAGACAACCTGGGCCTCCTGTCGATAAGGAGTGATGTAAATATCTGCTGCCCCAAGATGTTCAACCAACTCTTCAGCGCTGACAAAGCGGTCGTTGAAGATGACTTGATCGGAAACACCCAATTCTTCCGCCAGCGTCTGCAAGCTTCCGCGATAGTGTTCACCCTCACTCCGTTTAATCTGAGGATGCGTTGCTCCGGAGATCATGTAGACCACGTTTGCATGTTTTTGGAGGATCGCGGGCAATGCTCGAATCACGTTCTCAATACCTTTATTGGGCGATAGCAACCCGAAAGTAAGCAGTACCGATTTACCTTCGGCGCTGAATTGGTCCTTAAAGTAGTTGGGATCTGTGAAAGGAAGATCTGGTACACCGTGCGGAATAATATCTATCTTTTCGACAGGAATGGTATAGATTTCTTGCAACAAATCTCGGGCGTGTTCGCTCATGACAACAAGACGATCCGACAGTTGAGCAATATCTTCAAGGACAGAGCGCTGATCTAAATCTGGCTGACGCAAAACAGTATGGAGCGTTGTCACTATCGGCATCTTTAGTTTTCGAAGCAAGGTGAGAATGTGGCTCCCGGCCGCTCCACCGAAAATACCGTACTCGTGCTGCAGGCAGACTAGATCGTTGCAATTGAAGTTCAAGAAATCAGCTGCGCGTTCATAAGAAGTTTCATCCTCTTGTGTCAGCTCGAGTCTCACTTGATCTGGATAGTCGTAACTTGAATCCGGATCATTGACTGGAATCGCGAAAAGACGATGAGCGCCATATTCGGTCCCTATCGATACACACAGATCTGTTGTGAAAGTGGCAATGCCGCATTGCCGGGGAAGATAGTTGCCGATAAATGCAATTCGCGTGGGCAATGACTGCAATTCGAATTTGGACGCCTCCGAGGTCGACGCCCCAACAAGCGTAAGTCCAACCACCTTTTCGTCTTGGAGATTCTGCGTGGTAGACATATTCCCTGCTTTCTCAGAGCCTTCGATATCACAACTGCATGGCAAAACGACTAGCGTCGCCGCGCTTGCATAGGGTCACTCTCGAGGACGATTGCCGCATCCAGCCCGGAGCGGAAACATTGAAGAGGTCGGGTCGCTAAACTGTTGGGCCGATCTGGATGTGTCGGGTAATAAGCATCACGTTCGCAACCCAGAATCCAAGATAGCGCTTGACCGCTATCAACTGGAGTTCTGCAACATTGAACGGCTCTCTGATTTTTCTCAGAGATCGAGCAATCGCATGGCTACGAGCCGAGGCCTCGCTCCGGCCCGCCGCTGAGCTATTGAGCACGTCTTGTAACCAAAAGAAATGCCAGCCAGCCGCGCGAACCTTTACATCAAGAGCAAAAGCTGTGGTGTCCCGAATAGACATCCAGTTCTCAATGAACTTCTCTTGGCTAAGATCGAATCCACTCGGAAGAACACTTCCTTCGCGCAGAAACATCGAATGCGGTTTCACGCCTTCGACCTTCTAATTTCAATTAGAACTGCTGGTGGCGTACGGTCATCATCTCCACCTGGGAGAGTGGTTTCAAAAGCTTTGTTCTGTTCAAGCCGTTGCCGATCAAGGTACTTCGAGTGACTTGCAGCATCGAAGGTTATCAGATTATTTCTCTGACGACGCAAGAGATGATTCTTTATGTCCGATTGGTTTGGAAGGCTCATGTGCTTCTCCAGTCATCCTGTTGCTTACTTGGAAAGGTGCTCGTCTGGAGCGAAGCAATGGATGCTGAAGGCGAGAAGCTGAAACTCTGGTACTGTCCTAACCATACGCTTGATTGGACAAACGTGCCGCGGCCCATTATGCAAAATTACAATCATCCGATCCTTCTCTACCCTAGGGAATAGCTCTAGGCTTCGCCAGCGTCCTACAGACTCAACCTATCCATCCCAGGAATTACGCAAGAGGACAGGTACATAACGGTTCCTGCTGGCTATTTCGTTTCGATTGATCGAACAGACCAGCTGCTGCAATTCACCCTGCCTTCCGAGAAAATACTCTTGTGGAAGCCGAAAAAAAGGAGATGCATGCGTTCTGAAATCATTTTTCGCGCGAAAGAGATCATCATAAATAAATACATGCTTTGTCAGAGCGTAGCGAAAGCTAGAGCCTTCATATTTCTTCCACGAACACCCAGGAAACGATCAACAGTGCGCTTGAAAGGATCCGAGACCTTCATCTTGGCTCAAGGAGTGGGAGTGTGACGTCCAACGATAGCCCGTCGCGCAGGCGAAAGAGTTCGACGGGCTTATGCACCTAGCTTTTAAAACGCGGTGGAAAAACGAGCGTACCTGCCGATCGGGGTTTCGCCTGCAAATAAATCTTCAAATTCCTATCCATAATTGGAAACAGCAAGGGAGTAGCCCGCCATGCAAGACACAGTGGGATTTTTGAATGGATTCATCCAACGACTGGAATCAGATATCAAAGGGATGGAGTTAGAGGTGGCTGGCCTCGTCGCACAACGACGAAGAATTGATGACAGCCTGCTCAGAGAGGAAGTATGTCATTTGAGGGCCATGCAGAAGACATGCCGTAATAGCATCGGCAAGGTTCTTCTTGAGATCGAAGAGTTCGCTCACTGAAAATCGCGATTGGGAACCTAATTCCGCACTGAACTACGAAACTTCCGTTATATCTCTATCCCGGAGTCCGGTAACGCTATCTGCCCTTGAACAACAGCTCAGATCCGTGGAAGACTCGCGGAAAGATCTCGACGAATGTGCCAGGATCCCACTTTGCCAAGATGGCAGGCTTCGTCGATCTGCTGTTTGTCGGATCGCGGCTACGCCGTGAGCGCTGTGACCGAGCAGAGAACCCGAATGTGCACCTCCCGATCGCGTTTGACCGGGGCTCCTACGAGATCGACAGTTACCGGAGATTTGCCTTTCCTAACGAACAGCTGTATGACATCCGCCCACTTTCGGTGGTCGGCAACCGTCAAGCAAATAACTGCCAGTGCAGGTTCCGCCCACATATCCAACAACATAGTCAATCACAACCTTCATAATCAGTGCCCATCCGTCTGGATCGTGACGGTTGAGTTCTTCACACCTGCTGCATCCCTATGTTGTTCTTTGATGCCGGTAATACGAGTTCTGATAAAACGAACTCGTCATAGTAACGATCTTTGGCCTCTCGTTGGTAGGATTGCTGGCGTCAGCCGCCCATTCTGGATTGATTCCACGCAGGCTCAACTACGACTTGCGGTAGGGGAGTGAACAACAAAGAGCCCCACACCAACACAATGCGAGTGCAGAGGGAATGATGTGGGACTCTTTTGCTGTTCCCATAAAAGGAATCTGTCTAACGCTTCTCGCCGCTTACGTGGCCACGTCCATCTCGCACTTCGTTCCATTTGAAGCTTGCAACCTTATCGACACGGTTCTCAGGTTTGGGAGCTTCGCCTCGCTCGGGCAGTGGGCCCTTATAGCCGTGATCGGGATGGAAATTGTTGTCTACATGGCCTTGAAAGTGGGCAGGGCCATGAAACCACTGGTCTGCACCAATGAAAACGCCGCCTGTGAACCATTCCGGGCCATAGTAGCCATAGGGGGCACAATTGTAGGGACGGCCTCATAGTAGCCATAAGGGCAATTGGGAGCAGCTCCAATGTTGACGCTAATTTGAGCTTGTGTTTGGGAGTAGTTGCTGCAAGTGTGAGACCAGCAATGGCTGCTGAAGCAAGAACTCTAATTGCACACATAAGTAAACCTCAGTGGTTTGGATGCAAATTTATGAGTAGTGTTGGGCCAACTCGTAGCTTAACTAAGAATGAGAACGGGTTCTTACGAAATGCACATAGTGAGCAATTTGGAACAGCTTTGCTACAGCAGCAAAAGTTAGTATCTGTTTTAGGCAGGAAACTACCCATCAGTAAAACTAATTCGCCCTCTTGTCCTCAATGGGAAGAGGGCACTTTTTGCCTGAGTCTATCGGAGCAGCCAGATACTGGCGCAAGCGCCCGGATCATGGTGTCCAGTTCTCTACACGGTACTCAGGAGGATTAATGAAACTCTATTGGAAGGCTTCGGCCATTGGAGCGGTGCTTGCTTTAGTGACCGCTTTTGCGTCAGCAGATACGATTCAACTAGGTAGTTACCAGACCGGTGGTCCAAACCTGGGTAATGGAAACACTGCTGTTGCTTTTGTGGGAGGGTCTACCACAACATTTACTCTCAACCCAGATGGTGTGTGGGCTGCTGCAGGAGATGACTCCGTCTGGGTCTCGAATAATGCAGGATCAGGCCCAGGCGGGAGCGTTGTCGAGCCCACCGCTGTCTACTCCTACACCACCACGTTTACTACCCTATCCAGCAATTACACAGGCTCCATCTCGATATTGGCCGACGACACAGCCGATGTGATCTTTAACGGTCACACGCTGGAGCCAGGAGGCAGTCTCGGCACCGACGCTCATTGTGCCAGTGGCCCTCCTAACTGCACCACTCCAACGTTGATTACCCTTCCGACGCGGGACTTTCTGGCTGGCTTGAATACACTGCAATTCGATGTGCAGCAAGAAATCGCTGAGACGGGACTTGACTTCTCCGGATCAGTCACGTCAGCCGTTTCAGTCGCAGCTATTTCGGAACCAGGAACGCTGTTGCTCTTGGGGACCGGTCTGATCGGATTTGCCGGTGCATTGATGCGCAGGTCGCGAGCTAAGCTCCAAACACGAGGTTAAAAACTTTAAGCCCCCATCTTTCTCTAATCAGGACGATGGGGCTCCAGCGATCGCTTCGCATCCCGGTAATCGGCCCTGATCGTCTCGAAGTAAGGCTTTCGCATATTGTACGGCCATGCGTCGCATGGACATCCGAACCAAGCCGAACTTCACTGCGGCTGCGAAATCAATCGAACGCCGGTCCTGCAGTGCGATTCAAAGCTATCCGACGGTTGCACTCCTCAGGATTTAGTCTCGACGATTCTCACCGAGTGTTTAGCCCTGTTAGCAATAGTTGTAGGGCTGGGCACTTGTCGGAAAGTCGACTTTCGTCCAACTACAAACCTTTGGATTGGCTTACCATCATCCGGAACGCCCAAGCCTCCCTGTTGAGGCTCAGTAAGTGACTCAGCCGAATCTTTACTCACTGAATGGAATGCCAAACGCGAGCAGGGCCGTCGGTGGTGGTCTATGTTGTGAGCCGATAACCGTTGGCTCCTTTCCCATAGATTTCCAGACCGAAAACGCCACATCATTCATATAAAGAAGTCGCACCTGATCGCGGGTTTCGCCTCTCTGGCTGTAGATGCTTACTGTTCTCAACAGTTTTGTCTGGTCTGACTCAGTAATGAAAGAACTCATGCTTAAAGCAGGCGCATTCTGAATATCTCGTACTTCGCTTTCATTTTGCGCGATGATTCGGTAGTTCATGGAATCTGGAAGGTGCATCGCTTCAAGCCGAAATAAGACGTCATTCGAGGTATCGCCAGATGCAGATCGGACATCATTCATATTCTTCCTTAGTGCGGGATCGTGCCACCGGCAAATTTGAACGTCACAGATTGGCTCTATTCGTCTTCGAGAAGCCGTAATACCTTCGCCAGCAATTCACACAGTAAACTCGATCGAGGTACAGACTGGGCACTCTTTAGGAGAACCTAGCAATCTGGGAAATCCAGCCGGCCAACTAAAGTGCAGTGAGTTCATTTCCTTGACTCCATACTGCAGTTGATGTCATGAGAACAGGCGTGCGCGTTCCTGACGACGCTTGCCTACGAGGAGACGAGAATAGGATTCACCACTGGTGAAGACTCATCCCCACCGGCTATTCGGGAAAGGGCATAGTTGATGGTGTCCGTGGTGTTTTTCGCGTCGATGTGAAGGCGGCGAGTTGCCTTTGAGGTTGTTTGACATAGCTTGTACTTGTTATCGACCTTTTCTCGGGCACGAAAGATAAGTTCTGAGCGCATGTTAGTCTCCACGTTCTTTGCGGCGTTCAGGCTAAGTTCTGCTGAGTTCGCGGGTGAAATGCAGGTTCTTGTTGCTTCGATCTTCGGATTTTTTCGAAACACATCGGAGTCAAGATCCCCGTAAGCGAAAAGGCTAATCGATCCGAACTATGCGCCCATTGAGCGAGAGGCAAACATGGACGCTCTCGGCTCGCTTTAGGTCTGCCTCTTCGCGGCTTTCCGCCAACGTTCTATAACATTCCGGGCAGATTGATTGCCACGTCCCATCAGGGTTGTAGCGGTGCGAAAATTTGATTTCTACCATCATGACGCCGCCTAAAGACGTTGTTCAGAAATGGCCGAGACTGGATTGATTAACGCGGTGTCCGATCGCGATCAAAAGCCTGTTGGGACAAGGTGGAAGGATTGCAGACGTGATCCTTGTCGTGCGCTGCCAGACGGCTTCAATTGTTGAATTAGCAATTGTGAGCAAGCACTTCAAGCAAATGGAGTCGAACGAACCGTCTCGATTTCGCCTGTGCGAGAAGAAGGGCGGAAGGGTAAGAACCATCTTGACGCCTCTCTCTTGGTTAGGCCTAAGCGTAGTCCTATACGAGTGCATTGTCTACGAGAATAGATAGACGCATGGTGCAACCCTTGAACTTTTCGCGAGCTTCACTCAAACAGACTCACCACCGCGACTCCTTTACGAATGACGTGACCATTGAGAGGGCAAGGATGGTATCACCGCTGAATGGCACGGACTTTCGAGAGGAACCGAAATCTATTTCATACGATGCGAGAGACAAAGATCAAAAGCTTGGTCGTCGTTCAAGCGTTTTATTTGATACGAAGGCAACAAAAAGAAAAGGCCCGCGGATGCGGGCCTTTTTAAGGGTAACAAACAACCAACTTCGAAATCAGGCTTCAACAGTCGCATATTTTGCCGCATCTCTTTCCTTCGCCTCGTGGAGGGCCTTTTGCTTCTCGCCGACGCCGTTCGTCCACTCGCCCACTGGAGTCGAATCGACAGGAGAAGTCGTTTCGGTTCCCGGCTTTGGATCGTAGGGGGTGACGTCCAGACCCTCGCCCTCTTTAATCTCTGATTGCACGGTGTGAAGACCATTGCCGCTATTCCAGGGTCCTTTGAAATCGGTTTCCCCATATTGACTCTCTCCGGTGGACCCGTTGAAGAACTGGTCCACCAAACCCGGCGTGGGTTGGATAATACCTACCGTGAACTGTGGCTTCTCCATGCTGTCTAAAGCTGCAGTGAAAGCGCGCATATGAGTGACTTCTCGCGTCATCAGAAATTGAAGCGCCTGCTTAGACCCCTGGTCCTCTGTGAAGCTAATAAGGCGTTCATACACGATCTTCGCGCGAGCTTCCGCCGCGATATTGCTGCGCAGATCGACAGCGAGATCGCCAGTAATCTTCAGGTAGTCTGCCGTCCATGCATTTCCCATCGAATCAAAAAGGGCCACGCCACCGCCGCCTGCAATCGCTACCAGAGGGTCGGCCTCTGCTGCTTCTCGCTCATCTTTCATAGGTTTGAGGTGCATGCGAATCAACGCGCCCACGACTTCCAGGTGACTGAGTTCTTCAGTTCCGATATCCATCAACAAATCTTTCCGTGCGGCATCTTCACAGTTAAACCCCTGGATCGAGTACTGCATAGCGGCCGCCAGTTCGCCGTTAGCTCCGCCGAACTGCTCAAGCAACATCTTCCCGAACTTCGGGTCGGGCTCTCCAATCGTAACGGTATACATAAGCTTCTTGACGTGGTGATACATAAGAACCTCCCTGACTCACGGCAGATGGTGGAAAAGTCGAGGAGTTCTCTGCAGGAAACCTACGACGCGATCTAAAGGATCACGATCTTGGGAGGGAAATGGACGGACTTACTGTGTGCCCGAATGCCAGAAATTACTTATTCCGACGCCAACAACGACTAAGCCAACTCGGCGATCAACGAGAGGGTGCTCAGGATCGGTGAGATCGGCATAGTATTCGTCTCTTTGCGCGACAGTTGGACGGGACCTACGTCCACATCCGTCTACTGAAGGATGACGCTGATTCACCCCACGGCAAAACCAATTATTCCGAGTACTATGAGGAATTCCGGCGGCGGTTGCTGCTTTCATGATGGCCCTCTCTATGTTGAGATGCTATTTATCGCCATGAGCGGGCGAGCCTGGTGAAGTATTCTGCATCTCACTCTAATGAGACCGGTCGAGATCGCTTTAGCTTTGACCGTACCTGCCTTCAGCTTTCGTCAAGCGGTCTACATCCAACATAACGATTGAAAGCAGGATTCAAATGGCACTCACTAACGTACTAGTCGATGAACTCCGGGACATGTATAGTGCGGAGAATCAGCTCGTCAAAGCACTTCCAAAGCTGGCCAAAGGCGCCAAGAATGCGCAGCTAAAGGCCCTCTTTACAGCACATCTTGAAGAGACGAAGGAACAGGTCCTTCGCCTGAAACAGGTCTTCGAGATTCTGGAAGAGAAGCCTACCGGTGAGCACTGTAACGGTATGGAAGGCGTCATAGAAGAGGGCGCGGATGCTCTGGAGAAGGACGAAGAGGGCGCGTCATTCGATTCAGGGATTGTGGGGGCAGCCCTTAGGACTGAACACTATGAGATTGCTGGCTATATGGCCGCAATCGCGATGGCGGACACGCTGGGCCTGAAAGATGTTTCCGCCCTCCTCACTAAGAACCTGAACGAGGAGCAGAAGGCGGCAGAGAAGATTCTCGTCGCGGCGAAGCCAATCCTTCGGGAATCCGCAAATCAGCCCGAAGAAGAAGACAAGAAGCCTCAAACGGGTAAAGAAAAATACTCGGCCCAGAAGAGTCGGGAAGATGAGAAGAAGGCTGCTTCTGATCTCGTAGCACATAGTTCAGCAAGATAGAACAACTTGCGATAAGAGGCGGGCACTAATCCGCCTCTTATCGCCCTCTGACCCGTGGCCCCGACGCCTGTTCATTTAGCTGCTGACGCTCAATGTATTCGGCCTTGGTCTTCTCGGACTGGCTGCTGCTCATTGGTTACGGAGTGAAGAAGATGAGTGCAATGTCGCGATTGCCGACTAATACGCGAGTCGAACGAGGTTATCAATGATCATTAGCGTTGCGCGTGGGTAGTGTCTACCGACCGAACCGGTTCCACCGTTGACAAATTGCTGATCTGCTCTTTACTCATGATTCGATAATTGCTGTAGCGGATTGTTAATTCCGCAGTTCCACCAAGCCTGATCTCACTGATGCTGTGGTTGCGTACAGGAAGCCAAAACTCACCCACTTTAATGTATACCTGCTCGATTTCGCTATTCTTCGTCCAGAAGGAGGGTTTTTTTGCGGGTTCTGCCTCTAATCGGACCACCGCAAAGTCTGCTGCATCCACCCAGATTCGACCTTGGTAAAGAAACTTGTCCTTGATTTTGGGCTCTACGGTAAGCACGTACATCAAACCGGATGGCGTGTTTTGTTGCTCAAGCAGCGTGAAATTGTAATTGTCGTTGTTCAAAACCGAGCGAGTTTGAGCCTCTATGGCCAGCGCCTCTTGTTCAGCCTGCAGGAGCTTTTTGAATACTTTGTCGATAATCACTTTGGACCCAGTCGCAGAGCGAATTGTGAATTCCTTCGTTCCGGGTGATTGGTACTTTACCTCCACGACCATCTCCGCACTGCGGTCGTTTGGAAAACCGCGGTATTCCACCTGGTAAATTCGAGTCCCTAAATAGGCATGGAGCGCCTGGGCCCGCTCAAGATTCCTCTTAACCAGGTTTTCTACGACTTGCTCTGTCGTGAGCGGAGCATTTGCAGACGAAACGAATTTGCCTCGTTGTTGTGCATTTGCAGACTGGCGTAGCCCCATGCACAACAGTAGCGGCGAGATCAACAAAAGGGAACGAAATGGCAACCGTGTCGTCATTATGCACACACTGGAATACGTTTCCAATTGTTCCAAATGACGCAGAAAAATGACTGAGCTAAACAGCTCAGTCTGGCCAGGAAATTGAGGGATTCCTTAGCCGGCTGACGCAACCTGGGGCCTATGTTCGCAGCCGCCTCAAGCAGCGGAGACATCAAGGGGCGCGGCTTGGTCGGACACAAGGGGAGTGCACCCTGCTGAATCTGATACCGATATGTCTTCACCCTGGCAAGAAAGAATCCGAGATACTTGGTCACCTCAAAATGCCCGATCTGCGCGGCATTGAAATGGTTTCCTACGCGACGAAGGCCCACCAGCGTTCGCCAGAAAGGCGGCTGCGTCGAATGTCGTCTTTTTCAACTCAGTCATCTAAATGGACCCCTTCGTAGAGGCGGTCTTGCCCGGGACGGTTCGGGGACGCGTCCGCGATCCGACCGCAGTACAGGGGAGAGCTACCAACACTATAGATTAGGGACGGCAGTTCAGGCCTTGTCCGCTGAGAACTTGCCCTATCAAATTGAGCAGCTAGAAGCTGACATGCGCATAGAGAAGGCATCGGGAATGTTCGCCGAACCCGATATAATTTTGCGCCATGACGCTAACCTCTCTTGCGAAGAAATTGTTCCGAGCACTGGCAAGAGTCATTCCACAATGCGGCATGGTGTCGCAGGCCGTGGCTTTCAATATGTTCCTGGCTTTTTTTTCGAGTCTGCTGGTTGTGCTCGGCCTCATGAGCAACCTTCTAAGAGGGAGGAGCGGTGGGGAGCTTATTGGCCGGCTTTCGAGAATTCTACCCCCGGGAAGTTGGCAGCTCGTTTCTGATTCCCTCTTGCGCCGGGAAGTGAATCCCTGGGCCTGGGTTCTTTTCGGCTGGGTCGGGACGCTGCTCGTCGGTTCGCAGGTAATGAAACTCATTATGGAAGGCATCCACCTCATTTATGGTGATCGAGAGAAACACTCTTTTCTCGGTCGGCAGCTTCGTGGCTTGCTTCTATTCTGCGTGTCCATTGTGGCATGGCTCCTGGCTATCGGGCTAAGCGTCTTTGGCCAGCCATTGCGCCAATGGATAAATCGAGAATTCGGCCCCACTCCTTTGATTCTAGGCTTCTGGACCGTGATGCTTCCGGTCTTAGGAGGGATCCTAACAATGCTCGTCCTGGCCTTGATTTATCGCGTCGCGCGACCGGTCCCAACGACTTGGAAGTCTGTTCTGCCGGGAGCAGCTGCGGCTGCGATTCTATGGTGGGGCGTCAGTCTTTTGTTTGGAATTTACGTTCAGAAGATGCAGTATGGTCCTGTCTACGGTGGGTTGGCCGCCGCGATCGGTTTGATGGTGTGGATGGAGTTCTCGACGATGACCGTTTTTCTGGGCGTGGCCTGGAACGCGGAAAGCACCTGAGCATATATTTCTTCGGACCGGATACGACCAATCAACGCCGCAGCCATTCCGATACCTCTTGGCGCGCTCGATCTCGACGAGCGGTGTGTCGTAGCGGTTTCGTTATCGTGAAAAGAATTCTGTATTTCACAGACCTAGTGAGCTATATAGCTCAGTTATTGCCACGCATCTTTGGAACAATGACTTTGGAGAAGAGTCCTTGTTATCGGCTCCCTCATGGTTTCTGAGCTAAGTCAGCCCATCTGACATCCGTCCCTCTTAGCTCCCCGCCTTGCAAGGAAAAAAACCTATGAAGATGACATCCATGCTATTGATCGGCGCCTTTACGCTGGCGAACGGAAACTTATGGGCTGCCACAGGACAGCAGGACTCGATTGAGCGCCTACAAATGTCCTCGGACGTACTCCATTCCATTATGAATGCCCCGGATAAAGGGATTCCAGAAGAAGTAGTGGGTGGCGCAAAGTGCATCGTGGTAGTCCCGCATTTGATAAAGGGCGGCTTCGTCGTCGGCGGTGAGCACGGCCGGGGCATCGCAACATGCCGTACGGCCGAGGGCTGGAGCTCTCCTGCGTTCGTCTCCATTGGCGGAGGCAGTTGGGGATTACAGATCGGCTTGGAAGGCGTCGACTTGGTCATGCTGGTCATGAACGACCAGGGCTTCCAACATCTGCTCTCCAGCAAGTTCCAGATCAGCGGCGATGCATCTGCTGCTGCAGGTCCAGTGGGCCGTCATGCGTCCGCAGGCACCGACTGGAAACTTAACACTGAAATCCTGACCTACTCACGCTCGCGCGGTGCGTTCGCAGGAATCACATTGAATGGCGCCGTAGTTCAGCAAGACAACGACTCCACGCGGGCGATCTATGGCCGCGATCAGACCTTCCAGGCCATCCTGTCAGGCAAGGGCCCCGCGCCGAAATCGACCTTGGGTTTTATGAAGGCGATTGCGGAAACGAATCACGCAGCGACGATTGCCGAAGCTAGACAGGACAAGAAGTAGGCAGACGAAACGAATCAGGCTCTGCTGATCGAGCTCCTCCCAGGATCTCGATCAGCTTTAGGAAACTGAAAGGAGAACATAATATGCCACTCATCCAGGTCGTTATTACGCTGATCGTAGTAGGAATCTTGCTATGGCTTGTGAACCGCTTCATTCCCATGCAGGAGTCCATCAAGTCAATTTTGAATGGCGTCGTAGTCGTTGCTGTCGTTTTGTGGCTGCTGAATGTTTTTGGGTTATTTCATTCTCTTTCCCGGATCCATGTTGGAACGTGAAGGGTGACGAGAAACCCAGTCAAGATCGATATAACGCATCACGGCACACATCAGCTTCAAGGAGACGCTTTGAAGACTACGCTTTTGTTAGCAGTCGGAATCACCTTCAGTTTGAGTGCATTTGCTCAAACCAATCCTCAAACAACCTTTGTCGGCCAATCCACAAGTCCGGCATCTATATACCACGTGAACGTGATCAGCCGCACGGTCCAAGCGGTCAACTATCAGCATCGCAGCGGCGCTACGAAGCTGGATTTCGCAGGCACCGACCTGATGCCTTCAGCGAATGGCCAAGCTAAGGTGGAAAGCAAGCGTGGCTCCATTGAGATCGAGGTGGAGTTTGGCAACCTGCAGAAGCCCACAACTTTTGGCAACGAGTATCTCACTTACATCCTGTGGGCTATTTCGCCCGAGGGCCGGGCGGTGAACCTGGGTGAAGTGCTGGTAGGTGGGAACCGGCGCAGCAAGCTGGACGTGACCACGGACCTTCAAGCATTCGCGCTGATTGTTACCGCGGAACCTTACTATGCTGTTCGGCAGCCCAGCGATGTAATAGTGCTCGAGAACGTCGTTCGCGCTGACACCAAGGGAACTGCCGAGGCGGTTAATGCGAAGTATGAACTCATGGAACGGGGCAGCTACATTCCCACCGGCTACAAGTTCGACCCGGTGGTTCTGAATGCTAATTTGCCACTGGAATTCTTCGAGGCGCGGAATGCACTACGCATAGCGCAATCCGAGGGGGCCAAGGAGTATGCCAGCGACAGCTATCAGCACGCCGTTCAGTTGATGAACAATGCGGATGGTTATGCCACGGAAAAGCACTCCCCAAAAAAACTGCTGATCGCAGCTTCCAGAGACGCAGTGCAGACTGCTGAAGATGCGCGCGCAATCGCAGTCAAAAAAATGGACGAGCAGCGTTTAGCCGACGAACGTCAGGCTTCAGCGGATGCACAGGCAAAGTCGCAAGGGCAAGCTGATGACGCGATTAGACAGAAAGAGCAGGCTCAGTCTGATGCGGCAAAGGCACAATCCGACATGGCCGCAAATCAAGCAGCATCAGTAGCTGCGGTCACTGCGGCTCAGGCTGATGCCAACCAATCTCGTCTGGCTGCACAGCAAGCGGAAAACGATAAGACAGCGATGCGCATGCGATTGTCTGAGCAGTTGAATGCCATTCTTCAAACTCGCGACAGCGCACGCGGGCTCATCGTCAGTATGTCCGATGTCTTGTTCGACACCGGGAAGTACTCATTGAAACCAGGTGCAAGGGAGAAGCTGGCGAAAGTCGCTGGAATTCTGCTCGCCTATCCTGGACTCAACATCGAGGTCGGCGGCTACACGGACAATATCGGCGGCGATGAAATGAATCAAAAACTGTCTCAGAACCGCGCCGGGTCCGTGCGTGATTATCTGGTGCAGCAAGGCGTGGCGATAAATTCAGTCAGCGCAAAGGGTTTCGGCAATACTTTGCCGGTGGCCTCCAACGATAACTCCGCCGGCCGGCAGCAAAACCGAAGAGTAGAACTTCTCGTATCCGGCGAAGCCATCGGCAGCCCAGTCAATGCAACGATAGGAAGCTTGCGCTAGAGCAAGTGTAAGTAACGAGCAGTAATAGAGGCAGCCCATATGAAAGTGATTGGAATCGCCAGTACAGCCATTCTGTCTTTGCTTCTCGGAATCGCCCCTGCCTACGCACAACAGGCGCAGCAGGGCGAAAAGCAAGATCATTCCGAACAGCAACAGAGCAAGCACGAGCAATCTAAGCCCGAACAGCAGCATGCTCAGCAACCAGAGCGCGCTCAGCAGCAGGAGCAGAACAGGCAGCAACAGCATGCCCAACAGCAGCAGCAGGACCAGAACAGGCAGCAACAGCATGCCCAACAGCAGCAGCAGGACCAGAACAGGCAGCAACAGCATGCCCAACAGCAGGAGCAGCACCAGAACCAGCAGCAACAACATGTCCAGCAACAGCAGCAAAACCAGAGCAGGCAGCAACATGCTCAGCAGCAGCGTAGCAATGGACAACCCCAGCGCACTCAGGAACAGCAGCGAGTCCAGCAGAGCGCATGGCAGCAGCATCGCGCGCAAAGCTGGCAGTCAGACCACCGCAATTGGCAACAACGTGGTGGCTACCACGGCTACCGAATCCCCGACGACCGGTTCCGTGGATATTTTGGGCCGGAGCATGGATTCCGCATCTACGGTCTTCCCTTCCTGGTTGTTGGCGGATACCCGCGCTTCCAGTACGGTGGCTATTGGTTCAGTCCGGTTGACCCATGGCCAGAATACTGGGCGAATAACTGGTACGACACCGATGACGTCTACATCGCCTACGCCGACAACGGCTATTACCTGTTCAACCGCAGGTATCCCAATGTCGGAATTGCAATCAGCATTTCAGTGTAGCGGCGTACCCGGTGCAGCTTCGGGAGAAGTCGCACCTTGCGAGTTGTCCATCCTGAATCTTATGGTCCGGCGCGTTCTTCAGAGCGCGGCGGACTACCGTGTCTTCGCTTGACATGACTACATAGAAGGCGGCGACCCGGAAGTTGGCCCGGGCCGAAGAGTCGGGTGACCGTCCATTTTGGCTTCGGGAGTCTCGGAGTCCGGCTGTGTTTGGGGGCGTTCTCCCGCGGCCCGTTATAGGCTAAATTTCGGTTTGCTCGTGACTCGGCCAGAATCAGACGGGCACCAGGACGGTCTACATCAGATGACTGCGCGGAGGGCAACAACCACGCTCTCACGCGCAGTCCTCAGAGCTCCAGCGACCGTCTCGCCTGCGGCGATCGAATGCTCGAGTGCCGATCTCTTACGTGTTTTCGGATGCTCGAAAGCGACGGTCTCGATTCCACCACCGAACAGTGTGCGTTTCTCTTCCAGCAGATCGAGCGCGGTGTTCAATTCCGCGACAACTGCCTCGACTTCATCAGCGACAACGATCAGTTCGACATTGATCTGTTTGTATAGCATCTGAATGACTCCTGCCTCCGATTTTATGGCCGCCCGAATCCAAAAGCACACCCGGTTTTCGGCTCGTACCAAGCCCGCCGTTGTCCTCTGCGATGCCGCCGCGAACCTGCAAGGTTCGATACCGACGCCCTTGCACTCAAGATGAGGCGGGAGTTCACGGCGAAGGAGAAAGCAAAGAGGGCGGTAAACTAGCTGCGTCGCGGCCGCCAAAACAAACAAAACCGCTTAGGTTTCACCTCAACCCGCGCGCGAGGTCGCCTGATCCGCGACCTCACGTCCAAGCTTTGCAAGAAACTGCAGTACGCCACGATGTGGTGTGGGTCGTAGCTCTTCTAACGGCGCAGTCCGCGACTTCGCCGCAACTCATCATACGTGACATCACAATGCAATGGCATCAAGAGTTCGATAAAGCCCTCCCTTCGCGTCGTACGGGTAGAGCGCCGAAAAGTGATCCAATTTGACCAGACATTTGTCTGGGCCACTTTTATGCTGTTCGTAGTCAGGAAGCGGGACAGCCGTTACAAAGGCCGGTCCAGTTTCCTCTTAGAAGTGAGGTTACAAGATGGAAACCGTATTGAGTGTTCTCGTAGTGCTGTTTTTGCTCGGTGGCGGGGGTTGGGGATTCTCTCGCTGGCGCCGAGGATGAACGCGTGATCTGCCGCTTGATCGTATTTTGCGGCACATATGGGAAGAGTTTAGCTCCCAGGACAATCCCCCATAAACCCTCCTTTCAACTCCGGGACGAAACGAAGGCGCAGGAATAGTTCGTCAAGTACTGAACTAATCGAGTGTATTACCTCCAAGCGCAAGACTCTTAGGCTGCTTGAGTATGGAAAGTCGGAAAGAAGAAGATAATCCGCGCACCCTTCCTGCTCGCGCTCTAACGCCGTTTTTCGTTAATTAGCAAAACGGAACTGACACAGTTCTCCCGAAGACGGCCTTCTGCCTGACCCTCAACCGTTCTACAGAGAAGATCGCATATGGAAGAGGCCATCCCGATGCCTGAGTTAGAAAACGCAAAGTTTGACGCCGCCGCTTTTCTCGCGAGCGCGGGATTAGGACGAAGGATCATCCGATTGAAAGCAAAGCGAGATTTCTTTTCACAGGGAAATCAAGCTGATTCCGTGTTTTATCTTCAGAAGGGTCGCGCAAAACTCACGGTCATTTCGAGGAATGGGAAAGAGGCTACGATCACCCTGCTCAACGCGGGCGACTTTGTTGGAGAAGAGTCGATTGCCGGAGCGGTCGGGCTTCGACTGGCAACGGCTACCGCAATTACCGCCTGTACCGCGCTAAAGATAGAGCGGTTGGAGATGATTCGCGTCATGCATGAGGAACATGCATTTTCTGATTTGTTTGTGAAGTTTCTACTGGCTCGTAATATGCGGACCCAGGCTGATCTAGTTGATCAGCTTTTCAACTCCAGCGAAAAGCGTTTGGCAAGAATTCTCCTGTTGATGGCGGAATTTGGCAAGCCAGGGGAACCGGAAACATTGATTCCGAAGATCACGCAGGAAACACTGGCAGAAATGATTGGAACCACCAGATCCCGCGTCAGCTTCTTCATGAATCGCTTTCGCAAGCTCGGCTTTATCGCATATAACGGCCGCATTCAGGTTCACAAGTCGCTGCTCAATGTAGTTCTGCACGATCAATTGCCTGAACACAACGCAATAAGTGCTTCTATCCTGGACACTCCCCAACACGAATCAAAGACAGCTAAGCGAGGCACGATCAGAGTGAGCAAAATTGAACAGAAGGAAAATTAGCGGAATGAAATACTCTTCCCAAACCTGTCTTATGATGCGCTAGGGAGGGGCCGAGATGCCCAATGCGAAAGTGAAGCTTCTTGTCGTAGACGATGATGTATCGCTCTTGATGTTGCTATCACAAGTCTTTACTGAGTCTGGGTATATCGTGCGGTCAGCGGAAGATGGGTTTTCTGCACTCGCTGAGATCCGGAATGAAATCCCCAACATCATTCTCTCCGATCTCAACATGCCAGGTATGTCCGGCTATGAGTTTCTCTCTGTGGTTCGTCGCCGGTTTCCCGCAATCCGTACGATCGCTATGAGCGGAGCGCTTTCAGGCGATGGCGTACCACCCGGAATTGTCGCCGATGCCTTCTATGAAAAAGGAACAAACCTAAGTTCTTTATTGCAAATAGTGCATGATATAGCCCACATGGAATGGCAGTTTTTCCAACATCCCGGCACGTTGGCGCCCATCTGGATCCCGAAGAACGGACATGACCCTTCCGGGGAAGAGTACGTTACAGTTACCTGCCCAGAGTGCCTGAGAGCGTTCCCGCAAGTTCTCGGCAAAGACATCCTCCTTATCAACGAAACAGATTGCGTTCATTGCTCCAGTTTGGTCCATTACGCAATTGTCCAGCCGATGAATCCGATCTTTCCGCAGGCGTCCCGGCAGAAGTCGGGTCTGGCGATGCCGGCGCCTCTGAATGCTCCCAATTTCTCCGAGTGACAGTCTGGTTCTCCCGCTTCTCGACGAATCGAGATACTGGCGAATTCGCGTACGACTCAGGGTGAATGGCAAGGTTCGATACCTATGCGGGGGGCATTGGTGCGACCTGGTGAAGCTACGGCGCATTGGGCCACAGCCAAGCGTCGGCAGCCTATGTTCACGGCCGCGCTTGAAGAGGTGTCCATTCACCCTTCCGATTGCCCATAAGAGGAGCAGCTACGTTGATTTATTCGAAGGACTGATCGTGCAGGACCACGTTGAGCAGCGACTTATGGACCTTGATGCGGCCGTTGTATTCAATAAATCCTAGTTTGCGAAAACGATTCATGAAGAAACTGACGCGGGATCTGGTGGTTCCAATCATATCTGCCAGAGTTTCCTGCGTGATTTGAGGAATTAGCGTTTCCGGATTTCCCGACTGGCCAAACTCGGCCATCAACAGGAGGATTCTCGCCAGACGCTTCTCGCTGGAATTAAAAAGCTGATCCACAAGATCGGCCTGGGTTCGCATGCTGCGAGCCAAGAGAAACTTCACGAACAGGTCGGAGAAGGCATGCTCCTCGTGCATCACCCGGATCATTTCCATCCGCTCTATCTTGAGGGCAGTACATGCGGTGAGCGCCGTCGCCGTTGCCATCCTCAGTCCGGCCGCCCCAGCAATCGACTCCTCTCCAACGAACTCGCCAGCAGAGAGAAGCGCGATTGTGGCTTCTTTTCCGGCTCTTGAGACGACTGTGAGCTTCGCTCGGCCTGTCTGAAGGTAGAAAACGCAATCGGCTGGATTTCCCTGTGAAAAAAAGACTCCTTTTGCCTTGACTTGGACAATCCTTCTGCCTAGTCCCGCGTTCGCTAGAAAGGCTGCGGGATCAAATAATGTATTGTTCTGCGCGTTCATCAGTGGCCTCTTTCCAGACAGGGGCTCATCATGGAAATCTGATAAATCATATAGGGCAGTTTTGCAGATCGACGAAATATTATCTTTGGGGCTTCGAGGTGGACCGTACGCCGACCGATTCGTGGCTTGGCAGCTCTAAGATTATTTGTCGGAAATGGTGAATCATGGACATGACGATTGTTTCGTGGAAAGTTCTTCATTCTATTCCGACAGCAGGGATGACTACACTGTCCCAAACGACATCCACGCGGCTTTCATGGAAGCTCCGCCGGTGCCGGAAGGATCCGAGAACTAGGTTGCGGAGAAGATAAGTTGACCTGAGCTAAATTGAACATCTCTCTGGGCACAGCTGCTGTACTTTGAAGGTTGTCCCAGAAAGAGACAGATGCGATGATCCTCACTCTTCCTCCTTTTTTCCCCCACAGACGAAATAGAGATGGTTCCTTCGATTCCATTTGCTTGAAATGCTTGCTCAAGATTGCTAATGCAAGAACCGAAATCGAACTTGAGAAGCACGACCAGAATCACGTTTGCGATCCATCCAGGGTGCCACAGCGAGAGTTCGACCGGGTTGAAATTTCAACATGACGATTCGGCTTATCTCGCAACACCCACAGCTTTCGACCCTCTCTTAATCCGGTCTGAAGTGCACATCTATCCGCACGAACAGAGAGAGGTTTGGTGTGTAATGTTTAGTTCAAACGTGGATTTCGAACTCGCCCAACTCGGTGTTGCAGAAGATGACCCGATGCACTTCGCATCCATCTGTTAGAAACTATGTCTTTCGTTGCGGAAGATCTCACTGACGCAAACTTGGCCCTTGTGCAAGGGGATAATCTCTCAGTTATTCACTCGCTTCGGCGCTAAGTTCGAACGATATCTGCGTAACAATCTCACCAAGAAGGCAAGCAGGCTCGAAATTGTGCAAGAGCATGGAACGCGGAAGCTCCACTTTGACAGGTGAGTGGAAGTCCCGATCGGAATGTAACGGTAGTTCCAATTTGCTGAAAGCGGGCAGTGGCGGGTTCGAGTCCCAGGCGACACGGCAAACTATTTCTACAGCACTGATGAGGGGAACTGTTTTAGCCGCTTGGGCCCCACCGCACTGCTTCCCTTTCGTTGGAGGAAAGATTCACGACTTTCGATCTTTGCATTTGCGACGCGAACGGACGCAGGCGGCTTTGTCGATGGCGATTGGGTCCGCTACCGTAAGGTCGATTGAAAGCTTACTAACGTTGGGCATACTTTCCACCATATTTACCCTGACGCTGGCGTCGTCGTACAAAGCTTAGAACAACTCAGTGCGTGGGCACGTTTTTGGGCACAGGCAATTTGGCAAATAATCAGGACTCCATTAAAGTATTTATATTGAACAAGTTAAGCGCATACTTTTACCTGATCAGCTGCAAACCTTCGGCTTTTGACCGAATACTCTTACGTAGTCGGGGCTGTTTCGGCAAGTAGCTTAGTTTGAATAGCTTAGTGAAAAGTAACGATGTGACACTGAGAAGGTATAGGCATTGCCAGAGGTTAGAATAATCTCGCAACTCATTGATTCTAAAGGATGGCTCCTGAGGTAGGACTCGAACCTACAACCCTTCGGTTAACAGCCGAATGCTCTGCCATTGAGCTACTCAGGAGTGTATTGGAGCGCGATTATCTCGCACTGCGCTAAGACAGTTATAACAAAAGCGGAACAAGGGGTCAAAGGTAGTAAGCGAGAAGGAGTTGGCGCAGGCCTAGGTGTTCCGGCGACTGTGTGATTTTGTGCCCTCATGGGTAAAGCAGAACCGCAATATTGTATGCGGTAAAAGGCCCTGAGTCCGTAGAAGTACAGGCACCTACGACAGCCTGGTGATATTTGCCCGTGTTCAGACGGGACTGAAGCTGGGTTGGAAGTTCCGTGAGATGGTCGGCTGTATAGCGCATGATGAACCAAGGCTTGCGAGTCCCTGCATAGCCGGTAGGCATGCTGCAGGTGCGGCGAGCGTCTTCAATGGTGTGGGGATTGTTTGCAATCTGGACGCCGGACCGCGCGAGTAGGCCAGAGACTGTAGTTTCCTGCTGGTTGAAGCTCAGGATATCGACAGTGTTTGCGAAGTCTTCCACTGCATAGAACTGGTGATCCCGGACGACGACGGAGATGCCTACCACATCCACATTAGGGTCGAGCAGATTCGCACGGTGGCCTTTGGAGTGCATCCAGAGGTCGTGGATCATGGTGGATTCGGGGGCTTCGGCTACGTTTTCGGTAATGAGGCTGAAGTGTGCGCCAGTTCTCGCGCCGCGGGCGGAAAGCTCGGGTTCGCCGGGAAACTGATGGGAGATTTCGGAGTGAGCAGCCATCTGGCGAGCGTGGTAAAGAGCAGCCTGAGCGAGGGTCGGATCAAAGCGGAGCGGCTGGAGTCCCCGTGCGGCTCGGTCCTGATTAGCAGCGGCAAGAAGATACTGTTCGGCTACGTTTGGTCCGGGGGCCGACGGAGAGGCGGCGAAGATTGGCGGACAAAAAGTTGCTGCGGCGAAGAGCACGAACGCCTTATGGGCGTTGCTTCGAATCCAACTATGAACAGTAGTGCGGTGTGACATGATGGACCCCGAATTCTGTCTGTGCCCTTGGCGTGTATCGGCGGCTATTTTTTGATCTTAGGTAGCAGGTGCGGCCGAAGTTAATACCACTTTCGGGGCAGTTGGGGAGCCAGGCAGAAGGGGGTGATGCGAAAGTGCTACCGGTGATATTTTTGCGCTTTTTAGGCTTTGGTGGCAAGGGTGTCGTGGATGAGGTCCCAGGTTTTGCGGAGTCCCTGCTCTAACGAGGTAGTGTGGTGCCAGCCCAGATTGTGGAGGCGAGTGACGTCCATTAGCTTGCGTGGGGTACCGTCAGGTTTCGTGGCGTCAAAGACTAGATCTCCTTTGAACCCAATAACTTCAGCTACCGTCTCGGCTAGCTCGCGGATGGTGACGTCTTCGCCGGTGCCTATGTTGATAAGGGGTGGGTCGGTGTCGTTGAGGAGAGAGTTGTAACGGGCGTCATCGAGGTTCATGAGGAAGACGCAGGCTTGAGCTAAGTCGTCTGAATAGAGTAGTTCGCGGCGGGGGGTGCCGGTGCCCCAGACGGTGACGGTGGAGGAGTTTTTTTCGACGGCCTCGGCGGTCTTGCGGATGAGGGCGGGAAGGACGTGGGAATTGGCCAGGTCGTAGTTGTCGCCGGGACCATAGAGGTTGGTGGGCATCGCGGCTAAGTACTTTGTTTTGTGCTGCCTATTGTAGCTCCAGCACATTTCTATGCCGGCGATTTTTGCCAGAGCGTAGGGGCGATTGGTGGGCTCTAGTGGGCCGGTTAGGAGCGAGGATTCGGGCATTGGCTGCGGGGCCAGTTTGGGGTAGATGCAGGAGGAGCCGAGAAAGAGGAGGCGGTCTACATTGTTGATTCTGCTGGCTTCGATGATGTTGGTCTGGAGGATTAGGTTGTCGTGGATGAAGTCGGCGGGGTAGGTGTTGTTGGCTAGGATGCCGCCTACTTTGGCTGCTGCGAGGAAGACGTATTCGGGGCGCTCGGTGGCGAAGAAGTCGTTGACGGCATTGGTGTTGAGGAGGTCGAGTTCGTCGCGGGTGCGGGTGAGGATGTTGGTGTAGCCGAGACGTTGCAGTTCGCGGTGGATGGCGGAGCCTACCAGTCCCCGGTGGCCGGCGATGTAAATGCGGGATTCTGGGGTCATTTTTTGGCTCCTTTTTTTGCTTGTGGTGGATCGTGTTTTTATTGGGATTTCTTGAGATTTTGGGTGTTCGATGATGGTGTTTTGTGGTCAGTACGTGGAGCGAAGTGTGGCAATGATGGTTTGTTGACTGTCGTTTTTTGGAGGGCGGAAAATCGGCAGTTTTTGATGTTTATTTTCATGGCGATTTTCGTGTTCCTAACGGCATACTTCGGGGGCTAAAGCCCCCTTCATCTTAGATCGATTGAGAGACCCAAGGCTGAAGCCTTGGGTGCCTAGAAGAAACCGTAACGACAAAAGCAGATCCCCTTCGGGGATGACAAGCAAGAAAAGCAACTGCAAAGAGCAACGACAACGACAACTGCAACGACAACGACAGAAGCAGATCCCTACGGGATGACAACCAAAGAACAACAGCAACGACAGATACCAACAGCAACAGCAACTGCAAAGACGAAATGCGGGGGTTCTTCGCTGCGCTCAGAATGACAGGCATTTACGTTTGGTTCTGTTCTGAATCAGCTGGGTTTTAGGTTTCGCGCACGTTGTAGGCTTCGAAGCCGTGCTGGCGGACCAGGGCGTCGCGTTGGGCGGATTTCAGGTCGGCTTCTACCATCTCCTGGACTAGCTGGTCGAAGGAGGTGCGTGGCGTCCAGCCTAGTTCGCGCTTTGCTTTGGAGGGGTCGCCGAGGAGGGTTTCGACTTCGGTGGGGCGGAAGTAGCGTGGGTCTACGGCTACGACTACGTTCCCCTTCTTGTCGATGGCTTTCTCTTCTACTCCACTTCCCTGCCATGTGAGGTCGAGTTCAAGGAGTTTGGCGCAGCGCTGGACGAATTCGCGGACGCTGTACTGCTGGCCTGTGGCGATGACGAAGTCCTGAGGCTTGTCCTGCTGGAGCATGAGCCACTGCATCTCGATGTAGTCGCGGGCGTGGCCCCAGTCGCGCCTGGCGTCGAGGTTTCCGAGAAAGAGTTGATCTTGCAGGCCGACCTTGATGCGAGAGAGACCGCGGGTGATCTTGCGGGTGACGAAGGTTTCGCCGCGGAGGGGCGACTCGTGGTTGAAGAGGATGCCGTTGCAGGCGTACATGCCGTAGGCCTCGCGGTAGTTGACGACGATCCAGTAACCGTAGAGCTTGGCAACGGCGTAGGGCGAGCGCGGATAGAAGGGGGTGGTCTCGCGCTGGGGGATCTCCTGGACGAGGCCGTAGAGCTCGGAGGTCGATGCCTGGTAGAAACGGGTCTTCTTCTCGAGGCCGAGGATACGGATGGCTTCGAGGAGGCGGAGGACGCCGACGGCGTCGGAGTTGGCGGTGTACTCGGGCTCTTCGAAGGAGACCTGAACGTGCGACTGGGCGGCGAGGTTGTAGATCTCGTCGGGCTGGACCTTCTGGACGATGTGGATGAGCGACGTGCTGTCGGTCATGTCGCCGTAGTGGAGGACGAAGCGGGGGTTGGGGTTGTGGGGGTCCTCGTAGATGTGGTCGATGCGGGCGGTGTTGAAGAGGGAGGAGCGGCGCTTGATGCCGTGGACCTCGTAGCCTTTGGCTAGGAGAAACTCGGCTAGATAGGCTCCGTCCTGGCCGGTGACTCCTGTAATGAGGGCTTTCTTCACGCTTGGTCTCCTTTAGTTGCTCGTCCGTTTTTTGTTGTCCCTTAGAGGAAGTCTACTTGATGCAATTCTTTGAAAAGATTTTGCTGCGAGTTACCAGTTTAATGTTTGGGTGAGAGGGAGCCAATGAGTAACTCGTTTGGAGCGTTTGTTAGCAGGCGGGGAGTGGAATTACCTAGCGGCTGGAGCAACTGATGCAGGGTGGTTGGTTGGATTAAACTACAGCTATGAAGTTCCTCAACACGAAACTGTACCGTCAGCCTCTTCTCCTGGTGGCTGCCCTTTTGATCTTGCTAAACGCACACCTCGGTCTTGCACAGAAGCAGCATGTTCCGGCCTCGTCGATCCCTGCTGCAGACCTCATCCAGCCGGCTGATCTTGCGGCCACGCTGCAGTCGGCATCGGAAAAGCCTCTGATCCTCCAGGTTGGATCGCATGTGCTCTTCGCCGAGGCGCATATTCCGGGGTCGGAGTATGCGGGCCCGACGGGACAGGATGCTGGACTCCAAATTCTGAAGGATCGTGTAGCAAGTCTTCCGAAAGAGACGCAGGTCGTTCTGTACTGCGGTTGCTGCCCGTGGGGCCGCTGCCCCAACATTGCTCCGGCATACAATCTGCTGCACGCAGAGGGCTTCACCCACCTGAAGGTGCTCTACATTGCGGATAACTTTGGGACCGACTGGGTGGACAAGGGCTATCCCGTAGCTAAGGGGCGCTGATGAAGCTGCTTCGAACAGGCGCGATTCTTGTTGCGGCCGCAATGCTCGCTGGATCGTTGCCTGTACGGGCGCAAGCGGCGCCGAAGAAGGCTGCACAGCCGCCGATGCGCAGCGCCGCGGACTTCACCCGCAAGAGTCTTGACGGCAAGACGATTCGGCTGAGCGATTACCGCGGGAAGGTTGTGCTGCTCAATTTCTGGGCTACTTGGTGTGGCCCGTGCATTGAGGAGATTCCCCGCTTCTCGGCCTGGCAGACAAAGTACGGCTCGCAGGGGTTGCAGGTGATTGGGATCTCAATGGACGACGATGTTGCGACTGTGCAGCGGTTCAATCGCAAGCATCAGCTTACGTATCCGGTTGTCATGGGAGACGAGCATCTCGGGGAGCTTTATGGCGGAGTGCTTGGGCTACCGATCACTTATCTGATTAGCCCTGACGGTAAGATCATCGCGCGGTATAGGGGGGAGACGGATCTGAACCAGATGGAAACTCGAATCGGTAAGCTGCTGCAATCGAAAGATCGCTAGATGGTGTCGCCGTTCAGGATGACACTTCTTCCAATTTTGCCGGCAGATTGCGGTGTGAGTAGAGATTGCATGTCGCGTTCGAATTGTTCGAGGACTTGTTGTTTGCCTAGATGTTGGATGGCGTAGTTGCGGGCGTTGGCTCCGAGTTGGGTACGGAGGGTTGGGTTGTTGATGAGAGTGGTGACGGCGGTGTTGAGGGCCTGGGGGGCTTCGGCGGGGACTACTATGCCGCAGGCTTCGTTTGAGCTCTGGCCGTTGACTACGTGGGCTACCTGGGTACCCGCGTCCGCGGTGGCGATGATAGGGCGGCCGCTGGAGAGCATGCCGGTGAGCTTGGAGGGCATGACGAGGTCGGCGGCTCCGGCTCGCTGGGGGAGGAGGTGGATGTCGGCGGCGTTGAGGAGGTCGTTGAGGCGCTCGACGGGTTGGAGCGGGAGGAGGGTTACGTTGGCGTGGTTGGTGACTAGCGATTCGAGTTGGGGGCGGAAGGCTCCGTCGCCGCAGAAGAGGAAGTGGATGCGGGGGTCGTGTTCGAAAGATTGCGCGAGGGGGGCGAGGAGCTCGAGGCCTTGCTTGGCGCCCATGTTACCGGAGTAGAGGAGGATGATTTTGCCTTCGAGGTTGAGTTCGCGACGGAAAGAGTTTGGGGTGGTGCAGCATTGTGGGTGGATGGCTTCGATGTCGACCCAGTTGGGGAAGAGGATGGCTTGTGAAGCAGGGATGCCTTTGGCGACGGCGCGCTCGACCATCTTGCGGGAGATGCTGGAGACTCGGGTGAAGGATTGGGTGAAGAGTTTTTCGAGGCCGAGCGCGAGGGCGTGGATAGGGCCCTCGGCGGGCAGGAGGTTGAGGTCGAAGGCTGCGTCTACTTCGAAGTCTTGTACGTGGAGCCAGGAGGAAGCACCGGTGGCTTGCGCGGTGAGGAGGGCGATGGGGGCGCAGAAGAAGGTGGGCTCGACGGTGAAGACGATTTGCGGCTGCCAGAAGAGTTGGCGCGCGATGACTGGAAGGCTGCCTAGCATGAAGGAGGCGAGGTGAAGGACTCGCTTGAGGCCGGTGGGCTTTGCCGGGACGTAGAGGGGGGTTCGGTGGACGATGGGTTCTGCGGGGTTTTGACGCGCGGCGTTTTCGGTGCGGTAGAGGGTGTTGCGGTAGTCTTCGCGGATGCTCCAGGCGGGGTAGTACGGGGGGGCGGTGATGACGCGGACTTCGTGGCCTCGGGCGGCTAGCCAGGAGGACATCTCGCCGGTGTATTTGCCGATACCCGTTAGCTCGGGGGAGTAGTTGAGGCCGTAGATCAGGATTCGCACTTGATGCAGTGTAACGGGGATACGACTTAACACCGATTGACACAGAAGGCACCGATTGAGGGTTGCGCTTTCCTGCTCTTTGACCTCATTCTGGGACGAATGAATGATGGCGTGAAGTCGGAGTTGTTGATGAGGGTGAGGCGGCAGCCTTTGGTGGCGTTTGGAGTGGGGTTGCTGGTGGCGTTTGTGGTTTGTGCGGTGTTTGCGCCTTGGCTGGCTCCGCAGGATCCGGCGCGGTTGGATTTGACGGGGCGGTTGATGGGGCCGAGTGCCGCTCATTGGTTTGGGACGGATGAGCTGGGGCGGGATATTCTTTCGCGGACGTTGTATGGGGCGCGGATTTCGCTGGTGGTGGCGGTAAGTGTGGTGGGGCTGTCGCTGGCGATTGGGCTGGTGGCTGGGTGTTTGGCTGGGTTTTATGGCGGGTGGGCGGACACGGTGATCAATGTGTATGTGATGAATGCGTTTCTGGCGCTGCCGGGGATTTTGCTGGCGATTGCGTTTGTTGCGTTCATGGGGCCGGGGCTGGGGAATGTGATTGTGGCACTGGCGATCTCGGGGTGGGTGGGGTATGCGCGGCTGGTGCGCGGGCAGGTGATGGCGGTGAAGGAGAGGGAGTTTGTAGAGGCGGCTCGGGCGCTGGGGGCTTCGGATTTGCGCGTGATGACGCGGCATGTGCTGCCGAATATTCTGCAGCCGCTGATTGTGCAGGCGGCGATTGGGATGGCCGGGGCGGTGTTGGCGGAGGCTACGCTGAGCTTTCTCGGGCTGGGGGTTCCTCCGCCGGCGGCTAGCTGGGGGTCGATGCTGAATGATGCGCGGTCGCATCTGTTTGACTCGCCGCATCTGGTGTTCTTTCCGGCGATGGCGGTGATGCTTTGTGTGCTGTCGTTTAATTTTATTGGGGATGCGCTGCGGGATTTTATGGATCCTCGGACTAGATTGTCGGCGGGGTTGTGAACGGCGTAACGGTGATCAAGGAGATAAAGGTTGATAAGAACAAAGCGTGGATGGTTTTTATCGTTACGGCGCGCGAGGCTGTTATCGCGTATGCTTGGCGGGGACGTTTTAGGGGGTCATTGTGAGGAAGAGCATTGTTTCTGCTTCGAACGCGGGATCGTTGCCTGAGGTTGGTGAGTGGCTCGATCTGGATAGTGTTGCGCGGGTGGAGATTACGTCGGAGGATCCGGCGTTTCCGATTGAGCATGCGCTAGGCAAGGATGTGACGACGGGGTGGAGAGCGTCGATGACGGGGCCGCAGATCGTGCGGTTGCTGTTCGATGCTCCGTTGGCGATTCGGCGGATCCAGCTGCACTTTGTGGATAAGGTCTCGGAACGGTCGCAGGAGTTTGCGGTGTTTGCGGGCGAGGTCGGGGAACTCGGCGAGGTGGTACGGCAGCAGTGGAACTTTTCGCCGCATGGGACGACGGAGGAGAGCGAAGACTATACCGTGGACCTGCGCGATGTGACGGTGCTGGAGTTGAGGATCGATCCGGATAGGAGCCATGACCCGAAGCAGAGTCGGCACCATGCTTCGTTGCAGCGGCTGAGGCTGGCTTAGCGGACTATGTTGATTGGGGTAATCTCGGATACGCATGGGCTGCTAAGGCCGGAGGCTCTGGTGGCTTTGGCTGAGGCGGAGCATATTCTTCATGCCGGTGATGTGGGGAGCGTCGAGATACTGGAAGCGCTGCGGGAGATCGCTCCAGTGACGGCGATTCGGGGGAATGTGGATGTGTTGGGGGCTTGTGCGAAGCTTCCTGCCACGGAGATGGTGGAGTTGGATGGGACTGTGTTTTATCTGGTGCACTCGGTGCATGATCTGGATATCAAGCCGGAGGCGGCGGGAGTGAATGTGGTGGTGAGTGGGCACTCGCATAAGGCTTCGGTAGAGACGAAGGGTGGGGTGATGTATTTGAATCCGGGGAGTGCTGGGCCGAGGCGGTTTGCTTTGCCGGTTACGGTGGGGCTTGTGACGGTGGGTGAGGGTGGGGTGAAGGCTCGGATTGTGGAGATAGTGGAGCGGTATTCACAGGATTGAGTTCATCTTCGCTAATTCAGGTTCGGTCAGTTCGGAGCCAAGCAATACAATTTGAGAACCATGCATCCAGACGACACCACAGTTCTCTTTCGACCCGTTGGTCAAAAAGAGTTGGATCTCATAGAACAGAACAGCTTCAAATCCTTCCCTCCTCGCCTTGAATGGCAACCGATTTTCTACCCGGTCCTGAACGAGGAGTATGCCACATTCATCGCCCGTGAGTGGAACACCGTGGACGAGTTCTCCGGGTTTGTGGGTTATGTGCTCCGCTTTTCTGTCCGATCTCAGTATCTAGCGAATTTTGAGGTGCAGAAAGTGGGCTCCGCGAGTGCGCTTGAGTACTGGATTCCTGCTGACCGGCTCACCGAATTCAACGAAAACATTGTCGGAAAGATTGAGATTATCTCCATTTACAGAAAAGAGTCGTAGAAACGACTTTCCCTTGACTCAAGTTTGTGAGTCCCATAGCTAGTTTGTATCGAACTGGACGGTGTCGAGGATGGATTCGAGGCGTTTGCGGATGGCGTCTAGTTGTTGAGGGGTCATGTCGCGGGCACCTCCGCTGACTTCTCCGCCACAGAAGGTGTTGATGACGAGATCGAAGCGGTAGCAGGCGTTGTTGTGGACGGTGGTGTAGATCTCGTCGCGGGCTTCGGTGCAGATGGTGCCGTGCTGGTCGTAGCCGTGGGTGAAGGGGACCCCGCCGATGGGAGTGGTGGTGATGGTGCGGGGGGCTTGCGCTGTAGCCTGGGCTCGGCATTGGGTCTCGAGCAGGCGGGGGGTGACCGTGAAGTAGAAGAGCGCTCCGCTGAAGGTGGAGGTGGGGTAGGGATTGAAGGCGATGTTGGCTACGGCTCGTAGCTGGGCGCTGCGGGAGGCGGTGCGGGCGTCGAGGTTGTAGGTGCTGAGGTCGCCGTCGCGGCGACTGAGGTTCCAGGCGGTCGGGATCTGGATGGAGACTCCGTAACGGTTGTCGCGGAAGGGACGAGCGGCGGGGGTGGTGGGCTCGGGTGCTGGCTTGGGGGCGAGGATGGCGGGGGTGACGGGCGCACTCTGCGAGACGAGTGGCGCCGACAGCAAGGGGAGGAAGAGCGCTGCGAGGAGGCGGTTCATGCTTCTCTTTTCAAGCTACAGGATTTTGGCTAATTGGTGGTAGGGCGGGACGTACATCGTTTGCGGTATTGGGTTGGTGTTTTTGGGGTATCCCTGTGGGCTGTGGCCGCTACGGGCGAAATGCGGGGGTTCTTCGCCTTCGGCTCAGAATGACAGGCAAGACAACAGCAACAGCAAAAGACGGCGATGGCGGATTAGCTGGTGCGGATGCGGGGGTTGGCTATGGTGTAGGCGATGTCGGTGAGGAGGTTTACGGCTACGTAGGTTAGGCCTACGGCCAGGATGCAGCCCTGGACCAGGGCGTAGTCGCGGTTGGAGATGGCGGAGAGGGTGAGGCGGCCGATGCCGGGCCAGCTGAAGATGGTTTCGGTGACGATGGCTCCTGCGAGCAGGCTGCCGAACTGGAGGCCGATGACGGTCAGGACCGGGACGAGGGCGTTGCGGAGGGCGTGACGGTAGACTACGGCGTTTTCGGTGAGGCCTTTGGCTCGAGCGGTGCGAATGTAGTCCTGGTTTAACTCTTCGAGCATGGCGGTGCGGACCATGCGCGTAAGGATGGCAGCTAGTCCGAGGCCGAGGGTGACGGCGGGGAGGATGAGGTGGAGGAGGAAGCTGGTGGGGGTTCCGTCGCCTGCGGTGGAGACGGGGAGCCAGCCTAGCGAGATGGAGAAGATGAGGATCAGGATTGGGCCGAGGGCGAAGTTGGGGAAGGAGAGACCGACTAGGGAAAGGACTCCAAGGATGCGGTCTTGCCAACGGTTGCGGTGGAGGGCTGACCAGATGCCGGATGGGATGGAGATGGCGATGCCGATGAGGAGCGCGGCGAGGGTGAGGGCGAGGGTGTAGGGGTAGCGCTGGAGGATGAGGTGGGTGACGGAGTCGTGGAGGCGGAGGGATTGGCCGAGGTCGGCGTGGAGGATGCCGTGCCAATAGTGGGCGTACTGCTGGGTGAGTGGCGCGTCGAGGCCGTAGGAGTGGCGGAGGGCGTCGATGTCGGAGGCGGTGGCTCCTTCGCCTAGCATCTGGACGATGGGGTCGCCGGGAACGAGGTGGATAAGGAGGAAGACGACGGAGACTACGACCCAGAGGACCGGGAGGGTGATGAGGATGCGGCGGAGAGGCTTCCAGAAGGGCCGTGGTGCGTCGTTCATGCTTTCAGTTCCCTGCTGGCGGATTCGATTTGGGGTTCGGTGGGTTCGGCGATGGTTTCGACGGTGACTCGGCTGATGCGGCGGCCGGTCATCTCGGCTACGGTGTAGCGGCGGCCGCCGTAGGTGACGCTTTCACTGACGTTGGGGATGTGGCCGAGGTGGGCGAGGAGGAATCCGGCAAGGGTTTCGACGCCTGCTTCGCGGGGGAAGGCCCAGTGGAGTTGTGTGCCGAGGTCGCGGAGGGGTGTGCTGCCGTCGATGGACATGACGCCGGTGGTGCTGAGGAAGGCGGGGCGGGCGATGTCGAATTCGTCGTCGAGCTCGCCTACGATCTGCTCGAGGATGTCTTCGGCGGTGACGATGCCGACAGTGGACCCGAACTCGTCGACGACTACGGCGATGTGGCGGCGGCTCTCCTGGAACTCCTGGAGGAGCTCGATGGCTAGCTTGGTCTCGGGGACGACGGGGATCTCGCGCATGACCTGGCGTAGGGTGAGGCCGGTGGTGCCTTTGCCACCGAGGCCGAGGGCGACGCTGCGGAAGTGCATGAGGCGGGAGATGTCCTTGGAGTAGGCGATGCCGACGATGTTCTCGGGGCCGTTGGCAGGCTCGTATACGGGGACGCGGGAGTGCTGCTCTTCGACGATGCGGGCACTGGCTTGCTCGATGGGCATGTCGGCAGGAAGGGAGAAGATTTTGCCGCGGGGGGTCATGATCTCGCGGACGGTGACGTGGTTGAGTTCGATGGCGCGGTGGATGATCTCCTCTTGAAAGACGGGGAGGAGGCCCATGCGGCGGGTGGCGGTGGCGATGAGCTTGAGCTCTTCGGGGGAGTGGACAGCTCCTTCGCCAC